>Ga0308163_10000016_pt1 | contig 567029 bp, 493 predicted proteins | sample PhyTR1_FD_201037 | JGI IMG/M metagenome (GOLD analysis project Ga0308163, IMG submission 201037) | Phyllosphere microbial communities from UC Gill Tract Community Farm, Albany, California, United States - DLSLT.R1 | ecosystem: Host-associated > Plants > Phyllosphere > Unclassified | place...
GGGATTATGCGGTTTCTGATCTAGCATTTATGATTGCAATTGCACCCTCCCCTTTGTTGCGCAGGCCACGCCACCTAAACCCGACCGGCACGGAAAGCCCGCAAGGCGAGGTACGAGCCGAGGACTTGGAGCAAGGGCGGGACTGGAACATGAATAGCTGCAGGAAATGTGCTTTCCAAAACCATATTTAATACTGCCCGGTACTAAGCAAAACTAATGTGCAGGCTCTGATTGACTCAATGTTGTGCAAATCAAGCAATTTCTCAAGTTCGTAGTTTTCGGTTCCAGGATTGAATATAACACGCTTTGGCTTCGTATTTAAAATATAATCGTGGTATTGTGGCTGAAGTGCAGGGCCAATATATAAAGTAATCGTATCGATATCGTGATGAACTTCGTCTGGTTTTTCTATTTCGACTCCGGCTACCTCTCCTTTTTTAATCCCTACGTTAACAATATCATGATTAAACCGCTTTAACATGTGAGCTGCCTTGTAGGCATAACGAGTTGGATCGGGAGAGGCACCTATTATTAATGTCTTTTTCATCTTGATTCTAAAATTTTGATAATAATGCAATTTGACCGGAATGGTAAGCATGATGCTGGACAAGACCATTCAATAATTCTGCCCTGGTGATGGTATTTTGTAATGCAAGTGCATCGCCTGCAACCTTGTCATCCCAGGAATTAACTTCGATTATTTCGCATTGCCTGATCAGCTCTTCGTTAGCAACTTTAAAATCGAAAATAATTCTTTCCCATGCCTGAGCTGATTTATTTTTAGGCGTGGGCCAGTCTCCTCTTTCCGGCTCGGATGCATTTTTTCCTAATAACCTGGAAGTAACTTCTTCTGTCCACGTGGTAAGGTGAAGAGCGATTTCGGCGATGGAATGTCCATCTGGAATAAAGTGCTTGAACGCCTTTTCTGGATCAACATTGTTTAATATCTGCATCACATGATTTCCATGCCAGGCATCACCATTAAAAACCTTTTTTAATTCATTTGTGATATTGAACATATTAAATTAACAAGTTCAATGTGATAAAGTTTGTGATTATGTACTAAGAATGGCATTGGCGCAATTTATTCCGTCAATAGCAGCAGAAACAATTCCGCCTGCATAACCAGCGCCTTCGGCACAAGGATATAAACCCTTAATTTGAGGATGCTGAAAGCTTTCTTTATCACGCGGTATACGTACCGGCGAGGAAGTCCTGCTCTCCACACCAACCAAAATGGCTTCATTTGTATAGTAACCACGAATCTTTTTTCCAAAGAGCGGTAATGCTGATTTCAAACTCTGGGATACAAACTCTGGTAAAATATTTTCGAGCATTACGCTTTTGGTACCTGGTAAATAGGAGTTTTTAGGCAAATCAATCGACAATTTATTATTGACAAAATCCATCATCCGCTGTGCGGGAGCTACTAAATTACCACCGCCAGCCTCGAAAGCCAGTTTCTCAATGTCAGATTGAAAGTTCAGCATTCTCAGTGGATCATAACCCTGAACATCATTCAAAGTGACCTGAACTACGGTTCCTGAATTAGCGAATGGATTGTTGCGCTTCGATGGCGACCAGCCATTCACCACAATTTCTTTCTCTCCTGTTGCACATGGAGCGATAATTCCGCCCGGACACATGCAAAATGAAAAAACGCCACGTGCACCTACCTGCTCTACCAGACTATAATAGGCCGGCGGAAGAAATTCTGAGCGAATATCACAATGATACTGTGCAGCATCAATAATTTCTTGCGGATGCTCAATGCGTACGCCGAGGGCAAATGGTTTGGCCTCAATTAAAATATTTTTACGATTCAGCAATTCATATACATCTCTTGCTGAATGTCCTGTAGCTAATATGATGTGCGATGCAAAAATTTTGTCTTCGAAATTTACCTCAATCCCTTTTACCTGACCAAATTCGGTGATAATGTCAGTCATCTGGCTATCGAACATGACCTCGCCACCAGCATTCAAAATGGTTTCTTTAATTGAAGAAATGATATGCGGAAGTTTATTGGTGCCGATGTGCGGGCGGGCATCAATCATAATATCCTGCTCTGCACCATGATCTACGAATACCTGAAGGACTTTGTTAATGTCGCCACGTTTATTAGATCTTGTATAAAGCTTTCCATCGGAGTAGGTACCGGCGCCACCCTCCCCGTAGCAATAGTTCGATTCTGTATTGACTACACCTTGCTTATTAATAGCGGCTAAATCACGACGGCGTTGCTTTACATCTTTACCGCGTTCAATAATAACAGGCTTTAATCCATTTTCAATGCATTGCAGGGCAGCAAATAATCCGGCCGGGCCAGCTCCAATGATCAGGACAGGTTTAGCATCGCTGACGTTTGGATAATTTACTGCATGGGTTAGCGGAATTTGCTCTTCATCAACATAGACCCGAACCTGTAAGCGAAAAATCACTTTCCGGGAACGTGCATCGATGGAACGTTTTAAGATCTCGAAAGATTTAATTCGATCTTCAGCGCAATTCAGGCCATCTGCCAGTTTAGTTTTAATGACTTCTGATTGCTCTACCTGGTGCGGGAGCAAAGTTATTTCGATTTCCTTTTGCATGTTGTCGTCAGGTTTTTATCCTGAATGGCACAAAGATAATTGAATTTTACAGATATTTTATTCCGATTAAAAATCGGCAGGTAATGAACAAATTGTCAGTTATTCGATATAAATGTAACATAGGCATACAATTTGATATCTAATCCGTAAATTGTAAATAGATTAAACAACAAAAACCATAAAAATGAAAAAACTAATATTCGGAATTATTGCTGCTATGATTGCAGTTACCACGTTAAGCTCATGCGGATATAACAGCATGGTTAGTCTTGATGAGAACGTTAAATCAAAATGGGGTACCGTTCAAACGCAATACCAAAGAAGAGCAGATTTAATTCCTAATTTGGTGGCTACAGTAAAAGGTGCTGCAAAATTTGAACAAGGTACGTTAACTGCAGTTACTGAAGCCAGGGCAAAAGCAACACAAATGACTGTTAACGCGGATGATTTGACACCAGAAAATATTCAAAAATATCAGGCAGCTCAAGGTCAGCTGAGCCAGGCTTTGGGTAAATTATTATCCATTACTGAAAATTATCCTGAATTAAGAGCTACACAACAATTTAGTGATTTATCAGCTCAGTTAGAAAGCACAGAAAACAGGATTACTGTAGCACGAAAAGATTTTAATGATGCAGTGCAGCAATACAATGGCAAAATCAGATCATTCCCGAACAACTTAACCGCAGGGATGTTTGGTTTTAAAACAAAAGGTTATTTCGAAGCTGATGCTACTGCCAAAGATGCACCAAAAGTAGAATTTTAATTCATTTATCATCATGAGGGTAATGCTTGTTTAAATTATTGGACAAGTATTACCCTTTTTAATTCTATAAAATTAAATCATGTCGTTATTTTCAGATTTAGAACAAGAAAGAATAGCAAAAGCAATTGCTGATGCAGAACGAGCTACATCAGGCGAAATTAGGATAGCTGTTGAAAAGCATTGCGAAAATGATCCTTTTGAAAGGGCTACTCAATATTTCGATGAACTGGGCATGGATAAAACTGCACAGCGAAACGGCGTTTTGATTTACCTGGCACACCTAGATCATAAATTCGCCATCATTGGTGATTCTGGCATTAATAGCCGCGTACCTAAAGATTTTTGGGAAACTACAAAAATTGCAATGAAAGCTCATTTTGCAAAAGGCGATCTTGCTGACGGTATTATTGCAGGTGTTGCTTTAGCCGGAGAGAAGCTGGCCTTATTTTTCCCACCTCAAACGGGCGATATCAATGAACTTCCGAATGACATTGTTTACATTGATAAACCAGATCAGAAATAAAACGATGAAAAGAATATTCCTTTTAACCATATTAAGCACCTTATGTTTTTTTGGCTTTGCCCAGGAATTTCCCGCGAAGCCATCTACCCTGGTGAATGACTATTCTGGTGTACTCTCTACAGAACAACGGGCTATGCTCGAAAAAAAGCTTGTAGATTTTGATGATTCAACCTCCACTCAAATTGCTGTTGCCATTTTAAAATCAGTTGGAGATTATGACATTAATGAGTATGCTGTAGAATTAGGCCGGAAATGGGGTGTAGGACAATCTGGCAAGAATAACGGAATTATGATTGTTGTTGCTGTGGGAGACCGCAAAATTTCGATCCAAACCGGTTATGGTGTGGAAGGTGCCTTACCCGATGTATACGCTAAAAGGATTATTGATGAAGATATCAAGCCTAATTTTAGAAATGGAGACTACTACGCAGGATTGGATCAGGCAACTACTGAAATTATAAAGTACACTAAAGGCGAGTACAAAAATGACAAACCGCGAGTTTCCACTCGTAAAGAAAAAGGTGGCGTTGCAAGTATAGCAGTAATCATTATCATCATTGTGATCATTATCATTATTATGAGAAAAGGCGGTGGTGGTGGCGGAAGCGAGATTATTGGCGGTCGTGGTGCTTCAAATGCACTTTTCTGGGCCATGTTATTTGGAGGAAGCGGAAGAGGTGGAAACAGTGGATGGGGAAGCGGTGGCTTTGGAGGTGGATCTTCAGGCGGCGGAGGCGGATTCGGAGGCTTTGGCGGTGGAAGTTTTGGTGGTGGCGGATCAAGCGGAAGCTGGTAGCGCGTTTAACGTTTAGCGTTTAGCGTTTAGCGTTTAGAAGTCAGAAAGTTGCTTAATTGATCTGTTACACAAATCTTCTAATAAAATATATTAATACAACGAGCATGTATAGAAAAGACTTAGTAACTGCCGAGATTCAAAAGCTAGCTGAAGTACTAGCTAAAATTATGGGACTCAAACTGGAAGGTAAACTAGAAGATGCCAGCGAGATTTTTGAACAAACTATGGAAAAAAGCTTTAATCTGCCTGCCGATATTCTCGAGGATGAAGATTTCTCCAAATTTCAGGAATGGATGGAAAACTGTAACCTACCGACCGAAAAGTTAGATTCACTGAGTGAATTTTTTTATTACGAGCTTGGACTGAGCGCTGAACGAAATAAAGTCATTGCGCCTAAACTAAATTTGATTTATCAGTTTCTCTCTGAAAAACATAAAATTGTGCACCTGGTTAACTTCCACCGGCAAGAGACCATACAACAATACCTTTAACATTCAATAATATTATAAACATGATCATAGAAAAATGGAAGCGCTTAACCTCGAAATATTTAGTTAGAGAAAGATGGGCTACCTTACGTGTAGATGAAGTAGAACTTCCTAATGGTACAGTAAAGGATGATTATTTTGTATTAGAATATCCGGATTGGGCATCAGCAGTTGCCCTTACAGCCGAAGGTAAAATTATTATGGTTCGCCAGTATCGTCATGGAGCGGATATTGTTTCACTGGAAATTCCGGGCGGGGTTATTGATGGTGACGAGGGATCCGAAGCTGGTATTAAAAGAGAACTGCAGGAAGAAACTGGTTACACTTTTAAAACCTGTAAACTGATTGCAGAATTATACCCCAATCCGGCAACTTCAAATAACAGAACGTTTACCTACTTTTTAACTGGCGGAGTTAAAACCCATGAGCAACATCTGGATGAACACGAAATTTTAAATGTAGAGGAGTACACCGTGGAGGAAGTTAAGCAGTTACTAAAAGACAATCAAATTGCGCAATGCATTCATGTGGCTGCTTTACATTATGGTTTGGATGAACTGGAGAAAAACCTACTCCGGTAGTGTAACGAAACTGAGGATTATCGGGTAACAAAAAAGAGTCGTGATTTGTATTAAATCACGACTCTTTTTTGTTACCTACTAAGTAATATATAAATGATTAGCTCATTTTTAACTTCTTTTGAATATCATGCACATAAGCTTTAAACTTTTTATCTGTATCGATTAAATCTTCAACGGTTTGACAAGCATAAATTACTGTACTATGATCACGACCGCCAAAAAATGCACCAATAGTTTTAAGTGATGATTTGGTATGGCTTTTAGAAAGATACATCGAAATCTGGCGTGCCTGTACAATTTCACGCTTACGGGTTTGTGATTTTACCATATCAACCGGAACCTCAAAATATTCACAAACCAGTTTCTGAATATACTCCATTGAAATTTCCTTCGAAGTATTTTTAATAAAGTTCTTCAGCATTTGTTTAGCCAAGGCTAAATCGATTTCTTTCTTATTTAAAGTAGCTTGCGCTAATAAAGAAACCATGGCACCTTCCAGCTCGCGTACGTTGTTATCGATGTTGTGGGCAACATATTCCACTACTTCTCCTGGTAATTCAATCCCGTCGGCGTACATTTTCTTTCTCAGAATAGCAATACGTGTTTCTAAATCCGGAATTTGTAAATCTGCTGATAATCCCCATTTAAAACGACTCAACAAACGCTCTTCTAAACCTGCTAAATCTTTTGGCGCTTTATCAGAAGTCAAAATCACCTGTTTGCCTGATTGGTGAAGGTGATTAAAGATGTGGAAGAAAATATCCTGCGTTTTTTCTTTGCCGGCAAAGTTGTGTACATCATCCATGATGATCACATCCATAGCCTGATAGAAATTAACGAAATCGTTGATGGTGTTATTCTTTAATGAATCAACAAATTGTTGGCAAAATTTTTCACAGCTTACATAAATAACCAGTTTATCTGGCATGCTACGTTTAATTTCGTTACCAATTGCTTGCGCCAGGTGGGTTTTACCCAAACCTACACCGCCATAAATCATTAAAGGATTAAATGATGTACCACCTGGTTTTGCAGCTACTGCATAACCTGCAGAACGGGCCAGGCGATTACAATCTCCCTCGATGTAGTTTTCAAAAGTATAGTTGGCGTTTAACTGCGGGTCAACGTTTAACTTTTTTAATCCTGGGATGATAAAAGGATTCTTAATGTCTTTGTTAATAGAAACCGGAATTGGCATAGATTGTACTTTAGCCTCTGCCCCATTTCCGTTTGATGGCATATTAGTGGTGTAAGGACTGCCACTGTTTGATGATTTGTCTACAACGATATTGTATTCCAACCGGCCATCCTCTCCAAGTTGTTTTTTAACCGTTTTACGAAGTAAGCCTACATAGTGCTCTTCAAGCCATTCATAGAAGAATAAACTTGGCACCTGTATAGTTAAAACCTTACCTTCCAATTTAAGGGCTGTGATAGGCTCGAACCAAGTTTTAAAACTTTGGGTCGGGATATTATCCTTAATAATTTGAAGACAGTTCTTCCATACTTCCGTACAAGTTTTTTCCATGCGATTTTTTGTAATTTATTGGTTTTCAGTACCGATTCGAAATAAAGAGATGGTCCGTTTCGGGACTACGAATATTGAGAAAATTATCAACATTTTAAACAAAAATCTCAAATAAATCGTAACCTGTTGATAGGGAATAAGCTAGCTATCTTAACCTCAATTTTTTATGTTAATAACTATTTATTAACATCGGTTATCCACATTTACATCAATTTAGCATCAATTGTTCATGATCAGTTCCAATTAGAGAAAAAAGCAAAATTCAAGCCATTAAATAGCCTAAACATTAAATTTTTATTTCGTTTACTATCAAAAAGCTGATTATCAAAACAATTATTTAGATAGAATCATAGATTGATCAATTTTAAACCTGAATAAAACCTATCTTGTTAAAGAAAAACCGAAATTCCAGTAAAATACACACTTTTGAAGCTTTAAATTTTATTCGTTATTTAAACTCTTAATACTCTCCAAATACCTTTCTGAATACATTAGCCACCTCACCTAAGGTTGCATATTTTTCTACTGCATCAATAATAAAAGGCATTACATTATCGCTGCCTTTAGCAGCAGCTTCTAAAGCATTTAACGCCATAGTCACTTCGGTATTATTTCTTGCTTCCCTTAATTGCATCAGCTTTTCGCTTTGAAGCTTACGGATAGCGTCATCCACATTCAAAACCTCGGTAACATTTTCCTCCTGTTGGGTAAATTTATTTACCCCAACAGAGATTCGTTCCCCACTTTCAATTTCTTTTTGGTATTGATAAGCTGAATTGGCAATTTCATTTTGCATATAATTATTTTCAATGGCATTCACCGCACCGCCCATTGCATCTATCTTATCCATGTAAGCCAAGGCGGTTGTTTCCACCTCATCGGTTAAACTCTCTATAAAGAAAGAACCCGCCAAAGGATCTACCGTATCGGTTACACCACTTTCAAAGGCAATAATTTGCTGTGTGCGCAAAGCAATTTTTGCCGCTGCTTCTGTTGGAAGAGACAGTGCTTCATCATACCCGTTAGTATGCAGTGATTGGGTGCCGCCTAAAACAGCAGCCAATGCCTGGTTGGTTACCCGAATGACGTTGTTTAATGGTTGTTGTGCAGTTAATGTTGAGCCGCCTGTTTGCGTATGAAACCGTAGCATTTTAGCCTTTTCATCCGTGGCGCCTAATTGTGTGGTTATTTTTGCCCACATTCTTCGGGCTGCCCTAAACTTGGCTATCTCTTCAAAAAAATTATTATGGCAATTAAAAAAGAATGATAGTCGTTTTGCAAAAACATTGATATCCAATCCCTTTTCCTGAGCGGCCATTAAATAAGCCTTTCCATTTGCTAAAGTAAAAGCTAGTTCCTGGACAGCGGTAGATCCCGCTTCGCGAATATGGTAACCAGAAATAGAGATGGTATTCCACTTCGGAACTTCTTTACTGCAAAATTCAAAAATATCAGTAATCAAACGCATGGACGGTTTAGGCGGATAAATGTAAGTTCCCCGGGCCGCATACTCTTTTAATATATCGTTCTGAATAGTTCCTGAAATCTGTTTTAAATCTGCACCTTGTTTTTTTGCCAGCGCAATGTACATGGCCAGTAAAATAGAAGCTGTTGCATTGATAGTCATTGATGTACTGATATCTTTCAGTTCAATACCATCAAAAAGAATTTCAATATCTTTTAATGAATCAATAGCAACGCCCACCTTGCCTACTTCACCATCAGCCATTTCATCGTCAGAGTCATAGCCAATTTGTGTTGGCAAATCGAAAGCAACAGATAAACCCGTAGTACCTTGTGCAAGCAAGTAATGGTAGCGCCTGTTGGATTCTTCGGCAGTAGAAAAGCCGGCATATTGCCTCATTGTCCATAATTTACCACGATACATATCTTTCTGAATCCCTCTGGTGAATGGAAATTCACCAGGCTTTTCTTCCATCGGCCTTGAAGCGGTGTAAATTTCTTTAATCTCGATGCCTGAAGTTGTGGTATGCTTATTTTCGCTCATAACTGGTTATTGCTTCATTGTAATGATCAGGTAACTGACGTATATAATCAGTTAGCGGATATTGCAATTTAAACAATTAACCCTTTAAAACATTTTTTGAATGTCTTTCTTAATCAGTTCAATGGTTAAATCGTAGGGATTTTCATCAATGCCTGCCATGTGTTGTAAAATTGTCTTACTCAACTCAATCCCGTTAGCATCTGCCGGCAAACCCTGAACGGCATTGTTAATCATGGCAATGGTATCATCTTTTAATTTCCGCACTACATTCCAGGTGATGGTATTAACATATAATTGCTGTGTAATGTTATGCTGGTATTCTGAACGTACTTCATTTAAAACTGTTGCTTGCAAAGTAGAAACAGGAATGCCTTGCTGATGAAGGCGAACCAGCAAGTTAGCAGGATTAATACGGTCGGTAAAGAGGATCAATCGTTCATGCGCCTGCAAGCGCAGCGGCAATATATGTGCACGGGCTTCCTTATTAATTTCTAAATTTTTCAAATCGAAAAACCGCTGTATATCATTTTTTAAAACGTAATAAAGTGCTATGAGTGCTAAAAATATTCCGGCAAATAAAATGGCTACTTCTGTTATAACTAATTGAATATTCATGGTATTGTTTACTTAGGGTAATATTAACCGCTGGCAGAAAGCAAAAATGTGCATTATTATTTATATTTGTTGAAGATAAATTTAAATAGCATGAGCACAACAGTTGATACATCGTTTGCACCGGTTACTTTTTCAGAAGGAGCAGCAAAAGAGTTATATAAATTAAAAGATCAGCAGGAAATTAGCGAAGATTACGGTTTACGCGTTGGCGTTGAAGGTGGTGGATGTGCTGGAATGAACTATGTTTTAGGTTTTGATCAAAAGAAAGAAGGTGATCAGGAATTTTTTATTGATGGCATAAAAGTTTATATGAACAAAGCACACCAAATGTACCTGATGGGTATGATGATTGATTGGCAAGATGGCTTAAACTCCCGTGGTTTTACATTTGTTAATCCAAATGCAACGAGCACCTGTGGTTGCGGAACGAGTTTCTCGGCATAAATAAAATATTATTGTAACATATAGTGTAGTCCCTTTGTCTAAACATCGGGACTTTTTTTATTTTTACACTTAAAGGTTTAAGGCAAAAGGTATAGGGATTAAGTTTTTATCTTAATACTTAATCCCCAATACTTGATACATATATAAATGAATTACAGAGAAAACATCAGACTGGCATTAGAATCTATTAAGGGCAATCGTTTACGCACGATGCTTACTGCTCTAATTATTGCAATAGGTTTAATGGCTTTGGTAGGAATTTTAACTACACTAGATGCTGTAAAGAAAAGTATGACCGATGCTTTTAGTAGCATGGGTGCTAACTCATTCACCATTAGAAACCGTGGTACTGGAATAAGAATTGGCAATGGAAAAAGACCAAAACCATTTAAATCTATCCGCTATGAGGATGCTGTAAAATTTAAAGAAAGCTTAATTGCACCTGCTACTGTGGCAGTAAGTGTTTTTGCAAGTAGTGGTTCTACTGTTAAATATGGTGCGTTAAAAACCAACCCTAATATTAATGTGCAGGGCATTGATGAGAATGGTCTGGCTTCACAAGGCTTAAGTTTATCTGAAGGTAGAAATTTTGGACTTTCGGAAGTTGCCATGGGAAGCAACGTGTGTATTGTTGGGGGTGAGGTAGTGGAAAGACTTTTCAAAGATTCTGACCCGATGGATAAATTGATAAACGTTGGAAATAATCGATTTAAAATCATAGGGGTTCTGGCAAAAAAAGGTTCAAGTATGGGTTTTAGTGGCGATAGGGCTGTTTATGTTCCTTTGATAAAAGCGAAACAGATTAATGCCAATGCCAATCCTTCTTATACGATTACAGTGATGGTTGGTGATAACAACGACCAGGAAAATGTGATTGGGGAATCAACTGCTTTATTTAGAAATATCCGTAAGGTCAAAATTGGCGAAGCGAATAATTTTGAAATCACTAAAAGTGATGCAATTGCTCAAACTTTATTTGAAAACCTTGCTTTCGTAGCCATTGGAGGAGTCGCTATTGGTGTCATTACATTATTGGGTGCATCAATCGGATTAATGAATATCATGTTGGTAAGTGTTACCGAAAGAACAAGAGAAATAGGAATTAGAAAAGCCATTGGCGCTAATCCACAGGTTATTCGTCGTCAATTTTTAATTGAAGCTGTGGTAATTTGTTTAATGGGTGGTGTACTGGGAATATTTTTAGGGATAGTTTTAGGAAACGTGATATCGCTTGCCATGGGTGGAGCTTTCATTATTCCATGGTTTTTTATTATCGGTGGTTTCGCACTTTGTGTTTTAGTAGGTATTGTTTCAGGTTATTATCCTGCAAAAAAAGCTTCGAAACTAGATCCAGTTGAAGCTTTGAGGTATGAATAGTGAACTAAGTGCTTAATCGTTATTTGTTGGGTTGATGATCATGAATCTATTTTTTGCCTGATAAATCTTCATCTGTAAACCAAAAATTAGATTAATACATTACTTAATTGATGCTGACTCAAGAGACGTTGCATCAATGGCGTTGTTAAGCTATCTTCGAGCGCTGCTGCGTGTTTAAGGTGATGCATATCGCTGCCTATGAAATCAACCATATGATTTTCAACCATTTCTTCGGCTACTTTCTTAGCGCCCGAGCCATAATAACCTGTTAAAGCGATCGAATTCATTTGAAACATGCAGCCTGTTTCTTTTATCTGCTGATAACTATCGAACGACCCATAATAATAGGGGTATCTTTCGGGATGGGCAAGCACAGGTTTGTAGCCTCCATCTTGCATCAATTTTATAATATTGAAAAGGTTCTGTGGTGCATTAATGTAAGACAATTCAAATAGCAGGTAATTGCTACCAAAGGTCATTACTTCCTTTTGCTTTATTTTTTTTTCCAGGGTTTCATCCAGATAGTATTCAGCAGCAGCATCAATTTCAAGATCGAGGTGAATTTCTGCCAGACCGTTTCTCAGCCTATCTAAACCACGATTGATCGTTTCTGGCGTATTGCGAAAATAATCGGCCATAATGTGAGGCGTAGCGATTAATTTCTTAAACCCTAAAGCTTTAAATTTCTTTGCTAAAGCGATGGAATCATTCAGCGTTTGTGCTCCATCATCAATTCCGGGGATGATATGCGAGTGCATATCTGTTCCTATATTAGAAAAATTAAATTCGGGTGCTATTTTTTTCTTTTTAAATAATCCGAACATGATTTGAATTTTTCAATTAATTTCTCTGGGTAAATCTGAGGCTTCTGCCGAGGCGGCTAAGTTAGATGAATAGATTTTACTCAGCAAATTATTTAAATTTTCACTTAGATCAAACTGCAGATCCTCATGTAATTTTTTAAACTTATTGATGGTTACTGCCGTAGTTTTGATATAAAAGGTAGTAAAAAGAATCATAAAATCTCGGTAACCAAAAACTGACTTCCGGTAGGTAAGCGGAACTGCATTTAAAATATATAATTTCAGCTCTACTTCCCCTATTGGATCTTTGGTAACCTTATAAAAATGATTAACCGATGTGATCATTTTCCTCACTTTTACTAAAGCTTCTTTGGCATTAAGCTTTTTGAGTTCAGGAATTTGCTCGTTCACATCGGCCTTAATTTTTTCTTTACGGTCTTCCAGATCAATTTCACTTTCCAGTAATTTATAATGAAGATGTTCCGTGAGCACTTTATCTTTAGCAATTAAACGCAATAACAGCTTATCTTTCTCCTTTACAGGCAAGCTGGTAATGGCATTTTTTAAATCTTTATGCTCAGAAAGTTTCATTAAAAAGGATTAGCCTTGATATATTTTTCCCACTCCCAGGCAGACCGCATCATCTCATTGATATCCAGATTCGCTTTCCAACCGAGTTCATTGTTTGATTTTTGAACATCGCCATAAATCTGAACAATATCGCCTGCTCTTCTTGGTCCGATTTTGTAATCTAATTTCTCTCCTGTAACACGTTCAAATGCAGCAATGATTTCTAAAACTGAAGAACCATTTCCAGTTCCGATATTAAATACTTCATAATTTGATGCTGCTTTACCTTCTTCCAAACGTTTAATAGCAGCAACATGTGCTTTTGCTAAATCAACTACGTGGATGTAATCACGAATAGCCGAACCATCAGGTGTTTCATAATCATCACCATACACAGTGATCGGACCACGTTTACCAATGGCCGATTGCGTAATGAAAGGAACAAGGTTTGCAGGTACTCCATTTGGCAATTCTCCAATAAGTGCAGTTTCGTGGGCACCAACCGGATTAAAATAACGTAAGGCAATCACATGTAAATCAGGAGTCACCGCAGCGGTTTCTGCTAATATTTCCTCAGCAATTTGTTTAGTATTGCCATAAGGCGACTCTGCCTGTTTTACCGGAGCATCTTCAGTAACAGGTAAACTATCCGGCTGCCCGTAAACGGTACATGAAGATGAAAATACGAAATCAATCTTTCGATTGAACGAAACCAACAAATTAATCAATCCGTAGAAATTATTTTTATAATATTTCAGCGGTTTTTCGACCGACTCACCCACTGCTTTTGAGGCTGCGAAATGAATGATCCCCGTAATATCAGTATTGTTTTTAGCAAAATCTTCCACGGCACGGTCATCCTTTAGGTCAATTTCTACAAATTCAAAATTCTTACCTGTTATGGCATGTAGCTGATCTAAAATTTTAATGTTTGAGTTATCCAGATTATCTACAATAATCACTTCATAACCAGCGTTGTGTAATTCTACAACGGTATGCGAACCTATATATCCTGTTCCGCCTGTAACTAATATTTTTGACATTTTAACGGTTAAATGTGGTAAAATCTTTATGTTCTATTTTGGCCAAAGCTTCTGCTGGCAATGACTTAAAGTAATCGTAAGTAATTTTTAATCCTTCTGCACGTCCTATCTTTGGTTCCCAACCTAAAATCTCTCTCGCTTTTGTAATATCAGGTCTTCTTTGTTTTGGATCATCCTGTGGCAATTCTTTGTAAACAATTTTCTGGGAAGTACCCGTAAGCTTGATAATCTCCTCGCAAAATTGCTTAATGGTAATTTCATCTGGATTTCCAATATTTACCGGTTGGGCATAATCGCTCATTAATAAACGGTAAATACCTTCAATTAAATCATCCACGTAGCAGAAAGAACGAGTCTGACTTCCATCGCCAAATACTGTTAAATCTTCTCCTCGCAATGCCTGACCTATAAAAGCAGGTAAAACACGACCATCATTCAGACGCATTCTTGGTCCGTAGGTATTAAAAATGCGGATAATTCTCGTTTCTACGCCATGAAAAGTATGGTAAGCCATGGTGATGGCCTCCTGAAAACGTTTAGCTTCATCATAAACACCCCGCGGACCAACAGGGTTTACATTTCCCCAATATTCTTCAGGCTGAGGATTTACACTAGGATCGCCATATACCTCAGAAGTTGATGCAATTAGCATTCTTGCATTTTTATTGCGGGCCAGCCCCAACAAATTATGTGTTCCTAATGAGCCAACTTTTAATGTCTGAATCGGAATCTTTAAATAATCGATCGGGCTTGCAGGCGAAGCAAAATGTAAGATGTAATCTAACTTTCCAGGGATGTGTACAAATTTGGAAACATCGTGATGAGAAAACTCAAAGTTTTCTAGTTTAAACAAATGTTCAATATTAGCCAGATCACCGGTAATCAGGTTATCCATCCCAATCACATGAAAACCTTCCTTAATAAACCGATCACAAAGATGTGAACCAAGAAATCCCGCTGCACCCGTTATTAAAATTCTTTTCTTAGCCATTTTAATCGATCAGTTTTCGTCCAATACTGTTATAATAATAGCCAAGATCGATCATTTTTTGCAAATCGTAAAGGTTTCTGCCATCAAAAACAACTTTATTTTTCAGAGCACCGTCAATTTTATCAAAATCAGGGTTTCTAAACACCGACCATTCTGTCGCAATTAATAAGGCATTAGCGTTTTGCAGAGCTTCGTATTGATTTTTAGCGTAGTCCACTTTATCGCCAATCACATTTTTAACGTTTTCCATTGCCTCCGGATCGAAAACAGAAACTGTTGCACCGTTGGCTAGCAATGCATCAATAATATATAATGCTGGCGCTTCGCGGATATCATCTGTTTCCGGTTTAAAAGCTAAACCCCAAAGTGCAAAATGTTTTCCCTTGATGTCGTTTTTATAATATTTTAAAACCTTATCAACTAAAATTGTTTTCTGGCGCTCGTTTACTTCCATTACCGATTTTAAAATCTGGAAATTATAAGCATAATCATCTGATGATTTTACCAATGCCTGAACATCTTTAGGAAAACATGAACCACCATAACCTACACCCGGAAACAAAAAGCGTTTCCCGATACGATCGTCTGAACCAATTCCCTTTCTTACCGCATCAACATCAGCTCCAACCAACTCGCAAAGGTTGGCAATTTCATTCATAAATGTAATTTTGGTAGCAAGGAAAGAATTTGCAGCATATTTAGTCAATTCCGAAGAGCGTTCATCCATAAATAATATAGGATTTCCCTGGCGTACATAAGGACCGTAAAGTTCGGCCATTAGTTTTTTTGCCTTCTCACTTTTTGTTCCTAAAACCACCCGGTCAGGTTTCATAAAGTCATCCACAGCTACGCCTTCCCGTAAAAATTCAGGGTTTGAGACCACATCTACTTCAACTGAAGTATTTTCGGCAAAAACAGCTTTAACTTTATCAGCAGTTCCAACGGGAACAGTAGATTTATTGACGATAACTTTATATTCGGTAATGAGTTTTGAGATATCCTTTGCAGCCCCTAAAATATAAGAAAGATCGGCAGCACCATCCCCGCCCGGAGGCGTAGGCAATGCCATAAATATGATTTGAGCATCTTTAATCGCATCAGCTAAATTGGTAGTAAAGGTTAATCTTTGCTGTTCAATATTTCTATGGAACAATAAATCAAGGCCTGGCTCATAAATGGGTACTTCGCCATTTTGCATTTTTTGCACTTTACTTTCGTTAATATCAACGCATATCACATCGTTTCCTGTTTCGGCCAAACATGTTCCGGTAACTAAACCTACATATCCGGTTCCAATAACGGCTATCTTCATATATTTCCAGATTTTAAATATATTCGTTTTATCTTGGCCACGAAGATAGGAAATTACAACAATGCTTTTGCTTTACATATTAGGAATTAGGATTTACAGTATAATTATTTCGATTTTTTCGTTATTTAATACTAAAGCGAAATTATTTATTGATGGACGGAAAGATATTTTCGAACAGATTAAGTTGCGAATCAATCCCGAAGATCAACCGGTGTGGTTTCATTTTGCATCTTTAGGGGAATTTGAACAAGGAAGGCCAGTTTTAGAAGCATTAAAAAATCGTTATCCAGCAAAAAAAATCGTCGTAACTTTTTTTTCTCCTTCGGGATATGAAATCAGGAAAAATTACGCTTTAGCTGATGTTTTTTATTTACCTATTGATACCGCAAAAAATGCCCGGCTTTTTGTAGACCTGGTAAATCCGGAAATGGCCATTTTCACTAAATATGAATTCTGGCATTTTTATTTTAAAGAATTGAAAAGCCGCGATATTCCATTATATGTAATTTCTGGTATTTTCAGACCTCAGCAGGCTTTTTTTAAATGGTATGGTGGTTTTTACAGGCACATTCTTAAAGCAGTAACTTATTTCTTTGTGCAAAATGAACAAAGCAAAACGCTACTTCATTCCATTGGATTAAATAATGCTGCCTTAAGTGGCGATACCCGCTTTGATCGGGTTTATGAAAATGCACAAAACCCCAAAAAACTGGATATAGTGGAAACCTTTATCAAAGCATCTCCTACTATAATTTGTGGCAGCACCTGGCCTGAAGATGAAAAATTACTCGTTTCCCTTTGTAAAGAAAATCCTAAATGGAAATTCATTATTGCCCCTCACGAAATCCATGAAAGTCATCTAGAAAGTATAGAAAAACAGTTTTCAGGCAATAACATCAGATTTTCAGCCCTAAATTCTCAACCGGCTGATAAAGATGCTCAGATTCTAATTATTGATAACATCGGCATGTTATCCTCACTTTATCAATATGGAAAAGTAGCTTACATCGGAGGCGGTTTCGGAGCAGGCATACACAATACTTTAGAAGCGGCAGCATTTGGATTACCAGTGGTTTTCGGACCAAAATATGCCAAATTTCAGGAGGCGAAGGATTTGATTACAATTGGCGCTGCCAAAAGCATTTCATCAGCTGAAGAATTGATAAACGCATTTCAGATTTTATCAAAAAGTGAAATAGCATCAGCTGCAGCAAAAAAATATGTAGAAGATAAAAAAGGAGCAACAAAACAAATCCTGTCTCTAATAACTAAACAAGGTTAGCCTTAACCACCTGCTCAACGATAAGAGGAATATCCTGATCAATAGACACCACAAATACATCTGGTTCATCACTTTTAGGTTCTTCCAGCGTATCAAACTGGCTTTTCAATAATGTGGTGGGCATATATTGGTGCGATCGTTTAGAAATCCGATTGAAAATCAAATCAAAACTCCCATTCAGATAAATAAATCGCATTGATGGATTATTGCTTCTTAATAAATCGCGGTATGATTTTTTTAAAGCCGAACAAGCAATAATACAGTTTGTGCCAAGTGCAGCTTGTTCATGGCCAACTTTAGCAATCAGACTTAACCAGTCTAAACGGTCTTCATCTGTTAATGGAATCCCGGCGGCCATTTTATCTACATTTCGTTGCGAATGTAAATTATCACCATCTATAAATTCGGCATTTAAATGCGGCGCAAGCGCTTTACCTACCACGGTTTTACCACTACCAGATACACCCATTAAAATGATAAATGTTGCCATATGCTAATTTTAGTTAACCATTCCGGCCAATGCTTCAATAAACACCGGACTATCATTTAAACTTTCTACCAATTGAACGTGTTCGCCACCTAAAGCTTTAAATTCTTCATGGTATTCCACTGTAATTTCGTAGAGTGTTTCCAAGCAATCGGCTACAAAAGCAGGACTAAACACCAACAGTCTTTTCTTGCCTTCTGCAGCTAATTTCTTTAAAACGTCAGTAGTGTAGGGCTGAACCCAGGGCTCTTTACCTAAACGAGATTGGAAACAAACGGTATATTGATCTTTTGATAAGTTTAGTTCAGCCGCGATTAATCTTGCCGTATCATGCCCTTGTGCCGAATAGCAGAATTTGTTGGTATCATTTAAAGTCTGGCAGCAATCGGCTGTCTTTAAGCAATAATTTCCGGTATGATCACATTTTAATAATTGTCTTTCCGGCAAGCCGTGAAAACTGAACAATACATGATCATAACTTGCCACATGATGCTTACGGGCATTTTCGGCGAATACCTTGATCATTAATTCATTATCGTGAAATGAATTAACAAATGATATTGGCGGCACGGTTTGCCATTTACTTACCAATTCCATTACCAGTTGCATTACCGAACCAGAACTTGCTGATGCATATTGAGGAAACATTGGAATAACCTGAATGCTTTCTACCAAACCTGCTTTTAAGTTTTCCAGAGCCGATGCAATAGACGGGCTTTGATAACGCATGGCCAGTTCTACGTGATAATGATCTCCTAAACGCTCCTGAAGCATTTGTGCCTGCAGGCGACTATAATACAGAAGCGGGGAGCCATTTTCATTCCATATTTCTTTATATAATTTAGCGGTTTTAGGGCTTCGGAAAGGAACGATTATTCCTTTAACCAATAGTGTTCTGTTAAGCTTAGGTATATCAATTACCCTTTCATCCATTAAAAATTGATCTAGATATTTTTTAACGTCTGGAGTTTGCGGACTATCGGGTGTTCCTAAATTGACCAGTAAAATTCCCTTTTTGCTCATTTATAGAATATGTTGTATGCCGCAAATATCGCTTTTTTATTGTTTTATACCTAAGTGAAAAAAGTGATTGCAAACATTTTTAAGTCAAATTTAGATCAGTTTGCGGCAGGTGATTTTGAAGCTACTTTGTTTTATATAATTGCCACCATGGCATACCCGGCTTTTGATGATGCTCTAAATGATAACCAAAAAAATAACATGAAATAAAAGCTACAAAGTGATTTTTTTTCAATGTGGTAGCATGATATTCGTTATCATGTTCGCCCTTATGCGGAAGATAAGTGCCAAAATAAAAGAGCTGAAACGTACTTAGTAACGAGGGCAGAACCCAAAACAGTAATAAGTTTGTTTGACTTACCCAAATTTGGAGCACATTAAAGGCTACAGCCATAATGATGAGCTGAATAACAGACACGTAATTCATCATGAAGCTGAAATACCATTTCCAAAAACCATTGGGCGAATAGTCTGGATCTTGATCAGTATGAACATGACTATGGTGCTTATGATGCTTACTATATAAACGGTTATAAAAAAAACCTGCATATAAAAAAACAGACAAATAACCCAGAAAATTATTTATCCCCCTGTTAGATGAGATGGTATGATGCATGGAATCGTGAGCGGTGATAAACAAGCCCGTATACAAATGCATTTGAACCAAAATCATTACATAAACCAATGGATTGCTCCAGCTGAAATTCCAGTTTAACAGAGAATACAACGAAACGAACCAACAGATAATTACTGCTAATGCTACAAAAAATCCGATAAGCGAGTTGTTTCTTTTCACAATAATTTATGGATTAATGAACTGACTAAACAGTATGAATGAAAAAATAGTTTCAGAATATAATTAGTATCGTTCTAATTCGGCCTTTACTTTTTCCATTAACCACATGGGTGTGGAGGTTGCGCCACAGATACCTACTTTATCATATTGGGTAAACCAGCTTTGATTTAATTCTTCAACATTAGAAATAAAATAAGACTGATCATTATACTTTTTGCAAACATCATATAATACCTTTCCGTTAGAGGATTTTTTTCCCGATACAAAAATGATTTTATCATAATTAGCTACAAAATTTTCCAGTTCTTCATATCGATTGGAAACTTGTCTGCAGATGGTGTCGTTTGCTTTTACTTCATAGCCTCTTGATAATAATTCATCCTTAATCTGATAAAATTTATCCGTGCTTTTGGTGGTTTGGCTATACAAAGTAAATTTTGATGGAAGTTCTACATGATCTAATTCAGCCAAATCCTGAAAAACGATAGCTTTACCATCAGTTTGCCCTTGTAAACCGATTACTTCGGCATGCCCATGTTTACCAAAAATTAATACCTGCTCATGATCATCATGAGAATTTTTAATTCTGTTCTGCAGCTTTAAAACTACCGGACAAGAAGCATCAATTAAGGTGAGATTGTTCTCTAAAGCTAACTGATATGTGGAGGGTGCCTCTCCATGCGCTCTGATTAAAACCTTCTCGTTTTTTAAACCCCTCAAAATATCATGGTCGATGATTTTTAAACCACGTTTGGTTAAGCGTTCCACTTCCTCATCATTATGAACAATATCACCCAGACAATATAAATAACCCTCACTGTCCAAAATATCCTCTGCCATTTCGATAGCATAAACTACGCCGAAGCAAAAACCTGATGATTTATCGATGTTAACTTGTAGATTGTAGCTCATTGTATCGCAAAATTACGTAAAAAAATTTGTTCTGGTTGTCATGTATAAAACAACAAAGAAGATAAACTGAGAGATAAACATAGCCACCCCGATGTACTTTTGCTGCTTTAAGCCAAGCGCATAATAGAATTTCAGCAAAATAACGGAAACAATAAACCATGCAACAAAATTCTGAACCGGAATTTCCTTGCGATCCCATTGCCAGTAATCAAACTTCATGGCTACGGGTTCAAGAAAATAATCGAAGATGATCAGAATTACTGCACCCAAAAACGAAGCAACAATGCTGTTTCTAATTTTTAAAGACTTCATCATCTGGCCAACACTAAAAATAAGAATCACCCAGTTTACCCCCATCAGAATAGGTACAGTAGCAATTTTATAACCTAAAGTTGCTCCATACTGATAGCTGCCAAATATTTTTCCGGTGTGTACGCCCAAAACCTCAACCAAATAACCACACAGAAAAACACCTGAGATAAATAGCAATAACCTTTTGCTATTGGCATTATAAGTAACGATGATGATGGCAAACATCAATAGCAAATGAAATGGAACCAGCTTGGTAAAATAGGGTTGCAATGCCGGCACAACAAATCCTACTAAACCGACCAAATGAAAAACAATAATTGCAGCAACTGCAATTCTCTTAATTTTTAAATCGTTTTGATCGTTCTGCCCTTCCATGTACCTGTTTTAAATATGTGTTTTTGTATAGAGATAAATGCAATTATTATGAAGAATAACATTTGAAACGGATGTAAAATCAAATTTATAAGTACATTTTGGCCTGATAAATAAGAAATCATTATTCTGCTTAATATTATTAAACCTATTGGTAGTACAAGCAAAGTAATATTTAAGTTGAATACTAAAATTACAGGGCCAATAATTACCAAAAGCAGGTAAAATAGCAATATTAAAATGTTACTTCCAAAACCAGCGAGTAAATTTTTACTAAAGCCATTTAAGCATTCGTTTAAATTATTATACATTCTGCAATAAATCAGGTTGTTACCAAGCAGGGCTTCGGCATTAAATTTTTCCTGCTTTACCAGCTTGATGATTTCTACATCTTCAACTACTTTGTTTTTCACCCGTTCATGCCATTGATTTTGCAGGTAACTTCGGGATTTAAAAAACATGCACTGACCACTGGCAGCAGCTAGCGAGGGATTTTTAGCTAGCCGAACCAACCGTAACGGTAAAAGATTTATAAGAATAAAATGCATTAACGGAACCGTTAACTTTTCTCCCATTGTCTTCATCACCTGATTAGTAAAAATACTGAGTAAAGCGAGGTTTCCTGTTTCGACACGATCAATCATACTATTCACCAAACCTCGTTTAATGCTTTCATCCGCATCAATAAAAAAGAAATATTTTCCTTTTGCCTGTTCAGCAAGCTGATGACAGGCAAAATTCTTGCCTAACCAACCCGGAGGAAGTGGCGCTCCATTAATGATTCTGAATCTTGGGTTATCAATGCAAAATCTGTGAACCAAATCATAAGTTTGATCTGTACTATGGTCATTGAGGATAATCACCTCATAATTCCTATAATCCTGATCTTTTATAGATTGAAGCAATTGGATAATGTTATCTGCTTCATTTCGAGCTGGAATTAAGATGGAAACCAAATCATCAAAATGCTTAACCGTTCGGGGTAGCTTTGGGTTGGACAAAAAATTAAAAACAGTTACAGAAAACCGGATCACAAGGAATACCAGTACCGCATTAATAAAAATGGTCATTCGATAATTTGTGTTTGTTTAACAACCGATTGATCATAATGTTTATTGTAGGCACTTTTTAATAACTGCAAGCTTACGTATTCCTCCGTTTCCCAGGATTGTAAATAGGTGTAAACACTTGCCTTTCGCCTAGAAAAATAGTCTGTAAATGATGCCGCAAAAACGATATTTGTATTTTTCTGACTGGCGTTGATGATTTGCATCACCCCTTTTTCAAAATTGATTGATTTGATGTGGTTGGATACTAGCTTTCCCTGCGGAAAAATTAATACCAGATTCTGAGGATCATCTAACAATGATCCTGCATAATTGAGGGTTTCAATTATATCTTTACCTTTATTATTGCTTGCAAAAGCACCCAGATATTTTAAAAAACCAACTTTGTCGTAGTTTTCAGCATTAACCAGCACATGGAAGTTCTTTTTAAAGAACAACTTATTGATGTAGAAAATAAAAAAGCCATCCCACCAACTAAAATGATTGGCTAACACAAGTATAGATCTGTCGCTTTTAATGGCTATCCTGTCAAAATTAAACGCAGCAAAATCCTTTTTTATAATAAATGAAATGTACCAGGAAAAAAAGATGAAGATAAATTTATTTTTTCGGGGAAGATACATGCCTGAAAGTTGCAAAAAAATGAGGTTAATTGCAAATCAGAATTGCTAATACCTGTTCAACTTAAATAAACCCGGTCTTCTTCGCCTTCTACATCCATAATTACATCTACATGTTCTTTTAAAACTGTTGCCAGCTCAAGTCCGACAAAATCTGTAGCAATAGGAAAAATTTTATGGCTTCTATCCACCAAAACCACGGTACGAATCTTTTTGTGTGGCGTATTCAAAAAAACACCCAATCCATAAGCTAATGTTTTACCACTGTTTAACACATCATCTACAATAATAACCACCTTATTTTTCCAATGGCTTTCATCCAGATCAGTTTTGGCCACTAGTTTACTACTTTCCTTTTGCAGGTCAATTCTTAACAAGGTGATCTTAAACCCTGAAATTTTCTTTAAAACCTTTTCTAATCGCAGGGCTAATTTATAACCGCGATCCCAAATCCCGGCCAGTATAACTTCTTTCTCATTTAAATTATCCTCTAAAATCTGATAGGCTATACGATCTATTTTTTGTTGAATTTGCTTCTTGTTCAGAATAAGTAATTGCGATGCCATGTGATATAAAACGGTTGAATACAAAAAGAATGATTTTCAGCATGAAATTCAAACTATTTAAAAAATATTTTCAATGGCTTGCAACGTTTTACATTCCAGTGCGTCTAATCTGTAACCATAAAATAAAACCATGAAACATTTGATGAAAACAAGTGCATTGCTATTGATGATGTTAGCAAGTTATGTAACTAAAGCACAGGAAGCTAAAAACTTCCCTGTAAAAAACTTTAACAGTATCAGCATAAGCAGCGGAATTGATTTGTATTTAACTCAGGGTGGAAGTGAAGCTGTAACCATTAAATCTGACACGGAAACACTAAAAGACATTATCGTTGAACAAAGTGGTAATAACATTAACATTAAGTTTAAAGATGGGATTAACTGGGGTGGCGTTTTTAAAAACAGAGTGATTAAAGCTTATGTAAATTATAAAACGTTAAATGCTTTAGCTGCTTCCGGAGGTTCGGATGTATATACCCAGAATCAGTTAAAAACAGATAAAATGGCCATTCGTTCATCAGGTGGTTCAGACTTAAAGTTAAATGTAGTTTGTGAGGATATTACTATCCAATCGAGCGGCGGAAGCGATATAAACCTTAAAGGAAAAGCAACCAATATGAGTATTCAATCAAGCGGAGGAAGTGATATTGATGCTTATGAATTTATAACTGAGTATGCAAAAGTGCAGGCATCAGGCGGTTCTGATGTAAGCATTTATGTTAGCAAAGGCCTGGAAGCTTCGGCTAGTGGCGGTGGCGATGTTAGCTACAAAGGAAATGCATCTTTAAAGAAAACATCAAGCTCAAAAAGCGGAGATGTTCACCATGTGAATTAAGAATTTAGTTTAGTTAATGATAAATTGCTGCTTTGTGGATGCAAAGCAGCTTTTTTTATTCTATACCAAAACAGACCACTACTTTAATTATTTCTTATTATAAGGTAAATAAATAAAATTAGCCCCTTCCGGAACAACGACAAAAACACACATGTAATCTTCAGGTTTTTTGTACGATTTTAAAAATGATTCCTTTTTTTCTTTATTGATAATGCCCTTCTGTATAAATTCTTCCAAGGTAGAAGCCTGAATGGTCCAGTCGGTATTGAGCTCTTCTTTATTCAGAATCAGTTCACCAATATTTACCTCGTGCTGGTGAGCAATAAAAATAGGATAAGCAGAAATGCCTTCTACCATAATTTCTATGGAAACCTCTTTCATCGCTTCAGCGTAAAAAGTTAAATCCTTTTCTAAACTTACCAGCGGACTCTCCTGTTTTTTTTTCGATTCTCCGCCATCTTCTGGTGTAGCGCTTAATAATTCTTCTCTATCCATGTTATTAAATTATTGAACTCTGAATGAATGTTTACAGGCGCTTGCCCAATTCTATCATTCAAAATTCAATGAATGTTATTTTAATTTCAATAAAACTACATTTTCTACGTGTTGTGTATGCGGGAACATATCAACAGGCTTTATACGGGCAACATCATATTTGGCAGCTAACAACTCTAAATCTCTGGCTTGTGTTGCGGCATTACAGCTTACATATACAATTTTTTCAGCTTCCATTTCCAACAGCCTTTGTACCACATCGGCATGCATACCAGCTCGTGGCGGATCAGTGATTACAACATCAGGTTTACCATGTGTTGCTACAAACGCTGAGGTTAAGATATCCTTCATATCCCCAGCATAAAAAATAGTATTATCTATTCCATTAAGCTCCGAATTGAATTTTGCATCTTCAATAGCCGTTGGCACATATTCCACGCCTACCACCTGTTTCACGTTTTTTGCAACAAAGTTTGCGATCGTTCCAGCACCCGTGTACAAATCATATACCAGCTCATCACCTTTAAAATCAGCAAAATCTCTGGTTATTTTATACAATTCAAAGGCCTGTTCAGAATTGGTTTGATAGAAAGATTTTATGCCAATTTTAAAGCGGATGCCATCCATTTCTTCAAAAATATGGTCGCGACCGGCAAAAACATTTACTTCCTGATCGAAAATAGTATCGTTTTTTTTCTGATTAACGATATAAAGTAACGAGGTAATTTCCGGAAATTCGCTTTTCAAGTGGTTCATTAAACCATCAATTTGATTTTCTTCCGGATAGGCGAACACCACTGCAATCATAGTTTCGCCTGTACTCGATGTACGGATGATCAGATTGCGCAAAACACCTTCATGGTTTCTCAAATCGTAAAATGATAAGGCATTTTCAAGCGCATACTTTCTAACCGAGTTTCTGATAGAGTTAGAAGGCTCATCCTGCAGGTAGCAGTGCTCAATATCTAAAATTTTATCGAAACGAAGTGGCACATGAAAACCGAGGGCGTTCATGTCAAAATCTTCGGCACGTTCTATATCGGTTTTTTCTAACCAACGTTTGTTTGAAAACGTAAATTCTAATTTGTTACGGTAGTATTTATTTTTTTCAGAACCTAGAATAGGTTCAGCATGAGTAGTATCTACCTTTCCCAGGCGTTGCAGAGCAGCTTCGACATTTTTTTGCTTAAATTTTAATTGCGAATCATAACCCATGTGTTGCCATTTGCAACCACCACAAGTTCCAAAATGCTGGCAAAACGGCTCTGTCCGCAAAACTGATCTTTCATGCAATTGCTCAATAACCGCCTCGGCAAAGTTTTTCTTTTTCTTCGTTAAACGAACATCTGCCACATCACCCGGAACTGCCTTATCAACAAAAATTACCAACTCGTCGGCCTTACCAACACCCTTTCCTTCTTCGGCAATATCAATTATATGTACGTTTGGAATTATCGTTACCGTACCTGGTTTTCTTCTACTCATTATTTTGCAAAGATAAGGGTAAAAGATGAAAGCTTAAAGCGGAAAGCTAATATCAGAATGAATACAAGTAAAAACTTACTATCGAAAGCTAAAAGATTAAAGTTGAAAAGCTAACATGAAAATAATAGGCAATAGGAATTGTTTCGAACAGCGTTTGTTCGTTGTAGAAGTGGTAAGGTTAAAGATTATTTTCCAAAAAACTTAAAGGCAGCATCCCAAAATCCATTCAGCCAATTAAATTTCAGATCAAACTTTTCATCTACCATTACAGAAAATTCTAATATTTCTTTACTCATGACAAAAACTCATCTAATTATGCAATAATAAAGAATATATACCAAAAACCAAAACGGTATAGGTTGAATTTTTGTCAATTTTAAAAAGAGAGATTTCTCAAATATCTGATCTGCTCATAATCTCTACATTACAATTCATCCGCCAGGAAGCAGTATTCCGCTGATTTTGCTAAACTGAAAGCTAAGTCAGCGATAGTGGCGATAGGATGTATAATAATTTTACAGTTTTTTGGAGGTGCCGTAGTTGCAAAAGCGCACAAAATAGAACCCGCTATCATAGTATTTATGGTCGAGAATGTAGATAATGAATATGAAAGGCTAGCCAAATTCTTCAGCTTTGTATTGTGCAACTACCAACAATAATACCCGGGGGAAATAAATCTTTATTGTTTCGAGACGTGGATGGTAACCTTGTAAATTTTTTCAATCCCGTTTCGCCGGAAGCAATAGAAAAATTCAAGAATTAATATCCATCTACTACAAGCTTAATGGCTTATAGCCTGATTTGAGACGGCTTCTCACCGATCTCAAAAACCAGAATAGTTGTCGTTTAGCTAGAAGATAAGCGCCCTTTAAGAGATAGCCTGATAAAGTATTCAGTCACGCTGCTCCTCTTGACGAATAATCATTCGTCACAAAATGAATTAAAAGGATCACATCTCTTTCTTTCACCAATAATAAATTTGTAATAATAATCCTACTTTAGCAGAATGCGTAAGGCTATAATTATTGGGGCAGGAATTGCAGGGATTGCGTCGGCAGTCAGGATGGCCGTTAAAGGTTTTCAAGTGGAAGTTTTTGAAGCTAATGCTTATGCTGGAGGTAAGCTTGCAGCGATTAACATTGATGGCTTTCGGTTTGATGCCGGACCAAGTTTATTCACCATGCCACAATATGTAGATGAACTTTTTAGTTTGGCAGGTAAAAACCCTAGAGATTATTTTGAATACAACCAGCTTGATGAAGTTTGCCGGTATTTTTACGAAGATGGCTTAAGGCTCATAGCCCACAAAGATATTGATAAATTTGCACAGGAAATTGAAACAAAGACGGATTCAAGCGCTTTAGAAGTGCATCATTTCTTAAATAAAAGCAAAACCATTTACGATGTTACACACCGGGTTTTTCTTGAACGATCGCTTCATAAAATTAAAAGTTATCTCCATTGGGATACTTTGAAGTCTATATTCGCTTTTGGAAAAATTGATGCTTTCAGAACACAGTCGGAAGCAAACGAGTTTTTTTTTACAGATAAACGCATCGGGCAATTGTTTAATCGCTATGCCACTTATAATGGCTCCAATCCTTATCAGGCACCTGCCACGCTAAATGTAATTCCTCATTTCGAGTATCATTTTGGTGCATTTTTACCTAAAAAAGGAATGCATCATATTACAAATGCATTGGTAAAACTTGCTGAAGATTTAGGGGTTAAATTTAATTTCAATTCGAAGGTTGATGAAATTTTATATTCAAATCGTCAGATCAGCGGGGTTAAATTGGCGAATAAAATTGTTCCTGCGGATGTGGTAATTTCTAACTTAGATATCTGGTTTACCTATAAAAACCTGTTAAAAAACGTCAACCCACCTAAAAAACTTCTCCAACAGCAAAGAAGTAGTTCAGCATTGATTTTTTATTGGGGAGTAAAAGGCGATTATCGGGATTTCGGTTTACACAATATTCTTTTTGCTCAAGATTATCAGGCAGAATTTAATAGCATCTGGACAGAAAAAGCCATTTATCACGACCCGACTGTCTATATCAATATCACTTCAAAATTCATTAAAGGAGATGCCCCTGAACATTGCGAAAACTGGTTTGTTATGATTAATGTTCCTTCGAACAATGGCCAGAACTGGGATGAGCAGATCGTCAGGGCGAAGCAAAATATCTTAACTAAAATCAGTAAAACGCTGAAAAAGGATTTATCTACAGAAATTATTTGCGAAGAGATCCTCGATCCCAGAAGTATTGAGTTAAAAACAGGTTCCTACCAGGGATCATTATATGGTAATAGTTCAAACAACCAGTTTGCTGCATTTTTAAGACATTCCAATTTTTCATCCAAAATTAAAGGACTTTATTTCGCAGGAGGTAGTGTTCATCCCGGGGGTGGAATCCCACTTGCCTTGCTTTCTGCTAAAATAATAGATGAAAATTTAAGCTAACGAGAGATTGAAATACCTAAAAATTTTAACCTTTATTTTTCCTGATGGCATCTTCCAGTTTTTCTGCATCTAAATCAAAAGCATCAATAATGATACTGGCTTTGTTGTAGAAAGGATTCCGTTCTTTTAACTTTAATTCGATGAATGCTAATAACTGTTCATCATCCAAGTCCTTAATTAATGGTCTTTTCTGGCGGTTGTGCAAACGCGATACTAATGCAGCTGGCTCCATTTTAAGATAGATTGTTTCACCATGCGCATTCATCCAGTCCATGTTATCGAAAAAACAAGGTAGCCCTCCACCAGTAGCCACTACGCAAGTCTCCGGATACTCAAATGTTCTGAGCGTTTCACGTTCAAAATCTCTAAAACCACTTTCACCAAATGCTTCAAAATATTCGGCAATGCTTTTGCCCGATTTTGAAACGATTTCCGCATCTAAATCAATTACCGGACAATTTAACCGTTGTGCCAATTGTTTGGCTTTTGTACTCTTCCCGCATCCCATATATCCTATTAAGAAGATGATCCCTTCCGTTCTTAAAGGTGAACTTGAATTTCTATCGCTCATATATTATTAAATTTACATGCATCAATTTTGGAATCTGTGCTTACCACCTTTCCTCTGGTTCTCTTCGGGAGGCTATGAGGTTAGTTTCACCCGGGGATCAACATAAGCATAAAGAATATCAACCAATATGTTAATGACCACAAATACGAAAGCGATAAACAATATCGATCCCATCACGACTGGAAAATCAGACATTTCCAATGCATTTACAGTGGTTCTACCCAGGCCATTGTAGCCAAAAATATATTCTACAAAAAAAGAACCGGCCAGCAATGAAGCAAACCAACCCGATATGGCGGTGATTACCGGATTCATTGCATTTTTTAAAGCATGTTTATAGATAATGGCATTTCTGCTAAGCCCCTTTGCTCTGGCTGTACGAATATAGTCTTGAGCTAAAACATCGAGCATGGCACTTCTGGTAAGCTGAACAATTATTGCTAACGGGCGCAAACCTAGAGTAATCATAGGTAACCATAAATTCCTTAGCGTCAGTATTTCGCCTTCAAACGGATCATAGGAGAATAAACTTCCGCTCATTTTTAAACCTGTGTAATCGCTCAATAAAAATCCAAAAAGCCAGGCAATGATAATTCCGGCAAAAAAAGATGGCGCAGAGATACCAAAAATAGCAAAGGCATTGGCCGCCTTATCAATCCAGGTATCTTTATAAACTGCCGAAAGCACTCCTAAAAAAACACCGATAAGCGTCGCGAAGATCATTGCTGTAACTGCCAGAATCAAAGTGTTAGGTACTGTTTCAGAAAGAATTGCCGTTACATCACGTTTGGTTTGATAGGAACTTCTTAAATATGGCCATTTTACTACCAATGCTTTCTTTTCAAAACCAATAATTTTAACGTAATGATACTTGGCTTTTGTTGCATGATCATCATCCAGCCAGCTTATTGGCGAAAGATCATTGATATAAAGTGCCAGTTGTATTGGCTTCGATTGATCAAGCCCGAACTCTTTCCGAACAGCCTCTAAAGATTGAACATCTGCCCGCTGCCCCATAGTCATCCGGGCAGGATCGCCTGGTAGAATATTAAACAGTACAAATACAACCAGTACTACACCGGCCATAACCAGCATGCCATAAAGCAGTTTTTTAATGGCATACCCAATCATTATCTATCGAAATATTTTCTACTTAACTGATCAAAAGTAGGTACGTTGTGGTGGTGCCATTTATTAACTACCACACCATTTTTCAGCAATAAAACACCAGGATTCGCCCTTACCATACTTTTCAATGGAACAGCATCAGCATAAAAAACTTCAGAAAATAAATTATTCTTCTTAATAAATGCTTCCGCATCCTGTGCAGAATTAGCCGTTAATAATACCGTACGAATATTAAATTGTTGTGTAGCGTTAATAGCCAGTGCATTCAATTTCCCTATAGCCGCCTGATTGGTATTCTTTAAATCGTAAGCTACAAAAACCAGGTTATAATATGGGTTTTCGATTAATTCCTTGGTATAGTCGGTTCCAGAAGCGTCTGTTATCTTCAAGTCTTTTATCTTAGGTTCGTAACCTTTTTTCACTAAACGCTGTATGGGCTCACCAACAATTTTCCAGTTGTTATCCTTCCAGATTTCAGTTTTAAGGTAAACTTTATCGCTCATATCCTTCTCTGCCTTGGTTTTCTTATTTACCAGGTGATACATGATCTCGTATTCATCGGGCATTTCTCCCGGCGGGATAATCATTTGTGAAGGAATATGAACACCTACTTTATAGGGTAGAAAATCAACAATAGGTAATACATTATAAGTGAAAATTCCAAAGCCTATCGCTACCAAACTAATCACAATTGCAATATTTCTTTGGGTACCCCGATTTTTAAAGAGTGGATGGATGATATCTTTATTAATGAAAATAACGATAATCAGAACAAGAAGAATCAGGTCTTTACTAAATGATTGCCATGGCGTTAAGGGAATTGCATCACCAAAACACCCACAGCTGGTAACTACTTTAAAAGCAGCAGAAACAAAAGTTAGTAGCGTAAAGAAAATAATGAGCAAAAGTAAACCCCAGGCTACTTTCTTACTCCAAAAACCCAGTAACAACAGCGCTCCCAAAATGATCTCTAAGGCACATAAAATGATGGCTATTCCGGTTGCTGATCCATTTAAAAAACTGAGGTGAAATACTTCAAAGTACTCTTGCAGTTTATAACCAAATCCTAATGGATCATTCGCTTTAATTAAACCAGAAAATATAAATAGTAAACCAACAAAAAACCTGGAAAACGATATAACTATATTTCTCATGATTACTTAACGCCTAATTTAATTAATGCAAAAACAGAATAATTTAGCATGTCTTGATAATTGGCCTTCACGCCCTCAGAAGCTAATGTCTGTCCTTCATTATCTTCTATTTGTTTCACCCGAAAAATCTTCATTAAAATTAAATCGGTTAATGAGCTTATTCGCATATCCCTCCAGGCCTCCCCGTAATCGTGATTTTTAGCAAACATCAGCGCTTTAGTTTCCTCCACTTTAGATTCAAAATCAGCCTCAACCTTTTCAAAAGGAAGTTCATTAAGGTCTTCATCTGTCAATTCCAGCTGCATCATGGCAATAACACAATAATTAATAATACCGATGTATTCTGAAATTGTATCTTCCCCTACCAAACTTACTTTTTTTTCTTCGAGTGTGCGAATACGTTGCGCTTTAATAAAAATTTGATCAGTAATGGAGCTTGGCCTTAAAATCCGCCATGCGGTACCATAATCTTTTGTTTTTTTAAGAAATAATGATTTGCATACAGCAATCACCTGATCAAATTCTAACGCGGTATTTGTTTGTGCCAATTCTGTAAATAATTTAGTTTTAACGTATTTTTGTCGTGAAAAAAACAAAAGCTAAAGATACATTTTTATAGCGAAACTATCCCGCAAGGGTTTATTATGACAGGAAAAAACTTTTTTGAACCTAAAATAACCCTCAATATCAAGGGAAGATTAATTGATTTGTCGACCCCTAAAGTGATGGGAATTTTGAATATTACTCCCGATTCTTTTTTTAGTGGCAGCAGAACCAAATCGATTGATGAAGCCTTACAAAAAACAGAACAATTTCTAAATGAGGGCGCTACCTTTATAGATATTGGCGGCTATTCTTCCAGACCAGGGGCTAAGGATATCTCAGCAAATGAGGAACTCGAGCGTTTACTGCCGATTGTGCAGGCGGTATCATTCCGATTTCCTGAGGCCATAATTTCTATCGATACCTTTAGGGCAAAAGTAGCTGAAGAAACCATTTTAGCAGGTGCGCACATGGTGAACGATATTGCCAGTGGAGATATGGATGAACACATGTTTGAAACCGTTGCCAGGCTGCAGGTACCCTATATAATGATGCACATGCAGGGTACCCCCCAAAACATGCAGCAAAACCCATTTTACAGTAACGTAACGCTCGAAGTTGTTGATTATCTGGCAAAAAAAGTAGCTGCTTTAAAAGCGTTGAAAATACATGATGTTATTATTGATCCTGGTTTTGGCTTTGGAAAAACCATTCAGCATAATTACCAGCTTTTAAATGAAATGGAAGCCTTTAAAATATTTCAATTGCCCATTCTGGTGGGTTTTTCCAGAAAAGGCATGATTCATAAACCACTTCAAATTTCGGCCAGGGAGGCATTAAACGGAACGACCATACTCAATACGATAGCTTTACAAAAAGGCGCCGGTATCTTACGTGTTCACGATGTAAAGGAAGCCGTGGAATGTGTTAAACTAACAGAGATGCTAAATTTTGATTAATTATTTCAACCGGATACACAATACGCTCGGTTTTCCTGAATAGTTGCACAATTACTCAATTCTTACAAGTAAATAATTAACCAAAAAACAACTATCTTGTAGCCAATGAAAGGATTTGATTTCGATTTTTTAAAAATATCTCCAACAGATGTAGTTGATGTAGTACTTGTAGCCTTGTTAATCTACTATGTTTATACACTAATCAGGAACACGCTAGCGGTAAACTTACTGGTGGGTATGTTTATTATCACTGTATTTTACTGGATAGTGAAAGCCTTGCACATGGAATTGTTAACCACCATCATAGAGAAATTTATGAGTGTAGGAATCATCGCTTTGATTGTAATTTTTCACCCCGAAATCAGGCGCTTTCTTTTATTAATCGGAAAAAACGCATTTCTGCAAAAAAATAAAGCATGGTGGGGTTATTTATTCGGCAGAAAAGAGATTGAAAGAAACAACCTGACCAGAATAAAACCGATCATAGATGCTTGTAAAACAATGAAAAAAACCCGGACAGGTGCCCTCATTGTTTTTGTTAAGTTTTATGACGAGCAATTTTTTGCCAACAGTTGCGAAGTTGTTGATGCAAAAATTTCTAAAAGATTATTGGAAAGTATATTTCAGAAAAACAGTCCGCTACATGATGGTGCTGTTGTAATTTCTGAAAATAAAATAAAAAGTGCAAGCTGTATTTTGCCCCTTACGGATAATGATCAATTGCCATCTCAATTTGGATTGAGGCATAGGGCTGGTATTGGGGTTTCGGAAACCACCGATGCTGTGGCCGTGATTATTTCAGAAGAAACGGGAGAAATATCTTACGCCAAACAGGGGCGTGTAAGAATGAATGTGTCGTTCGGAGAGCTGGAGAAATTGCTCAATAAAGACTTTTAGTGAAACGAAATAATAAGGATAGAGAAGCATTATTTTATATTGACACAGCTTATTTACCTACCCAGAAGAGCAAAGATCGATATCCTTAGTGCTTGATCTCTATTCCTTAATCACAAAAAAGACCAATAGACATCCAGTCCTTAATCTTGGCTACTTTATCAAAAAAAAAGAAAGAACCAATAGACATAGCGTCCTTTGATCCTTGCTCTTTGTTCTTTGATCCTAATTAGCAGTATTGCTCAAAAGCACCTATTAAATTGTCGGCAATCATTTGTGCCGGGCGACCTTCAATTTGATGACGCTCAATCATATGTACCAACTTACCATCTTTAAACAAGGCCATTGCCGGTGATGACGGAGGGAAAGGCATCATGTGATTTCTAGCCTGATCAACAGCTTCTTTCTCCATACCTGCAAAAACAGTTACTAATCTATCAGGATGTTTCTCATGTGCTGCTGCTGCTTTTGCGGCCGGACGAGCATTTGCCGCCGCACAACCACATACAGAATTTACCACAACAAAAACAGTTCCTTCACTTTTAATTGCCTGATCTACTTCTTCAGCGTTTTTTAATTCTTGAAAACCTACGTTGGTTAATTCCTTACGCATTGGTTCTACTAAATATTCTGGATACATTATCGTTAGTTTTTAATTCACAATTTTAAACGTACAAAAATAAGAAAATCAGATAGCTTGTACTATCCGGTTTATATTTTTAAGGTAAAATTAAAGGAAGTTATTATTATACTCCTTTTAAAATCCGATCGTAAAGCTCGGGGCGGGTTATAGCTCCTACTACCGCTAAAACAACAAACAAAATAAATAAAACACTTAAAATGGTCGCTACCATTCCACATATTTTGCCTGCCTTTGCATTCTTGAAAGATGATTCGGTGTAAAACGTTGGATTGAGCTGGTATTTTTTAACATCACCCGAACCAAGTACCCATGCAATGATTCCAAAAACCAAACCAAAAATCCCGTAAAAACAACATGCCGGAAGTGCAATAATTCCTAAAACCAATGCTGCTGTTGAATTAGGAAGGTTCTGCTGTCCCATACCCATTCCGCCAGAAAACTGACCAAATGCCGGTGGTTGTTGAAACGGTGGCGGTGTGGTAAAACTCTTATCAAGTGGCTCAAAAGGTTTTTCACCTTTATTTAAATCAAATGGATTAGGTTTTGGCTGTCCTTCTTGTTCTTCTGACATATTAAATAAGTTGATGCGTGTAAATTTTATAAATGTAATTGATTAGGATAACAGTAACAACACTTAAAAAAGCAACCTTAATTACTGCAGCACCAAATTTAAATGGATACCTCAAATGAAGTAACGTAAATAGCACCACAAAAACTAAAGGAATAGCAGCTGGGTATAGCTTAACCGAAGTCATTAAATCACCCTGAAGTAAAGCAATAATGGAACGTTGAAAACCACATCCCGGACAATCTATTCCAAAATAGGTTTTAAAAGGGCAAGCAAATAAATGATGCTTTAACCACTCAACGAAATTAATTTGTAGCAGGGTCATTTAAATCACCAATGTATTTTATCTGGGCATCTTTCCATAACTTATACTTTTCCAGATCCTTAACCACTTGCTTGTACACCAGGTTTAAAATGAAAATATCATCAATAAAGCCAAGCAATGGTACAAAATCGGGAACAACATCTACAGGAGAAAGAAAATAAATCAACCCTCCAAAAATGGCAACGATAGATCTTTTTGGTATTTCAGTATAATCACCATTAACATAATCTTTAGCAATACCAAAAAGCAACAGCATTTTCGCCCACACTCCTTCCAGCTCACCCTTATTGTTAATCGCCTTACCCAAAGCGTCTTTAATAGTTGTGCTAGCCTTCGATTGATCTTTTAAAATCAAAGTTGCCTTATTTTCAGACTTTTTAAAAAAATCGAGTATCTTTTTTCTGTTAAATCTCATAAATAATGTACTGCAAATTAACGTCCAAAAATATTAATCCTATATATACCGCAATTAAATTTATTCAAAGGCAGCTACTTTTTTTGGTCGAACTGCCAGAGTAGTTTTTTATCAAAAGCTATAGGAATTAATATATCATTTGCAGTATCTTCTTCAAATAATTGCCTTTTAACCGGATCAAAAACAAACCGGGCTATCACAGGCATTCGATCTGCGTAGCTTTCGTGTAAATTGAAATTATATGTTTTAGAATAACTTTGAGAAGGATCTGTTTTCGGGTTCGGACTCGATTCGAGCATAACACCGTATGATGTTCCCCCATTTTTAATTACCCTATCGTACAATCCTCTTGTAAGCTGTTTGCATCTGGCTGAAGTTTCTACAATTTTATAAGCAATTGTAGCCTTCTTACTTTCGCTGATCTGAGCTAATGTTCTGGCACTTAAAAAGCCCAGCAAGATAATGGAGAATACGATTTTTTTACTATCCATAAGCCAAAGAACTAAGCTGCAGTTGCCCGCATCATTTCCAAAATATCTTCAATGTATTTTCGCTCATTGGCTAAACGTGGCACTTTGTGCTGCCCACCCAGTTTATCTTTTGATTTTAGCCAATTGTAAAATGTATTAGATGGCGCATTGTGTACCGTAGGCCTGCAAAGTGCCATATCTTTAAATCTTTTGGCATCATAATCAGAGTTTACTTCCCGTAAGGTACCATCCAGAATATCGATAAATTTCTCAAAATCGTTAGGTTGTTTATCAAACTCGATTATCCATTCATGACCGCCTGCCTTTTCACCCGCAAAATAAATCGGTCCGGCAGTATAATCCTTAATCTCTGCACCAGTTTCTGTACAAGCTTTGGTTAAGGCTTGTTCTGCGTTGTCGATAATTACTTCTTCGCCAAAGGCATTAATGAAATGTTTCGTTCTACCGGTAATTTTTATTCTATAGGGATAAAGCGAAGTGAATTGAATCGTATCGCCAATCATGTATCGCCACAAACCACCATTAGTAGAAATTACAATTGCATAATTTTTATTTAATTCTACCTCTCCCAATAATAGGGCTTTAGGATTTTCATCGCCAATATTTTCCATCGGGATAAATTCATAGAAAATACCATAATCCAGCATCAGCAACATTTCATCAGAATTAGCCTGATCCTGTATTCCAAAAAAACCTTCTGAAGCATTATAAGTTTCCAGATAATACATATCATCTGAAGGGATAAGCTGTTTAAACTGTTCCCGGTAAGGGGTGAAATTTACGGCTCCGTGTACATAAAGTTCCAAATTGGGCCAAACTTCTAATAAATTATCTTTCCCTGTAAGTTCGAGTACTTTTTTAGCCAGAACAATAGTCCATGTTGGTACACCGGAAATGCTGGTTACGTTTTCATGAATAGTGGCTTCGGCCATCCTATCCATTTTAATTTCATAGTTATCCATCAAAGCGATGGACATATCCGGTGTGCGATAAAACTCTGCCCAGATCGGAAGGTTTTTAATCAGCACAGCTGATAAATCACCATAAAAACAATCTTCATTCAGCTGATTAACCTGATGACTTCCGCCCAAAACCAAACCTTTACCTGTAAACATCTTATTATCAGGCCGGTTATTACAATAAATGGAAAGCATATCCTTTCCGCCTTTAAAATGGCATTCCTCAAGTGACTCTTCTGAAACCGGAATGAATTTACTCCGATCGCTGGTTGTACCAGACGATTTCGCGAACCATTTCACATCAGATGGCCATAAAATATTTTGTTCGCCATTAAGCATGCGCTCAATGTAGGGCTTTAACGTATCATAACTTTGAACGGGAATACGCTCCTGAAACTGCTGAATAGTGAGGATAGATTTATAATCGTATAATTTGCCCCATTCAGTATTTGCAGCACTATCAATTAAGCTATGAAACCATTCTTGTTGAACATCATGTGGATATTTCATAAAAAGCTCGATCTGATGGATCCGCTTTTTCATTAACCAGGTAAAAATTGAATTTACGATTGCCATGCTTTATATTTTTTTACCAAAGAAGCACACGGATAAACACAAATTTACCGTCGAAATTGAATCATTATGAATTTTCAAAATATTAGCGTTTTCTCTCATTTATTTACAGTACAATTTCGATATAAAAAGAGACAGCTGTGTCAATCCTGTATACCTGTGGTTGATATCTAAACATCAAATTTTTTACGTTTCAACACGAAGTTAGATCCTAAATATACCTTTCTTACCATTTCATTTTCTGCTAAAACTTCTGGCACACCCTGCTCCAGAATCTTACCTTCAAAAAGCAAATAGGCTCTATCTGTAATAGAAAGTGTTTCCTGAACGTTGTGGTCAGTAATTAATATACCTATATTTTTATGTTTTAGTTTGGCAACAATGCTTTGAATTTCTTCAACAGCAATCGGATCGACACCTGCAAACGGTTCATCTAAAAGAATAAAGCTAGGGTTTGCTGCTAAAGCACGGGCAATTTCTGTCCGCCTTCTTTCGCCCCCGGAAAGTAAGTCACCTCTGTTTTTTCGAACCTTATGCAAACTGAACTCATTGATCAGTTCCTCTAATTTATCTTTTTGCTCCTCTTTAGATAAGTTGCTCATTTCTAAAATGGCCAGAATATTATCCTCTACAGTTAATTTCCTGAAAACTGATGCTTCCTGCGCTAAATAGCCAATTCCCTTTTGCGCCCGCCGATACATCGCATCTTGCGTAATATCTTCATCTTCTAAAAAAATACGCCCTTCATTCGGTTTAATTAAACCAACAATCATATAAAATGATGTGGTTTTTCCGGCGCCGTTCGGTCCTAACAAACCAACAATCTCACCCTGACTTACACTGAATGAAACATCATTTACAACTGTACGCTGTTTATATTTCTTAACCAGATTTTCGGCTCTTAGTATCATTCTTATTTACGAATTTTAATTTAGGGTTTACGGGTTACATAAGCCCAAATCTTTTCCTATTACATCATCCTTAATTCAATTCAGGATCCATTCGAATTAAGGTGCTGAAATAAATTCAGCATGGCGGATTATTTAACAAAAAACAATTTAAAAATATTAATTATACATTTTCAACACCTCTTCGTATCCCGATCCTTTACTGCTTCATCCTTGTTCTTTGCTCCTTTATCCTTGCTCTTGTACCTTAATTCCCTTTATATTGAGCTGCAAACGTTTCTTATCCCGCCAAACATTTTCTTCAATCGTATAACAAACAGAAAACGGACGATTAAGTTGTAGCTGATTTTGAAATTCTGCCAACCCAAAAGCAATACCTTCAAAAATAGGCGAATTTTGTTGCTTTATATTAATTTTTAAATGATTTGCGCCAACTGCCATAGCCGCCCGATCTAAATAAACGTGATGGGTTACAAAAACCGGAGCCATATTTTCCGGGCCAAATGGTCCCATCTGTGCTAAGACACGATAAAACTTACCATCTATCTGACTGAGCTCAATTTCTGCATCAATTTTAATCATTGGGGTTAGTAACTCTTCCGTGATAGATGCGGAAACAATTTCTTCAAATTTATCTGCAAATGCATTTACATTTTGTTCTTGCATGGTTAAACCTGCAGCAAATTTATGGCCTCCGTATTGATCCAAAAATTCTGCACAACCACTCAAAGCTTCATACAAATCAAATCCAACTACAGAACGGCATGAACCCGCCACATGCCCATTTGATTTAGTTAACACGATGGTTGGCCGGTAATATTTTTCCGTTAATCGAGATGCAACAATGCCAATAACCCCTTTATGCCAGTTTTCGTTAAAAACGACGGTAGTTTTTCTGTTAATCAAAACTTCACTATCACCAATCAAAGCCAAAGCCTCACGGGTAATATCTTGATCGTATGTTTTGCGCTCTGTATTTTTTAAATTGATTAATTCGCTTTGCTCTAAAGAATTGCCATCTTCCTGGCATAGCAACATGGCCACGGCATGTTTTGCATGGTCAATTCTACCTGCCGCATTAATCCGCGGACCTAATGTAAAAACCACATCGGTAATGGTATAATTTTCGGTCTTGCCAGAAACTTCCATCAATGCCCTCAAACCTTCGCAAGGGTTATTATTTAACTTCTTTAAGCCATAATAAGCCAAAATTCTGTTTTCGCCAACCACCGGAACAATATCAGCGGCAATACTGACCATCACCAGGTCTAAATACTGGAGATAGCGTTCCTCTGGCAAATAATTTTTTTGGGCATAAGCTTGTGCCAGTTTGAAACCAATGCCACAACCTGCCAATTCTTTGAAAGGATATTCACAATCCAGTCTTTTCGGATCTAAAACTGCTACTGCCTTTGGCAATTCATCACCAGGTAAATGGTGATCACAGATGATAAAATCGATTCCTAATCCATTTGCATAATTAATCTTATCGATGGATTTTATGCCGCAATCTAATGCAATAATAAGTGAAAATCCATTTTGTTTAGCATAATCAATCCCGGCAGTAGAAATTCCATAGCCTTCAAGGTAACGATCTGGAATATAGTACTCGATATTTTTGGTAAGCTGGGAGAAAAAGCTAAAAGCTAAAGCCACAGAAGTGGTACCATCCACATCATAATCGCCGTATATCAGGATTTTTTCATCATTTGAAAATGCATTTTCGATCCTGGAAATAGCTAAATCCATATCTTTCATTAGGAAAGGATCGTGAAGATGATTCAAATCTGGTCTAAAAAAATCCTTTGCCTGATCGAAATCACAAACATTGCGTTGAACTAAAATTCGCGAAAGTGATTGATCTATATTGAGTTGTTCTGCTAAGCTCCTTACCGTGTCATCATTACAATTTGATGTCAGCACCCATCTTTTTTCCATTATATTTGTTTCCGAACAGTAAATATACTTTTTTAATTTAAATCTCTACATTTTGCAAGTTCATACCTTATTCGAAGGCACCTATTCTGTAGATGCTTCAAAAAAATTCATTCCTTTTGATAACGCTATCCATAGCTTTAAAGATCGGCCTGCTTCCTTATTCATCAACGTTCAACCTTTTTTGGTTGAATTAAAAAATGATTTAATTTTATTTGATACCGGTTTAGGATTCAGTGATGACCAAGGGGAACTGATTCTGCATAAAAACATTCGCAATGCAGGTTTTGATCCAACAGACATCACTAAAGTTTTGATGTCGCATTTGCATTACGATCATTCTGGTGGCATGATTCATCAGTTAGGCGACAAAACTGAATTGAGTTTTCCTGATGCAGAATATGTGATTAACCGTGGCGAATGGGAATATGCTTTTAGTGGTGCTTCCAGTTCTTACCACGCAGATATTTTTGAAGTGGTACAACGTAATGCGCAAATTACTTTTGTAGAAGGTGATGGCAACCTAACCGATGAGATTGCTTATGAATTTACTGGAGCGCACTGCCCAAACCATCAGGTATTTCTGTTAACGGAAAATAATCAAAAAGTATTTTTTGGAGGAGATGTGCTGCCAGAACCTGGCGAGCTCATTAAAAATTTCGTAGCGAAGTACGATTTCGATGGTAGAAAAGCGATGGAGTTGCGGAAAGAATTTGGAAAACGAGCCGCAGCCGAGAATTGGGAATGCTTATTTTACCATAGTAAAGAACAGGCTACTGGTTTTGTTGATGCGATTGACGGCGGGTTTAGGATTAGGTAAGGCGGAGGTAGAAGGTAGAGGGGGAAAGATTAAAGCGGAAAAACTAAAGTTCAAAGACTAAAGCGGAAAGACCAAGGCTGAAACCTCCTTGCAATAACTTCATTGCTGTTAGCTTTAGCTGACGGAAAATAAGTAAAGCGAGCAAAGCTTTAGCCAAACCTGCAATTTGCATTTTCTTGCAATTCTGTGGTTTCTAAACCCCCACCTTTGGCTGGCAGGCGACAGTAGCTTAAATACTTTTTTTTGAAGCAACCTTGAATAAACTGTCATGCTGAGGCACGAAGCATCTGCAAGCGATGAAACAGATGCTTTGTGCCTACCATTGACATTTTTATTTTCCGTCATTGCGAAATCGATTTTTCATCGATGAAGCAATCTCATTTGATAGCGCACTATTAAGAACGAGATTGCTTCGTACCTCGCAATGACGACCCTTCTTAACGTCATTTATATTGATTTTTATGAAATAAATTAACCCTCAGCACGATAGAAGCCAAAAAAAGATTGCAGCAAATGACGGGAACAAACCTTAACAGTTTTACCACAACTGCTTTTCAAAATAATTAAAAGTTTAAAATTATAACCCATATGGGATTGAAGACAATTTAGGCTTATATGTAGCTCAAATTTCTTACATGGCAAAAAACTTACAATGCAAAAAGGTCGCAATTTTCATCGCGACCTTTTTCTATTTCCGAAAGGAAAATAATTATTTTTTAGCTACTAACTTCACACCTATTTCGAAATTATCATCAATTGCTTTGTCGCCAATGCTATCGAAGAAAGATTTTGAACCGTAACGGATATCATATTTAGTTCTGTCAACTAAAATTTTACCAGCCAAAGCAGAAACAGTTCCATCAGTATTTACAGTTACTGTTGCCGGGAAGCTTACTGGCTTAGTAATTCCTTTAATAGTTAAATTACCAGTTACATTTGTACCGGCAACTTTAGTAATTACGAATGTTGCTGTAGGGAATTTAGCTGTTCCGAAGAAATCATCCGCTTTTAAGTGGCCTTCTAATTTAGCACTACCATCAGCATCTTTAATAGAGTTCATATCGATAACGAAAGTACCACCTGTTACTTTTTTACCATCAACATTTAAAGTTCCTGATTGCAAAGCGATAGTTCCGTTGTGCGAACCTGTTACTTTTTTACCGATCCAGGTAATGGTTGATTTTGCTACATCTACAGTGTAAGTTACTGGTTTAATCGTTGTAAAAGCTGATAAAGAAACAACAGCAACTAATAAAAAGATGGAAGAGATTTTTAATTTCATTTTTAGTTTATTTAATTTATAGTGCAAATATACATTTAAGATAGGTTGCCAGTTATTGATGTATGTTAAGTTTTTTCAAAAGCCTGAGATATCTAAAATTCACTTATGGACTTCAAAAATGATGCTTGGTTTAATTTACTACCTTTAATTAAATGAATATTCCACAACTCTTAATCTTATTCAGGCTGTTGTTGGCGCCAACGATATTAATTTTAGCCTATGCTATGGGCGAGAAAGCTTCGGTATTAATTGTTTTACTAATGTTTGCTGGATTACTCTCAGACATTTTTGATGGCATCATTGCCCGAAAACTAAACTTATCAACAGAAAAATTGAGGAGGCAGGACAGTCAAACTGATTTAATTTTTTGGCTATCCATTGGGATCGCTAACTGGATGATAAGAAGAGATATATTAGCAGACCATTTGATTTTTATTTTTATTTTGATAGCTATGGAAGGCCTGTGCTATTTAATAAGTTTAATCAAATTTAAAAAAGAAACCTGTACTCATGCTATCCTTTCTAAATGCTGGGGTATTACTTTGATTGTTGCTTTTACCAGTTTATTAGCATTTAATTATGTAGGTTTCCCTTTTTATTTGATGGCTGTAGTTGGTTTTTTTGCCCATATTGATGTGATTTTAATTATTCTCCTATTACCAAAATGGCAGCATGATATTCCAAGTTTTTACCACGCATTAAAGATTAGAAGAGGTGAGCTTATAAAACGCCATAAATTATTTAATGGTTAATATGATATTCAATCAATAACTAACAAGAAATGACACACAATGCAAAATCCCTTCGGCCGTTTATTGGCGCTAAAGATTTCGATATATCCAGAAGTTTTTACCGCGATTTAGGTTTCGAAGAAATCACTTTAGGTGATCAAATGTCGGTTTTTAAAAGTGGCGATATGGCCTTCTACCTGCAAAACGCCTATGTAAAAGAATGGATTGAAAACACAATGATTTTCATGGAGGTTGATGATATCGCACGTTTTTATAACGAACTTTTAGCTTTGGACTTTCCATCGAAATATGAAAACGTGAAACTTACTCCTATCCGAAAGGAAGATTGGGGAAGCGAATGTTTTTTACATGACCCGGCCGGAAACCTGTGGCATTTTGGGGTGTTTAACTAATCGATTCCGCCTCGCAAAAATATTAGGATAGTCAGAATTTATTGGGAGTTCGATCTACATTGAAATTCAGTAGTCAACTGCCTTTGTTTTTAAACCTGACAAAAGCGGCAGCCCCGAATTTTTTCAATGCGGGCTACAGCGAATGGCAGGACTGCTATTCCCGATGAAATACTGAAAATCCTTTTCCAAAAAAAATCTGCAAGCTTGATGAAAATGGATTCAAAAAACTTGCAGATGATTGGTTCGTGAAGACACCAAACAAGGCGCTATCTAATAAGATTGCCGCGTCGGCTGAAAAAGCCTCCTCGCAATGACGAAATTAGTTATGGCGTTGGAGAGGAAAATCCTAAACCTTAACCTTTCTACCCTCAACCTTATTTAAGGCACGATTTCTTCCAGATAACTTTCAACCGGTGGACAAGCACAAATTAATGACCTGTCGCCGTGGCTATCATTTACACGCCCAACTGAAGGCCAGAACTTGCGCTCTAACACATAAGGAAGCGGGAAAGCAGCAGTTTGACGGCTATAAGCATGTTCCCATTCGTTTGCAGTGATCACTGAAACCGTATGAGGTGCATTTTTTAGCGGGTTATCTGTTTTATCGAAAGTTAGATTTTCTACCTGATCTATTTCTTTTTTAATGGCGATTAAAGCATCACAGAAACGGTCTAATTCATGCTTAGGCTCAGATTCCGTTGGTTCAACCATTAAAGTACCCGCAACCGGGAAAGAAACCGTTGGTGCGTGGAAACCGTAATCCATTAATCGCTTAGCAATATCAGTTACTTCAATGCCAAATGCTTTAAATGAACGGCAATCTAAAATCATCTCGTGTGCGCAACGACCCTGAGCACCTGAATAAAGCACCGGATAGTGTTGCTCTAAACGAGCCTTCATATAATTGGCGTTTAAAATAGCATATTTAGTGGCGTTGGTTAAACCTTCAGCACCCATCATGGCAATATAAGCGTGAGAAATAATCAAAATAGAAGCCGAGCCCCAGGGCGCCGAAGAAACTGCAGAAATTGATTTTCCTTTTTCGATATCAACCACAGCGTGACCAGGCAGATAAGGAACCAAGTGTTTTGCCACACCAATCGGGCCCATGCCAGGACCACCACCACCGTGAGGAATACAGAAAGTTTTATGCAAATTTAAATGGCAAACATCGGCACCAATATTAGCCGGGCTTGTTAAACCAACCTGTGCATTCATGTTTGCACCATCCATGTAAACTTGTCCGCCATTAGCGTGGATTGTTTCACAGATTTCGATAATGCTTTCTTCAAACACACCGTGAGTAGATGGATAAGTTACCATCAAACACGAAAGATTATCTCTATGTAATTCCGCTTTTGCTTTTAAATCATCCACATCGATGTTACCATTTTCTAACGATTTTACTACAACGATCTTCATATCAGCCATTGCTGCAGATGCCGGGTTGGTACCGTGAGCAGAAGCTGGAATTAGCGCCACATTGCGATGGAAATCGCCCCTATCCTGGTGATAAGCACGAATAACCATCAAACCAGCATATTCGCCCTGAGCACCAGCATTAGGCTGTAAACTCATGGCGGCAAAACCGGTAATTTCGCTTAACCATTTATCCAGTTCATTAAAGACTGAATAGTAACCTAAAACCTGGTCAGCAGGTGCAAACGGATGAATACGACCAAAGTGAGACCAGGTAACCGGAATCATTTCTGCCGTTGCATTTAATTTCATTGTACAACTACCCAAAGCAATCATCGAATGGCAAAGCGATAAATCTTTTGCCTCTAAAGATTTGATATAACGCAGCATTTCATGCTCTGAATGGTGCGAATTAAAAACCGGGTGCGTTAAATAAGCTGATGAACGTTGCAATTCTGAAGGAATAACTGTTTCTACCTGTTCAACAACTTCTACCTGATCTCCTGCAACACCTTTTGCCCTGGCAAAGATTTTAGCAATTAAAGTAATATCTTCAAAAGTGGTCGTTTCATCAACAGAAATCGTAACCGTGTTACCACTGTAATTTAAGTTGATTTCGTTATCTAAACAATAGGCATGAATTCCACCTTTTGTATCGCCTAAATCGAAACGAATAGTATCGAAATATGCTGAATTTAGTTGTGTATAACCTAAATTCTTTAAAGTTGAAGCTAAACTTACAGCCAAACCGTGTGTACGTTCTGCAATAGCTTTTAAACCTTTCGGACCGTGATAAGCAGCGTAAAAACCAGCCATGATAGCCAATAACGCCTGGGCAGTACAAATGTTAGATGTTGCCTTATCTCTACGGATGTGTTGCTCGCGGGTTTGCAGGGCCATACGTAAGGCATAATCGCCATGACTATCGATGGTTACACCAATAATACGACCAGGGATAGAACGTTTATATTCATCTTTAGTAGCGAAGAATGCCGCATGAGGACCTCCAAAACCCATCGGAATCCCGAAACGTTGTGTAGTACCAACAACAATATCAGCACCCCACTCGCCTGGAGGCGTTAGCAGGGTAAGGCTTAAAATATCGGCAGCTACTGTTAATTTAATATTCTGATTGTGAAGTTCGGCAGCAAAGTTTTTATAATCGAAAACTTCACCATTACCTGCCGGATATTGAACAATTGCCCCGAAGAAATCTTCAGTAGCCACAAAATCCAGGTGATTTCCAATAACCAGTTCAATACCGTAAGGATTGGCACGGGTTTTTAAAATATCAATCGTTTGAGGGAAAACTAATTCTGAAACAAAATATTTTTTCGCAGCCTGATTTTTACGCGTACTGTATTGCATAAACATCGCCTCTGCCGCAGCTGTACCTTCATCTAAAAGTGATGCGTTGGCAATCTCCATTCCGGTTAAATCAATCACCATCGTCTGGAAATTTAATAAAGCCTGTAAACGACCCTGTGCAATCTCTGCCTGATACGGCGTATATTGCGTATACCATCCCGGATTTTCAAATACGTTACGTAAAATTACTCCCGGCGTAATCGTATCATAATAACCCTGACCGATAAAGCTTTTAAAAACTTTATTCAATAAAGAAGTTTGTTTTAAAGCACCAAGATATTCAGTTTCTGATTTCGCTGCAGGCAAATTTAAAGGTTGTTTTAACCTGATTGCCGTTGGAACAGTTTGTTCAATTAGCTCATCAATAGAATTTACGCCAACAGTTTGCAACATTTCGGCTGTATCAGCTTCATTCGGAGCAATATGACGATTTTGAAAATCCTCTTTGTAATGGATATTTAAGCTCATGCGGTATGAATAATAATTTGCGTGCAAAGGTAACAAAAACGACGCTGAATCTTACTATAACGACTTGTAAAAAAGGTGTCTTATTTACGTTTAAAAGCGACAAAAATAGTAGTATAAAAGAAATGGAAATAATCACGCTTTAAGTGATTTTCAAAGAACATACTAATCTTTAGAAAAATGCCTGCGCTGTTAAAATTAAAGTTGGCTGAAGCCATTTACTTTAATTGTATCAAACCTTGTAGGCTTAATTCAAATTGTTTATTGTTTTCAATTACTATCTCATTCATGGTTTTTGTCATTTTATAAAACCGAAAAGGTTTATTTCTGCTACGAAAAGTAGTTCCATTTCTATCTCTTAGAAAACAAACCCTATACTTAAAACACCAATTAAACTTTTCAAATTTTATATCTTTGAAACATTTATCCGGACAGCTTATATGCCAGAATCTAAAAATAAGATTGCGCTTCTAGTGCACGCTTGTGATCGTTATGAATTTTTATACCAGGGTTTCGATTATACCTTCTCTAAAAACTGGGATTTTGATATTCCCTGCAGTTATTATTTTGCAACGGAGGTACTCGATGCACAAGTAAATGGCTTCACCAATATAAAATCGGGAAAGGGTGACTGGGCCGATCGGCTTGCGGCTTTATTAAAAAGTATTGATGAGGAATACGTGCTGTATTTTCAGGAAGATATGTGGTTAAGCAAACCAGTTCACAAAGCCTTTTTCACAGCATTATTTGACTTTGCTGTTAAAAATAACTGCAAACAATTAAAGCTGCACAGTGCTGGCGTTTACCAAACCAATCCAACTGATTATTTCATCGAAGGTTTTAATGTTGCAGAAGTTGACAACCAAAAATCAGATTATTTGATGTCGCACCAGGTTACATTATGGAAGAAAGATTTTTTACTGGCGCAGCTCTACAAAAACGAACATCCGTGGCGAAATGAAAGAAAAGGTACTAAAAGGCTGAAAAAGATTAATCCTGAAATATTCCACATCGACTATTTTGCCGAGAACGGATTCCCGGAAATAAACAAAAATAAATCGCCCAAACAAAGAAGCGAATACTACGCTGTTTCGGTTAATAGTGCATTAAACGCAAATGTTTTGCCATACATTAATCTATTTAAAGATGGAATGCCTCCCGAAAAAAAGTACGCAGTAGAATTGCAGAATCATTATGACAACCTATTAACACACGATGGTAAACCCAAACCAAAAAAGGAAGATATTTTTAAAAAGATAAAGAAGTTTCTGCTAAAGATGAACAAGTAAATTAGTTCTGTACCTTCCAGCCTTCTTGTTTATCCAACTTTAATTTATAAGTTTTGGTGATGAAATTGCTGTTTTTATTAGCCTCCTTATCAAAAGGCTCAAAATCGGTAGTAACCATTTTTAAGGATACGGTAACCTTTGCCGTGCTTGAGTTTACCTGCTCAAAATTAACCGGCTTCTCATCAGACAATACATACTCTACCGCCTTTACCGTTGCTTTATCTGCATCTTGTTTTAAAACCAGCGGACTTGCTTTGTCAGTTAAGGCAATTTGATAAACGAAGCTGCTATCTTTAGAAAGGAATTTCTTTTTTGCTTCTTTCAAACTTAGATTTACCAAACCTTTACTGGCCAATGATTTATATTTACCTAACTCAAACATATCATTTGTGCTGTTAAATTTTATCTCTCCAAACTTAAACCTAATGGTTTTGTATTCCGGGTTAGCTTTTAAATAATCGGTAATCACTTCTCCCGCTTCATCCTGGTTAATGGTGGTTTTTGTTTTACATCCGGCGAAGCCGATGATAATAAATGATAAAATATAAATAGTAAGTTTTTTCATGATCAAAAATTTTGCTTTTTAAAGGTATTTATTTTTTTTAAAAGTCCGGACCGGATCCCGAAAGTTAGGTGATTGAATAGAATTATACTGTCTTCAAACGCTATCCTTTAAATCTTTTACCCTCAATCTTGCTCAAATATTTCAGGTTTGGCAATACCATTGCAGATAAAATCACTGCAACACCAATCCATCTTAAAAATGAAACCTGCTCCTGAAGCACAAACCCAGCCATCATCACCGCTACAGGTAATTCGGCAGCACTTAAAATTGAACTTAAGGCTGTTCCGATTCGAGGTACGCCTTCAGCGTAAAACAAAGGCGGAATTACTGTTCCGAAAACAGATATGATTAAGCCCCACTTTAATAAGCTGCCCGATAAAGCCCCGTTAAATAAAAACACAGGAGGAAAAAGAATAAAAATGAGTAAACAAGCTCCTGTAATCATAAGGGCGCTCTTTTTTAACACGGGATATTCGTTTCCAATTCTTCCGCTGAGCATTAAAAAACCGGCATAAGACAATGCTGCGAGCAAGCCAAATCCAATCCCCTTAAAATTCAACGATGCAATGCTGGTTTCCATCATGCCACTGGCCAAAATGGTTCCTCCTAACACCAAAAGAATTGCAACGAATTGTAAACCTGTTGGTTTCTTTTTGAAAATGATGAGCTCCAATAAAATGCTCATCCAGATAAACTGCATTAAAAGTACTATAGCAACTGAATTTGGCACCAGTTTTACGCACTGATAATATAGTATACTGACCATACCAGTACAGGTTCCGGCAATAACCATTTTCCACCAAGGTGTTATCAGCACTTTTTTTTCTGATTGATATTTGGAAGTTCTGCTCTGAAAGAAAAATAAAACCCACAAAATAACAGCACCGAAAAAAGCCTGGGCACCGGTTACATCGCCTAAAGTATAGCCTTCGTGATAGGCAAGCTTAACAAATGTAGATAAGATACCAAAACTGCAGGCACCAAAAAAAACAAGGAGAATTCCTTTTAACATATTATGTGTGTAGAAATTGTTTTGAGAGAAGGTTTAATTGATTAAAAGTTTATTTTACTGCCAGACTGGCAAGTCAAAACCCGTAACCTGTAACTAATTTAGTTGTTGCAAATATTTCTGTATAGTGGTTTCCAGCCCTAAATAAAGTGCATCGCTAATAAGCGCATGGCCTATAGACACTTCTAACAAACCTGGAATGCTTTGTGCAAAATAATGGAGATTGTGTAAATCTAAATCATGACCGGCGTTTAACCCTAATCCTAAACGGTTTGCATGTTGGGCAGCGGCAATGTAATTAACCACAGCTTTTTCGCGGTCGGCAAAGTAATTATGCGCATAAGCTTCTGTATAAAGCTCAATTCGGTCTGTTCCGGTTTCTGCAGCGCCTTCTACCATTTCCACTACAGGATCTACAAAAATAGAAACCCTTATTCCTTCCTTTTGAAAAACGGCAACCATTTCCTTTAGGTAATCCTTATGTTTAATGGTGTCCCATCCATGATTGGAAGTAATCTGACCTTCGGCATCAGGCACCAAAGTAACCTGTGCTGGCTTATTGGCCAAAACCAATTCAACAAACTTATCCTCCTTGCAATTTCCTTCGATATTAAATTCGGTCGCAATTGCTGCCTTTAAATCGTAAACATCCTGATAACGGATATGGCGTTCATCAGGGCGGGGATGTACTGTAATTCCCTGTGCACCGAAACGCTCACAATCTAATGCAACCTTTACCAAATCAGGGTTGTTACCACCCCGGCTATTCCGAAGTGTAGCAATTTTATTGATATTTACCGATAACTTTGTCATGCAGCAAAGATAATGCTTTACCCCTGTTTAACTTAAAGCTTAATTAAATTTGACTTTTTTTTGCTGATATTTGCCTGATCAATGAATTTAAAAGATACATCGTTATATAAAATCTTAATTGTTTTTATTGCGGCTATTAGTGCATTGGCACTTTTTGGTGAAGTGGTTGAAAACGATTCTGCTCTTTATGCTTCTATTGCAAAAAATATGGTTTTGCGTGGCGATTGGAGTAACATTTATGTTCGTGGAGCCGATTGGCTGGATAAGCCTCACTTAACTTTCTGGCTTGCCGCAGCATCTTTTAAAGTTTTTGGAATAAATGCATTTGCCTATAAACTTCCATCTTTTTTAGTTGGATTAATAGGTGCCGCATATCTGTACAGGCTGGCTAAAGATATTTATAATGAAAAAACAGGATTAATCAGCGCACTGGTATACCTGAGTTCTTTACATATCTTAATTTCTACTTTCGATGTAAGAGCCGAAATTTACATCACCACATTTACATTAGCTTCCATTTATCATTATTACAAAGCACATTATGGCAGTTTTTGGCATGTAGTTTTAGGTTCATTAGCCGCAGCTTGTGCCATCATGATCAAGGGAATTTTTGTTTTAATTCCGGTTTTTGGAGGCTTTATCATTTACTGGTTATTTACCAAACAATGGAAACAATTGCTCAAGCCGAAATGGTGGATAGCTATTTTCTTAATATTACTGTTCATTACTCCCGAACTATATACGCTTTATACACAGTTCGACATGCATCCGGAAATGGTAATGTTTGGAACAACAGGAGTTTCAGGTTTGAAATTTTTCTTTTGGGATAGTCAGTTTGGCCGCTTTTTTAACAATGGCCCAATTAAAGGCAAAGGCGATATTTCATTTTTTATACACACCACACTTTGGGCATTTTTACCCTGGTCGGTTTTATTTTATACTGCTGTTGTCAATCTATTCAAACGTAAAAACAGGAATAACCAGCCTCCGGAATGCATCATCATTTGGGCAAGTGCCGCAATCACGTTCTTAATATTCTCTTTATCAAAATTCCAGCTGCCGCATTATATTTTGATTATCCTGCCGCAATTTGCAATCATTACTGCCGTTTATACGCAAAAACTCGCTGGTAAAAATTTAAGTGTTTTTTTAACTGTACAAAATGTTATCGCAGTACTAATCGCAATTGCTTTATCGCTGCTGGCGGTAGTTTTCGGATTGAATTATTACATCATCATCCCTATTTTGATTGTACTTCTAGCCGTATCTTTTATTCTTTTTAAGGAAAGAAAAATAGAAACCCTTTTAGGCAGAAGCACTTTTATATCTGTAGGATTAATGGTCTTTTTATCAATATTCTTTTATCCGGCGCTATTAAAATATGATGCCGGGATGGAAGCGGGGAACTGGCTAAAACAGAATTATCCGGATGCACGATCAAGTGTGCTCATTTATACCGATGCATACACATTTGATTTCTATGCTAAAGATGAACCCCAATATTTTTGGAGCCACGAGGAACTTAGCAAAGTCAACACCAAAAATTTAATTTTATACGTACCGGAACAGGAGCTTGAGCGCTTAAAAAATGACCATCATGCTGAAGTTTTAAAGGAGTTTGAATACTTCCACATTACTAAATTAACAGGCACTTTTATTAACGTCAAAACGAGGGCACAAACGTTAGAACATTTTTACCTGGTTAAACTACATTAAGATGGATTTGCTATTTCGCATCATTAAATTTGGAATAACCGGATTGCTTGGAATGGCGATAGATTTTGGCGCTACATGGTTCTTCAAAGAGAAAATTAAGGTAAACAAATACCTCGCAAACGCTATTGGTTTTACTCTTGCCGTAACCAATAACTATTTAATTAACAGAGTTTGGACTTTCCAGAGTACCAATACACACTGGGGAACTGAATTTAGTAAATTTTTAGTGGTGAGTTTGATTGGTTTAGGTTTAAATACGGTGATCATCTATCTTTTTCATCAAAGAAAAAACGGCACCAATTTTTATGTGGCCAAGTGTTTCGCCATACTGATTGTATTTGTATGGAACTTTCTAGCCAACATGCTTTTTACCTTTAAGTAACGTTTTTCCCTATAAAATAAAATACAACGAGCCATACCAGGCCTTTAATCAAAAAGAATAAAAAGCCAACTAAGCCAACACGTTTAAACCACAATTTTAACTTTTCTTTATTCATTGCTTTGTGGTAAAGATAAATGTTTTGGGCTAAATTAGAAAGATTTTAAATAAGGTATTATGAATTTATCTAAATCGTTACTAATCATTGCTTTAATAACCTCAAACATTAAAGTCATAGCTCAGGATTTCCAGTCGATTAAAGATTATAGAGCCAGCTTCTCAATAGCGAATGATGGTACCAAGCAACTTATTGCATACAGAAGCTTCACTAACGAAAATCAAAAATATTTACTGCTCCTAAACCCTGAAACACTTAATACAAAAACTGATTTAGCCAATAAATACACTTTAAGTAATATAACTTTCCCCAATCTTTTATCAGCTTTTAAAAACACACCCTATGTTCGATCTATGGAGGAAGCTGCCTCAAGAGATATTCCATTGCAGAATGCTGGCATTGACCATGCCATCCCTAAAGAAAAAGGAATAACATTGACGATTGATCTCTGCCCATCCCACAAGCCATTAGACCGAATTATTTTTCAATCCGTTTTTGATGAGTTTAAAAAGATTGAACAACCTGCTCCGCTTGCAGTTTCTGTTTCAGGAAAGTGGATGCTGAAGCACCAGGATGATTTAAACTGGTTAAAGCGTTTGGTGGAAAAACAGGAATTGAATATTACATGGGTAAACCATAGCTATAACCATGAAGTAAATAATTCGCCTCTGGCTGAAAACTTTTTACTTGCTCCTGGAACCAAACTGGATATAGAGGTTTTAGAAAATGAAAAGTTAATGCTGAAAAACGGATTAACACCATCTGTATTTTTCAGGTTTCCAGGATTAGTTTCCGATCAGACTATCGTAGAAAAGATTGAAGCTTATGGCTTAATCCCGGTTGGAAGTGATGCCTGGCTGGCAAAGGGACAACAACCCAACGCTGGAAGTATCGTACTGATTCATGGCAACGGAAACGAAGAAATTGGTGTAAAAGATTTTATTGAACTTTTAAAGAACCGGCGACCCGATGTTATAAACAAGCAATGGTTACTCTTCGATTTAAGACAAGGCTTACAACAGCAATATAAATAAAACCTACCGATGGAAGGTTTTTAAAAACAAATCTTCTACTTTTTTACGGGCCCAGGGCATTTTCCGCAAAAAACTCAAACTTGATTTAACGCTGGGATTGCTATTAAAACAATCAATTCTAATTAGCGAACCTAGTTTTTCCCAACCGTAATGAGCCTGTAATTCAGTTACTATCTTTTCCAGCGTAACGCCATGTAAAGGATTATTTTTTTGTTGATCGGACATTTTACAAATTAAACAAAATTATTGCGGATTATATCTGGCCATCCAAACTGTAGCATCTCCACAGGTTTCATCATTTACGGTGTGACTTAAGACTTCAAATTGAAATTCTTTTAGTATTTGCGCATACTCTTCCGTATCCAAAGAAGCGTGAAATAGATTTTCACCACCATTCATTCCCCAGGCTTCTCCATTTGCAGTGCCCGATGTAAACAATAAAATACCATTTGGCTTGAGGTGTTTTTGAAATACCGCAAACATTTCAGGCTGATCTGTTGCCGGCAAATGAAAAAAGCTATGCCAGGCAATAATGGCATCGAACCGGGTATTTAGCTGAAGGAGCCTCATATCTTGCAGGATAAATTCAGCATCAGGAAAGTTTCGCTTTGCAAGATTGAGCATTTCTTTACTGCCATCTACACCGGTTAATTTCATTTGCTGACTGATGAGATACTCCATTATAGGTTTACCATTTCCGCAGCCAACATCAAGGATTGTTCCGTGTATGGCCGTTTTCGAAATTAAATCATCGAGATATTTTTGCTCATTTAACTGCAAAGGCCTGTTTGTGCTAAACCATGGCGCTATCTTATCATAAACTTTATAAACCTGATCACGCTCCCAAGCTGTTTTCATATTACAAACTTACAGCAGTTGCATCTATTTCAATCAGCATTCCGTCTAAAGCTAATCTGGCGACAGGAATTAAAGTGTTGACAGGAAACTTTTGATCAGACCATATTTTGTTTGATTCTTCAATTAACACCTGATGTTTTTCATCATCATAATTTACAACCAAAGTAGTTAACTTGGCAATATTCTGCATTACCAAACCTTTGCTGGCTAAGGCAATTGCAATATTTTCAAATACAATTTTTACCTGCGTTCTAAAGTCGTTACTTAATTGCCCGTCTGTTCTGCTTCCCCCCTGCCCGGCTACAAAAACCAGGGTTTCAGCCGCAGTAACTGTTGCTACATGTGAATAACCATGTGAACGGGGATCGTAAATCCCTTCAGGGTTTGATATATCTAATGTTGTTTTCATATTCTTATTTCGATGGAGCTAAATTATTATTTTACCTGCTGATAACTGTTTACGGATTGCCATAAAAAAAGCCCGATAGAAAAATCTACCGGGCTTTATATTTTGGTTAAAAGTTAAAAGATTAGTTGCCTGCTGTCCAGGTATTGTTATCAGGATTTGAATCCGGCAAAACCTTATTGGGATCCAAAGTAACTGACACAATTTCTTCTGTTGTTGGATAGCGCACTAACCAGGTAGTATTTTTCATCCACACATCCACGGGTATTTTTACGATATCTTTTTTGCCACTCTTGGTTTCAATTTGAAGAATGATTGGCATCGGCATTTTCTCCAGGTTATTTACCCTGATGGTGTAAGCCACTAATTTATTATCTTGCTTAACCGCTTCAACATTACCAAGTCCCTGATCCATTTTCCAGCTATTTAAGAACCAGCTTCTCCAAAACCAGGCTAAATCTTCACCAGCAGCATTTTCCATCGAGCGGAAAAAATCATAAGGTGTAGGATGTTTGTAAGCCCAGTTTTTAATGTATTGACGGAAGGCATAATCAAAACGATCTGCACCTAAAATCTGATCTCTTAAAATATCTAATCCCCAACCTGGTTTAGCATATAAGTTTACGCCGATATTCGCTTCGGTCATTCCATCAGGCATTTGCATGATGTTTTCATATTTCGGGTTTCCGATTACTGATTTACCAATAGCATTCAGGTTTGCAGGCTTTTCGGCATATTCGCCATTGTTAAAAGCAGCCGAGGATATTCCATTAATAAAAGTATTAAAGCCTTCATCCATCCAGCCATATTTACGTTCGTTTGAACCTACAATCATAGGAAACCAGGTATGGCCAAACTCGTGATCAATTACACCCCACGCACTTCCATTCTTCGCTTTCCAGCCACAGAAAACAATCCCAGGATATTCCATTCCACCAATATTGGTTGCTACGTTTACAGCCATCGGATAAGGATATTCAAACCATTGTTTTGAATAATGCTCGATAGATGCTTTTACATATTCTACACCCCGGCCATAAGAATCTTTACCATTACTTTCTACCGGTTGCGCCGAAACAGCTAATGATTTTTTCCCGCTGGGTAAATTAATACGGGCTGCATCTAATACAAAAGATTTAGATGATGCCCAGGCAGCATCACGAGCATTTAAAATTTTAAACTTCCATGTCAGTTTATCTTTTGCAGGACGCGATTTTGGATCATTAACCTCCGCTTCTGAACGGATATGAACCGTTGCATCGCTATTTTTAGCTGCATTCCATCTTTGCAATTGCTCAGCAGTAAACACTTCCTGAGGATTTAGTAATTCTCCGGATGCCATCACAATGTGATTTGCCGGAGCAGTAAGTGCCATATTGATATCACCATATTCACAATAAAATTCTCCACCGCCCCAATAAGGCAAAGTATTCCAGCCGATTACATCATCATATACGCACATACGCGGGAACCATTGTGCGATAGCAAAAATCTCCCCGTTTTTAGTGGTTAAATGCCCGGTTCTATCCGATCCTTCTTTAGGTACAATGTATGAATAATCAATCTTGATGGTTACCACGTCTCCATTGGCTGCCAAAGGCTGATCCAAACGGATTTGCATCCGTGTATCTTCTACAATAGAAGAAAATTTAACCGCAGCAGCCTTTTGTGATACACTTACATTCTGAATTTTATAACCACCTTCAAAATTTTCGCCCTGCGCACCGTAACGACTACGGGCTGGTGTAACCTGTTTACCTCTCGAATCTGATTTAAAAGTATTTTGATCAAGCTGTAGCCATAAATAAGGCAACTTATCCGGACTGTTATTTTTGTAAGTAATCGTTACTGATCCGGTTACAAGATTTTTTACATCGTCCAAACTGGCGGTTATGTTGTAATCGACACGGTTTTGCCAATATTTTGGTCCGGGTGTACCCATTGCAGAGCGAAATTCGTTGCCATTTTGCGTGTAAAATAAAGGCCCGAATGCCTCTGCCGGATTGTAATTGGTGCTTGGTGGAGCCTGTTGTGCAATTGCTGTAAATGCGGTAGCACAACACACCATTCCAATAGCGAATAGTTTGTTGATTTTCATTTGAATAAGTTTGTTATTGCTGCTGTAAATATAAAAAATAAGCACATACTACTTCGTATGTGCTTACAATGTTACCTTAAAACAATATTTAGTTCATCTGCTTCAGTTTGGGTAAATCCTGAAGCTTTCTTTGTTGTGGAGTAAGTTTTTGCCAGGCAACATAGGCCTGAGAAATATGATAGTTATATCTGAAAGGTCTTTCTGATTTCACCGCTTCGATAGATGGGCGATAGATGATCATAAAGTTCTTTAAATCTTCCCCCTGGAGCTTGGTCATATCAGTAATCGCTTTCTCACTAAAGTTGGCATCAATTTCTTCCTGATACATTTCCTTTTCCTCTAAATCTGCTTCCTTACGCTGCTGTCTTTTATATTTACCGTAACCCAGGTTAAGATTTAATCCGCCAACTTTATCCGTCATACGCTTACGGCCCAGATTGCCTCCGGTATTTAAAAGTGTATATTTTTCTGCAAGAGGATCTTTAGCATCAGTTATCTGGCTGTTCATCCTTACGGCTCTAACATCTACATCAGCCAGACTGGTAGATTTTACAGGCAAATAAATACTTCTGTTAAGTAAGCTGGTTAAATATAAAGTATCGGTATGATAGCCAACTGCTGAGAACTCTAACAAATCGCCAACATTAGCCGCGATAGTATATTTACCGGTACTGGTGGTACTGGTAACTTTTTTATTGTTTAAATTTCGAACAGAAACGCCTGGAAGCGTTACAGACTTTTTGTTATAATCGAAAACAACACCGGTGGTAACTGTTTGCGAAAACACACTAAAAGGAAGGGCAATGAGGAGGAAAACGATCAGCTTATACATATATCAAAAGTAACTTAGTAAAACATGCTGTAATTGTATTTAACAATCTTTAACATTATAACACATGGGCTAGCCAAGTGTTTGCATATAAATTTGCTCATCAAAAGAAATCAATATCGCCGCTCCGTTTTTTTCAACAATTGGTCGCTTTATCGCACTGGTATTTTCCAACAAATAAGCAACCGCCTTCATCTGGTTATCAATGGCAGCTTGTTCTTCTTTAGGTATTTTTTTCCATGTTAAGCCTTTTCGGTTCAAAACTGTTTCCCAACCGAAAGTATCACACCAGGCATTTAATTTTTCTGCTGTTATGCCCTTCTTCTTAAAATCATGAAATTCAAAATCAATATGATTTAATTTAAGCCAATCGAGTGATTTTTTAACCGTATTGCAGTTTGGGATTCCGTAAACAATCATTTGTGTTTGTTGTAAGTTTAATTCTGAAGCTAAGTTATAAGTAACCCTGCAAACCACCAAGGAGAAAGTACTGAGGCGCTAATTTTTGCAGAAAAGCGAGCATGATCCTCATTGATCACATTTTAGTTATAGTCCGTCACATTTTTAACAAAAAAAAGGCAAGTCTTAGTAAAATTGCACTATAAATTCATACACATGACAATTTTAACCAGCGACTTATCGGCAACGAAATCAAAAAACATTAACCAGATGGAATTTTGGATTTCAACAACACTCTATATCCTGGGGTTAATCGGCATCTGCACCTCCACTAGCTATGGAACCGGAAATACCTATCGTTTTATTGAGAACCACATTGAATATAGTAGATTATTTAATTTTTTTCTGCCTGAAACTTTTAAAATTAGTCTTCTTTACTTCGGTTTCCTGCTCATCAATTTCTGTTTTATGCCGCAGCTGGCACGGAGAAGCAATGTTGTTTTAAACGTAATCCTTAATATCATTTTTACAGGTTTTTCAATTGTTGCGTGGATGGTTGCGAACACTTATGCGCAGGCTGATCGCCTGGTAGAGGAAGATAATATTAGTCAAGCTTACGATATTTTATTCGGCGAAGCTTTTACTTACATCTTTTTGCTGTACTTACTCTTTAATATATATGCTTTTTTTAGTGAAAGAGGTTTAATCCTGCTCGGCAGAATTTCCATCCTAACCAACTTTAACAACAATATTATTGTCGAGATTTTCACCTCGCTTAGAATCTGGTTAATTACACTAATGGTTTTCGCCATTTTATTTTCTCCAACCCGTGATTATGAAATTATAGTTTTCTGGTTGATTGCTCCACTGGTAAATATCATTTTCGCCTTCCTTTCTATTTACTACATCATTCCAAACCTCCGGAGAACGGGAAAGGGTTTTGGCCGGTACTTTTGGGGCAATGTAGCCTTAACGGCATTAATTTGCCTGCTTTTACTGTTGCTTTTAGCTGCGTTTATGAGAAATGGCCCTGCCATTCCAATCGCATTAATTTGCACAAGCATCGGAATGATCTGCATCACTACACCCTTAAGCTGGTTTATTTATAAGCATAAGTTCGAAAGACAAACTGAAATACAAATGCTCAAAACAGAACTCGGCAAATCAGACGCTAATTTAAGCTTCCTGAAATCGCAGATTAATCCGCATTTTTTATTTAATGCACTAAATACTTTGTTTGGAACAGCATTACAGGAAAATGCAGAACGAACCGGAGAAGGCATTCAAAAGTTAGGAGACATGATGAGGTTTATGCTTCATGAGAATACACAAGATAAAATTTCATTGACCAGGGAAGTTGAATACCTAAATAACTATATCGATTTGCAAAAACTGAGAACATCACGTTCTGGCGATATTAGAATCGAAGCGCATATTGAAGAGCAACTGAATAGTTTGCAAATTACACCCATGTTATTAATTCCATTTATCGAGAATGCTTTTAAGCACGGAATTAGTTTACAGCAACCATCCTACATCAAAATTACCTTACAATCCAAAGAGAAAACTTTGTTTTTTGATGTGAGCAACAGCATTTACATCAAAGCAGACAACGATCCGGAAAAATTGAAAAGTGGCATCGGTTTAGAAAACGTAAAGCAGCGCCTGGCGCTTCTTTATCCAGAAAAACATGAATTAATTATCCGCGAAAGCGCAAACGAATTCTTTGTGCATTTAACTTTGCACCTGGATTAAGTTTTTTTTTGCAAATGAAAGCTTTTTACTCCTTCGCAGCCTACAGCCCCGCTATCGCCCATAGTCCTCGTTCGTACCTCACTCCGGGCTATTTAGCTTTATCGGGTTTAAGTACAAAAGCTGGTGCCGTAAATTGCCAATCGCCAGCAAACACGGTACAATAGCCCCGACATAAACGGAAATACTTTTGGTTGCAAAAACTATAAAAAGCAAAAACATTAACCAAAAGATTGCAGTATTGGCGGGACTGAAGCTGCCAGGAATTACAGATTTTCCGCTACAAAAAAAGAACTTAAATTTTAAATCAAATAGTATCTTTAAAAAATGATTGCTATTGCTATAGATGATGAACCCATTGCACTTGAGATTATAAGCTCCCATGCATCAAAAGTTCCCTTTGTAGACTTACAGCAAACTTTTACCGATGCTTTTGAGGCAATTGGATATCTCCAAAACAACAAAGTCGATTTAATTTTCCTGGATATTAAAATGCCCGACATCAGCGGGATAGATTTTTTGAAGAGCTTGAGCAACCCGCCGATGGTTATTTTTACCACCGCTTACACCGAGCATGCGGTACAAAGTTTCGAGCTCGATGCGGTTGATTATTTGTTAAAACCTTTCTCACTTTCACGGTTTTTAAAGGCCTGTAACAAGGCACATGAATTATATAATCTGCGTGGACAAAAACAGGAATCAAAGAATGAATATATTTTTGTGAAAGATGGTTATGAACAAATTAAAGTTGAACTGAACGAAATTCTGTATGTGGAAGCTTCAGGGAATTACACCCAAATTCAATTAAAAGACAGGCTTTTAAGCTCAAGGATTACGATCAATGATTTGGCAGAACTACTTCCCAAAACAGATTTCATCCGTTGCCATCGGGCATTCATTGTAGCTAAAAACAAAATATCCAAATTTGACCGTAGCCAAATTTGGATAGGAGAAAAAATCATCCCAATTGGGGCGACTTACACCGGTATTCAACTGTTGTAGTTAAGGCTTAACCGTAATCCTAATTCCTTCCGAATGTGTAGTGAATTCTGGTGCATACATGCTTTGTAATGTCGTAATTCCGTTAGAAAAGTTACCGGCATGCGTAACCCTTAACGGGTATTCAAAAACATACGTTCCTTTGCGTAAATAACTGATAAAGAAGTTAGTTGAAGCATCTTTCGTACTTTCATAATAACCTAAACCATCCTGATATTTGAATTGAGAAATCACATTAACCGGCTCAAAACCAGATGATCGCATATCTTTCAAATGAACATATTCCATATCTCTATCACAATAAATTTCAATCCTCACTTTTAATAAATCGCCTGGAGCTAATTTATTTGAACTTGTTAGCGGGCTAAGCAAATTTCCTTTATCAGTTGGTTTTTGAAGGAATAATTGTTTGTTTATTTTTACCCCCGTTGCAGCAGATGTGATTTTATCCAACTGCTCGAAATATTGCCAATAATATACACCCCAAGCCATACTTTTATTGTTGTTTGTAATTTCTACCTTGGCCATTTCAGGTTTTATATTTTGCCCGGCAATAGTTATTTTTTGATAGCCTGTTCCTGCTTCTTTTTCGGGTTCTGCAATGCCCAGTTCGGCGAATGATTTGCCGCCAATAACAATCTCCGGTGCTGCTGATTCATTTAGTAAATCGTAACCCCGCATCAATAAAGCATAGCTTGCGGCAGCTGTTGCTTTTGTAGTTTTCCAGTCATTAGTCTGCTTATTTTTTAGCAACCAAATTTTCATTTCTTCCACGGAGTGGGAATCCTTTGCCACTTCCTCAAAGGCTTCTATTAACAAAGCTTGCGTTTCAATGGCATTTTGATACCAAAAATATCCGTTACTATTATCCACCCAATACATACCTAGTTCATCATTGTGTTGGGCCGTTTGTTTTAGTAAACCTATCACTTTCAGTGCCTCAGCTTCACTCCCATTTCTATAGAAAACTATGGCTGCCTGTGCTTGCTGGTAGGGATCTAAATATTTCCATTTCGAAGTAAGTATTTTCAAGAAATAGTTAAATGATTTAATATAGTTAGGATCATCATTTTTCTGCTTGGCATAACTGCGGGCATATAAATAGTGGAGGGTTAAATAATTAAATCCTTGTCTTTTGAGCTTAAGATCCAAAGTATAGTCTTCAATCAATTTAGCATCCAAATAACCGATAGACTTCAAAAGCATCTGATTCAATTTTGGAAAAGCTTTTTCATCAACCAAATTAAGGTGTTTCAATTGCCCGATACCCACTGCAATGTGTTGAGTGATGTACCGATCTTCCTGCATGCCTGTAAACCATGGAAAAGCACCATTGATAAGCTGCATGTTCTCCAGTTTCTCGAAATTCGCTTTGAGCTCATAAGTCATCCTGTTTAGATCAAACAAAGTAGCTAAGCGTTTCTTCCGCTCGGTTTCGTTATTAGCTTGTCGCACCCAAGGGGTTTCTTCCAATAAAATTGATTTTAACGCTTGGTTTTTCTCTAAGTTTGATAGCAATGCTTCGCCATTGTTGGTTTGTTGCCAGGATTGGAAAACCGTTTTTATTTTGGGCGATGAATTGATGATACCCGTTGCAAAACTGTTGGCGTAAAACCTGCTAAATGTTTGCTCAGCACATTCATAAGGATATTCCATTAAATATGGCAAAGCCTGCACCGCATACCAAATCGGATTGGAGGTAAACTCAAAAGTTAAGGCTTGGTTTCTTAATGTTTTCGAATCTCCGGCATGTAGTAATTTATCCATAGTGAAAGTTTTTTTAACACCTCCACGTACGTTGATCGGCATACTTTCGGTTACCAACATAGAATTTGGTAAAACCGGGATGGTCATTTCCTCTCCATCGGTATAATTTTCTGATTGAGCGGTGAGCTTATAAGTAATTGCTCCAATGCCTGGAGGAATTACCAGCGACCATTTTAATGCCTGGTTCCCGTTATTTTCCAATTGAAATTTTTGCTGAACAGCATCTTTATTGCTTACAACCGAGATCTTTTTTCCTGTGATGGCATCGGATAAATCCAACACTGCAAAACCACCAATCGGCTTGCCCGAGAGGTTATTGAGCTTAGCGCTGAATAAAATGGTATCTCCTTCGCGAAAAAAACGTGGTGCATTTGCCGAAATGGAAAGCTTTTTCTGCGTGACCAATTCTTTGGTAATGGTGGTTGTTTTAAAATCTTTGGTATGCGCAAAACCCATCATTTTGTATCGCGTTAACGACTGTGGGATGGTAAATTCAACTTCAATTTGCCCCAATTCATCCGTTTTCAACTGCGGATAAAAGAAAGCGGTTTCAGTAAAATTTGTACGTGGAGTAACTTTAGCCTTTTTAACAGGCTTACCATTAATTATGTAGGTATCCGTCTTAGGGTCGTAGCCTTCTATGCTCAAAAAATCGTAAACTTGATTATCATCAACAGCAATCGCCTCTCTCAGCATTTCAGGGGCGGGAGCTCCAGCTTGGTCATAAGCTACACTGTTTGTTCCCTGTAGTCTAATGGTCTTCACAACATCGCCAGCCTTCACTTCAACTTCTTCCCTTACACTGGTAACACTTTTCTTTTGTTGGGTTCCGTAACCTACAACAACAATTTCGTTTAATCCTTGTCTATCTTCTATTAATTTAAAATCGATCCTTTTAGCCGTTTTAACTATAGCCGTTGATGGATGATATCCAATATAACTCACGATTAACTCATCTCCCCTTTTAGCATCAACACTATAAATACCATAGGTATCAGTAGTTGCTCCTTTTTTACCCACTCTTACCACAACTCCCGGCACTCCATAGCCGTTTTGATCGGTTACAATACCATATACCAGACCAGATACCTTTAACGAAGCAAGTTTTTTGGTCGCCACTTCGCTGTTAAATTTTCGATTGTTGGCCTCAACTCCAGCCAAATATTGGGTGTAATTGTATTTTAAATTGTAGCTATTGAAACCGAAGCCGTAGTAATTTATCGCTTCATATCCTCGATTCCGTATGTCGTAATAACCACGATATCGATCTTTGTGCCAAATCTCATTTCCGGTTTGTATCGCAGTGAGATTATATCCCCAGCTGTAAATATTGTAATTGTATTTAGGCGAAACGAATTTATTCCAGCTCATGGTTTTTAAATCATCCAGCGATGCATCATATAAAGACATCACCATTTCAGCCATTTGTTTTTCGCCCTTTTTATTAGTGATTTTTAATTTCCATATATCCTTTTCACCCGGCTGTAGTTTATCCCTGAAACTTGTAAAATTAATATCCAACGCTTTACTTTCATCCACAATGGTAATTACATTCATAGATTGGGATATTCTACCATTTTGAATTAATGTAAACTGAACGGCGAAGCCTTCTACAAATTGAGCTTCAGGCTTGATGTTTATCACTTCCTGTTTATGCGTTAAATTCAACCAAACCTTCTTTATAACCCGGTCCTTATAATACACTTCATAATAAGCCCTGGCATTTGGCAAAATACTGGCAAACCTAAAAACAGCCGCTTCATTAGGAGTAACAACAGTCTTTTCCGCTACAAGCCATTCTTTTGCCAATAAAATCTCCTCGCTTGAACTCTCGTAAATTCGAACAGTTTTTTCTACAATGATAGAATCCAGGTTTTCATTAAGTGCTTTAAACTTCACCTTGTAATATCCTGAAGGAAGTTTAACACCCTTCATGTCTAAACTACCAGAACCCTGTTCTACTTTTTCATGCTGCTCAAAACTGATTTTTCCTGTCGGCCAACTTTCAGGAGTTCCATCATTCTCAAATTCATCGTAAGGAAATTGCTTAACAAATTCGGCCCTGCTCAGGTTGTATTTTTCCGCTCTACCTAAAGCATTCTGATAAACCACTCTACCCGGATATTCGAGTTTGTACCACTCTACAGTTAGTTTACCCTTAATTGGCGCCTTATTTAAATTGGTAATCTCGAACGCTAAGTTATTCCTCAAATTGGCACTAAAAATATTAGCAGGTATATCTATATTAAGTAAAATATCACTTTTACCAGCGATAATTAATTGCGATTTGCTTCTTGTTTCACCATTCACATCAGTGATATCCACATTAATTTGATAGGAATATGCATTAATGCTGGTATTCTCTGCTGCAGCTAAAAAGCGAATGTCAAATACACCCCCAGCTTTCGTTTCTGTTGTTCCAATAGCTACTTGCTTACTCGGGCTGTAATCATAAACGCGATCATTGGCCGAGAGGATGTTTCTGGTAATAACATACTTAACTTTTGCACCAGAAATGGCATAACCCGCAAAACCAATTGCTTTTCCCTGTACAAGTATCGTATCGTTTAACTTGTATTTATCATTCAATGGATTAAATGAAACCTCGAAAGTGGGTCGCTTATACTCCTCTACCTGAACCTCAACATTACCATAAGCTGTATTTATGTTCATCCTGCCGTTTAATTTACCCATTGGGATTGTAAACGAACCGTGGAAGGTTCCAAACTCATTCGTAATTTTTGAAGTTTTTTCAATCTCCTTTCTATTGGCATCATTAAAGGTGATGTCGATAGTCGTTTCTTTTAAGATCCGGTTCTTATCATCCTCAAATTCAAAATATATTCCTTTATAATAAACGGTTTGCCCTGGCCGGTAAATTGGTCTATCGGTAAATAAAACCACTTTAGATTTTGCAGACATATATTTGTAAAAGCGCTGGTTAATATCCATTACAACCGTATCATTACCATAGATTGTTTCTATACGATTTACAGCTGCATTTAGCGAACTTTCTGCAAATCCGTTTTTATCTGTGTTTAAAGTTCCCCTGGGTTTATACACATATTTTCCATTCTCATATTCATTATTTTCCTCATTTATAGTTGCATTTACTATAGCTTCTCCAGTGGAGCTATTGGAAACAAAATATTGATGATTAAGGATTTCTGTGATTCGATTGGTTACAGCCAAATCGGTAACTTGAAAGGTTAGGTAATTAAAAACCGAATTATTTCCGGTAGTATTGGCGATGATAACATATTGCCCCTTCTCCAAACTATTTAATTTGTCTATTAAGGTGTGCTCCTTATAATCATCATTTTCAGGCAAGCTAACCATCCATTCTTTTTGGATTTTATTTGTAGCGATAAATTTTTCATAATCTTCCAAATTGCCAAGGTGAAAACGGTTGGTAATTCTGCTTACCTTAAAAAGTTGTAATGAAATTGCATTCGTATTTTTATACCTTAAACGTATCTGTGCTGGCTTTCCTGGCACTAAAAATTGATTCATCTTAATTTCCAGCATTTTACTTTTTATGTCAGCAATTAACTTTTCGAAATTTTTAGCCCCAGCACTTTTCGGGTAGGCTTCAATAGCCAGGTTGCCCATCGCCAATAATTCCTTTAAATCGATATCCCGTTTTGGAGTTTGTAGATTCCGCATCTCGTATTTTTTTGAGGCAAGTTCAAAAAGTACATCGGCATACAGTTCTGAGGATTTGGAGAAATTGGCGAGTTTTTGAATCGCTGCACTGTAAAGCGCCATTTTATCTTCGCGAGTGCTTCTCGAATAAACATAATTTAACCGTTTCAGATCCACATCAACCAAAGCACCGATATTCTTACTTTCTTCATGGCTGCGGATGAGTTTCTGGAAAATGGCTAATGCCATTGATGAGAATGAAGTCGAATCTTTATCAGGAAGCTCAATCTTTAAAAATGTCTTATCATCATCAAACCATTTCACATTATTAAAATCGATTGCATCATCATTTTTGGTAATTTCTATCTGTGTATTTATCAAAATATCTAAGGCTCTGTGTGCCAGCAAATCATAAAGTGTAGGCCTTAAAAACCTATTTTGTTCATTGCCAATCATCATTTCGCTCAGACTATCAATTTTTGTGTTTTGCAGAATTTTAGCCTCTTCAATCGATGCTAAATAATTTTTAGTTGTTTCCTCTAAAAATTTACTGGCTGGCCAGGTTTTAATATCATCGCTCAGATTTAATTGGACATTGGTGCGACTAAGCAGCTGGAATCGATTCTGATCGTAGTATTTCCAGTAACTTTCAGCCAGTAATGATTGTAAAATGCTTTTGGCTGGTTGGCGGGCAGTAAGTATATCTTGTTTTAGCTCCCTATTTATTTTAGAAAAAGCATTTTCTTCCAGGTAACCCTGAAATAACATCCGATACATGGTTGCCTTAATGATAATAGCTGTTTCTTCTTCTTTTCGGGCCTTTTCGATTAACTTATTTAGGATCGGAATAGCTTCCTTCGGCTTTGTTGCGAGGGCGAGAGAATCTATAGTTTTAAAAGCTGACTGATAGTAAGTGTCCTTTTTCTGGGAAAAAACGGATGCAGAATAAAAGAAAAAAGAAATGGTTAGAAATAAGATGGGTAGCGTTTTTTTCATAACTAAGGATTTAAACTTTAGATGGAATATTAAAATGGATTCCACAAATTATTTAAACATATATCTGATTAGTTACTAAACTAAACAATTTTGCAGTTCCAACTTTACTAAGTTTCGCCGAAAAACGTAAAGAAAATTTTGAATAAGGCATCGAAAATATTTAATCGCAACTTCGGAATGTTGCATTCAAAGGCTTAAATAGTAGCAAAACTTGCAGCATTTTAAACCCGAGCGTAGTGAACACGAAACCCGATTCTTTCTATCGGGTAAGTAAAACGGAGAGCGGGGAATAACATTTAATTGAAATACTGGTTTTGCTTTCCAAATCAATCAAAAACATTTCTTTCTTCCATTTGAAATGATTTAAATAATTCCTTAATAAATAATCGAGGCTAAAAATCAACTTGCCTTGAATAAAAGTTACAACATTTAAACAGTAAGCGCTTTTAACATAAGCTGCTTAGCGCTATCTTTGCCGCATGTCAACACAACTAAAAAATCTTTCTGATTTCTCTCATACTACTGTTCCGAACGGAGCGAACTATAAATTTGGAATCATTGTAGCCGAGTGGAATGCCGAAATTACCGGCGCTTTGTACAATGGTGCTTTAAAAACTTTATTGGATAATGGCGTGGCTGAAGAAAACATTATTTCTTTACCAGTGCCTGGGAGTTTTGAACTAACTGGCGGAGCGGAAATTTTGCTAAGCAAGAGAAGCGACATTGATGCAGTAATTTGCTTGGGTTGTGTAATTCAAGGGGATACAAAACATTTCGATTTTATTTGCGATGCTGTTGCTCAAGGCGTTACGAATGTGGGCATTAAATATAGCAAACCTGTTATTTTTGGTGTTTTAACCACAAATAATTTGGAGCAGGCACAAGATCGTGCTGGAGGCAAACATGGCAATAAAGGCGATGAAGCGGCCATTACCGCAATTAAAATGGCCGACTTTTCTGCCAATATTTAAAATTGTGTTTTAATAAACTATTTGTACCTTAGCGCTTTAATCCCCCAATCTAATGAAAAAAGTTGCCATCTTATTATTGGCGGTGTTTTGCACCATTACCATTTTAGAGTCATGCTCTTCAAAACTTTGCCCTGCTTACAGCTCTTACCCTGAAGGTAAACGCAGAAGAAACTAAGTTTTAAAACATTAGAATTTCATTTTACAGTCATCTGCAGAACTTTATTTAGCTGCATGTGTTTACGTATAAAACAATATGATTATGACTTGGGTTAACTTAACTTCGATAGATCAGCTTAATGAAATAAAATCAGCAAGCGGATACAGCCTTATTTTTAAGCACAGTACACGTTGCTCAATTAGTTCGATGGCCAAAAGAAATTTTGAATTTAGTTGGGATGTGATCCCGGAGGATACCAAACTTTATTTTTTGGATTTAATAGCCTACCGGGAAATTTCGAATGAAGTTGCCCATCTTTTTCAGGTTACACACCAATCGCCACAAATTTTATTAATTAAAGATGGAGATTGTGTTTTGGAAGCCTCACACAGTGATATCTCTGCAGAAGAAGTAGCTGAAGTAATTGTTGCAGCTTAATCAAAAAATATCCAACAAAAAAGAGGGCGCAAACTGAAATTTGCGCCCTCTTTTTTGTTCTTGCTTTCTATCTGGAAGAATGTATTCCTGAAGAATGGTGAATTTTATTTAAACTTTTTCTATTTCTAAAATTCTTGATGTTCTCGCTCTGGTTTCCTTGCAAAGTTGAGGATTGTTAGCAAGCTCCTTACCGAAAGTAGGGATCATTTGTTTCATTTTAGCTTGCCATTCATCAGTTGCCAAATCGTCTTTAAAACAACGACTCAGTAATTCAATCATGATTGATACCGCTGTTGATGCGCCTGGAGAAGCGCCCAATAATGCAGCTATAGAGCCATCGCCAGCACTTACTACTTCAGTACCAAATTCTAAAATACCACCTTGTTTTTCATCTTTTTTAATTACCTGAACACGTTGACCAGCATATTCCAGTTCCCAATCTTTCAATTGGGCTGTTGGCAAATATTCCTTTAATGCTTCCAACCTATCTTCTGGCGATTGCCTTACCTGTTCAATCAGATATTTTGTTAAATCGAGGTTGTGCAAACCTGCCGATAACATCGGGCGGATATTATTGAATTTGATCGATTTTGGTAAATCTAAAAATGAGCCATTTTTTAAGAATTTAGTTGAGAAACCTGCGTAAGGACCGAATAACAAAGCTTGTTTACCGTTAATCATCCTGGTATCTAAATGCGGTACCGACATTGGTGGAGCGCCAACTGCGGCTTTACCATACACTTTAGCATGATGTTGTTTAATGATTTCCTCGTTGGTACATTTTAACCATTGTCCACTTACCGGGAAACCACCAAAACCTTTACCTTCAGGTATATCTGACTTTTCTAAGAGTGGTAATGAACCGCCACCAGCTCCGATAAATACAAATTTTGCAACCCTTTTGCGTTTTTCCTTACTTTCTAAATCCTTAACCTTTACTACCCAATTTCCATCCACATTTTTATTGAGATCGCGAATTTCATGATTGAAATAAAGGTCTACATTTTCATGATTCTTGAGGTTGTTGAACATATCGCGGGTTAAGGAACCGAAATTTACATCAGTACCTAAATCCATTTTTGTAGCAGCAATCTGTTCATCTTTATTGCGGCCATCCATAATAAGCGGTGCCCAATCCTTCACTTTCTCCGCATCTTCTGTATATTCCATATCGCTGAAAAGATCACATTTCTGCAAAGCTTCATAGCGCTTTTTTAAATACTCTACATTCTTCTTTCCCCATACAAAACTCATGTGCGGAATTTTTCGAATGAAATTTTCAGGCTTAGATACAAGTCCCTTTTCAATAAGATATGACCAAAATTGCTTAGAAACCTCGAAATGCTCTGCAATTTGAACAGCCTTCTTAATTTCAACTGATCCGTCTTTCTTTTCAGGCGTATAGTTCAGTTCACAAAAAGCCGAATGACCAGTACCCGCATTATTCCAGGCATCAGAGCTTTCTGCTGCGGCAATGTCTAATCGTTCGTATATCTCTATGCTAAGATTTGGTTCTAATTCTTTTAACAAAACACCAAGTGTTGCGCTCATGATACCAGCGCCAATCAGGATTACATCTACGTCAGTTTTACCAACTGTCTTTTTCTTCTTTGTCATCTTATATAAAAGGTGTTACAAATTTAGAATCATTTTGAATATGAAACTAATTTTCACAATTGAAAACTTAAAAATTGCTTAAAAATGTATTTTTGTTTACCGAGAAGCTAATTAGTTAGCAAAATCTAATCCAAAACACCAATTTTTGAATTGAAATTACCAAATCTGTATTAAAATACGCTAAGAATCGGTCACTTAATTTCAAAACGTTTTTTATATCTGTTAAAGAACGCTCCGGAAATGAACATCAGCGCTTTTTTGCATCATCACAATACATTCCTGAATCACATCTTAATGATCTAATAGTAGCATTCTCCGGTCTGATAAAGCTATTGATCAAACATTCATATTGTACAGATAATAATGCAAAAGATACATCCTTTAAGTTTGTGCTTACGAATAATCATCACATTAAAAAATCACCATATAAATAAATAGTTTAGCGTCAAATAAACTAACCTTTCCTTAAACATGAAATATTGGATTTTATTATCTGTTACATTACTGTTTTCTGCTTGTTCTAAAGAGCAAACGGATGAAGCCTTGCTGCAATTAGACAAGCAAAAGCTGGAAGAAAATATTAATTACGATAAGATTGTATTTTACAAATTCGCAAAAATAGCCGTTCGTTCCAACGCAGTTGCCAACACCAATGATCCGGATTATCAAAAGTTTGCATCACAAACGCAGAATATTGTAGCCGTAATGTCGCCACAAGACACGACCAAACACGGCATTTCAGTTATCGAAGCCCTTCAGCTCTATAACGATTATAGAAAAGTGAAAACATTTGTTAAAAATACCGATGAGGATGTTTTCCCAACTTTGTTGCAAGGATTTAATGTTTTATATGGAGGTGCTGCTAAAATTGACACGAAAACCATTGAGGCTGAACAAAGATATCATGCTCAAAATATAGAACATGCCATTTTAAGCATGGCTGTACTGACTACCCGGGATTTAGGACAGCCATTCGCCCTTTATGAATGCTCGAAAACCCAGCCTGAGCGCTTAGCAGATTCAGAAATAAAAACCCTGCTGGAGTTTGTAAGGGGTTTTCTATTTTTTGGTAATCAGCTTTTTTACCTTTCTGAAGATGGTTTAACAAGAAATATAAAGTGGCTGGATCAGAACCAGCAAATGCAACTTCCATATACGAAAGCTTTTTTTGGCTGGCGTAATTTAAATGATGCACAAACCCATACTGCATTTCACGGCTTAAATTATTTATTCAGAGGCTTTGACAGAATGCGGATGGAAAGAAAAGTTGACGAAGAAAGATCGTTAGAAGATTTTGATTCCTTTTTAAAAGACATGAACAAACTGGGGCTCCAAAATGAACTGGTTTGGACCGTTGATGCCTATCTGAATTTGAAACGAGAAAACCCCGACAAGGCAGTTCCCGCTTTGGAAAAACTGAAACGAAGCCCGCTTTTTTCCGAACAGGAAAAGAATGTCTTGCAGAACTCAATCAGCTATGTAAAAAACCGGGATTCAGAGTCGGCATTGAATGGTGTATATGATAAAGCCTTTATGGCAAAGCTCGTTTCAAAATATATGTTTGCGGTTATCTCAAAAATAGATTGGCAAAAAGTAATGAAAGAAAATAATATTGCACATACAGATGAAATATTTGCAAGCTTAAGCAAATTTAAAACCATAGCTAATGCAGTAAATAAATATACAGAAGCTTCAACGATAGATAAAGGCAGGAAAGAAATAAAAGAAAAGGGCACAGAATTAATCAACAAGGCTAAAAGCTTATGGTAAATTAATATAGATTAAGGTTATTAAACTATAGGCAACAATTCTATCCCGCTCAAACATTACAACATAACAACATTCCGTCATTACTACATTTCAATCCTAATCCTTAACTTTGTAGTATGATTGATTTACCGGTAGTGCCTGCTGTAACTGAAGTTAAACGTAAACCAGATTGGTTACGTGTTAAATTACCTGTTGGAAAAGAATATGCCCAGGTTCGGAGTTTGGTAGATACCCATAAGCTGCATACCATTTGTGAGAGCGGAAATTGCCCGAACATGGGTGAATGTTGGGGCGCAGGTACAGCTACCTTTATGATTTTAGGTAATATCTGCACCAGAAGCTGCTCATTTTGTGCCGTGGCAACTGGCCGTCCATTGGCGGTTGATGTTGACGAACCCAGCCGTGTAGCAAATTCAGTAAAATTAATGGACGTTAAACATTGCGTAATTACTTCGGTAGATCGCGATGATTTAAAGGATGGAGGATCCATTATTTGGGCAGAAACACTACAGGCTATCCGGAAAGAAAGCCCTGTTACAACGCTTGAAACATTAATTCCTGACTTCAAAGGTCAGTGGGATAACTTATATCGGGTATTGGAGGAACGTCCGGAAGTGGTTTCGCATAACATGGAAACGGTTAAACGCCTCACCAGACAAGTCCGCATTCAAGCAAAATACGATAGAAGTTTAGAAGCTTTAAAAAGAATTTCTGAATTCGGATTGAGGACAAAAACCGGTATTATGCTGGGCTTGGGCGAAAATGAAGAAGATATTTTTGAAGCGATGGATGATTTAGTAGCCAATGGCGTTCATATTTTAACCCTTGGTCAATATTTGCAGCCAACACGCAACCACCATCCGGTAGTAGACTGGATCCATCCAGATACTTTTGCAATGTACAAGGAAGTTGGCTTGGCAAAAGGATTAAAATATGTAGAAAGCGGCCCTTTGGTACGCTCTTCCTATCATGCAGAGAAACATCTCTTTCCTATTGAAGGGATAAAATAATAAACAACACACTCATTAACAATATTTTATAAAAACTCTCCTGAAAAGAGTACAGATGTAAAACATTTTTTTTGTTTTTCTGTTCTGTATTGTATCTTAGTACCTATAAGTGACTGCACTAAAAAAATCATCCCTCTCCGAACCTGAACTGGTATTCGCACTGCAATCGAAAGATACTGCTGTGTTAAAAACCCTGTACAGTATGTATTCGTCTTCCCTTTTTGGGGTGATTTCCCGCATTATAACAAATACTGAACTTGCTGAAGATGTATTGCAGGAAACATTTGTTAAAATCTGGCAGTCGGCAACTCACTATGATCAATCTAAAGGACGTTTGTTTACCTGGATGATGAACATTGCCAGGAATTTATCAATAGATAAATTGCGTTCTAAAGATTTTAAGAATTCACTCAAAAACCAAGATATAGAAAATAACGTAAGTTTCGTTGATGAACAAAACAAGGTAACGTTTAATCCCGATGTACTCGGCGTTAAGCAACTTGTAGAGAACTTAAAACCAGACTTACAAGCGGTTCTCGATTTAGTTTATTATAAAGGCTACACTCATGTGGAAGCCGCAGAAAAGTTAAATCTGCCTCTAGGAACGGTTAAAACCCGGATTCGATTGGCCATTATAGAATTGAGAAGGAGTTTTAATTGAGCGTGGAAAATTTAAAAGCATATATCGAATCTGGAGTACTTGAGTTGTACGTTTTAGGTGATCTAACACCTGAAGAAACGTTACGCGTAGAGGAAATAGCATCTCAAAACCAGGAGATTCGCGATGAGATTGCCGCGATTGAGTTGGCCATGGAGAACTATGCCATGCTAAATGCAATAGAACCTTCTATTGATTTAGAGACTAAAATATTTGAAAAATTAGGCCTTAACAATCATCTTGAAACAGCAGAAATTACACCTGTAGTTGAAAACGAACCAAGAGTAGTAAGGTTGGATAGTAGCGATGGAAAAATCAGAACCTTGCGATTTGCATTGGTTGCCTGTATTGCACTCTTAATTATAAGTACTGCTGCCCTTTTTATTACGTATAATAAATTAAATACAGCACACGACCAGATTGCGACCTTAAATTTAGACAAAGAAAAGTTTGCAGGACTTGCTTCGCAGCTTGAATTTGAAAATAAGGGTTTAGATAATATGGTGGCAATGGCAGATAGTAAAGAATGGGCTACCATTAAGATGGCTGGACAGGCATTTAGCCCGAAATCCAAAATGAATGTTTACTGGAATAAAAAAGATAAAAGCGTATTGATTAATTATGTTGCAATGGACTTACCTAAAGCCGATCAACAACATGAATATCAATTGTGGGCGCTGGTAAATGGAAAGCCTATAAGTTTAGGCGTATTCGGAAAAACAGACTCAACTGCTAACGAGGCACTTAAAAATATGCAAGCCATACAAGAAGCGCAGGCATTTGCGGTTACTTTAGAGCCAAAGGGCGGAAGTGTTAACCCTACTATGGATAAATTAACCGTAATGGGTGGAGTTTAGTTACAGTTTGGTTAAACAATATTTTACCTATTCTTTTTAAATATACGTTTCCAGCCTTATCTTTAGGCTAATCATATCATGGATAAATACCCAATTAATTTCCTAAAGGTATCTATCTGTTTATTTCTACGACTGGTTTATTAAGTCGTAACATCATTATCACTTTTCCTTTTACTTAATCGCCTATATACTGGTTAATTGCTGTATATCAATTAAGCTTTGCGACGGGTTTAGTTCGGATCTTGTTCGGATGTAAGACGGATCTGTGACAATTCTACCCGACGAAAATATGAAGCAGCTGTGAACGAAATATGTGGTAAAGCTTAGCGATATATATACACCTTTATTTATCAGCATATCAAGTAATAATCAAATTAAAAAGAAAAAGTAATTGTCGGGGGGAGAATTAGCTATAGCTACCTGACTTTGGATCTAAAATGTCCTTGAATTTGGAGGTTGAGGTTATCACTGTCACTGCTTAAATTAAGCAATGACAGTGATATTATTGAGATTAGATTAAGATTTTGAAGCTGCATACTTTATTTCTTCGTACGGCTGTACTAAAACCCAGCCTTCACCAAAAAACTCCAGTTGAAAAGATTCTCCACTACCTCTTCCGATAAAAGAACCAAATGTTAAGTTAGTTTTAATATTTGGCGACAAATTTTCTGACCATGCTACCGTCGCATTTGGATCGGTATAAACAGGTTGATTAGCACTCACCCGTAGCAGGATTGGTTCGCCATGGGTTGTAATTGCAATATATCCGCTTCCTGAAAGCTTAACCTGAAACAAACCGCCACTCATCATCCCGGCAACACTTTTTAGCATTTTTATTTCATTTTTGATACTGTCTTCCAATGCCAGTACATCATTGCCATTTACAAAAACTGATTCATTTTGTAATTTGATAATTTTAACCTTCTTCCCTTCATCAGCTAAATATAACTTTCCAGTTCCGGCGGCATGCATGAGTGAGGTTCCTTCTCCTGATATCGCCTTTTTTAGTAGTCCACCCAATCCTTTACTTAGCAATCCTTCCCGCTTAAAATCTATATTACCAATGTACGCAACCATCGATCCTGCTTTTGCCATGATCTTTTGATTTTTCAAATTCACTTCCAGCATTGCTGGTTTTTCTAACTCAAAAAAATCATTTTCATTCGGGTCTTCAGCAGATTCCCTGATTAACTCGGTAAGGGTGTATTCTTTTTTTTCCATCGTTAAATTAGTTATTTATATTTTCAATCTGGTCAATAAACAATTCTTAAGCCAAAAGCAATGCCAGCAGTATATTTAGGCCAGTAATCCCTTTATTTCTATTGGTATTTGATTAGCCACTTCAGATGCTGTGACTACATTTTTATTCCGGGCTAAAGCATCTCCTGATTTCCCATGAAGATAGCAAGCCAGTATCGCAGCCTCGGTAGCGGTGTATTTCTGTGCAAGAAATGCCACAATTATCCCTGTTAAAATGTCGCCCATACCACCCTGCGCCATTGCCGGATTTCCGGTTGGGTTAATGCAAACTTTCCCCTCGGGGAGGCAGATAAATGTATATTGGTTTTTTAATATGATGATAATTTTTAACCTTTCTGCCTGAATTTTAGCAGTTTGTAGCCTATCCCACCAATTACTATGATCGCCAAAAAGCCGGTCAAATTCTTTCATGTGTGGGGTTAAAATGCTATTTGATGAAATCTTTTCAATTAATTCCGATTGATCTGCAAGCATATTGAGCCCATCAGCATCAATAACTGTTGGTTTTTTAAAGTTAATTAGATCCTGTAACAATTGCCTGCTATCTATTGATTTCCCTAATCCCGGCCCAAAGGCAATCGACTGATACATATCTGAATTTTCCGTCCGCTTGAATTCATCTCTTGGCAATGCCATTACTTCCGGCAATAAGATATTTAGTGCAACCAACCCACTTTCCGGAATGCAAGCAGTTATCAATCCGGCACCAGTATGTAAACAAGCCATTGATGAAAGCAGTGCTGCACCCATGGTATTGGCACTGCCGGCGACAATTAGTGCATGGCCATAAGTACCTTTATGACTAAATAATTTTCTAGGTTTCAATATTTGCCTGATATCAGTTTCCTCTACCAGCTGAAAAGGTGAAGGTACACTTTGAATAAAATCTTCACTTAAACCAATGTTTACAACTTCATATTTTTCTGTGGCGAGGATAGATTCAGGAAAGAAGAAATTAATTTTAGGTCGCTGAAAGCAAATGGTTTTATATGCTTTTATTCCATTGTATGGATTAGGAATTTTTCCTTCTGAAGGGAAACCGCTTGGAACATCAATAGCATATATTTTTTTATTCAGGGTATTAAGGTAATTAATCAAAATTGCATATTCCCCTTTTAACGGTTTATTCAATCCTGAACCTAAAATTGCATCGATAATTATTTCTGTATCAAAATTTTCGATCTCGCTTGCCTTTTCAATGCTTACGATTTTGCATTTAGTTTCTTCCAATCGTTTTAAGTTAACGGAAAAATCTGTGGTTTGCTGCTCACTGAAAGCTGCAATATAAACTGTTATATTTTTAAAGCCGCTTTTTACCAGTAAGCGGGCCACCGCTAAACCATCTCCTCCATTATTTCCCCTGCCACAAAAAATAGCAATGTTTTTTTGTACATCCTGCTCATCATTGGTTAATATACGGACAAAAGCTTCCGCCGCCTTTTCCATTAAATCAATGGAAGAAATTGGGAGATTGTTGATTGTATATTTATCGGCAATTCGCATTTGTTCGGAAGTAAGCAGTGTTTGCATATCGCTAATATAAGTTTATAAGCTTATACTTCTAAAGTTTGGTTTTTGTTTGATTTTATCTACCTTGAAATGTGTTTGAATTCATTAAAAATAAAATCCGTTTATGTCCGATAAAATCATAATTGGTGTTACCGATTGCAGCAAGTTTGAAATTTACCGCGACTGGGTATTGCGTTATGATAAACGGGTAGAAGTTATTCAACTCGGTTATAAACTGGATAACTTTAGCGAGATACATCGATGCCATGGTATTGTTTTAACGGGAGGGGAAGATGTGCATCCGAAATTTTATAACAAACCTGAATACCAGCAGTATTGTTATGAAGATGACATTGATGAACAGCGAGATACTTTTGAATTTGAAGTATTGTCTTTTACAGAACAATATCAAATTCCGCTTTTAGGCATTTGCAGGGGTATTCAGGTAGCCAACGTTTATTTTGGTGGAACTTTAATACCGGATATTCCAACCTGGGGGAAATTTGATCATGCAAAGATGCCTGACAAAAGCGATCGCTACCACGAAATTATGATCAATTCATCATCGTGGTTAAACACCATTGTCAATACTGAAAAAGGGTTGGTAAATAGTAATCACCATCAATGCACAGACAAAATTGGCAAAGGTTTGGTGGTGAGCGCCATTAGTACCGACGGAATTGCTGAGGCTTTTGAGCGTTTACATCCAGAAGGGCAATCATTTTTTTTATGTGTGCAGTGGCATCCGGAAAGACTTAAAGATATGCAAAGTCCCTTCAGCAAAAACATTCATGAAGCATTTATCAGAGCGGTTGCTCTCCAATAAACTGAGGTCAGTCTTCCAGCGAGACAATGTTACCATCATTCCATTTACCATTAATGTAGGCACCCCTATACTGACATTCGGGCCCTTTTTTAGCATTGATGACTATGGAAACATATTTAAAACCATACATTTTATATTTTTTAGATAAAGAAGTTATCTCAAGCGTATCTAAAGATGAAAATCCTCCTGTATAGGAAAAGTTATTATTGCCCGAATGCTGAGTAGCCACTTCCATAATTGTTTTTTGGTTCGCCCTGCTAATTTTCAAGTGTAGCTTCTTAATCTTCTTTTGTTCTGGTAAAATAAATGACAGTGTTGTTAAATTGGTTCCAGAAATGCAGGCACTTGCAAATTCATCATCTTTTGCTTTCTGATTAAGATATCCATAAACCATATAGGTCATTATGGCTGCGATAGCGATAATAACAAACCTTTTATTCATTTTTACATTGATTATATCTCTCCAAAATATATAATTTTCCCTAATAAAATGCAAAGTTGATCCAATCCGGCTCAACTCAATCTTTTTTAATAAATTGCAACCTGATACTGACCCGGTAAAACCGAAATTTATTATTCATGAAAAAGTTATTTCTAACCACATTTATTTGTTTTTCGCTTGTGGCCACATTTGCCCAGAATATTATAAGTGAACCCATAAATGCTGAAGGTGAAAGCACGGTTGCTGATGAACAAATTGCAATCATTCCTGAACCCGTTTCATTGATGAAAAAAGCAGGAACTTTTATCCTGCCGGATAATGTAAGTATTCTGGCTTCTAAGCCTGAAGGTCTAAAACAATCTATCGCTTTTTTAGCGCAAAGAATAGAAACGGCTACCGGCAAATTTGTAAGTACAGTTGCACAGGCCAGTCATCCAACTATCAAACTGCTTATCAATAACGAAGCTGATCCGCAGCTGGGTTTAGAGGGTTACAAATTAAATGTTAACCCAACCCAGATTGTGATTACAGCAAATAAACCAGCAGGGATTTTTTGGGGTGTACAATCATTGATCCAGCTTTTCCCGGTAGATATTGAAAGCAAAGAACTGGTAAATAAACCAAAATGGACGCTTCCATGTGTGGATGTGATAGATTATCCTAAACTTGGATGGAGAGGTTTAATGTTTGATGTAGCCCGGCACTTTTTCACTAAAGATGAAGTTAAACAGTTTATTGATAACATGGTACGTTATAAATTTAACCTACTTCATTTCCATTTAACTGATGATGAAGGATGGAGAATTGAAATAAAAGGCTTACCAAAACTTACAGAAGTAGGTGCATGGAGTGTACAAAAAACAGGAACATTTGGTGATTTTAGCCCACCTACTGCCGATGAGCCAAGAACTTATGGCGGCTTTTATACGCAGGAGGATATAAAGGAGCTGGTACAATATGCACAGGATCGTTTTGTGAACATCATGCCAGAAATTGATGTACCTGGACATAGTTTGGCCGCTATTGCCTCATACCCAGAATTATCCTGTACGGCTGATGCGGTAAATTACAAAGTACGCTCGGGAGAAAAAATAATGGATTGGAGCCGCGGTGCGCCACCACTTGCTCTGGTTGATAATACGCTTTGTCCGGCCAATGAAAAAGTTTACACCTTTTTAGATACTGTGATTACTCAGGTTGCAGCACTTTTCCCTTTCGAATACATCCACATGGGTGGTGATGAAGCACCACACAATTTCTGGGAGAAAAACGACCAGGTTAAAGCTTTAATGCAACGCGAAGGATTAAAAACGATACCACAGGTACAGGCCTATTTTGAAAAACGTGTAGAACAGATAGTGGTTTCAAAAGGTAAAAAATTTATGGGCTGGGATGAGATTTTAGAAGGTGGTGTATCTCCTACAGCCTCAGTAATGAGCTGGAGGGGATTAAAATATGGCATTGAGGCTTCAAAAGAAAAGCACAATGTGGTGATGAGCCCTACTGATTTCGCCTATCTGGATTACATGCAAGCTGATCAGATAACAGAACCTAAGGTGTATGCTTCTTTACGCTTAAATAAAGCCTATCAATTCAACCCAGTTCCGGCTGGAGCAGATCCGAGTTATATTATCGGTGGACAGGCGAACCTTTGGACAGAACAGATCTTTAATTTTCGCCAGGTACAATACATGTTGTGGCCGCGTGCTTTTGCAATTGCTGAATCGGTTTGGAGCCCGTTAGATAAGAAAAACTGGACAAGCTTTGTCAATCGTACGGAGAATCATTTTAAACGCCTGGATTTAGCAGAAGTTAAATATTCGCCAGCCATTTACGACCCCATATTTGCTGTAAAACGCAGTGCGGATAAACAGTTAAAAATTGAATTGAGCACTGAAATTGAGGGCTTAGATATCTATTATAGCTTCGATAACTCAAGTCCTGACCGCTTTTACCCAAAATATACCAGTGCCTTAACCCCTCCAAAAGATGCCAGTATGCTCCGAATTATTACTTATAAAGGCAAACAACCTGTTGGAAGGTTAATTAGTATGCCTATTACCGATTTACAAAAAAGGGCAAAGTAATGGGTAAGGAAATTGAACGCAAATTTTTAATTAACGAAGCGGAATGGAATAACCTGGAGAAACCGACCGGGAAGCATCTTCGCCAGGGTTATCTGCTCAGCGACCCTAATAAAACTATTCGGGTCAGAATAACAGATGATGGTGCCTGGATGACCATTAAAGGGAAATCTGTAGGTGCAACGCGATTGGAGTATGAGTATGAAATTCCAATTGCAGACGCTAACGAATTGCTGAATAATTTTGCTGAGTCTGAATTAGAAAAAATGAGATATAACATCCACTACGAAAGAAAAATCTGGGAAGTTGATGTATTTTTCGGGGATAACCATGGCCTTATTGTAGCAGAAATTGAGTTACAGTCGGAAAATGAGCATTTTAAAAAACCAATTTGGGTTACTGAAGAAGTTACAACAGATGCCAGATATTATAATTCTAATTTAACTCGATACCCATTCAAGCTCTGGGAAAATAATGTTCATAAATAAATCGCCTGATTTGAGTATGATTTAAAGTGTATTACTATATTAGTGTTTCCAATCATCCTTATTAAAATTTTCTAAAACCGAACATCCCAGCAATCGGTTTTGCAGTGAAATTATTAATCAATTATTAAACCAAAAGGATGAAAACAACTAATTTTTTAATGAGTATGGTTATCGCTGCTACATTATTTTTTGTAGGATGTAAGCCAAAAGATGCAGATCTTCAGGCTGCAATTCAAGCAAAAGAAGCTGCAGGTATTACTGTAGCTGTAGCAAAAGGTGATGTTACGTTAACCGGAGAAGTGGCCGATGAGGCAGAAAAAGCTAAAGCAGCGGAAATTGCAAAAGCAGAGAAGGGTACCAAATCAGTTATTAACAACTTAACCATCAAGACAGCAGATTTACCTGTAGTTATTGCCGAAGACCCAGTTTTGATTAAAAATGTTGCCGATGCGACAAAAGATTTCCCTTCAGTAAAAGCTGACGTAAAGGACGGAGTAATCACGTTGACAGGTGAAATCAAAAAAGCTTCTTTAATTACTTTAATGCAACATTTAAGTGCATTAAAACCTAAAAAAATCGACAACAAACTAACCATTAAATAATTGAACCATGGCATTACAAGATAAATATAAGGCATTAACTGATGCAGCAACTGCAGCTGGTGTAACTGATTTGGCCGTACGTGAACAAGATGGTATTTTATATATAGATGGAACCGCAGCTGATGGTGCTACCAAAGATCATTTATGGGAAGTATATAATGAGATCGATCCAAATTTCACAACTGGCGATTTGGTATTAAACGTAAATGTGAGTGTTGATGCAGCGGTAACACATGCAAAAGTAATTACGCAAAGCAGTAATTTAAATATTCGTAAAGGTCCGGGTACAGATCAGCCCATTGTTGGAAAAGCCGCACACGGTGAGATCATTACTTTAGTAAACAGAAGCAATGATTTGTGGTGGCTTGTACGTACAAAGGATGGAGAAGAAGGATATTGTTATGCACAATATCTGGAAGCGCAGGCATAAAATTAACAAGCAAAAAAAATCCGCAAGTCTTAAAAGTCTTGCGGATTTTTTGGTTTAGGGCATGGTATTAGCCTAAACTAAATTCGTATAATTTATAAAATTATCTGGCCAATGGAGCAGCTGAGGTGCCACCATTTGGTTTAATGATGGATTTCAATTCAATATCAAAAACCAGTGGCGTAAAAGGATTAATTGGGCCCCCGCCGTTTTCACCATAACCTAAGTTGGATGGTATAATGATTTTAATTTTACCACCAACACCAATGAGTTTTACCCCTTCAATAAAGCCAGCCGGTAATTGATTTAAAACCAAAGGACGAGGTGCATATTGTGCCATTGGAGAATAAATACCAGCATCTTTTGCTACCCTCGCGTTCGATGTATCGAACACATTGATTTTTCCGTCAGCCTTTTTATTGGTAAATTGTCCGGTATAATCTACCAATACGGTATCAGTAGCAGCAGCCCGCTCTGTATTTCCGGGCGCTTCAATAAGATAATTCAATCCCGATGCTGACTTAGTTACCTTTAAATTATTATCTGCAATGTACTGTGCTATTTTTGCTGACTCTGTTGACTGATTCTTTTTAATCAGCACTTCATATTCTGCTTTATAAAAATCGCGTTTTTTATTTTCAAAAACCGAATCAACTTCATTGGCAGCTCTATGTAAAACCTTTTCAATTTTAACTGTAAAAGTGGCATAATTACTTTTAGCTTCAGTGGGTTTTGGCTGACCAGAATACTTGGCCATCGAGTCGAGATTTAGTTTAAAGGAAGCACTATCTCCTTCCCCTAATAATTTTAAAGCTGATACTAAATCTCCTTTAAATAATGATTTTGTAACCGGGAAAAATGCAGGACGTTCATTATCATAGGTATTCACCAAAGTTGAATCTCCGGCTTTGGTTTCAATTATTTGAATCCCGTTAAACTTAATAAAATCACCTTCCTGGATTTTTGGTTTCCCCTCATTCTTGTAAATTTTATAGGTCATATCGCCTTCGCCTTTTTCAAACTTATTACAAGCCGATAAACCCAAAGCAGCTGCCAATATTAATACTAATTCCTTTTTCATTTCAAATTTATTATTGCTTTTAAACACAAAAATCTTGCCCAATATACAGGGCAAGATTTTTTTATGTATTAATTTGCTTATTACTTTACAGTTGGAGCAACAGGCGCAACCGGAGCTTTACCTTTCTTAATATCAATAATTTCGATATCGAAAACAATTGGGCTGTAAGGCATAATACCAACTTGTGGTGCACCTTGCTCGCCATAACCTAATTTAGAAGGAATGATAGCCGTAATTTTACCACCTTTACCAATTAACTGAAGGGCTTCTGTAAAACCAGGAATTGTTGAACCAATAGCCATTTTAGTTGGACCATATGGTCTGCCTGCCTGAAATTTATTTTCTTCTTTTGCAGTTTTCTCATCGCTGGTATCAAAAATTGGGTATTTACCTTTTGCGTTTTTCTTGGTTACTCTACCAGTATAGTTAATTGTTACGGTATCGCCTAAAGCAGCACGTTCTGAATTTCCAGCTTCTTTAATGATGTATTGTAAGCCAGTAGCAGAAGTAGTCGTTTTTAGATTATTATCAGCAATGTATGCTTTCAATTTTCCTTCTTCAGCATTTTTCTTTTTGTCTGCTGTAGCTTTGAAATCAGACTGGAAAAATTCTCCAGCTCTTTTATTGAAAGTAGAGTCTGCCTCACCTGCTTTTTTAGCGAAAACCTTTTCAATTTTTACAGTGAAAGTAATGTACTTATCATTTTTAAATTGCTCTGGTTTTGGTTGTTTGCTATAGAAAGCCATAGTATCCAAATTGATTTTGAATGTAGCACTATCACCTTCTCCAAATAAGGTAAGTACGTCGTTCATATCACCAGCATACATTTTTTTCTGCACCGGAAATACCTGTGCGTTTTCCATCTCGTAAGTACTACCTAAAACTGAATCTTTATCGTTTTTCTGAATAAAATTCATTTTAACGATATCGCCTTCCTTAATTTTTTCTTTACCCTCTGAATGGTGGATTGTATATAATAAACCACCCGCACCTTTTTTTTCTTTGTTACAAGCTGCTAAACCTAGTGTTGCTGCTAAAAGAACAATAATTCCTTTTTTCATTTTATAATTAAACTTGTTTTTATTTGGTTTCTTGCGTTAAGCAATTAATTGATTTTTATATTCTTCTAATATAGATTTAAATTCTGCAACTACGTCTGATAAAGATTTTTCTGAAGCGCCACCTGCTGCGTTTCTATGTCCTCCGCCATTAAAATATTTTTTACAGATTTCATTGGCAGGAAAATCTCCGGTTGATCTCACCGATAACTTAACTTTATCTTGTCGCTCAATAATTAATGCGGCCAAACGAACTCCATTGATGGAAAGTGCATAATTGACCACCCCTTCTGTATCGCCCGTAGCACTATGAAACTGCGCCAGTTCTTCAGCAGTAACGGATATAATTGCTGTATTGTATTCTCTGATTACTTCTAACTTATTGGATAAGCAATATCCTAAGAAACGTAAACGCTCTTCACTGGCATTATCGTAAACGGCCTGATGAATTTTCCAGTGCTCTGCCCCTAATTCAATTAAATCTGCCGCAATGCGGTAAACTTTTGAAGTAGCTGATTCGAAACGGAAAGAACCAGAGTCAGTCATGATGCCTGTATATAAACAAGCGGCAACATCTTTATTTATTCCTGCTTTATCCTCTAATTGATTTACGATAAAATCATAAACCAATTGAGCTGCTGCACAGGCATTGATATCCCAATGACGATAATCATCAAAATCTTCAGGTTCCAGATGATGGTCGATCATTACTTTTTTGGCGCCAGCCGCACGAACTAATTCTCCGAGCTCATTAATTCTACTTAAGGTGTTAAAATCCAGACAGAAAATGATAGAAGCTTCATCAACTAATTTTGCTGCAACCTCTTTTGCTTCTGTATAGATAATTACATCGCTGTTATTGGGCATCCAATGCAAAAAATTTGGATAATCAGTTGGTGTAATCACTTTTACATGATGACCTTTTTGAATTAAATATCCATATAAACCAAGTGATGACCCCATTGCATCTCCATCAGGTTTATGATGTGTAGTGATCACAATTCGTTGTGGCGTAGCCAATAGGGATTTTAATTCAGGTAATGTTAACATATATTTTTTGCGCTGCAAAGCTAAGTAAAAATTAATATTAATGTTGGCTATTTAACGTTATGCTTTTAATATTCATCAATTAAAACGTATTTTTGCAGAAAATTCATATCAATACAAATGAGCACTAACAGAACTTTTACAATGATCAAGCCTGATGCTGTTGCAAACGGGCATATAGGATCGATCATAAACGACATTACCAATGCAGGTTTTAAAATCATTGCATTAAAATATACCAAGTTAACTGATGAAACTGCAGGCCAGTTTTATGCAGTACATGCTGAACGCCCTTTTTATAAAGATTTGGTTAGCTTCATGTCTTCAGGACCAATTGTTGCTGCTATTTTAGAGAAAGACAATGCCATTGAAGATTTCAGAAAATTAATTGGTGCTACTAATCCAGCTGAGGCTGCTGAAGGAACTATCCGTCAGAAATATGCTAAATCAATTGATGCTAACGCCGTTCACGGTTCAGATTCAGACGAGAATGCAGAGATTGAAGGAAACTTTTTCTTCAAGGCAGACGAACGTTTCTAAATTGTAGAAAACATAATTTATTGTAAAACCCCGAATATTTCGGGGTTTTATTGTTTTTATCTATTTTGTATCTTTCGAGCTTAAACATTAGCAACAAGCTTAACACCATCAACACACAATGAAAAAATTTTTATTAGCGGTATGTCTATCCGGTATCGCCTTGGCTGGTCATGCACAAACAAAAACTGCCATCAAAAAACCGATTGCGAAAAAGCCATTAACCACTTCAAAAGCAACAGGAGCTGTTGTGCTTAAAACTAAATTAGATTCTACCAGTTATGCCTTTGGCACATCAATGGGCGCTAGCTTAAAATCAACCGGACTATCTGCTTTTAATTATGAAGCTTTGATAAAAGGTTTAAAAGATGCTTTTGCTGGCGGTAAAACTAACTTAACCCAGCAACAGGCTCAGGACTATATTAATGAAGCCATCACAAAAGCATCAGCTGTAAAAAACAAAGCTGAAGCCGAAGCCAATAAAATTAAATTTGCACCCATGATAAAAGAAGGACAAGAGTTTTTAGAACAAAACAAAAAACGCGAAGGCGTTCACACCACCGCGAGTGGTTTACAGTATGAGGTTTTAACTGCCGGAACAGGTGTAAAGCCTACCGCAACTGATTCAGTTTTGGTACACTACAAAGGAACGTTATTAAACGGTAAACAATTCGATAGCTCGTATGACAGGGGAGAGCCGATCAGTTTTCCATTAAACAGGGTAATCCCGGGATGGACAGAAGGAGTACAGTTAATGCCTGCTGGTTCAAAATACAAATTTTTCATTCCTTACCAATTAGCCTATGGCGAACGTGGTGCTGGCGCAGATATTCCACCATATAGCGCATTAATTTTTGAAGTTGAATTGCTAAAAGTAAACGGCAAATAGTCGTTTAGTAAAACATTATTCGCTGCTGAATGTTAGAAATACAAATTAGCATCAGTATGAAAAAGATATTACCATTAGCACTAATTGCATTTTTATGCACTACCTTAAGCAGTTGTGAACTTGTTGGAGGTATATTCAAAACTGGCGTATGGGCCGGCGTTATTATGGTTGTAGTTGTAGTTGCACTCGTAATTTGGATTTTAGCTAAAATATTTGGCGGCGGGAGAAGTTAGTATTTCTTACTTCCCATAAAATTGAAAAGCGTTGAATCGATGATTCAACGCTTTTTTATTAATTACACTATTCAATTATTATTTTCAGTTATGGTATTGAAGGGTATTTTATGCTGAACGCCCTGTTAAATAGCAAGGTATAAAGCTACGAAATAACTTTATTTCAGAATCTATCAGCAAAATAGCATGAGATTATTAATATCCATTTAAGGTTAGAACAGCTTTTTTATTGGTTACGTAATAAACACCTAGCCTTAAAAAAAGCAAATACCATAATCGAATTGAGATTTTTACTTATAAAAAAACCATTTCAGTGATGACCTGGCTGCCTGCATGTTCATTCAGTTTCTGAATAATACCCTGCCTCACCATAACCAATTCATTTTTAATTACAGATGATTCAATCCGAATAAACAGCTTCTTATCGCGAATGTACATTTGAGTTGTGCGGTTGGCTATAGCAGTACCCATAATTTCGGGCCATACCGCAAGAATAGAAGTTTCATCAAACTTACGGCGTAAACGATACACGTCGAGCAATTTGCTCACGGCATCTTTCATGGTAATATCATTTGGTTTACGCATTTCTTATTTGTCCTTCTTCTACTTCGAACAAAGTTACATCAACTTCTATCTTTTCAAAAATTGATTTTACTCTTTCTTTGCCAGTATCGGTAATAAATATTTGGCCGAAATCGTGATGAGAAACCATCTGCATCAATTTTTGCACACGATGATCATCTAGTTTATCAAAAATATCATCCAGCAAAAGCAATGGCTTAAATCCTTTATTTTTAGCCAAATAGGCGTATTGGGCAATTTTCAATGCAATTAAAAATGATTTTTGCTGTCCCTGAGAGCCAAATTTTTTGAGCGGCATTCCACTAATTACAAAGGCCAATTCATCCTTATGAATTCCGGTTGTTGTTCGCTCCAGCAGCCGATCTTTCTCTACTGATTTTTTCAACAATGTTTCAAAAGGCGAATCATTTAACTGCGATTGATAATTAAGTTCAACAAGCTCTTTGTTCCCGGTGATGAAGGCATAATACTCGTTAAATAACGGAATAAACTCATTCATAAATGCCTTTCGGGTAGCAAAAATTTTATTTCCCGCTAAAACCAGCTGTTCATCTAAAATTTCCAATAAAGTTGGGTCGTATTTTCTGGTGATGGCGATTTGCTTCAGTAGGGCATTTCTATTTAAGAGAATTCGATTATAAGCAATAAGCTGATCCAAATAATGCGCATCAGTTTGAGAAATCACATTATCGATAAATTTTCTGCGCTCCTCACTTCCATCCATAATCAGATTCACATCATTAGGAGAAACCATTACAACGGGGAACAAGCCGATATGATCGGCAAGCTTATCATATTCCTTTTTATTTCGCTTAAACTGCTTTTTTTGATTCCTTTTAACACCACAGGATATTTTTTCATTCTTGTCACTGCGATTAAAATCACCCTGAATCATAAACACATCATGATCAGCTTTAATTTGCTGACTATCAATTGGATTGAAATAACTTTTACACAAGCAGAGGTAGTGAATGGCATCGAGCATATTGGTTTTACCAGAACCATTATTGCCGGTAAAAACGTTTACAGTATCCGAAAATCGAAGATCGGCATCAGTATAGTTCTTAAAATTTAGAAGCGTAATATTCTTTAACCACATAAATATGGCGCAATTTACCGTTTTTTAGCCTCTAAATAACTAATGTTTAATTAAATACTTCAAAATAATGGTTGCTTCTTTGAATGAAAAATGTATTTTTGCAATCTTAATTTTTTAAACAAACACATGTCTACAACAGATAATCAGACAATTCAACCTGTTAAAAAAGGTTCATTCTTACAGGAAAATAACAAAAGCTTACTTTTCATAGCAGGCGCTGTAGTTTTATTAATCGGTGTATATTTTTGGTACCAAAATGTGTACTTGAAAGGCCGTGCTGAAGAGGCTGCGAGTAAAATGTTTAAAGCAGAGCAATTAATTGGCGTAGATTCATTATCCAACAAAGCTATAAAAGGTGAAACTGGTAAAAACGGATTTGCCGGATATCCTGGTTTAGAAGAAATTGCTAAAGAATATGACAATACAAAATCAGCTAACTTGGCTAATTTATATTTGGGAGGAATTTATTTACGTAAAGGCGATTACAAACAAGCAATTGAATCTTTAAGCAAATATAGCGCTACTGGCAGTCCGGTTGCCGATCCTTTAGCTTTAGGGTTATTGGGTGATGCTTACAGCGAATTAAAAGATTACAAGCAGGCAACTACCTATTACAAAAAAGCGGCAGACAAGGCGAGTAAATTTACATCTCCAATGTTTCTTAAAAAATTAGGTTTGGTAGCTGAAAATCAAAAAGATTTTAATGGTGCTGTTGATGCTTATACGAAGATTAAAACACAATACCCGGAAAGTGCAGAGGCACAAATGATTGATGCTTATATTGCAAGAGCGCAGGAACAAGTGAAATAATTATCACCCACATAATATTAAAAAAGACCATCAATTGATGGTCTTTTTTGTTTGCCAGAACCGGCCTTTATTATTTATTAAAAGCCGTCATGGTGTGCGCTGGACCAATTGTGACAAAGCTTTTAATCAGTTCCACACTTTTATCTATTAATGCAGGCAATTCCAGCTGTTCATTTTTATCAAACAGGCCTAATACAAAATCAACTTGTCGGCCTTTTGGATAATCATTACCGATACCAAAACGTAAACGGGCATAATTTTGTCCACCGCAAACTTCTTCAATACTTTTTAAGCCGTTGTGCCCTGCGCTTGAGCCTTGCAGTTTCAACCTTAATTTACCTAACGGAAGGGCTAAATCATCAACAATGACCAAAACATTTTCCGGAGCGATTTTTAATTCTTTCATCCAGTAATTAACAGCCTTCCCGCTTAAATTCATGAAGGTTGTGGGTTTTATTACATGAAGCTTTTTCCCTTTATAGCTCACTTCACTATAATAAGCTAAGCGGATATTTTCAAAACTACCATTTAAACCTTTCACCAATTCATCGGCAATATCAAAACCAATATTATGTCGGGTGTTTGCATAATCCGGACCAATATTACCCAAGCCTACGATAAGAAATTTCATGGTACCAAAGGTAAAGCGAAAAGAGCAAAGAATAAAGCACAGCGAATAAAGAAATGCTCAGGTGAAAGTATAACACTAGATGTGAAAGTGTTTTGTTCACTATTAGCCATTGCGAAATAAATTTAGCAGGATACATTTTGGTTACACAAAATTCCAGCAAAAAAATAATCTACAAAAAAAACGGCTCAATTTACATCGAGCCGTTTCTTAAATTAAGAACTCTTAATTATTTTTTACCTTTAGCAGCTTCAGTTTCTGCTTGTTTTAATGCTCTAGACATTGCTACAGAAACGATAGTATCTTCAGGAGTGTTTGTTACCGCATAACCTTCAACTTTAAGGTCGCGAACGCGGAATAAACTTCCAACTTCTAATTTCTCTAAGCTTACTTCAACATTTTGTGGCATGTTAGCTGGTAATGCTTTAACGCGAAGTTTACGTAATTTTTGGATTAATTTACCACCCATTTTCACACCTGGAGAAGTTCCGGTTAATTTAACAGGAATTTCCATTACGATTTCTTTATCGTCGAATAACTGAAGAAAATCGATGTGCATTAACACGTCAGTAAGTGGGTGAAACTGAGCATCTTTTACGATAGCTTTAGTTTTAGTACCATTTACATCAATTTCAACAAAATTTACATCCGGGGTATAAATTACATCTCTTAAATCAGCAATAACCACTGCGAAGTGTTGTTGCTCTTTTCCACCGTACAATACCGCCGGAACTTTACCTTCGTAACGAAGTTCCTTGGCATCGCGTTTCCCTACGTTCTCTCTTGGAGAACCGCTAATTGCGATTGTTTTCATTTTATTTATATTTATTTATTTTTTATTATTCAGATTGTACGTCTTTCGTTGATCGTTTGAAACGAAAAACGTTGAACGAATAATGATTTACACTTTAAACAAGTCACTAATTGAGCCATGTTCGTTTACATTGGCAATGGCCCTTGCAAATAAACTTGCTGTGCTTAGCACTCTTATTTTTTCACTTTGTTGCTTTAAAGGAATGGTATCAGTTACTATTAATTCTGTTAATACCGAATTTTCAACCGTTTCTACTGCTTTACCTGATAACACGGCATGTGTACAAACCGCTCTGACACTCGCAGCGCCATTTTCCATAATTAAAGCTGCAGCTTTTGATAATGTTCCAGCGGTATCGCAGATATCGTCAATTAATACGACATCCTGGCCTTTCACATCACCAATAATCGACATCGATTCAATTTCATTGGCACGTTTACGACGTTTATCGCAGATAATAACCTCTGCATTAAAAAACTTTGCAAAAGTACGGGCTCTGTATGAACCGCCCATATCTGGCGATGCGATGGTTAAGTTTGGCAGGTTTAAGCTTTTGATATAAGGAACAAATATCACCGATCCATCTAAGTGGTCGACCGGAATATCAAAAAAACCTTGTATCTGTGCAGCATGCAAATCCATCGTCATGATGCGATGAATACCTGCTGATTTTAATAAATTAGCAACCAACTTTGCCCCTATTGCTACACGTGGTTTATCTTTCCGATCCTGACGGGCCAAACCATAATAAGGAACTACTGCCGTGATATAATGTGCCGATGCTCTTTTAGCTGCATCAACCATTAACAAAAGTTCCATTAAATTATCGCTGGGCTGATACGTAGATTGGATTAAAAAAACATCGCAGCCGCGGATTGATTCATCAAAAGAAGGTTGAAATTCGCCATCACTGAATTTGTGAATGGTTACATCACCAAGTGGTTTGCCGTAACTTTCGGCAATTTTTAGTGATAGTCCTCTGGAACCTGTTCCGGAAAATAACTTTACCGGGTTAAACTGCAATGGCATAATCCGTGTGTAGTTTACGGGTTAAAAAAAATCGGATCATGTTATTTTATAAACACGATCCGACATTAAATTTTAGTTGTCCGACCTGGATTCGAACCAAGACAAACGGTACCAAAAACCGTTGTACTACCCTTATACTATCGGACAATCTTTCTCCGAGAACGAATCCTCGAAAGGGAATGCAAATGTAGGAAGCTTATTTTAATTATGCAAGAGTGATTTTAAAATATTTTTTAATTTCTTTCCTGCCGTTCCTTTATTGCGTTGCAAAGATAAAAAAATCATGTTATGTGGTGCAACATTTTATTTTTTTCTACGACTTTTTTAAGCAAGAACCAGTTAAACCATTTATTATCAAAGACTAAATTTTACTATGAATTATTCAAAGATCAATACCCTTTCGGGTTGGCTATGCTTTTTAGTCGCTTCAGTAACCTATATTTTAACTTTAGATCAATCGGTAAGTTTTTGGGATTGCGGTGAATTTATCGCATCAGCTTACCGGATGCAGGTTGTTCACCAGCCGGGAGCACCCCTTGTTTCGATGATTCAACGCTTATTTTCTACCCTCGCTTTAGGCGATAAAACTTTGGTAGCCTACTTTATGAATCTATCTTCGGCACTGGCTAGTGCCGCCACCGTTCTATTTCTTTTCTGGACGATTACCGCATTAGCGAAAAAAACGATCATCAAAAGAGAAAAAGAAATGAATACATCAAAAATGATCAGCATTATTGGAGCAGGTCTGGTAGGTGCTTTGGCTTATGCGTTTTCGGATAGCTTCTGGTTTTCGGCTGTCGAAGCAGAAGTGTACGCCATGTCATCACTTTGTACCGCAATAGTTTTCTGGGGCATATTAAAATGGGAATCACAAGCTGAGCAACCCAAAGCAGATAGATGGCTTCTCTTCGTTGCGTACATCATTGGTCTTTCAATTGGTGTACACTTATTGAATTTACTCGCTATCCCAGCATTAATTTTTGTTTATTATTTCAAAAAGAATCCAAATCCAAACTGGAAAAGCATGGTCAAAGTATCAGTGCTTTCATTAGCTGCACTGGCAATTGTTCAGTTTGGAATCATACAATACCTTGTTTCTATCGCAGCCAGTTTCGACTATTTTTTTGTTAACACCTTAGGTTTCGGCTTTGGTACAGGCATACTTTGTTTTGCTTTGCTAATTATCGGAGGTTTAGTTTATGGCATCCTTTATTCCATCAGAACAAACAGGAAAATATTAAATATGATTATGCTGTTTACGGCACTTCTCATTTTTGGATACAGTTCATTCGCTATTCTAATTATCAGGGCACATGCAAAACCTAACTTAAACAATACTGATCCTGAAAATGCTTTTAACTTTTTAAATTATGTAAACCGATCTCAATACGGCGATCGCCCGTTACTCTATGGTGAAAATTACAATTCAGAGAAGATTGATATTAAAGAAACAGGCCAGCTTTACAGAAAAGGTAAAGATAAATATGAATCTGCAGGAACGAAATCAGAATATGTGTTCGCAGATAAAACACTGGCATCCCGGATGTATAGCGATAAATCGGAGCACATTAATTTTTATAAAAACTATATGGGTTTTGATGAGGCGCACAAGCCAACGTTAAGTGATCATTTGAGCTATATGTTTTCATTTCAGATGGGCCAGATGTATATGCGCTATTTCATGTGGAACTTTGTTGGCCGCCAGGACAATGAAGATGGGCAAATGGGCGGAAGAAATGGCGCCTGGCTAAGCGGCATTAAGCCCATTGATGCGATTAGATTAGGCAACCAAACCAATTTACCACCATCCATTACCGAAAACAAGGCTTATAACAGGTTTTTCTTTTTACCCTTAATTATTGGCTTAATTGGTGCCATCTGGCACTTTAAAAGAAACCAAAAAGATGCCGGCATCATAGGTTTACTTTTCATTTTTACCGGATTAGCCATTGTAATTTATCTGAATTCTGTCCCGATTGAACCACGTGAACGAGATTATGCTTATGTTGGCTCCTTTTATGCCTTCGCCATTTGGATTGGCCTTGGTGTAATCGCTTTGAAGGATTGGATTTTTAATAAACTATCTCCAACCAGAGCCAGTATTTTTGCATCATTAATTGCTCTTTTATTGGCGCCGGCATTAATGGCAACGCAAGGCTGGGACGATCATAATCGTTCTGAAAGTCATGTAGCGCATGATATGGCTGTAAATTATTTACAATCCTGCGCACCTAATGCCATTCTTTTCACCTATGGTGATAATGACACTTATCCGGTTTGGTATGCACAAGAAGTTGAAAATGTGCGCCCGGATGTTAGGGTTGTAAATTTAAGTTTGCTCACCGCCGATTGGTATATTGATGGGATGAAAAGGAAGCAAAATGAATCTGCACCCTTGCCATTAACCATTCAGCCAGAACAATATGTTGCCGGAACTCGAGATATCATGTATTATCAGGATTATAAAATTGCACAGTCGGTAGAGTTGAAAGATATTCTGGAAGTATTGCTATCCGATAACGATGAGGATAAAGTAACCATGAGCGATGGATCAAAGTATAATATTTTACCAACAAAAAATATAAAATTAACCGTAAATCCAAAGCAGGTATTAGATACCGGAACAGTGCCAATGGAAGATGCTGGCAAAATTGCGGAAGCTATGGAATGGAACTATACCAGCAACTACGTAAGTAAAGGCACTTTAACCTTATTTGACATTTTAACACATAATAATTGGGAACGCCCTATTTATTTTACAAGTGCTATGCCTAACGATCAATATATCGGATTGGATAAATATTTATATGTGGAAGGGCTCAATAAACGATTACTTCCACTCAAACCTGACACTACTGAAGCAGAACGACATGAGCCGATAAATCCAAAACCAATGTTTAATAATCTGATGAACGTTTATAAATATGGTAATATTAAAAACGCAAATCATCTTGACCGACAATCGGCTGATGACGTGACTTATGTTTCGAACCTGTTTGGAAGCTTAATTACTAAACTGATAGATGATGGTAAAATTGGACTTGGAAAGGAATTGGCGGCTAAATATTTTGAAGTTGTACCTAATAAGTTTTATACCGTTAGGCAGGTAATGAGTACATTTTATGTTACCGAATGTCTTTATCGCTTAAACGAGTTAAACCGGGCCAATGCAATGATCAATCAATCAGCAGATCATATCCATAAAGAATTAACCTATTTGGCTGATGTGGCTGAAAGTAAAAACCAACTGGCATCTGAGCAGAATGTTCGTATATACCTCGCTTATCTTGACCAGATGGTAAAACTCACGGAAACATTCAAGCAAAAGGAACTGAGTAAAAGACTAGAAAAGGAGTACAACAATTTAATTATGCGATTTACGCCGTTCGCATCAAGCTAGTCATTAGATCTCGCTATATATTAACCCATAAACAGATATTCCAGTCAGTTTATGGGTTTTTAAATTTTCATCAAATTAAAAAGGGATTAAAGAAGCCATTGTAAATGAGCGAAAAGGCGTTAAAATTTGTTAAATCAATCTAAAAATTTACCAGTTTTATCGACTAGAATAGTTAATTTCGGCAGCATTTTTATGTGAAAACATTTTTTAATATCATTAAATAACCAATGAATTATTCAAAAGTCAATAATATAGTAGGCTGGATCTGCTTTTTAATTGCTACAATAACTTACATTTTAACATTAGAGCCCTCAGCAAGTTTTTGGGATTGTGGTGAATTTATAGCTTCAGCATTTAGAATGCAGGTAGTACACCAACCGGGTGCACCACTTTTTTTAATGATTCAGCGCTTCTTCTCGGTTTTTGCTGCTGGAGATTTAACCAAAATTGCTTACTGGATGAATATCGGTTCTGCCATTTCAAGTGCGGCTACAATCCTATTCCTATTTTGGACCATTACTGCATTAGCAAAGAAAACTTTGGTTAAAGCTGGTGAAGAAATTTCGACCAGTACCTTAATCAGTATTATGGGTGCAGGTGCTGTAGGTGCCCTGGCCTATACTTTTTCTGATAGTTTCTGGTTCTCTGCTGTTGAATCTGAAGTTTATGCACAATCTTCATTGTTTACAGCAATTGTATTTTGGGCAATACTAAAATGGGAGGCGCATGCTGATGAGCCAAGAGCTGATCGCTGGTTGTTGTTTATTGCCTATATTATGGGTTTATCAATAGGTATTCACTTATTAAACTTATTAACTATTCCGGCAATTGCTTTCGTTTACTATTTTAAAAGAACAGGCAAAGCAACCACATCGGGCATTATAAAAACATTAATTGTAGGTATTTTAATCTTAGCGGTAATTCAATACGGAATTATTCAATATCTGGTTTCGTTTGGTGCTTACTTCGATTTATTCTTCGTGAATACTTTGGGCTTAGGTTTCGGAACGGGAGTATTATTCTTTGCTATTTTAGTTATAGCAGGGCTGGTTTTTGGAATCAGATATTCCATTAAACATCAAAAGAAATTACTAAACCTAGGTTTAATTTCAACCGTATTGATCATCTTCGGTTATGCTTCTTTCTCCATGATTATTATCAGGGCAAAGGCAGATCCTAACTTAAATAACAGCGCACCTAAAGATGCCTTTTCGTTTTTAAGCTATTTAAACCGGGAGCAATATGGAGACAGGCCTTTAGGCTATGGCCCGAATTACAATTCAGAACGTACAGGCATTAAAGAAGGTGGAAAAACCATCTGGAGAAAAGGCAGTGAGAAGTACGAAAAAGCAGGAACTAAAACCGAATACGAGTATAATAATAATACGTTATTGCCACGTATGTACAGTGATGATGCCCGTCACGCTGCTTTTTACAAAGAATGGATGCGTTTAGATGATGCTAAAGTTCCAAACCTGGTTGATAACGTTGGCTTTTTATTCAGCTACCAGATTGGCTATATGTATATGCGTTATTTCATGTGGAATTTTGCTGGTCGCCAAAATGACGAGCAAGGGCAAGGCAGTGGTCACGAGGGAACCTGGATTAGCGGTATTAAGCCTATTGATGCATTAATAAGAGGAAATCAGGATCACTTGCCACCATCAACTGTTGACAATAATGCTTATAACAGATTCTTTTTTCTGCCTTTAATTTTAGGTATTCTTGGTGCTTTATGGCATTTCAAACGCAACCAAAAAGATGCGGGAGTTGTCGCACTACTATTCTTCTTCACGGGTATCGCCATTGTACTTTATCTTAATCAAAAACCTTTAGAGCCCCGCGAGCGTGATTATGCTTATGTAGGATCATTTTATGCCTTTGCGATATGGATAGGTTTGGGTGCACTGGCCATTAAAGAGTATTTATTTAAGAAACTTACACCAACCAATGGCGCCGTAGCTGCAACAATTATTGGTTTATTAGCTGCTCCGGTAATTATGGCACAACAAGGCTGGGATGATCATGACCGATCTACCAAGTTAGTTCCGCATGATATTGCATTGGATTACCTTGAATCATGTGCGCCAAATGCAATCTTATTCACTTACGGTGATAATGATACCTATCCATTATGGTACATTCAGGAGGTAGAAAATGTTCGTCCGGATATTCGTATTGTAAATTTAAGTTTGTTCGATACCGATTGGTACATCAACGGAATGAAGCAAAAGCAAAACGAATCTGCTCCACTTCCAATTTCTATGAAACCAGAACAGTATGTTCAGGGTGAGCGTGATGTAATGCCTTTTGACCAGAAAGTTAATGGAAGTGTAGAACTGAAAGACATCGTTGAGTTGCTTCTATCGGATAATGATGGTGATAAGGTAATGATGCAGGATGGAACCAAGTCGAACTTTTTGCCAACTAAAGATTTCAAAATTACAATTAATCCACAAGAGGTATTAAGTACAGGAACAGTATCTGCTGCTAATGCTTCGAAAATTGTTCCTGAAATGACATGGACGTTCAACAAAGGTTATGTAACCAAAGGAACCCTGGCGATGCTTGATATTTTGGCTCACAACAACTGGAAACGACCAATTTATTTCGCTTCAACGGTACCATCTGAGCAGTATAATGGTTTAGATAAATATTTGTACAGCGAAGGTTTGGCTTTAAGATTAATGCCGTTAAAACCGGATACTACTACATCAGAGGAAAGAGCTGAACAATTGAATACTCCGGTATTATACAATAACGTAATGACTAAATTTAAATGGGGAAACATGAAAAATGCGACCTATTTAGATCCACAATCATCAGATGATACCTTCATCTTTACCAATATCTTCAGTAACCTTGCCGGAAGCTTAATTAAGGAAGGAAAAACTGGAGAAGCTAAAAAAGTAGTTGATAAGTACTACGCTGTAATGCCGCAAAAATTCTTTGGTATTCGTACAGTAGTAGTGAAGTTTTACATGGCAGAGAATTTATATAAATTGGGCGAAACGGCTAAAGCCAATGAAATTTTAACACAATCAGCAGATTACATCAATAAAGAGTTGATCTATCTGGCTGATCTTTCTGCTACGAAAGGCTTAACCGGAACACAAAGTATTCAAACTGGTCTTTATTATTTAGACAGAATGATTAAAACCGCAAAAGCAAACGGGCAAGATAAAGTGAGCAGCCAGCTGGAGAAAATATTCGCTGGTTTGGAAGCTAAGTTTTCAGCTTATTATTCGCAACAGTCGCCACAATAAGATATCATTGCATAATATACAAAAGCGGCTTTATTTTACTAAAGCCGCTTTTTTTGTGTACTATTCAAACCTTACAGGTTTGTAAAACCTGTGAGGTTTAGAAGAATACAAGTTTAAAAACCTATGGAATGCAAGGCACAAACTAAATTCTGCAACAAAAAAAATCCCACTTAGCAAAGCCATGCGGGATTTCAATTTATTTTAGTTAATGATTATTCGTTTACTACACCCATTTCACAGAATTTTTCAATTCTCTGTTCAATCATTTTATCTGTTTTTAACTTACCTAAAGCAGCTAAATCTCTAACAAGATATTCTTTTAGCGTTTTACCCATCAATTCCGGATCTTGATGTGCACCTCCAAGTGGTTCAGGAATAATTCCGTCAATCAACTTATTGCCAAACATATCATCAGAAGTTAATTTTAAGCATTCTGCGGCCTTCTCTTTAAAATCCCAGCTTCTCCATAAAATGGATGAACAAGATTCTGGAGAGATAACTGAATACCAGGTATGCTCGAGCATGTAAACCTTATCGCCAATACCAATACCTAATGCACCACCCGAAGCCCCCTCACCTACTACCACGCAAATGATTGGCACACGAAGTACAGACATTTCTAAGAGATTTCTTGCAATTGCCTCACCTTGTCCACGTTCTTCAGCCTCTAAACCAGGGTAAGCACCCATAGTATCGATAAAAGAAACAACTGGCTTATTAAATTTCTCGGCCAGGCGCATTAAACGCAAAGCCTTACGGTAACCTTCTGGGTTAGCCATTCCGAAATTACGGAATTGACGCTCTTTAGTGTTTTTACCTTTTTGATGACCAATAACCATTACCGTTTGACCATTAATGGTAGCAAAACCGCCAATGATAGCCTTGTCATCTTTAACCGTTCTATCACCATGTAACTCAATAAAGTCATCGCAAATCATGCTGATGTAATCAAGTGTTTGTGGACGATCGGGATGACGGCTCATTTGAACCTTGTTCCAACCCGTTAAGTTTTTATATAGGTTATTAGTAGTTTCGTCTAATTTGCCATCAAGTTCATCTAACGTGGCAGACATATCTACCTTGGTTTTTTCGGCAACTTGTTTAACCTTTTCTATCTGCTGAACTAAATCGGCAATAGGTTTCTCAAAATCGAATGATGTTTTTATTTGCTGCATAATTGAACCACAAAAATAAGTAATTATTTTTAGTTTGCAGTCAACAGTTTTTAGTTAACCGAATTTCATCACTGTTTGCATATTCTTCTCATTTGGATAGAGCTATCAATGCACATGCGACTCGATCAATAAACTACTTCGGAATTAAAATAATAATCTTTTTAAACTGATCGGTTTTCTTCTATACTTAATTCTGAAGCCAAAACCTCATCTGTTTTTTTTGGTTCTCTAATAAACAAATAGCAAATCAACGCAGCAAGAATCATCAATCCTCCACCGAGTTGAACAGCTAACAACCTGTCGTTATTTAATACATTACGCATTAACCAGCCAAAACCAAGCGAAGCGATGATTTCTGGCAATACAATGAAAAAATTGAAAATCCCCATATAAATACCAATCTTATCTTTCGGAAGTGAGCCACTTAACATGGCATAAGGCATGGATAGAATACTTGCCCAGGCAACACCAACACCTGTCATACATAAATACAGCATATTTTTATCGTGTACCCAGGCGACACTGATCAACCCGATTGCGCCACAAAGCAAGCACAGCGCATGTGTTGTTTTTCTTCCAAGCGCATCGGCAATTTTTGGTAGAACCAACGCAAATAGAAAAGTGATCACGCTGTAATATGCTAAAGTTAAACTCCCGAAATCAGCACCTTGCGCATAAACCGGATCGGCGGCATCTTTACCTCCAAAAACATTTACGGCTACCGCGGTAGTGTAGTAAAACCACATCAGGAACAAGCCCGGCCAGGTAAAAAACTGAACTAATGAAACAATTTGCATCCGTTTTGGCATATTGCTCAAGGCAGAAAATATTTCTTTAACGCCATTACTAAAGCCTTTATTGCTTTGATTGTTGAATTCTTCATCTCGAGGTGGATATTCTTTAGTGGTAAAAACCGTCCATAGCACCGCAGCAAAAAAGAAAAAGGCACCAATGTAAAAGGAGAACTTTACATTTTCCGGGATGCTTCCTTTTGCGGCCGTATTTTGTAGATTGAAGACATTATTCATTAACCAGGGCAAAGCAGAGGCTACACTCCCGCCCAATCCAATCATCATACTTTGCATGATAAAACCACGATTAACCTGACTATCTGGCAACTTATCAGTAACGAAAGCACGGAAAGGCTCCATTGCAATATTTCCAAAAACATCCAAAACCCAAAGTAAACCAGCCGCCATCCATAAGGCACTGCTATGAGGCATAAAGATTAATGCGATACTACTTACAATGGCACCGATCATGAAATATGGTCTTCTTCGTCCCCATTTCGGGTGCCAGGTTCTATCACTAAGATAGCCAATAACTGGCTGAACCAAAAGTCCTGTTAAAGGTGCTGCTAAAAACAACAATGGAACCTGATCAGGGTTGGCGCCAAGATTTTCGTAAATACGACCCATATTGGCACGTTGCAAATCCCAACCAAACTGGATTCCGAAAAACCCAACACTCATATTTATGATTTGTGCGAGGGTTAATTTAGGGTTCTCAAATATTGTTTTTAAGCTCATTATTATATTTGGTTTTTTTTCACAGAGAATACTAAGTTTTCACAGAGAAACATTGGCCATTTACATTCCTTCGTTTTCTATTATATTTTCTTTGTGTACGCTGTATTTAAGTTATGTCTACTTGCATTAAAATTCTATCACTTGCGCCGAAACCGGATCCAGTTTTACAGGTATACTTGTTCCTGCGGGTATATTTAATTTTCTATCCGTTAATAAATCCGTAACCGGAGATGAATTTTTCATTTTTAAAATGCCATCTGGAATTTCAATGTTCGCTTCCAATCTTTGATTTCTATCGAAATTCACCACGACTAATAAACGTTGTTTTCCCGAATAGCGAATAAAAGCATACATGCGGTTATTCATGTTTCCAGATTGCGGAACTTCATAAAATTCACCATTTAAAACGGCATCACTTTGTGTTGTTACCTTTAAAAGTTGCTGATAGTAGGCTCTCAACTTCTGTTGAGCAGCGTTTAATTTATGGCCATCAAATAAACCTCCGTTCATCCATTTCTGATGATTTGGAACGCCCCAATAATCAAAAATTGTGGTGCGATTGTCATCGCCCCCGAAACCTTCGGCACCTTTACCAGGCTCGCCCACTTCCTGACCAAAATAAAGCATTACAGGGCCTGAGCCCAGCGTAGCAGAAACCACCATAGCCGGTAAAGCCAGTTCAGCTTTCCCTGCAAAACCTGCCGATGCAATTCGTTCCTCATCATGGTTTTCTAAAAAGCGTAGCATGTTTTGGCCAAACCCGGCACTTTCTTTCTGCCATACATAACGGATTGCGGCTACATCTGCATCTGGTTCGTTTCTGATTAATTTTTTTAATCCATCGTATAAACCAACTTTGTCGTATAAATAATCAAATTTTCCCTCTTCTAAATATTGCTTATAAACCTGAGGATTATAAGCTTCACCAAGAAAAATCAAATCGGGATTAACTATTTTTACTTGAGGAATTACCCAATTCCAAAATGCAATTGGTACCATTTCGGCCATATCACAACGGAACCCATCCACACCTTTTTTGGTCCAAAAGATTAAAATATCACGCATTTTTATCCACACTGGAGGGATAGGATTGAAATGTTCTTGCCTGTTATTTTGGTAGTCTACCCCATAATTTAGTTTGATGGTTTCATACCAGTCATCGTATTTTGGTGCTGCCGTAAATGCATCATTACCTGTAGCTTTCGCAGGATTTTCATCGAATTTACCATCCTGTAAAACAGAAAGTGGTGTTTTTAGTCTATTAGTGGGTACCACAAAAGGCTGACCAGGGATATAATAAAAATCATTTTGAGTACTGAAAGTTTTAGTTACATCATCCTTTGCTCCAAAATCGATTACATTTTTTGGTTTGGTGTAGGAATGATAGCTTCTGGCTACGTGATTCGGAACGAAATCAATAATGACTTTCAGATTTTTCGCATGTGTTCTCTTTACCAGCGCCTCAAACTCTTTCATCCGGTTCTTCACATCAACTGCTAAATCTGGATTTACATCATAATAGTCGCGGATGGCATAAGGCGAACCTGCTCTTCCTTTAACCACATCGGCATCATCAACCTGAATTCCATAGGCAGAATAATCGGTTAAACTGGCATGAGCGATGGCTCCGGTATACCACACGAAATTCGCATGAAGTTCTTTAATGCCATCTAAAGCTTTGTCTGTAATATCATTAAATTTTCCAGAACCATTTTGCTCAATGGTACCGTAAGGAATATTGGTGGTATTTTTATTTCCGAACAATCGGGGAAGTAACTGATATATAACGATTTGCCTATCGTTCATTTTAGAATATTTTTTTTGTGCGAAGGATGATTGAAAAATTAGTAAAAGGGAAACTGCAATTAAACAAGACAAGGCATTAAGATTGCCTCGCTCCTCGCAATGACGAGCAGTCGAATCCAATTTCAATACATTTTCCATTTTCAGTTTTACTGCTACAATCATACCAACTCTGCGTTATTCACTTCAATTTCGGCATTTCCACCCAGTTTGTAAACTTGATTTCTGATTCCGATTTCCAAATCAACAGCATTATTATTTTTAATATTGATAACGTTTTCAGTGATATTTATTTTTAGTGTAGTACCTCTGAAACCAATGGTAAATGAGAATGATTTCCATTGCGTTGGCAAAAAAGGATTAAACTGCAATCTACCATCACGAACACGCATCCCAGCAAAACCTTCTACCACACTCATCCAGGTTCCAGCCATCGAAGTGATGTGTAAGCCGTCCTCCGTATCGTTGTTATAATCATCCAAATCCAAACGGGCTGTACGCAAATAGAATTCGTAAGCACGAGCTTCGTCGTTTAATTTTGCAGCTAAAATACTGTGTACGCAAGGCGATAAAGAACTTTCATGAACAGTACGTGGCTCATAGAAATCAAAGTTTCTTCGGATGGTTTCGAGGTCATAATCCTCTTCAAAGAAATATAATCCTTGCAAAACATCAGCTTGCTTAATAAATGGCGAACGAAGAATTCTATCCCAGCTCCATTTCTGGTTAATTGGTCTTTCGCTTGCCGGCAAATCCTTAACCAAAGTCTGTTCTTTGTCCAGATAACCGTCTTGCTGTAAGAAAATGCCCATATTTTTATCCTCAGGATAGTACATTTTCTCGATAATATCTGCCCAATCGGCAAATTCTTTTGCATCGAAATTCAAGCTTTTCAACAAGCTTTCATATTTTTCTGGCTTTTGGGTTTTTACAATTTCGGCAGCTTTGGTAGTATATCTCATACACCAGGTTGCCAATAAATTGGTGTACCAGTTGTTGTTTACATTGTTTTCGTACTCATTCGGACCGGTTACCCCCAGCATTACGTATTGTTGCTTTTCATCACTCCAGTTTACACGTTGTTTCCAGAAACGGGCAATAGCAATTAAAACCTCCAAACCATAATCAGATAAATAACTTTCATCGCCGGTATAACGGATGTAGTTATAAATTGCAAAAGCAATGGCACCATTACGGTGGATTTCCTCGAAAGTAATTTCCCATTCGTTATGGCATTCTTCGCCATTCATGGTGACCATAGGGTATAAAGCAGCCCCATCTTTAAAGCCTAACTTAGCAGCATTTTCGATGGCTTTGCCTAATTGCTTATGGCGATAAATCAATAAGTTTTTGCTCACATCCTGCGGAGCAGTTGCCAGGTAGAAAGGCACACAATATGCTTCAGTATCCCAATAAGTAGAACCACCGTATTTCTCGCCGGTAAAACCTTTCGGACCGATATTTAACCGATCATCTTTCCCGGTATAAGTCTGGAATAACTGAAAAATATTGAAACGAATAGCCTGTTGAGCCGCAACATCACCCTCAATTATAATATCGCTTTCTTCCCACTTAGTGGCCCAGGCGGCAACTTGTTCTTTTAATAAGGTATCAAAACCTTTATTTTTTGCTTTTGCGATAACTGATTTAGTTTCTTTTAAGAGCGATTCTTTAGCGTAGTTTTCAGAAGATAAATTAGCGGCAATTTTAATTAAAGTGATTTCCTCGTTCGATTTAGCATCCACTGAAAATGTTTGTCCTACGAATTTTTCCTTGCGAACAGCTTCAGTATTAATGCTTACCTTCTCTGAATTTTTATACAATTCGATGTTGCTTCCGGTGCAAACTTCAAACTCTGTTTTCTTTGTTCTGAGTTTAATGTAAGCTTCCGTTCCGCTGATTTCATCAGAAACCATAGTCCAGAATTTTTCATCGTAATTACTGTCCTGATTTTTGATATCGCCATCGATGAAAGGCATCAACGTGATTTTACCATCAAAGTTTAGTGGTGTAATGCTGTATCGGATTGCGCCAACTTCATCATCAGCTATGCTACAAAAACGGGTAGCTTTTACTTTTATCGTTTTACCACTTTTCAGTTTCGCCGTGAAGGTACGTTCTAAAACCCCGCTGTGCATATTCAGCACCCGTTTAAAATCACTTACAGCTGCAGTAGCCAAATCTAAAACCTCATCGTCCAGTTTTACTTCGATGCCCACCCAGTTTGCGGCATTTAAAACTTTCGCAAAATATTCGGGATAGCCATTTTTCCACCAACCCACCCGGGTTTTATCCGGATAATAAACACCGGCAACATAATTACCCAAAAGGGTTTCGCCCGAATAAGTTTCTTCAAAATTGGCTCGTTGGCCCATACGGCCGTTACCCAAACTGAAAATACTTTCCGAAATTTTATTTAAATGTGGATCAAAGCCTTCTTCGATAATGTTCCACTCGTCTGCTTTAATGTAATTCTTCATTTTTATACGCTTTCGTCATTGCGAGGCACGAAGCAATCTCCTCTTAGAGTTCTTGTGCTCACAAATTGATATTAATTCCTGTTGCTTTAAGATTGCTTTGTGCCTCGCAATGACGGCAATTGGCATTTACAACTCTTCTAAATCTTTAACTCTTAATTTATCCAGTCCACTTACCACTACATCAGCTTCGGTAAGTACGCTTTTTTGGCCAATACCTATGGCTTTCATTCCAGCACGTTTTGCCGCTTCAACACCTGCCACGGCATCTTCAAACACAACACACTCCTCTGGTTTAAAACCTAAAAGTTCAGCACCTTTTAAAAAAACTTCTGGATCTGGTTTTGATTTTGTTACCATATTTCCATCTACAATTTCATCGAAAAAATGAGCGAGATTGGTTTTCTCCAAAATAATTCCTGAATTTTTACTTGCCGAGCCTAAAGCTAATTTGTAGCCAGCTTTATGAATAGCCGTTAAAAAATCGACCGTTCCGGGCAATACTTCTTCAGGGGTCATTTTAGTGATCATATCTACGTACCAGCTATTTTTGAGCGTTGCCAATTCGTCTTTTTCAGCCTCTGTTTTTTCTACACCGCCCCAAGCCAGAATTTTGTTTAAGCTTTCTACACGACTTACGCCTTTTAGCTGTTCGTTCTGTTCTTCTGTAAAGTCGAAACCCATTGTATTTGCCAAACGTTTCCATGCCTGGTAATGGTAAACTGCGGTATCGACTAAAACGCCATCCAAATCAAAGAGACAGGCTTTAATGGAAGATGTAGGATTTTGTATGTTAGCTTTATCTTGCATTCTTTAATATTTTAATTAATCAATTTCATTCAGGTAAACCAAAGTGATGCCAAATAGATCCACTACTTGCAAATCGCTTATGATGAAATGATTAAATTTTAATCAATTATATAATTTGTTCGACAATGAACAAAACGTTCAAAAGCGAACACTAGTTCAGTTCTAAAACCAACGTTGATTTGGCCGGTACTTTAATTTCTTTGATGGATATACTTGCACCCGAAATTACATTCTTTGCAGTGGTAATTCCAGCGGTACGTTCAGTAAACCTATCCGTAGTTAAAGTTTTGTCTTTTTCAGTATTGTTCGTTATAACCATTATTGAACCTTTTTGTTGATCGTTGTATCTGAAATACACATAAACATCATCTTGAGGAACAAATTGCATCAATTTACCACTTTGCAGCGCCTGACTATTTTTACGGTAGTTGGCCAGGGTTTTTACAAAATTGAACGCCTCGTTTTCTTTATTTGTTCTGCCATCGGCGATAAACTTATCTTTTTTATCTCCATCCCATCCACCAGGAAAATCAGCACGAACTAAACCATCAGGATTAGAGAAATTTTTCATTAAAATTTCAGTACCATAATACATTTGGGGAATACCACGCATGGTTAATAAAAGTGCCATTCCCATTTTATATTTATCAAAATCTTCGTTCACTACAGAATAGAAGCGACTCATATCATGATTATCTAAAGCAATGCAATTTTGAGTTGGATCTTTATACATGAAATCATGCGCTACCACATCATACAGGCGATTTATTCCATCGGTCCAGCCGTTTTTACCATTTACGGCTTCATAAATGGCATCTTTAACGGCCATATCTGTAATTCCAGGAAGGTGTGTATCAAATCCCCTGTTCACGGTATTTCCTTCTGTGAAATAGGCCTGATTGGCTACACCATTTACAAAAGTCTCTCCGAAAATTGATAATGTAGGAAATTCAGCTTTCAGTTTTAAAGCCCAGTCAGCCATGTAAGCCGGGTCATTATAGGGATAGGTATCTAACCGCAATCCATCGATGCCCGCATATTCGATCCACCAGATGTGGTTTTGAGTTAAATAATTCTGAACATAAGGATTTTGCTGATTCAAATCAGGCATGGAAGGAACAAACCAACCATCCAACATTTGTTTACGATCTGCAGCGGATGCATGTGTATCCATCACGGTTTGATCGCGATAGCTTGTTTGCGTATATTTCGGCCATTGATGTACCCAGCTCCTCATCGGTAAATCTTTGAAGAACCAATGTCCGGTACCGATATGGTTATGTACAATGTCCTTAATCACTTTCATGCCTTTGGCATGAGCCGTTTCTACATATTTCTTATAAAGTTCATTCGTTCCATAACGAGGATCAATTTTATAATGATCGGTAACGGCGTAACCATGATAAGAAGCCTTCTCCATATCATTTTCGATTTCGGGAGTCATCCAAACGGTGGTAATTCCTAAATCTTTTAAATAATTGAGGTGATTGATAACACCTTGAATGTCTCCGCCGTGGCGATAATACATGCTATCTCGATTTAATGCCGTTTCAGTTAAACCTTTAACAACATCATTACTTTTATCGCCATTCGAAAACCGATCTGGCATCAATAAGTAAATAAAATCTTTTTGTGTTACACCTTGAATTCTGCCTGCGGTTTTGTCGCGGTTTTTTAATTCGTAATTATAACTTAATATCTTTTTGCCTTTAACAGTAAAGTTAATCGGGAACGTTCCCGCTTTTACTGATGAAGAGAGTTCTAAATCCAGAAATAAATAATTAGGATTTTCTACTTTGTTAACTTTTACCAGTTTAACACCTGGGTAAGATAATGAAAGGGTACTTGCTGCAATGTTTTCACCATGAACTAGCAATTGTAATTTCGGATTATGCATTCCTGCATACCAAAACATAGGTTCGATACGTTCCAGTTTTTGAGCTAGTAAGTTTAAACTTACGGAGAGCATAAGAATTGAAGTTATAAATAATTTCATTCTCAACGAAGAAAGTAGCGATGGAGCATTAAACGATAAATTTCGGAATAGGATATGAAGGGATCTGATCATGGTAAAACTTTGAAAAATAAAAAAGCCTCATAGTGATGCACTATGAGGCAGCTGAAAAAATTAGTTTTTAACCATTGTATAAGAGCCAGTTTTACCATCACTATTAACCGTTAAAGTTAAAGTGTAGGTTCCTGGGTCTGTAACTGTAATGTCGCCACCATTGTTACCAATAGAAGTTGTCCAGTCGTGGTTTAATCTAAACTTAAATGCCCCGGCAGTTAAAGGTAATTTTGCCTGCCATGTACCTTTTCCATCGTTAATGAACTTAAGATCTGTATCTACAGCCCAGTTACTACCAGGTATTGCATTACCAATTACTGACCAGTAATCGGTCTTTGTAATGGTGTATGTATTTTTATTCAAATCGACAGTTAAAAGTTTAAATTCTGCAGATACCGAACTGATATCGCCACCAGTAGTACTCAAAGTACCTCCACCAGCATCACCGTAAGCAATATCCCATTTTTTTGCAGGAGTAATTTTAAAAGCACTACCATCAAATTTGATAATTCCTGAATAAATTCCATTGCTGGTTAATGAAACTAAACTATCTGCAGTGACAGGATTCCATCCCTGATAATTTCCAGGAACATATATCCATGCTGATGCTAAATAAGGTGTAGCTGTTAATGTAACTACGTTTGAGTAGGTCATCGCATTTGCTGCAGCTCCAGATTTTAATCTTACCTCAATTTGTGTAGAGGTTCCAATTTTAGCCCCTAATGCTAAAAGCATGGTGTTAAAATCATTTACTGTTGGCGAGTAACTGGCTGTAGTAGAAACAATTTCCTTAGTTGTTACAAAATTGTTTCCTTTTAATGCAAATTGTATAGTAGAGGTTACCGGAATACTGTAACCTGTTACTGTTGATGGCGTGAACGATAGCGTTAATGCTGGTTTAGTACCATTTGCCTGTACTAAAGTTAATGATGTAGCCGATGCAGTTAAAGTTCCGGCAGGACTAACATCTGAAACTACCTGAGTTTCGTCTTTTTTGCAAGACCATAGCGATAAAGTAATTAAACTCAAGGCTAATGATTTTAAAAATATTGATTTCATATCTTCTAAAAGATTAAGATTAATAACCCGGGTTTTGAACTAAGTTTGGATTTGCTATTAAATCTGCTGTTGGAATTGGATATAAGTTACGGTATGCAGGAACGTTTGCCCCGGCTTTTACTCCGCCTTTAAACGGCCACAAGTAATTAGCACCAGTAAATTTGCCAAATCGCACTAAATCTGTACGGCGATGACCTTCCCAATATAATTCTCTACCACGCTCATCAAGATAAAAATCAGGCGTTAGCGCTGCCAACACCACATTTCCGCTGGCATTGCCGTAAGCACGCTGACGTAGCAAGTTCACGTACTCCAATGCCTGCGCTGCTGAACCGCCTGCACCACCTCTAGCCACAGCCTCACCATAAATCAGGTATTGTTCTGCTAACCTGAATAAAGCAAAATCCAATGAACTAAATGTTCCATTTAAAGAAGGGGGCGTAACACCACCTGAGGTAACATTTTTAAATTTAGTAACCTTTAATCCATCATTAGGATCTGAAATTGCATCAATTGAAGCTTTTGTCCCAACGAATACGCCTCGTTTATCTATCGTTCCGGTTGTATTTGGAAATAATGCCGGAAGATTCTGGCGGGTACGATTTCCAGCCCAGCCACCATTTGGAACGCCGTAAGCTGCTGCAAGCATTCCGGCAGCATCTGCTGAAGCATAAACACCGGCATTGATTAAAAATGTTGTACCACCGTAATTAGTACCATTCACACCGTCGTAGTTAATTGTTAAAATATTTTCAGTATTGTTGATGTTGTTATCTGCTAAAAATAAATTGGCATAGCTCGGATTAAGTTTGTAATTCGAAGCGATAACTTTACTAGAATACGTAATGGCCTCGGTATATTTTGCCGTTCCGGTATAAACCTGAGCATTTAAATACAATCTGGCCAATAGTGCCCATTCAGCACCTTTATCAGCACGTCCGTATTCTATTGTATGTGCATTTGCCAAATCTGGTTCAATAGCTTTTAATTCTGATTCAATGTAAGAGAATAAAGCTGCTCTTTGAATTTGTTTAGGTGCTACTTTACCAATGGCATCATTTTCCGTAACGAAGGGAGGATTTCCAAAAGCATCTAATAACACCCAGTATTGATAGGCACGTAAGAAGCGTGCTTCAGCACGAAAACGCGTAACATCAGTTGCATCATTTCCAGTAATATTACGGGAAGCTAATTTCTCAGGTGTACTCTGGCGCAAATATTCATTCACCAATGTAATTTGAGAAATACTTCTAGAATATAACCCTCTTAAAAATTGATTATCGGCCGCCCAGGTAGAGTTATCTAATTCAGGAATTCCGGTATCGCCCCAGTTACAAATCGCTTCGTCAGTTGTTAATTCCTGGCTAGTCCAGAATAACCTTAAAAAGTCTGCAAAGCCTGCATTTAACCCACCCACGTCACTATTATCTGAGCCTGACGGACTTGTTAATGCATAATTTGCATATAACCTTACCAATCCTTGTTTATAACCTGCAGGTGTTGAATAAACAGCACTTTCTGTAAGATCATTTGTTGGGAGTAAGTTTAACGCTTCTTTTTTACAAGCGTTTAACGACAGCATAAAAACTGCTGATGTTAATATTATTTTAAATGAATTTTTCATTTTTATATCTCAATTAAAAACCAACATTTAAGCCCAAAGTGTACGTTCTTGGTCTAGGATAAAGATTAAAATCGACCCCTGAAGTTAATTCAGGATCTAAACCTTTATACTTAGATACTACAAACACGTTTTGGCAATTTGCTGAAATACGCATGGTGGTATTTCCGTTTTTAGATAATTTACCAACGTTGTAAGCTAAACCTAAATTATCCATTTTTAAGAATGACGCATTCTTAATGTAATAATCGCTTAAGAATTGGTTGTTGGTAAAACCTGTGTTTAATAAATCTGTACTCGCATTATTTAATATGCCAACTGTACTTAACAGGTTTGATTTAATACCAAAGTTAGAAGCAACGTTATCGTAAACATAATTACCAATGTTTGCTCTTAAAACTGTATTGATTGTCCATTTCTTATAAGTGAACGAAGTATTAAAACCAAAAGTAAAATTCGGATCAGGAGATTTATAGAAATATTGATCGCTTGTGTTAATCACCCCGTCGCCATTTAAATCAGCATATATACCTTCCAATGGTTTTCCTGAAGGATCGTAAACCTGTTTGTAAACGAAAAATGCACTAGGAATCTGATTAACGGCATTCCACTTTAAGGTAACACCGGTTCCACCAGTAATATCGCCATTTGGCGCACTTACTTTCGAACCCGGATCAGGGTTTAACGTTAAATTGGTAATTTTTCTTTTGTTATATGCAGCATTAACGCCAAAATCCCAGGTGATGTCATCCGTTTTAATAGCGATAAAGTTTAAGCTTGCTTCTGCTCCTTTAACCTCCATGTTACCCACATTTGTAGTTAACAGATTGGTAAAATTGGTTCCTACAGGAATATTAATGGTACTTAATAAGTCTTTGGTTTTTTTGTAATACACATCAACACTACCATATAATCTTCCATCTAAGAAACCATAATCCAAACCTGCATTATAAGTGGTTGTGGTTTCCCATTTTAAATCAGGATCATAACCGGCAGGTGCATAATAGTTATAAAATGTATTGCCTAGCTGATATTGACCCGTATTTGTACTTGCATAATACTTAGATAAATAATCATAGTTAGCTATCCCATCTTTATTACCTGTTTCACCATAACTTAATCTTAATTTTAAATCAGACAACACCTTACTATCCTTTAGGAAATTTTCACCAATGATTCTCCAGGTAAAACCTGCTGAAGGAAAATAACCCCAACGATTATCTTGAGCAAATCTTGAAGAAGCATCAGCACGCATAGTTCCTGACAGAATGTATTTATCAGCTAAGGTGTAAACAAATCTTCCGTAGTAAGAAAGTAGTTTGTTACGCTCTACCGAGAATGGAAAAACGGGAGTTACCAATGGCAAACCGGTACCAGTATAATTTGTATAGTTGTAACCTGTTGTTGCGTTATCATAATAACCATAGCCCGCAGTTACATCAAATCTACTTTTGATGCTTTCAACTGTATGTGCATAGTTTAAATAAAACTCTGAAAATTTATCAGCTTCTGTTTTTAAGGCTCTTGAAAAAGATCCATTTGTTGAAGCACTTTGGGCAGCGAAAACAGGTACTCTAATTGATCCATATCCTTTAGAAACATCATACCCTAAATTGAGGTTGGCATGTAACTCCGGCAAAAAGTGGAATGAATAATCAAATTTCACATTTCCTACACTTCTTGCAGCGTTACCATTATTATCATTAAGCTCTATTAACGAAACAGGGTTACGCGGTGCATTTGGGTTTGGTACCATGGCACTGCCGGTTCCTTGTGTCCATTCGAAATAGTTGCCGTATTTATTATTTGCATAAACCGGCTGAGTTGGATCGAACTGAATCGCCGCACCAATGGCACCAGAATTGGCGAAATGGGTATTCGTTAAGGTACCCTTTAAATTCAAATCAATCTTTAAGTGATCTTTAAATAATCTTGGAGATAAAGTAATCGACCCAGTTGCACGCTTAAGTTTGTCGGTGATTAACAAACCATCTTGGTCTAAATAACCTCCAGAAACGCGATAAGGAACCCCTTTGAACGAACCTGCAATACTTAAATTATTATCTGTAATAAAAGCATTTTGATAAATGGCATCCTGCCAATCAGTGCTTGCTGTACCTAATAAGGCTTTTTGTGTTGCACTTCCATTCGCATTTACGTAATCACGAACCTGGTCAGCAGAAAACACATCAACCTTTTTTATAACCGTAGCAATTGAATTATTGGTACTGAAATTAATAACAGGCGCACCAGAACCGCCTTTTTTTGTAGTAATTAAAATTACCCCGTTGGATGCTCTTGAACCATAAATGGCGGTTGCGTTTGCATCTTTTAAAACGGTGAAAGTTTCAATGTCATTTGGATTGATAAGCGATAACGGACTAGGTGCATTATCTATCGTATTACCACTAAACGGAACACCATCAATTACGATTAGTGGATCGTTACTTGCATTTAATGAAGCGCCACCACGAATACGGATTTGGCTACCAACACCAGGTTGACCACTATTTGAAATAATGTTAACCCCGGCAACCTTACCTTGAATTAACTGTTCGGGCGTGGTAATGGCTCCTTTTTGGAAATCTTTTGAATTTACCGTAGTGATAGATCCGGTTAGATTTTTCTTCTCTGCCGTACCATAACCGATTACGACTACTTCATTTAATTTCTGCGCATCGGGCACCAGTTGAAAATTAGCCGTAGCATTGGCTGAAACCGTCACAGCCTTATCAAGGGTTTGGTAACCGATAAAACTTGCTGATAAGGTTACCGAACCATTTTCCAGACCCGATAATTTAAAATTTCCGGTTACATCAGTAGAGGTACTTCTGCTTGTTCCTTTTACAACAATTGAAGCACCTGGTAAAGGTTGGCCAGTTTCATCAAGCACTTTACCGGATACTGAACCGGTTTGTGCTTTTACAATTAATGCTGAGAAAATTAACAGCATCAAAAGCCCCTGTTTTAACAGGTAAAATACTCTCATATTCGAAGCTCTTTTAAGTATATAAATTTGGTTAAATATTATAGTGATTTACACATAGGCCTAATTTACAGCACATAATGAGAATTCAAAATTTATTTGAAAAATATATTTTCGGCAATAAAAACAAGGGAATAAATTGACATAAAATCACCATTATTTTAACATTTATATCTTTATAAATTAATTATGATAAAATACAAAATACTGATTATCAATATTATATATTATAACTAACTTAATTTAAAGTGTATTTTTTACACTAAGCTTATTCCTACTGTTTTTTCGGGAACGTTCCCGAAAAAAGATCAACGAAATCAGCCTCATTTTCGGGAACGTTCCCGAAAACAAGCCAATATTCTGCTTATTTTACACTAAGTGTTAAATATTTTTGAATTTTTTCAACTAAAAAATGTGTTCGTATTTTAACCTTTTTCAGGCCCGGAAACGGTAGAATTGCGTTGAATAATTTTTGATTCTAAAACTTTTTCCGTTAATAGATTTTTATCCTGATGATTATCAAGAATTTTGAACAATAACTTGGCAGCTTCTTCACCGATTTGGGTTGCCGGTTGCGTAATTGTTGTTAAAGACGGGTTTAATAATGGTGCAATTTCGAGACTTGAAAAGCTGATTACTTTTAAATCGTTTGGAATACTGATGCCCAGATCATAACAGGCATAATATGTTGCAAAAGCCAAGCGTTCTACTGATGTAAAAACACCATCCGGTTTTAAATCATGTAACGCATTTTTTATAATGATGCTATTTTCTTCATAACTGTTACTGCAATCCACAATCAGATTTTCTTCGAAAGGTATAGCGTGTTTCTCCAATGCATCAATGTAACCCTGCATCCTGGTTTTCCCAATGGATAAACTTTTATTGATTACCAAATACGCTATCCGTTTACAGCCTTGCTCAATCAGGTGCTCCGTTGCTTTGTAACTACTATCGTAATCATTGGTTATTACCCTTGGGGTATCAATATCTTCATAAATCCGATCAAAAAATACCAGGGGTAATCGTTTCGTTCCAAATTTGTTTAGATAATTATGGTCATTGGCTTCACCAGAAACCGACATCACTATTCCATCGGCACGGCCGTTATGTAAATGGCGGATGAAATTTACCTCGTTGCTATAATCATCATTGGTAACGTAAATTAAAATGTGATAACCGTTTTCTCTTGCAATTCGCTCAATACCATGAATGGCTTGAGAGAAATAATTATTGGCAAGTTCTGGTACAATTACGGCTATCGTTTTACTCTTTTGCTCACGCAAATTGCTGGCGTAATGATTCGGCTGGTAGTTTAATTCTTTGGCTTTTGTTAAAATACGCTCTTTCGTGGCTACACTGATATCGCTATTGTCTCTAAAAGCTCTCGAAATTGTCGAAGTGGATAACTTTAAAGCTTCGGCTAATTTCTTAATATTAATGCTATCCATGGTTGCAATTAAACCTGTATGTTATATATCGTTTGTAAATGTAAATGCTAAAGGAAGAACAATTCTGCAAGATTTCCCTTTAAATTACTTTTTTTTAAAATAATGCTACTTTGAGCGAATGAATAGCAAGTATGTTACACAAACATATAAATATTCTTGTTCTATTCGATTGATTCTACTGGTTATAAAAAATAAATTTCAAATTTTGAAAACAAAAGGTATTTATTTATCCTTAGTAAGAAAATCAAAGTGTGATATTTGTTTTTTCCTTGTTCAGGAAAAAATATTGAATTCAAAATAATGGGACCTAAAAAAATACTGATCGCTGATGATGATGAAGGAATTGTAGACGCTGTGACAATGATTTTAGAAGTGATGGGCTATGAGGTAATTTTTACTTATGATGGCGGTGCGGTAATTGATGCAGTTGATAATAAGCCTGATTTAATTCTACTCGACATTTGGATGAGCGGATACGACGGTCGCGATATTTGCCGTGAGTTGAAAAATAATCCCCATCACAAAGCAATCCCGATATTGATGATTTCTGCCAGTAGAGATATTCGTCAATCGGCGTTAGATGCTGGAGCGAATGATTTTATGGAAAAACCATTTGAGATGGATGCCTTGCTCAGCCGCGTAGATTCACTTATCAATTAATCTATGTTTTCTAACATATGAATTCCAGCGATTTGTTTAAGCTCCAATTTAATACCATGAATAGTTAAAGCCTTCGGATCAACCTTTTTTTTAATAAATCTTTTTAATACAAAATCATCTTACCCACCATAATTAGTTTTCTTAAATAATTAATTTAAAACCTCGACATCAAGACTGTTAAAGTCTCTCACGTTAGCAACCTATAGTAGTTATTTGAAATAGCCAACTGAACTCGTTTTAAAATCTTTATCGCCAAAACTCCGTCTGTTATCTCCAATCTTTGTAAAGAAATACAATCTATTTTATTTATGCGGATTAAATTCCCATTTTTAATACTCATGTCGGAATTATCCCCAAATTCTTTAAGAAAGATTATTCATATTGATATGGATGCTTTTTATGCTTCCGTTGAGCAAAGGGATTTTCCTGAATACAGGGGTAAACCGATAGTGGTAGGCGGAAAGCCAGATAGCCGGGGTGTGGTTGCAACTGCCAGTTATGAAGCACGGCAATATGGAATCAAATCTGCTATGTCTTGTAGTAAAGCTTATCAGTTGTGCCCAACAGCAATTTTTGTTTATCCTCGCTTTGATGCTTATACAGCAGTTTCAAAATCCATTAGAGAGATATTTAGCCGCTTTACCGATTTAATCGAGCCGCTATCGCTGGATGAAGCTTATTTAGACGTTACGGAAGATAAGTTAGGAATTGGATCAGCGATTGACATTGCCAGATCTATCAAGGATGCCATTAAAAATGAACTGAATTTAACTGCTTCAGCAGGAGTTTCAATTAATAAGTTTGTGGCTAAAGTGGCTTCTGACATGAATAAACCAGATGGACTCACTTTTATTGGCCCATCGAAAATAAAGGCTTTTATGGAAAAGCTCCCCGTAGAAAAATTTTTTGGTGTAGGTAAAGTAACTGCCGCGAAAATGAAAGCCATGCAAATTAATACCGGGGCAGATTTGAAAGCTTTAAATGAAGCTCAATTAATTGCCCAATTTGGGAAATCAGGTAAATTTTATTATCAAATTGTTCGTGGTATTGATGACCGGCCAGTGAGGGCCAACCGTGAAACAAAATCAATGGGTGCTGAAGATACTTTATCCGAAGACACCAATGATGATGCGGTGATGCATGAACTTTTGAAACAAATTAGTGAAACTGTTGCCAAACGCTTAGAAAAATACCATTTGAAGGGTAAAACAGTTACCTTAAAAATTAAGTTTGCAGATTTTAAACTGATTACCAGAAGCAGGTCTTTTGCACATCCTATTTATAAGGCAGAAAATATTTATGCAGAAGCCATTAACTTATTAAATGAAGCAGGTATCGGCACTTCGGATGTGAGACTCCTTGGGATTACTTTATCTAAATTTTATGATGACCTTCCTATAGAAAAACTGGTAACCAACCAGTTGCAGTTTGATTTTTAGTTATCGCTCAGTTACAACACGATAGCTGGGATCTTGTAGAACGTTCACATCAATAACCCCCTCGGCATTTACCAAAAGCCGGATACAATCTCTACTTAAATGTTTTAAATGAAGTGTTTTATTTATCTCCTTGTACCTTGCAGTTAATTTATCCAAAGCATCAATTCCCGACATATCAAAAATTCGGCTCTCTTTAAAATCTATAATTACAGTTTCAGGATCATTAGCCACATCAAACTTTTCGGCAAAATAGGTTACAGATCCAAAAAAAAGTGGCCCTACAACGTGATAATGCTTAATACCATCCGCATTTATTGCTGACGTTACACGAATTCTTTTTGCGCTTTCCCAAGCAAAAACAAGCGCCGAAATAACAACCCCAATTAACACTGCCAAAGCCAGATTATGGAGCCAAACCGTAACCGCCGCAACTAAAATTCCTACAAAAATATCTTGTTTGGGCATTTTATTGATAACCTTGAAACTCATCCACTCGAAGGTACCAATGGCAACCATCATCATCACCCCAACTAATGCAGCCATTGGCACGCGTTCAATAACTGGTGCACCCACCAAAATAATTGCTAAAATGGTAAGCGCAGCAATGATCCCCGAAAGCCTGGCTCTTGATCCTGCAGTTAAATTAACCAAGGTTTGTGCAATCATCGGACAGCCACCCATCCCGGTAAAAAATCCATTTGCGATGTTGGCTATTCCTTGCGCAATACTTTCTCTGTTTCCATTTCCTTTTGTATCGGTAATTTCATCCACCAGATTCAACGTTAGTAAGCCTTCTGTTAAACCTACACCAGCCATAATTAATCCATAAGGAAAAATAATTTTAAGTGTTTCAAAGTCAAATGGAATTTTTGGAATATGGAAAGGTGGAAAACCTCCGCTTATTGAAGCTATATTTTTAACCAGCTTGGTATCGATATTAAATACAAATACAATTAAAAACACAATGATAATTGAAACTAAAGATGCAGGGACAGCTTTGGTAATTTTTGGCCACAAAAAGACAATTAATATGGTTAAAGCAACTAATCCGAGCATTGTATAAAGTGATGAGCCACTTAACCAAACGACCTGACCAGCCACAATTGTTTTAAACTGTTCCAGTTGCGACATAAAAATTATAATGGCCAGCCCGTTAACAAAACCAAACATTACAGGTTGGGGAACCAGCCTCACAAATTTACCAAGCTTAAATAAGCCGACTACAATTTGTATAGCACCCGCCAAGGCAACTGCGCCAAACACGTATTCAATTCCATGGCTTTTCATTAAAGCGATGAGTACAATTACTGTAGCACCAGCACCACCGGAAATTAAACCCGGCCGCCCGCCTAAAATGGCAGTAATTAATCCCATAATAAAAGCTGCGTACAGACCCGTTAAAGGTGGAAAACCTGCAAGTATTGCAAAAGACAATGATTCCGGGATCATGGTCATGGCTACTGTTAAGCCAGCTAAAATTTCTGTTCTGTAATTTATTGTTTTAGAGAAATGGAAAAGCTGAAGAGGCGGTTTCATTATTAGGGGTAGTTGAAATACAAATATCAACTATTAAAATGAGTTAAGAAGCATATTTTAATTCCTGGCGGTGATGAACAGAAATTCCACAAACGTGAGATATATTTTTACTGGTTTAAAGCTATTACTTTTTTACAATGGCAATTAGTTTCTTACCACCTGTCATGATGGGTACAGCAATTAATCCAGCGATTATGCCAATAATAAATTCCTTTATAGTTGATATTAAATTTGGTAAAATATGATGTAGATAATCAATGTTATGAACAAAAATTCCTCCTGCTACTAAAATTAAGGCAAGCGTACCCACTACCGCCAATATTTTGATGATAACAGGAAGCGATTTAACCAGTATATGGCCTAATGAAGCTAAAAAGCCTTTATCATTGGATTTTTTGATTAATTTGAATCCTGTGTCATCCATTCTTACAATAAGTGCAACAATACCGTAAACACCTACAGTTGCCAATATGGCTACAATTGAAACTGTAATAATTTGTAAAGTTAATGTTTCTTCTAAAACCGTTCCTAGTGCAATAATTACGATTTCAATGGAAAGGATAAAATCTGTCATTACCGCTGATTTTACTTTTGCCTTTTCTGCATCAGCATCATTTTGTCTTACTTCTGCCGCAGCTTCATGAGTTGGTTTAGAGCGATGGAAAAAATATTCTATTATTTTTTCAACACCTTCATATGCCAGGTAAAAACCACCCATTAATAATATAATTTTAATAGCAACCGGTAAAAAAGCCTGAAGCAATAAAGCGATTGGAACAATAATCAGTTTATTTAAAAAAGATCCTTTTGTGATGGCCCACAGTACAGGTAACTCTCTAGAAGCTAAAAACCCAGTTGCCTTCTCTGCGTTTACGGCTAAATCATCACCTAAAATTCCAGCCGTTTTACGCGTAGCAATCTTACTCGCCACCGCAACATCGTCCATCAAAGCCGCTATATCATCTAAAATTGCAAAAAATCCTGAAGCCATCCTTATTTTAAAATTGGTTGCAAATTATAAATTCAAATCTGATTTAAACGAATATTTATCAACTTCTTGTCTAACAGGATGTGAACCAGAATTGTTTATTTAATTAGCTAACACGATTGAAGTTTTCTTGTTAAAATGGGCTATGTACAAAAAAACCCCACTCGGACGGAGTGGGGTTAGCTTGAATAAACAAGCTCCTTCTGCTGGGCTCGAACCAGCGACCCTCTGATTAACAGTCAGATGCTCTAACCAGCTGAGCTAAGAAGGAATATTATCCTGGTTGTTATTATTTCATCAAAATCATTTGATGATTGGCTTAAAAACTACTACATCGCTGTAGAAATTTAAGCTCCTTCTGCTGGGCTCGAACCAGCGACCCTCTGATTAACAGTCAGATGCTCTAACCAGCTGAGCTAAGAAGGAATGCTGGTAATTCCTAAAACGTGGTTTTTAATACTTTACAGCATGCAAACCATTGTTCGTTTTGGGAATGCAATATTAGGGCTTTTAAATTATTTATGCAATATTTGCAGTGAAAATATTTTAAAAAAAATAAACAAGATATATATGAGCTTGATAATCATAGGTACTGTAGCTTTTGATGCTATTGAAACGCCTTTTGGAAAAACAGATAAAATTGTTGGTGGAGCTGCAACTTACGCTAGTTTAGCTGCATCATATTTCTATAACAAGGCAAAAATTGTTGCTGTTGTAGGTGATGATTTTCATCAAGCTGATATTGATACATTTACACAACACGGAATTGATACAGAAGGCTTGCAAATAAAAACAGGCGAAAAATCGTTCTTTTGGTCTGGCAAATACCATAACGATATGAACAGCCGTGATACTTTAATTACTGAATTAAATGTTCTGGAAAATTTTGATCCAATTATTCCAGATAATTATCAGGACTGTGAATATTTGATGTTAGGCAATTTAACACCACAGGTACAGCAAACTGTGATCAAAAGATTAAAGAACCGCCCCAAATTAATCGTAATGGATACCATGAACTTCTGGATGGATATTATGATGGATGATTTATTAGAAACCATTAAAATGGTAGATGTATTAACCATCAACGACTCTGAAGCCCGTCAATTATCAGGTGAATACTCTTTGGTAAAAGCTGCCAGAAAAATTCTTACCATGGGTCCAAAATACCTCATCATCAAAAAAGGCGAACATGGTGCTTTATTGTTCCATGAAGATAAAATCTTCTCTGCTCCTGCTTTGCCCCTGGCAGAAGTCTTTGATCCGACAGGTGCTGGAGATACCTTTGCTGGTGGTTTTATTGGCTATTTAGCAAAAGTTGGCACTATCAACTTCACTAACATGAAAAATGCCATTATTTATGGGTCTGCCTTGGCATCATTCTGTGTCGAAAAATTTGGAACAGAAAAGTTATTAAATCTTACTGAGGAAGAAGTAGCGGAAAGAATTCAGGAATTTGTAAACTTAAGTTCTTTTACCATAGAAGCTTAATAATCAACTATAAAGATAAAGCCGCAGCTTTAAACCATTGCGTTAATGCTGTGGCTTTTACGTTAAAATCCCGCCGCCGCAGGTTGCTTATTTTTTAAATTAATAACGGTTCTACTTATTACTGGTTGAAGTACTATTATGATAATCGTGATTACACATAACAAAGTTATCCATTCATAATAACTGGTGCAAAACTGCAAAAAGGTTTGTTTTTGAACAGCTTTGTTTAATAAACCTATTGCAACTTTCCCTGCTTCATCCTTCGGCATCCCTCTACCAATCATGGTAGCTTGAAGCATATTTAATCTTTCAGACAGATTAAAGTCAAGGGAAGAAAGACTCCTTCTGAGTTCATCCTGGTGCAATCCTTTAAAATAGAGTTGCCCAAAATTAATGAATGACAGGCTTAAACAGAAGGTTGAAAAACGTACAAATACCCCCACTGAGGAAGCTGATTGCCCCAGATGATCGGGTACTGAAGAGGTTATAAACATCACAATCGGTGACATTACCATCCCGGCGCCTACACCTTGCAGAAAAAGGGGAAGGTAAAAATGACTGGTTTCTGCTTCACTAGCAAACAATAAACGCATCCAGGCAAAAAATAATAACAGTAGCGAAAAGCCAACAATCCATAAAACCCTTAAATGCTTTTGCTGGGTTAAAAACCTGATGGCTATCAACGATCCCACAATTACTCCGGCAATATTAAAAATCATGACTTCATTGGCATGTAAAGAATCCATCCCCAGAACATTAATAAAGTATGTATTGGTTAAAGCAAAAGCACCGCGAATGATGTACAAAATCACAAGAAATACAATTCCGATGGAAAAGTTGCGAGATTTAAAAACACTTAAATCTACCGCCGGTCTCTTCAAAGTTCTTTGCCGAATAAGTGATGTAATAAATAAAAATGCAATTGCCATTATTGAAGTCAGAATCTTTTTGCTATCCAACCAGTCCCGCTCCTGACCATAAACCAAAACATATGCTATTAAAATCAGCATCACAGAGAAAAGCACAAAGCTCATCCAATCGATTTTGTAAAGCGGCACTTTACGCATGACATGAACCCTATTCATTACACTAAATAACAGTACAGAACTTGGTAAAAAGCAAAAAATGATGGCTTTGTAAATCACATTATATTCAAATTGCTCAACTATAGGTACTGAAAATAGCGCTGTAATTGGCGATACGCAAAGAATCATTCCGTAAAAGATAGTGTATCCTATTTCTTTTGCATGTTCTGATTTTAAGCGGCTAAATAATAAATTTAGCGAAATACTTGTTAACCCACAGTTGACAATCCCTTGTAAGAAACGAAGCAAGAATATTAAATAAATTTCTCTGGTATGGTAACAACAATAGGCAATTGCTATTTCTAAAATGATGCAGATTAAAAGGTAATCCCTAGTAACCACACGAGCAAAAAATCTTCTTTCTACAACCGCAAAACTGGCAACTGCTGCATAAAACACCAATAAAGAGAATTGTACATCAGAAGGTTCTGCGCCATAATAACCAGCTGCTGCCAATCCATCTGCAGTTGATAAAGCAAATAGTAAAATGGATGACAGCAGCACCAAAAATACACTTGCAATGTTTAACCAACCTGGAACTTTTGCTTTAAAAATCGGCAATTCTTTAGTCATTTCGTCTTACCTTTACAATTGCACTCATACCGGCACTGAGCAAATCAAAACCTTTATTTGTTTTTATTAGCTTGATCCGAACGGGGATTCGCTGCGCAATTTTCACGAAATTTCCGGTAGCATTATCCGGAGGCAATAAAGAGAACCTAGACCCCGTTGCTCCAGAAAGCGACTCTATTTTACCTTTAAATTCCACATTTGGGAAAGCATCCACTTCTATCTTTACATTTTCGCCAACATGCATTTCAGCAATTTGCGTTTCTTTAAAATTAGCAACCACCCATTTACCTGCACTCCTATCTACCAGGTAAGCAATAGTTTGTCCGTTTTGAATCATTTGCCCAACCTGTATTGTTCTTCTCCCCATTTTGCCGTCGTAAGGCGCAACAATTACAGTGTATGATGTATTTAAGTTATTTCTTTTTACCACAGCCTCTCTTCTTTTAATTTCGGATTGCAGAACATCACTTTGAGCTTTTATATCATTTGTTTTCGAAGTTGCCGCAACATAATCCTGAGTGGCTGCCTGAAATTCCGCTTTTGCAACCTGCAAACTGCTTTCGATGGTTTCCAGCTGCTGGCGGGTGGCCGATTCTACATCGAAAAGTTTTTTGTAGCGATCGAAATCTGCCTGCGCTTTCCATAGTTTAGCCTTTGCAGCAGCAATTTTAGCTTGCGCAACCGAAGCATTGCTTTGTGCCGTTTTAATATTACTTTCCTGAACGGTAATCTGTGCTTTTGCATTTAACAATGATGCCGTAGCCTCATCCTGCTGAACAGTGTAATCGTCATCATCAATCAGCACCAAAGTATCACCTTTTTTTACCTCCTGATTCTCTTCAAAATTCACCGCCTTAACATAACCGCTCACTCTAGCCGTTACCGGATTAATATATTCATCCACCTGAGCATCGTTCGTTTCTTCGTACTTTATGTAAGTTAACCAGGTTTTTCCTCCCCATATTAATAATATTACCAGTACGATGAGGGCTATGATGGTGGTAATTTTACTGATCAGCTGATCAGACTTACTTTGTATTTGTGTTTTCATTTTATAGGTTGCCTATGGCCTTTTGTAGTTGATAATATTGGATTCTGGCATTTACTTTAGCCGTTGTTAACTCAAATTTCGATTGTAGCACTAAAGTTTCTGCATCAAGCAAATCAGTTAATAGCGAAAGCTGATTGAAATAAGTATTCTGTACAATCCGGTAACTTTCTGAAGCTTGTTTAATATTTTCTTCGGCTAAAGCAATGCGTTGAAGTGATTCTTTGTAGCGGATATAATTTTCTTGTACCTCCTGCCTGATCCTATCCTTAACATCCTCATCTTCGGTTTCCTGAAGTTTAAGCTTGAGTTGGGCCTCTTTTACTTTGTGCTGATTGGTGTACCAGCTAGAAATTGGAATTTTTAATTTCAGGCCATACATCCCGTTGCTGTAAAGCGATAAGGCATAAGGATAAAACTGTATTTGCGGATAAGCGTATGCATACTCACCAAAAAAGCCAAGCGTAGGCAAAACATTTAATTTAACATGCTTTAATTGCAACCTAGCCAGTTCCTGTTCTTTTTCAGATACCTGTAAAACAAAAGACCTATTATTGGCATCAGCAAGATAATTTTCTAACTGTTTCAGCACAACAGGATTATCATCATCGCCGATTTCTGGAATTAAATCATTGTCATCTGGCTCTCCGATAAGTATGTTAAGTTTTTGTTGAGCAATATGAATACTGTTTAAAATTTCTGTCAGCAACATTTTTTGTTTTGATAAACGCAGTTCCGCCCTCAGCACATCACTCTTTAATACAGTGCCGTTTTTATACAACTGGTTAATTTCTGCCAGTTGTTTTTCACGATCGCGTATATCTTGCTCAAGCAAATTCTGATAAGAAAGCTGACGAAAAATATCGTAGAAGTAAACCGCAGCGGTGTAGTGTATTTCCTGCTTACTTTGACTTCTTTTAGCTTTAGCCATCTCCTGCTCTACTTTCGAAGCAGAAATTTCTGTATTGGTTTTTCCTCCATTATAAATGTTTAAATAAGCTTCAGCACCTGCTTTATAGTAAGTTGGCGCTACTTCAAACTGCGATGGAGTGTGAAACAAGCCCTGCTCATAAATAGGCAGCGGAAGCACATGTGCATAAGTTCCCCCAGCCGAGACCTCAGGCAATCTTTCAGCTTTACTCACTTTCAAGTGGGACTCAGCAGTTTGAACATTGATGTTTTGCATTTGCATTTTTTTGCTGTTACTATCTGCTAGCGTCCAAATTTTATTGAGCGTAAAATGATTGGTATGCAGTTGTGCATCGGCATAAAAGGCAGACAAAAGAAGGGCAATGCACAGCCAGATTTTTCTCTTATTGTTTTCGAAATTCATATTTGTTAATTGAATGATGCAAATTTCGCCAGAGATTTGTTTCTTTGTTTTATCTAAACTGACAGATACTTATTCAAACCAGCCAAATGTTAAAAGTTAGCAATGAAGACCTTTTATTTGCAATTGACGAAAAACCAGAAACCATGTACGTTTGGCACAGTAGGTTTGAAGATCGATTTCAAGATCATCAACATTTAAAAGGACAACTCACCTATGTAGAAGGTGGCATCATTTTTTTATACACTAAAGAAAAATCATACTTTTTGCCTGCCAGGCATTATGTTTGGATACCTGCCGGAACTGAGCATCACTTGCAACATCGTTACCATGCGGCCATTGTCAGAAACATCTATTTCGATACCATAACAGATGATGAAAATCCATTTTATAATCAAATCGGGATTTATCCGGTGAATAATCTGCTGCTGGAAATGTTTCTTTTTTCTGAGCGTTGGAACGGGAATATAAGTCCTGATACAAAAGAATATGATTTTCTAAATACTTTAAAAAATATTTTGCCTATTGTAAGCCAAACGCCTTTGCCTATTGCTTTACCTACTACAGCTAATGAGCGATTAAGACCTGTATTAAAACACATTATTGATCATTTATCAAGTGATACCATAAGTTTGCAAAGCGTGGGAAAAGCCAGCGGATTTAGCGAACGTACCTTATCCAGAATGTTTCAATCTGCTATGGATATTTCTTTCTTCCAGTATTTAAAATTAGCGAGAATGATCAAAGCAATGGAAAAATTGCTCGAAACCGATTTAACCATCAGTGAAATTGCCTATGCTGTCGGCTATAACAGCATATCTTCTTTCAGTAATACTTTTTTTAAAATGGTAGGCAAGCGTCCATCAGAATTTAAAGAATTGAAAGAGGCAACGCTTACAAAGCTGAATTTGGTTTAATCAGAAAAGCTATTGGTGTAAATTTTTCAAAAACGGCATCAGTGTGTGGCGCATCTGCCAACTCGTCTGTTAAATCCTGGCCTGCCCAGTGCTCATAATGTTTGCCATTCCGCCACAGGCGACTCTCCGTCATATCATAAATTAACCCCTTATAGGCCACCCAGATTTGTGGCTTATCTGCCCCATTCCTCAAAGCAAGCTGCTGTTTAGTGTAACCAGGTAAATCCATTTATTTCTGAGTAACCGCTTTACTTTTAAATCGTTCATACAAGTAAACGTTCATTAAAAGTAATGCCATCAAATAAAAATGATCTTCAAAAGGAATGGTGCCCACTCTGAAATCAAGGTTTTCCTGGTTATTATAGATGACTACGGGGATGGCTGTTAAAAATCCATTAACAATATAAAATGGTATTAATGCTACCAGGTAGGCACGATAAAACTTATACATAAACCTGAATTGATGATTTAAGTATTCTACCGCAAATAGTAAAACGAATAAAAATCCGAAATTAATTAAAGTGTACCACTTACTATATCCAAAAAACAGTAGCGCAAAACAAACCCCCAATAAAGCATGACTTACCGCCAGGCTATATTTTTGCAAATCGTTATTTGGGAAATATGCGTTTAAACATTCATAAATAAACACACAAGCATACGGAACGGTTAAAAAGAATAATATTTCTTCTAAGGGCAAGCCCCACAAATATATTCCTACCAGATAATCAGGATTAAATGACCAAACATCTAGTTTCACAAATAACAAGTCCCATATTAAAAACACAACTCCGGTAATTAGTATCGCTGGGATGATGAATTTCCATTTGCTGTAAAAATTCACCTTTTTATCAAAGGATAGCAGGAGCGGAAAAAGAATCACACCGATGTTGATCAGGAGGTACATATATTTCATTATACAAATTTCTTTAGTGTCTTAATTTCGTCGGCGGTGCATCTTTTGCTTTCGATCATAAATTTTGCTACGTTTTTGACTAACTCTTCGTTTGCGATGCCGAAGTTACGGTTTTGATAATGCTTGATAATTTCTTTCCGATCTACCGTTAAATGTTTACTTAAACCTAAAAAACCTGGCGTATAGTGCTCTATTGAGTAACGCATAAAGCGAATTTCAAGATTTTCAGGATCCAGGTTAATAGCTTTTTGCATGGTATTTAAAGACACTTTAACATACTTAATTTTACTATAAGGATTCCATGAATGTTTCGCTTTTAAGGCCTCTACAGTCCCTAAATACCCAGTGATTAATGCAGATTTGTTAGGCAAAGCATTTAACTTAGAATAAATTGAGTCTGTAATTTTGCTACTTTCAACAGCCTTGATCAAATCATTTTTTAAGACCGCAATTTCTTTTGCTGATAGTTGCGCTTTGCAAACCGCTACTGAAGAGAGTAGCAGAAATAATATTATCCGAAGTTTAATCATGTGTGGCACGAAGTTAACAAAAGTGAATTGGTTTCGGCTAGTAGATACTAAAAACAAACGGAACACATTTCAATCAGTGATATCCATTTCAACACCTTAATTTTTCTCTTTATCAAAAACATAAACTTGCCCACCCTGCTTCAAAGTCATTTCCTGTTTTTCTAAATTAAATTCCAAAACAATTCCTGCACCATCAAACTTAAACAGAGTTTTTGAAATAGCTTCTAAAGGAAAAGATGATTGCCCTGTTGCCTGAGCGGTTAATGCATTGTTACGCTTGGCCACTGACATTTTAAACGGAAGTGTTTTATTAATATAAATGCCAGGATAAGCATTTAATTCTTCCTCTGTTAAAAGGAAGGATTTAAACTCAGGCAATTTCAACGGCATGCCATTACTAACTTTTAATAATGCAATAGCAATATCATTCATAGGATAATTAAGACCATTTATACAACATGCAATGGAAATGTCAGTTTCTTTAAAATAATAAACATCACTGAAACTTCCGTAAGTACCTCCATTATGGCCTAAACCAGTTTGACCGTAGAAAGGGACTCTAACTAATCCCATCCCGAACAATCTTTTACCTATGAAAGTGCTCATTTGCAAATAACTTTTCTGGCTAACAAGCTTCTCTGAAGATAAGGCATTTATAAAAGTTAGTAAATCAGCGGGCGTAGATAAAATATCTCCAACACCAATTACATTTGGGAAATAAATATCTTTAACAGTACTCCAGTTTTTAATCATTCTGTAAGGTCTGGCTTCCCTTTCGCCGAAATTATTAGCTATTGAAGAAAATGTATTTTTCAAACCTATCTTTTTTACAATTCTTGTTTCCAGAAGTTTACTATACTTCTTCCCAGTAATATTTTCAAGAATATAGCCCATTAACAGGTATCCAGAATTACTGTACTGTTGCTTTTCGCCAGGTGTAAAATGTAATTTCCTTTTGGCAATGGTATCCAGCAATTCTGCTTTAGGATGCGGGGTTGTAATCCATTCTTTATCAACAACGTCATTAACGTAATCCATTAACCCACTTGTATGCGATAATAAATCCTTTATTGAGATCTCACTCGCCCGGGGCATTTGAGGGAAATATTTTGATAGCTTAGTATCTACTGACAGCTTACCCTCATCAATAAGCTGAAAGATCATTACAGCAGTAAATATTTTAGAAATTGAACCGATTCTATACTGTGTAGCCGAACTTGCTAAAACAGTATCTGGATTTAGAGAACTATACCCTAAAGATTTCTCATAAATGATTTTACCATTTTTAGCAATAGCAAAACTCCCCATACTTTTATTTTGATCGTTGAGTGCATAGAAAAAACTATCTAACTTTTTAGTATCAATCTCCTGACCAAAAGATTTTGATAGCAATTGAAAAATTAGAAGAGAAAGTATGATCACTAATCTCATAAAAATAATATTTGGATAATTATAGTAGTAGATATGTAGTACAATGAAAGCATTCGACAAAATACCATTTCAACATAACATAAAAAACTGTTTATATTATTTTAAGGATACGAATAGAAATTACGTCAAACAAAACCATCAAAAATCCTTTTATTTACATTATGAATAAAAAACCAAAAGTGACCATTATTGGTGCTGGTTTCGCAGGTCTTTCTGCTGCTTCAATTTTAGCTAAAGAAGGCTGTGATGTTACTGTTTTAGAAAAGAACCAAATGGCTGGCGGAAGAGCCAGAACATGGGAAAAAGATGGCTTCGTTTTCGACATGGGGCCAAGCTGGTATTGGATGCCTGATGTATTTGAAAACTTTTACAACATTTTTGGTAAAACCGCAGCAGACTTTTACGAATTGAAAAGGCTATCGCCTTCTTATCGCATTTACTTCGCAAAAAATGATCAGCTGGATATACCAGCGAGTTTAGATGACCTGTATACATTATTTGAAAGCCTGGAGCCAGGAAGTAGTGAAAACCTTACTTCGTTTTTAAAACAAGCAAAGTACAAATACGATGTTGGCATGTCTGAATATGTCTTTAAGCCATCGCACAGCGTGATGGAATATTTTGATCCACGGCTTGCGGTAAGCGGAATTAAACTTCAGTTGCTTGGAAACATGAGAAAACACGTTTTTTCTCTATTTAAAAATGATAAGTTAAGAAAGCTCTTAGAATTTCCGGTATTGTTTTTAGGCGCTACACCACAAAATACTCCTGCACTTTATAGTTTAATGAATTATGCTGATTTAGTTTTAGGCACATGGTATCCAACAGGCGGAATGCATAAAATTGTGACCGCCATGCAACAAATTGCCGAAAGTCAGGGGGTAAAATTTAAATTCGACACAGAAGTTAAAAAAATAGTGGTAAAAGAGGGTGTAGCAAAAGAGATTATAACCGAAAGTGATACGTTTATTCAGGATTTTATTGTCGCGAACGGAGATTACCACCATATTGAACAAAAGTTACTGGAAAAGCAATATCGAAGTTATGATGAAAAATATTGGAATTCTAGAACAATGGCGCCTTCCTGCCTCTTGTTCTACATCGGTGTTAATAAAAAATTGGACAACATCCTTCACCATAATCTATTTTTTGATGAAGATTTTGACAAACATGCCAAAGATATATATACAGAAGCTAAATGGCCTTTAAAACCTTTATTTTATGCCTGTTGCCCTTCTGTAACAGATCATACGGTAGCGCCCGAAGGCTGTGAGAATTTATTTTTTCTGATTCCACTTGCACCGGGATTAGAAGATACCGAAGAGAAACGAGAGGAATATTTCAAATTATTGCTCGAACGCTTTAAAGATTTGACAGGAAATAACATCGACAATCATATTCTTTTTAAGAGAAGTTATGCGATGAATGATTTTGTTTCGGATTATAACGCTTTTAAAGGGAATGCTTACGGTTTAGCAAATACATTGAAACAAACTGCATTTCTAAAACCGAAGATGAAAAGCAAAGTAACAAATATGTTATACAGCGGACAACTTACGGTTCCAGGCCCCGGAGTGCCACCTGCCATCATATCCGGAGAAGTGGCAGCAAAAGAAATAATAAAAAAGATAAAAAAAGCTTGACAAATTTAAAATTTCCCTTATCTTTATAACCACAAAACAAAAACACTGCATATAAGCATTTAAACGCAATATTGTTTAAGGTTTGCATTTGTTTCGAAACGAAAGAGAAGGAAGATTGGTGAAAGCAAACATAAGAATCAACTAACCAAATATATGATAAGCAAATAAGGCCTGGATATTTTCCGGGCCTTTTGCGTTTTAATTATTTTTAATACTTTATATTTTTTTTGATCAATTGTAAACTCGCATCGGATTGTTAAAGGCCTAATTTACCCAGCTACAACAATTACTTGATCACACAGCTCTATAATCATCTGTTTGCTATTATTTACCAAATAAAACCCGGTTAAGATCCTTTTGATAAATCTAGATAAGTTATGTACACAGAATACCTACATTTTGATTTAATACCTACCGCATAACAAAATCCTGAATTGCCTAAACAGAAATTTACCAGACCTGATCGAACGAAAAGCCCGGAGTGGGAAAATGACACGAGGACTTATAGTGATAGCAGCAAATTTAAAATTTTCCACGACCCCTGCTCTTCAAAAAAAAAGACCTCAACAAATTGTTAAGGTCTTCAATTTCATTTGATGTGTATTACATCATTTGTGCAATGGCAGTTTCTTTTGAATATGTTTTTAGGTATTTTTTTAAAATTCCGCGTGCTACGTGGATGCGGGTTTTTACCGTTCCGATAGGAATTTGTAACATATCAGCAATTTCATGGTATTTATAACCTTCAAAATAGCGGATAAACGGAACATAATATTCTTGTGGTAATTGTGCTAAAGCTTTATCAATATCGCCCATCACAAACTTGCTTTCTGCCTGATTTTTAGTAGCACTATATGATAAATTTGCTGAAGAAATTTCTTCGCTTTGGGTAATTAAAGTATTGGTTTTAGCTAAACGACGATAGTTATTGATAAATGTATTTTTCATGATGGTAAATAACCAACCTTTTAAATTCGTACCTTCTTTAAACTTATTGTAATAAGTGATGGCTTTTAACATCGTTTCCTGAACTAAATCATTTGCATCTTCTGCATCTTTAGTAAAGTTTAAAGCATAAGATCTTAATGATACTGAGTGATGGTTAACCAAGTGGTTGAATTCAAATTTTGTCATGATATTTTAGCTTTAGGTACATTTCAAAATGAATGAATTGATGTTCATTCTTTAAAACATAAACAAACTTAATACCAATTTTTTTTAGGGCCTTTATAAAGCACTATAAGTCATCTTTTGGTTTATTTCGTCACAGAATATTTACTTCACGCTCTAAAGTGACTCCAAAAGTAGACTTCACACTGTCTATTATTTGTGCAGAAAAATCGTACACCTCTTTACCTGTTGCATTTCCATGATTAACTAAAACCAAAGCCTGATTTTTCCATGTTCCGGTTTGCCCAACTACTTTACCTTTCCATCCACATTGCTCAATTAACCAGCCTGCAGCCAGTTTTACACGATCATTTGCCGCAGGATAGTGAACCACATCAGGATGATTGGCAATAACATTGGCAAATTCATATTTTTCAATTACAGGATTTTTGAAAAAACTTCCTGCATTTCCAATGGTCGATGGGTCGGGAAGTTTACTAACCCTAATATGGGCCACGGCTGAAGATACATCAGCAATATTTGGTTTTTCTATTCCTCTATTTTGAAGTTCGGTTTCGATTGCACCGTACGATGTATTTATTTTCGGTTCTGAAGATAATCTGAAAGTAACGGAAGTAATAATATACTGCCCTTTCAGTTCACCTTTGAAAATACTTTCCCGATATCCAAAACGACAATCGTTAAAGTTAAAAGTTTTAGTTTTCCCGGTTTTAATTTCAAAAGCGGTGCAACTTTCAAAAACATCTTTAAGCTCTACACCGTAAGCGCCTATGTTTTGAATGGGCGATGCACCAACCGTACCCGGAATTAAGCTTAAATTCTCCACTCCAGCTAAATCATGCTCCACGCAGTAATTCACAAAGTCGTTCCAAACTTCACCTGCACCGGCAGTAACCAAAATACCGTCCTGAGTCTTCTGAACTGAAATTCCTTTGATGCTGATTTTGATAACTAAACCTTGATAATCCTGTGTAAAAAGCACATTACTACCTCCTCCAATAATTAATATCTGTGGTAGTTTTAGTGCATCATGTTCAAAAAGCTGCTCTAAATCTGCTTCATTAAATACCTCTGCAAATAAGCTCGCTTTAACATCAATGCCAAAAGAATTATACGGCTTTAACGAAACATTTTCTTGAATTTGAAACATACCTGATCTTAATTAAGGCACAAAAGTAACAGAAAGCTTTGATTTTTTAATTAATGCAGCAATTCCTTCTTAATGAATAATAAGCCAAAGGCCCTGCCTTTTTCCTTAGCCTGGTTTTTATGGTGAATTTTATGTGCTTTACGTACTGCCGCCAGATAAGTGTTATTGCTTTTAAAGGTTTTGATTCGCCTATGCACAAACCAGTCGTGTATGATGAAATAAATGCCGCCATAAATACTAATACCTAAACCAATAAAAAACCGGTAACCAAAGTTCTCCATATCTATATACATCAGGTACATAGATATTAAAGCAAAAATTAATGCAAAAAGATCATTCCACTCAAAAAATGAATTTGAAGGCTGGTGATGGCTTTTATGAACAAACCATAGTGGGCCATGAAACAAATATTTATGAACAAACCAGGAAAAGGCCTCCATAAAAGCAATGGTACCAAATACTATAATTGAGTTTAAAATTAAAGCCATGCACAAAAATCTATTATATAACTGTATATAAACCAACGAAAAGCATTAAATTTGTCACGTTAATGTAAGCTTAGCGCTGTTTTTTTTATCAGGTGATTAACAATTCATTTTAATCGTTTAATTTTGACTAAAATATTAAAAAAGTCAGAAAGTAGAAAAGTAGAATGATTGTAGCTGATAAAAAGCGTGAACAGATTATTGAAGGTGCCATAAAGCGATTTAGCCATTTCGGCATTAACAAAACTACCATGAACGATATTGCTGAGGATTTAGCCGTTTCGAAACCATCTCTTTATTATTATTTCCCAGATAAAAAGCATTTAATACTGGGCGTAATTGAAAAAGTATTTACCGATTTCTTTGATGCAATACAAAAAAAATACAATCCGGCGCTGAGTTTAGAAGTAGTATTAGAGAACACCATTGACATCAGAAATACATTTTTTAAAAAGTATTACATGTTAAAAATAGCAGATGGTATCCCTGATTTACTTAACGATGAGGTAATCAAAGATAAGCTGAGCACGTTGAGAAATCTTGAAAAAGACTTCTTCACAAAAGTTTTTACCCATGCAAAAGAAAGAGGCGAAATCAATCACGAAGATATGGCTCATGTTGCTGAGTTATACCTGGAAAGCCTTGTTGGATTAACAACGGTTTGCGTAATGGAAACAGGAAAAGATATTTTTCCAGACAAGAAAACACTAAATAAAATGAGTCAAAAGCAAAAAGACCTCTCTTTCATATTCACAAGAGGATTAAAATGCTAAAAATACCCTTCTTGAGTAACAACTTGAAAAGGAATCAATAGATAGGAACCCAAAAACAAAAAAAACAATACATTATGCTCAGAGTAAAAATGGTAAAAATAATGCTCATCCTGTTAGTAGGCATGACTTTACCACAATTGGTAACTGCACAACAGCAGGTTACTTTAAAAGATGCGCTTACTTATGCGCTCCAAAATAATGCAAGTATCCGTAAAGCGAAACTTGATATTGAAGGCGGAAGATACAAAGTACAAGAGGTGAGGGCGCAGGCCTTGCCACAGATTACAGGTAATGCAGGCTTAACGTACAACCCAATCATCGGTCAGTTAGTTGCTAATTTTGGTGGACAAACACAAGCCATTAAGTTAGGTCAAAGCTGGAATTCAAGTGCCGGCGTATCGCTTTCGCAGCAAATTTTTAACCAGCAGGTTTTTACGGGTTTGCAAGCAGCAAGATCAAGTGAAGAGTATTATAACTTAACATCTCAACTTACGGAAGAACAAATTATTGAATTGGTTGCGAATAACTACTACCAGGTTTTGGTAAACAGGCAGCAACTTAACGTTATTGATACCAATATCAAGAACGTTAAAATTGTAGAGCGGGTTGTGGGTACGCAATACAAAAACGGTTTAGCCCGTAAAATTGATGTTGATCGGATCAGTGTAAATCTTACAAACTTAAATACACAACGTGATCAGGTAATTAATGCCATTACGCAGCTAGAAAATCAATTAAAATTTTCGATGGGTATGCCTGTTTCTACCCCTATAAACCTACCTTTTACCGAGCTTACGGAAGTTAGCCAATTGCCTGTTTTTACAGATTCAATTGATTTGGCTAACAGAACGGAAGTGAAGTTGCTTGATAACCAGGATAAACTTTTATCGTTACAGCGCAAGGCTTATGTGGCCGAATATTATCCCTCACTATCGCTAACAGGCAACTATACTTACAATAGTCAAAGTGATAGTTTTGACTTTTTAAAATCAAATGCTGCGGCAATTGGTTATGGTGCTTCAGCTATCGGACTAACCTTAAGAGTTCCGATCTTCAATGGTTTTTTAACCCGCTCGAAAATCCGTCAGGCTGAGGTTGATATCAGAAAAGCAAAAGAAGAAAGAAGAGAATCAACCAATTCATTGAATTTAGCATACGAGAATGCAAAAATTCAACTTCGCAATAATTTAAACACCATTAAAGCGCAAAAGAAAAATGCCGATTTAGCGCAGGAAATTTACAAAAGCACGCAAAACAATTACAATAACGGCTTGGCAAACTTGACGGATTTACTAGAAACAGAAAATTCATTAACTGAAGCGCAAAACAGCTATACACAGGCTTTATTAAACTATAAAATAGCCGAAATACAATTAATAAAATCAAACGGAAATATTAAATCGCTAGTACAATAAGAAATGAAAAGAGTAATTACCATAATTATCGTAGTCGTTGTTGCCCTTGGCGCAATAGCTTATGTATTAAGTAACAACAAAAAGAAAAACGAAGCTAAAACTGCTTTCATTGCCGAAGGTGGCGGCGCAGTTGCTGTTCGTGTTGCTACTGCAGAGAAAAAAGTTGTTGATTTGGATTTTGTTGCAAACGGAAACTTTATTCCTAAACAGGAATTAAACTTTTTATCAGAAAACGCTGGCCGTGTTTCAGCAATTTATGTTGATGAAGGTGCCCGTGTTAGCAAAGGACAGGTTTTAGCTCGTATAGATGCAGAAATTATCAATACAGATAGAGAAACCGCTCAGGCTTCATATGATAATGCAAAAAGAGATGAGGCAAGATATCAAAGTTCTTATGAAACAGGGGGTGTTACTCAACAACAACTGGATCAGGCTAAATTAGCAACAAGAAATGCAAAGTTACGCTTACAGGCGTCGCAAAGAAAATTGAGTGATGCAAACATTAAATCTCCAATCAACGGTATCATCAACAAACGCTATATCGAAGTGGGCGCTTTCGTAACTGCACAAGGCACACAATTGTTCGAAATTGTTGATGTTTCTAAATTAAAGTTAAAGGTTAATGTTAACGAATCGCAGGTTGCAAGCTTAAAAATTGGTGATAACATTGATATTAAATCATCTGTTTTCCCTGATGAAAAATTCTCCGGAAAAGTAACTTTTATTGCTGCCAAAGCTGATGCGACGTTAAACTTTCCTATCGAGATTGAAGTAACTAACAATACAAAAAACAGCTTAAGAGCAGGTATGTATGGAACAGCTATCTTTAACTTCCCTAAACAAGCACCAAGCATTCTGGTACCACGTACGTCATTTGTGGGTAGTGTAAGTAGCAATCAACTTTTTGTCTATGATAAATCGAACAACACTTCTAAAATAAGAAAAGTTGTTACAGGTAGAATCCTGGGCGATAACGTAGAGGTAATTAGCGGATTAACAGAAGGTGAAACTGTAATTACCAGCGGTCAGATCAATTTAGCTGAAGGCACAGCCGTAAGTATCGTAAAATAAGTTAAAAGAATTTATTTGGCTTTAAACCGCGATATGCCAATCGCAAAACGCAAGACTAATAAAAATGAAGATAACAGACATATCTATAAAAAGGCCCTCGCTGGTAATTGTGGTTTTTACCGCACTTACATTACTGGGACTCTTGAGTTACTTTTCGCTGGGTTATGAATTACTTCCAAAATTCTCCAATAACGTAGTATCTATATCAACCATTTATCCTGGCGCATCGCCAGCGGAGGTTGAAAATACCGTAACTAAAAAAATTGAGGACGCGGTATCGTCGATGGAAAACATTAAGAAACTAAATGCAGTTTCTTATGAAAGTTTATCGGTTGTTACCATTACCTTAACAGATGCAGCAAACATCGATATTTCATTAAACGATGCACAACGAAAAGTTAACGCAATCCTTTCTGACTTACCAGATGATGTAAAAACGCCATCATTGAGTAAATTCTCATTAGATGATTTACCAGTAATTACCATGACGGCTTCTGCAAACATGGATGATGTTAGTTTTTACGATTTAATTGACCAAAGGATTGCTCCCGTAATTTCAAGGGTTAGTGGTATAGCACAGGTAAACTTAGTTGGTGGCTCTGAACGAGAAATTAGAGTAATGCTAGATGCGGATAAACTACAGGGTTTTAATCTTTCAGTTCCTCAGGTTCAACAAATGATTTTAAGCTCAAATCTGGATTTCCCTACAGGAAGTGTTAAAACTCAAAATCAAGATGTTTTGATTCGTTTATCTGGTAAATATAGGAGTATTGATGAGTTAAGAAATTTAGTAATTACCACCTCAAAAGATGGCGCTCAAATTCGTTTAGGTGATGTAGCTGATGTTCAGGATTCAAAGAAAGAAACTGAAAAACTGGCTCGTATTAACCGTCAGTCATCCATTGCAATTCAAATTATTAAACAAAGTGATGCCAACGCGGTAGAGGTAAGTGAAGGTACGCATGCTATTATTGCTAAACTAAAAACAGAATATGCAGCTAACAAATTAGATATTAAAATTGTAAATGATAGCTCTATTTTCACTTTAGAATCAGCTGATGCCGTAATCCATGATTTAATTTTAGCGGTTATTTTGGTTGCTTTTGTAATGCTTTTCTTCCTGCACAGTTTGCGTAATGCATTAATTGTAATGGTTTCTATTCCAGCATCTTTAATTGCAACCTTTATCGGCATTAGCCTTTTCGGTTATACCTTAAATTTAATGTCATTACTAGGCCTTTCACTGGTGGTAGGTATCCTGGTAGATGATGCCATTGTGGTATTGGAGAATATCCAGCGACACATGGAAATGGGTAAAAACAAAGTAAGGGCAGCTTCTGATGCAACAAGGGAAATCGGTTTTACAGTTGTATCCATTACAATGGTAATTGTGGTTGTATTCTTCCCTATTGCGGTTAGTTCTGGTTTGGTTTCTAATATCTTACGGCAATTTTGTGTCGTTGTAATCATCGCTACCTTATTGTCTTTAGTAGCTTCATTTACAATCGTTCCATTACTTTTTTCAAGATTTGGAAAGCTGGAACATATCGAAGGCAAAAATATATTTGGCCGTTTCATCTTATGGTTTGAAAAACAACTTAAAAAATTCACCGTTTGGATTACAAGTGTTTTAACCTGGTCATTAAATCATAAAAGACGTACTATACTTGCCGTTGTGGTATTATTTGTTGCTGCCATGTGGCTGGCAGGCGCTGGTTTTATCGGTTCTGAGTTTTTCCCAAAATCTGATAAGGGTGAATTCTTAGTGCAAATTGAATTGCCTAAAGATGCACCGCTGGAACAAACAAATTTTTACACACAAAGAGCCGAAGCTTTCTTAAGTAAACAACCTGAAATTATACAGTTAATTACAACCGTTGGTCAGGCCAGTGGTGACTTTGGTGGTACGCAGGCAACAGCTTACAAATCAGAAATTAACGTAAAACTAGTTGAGCGGAACAAACGTGAAGGTATGTCATCGGATGTCTTCGCTACAAAAATGAGCCGTGCTTTGGCTAAAGAACTGGTTGGTGCAAAGGTTAAAACGGTCCCTATAAGTATTTTGGGTATTGCTGAAAATGCACCAATTAGTTTGGTTGTAATGGGCTCCAACTTAGATAGTGCTTTGAAATATGCTGAAGGTGCTAAAAACCTATTGGCAACTATTCCAGGCGCTACAGAAATTAAACTTTCTGTAGAAAAAGGAACTCCGGAAATTAATGTTCAGGTAGATCGTGATAAAATGTCGGCCGTTGGGTTAACGCTTTCCACGGTAGGTTCTACCATGCAAACAGCATTTGCGGGTAACACTGATGGTAAATATAGAAAAGGCGAATATGAGTATGATATCAATATTCAATATCAGGATTTTAACAGAAAAGATATTGATGATGTTCGTAATCTAATTTTTATAAACGATAAAGGTGCGCAAATTAAGTTATCACAATTCGCCAACATTACCGAAGGTTCAGGTCCAAGTCAGTTAGAGCGTTTTAACAAATCTACCTCGGTATCGGTTCAGGCGCAATCTATTGGCCGCCCTACAGGAACAATCGTTGCTGATTTTAAAGCGAAATTAATAGAGCTGCAAAAAAATGGAAAACTAAAAGCACCAGTTGGCGTAAGTTATACATGGGGTGGTGATGAAGAAAACCAGGCTGAAGGTTTCGGTACATTAGGTATTGCACTACTTGCAGCATTAATTTTGGTATATCTCATCATGGTTGCCCTATACGATAGTTTTGTTTATCCATTCGTAGTGATGTTCTCGTTGCCACTGGCATTAATTGGTGCCTTCCTTGCACTTGCTTTAACTAACAACTCTATTGGTATATTTACCATATTAGGTTTTATTATGTTAATGGGTTTGGTAGCTAAGAATGCAATTATTCTGGTCGATTTTACTAACCACATGAAAGCTGAAGGAAAATCCACTATCGATGCTTTAATTTTAGCTAACCATGCTCGTTTACGCCCAATTTTAATGACAACCATCGCCATGATTTTCGGTATGCTTCCAATTGCATTGGCAAGTGGTGCAGGTGCAGAATGGAAAAACGGTTTGGCTTGGGTAATTGTTGGTGGTTTAACAAGTTCATTATTCTTAACCCTAATTGTTGTTCCTGTAGTATATCTAATCTTCGATATGATGTTAGAGAAACTAGGTTTCAACAAAAAAGGAAAAACAATTGATGAACTTTTGGTAGAACCATACGACCATAAAGACGTATTGGAATACGATGCCGATTTAGCGCACTAAATTTTTATTATCCAAATTAACAATCAATCAGGTCGCCCCCCAAAGGCGACCTTTTTCATTTACAAAACCCAATCTTCCAAACAAAATAATACGAACATTGTATATTAATGATATGTTTAAAATAGTTCTGTCTACGTTTTTAGTATGCGTATCATTTTTTGCAATGGCGCAGCATCCTCCGGTTTTTGCGGCAATGACAACGGATTCATCTTTTATCAAAATTGGCGACTTAAATATTAATCTGGTAAAATACTCCTATCAACCCAATGGGATAAAATTCTTAGCCATCCATGATAATGAAGATACTGGTGTAAAGGCTGCTTTCGATTACATCAGGTGGAATGGCGGAGAAATTACCGACAGTCAGTACGGTGGCGGAAGAGACTATGTTTTTACACACATGAGTGATGATTACAGAATTGATCCAAATGCAATTTACACACAACGTGGTGTAAACTCACGTTTAAAAAAATCGCCTTACAGTTCTACCGAAGCAGAGCAATTGATCCTTGCTGCCGGAAAACAAATAATTAATTTTTATGATCCAAAATCAACAGGTTACATTTTAACACTGCATAATAATGGCGATGGTGGATTTGGCATTTCATCTTATTTACCCGGTTACAACTTATCCAGCACAGCTGATTCTGTATTTATCAATTTTGAAATGGATGGTGACGATCTGATTTATGTAACCGAGCCTCGGCTTTTCAGCAGCTTTAAAAAAGCCAATGTGAACGTAATTTTACAATCAAAGTTTGCTGAGGATGACGGTTCCTTATCAGTTTATGCCATGAAAAACAACATTCCATATATTAACGTTGAGGTACAACATGGCCACCTGGAAGAAAATTTAAGGCTAATAGAACTCGCCGTATCCGTATTAAAAGAATATGGATTAGTCAAAAAAGAAAAAACGAATATTCAAGTAGAAAACGTAAATAAAACTACTACTCAATAGCTTTCATTTTAGTAACCAGAAAACTTACAAATAAACCAAAACAGCCAATTACTGCGTACGAATATTGTAGGCTGGACAATGCTGAGATATATCCGATTAAAGGCGGCCCCATCAAAAACCCTAAATAACTTACGCTTGAAACCATGGCGATGGCCATACCTGGAGAAATTTTACCATTTTTACCAGCTACGCTATAAACCGTAGGCACAATGCTCGAAACGCCAATGCCTACTAGCATAAAGCCAATAGTAGCGGTTACAACGTAAGGTAAAAACACAGAAATAAACATTCCGCTTGATATAATTAATCCGCTAATCTGTATCGTTTTCTTTCTTCCTAATTTGGCAATAATTTTATCGCCAACAAATCGTCCGGTTGCCATCATAATCATGAAGGATGCATAACCTAAAATAACCAGTGAAGATGGTGCCTTTACAATTTCTTTAAAATAAACACCGCTCCAGTCAAACATTGCACCTTCAGTTGCCATGCTGCAAAAACCGATAATTCCCAATTGCAATAATATACCTTCGGGCTTCATAAGCAGTTTACCTTTACGTTCAGTTTGTGTGCCTTTACCCGGAACTAAATGCTTATAATTAAAAAATATATTGATAAATATAATTGCGACGATAATCCAGAAATGGTGATAAGGGGCAACATGAAGGTTAACCATAAGCAAACCAATCAATGCACCAGTAAACCCGGCGATGCTCCATGCGCCATGGAAGGATGTCATAATAGGTCTGCCAAAGAGCTTTTCAGCTTCAGATCCCTGAGTGTTTACTGCAATATTACACATATTACCAATCACACCAAAAAGGAAGAGAAACGCAGCAAGATGCCAGGGCGCTGTTGCCAACCCCAAATTACTTAATGCCAAAACATATAAAGGAGCGGTAAGTGTTAGTATTGCTTTACTACCATATTTTGTAACCAGATTACCAGAAACTGGCATGGTAACCAGCTGACCAAGTGGCAACGCAAGCAGGATACTTCCTAATTCCCCATCAGACAAATTAAGGCTGTGCTTGATATCCGGAATGCGGCTTGCCCAGGAGGCAAAGGCAATGCCTTGTCCGAAGTAAAACAATGATACAGCTAATCTTATTCTATTTGGTGAACTCTGATTTTGGATTGCCGTAATGGCCGTTGGTGATGAATTATCTTGATGTTTTTGTTGGTCTTCCAAAATCTGATTTTTTGATGAACAATTGCATTTGCAAAGGTCTTCAAATCAAATGGGAAATGGAAACAGTATTTATCATCTGTAAATAATTAAAAAAAAATTTGCAGGCTTATTTTTAACATAACAATTGCTAAACTTTATTTGTGCGGAAAAACTTGAATATGTCGCTCTAACTTGCTACAACAAGTAATCATCTTTTCAGGTTATCGTAAGGATTTACAAAACTTAAGCCTTTAGGCTAATCGTTAGTTTCAAAATAATTGAACAAATAGGTTTGTTCTCGTTTAAAGTGTGTTTAAATTGATTATTAAAACAAAAACCCTATCGGTTTTTGAACCAATAGGGTTTTTGTTTTATATCGGAGCAATGAGCGATCATTACTCCATGATGCTAAAACAAGTTCAGCATGACGATTTATCTATTAAATATGTATCGCTCTATTATCAGTTGCAGCTAATGCAGCTTCTTTTAAAGCTTCTGTGTAAGTTGGGTGAGCATGGCAGGTCCGAGCGATATCTTCTGCTGAAGCACGGAATTCCATTGCTATCACCGCTTCCGCGATCATATCCGCAGCACGTGGACCAATCATGTGCACACCTAAAACCTCATCGGTAGCGGCATCAGCCAGTACTTTGATGAATCCGTCTGTATCCATGCTGGCTTTTGCTCTTCCGCTTGCTTTAAACGGAAACGAACCTGCTTTATACTTCGTTCCTTTTTCTTTCAGTTGCTCTTCGGTTAAACCTACAGATGCAACTTCAGGCCACGTGTATACCACACCAGGAATTAAATTATAATTGATATGCGGTTTTTGTCCTGCGATTGTTTCAGCAACATACGTTCCTTCATCTTCAGCTTTGTGGGCTAACATGGCACCCGTAATAACATCGCCAATAGCATAAACACCTTTAACCGAAGTTTCTAAATGATCATTAACGGGGATTTTTTTTCCACGTTCTTCAACGGTGATTCCGATTTTATCTAAACCTAACCCTTCTGTATAAGCGGTACGACCAACAGCTACAATGCAATAATCTGCATCAAGTGAAATCGTTTCTCCTTTTGGCGTTTCGGCAGTTACCGTTACGGATTTACCTTTTGACGTAGCACCTGTAACTTTATGCCCCATGTAAAACTCCATGCCCAGGTTTTTTTTCAATACACGTTGAAGTTCTTTACCCAAACCAGCATCCATAGTTGCGATGATAGAAGGCATAAACTCCACTACAGAAACTTTAGTTCCTAAACGAGCATAAACAGAGCCTAACTCCAGGCCAATTACGCCACCTCCAATCACCACCATCGATTTTGGAACTTCCTTAATGTTTAAAGCTTCGGTAGAAGTAATAATGCGTTTTTTATCAATAGGTAAAAATGGTAAAGCCGTTGGTTTAGAACCTGTAGCTATAATTACATTTTTAGCAGTTAAGGTTTCTGTAGAACCATCAGTTTTTGTGATCAAAACGGTATTTTTATCTACAAAAGAGCCTACACCCTCATAAGAATCAATTTTGTTTTTTTTGAACAAATAAGTGATACCTGCCGTATTTTGTGCAACAACATCGTCTTTACGGGCGATCATTTGTTTCATATCAACTTTTAAATCCTTTAAGTTAATACCGTGGGTAGAAAAAGTATGAGCAGCGTTATGGAAATGCTCTGAAGAATCTAACAGTGCTTTAGATGGAATACAGCCAACGTTTAAGCAAGTACCTCCAAAAGTTTTATATTTTTCTATAACTGCAGTTTTTAACCCTAACTGAGCACAACGGATTGCGCCTACATAACCACCCGGCCCTGAACCGATAACAACGACATCGTATTGCATAATTTTTGAAAATTTTTATTGCTCAAATGTAGGTAAAAAAGGCGGAAAGCTGAAAATACAAAAGCTTAAAGCTTAAGGCTAAAAGCATAATTTTACATCAAAACTGTTAATCACATTCTTCTAATTTCATTGTAATGTTAAACCCGCTATAAACAAAACAGGCTTCGATAATTCGAAGCCTGTAGCTTACTCAATCTTTAAAAGTATAGAGGCGATAGTTCAAATTTAAAACTGGTATGAAGCTGATGCGCTCAATATAGCGCCACTAGATGTTCCCTCTTTTTTTAATACGCCATCTACATAAATCTGGGCTTTCAAAGTAGAATTAGCATTTGCACCGGTAGCACCTGATGCAATGTTTAATGTTACAGTTCCGGCTGGCACAGTAATTTCCGGACTAGTCCAGCTTGTACCACTTAAACTCGTAGCGGTGGTGGCATTGGCATCATAACCATAAACAACCGTAGTAATGTTGCTTCCGGCTGAGGCTTCTAATTTAAAAACCACTTTATGTGATGATTTAGCAGGCTGGTCTTCATCCTTTTTACACGACATTAAGCTGGTAAAAAGCATCACAGCAAATACAGATAGTACGAACGTTTTGATTGTCTTGTTTTTCATAGTTAGTATAAATAAAATAGATGCTCAAAAGTAATTACAAAGCTATATCTGCGTCAATAAGCGAAAAACATCATTTTTTACTACCTGATTTCAGGTATATTTTATTTTAAATTTTCTTTTCAGGAATAAAGACTGCACTTTTATTTTAATGAGTAAGTTCTTCTTTACTGTTTTTCTTTGGTTAGCTACACAGATTGTTTATGCACAACAAACATCGGCTGACCGGAAATACACAGACAGTTTGCTAAATATTTTTACAAGCCGGGCAAATGATAGCACAAAAGCGAAAGCAGGTTATAAACTAACTGATTTTTATACTGACGTTGACAGTGCGAAGGCCGTATTTTATCTACATAAATCACGAGCTTTAAGTCTATCGCATCCTTTGCTTTATGCAAGATCATTCTGGTATGAGGCGTCAATTTACCAAGACCGAAACTATCCTCTTGCTGAAAAATTACTAATAAAGGCAGATTCTTTACTTCAAAAGTTTGACACGAAAAATGTGTATAAACTAAGGACAATGATCTGGCACAATTATGCACTTATTCAACAGAGAAAAGACGATACCCGGGCTTTGGTTGATATTTTAATTTATCGGGTTTTACCGCTTGCTAAAAAAACGGGCGATAAAGTTTTCATAGGCACAGAATACATTTCAATTGGGGGCATATTTACAGGTTTTGGACAATATGATAAGGCGCTCCCCTACCTTAAACTCGGTGTTAACGCTTTGGTTGATGTTAAGCAGGAGAATTATTATCTTTTGATTAATGCTTACTTAAACTTATCGGAGAATTATTTATTTGCTACAAAATATGAGCGCTCCAGGCAAAACCTTGAATTAGCAAAAGCCATTTTAAATAAATGTACAGATGTAAAAATAAAGTATGGAATTATGCCTTTCTGGCTTGATTATTACAGAACATCAACCCGCTTACTTACCAGTACCAACCAATTTACAAAAGCAATAATGGAGGCGGATAAATCGCTTTTACTGGCTAAAGAATTAGCAGATGAGTTTTCGATGCAAAGCATTAAACTGGATAAATATGCCATTCTTTTTAAGCAGAAAAAATATGACCACGCCAAAGCCCTGCTAAATTCAATAGCAAACGAACCAAAGATAAATTCGTTAGTAAGCAAACGCCTCGAAATTACTCAAGCCAAAGCTGAGATAAATTTTGCTACAGGAAACTATAGAGAAGCTTACATTTGGCTTCAAAAAAGTAAATTTTTAAATGATAGTTTAAACGAAAGCAAATTAAAAGCCGACATTAATGCTTTAGAAATCAGATATCAAAATGCTGAAAACCAAAAGAAAATTGCAAATTTAAATAATGAGAAAAAGCAGAATGCTTTAGTTATTCAGAATAATAAAAGAACTACATGGCTCCTGATTGCTTTGGCATTTTTTTTAATCACTATCGTTATATTATTGATTTTTTACCTTCGCAACTATAAAAAACTGGCCGAACAGCGGGCCATAAATTATCAGCAAAGCGTGGCTGATTTACAGCAAAAGCAACAATTAGAAATAAGCAGAGCGATGCTTAATGCCGAAGAAAAGGAGCGAAACAGGGTGGCCAGAGATTTACATGATGGCCTGGGAGGAATGTTATCTGGCCTGAAAATTAATTTATCAAGCTGGGCCAGAAACCAATCAATTGATTTCCAGGATGCAGAATTGGAAAAAATTGTGAAGCAACTGGATGGCTCGGTAACCGAACTTCGGCTGATTGCCAGAAATATGATGCCACAAACTTTGCTTAAATTCGGACTTGAAGTTGCATTAAAAGATTTGACAGAATCCGCTATGAGTAATGCAATCCACATCGATTTTCAACCCTTAAATATTTCCGGCAACATAGCGCTCGAAGAACAAATTATTATCTACCGGATTGTACAAGAAATGTTAACGAACACGTTAAAACATGCACAGGCAACTGAAGTGGTTTTACAATGCAGCGAAAATGAGCAACACTTTTACATCACTTTAGAAGATAATGGCTTAGGCTTCGATACAAGTAATTATAAAAAAGGGCTCGGATTGGAAAACATAAAAAACAGAGTGGCCTATTTAAAAGGTAAATTCGACCTGGAGTCATCTTCTGCCGGAACAACTATTGATATCGAAATCCCGATTAGTTATGAATAAGAATATTAAACTTGCTGTTGTAGATGATCATCCGATTGTGGTGCAGGGCATTGTATCATTACTTCAAAATTCAAACGATATTGATGTTATTGGCAGCTTTCATAATGCTACAGACCTCATCACTTTTTTAAAGTATAATCATTTAGATATGGTGCTTATTGATGTAATGCTACCCGATATTAACGGCATTGAACTATGTGCTGAAATAAAAAAAATATCGCCGCAAACTATCGTGATAGCGATAAGTAACCACACCGAAAGAAGCATCATTATGCAAATTATACAGAATGGTGCAAGTGGTTATGTTCTGAAAAACGCTTCAGTAGATGAATTAAAGCATTGCATGGAAAACGCTATGCGGGGCGATATCGCTTTTAGTAAAGAAGTGATTGAAATTATAGCTAAACCAAGTATAAACGATTTAAAAGGCAGACCTAAATTTACTAAACGGGAAAAGCAGATTTTACAGCTTATTGCACAAGGAAAAACTACAGCATTAATAGCAGACGAACTTTATTTAAGTCCACTCACTATAGAAACACACCGGCGAAACATGATGCAGAAATTAGATGTTAAAAATGCCATCGAATTAATTAACACAGCTATTGAGCAACTTTTAATTTAGTGCAAGTAAGTTTTGCTGAATTATATACGATTTTACATGTGCAAAGTTGAGAAAAAGCTCATCAGCAATTTTTAACTTTTGGTGCAACCTCACATTATTCTGCACGGCAAAAGTTTTAATTCCAGCCGCTACGCCAGATTTTACACCGTTCAATGTATCTTCAAAAACAATACATTCTTCTTTTAATAACCCCAACTGCTCAACACAAACCAAATAACTTTCAGGATCGGGCTTACTTTTAGTTACGTCAGTTCGGGTGATGAATAATTTAAAATACTTTGCTAATCCGTTACGGGCAAAAACGGCTTCAACATCCGCCCGCGGACTAGCTGTTACGACAGCAAGCACTAAACCTTTTTCAAAAAAATGCTGAACAAAATCTAGTGCATACGGCATTAAATCAATATCTATCGTTTTAAATCCGTTGTTCGTCAGTTGTTCACGCTGTGAAACAAACTCCATATAATCAACATCCAATTTGTATTTACTAATAATATTTTTAGCATTTTGAGGAAGCGGGATTCCAGCGTAATTATTTAACCAATCTTTAAAATCAATAACAATTTGATAAGGCGCTAAAAAGTCATTCCATCTGTCAAAATGAAACTTTTCTGAATCAATTAGTGTTCCGTCTAAATCAAATAATAATGCTTTTACTTTAATCATTCTAATGGGTTAGGGTATTAGTTTTAAGGGATTACCTCAAATAAAAAAAACTGTTGAATTTGTGTTTTGCCAAAATTATTATCGACACAAAAAATTAAAGATTCATTTCCATTCGCCAGTTTCGGTCCAAAAGTAACACCTTCTATGTTATCAATATGCATATTCAGCGCATCAAAATCAAATAACAATTTTTTGTGTAAAGGCTTAGGCTTGCTTTCGATGAATGATAAATTATCAATAACATTTTCGGCACCTTTTAAATCAACCAAATACAGTCTCACGAAGGAATGATCATCTCGTCCTTTTGCCCAAGCTCTCTCCATGATTAATAAAGTATGATTATTTATGGCCAGGATTTCTGAAATACCATTTAAATTCCAGTCACTTTCAGCTGTTGGTTTAATGGGCAGTGCATCCAGCTGATAGGCATATTGAGCTATACTTTTTTTAGCCTGAACATTAAACTTTGTAATTCTGGTTAAAGCCTGATCAAAACCAAAATGAGATTGTTCCCCATCCTGATAAAGCGGTTCTTCCAAACTGGCATACAAAGTTTTAAAATTATCAGCATAAGTTAACCCTTCAAAAAAGGCATTTTTTCGTACGCCATAATTTTGTTTAGTGATATGAAAACCTGATGGCAGCGCTACGGTATCTAAAAATTTTCCACTGGTAGAAATAAAAGTTAGAGCAGGCTGAACAATGGTTGTATCGGTTTTACGAAATAATCGTTCTCCTTCGTTGCTCCATATCAGGTTATTTTTAACTGGATTGTAACGAATAGATTCTCCGTCGGCTTTTGAATTTTTCCCTTGCTGATATTTGGGATACTGAATACCATCCTCCTGTTGGATAAATGTGACTTTCGTCAACCTTATGGTATCAATCTTATTTTCTTTAATATCTATTTGCGCAGCATAAAATCTGGCAGGACTAAACTGCGATGGATCATCACTGATTAAATAATATTGATTATTTCCAGCATCATAATCGATCCCTGATAAACCACCGACAAACGTATTTTGAAAGGTTTGGTTTAAAGGCAGAACGTATTCATCCAAGAAATTAACTGATGAGACAGTTCTCTCTCTCCCTTTAATATTCCTTGAAATAGAACAAGCGCTAAAAAATACAGCAATGATCAGGCAAAAAAATGAAGTTCTTTTCAAATCGAAATATTTTATTGGCAAAAGTATTGAAATCGATCAAATAAATAAGCCGCTTCAATTTAATATTGAAACGGCTTGTTCAATTTCTTAATTAATGATATTAAAACAGTTTACCGATTACACGATAAGAAGTATTGTTACCATCAACCACCTCTTCGTAATAAACATCATCAGGCGATACAAAATATTTTTCGTCTTTAATAACTACTTCTCTGCAACCATCAGGCAAGGCATCGATAATATCACCAATTTCATGTGTATCAACAGGCCCGTCAGTATTTAGAACACCATCCTTTCCGGCTACAACATATACAGTTGCTCCATCAGCATTTTGACGCTGGGTATAATAAACGCCTTTATATTCGTAGTAATCTGTGCCGTTAATAGTTACCAGTTTTGCCTCTTCTGGTAAGCTTGGCACCTGGGCGCCAACTGGTGGCACAACTACTTCGTATTGGTTATTATTTTGTTGATAAAACAATCCGCCTGAATAATAAAATTGATTTGCCCCAAAGTAAAACGGATAATATCCATATGGAAGCACTCCTATTCTAAATCCCAAAAACGGACGATAAAAGTTGTAATAACTATAATAAGGTCTGTAAAAAGTGCGACCGTACCCAGGGCGATAACCATAGCTTGGTCGATGATATCCAAAGCCAGGACGTATAGTTCTTATTCCTGATGAATATCCACGGGGCGCCTGAGCAATCCTGTTATTTGACCTAATCATGCCCGAACCTCTGGAAAATGAACCGCCAACTCCAAACGGAGCTACTGAGCCAGATCGCCCGCCACTACTCCTGCTTGGTCTTTGAGCACCGGCATTTTCTACATTTACAGCGGATATTATGGCTACTGCCGCAAATACAACCAATCCTTTATAAAATAACCTTTTCATTGTATGTTTATTTAATTAACAGTATGACGGGTAAAATGCCCTAAAGATTATGTATAAAATAAATTTAACTATTTTTTGATACAGCAATGACGAATTTTTACAGGAAGTTTAACTAACCTTTTACGTTGGGCACTTTTTATTCGATCGCTAATCGGCTATATTTAGGGCTTATTATAAAAATCAGTATAAATGAATTTTTCAAGATTTTTCAGCCTGCTTTTCTGTTTGTTAATCTCAGGAAAGATATCTGCACAACAAACCGATTCTGCCTATGTTAGAGATAATTATACTAAAATAGAGCGTCAAATTCCGATGAGAGATGGTGTAAAGCTTTTCACATCAATTTATGTTCCTAAAAACGAAAGCATAAAATATCCATTTTTAATTAACAGAACACCCTATACAGTAGCGCCCTACGGCGAAAATGAATATAAAAAAACTTTAGGAAACTTTCCTGCAATGATGAGGGAAGGTTTTATTTTTGTTTATCAGGATGTTCGGGGCAAGTGGATGAGTGAGGGAGTGTTTGATGATATCCGTCCGCAGACCACTAAGAAAGGCAAAAAGGACATTGATGAAAGTACAGACACTTATGATACCATTGATTGGTTAGTAAAAAACATCAAAGGCAACAATGGAAAAGCCGGAATTTATGGAATTTCTTATCCCGGTTTTTATTCTACTACGTCATTACCTAATTCACACCCTGCTTTAAAAGCGGTATCACCTCAGGCTCCCGTAACCGATTGGTTTATAGGCGACGATTTTCACCACAGAGGTACGCTGTTTTTAATGGATGCTTTTAGCTTCATGAGCAGCTTTGGTGTTCCTCGCCCAAAGCCAATCACTCCTGACAATGGCCCCAAGGGTTTTCAGTTTCCTATTCAGGATAATTATCGTTTTTATCTAGAAGCAGGTTCAGTTAAAAACCTAAAGGAAAAATATTTTGCAGACAGCATAAAATTTTGGAATGATTTGTTTAAACATTCCAATTTAGATACCTTTTGGAAAGCTAGATTAATTACGCCACATTTAACCAATGTTAAACCGGCCGTAATGGTAGTTGGCGGATTTTTTGATGCCGAAGATGCTTATGGAACATTTGCTACCTACAAGGCTATTGAAAAACAAAACCCGGGAGCAAATAATATTTTAGTTGCAGGCCCATGGTATCATGGTGGATGGGTGCGTAGCGATGGTGCTTCCTTTGGTGATATTCAATTTGGGAAAACAACCAGTATTGATTATCAGCAACAATATGAACTTCCATTTTTTAAGCATTATTTAAAAGGAATAGGAAAATTTGATGCGGCTGAAGCCAATATTTTCGTTACAGGAACAAATGAATGGAAAAAGTTTAGCAGCTGGCCGCCGCAGGAGGTGGTAAACAAAAACCTTTATTTACACCCTAACGGAAAACTAAGCTTTGAAAAAGTGGACAGAACAGATAGCTGGGATGAATATGTAAGTGATCCCAATCATCCTGTTCCGTACCAGGATGGGATTCAGGCTAAACGAACACGAGAATACATGATAGATGACCAGCGTTTTGCCGAGCGAAGACCAGATGTAAAAACCTATCAAACCGAAGCTTTGACAGAAGACATCACTTTAACCGGACCAGTATTAGCTAACCTCGTAGTTTCTACTACCGGAACTGACGCGGATTACGTGGTAAAGTTAATTGATGTTTATCCTGAAGATGCACCAAATCCTAACCCCAAAAACATCATGATGGCTGGTTATGAAATGCTTGTTCGAGGAGAAATAATGCGTGGAAAATACCGTAATAGTTTCGAAAAGCCTGAACCTTTCACGCCTGGATTAATTACCAAGGTAAGCTACCCGCTTCCAGATGTTGCGCATACTTTCAAAAAAGGACACAAAATTATGATTCAAATTCAGAACTCATGGTTTCCTCTAGCTGATCGCAATCCACAAATGTTTATGGATATTTACCAGGCAGAACCTGGCGATTTTCAAAAAGCAACTCACAGGGTTTACCACGATGTAAACAATAGCTCGTTTATTACGGTATCGGTTTTGAAGTAAATTTGAAATATTAATCAAAGGCATTCGCAATCACGAGGCATAGCTTACTTCCATTACTAATAAAGTAAAGATTGAGATTGCTTGGTGTCTCGCAATGACGAAAAGAAAACAGATAATGAGAAAGCTCCTCACCATATTAGCTATTGGGTTTACCATAGCCAGCGCACATGCCCAAATGCTTGGTAAAAATCAAGTCAACTCCCGGGCCGATAGTTTACGCGGAACACTTACGCCTTTGCGTGCCTGTTACGATATTAATTTTTACCATTTAGATGTTAAAATAGATATTGATCAAAGGTCAGTAAGCGGAAGCAATGAGTTCGTATTTACAGCAATGCAGGATTTTAACAAACTTCAATTTGATCTTTTTGACAACTTAAAAGTAGAAAAGGTGCTTTATAAAGGCACTGAACTCAAATTTTCAAGAGAATACAATGCCGTTTATGTAAATTTTCCAAAAACCATAAAAAAAGGAGCCAAGGATAGATTCACTGTATTCTATTCAGGAAATCCTCGAGTGGCTAAAAATGCGCCGTGGGACGGAGGCTTCATATTCAAAAAAGACGCTGCCGGAAACCCTTTCGTTTCTGTTGCCTGCCAGGGTTTGGGCGCCAGTGTATGGTGGCCAAACAAAGATCATCAAAGTGATGAAGTAGACAGCATGCTGATTAGCATCAGCGTTCCTAAATCACTTCAGGAAATTTCCAACGGAAGATTAAGAAAGATAGTTGATCAGGCAGATGGCTACAAGCAATATAACTGGTTTGTAAGTAACCCGATTAACAATTACGACGTTACTTTTTACATTGGCAAATATGCGCACTGGGAAGATACTTTTGATGGAGAAAAGGGCAAATTATCCATTGATTACTGGGCATTACAAATTGATAGTGCAAAAGCTCGCCCGCATTGGGATGCAGATGTAAAACCAATGTTAAAGTGTTTTGAGTATTGGTTTGGCCCCTATCCCTGGTATAAAGACGGTTATAAGTTAGTTCAAGCCCCACACCTGGGCATGGAACACCAAAGTGCTGTTGCTTATGGCAATCAATTTAAAAAAGGATACCTTGGAAGAGATTTAAGCGGCACCGGGCATGGTTTAAAATGGGATTTCATTACCATTCATGAAAGCGGCCATGAATGGTTTGGAAATAATATCACCTCTAAAGATATTGCAGATATGTGGATTCACGAGGGTTTTACAAATTATTCTGAAACCTTATTTACTGAATGTACAGAAAGTAAGTCTGCTGGCAGCGAATATGTTATTGGCCTCAGACAGGGGATTAATAACGACATTCCAATCATTGGCCCATACGGTGTTAACAAAGAAGGCTCAGGCGATATGTATCCAAAGGGAGCAAATTTAATTCACATCATCCGTCAGTTAATAAACGATGACGAAAAATTCAGACAAATTTTAAGAGGCTTAAATAAAACTTTCTATCACAAAACCGTTACTACATCGGAGATAGAAAATTTCATCGCTAAACAGAGTGGTTTAAAACTTGACAAAACTTTCGATCAGTATCTACGCCATACCAAGATCCCAACATTTGAATATAAAATCAATAACGGACAGCTTTCATACAGATGGATTTCGGATGTTAAAGGTTTCGATATGCCTGTTAAGGTGAGCCTGACGGATAGTTCTTTCACACTGATTAAACCAACCAACGACTGGAAAACCATCAAGGTTGCTGCTAATATTACGTCAGAAAACTTTAAAGTAGATCCTGCATTTTATATCAATATCAAAAAAGATAATGATTAGTTAAAAAAATGAATTGATAAGCAGCCTTTTAGCAAGAAGGAATAAATTAATTTGTTTTCCCACGCAACTTATTCTTTAATTTTTCGTCTTACTAACTAATTAAAACCATTATTATCTTCCAATGAAAAATATATTAGCAATATTGATTACTTTATCAACAGTTACAATAAGTTTAAATGTAACTGCTAAAGAACAGATAACAATCACTTCATCTAAACATATAGATGACGACAGAGAAGTTAGTAATTTTAACGGAATTGCTGCTGCAGGGCCTATTAATGTTGTGGTAACAATAGGAAATAAAGAAAGTTGCCGTTTAGAAGGCGATGCCGAAGCAATTGCCACTATTGTTACAGAAGTTAAAGGAAATGTCCTCATCATTCGCCCGCAAACCAGTATCACCAGCTGGTCTAAAAAATATGAGAACAAGAAAATTACCGCTTATGTTTCGGCCAGAGAGCTTGCCAGTTTAACCGTAAGCGGATCAGGTAATCTTTTAGTTAGCGGCAAAATAAATACGGGAGAATTAACTACAACCGTAAGTGGTTCCGGAAGTATTAAAGCGATTGTTGATGTGGATAATTACCATGCTTTTTTAAGTGGGTCGGGATTTTTAAACATTAGCGGAAACGCAGACCAATCAGATATTAAAATCAGTAGTTCGGGTATATTTGAAGGAAAAAGCTTCGCCGTAAATACTTTAAATGCTAAAATTAGTGGTTCAGGATCAATAAATGTAAAAGCAGATCAATCAATTAAAGCCTTTATCAGCGGTTCGGGTAGTGTAAACTATTCTGGTAATGCTACCGTAGATAAAACCATCATTGGATCAGGCAGAGTCAGAAAATTATAAGTTTTTGAAAAATGATCAAGCCATCGAAAATTTTCGATGGCTTTTTTGTTATTTTATTTTTTTCAAATTATCATCGCACTTACAATCAAGTGAATTAAATTTATGCTCAATAAAACATTAATTACACTATTTAAAAGAGATCTCAACAGACTTAAATCTGAAATTGAATCTTATCAAAATGAATCAAACATCTGGCTGATTGAAGCAAACATTTTAAACTCCGCCGGAAATTTATCGCTTCATTTAATCGGAAATTTAAATACATACATTGGTGGGGTTTTAGGAAAGACAGATTACATAAGAAACCGTCCGCTTGAGTTTTCGCTCAAAAATATCCCCCAAAAAGAACTCATTATCAAGATAGAAGAAACGATAGTAGTGATTGAAGAATCTTTAAAAAGGATTACTCAAAATGAACTCGATGCTGAATTTCCATTGCTTGTGCTTGAAGAAAAAACATCTACTGCGTTTCTGCTGGTTCATCTCGCAACGCACTTAGCCTATCACCTGGGACAGGTTAATTACCACAGAAGGTTATTGGATAAATAGCTGTAATTAAAACTGAATACCTAATACCGTCAAATTTTCTATATAATTAATTTTCTGACTGGCTTTATCGTATTCATCCCAACCCGTTGTATGAACATTAGTTAAGTTAGTGGCGCCAAATTTTGTTGAATTTTGAAGGTATATATTTTTCCAAATATAAAATTTAAGGCCAATTTTTGCAGAAACGCCATAACCCGAAACACTAAAATGGTTGTTTCGACCTTGCCCGAATAGGCGAACATCAGAACGTGGAACCATCAAACCACCACCTAATCCAGTTTCTAAGGTCAACGAGGTATTTCCTCCGGGTGCCACCCAAATATCATCATAACGTTCCACCTCAATATTAGCATAGTTAAAACCATCAGTATGTTCATAGGTAAGCATACTTTCTTTAACATTGATCATTTGGCCATTGTAGCTTCCGGCTAAACTTCCTGTTGGCGTATTGGCTGGAGAAATGTTTGCACCGATATTTCCTGTTATGGCTACAGTTTGTGGAATATCCATTACATATTTCATGTGATCCCAACCAATAGAGATGCTGTAATTATCTTTAATAAAATAACCTACCCTGATGTTGTATTGTGGAACAGTAATTAAAGATGGATTTAAATATTGCCAGCTCAATTTTGACTGCCTGTCGTGCGCCACTACATCATGTAATGTAAAGTCATAATTCGGACCCTGAAAACGGATATCACTTTTTCCATACCAGGAATTATTATATCCCCAATGGAAATAAAAATTGCCTTTACGGGAGAAATTTCTTTTATGTTCTGGATTAAATAAACTTTTTGATTCGGTATTGTTATTAACAGTTGATGTATTAATCTCCTGAGCTTGCAACCGTTTTCCGAACAATAGCGCTAAAAACAGTATGGATATTCTTTTCACGCAGCAAATTGAGCAAAAAGGGATATAATTTACAACATCTTTAACAATTTGTACCTTCAGATATACAAAAAATGACTTTTAAATTTTAAAAGCGGGTATAAACCGCAACCTGAACAATATTATTACTGGTATGTCCAAACGAATTCTTTATGGCTTGATTCATATAACCTGCTTCCACATCAATTTTTCTGGAGAACCTATAACCGGCAGCGAAATATAATCTGTTTTGATCAAATACACTATTATTGATTTGATCCTTATTTTGAAAATTTAGAAAAACCTCATTTTGCAGTGCAACGAAAGCTCCGTTTGTAAAGCTTGCTTCGGTCTTTTTTAAAGGCTGAATTAACCTGAAAAAGTACCTGAAACGTTGAGCAAATACATCTTCATTAGCTCTTTCTATGAACCTTTGTTCTACCCTAACCCTATGGGTGGCAAAAATTGAACTTAATTTATGATTATAAATATACTGCTCAAATATGCGGTGCTCATGTAAAAAAAGATTTGAACTCCCAGGAGATTGTGACTGCGTAGTTTGCCACAAATAACCTAAGGCAACATTGCTTTTAGCATTGATAAAATACTGAAGCGCCGGACGAACCAAAGTATTTCGTACATACTTCCAGTCATCTGCAGATCGAACCTGAATATCAAACTGTAAGCCCCACTTATTGTTAAATTTGGTATTGTTTAAAAACATAAACCATCCTGTATTCTGATATTGTGTTTGTGCAGAAAGATTTGAAAATATGCTTAACACGAAAAGTATAGAAAGTAAAATTTTTCTCATTATATATTTGGTTGTTCTACAAAATGCTAAAATAGCAGAATTTTAAGAAAGCTTGGCTACAAACATTCAATTGTTAATACAGAACATGATAACCTGTTAGATTGTTGAAGAAAATGTGGCTTTATTAAATTTTCATTTAGCGTTAAGCAATTAAAAATTTATCTTCGTTAAAGTTTTAGCCGTTACAACAGTTAATTGGCGGCTTAATCTTAACATTACAAAACGTAAAATAAGAACAAAATGATTATTGAACCGAGAATGAGGGGCTTTATTTGTTTAACGGCACATCCCGATGGTTGCGCTCAAAACGTAAAGAACCAAATTGAATATGTAAAATCAAAAGGTGCTATTAACGGACCTAAAAAAGTATTGGTAATTGGTGCATCAACAGGCTTTGGCCTGGCATCGCGTATTACCGCTGCTTATGGTTCAGGAGCTTCAACTATTGGTGTTTTTTTCGAAAAAGCGCCTTCTGCCGGTAAAACTGCATCTCCAGGCTGGTACAATACTGCAGCTTTCGAAAAGGAAGCACACGCTGCGGGTTTATATGCTAAAAGTATTAATGGTGATGCTTTCTCAAATGAAATTAAAGCTAAAACACTTGAACTAATTAAGGCAGATTTAGGTCAGATAGATTTAGTAATCTATAGCCTGGCTTCTCCGGTTAGAAAAAATCCTAAGACTGAAGTTTTACATCGTTCTACATTAAAACCAATTGGTTCAACATACACTAATAAAACGGTTGATTTCCATACAGGCAATGTTACAGAAATTTCTATTGAGCCTGCTACAGAAGAAGACATTGAAAACACAGTTGCTGTAATGGGTGGCGAAGACTGGGCGATGTGGATTGATGCATTAAAAGCTGAAAACCTGTTGGCTGAAGGTGCTACAACAGTTGCTTATTCATACATTGGCCCTGCATTAACAGAACCTGTTTACCGTAAGGGTACAATTGGCCGTGCTAAAGATGATTTAGAAGCTACTGCATTTAAAATTGCTGATGGTTTACAAGACATCAATGGAAAAGCTTATGTATCAGTAAATAAAGCTTTAGTTACGCAGGCCAGTTCGGCAATTCCGGTAATTCCTTTATATATTTCATTGCTATACAAAATCATGAAAAAACAAGGAATTCACGAAGGTACCATCGAGCAAATTCAACGCTTATATGCTGATAGATTATTCCACGGCGGAGATGTTCCAGTGGATGAAAAAGGAAGAATCAGAATTGACGATTGGGAAATGCGTGAAGATGTACAGGCTGAAGTTGCCAAATTATGGGAACAGGCAACTACAGAAACCCTTCCATCAATAGGAGACTTACCTGGCTACCGTGCCGACTTTTTAAGCCTCTTCGGATTTGAAATTGATGGTGTTGATTATCAAAAAGATGCGAATGAAGTAGTAGAAATTGAAGGATTAGTAGATTAATATAATCTAACTTTAACATAATACGGGCTGGCTTTTTAAGTCAGCCTTTTTTTATAAATTTAAATTATGAATTTCGACCTGCAACCAATGTTAGAAAATGAGCTGATTAAATTAGTTCCGCTAAAGGAAGATGATTTTGAAAGCCTTTTTAGTATAGCTGCCGACCCTCTAATCTGGGATCAGCACCCGAACAAAGAACGCTATAAACGTGAAGTTTTTGAGAATTTTTTTCAAGGAGCAATAACATCTAACGCAGCCTTTATCGTATATGATCAAAAAACTGGTAATGTAGTAGGCAGCTCAAGATATTACGAATTAGACGAAGAAAATAGCTCCATCACCATTGGATATACCTTTATTGGCCGTAATTACTGGGGCAAAGGTTACAATGCAGCCATGAAGAAACTAATGTTGAACCACGCTTTCAAATTTGTAAACAAGGTTGAGTTACATATTGGCGCTACTAATTTTCGATCGCAAAAGGCAGCAGAAAAATTAGGTGCAGTTAAAATTGGCGAACAAGATATTACCTATTTTGGCGAACAAGCCAAATGGAATTTTATCTACCAGATCAATAAAGATAATTGGCTTAATCGGGAATCCAAGCTATAAATTTACAATACAATGCTAACCTATATTTACCACATCATTTAATAAAATCGTGTTTTCGGTTTAGTATTGTTATCTTTGTATAATTCTCAATTTCCACTCAACTTTCTAAAACAAAACAATTATAATATATGGCTAAATCTCAGGCAACGTACAGTAAAAAAGAGAACGAGAAAAAAAGATTAAAAAAACAAAAAGACAAACAAGAGAAAAAAGAAGAACGTCAGGCAAATGCTAAAAAAGGTCTTTCATTAGAAGATATGATGGCTTATGTTGATGAAAACGGTAACATCTCTTCTACTCCACCAGATCCTAAAAAAATGAAAGTAATCAATACTGAAGATATTCAGATTGGGATTTCAAGACAAGAAGATATAGTGGATGAAAACCCAGTTAAAAAAGGAACAGTAACTTTCTTTAATGATAGCAAAGGTTACGGCTTTATTAAAAATACTGAAACTCAGGAAAGTATTTTTGTTCACGCAAATGGTTGCGTTACGCAAATCAAAGAAGGCGACAAAGTAAATTTTGAAGTAGAAATGGGCCAAAAAGGACCAACTGCTGTTAAAGTTTCTAAAATTTAATCTCCAAATGTATCCCAAACCGGATACATCAATCTTCATGCGCAAGGTTTTATCTCATATATAATTCCGTCTATTTAAACATAAAACCGAGCGCATATTTCTTTTTCATTTTTTTGAAAAGCGAATTCCAGATCAACATTCAGGCAGTCGTCCTGCCATCGCTATTAGTCCTCATTACGCTACGCTACATTCCGGGCTAACCGCTTTGTCAGGTTTATTTTGCAATAACTGCATTTCATTTTAACGCTTAATCGCTTAAAGGCAATGTTTCATGGGAAAATAATTACTCTTTGAAAGAATTACGAGCTGGTATATTGTAGAATGTGACTTCAAAAGCCAGGTACTGCTGACATTAATTTTCAAAAAAATCTAATAATTTCAATTATCGGTGTGGAATTTGTTTAAGAACGACATCATAACAACACACACAAAGAAATTAAAATCATGAAACCTGCATAAGCAACCATTTAAAAATTAATCAAAAGCAGCTTATGCAAGCTTCATATCAATTAAAAAACACTACATATTATGAAAAAATTAATCGCAATTGCACTCGTAGCATTTTTAGGCCTTTCATCAGCAATGGCTCAGCAGGCAGATTTACGTAGAAAAATAAATGTTAGCGGATCAGCAGAAACAGAAGTAACACCTGATATTATCTACATCAGCATCTCGCTTAAAGAATATCTAAATGGCAAGAAAAAAGTAGAAATTACAGATTTGGAAAATCAATTGTTTTCCGCTGTACAAAAAGCAGGAATTGCAAAGGAAAACTTAACTATTAGCAATTTAAGCAGCTGGAACTATGCCACTGAAAAAAAGAAAAATCCTGATTTTTTGGCCAGCAAACAATATCGTTTAAAGGTTTCTGACCTGAATAAATTCAATGCCATTTTAGATGGAATTGACGCAAAAGGTATCGCAAGCACCAATATAGAAAGCTATGATTACTCGAAAATTGAAAGCCTGAAAAAAGATCTGAAAATTAAAGCCTTATTGGCAGCTAAAGAAAAAGCAGCTTATATGGTGGCCGCATTGGGAAACAAATTAGGTGGCGTAATTGAAATTCAGGATGGTGGTGATAACATTATACAACCTGTTTACAGAAATTACATGATGAAAGCAGAAATGGCTGATGCAGGGGCTGCTCCGGAAATTGATTTCAAAAAGATTAAGTTGAGCTTTACTGTGAATACCATATTTGAAATTTTTTAAAATTTAACATTTTAAATAGATGATTTTAAAACCTACCAGAAACATTTTGGTAGGTTTTTTGTTAGGTAACAATCGAAACACTAAATTTTAAAAATTATGAAAAAATTCGTTTACACCCTAGCACTAATCTTAACATTAGGCATTAGTTTCAATTCTGTTCAGGCAGCAAACAAACCTGCAAAAAATGCTACAGAATTAACAGCTGAGCAGTCTGCACAATTAGAAAGAATTAAAACTCGTGTGGAAGAAATCAGAGACATGGATAAATCAAACTTGACGAAAGCAGAACGCAAAGCTTTACGTAGCGAGTTAAGAGAACTAAAAGGTCAGGCTCGTGCAGTTTCTGGCGGTGTTTATCTTTCAGTTGGTGCCATTATCATCATCATTTTATTGTTGATTTTGATTTTATAATCAGAATACAATCACACCTATCTATAAAAACACAAAAAGCATCACAGTTTAAAACTGTGATGCTTTTTTTTATCCTCGTCATTGCTAGGCACGAAGCAATCTTTGTACATGAGATATTGCTCCGGATCTAGCGGTGAGGAAATATTTAAAATCTAATCAATCATATCAAAACCTGTATATTTTACTAAAACTTCAGGGATCTTTATTCCGCTTTCTGTTTGATAGTTTTCTAAGATGGAGGCAACTATTCGTGGTAGAGCCAAAGCACTTCCGTTTAACGTATGCGCTAACTGTGCTTTTCCTTCCTTGCCTTTAAAGCGAAGTTTTAAGCGGTTAGCCTGGTAAGTTTCAAAATTAGAAACAGATGAAACCTCTAACCAGCGTTCTTGCGCCGCACTCCAAACCTCCATATCGTAAGTCATAGCAGAAGTAAAGCCCATATCGCCACCGCACAAGCGTAAAACACGGTAATGTAAACCCAGTTCCTGCAATAAAGATTGAACGTACCGACTCATTTCTTCCAGGGTTGCATAAGATTGATCCGGGTGTGTAATTTGTACCACCTCTACCTTATCAAACTGATGCAAACGATTTAAGCCACGTACGTGTGCACCGTAAGAACCCGCTTCTCTACGAAAACATGGGGTGTAAGCCGTGTTTTTAATAGGCAAATCTTCTTCCTTAATTATTACGTCACGGTATAGGTTAGTCACCGGTACTTCTGCAGTGGGGATTAAATACAAATCATCAACTGTTGAGTGATACATTTGTCCTTCTTTATCTGGCAGCTGACCCGTACCAAAACCGGAAGCAGCATTTACCAGATGTGGCACTTGCATTTCTTTATAACCTGCAGCAGTAGCATGATCTAAAAAGAAATTAATCAAAGCACGCTGTAACCTCGCTCCTTTTCCTTTATAAACAGGAAAACCAGCACCCGTAATTTTTACACCCAATTCAAAATCAATAATATCATATTTAGCAGCCAGTTCCCAATGCGGCAATGGTTTAGCAGGGAGTATAGCTGGGGCACCATGTAAGTAAACCACTTCATTTTCCTCCGCTGTTGAACCTTTTGGCACTATATCGTATGGTAAGTTTGGCAACTGAACAAGCAGATTAAATTGTGCTGTTTCCAGCTCATTTAACTTTTCTGTTAAATTTTTAATGCTTTCTTTATGCGTTCCAGTTTGCGTTTTAATCGCCTCAGCTTCCTCTCTCTTGCCCGCCCGCATTAAATCGCCAATTTGCTTGGCAGCTGCATTAGCTTCTGCGGAAATAGCATCAAGAGTGGTTTGAGTAGAACGACGTTCTTCATCAACTTTAATGATTTCATCTACCAACTCTGGTTGTTTAAAGTTCCGAACACTTAAACGTTCTAAAACTTTGTCTCTATTTTCGCGGATATAATTAACTTGCAGCATTATTTAATTTTTTAGCAAAGATAATAATTAAGTCGTCATTGCGAACGTAGTACGGCAATCTCTCTCCAAAAAGATTGCTTCGTCGTTCCTCCTCGCAATGAGAAGAATATGAAAACTATGGATGGCAAAATTTTTCTCGTACCCACGCCAATAGGCAATCTGGAAGACATGACTTTTAGAGCAATTCGTATTTTAAAAGAATGTGATTTAATTTTGGCTGAGGATACCCGAACCAGTGCACCGATGTTGAAGCATTTCGGTATTGATAAACGGGTTTTTTCGCACCATCAGCACAATGAACATAAGGCTACCTCAGAAATTATTAAATTTCTACAGGAAGGACAAAAAATTGCATTAATCTCCGATGCTGGAACACCGGCAATATCTGACCCAGGTTTTTTTCTGGTTCGTGAAGCGATAAAAAATGGCATCGCTGTAGAATGTTTACCTGGTGCTACAGCATTTGTACCTGCATTGGTTAATTCGGGCTTGCCAGCTGACGCTTTTTGTTTTGAAGGATTTTTACCGGTTAAAAAAGGCAGACAAACCAAATTTAAAAAGTTAGCCGAAGAAGAACGAACCATCATACTTTATGAAAGCCCGCACCGTTTATTAAAAACTTTAGAGGAATTTGCACAGTATCTGGGCGGTGATAGAGAAGCCTCAGTAAGCAGAGAACTTACCAAAAAGTTTGAAGAAACCGTACGCGGTACTTTGGTAGAAATAAAATCACATTTTGAAAACAATACTTTAAAGGGAGAATTTGTAATTTGCATTGCAGGGAAAGATTTGAGTAAGGAGAAAAGAGCAAAGAATAAAGACAAATATGATGATGCAGAATAGCATATCTAAATTACCGACAATTATTTTTTAAAATTATTATGAATAGCATTGATAGATTTTTAAGTGACGAACAAGACCCTAAAGCGGTAGAAAAAGTAATCAGTAAATTAAATGATCTTTTAACCACCGGCGAAGAGCTTTTATATTTAGCTGTTCAAAAGAAACCAGCTGTAAACTTGCTGCCTGATAGCATAGCAATATCAAACAAAAGAATTTTTTATTGCGAGCCTGGCAACTTAGGCCTAACAATGAACTTTAAAGATATTTCTTGGAAAAACATTAAGGAAGTTTCATTCAAAGAAGAATTTTTTGGATCTAAATTTATATGTGTACCGCAACAGGGCGAAAACATTGTAACCGAATTTATTCCCAAAACGCAGGCAAGAAAATTACATCAGGCCGCTAATCAACAGCTGGATGAATATAAGCAATTACTTCGTCAGCAAAAGTTAGAAGAAAATCGTGCTACAGCATCATCCATCAACACCACACCTCAGCCATTCGTAGATATTACTCCTATTGAAGTGATTGAGCCGGAGCCGGTTCAAATTGCACCCGTTATAGAAGAGGAACCTGAAGACGAAACAACGCTAAAACTGCGAAAATTGAAAACGCTGTATGATAAGCATTTGATTACACAGGAAGAATATGATGCTAAGAAATCAGCTATTTTAGATAGTATGTAATGTTGCGGAACCGTGCTCAGTATGAAATGAATATAATACGATCATACTATGAATTTATTTCAGCGTCTTACTAGTCAGGATTAAATTAAATTGGAATAACCATTAAGATGCTGAAACGAATTCAGCAGGACGAGAAAAGGCAAAAGCCCAATATGAAAACCAATCAAACCTACTTACTCGCCCTACTTAGCGCATTTTTACTATGGCTAGGCTGGCCTCCAATTCCTTTTACAACACCACTGTTATTAATCGCATTAGTACCTTTACTTATTGCAATAGAAAACATTACTACAAGTGAAGTCACGAAAACGGGCAAAAAAATTTTCTTAATTTCCGGCTTAACATTTTTGGCATGGAATACAGCTTCTGTTTATTGGGTTTATAATGCCATTAAAGCCTATAACGGAGCAATTGTCGCCATTCCTGTTTCTCTTATTCCCTTTGGTTTGGGCGCCTTGTTAATGACATTTGCCTTCTGGCTATTTTATCGTTTAAGGAAGTTTGTTAATCAAAAAATAGCTTACCTGGGATTAATTTCTTTCTACATCACATTAGAATATTTGCAACAAAACTGGGATTTAGCCTTCCCCTGGATGACTTTAGGCAATGGTTTAGCAGGCATGCATCAGCTGGCGCAATGGTATGATTATACCGGAGTTTACGGTGGTTCATTTTGGATTTTACTAAGCAACATCCTTGCTTTTGAAGCTTATCAAACTTATAGATCTAAAGCGGGTTACCTTAGATTTAGAATGTTAGGCATCTGGTTTGCTGTCATAATAGTTCCAATAGGTATTTCGCTAATTAAATATTACAATTACGAAGAAAAAGGCACACCAAGCAATGTGGTAGTGGTACAGCCTAACATTGATCCTTATTTAAAGTTAAGTGAAATTCCGCCAGCAACGCAGATTAACATTTTAACGCATTTATCTGATTCTGTAGCGCAAACTAATACCGAATATTTTATATGGCCGGAAACTGCTATTCCTAGTTATGCTGACGAAGAAACGATCCGTACCAACCCGGATTATACTACACTTCAAAACTTTTTAGGGAAATACAAAAACGGAACATTAATTACCGGGATTGAAAGCATCAAAGTATATCCAGACAAACGCACAATTTCAGCAAAATATGATGAACGTAGCGGGCAATATTTTGATAATTTTAATTCAGCCATGCAGGTTGAAAACTCTGCAAATGTTCAGTTTTACCATAAATCGAAGTTAGTACCTGGAGCTGAAAAAATGCCTTTCCCTAAAGTTTTTTCTTTTATGGATGGTGTTTTTTCACAGTTAGGCGGCAGTGTAAGCGGATGGGGCTGGCAAGAAAAACCAAGTGTTTTATATGCGCAAAGTGGAATAGGTGCTGCGCCTGTTGTATGTTATGAAAGTCTGTGGGGAGATTGGATTGGGCAGCAAGTTAAAGATGGCGCTCAGTTTATTGCCATCATTACCAACGATGGCTGGTGGGGAAATACATCAGGAAAAGACCAGCATGAAATGTATGCAAAACTTAGGGCAATTGAAAATAGAAGAGCTGTAGCACGTTCTGCAAACACTGGTATATCTTGTTTTATCAATCAAAGAGGAGACATCACCCAAAGTTCAAAATGGTGGACAAGGATCGCTTTAAAGAGTGATATTCATCTTAATGACGAGATTACCTTCTACACAAAAAACGGTGATTTAACTGCCAAATTAATGGTCGTTCTAGCCATCATTTTAGCATTAGTAATCCCATTTAAAACATGGGTAAAAAAATAATCAACCATAATGGACAGTAACGCTAATATAAAATATCATAAAAATTTCACCTGGATTTTCTTGCTGATCATTTTAATTTTAAATATTGTTTTTGATCAGGTTTCTAAATTTATCGTGCGAAATGAAATTTCTGATTATGAGCATATTGTATTGATCAAAAACTTCTTTACGCTTACAAAAGTTGAAAATAGTGGAGCATTTTTAAGTCTGGGAGATAACATGCCGTATATTTTTCGCTTGGTTTTACTTACCGGTTTGCCATTAATGTTTTTAGCTTATGGCTTATACTACCTTTTTGCGAAGCCAAACCTACCAGGAAGCATGCAAATTGCCCTTTGTTTTTTAATTGGTGGCGGTATCGGGAATCTGTATGATCGTATTGTTCATGGCTCGGTAACCGATTTCATGCATATGAACTTTCAAATTTTTCAAACTGGTGTATTTAACATTGCCGATATTTCTATCATGATCGGCATCGGAATACTGCTTATTCAATCCTTGGCGAAAAAGCAAAATCAACCCATTGCCCCTAACGAAGAAGAAGTTCATTAATTCTTAACAAACAATTGCATTAATTACACAAACATTCAGTTATATTTATTGTTAAAATCTAATCTCAACAATAAATATAACTTAAGATGAAAAGAAATGCAACAGCCGTATGGCAAGGTTCTATTAAAGAAGGCGCTGGCAAATTAACTACACAGAGCACTACACTTAACGATACACAATATTCTTTCAATTCTCGTTTTGCTGAAGGTGTGGGCACCAACCCAGAAGAATTAATTGCGGCTGCGCATGCAGGTTGCTTTACCATGAAACTATCGGCAAATTTGGCGGAAGCTGGTTTCACAGCAACCAAATTAGAAACTAAGTGCGAGATCAATCTTGATCCATCAAAGGGTGAAATTGTAGAATCGCACTTAACTTTAAAGGCTGAAGTTCCGGAATTAACACAAGAGAAATTTGATGAATTGGTTGCAGATGCAGAGAAAAACTGTCCGATTTCAAAATTATTAAATACAACAATAACTGTTGATGCTACTTTAGCTTAATACATAAAAACCGCTTGTCAATAATTTGGCAGGCGGTTTTTTTATATTCTATTTTTTAGCTAGATCAAATGTTTGCCAACAATAGGCATTCTTCTTCCCATTCCGAAAGCTTTAGGCGAAACTCTTAGTATAGGTGGAGTTTGATAACGTTTAAATTCTGCAACATTTACCATCTTTAAGATTTTTGTTACCAGCGCTTCGTCAAATCCTTGCGCAACTATTGCTTTTGAACCTTTTTTCATTTCGATATGCTGATAAAGGATTTTATCCAGGATATCATAATCAGGTAATGAATCAGAATCTTTCTGATCAGGCCTCAACTCCGCAGATGGTGGTTTAACAATTGTATTTACGGGGATAATTTCCTTTTCTTTATTAATGTATCTGGCTAGCTCAAATACCTGCGTTTTATAAACATCTCCAATTACCCCAATGGCGCCACACATATCACCATATAAAGTACCATAGCCCACTGCACACTCACTTTTGTTAGATGTATTAAGTAAAATATAGCCAAATTTATTGCTCATTGCCATGTTGATGATTCCACGAATCCGGGCCTGAATGTTTTCTTCCGTCAGGTTAAATGGCAACCCTTTAAAGGCTGGTTCCAGAATATGATCAAAAGATTCTGCAACCTCTTTAATCGGGATAATTTCATGCATACAGCCAATATTATTCACCAGGTCTAAAGCATCCTGTACGGAGTGATCTGATGAAAATTTAGAAGGCATTAGTACCGACATTACATTTTCAGCACCTAAAGCACGGCAAGCCAAGGCACAAACCACGGCAGAGTCAATTCCTCCAGATAAACCTAAAACTGCTTTTTTAAAGCCAGATTTATTGAAATAATCTCTAATTCCCAAAACCAAAGCATCATGGATTTGCTCAATATCAGTTAACCGCTCTGGCTGAGGATATTTATTACGCACATTTTCAACTTCAGCTAAGTCAAATACCTGAAGATCTTCTTCAAAATATTTCATTTCGGCTTTCATTTTGCCATCCGCATCAAATACGAGTGAACCCCCATCAAAAATAATTTCTGTTTGCGCACCCACCTGATTGACGTAGAAAACAGGCAAATGATATTTCTTAGCATTATCAGCTAAAACTTTTATGCGTTCATCATCATGTGTATAAGAAAAAGGCGATGCTGCTATGTTGATCATCAAATCAGGCTGCTGTTTAATTAACTCATCCATCGGATTAGAAACATACAGCGGATTATCGTTGATGTTCCACAGATCCTCACAAATCGTTAACGCAATTCGTCTACCTTTAAAATCGATACAACTAAACCCGGTTGCAGGTTCAAAATAACGGTATTCATCAAATACATCATAGGTTGGCAGTAATGCTTTTTTAACAATAGCTTTTACCTTTCCTTTTTCGATAAAATAGGCGCTATTAAACAGATCCTTACCTTGCAAAATATCGTTTTTTACCGGCAAGCCAATGATACAGGCAATTTCATTACAATGTTTGGCAATTTCTTGTGCTGCGTTTTCGCATAGCGAAATAAACTCCTCAAATTCCAGATAATCACGCGGCGGATAACCGCAAACTGACAACTCCGCAAAAACGACCAAATCAGCACCTTTACTTCTAGCAAGGCTAATATGATCAATAATGCGTTTAGTATTTGCTTCGAAATTCCCAATATGATAGTTTAGTTGTGCAAGTGCAATTTTCATCGATTCAGTTATCAATTATTAGTCAAAAGTTGGAAAAGCGCTTTTTATTCCCATTAAAAGAATACGCCAAAATTTAAGGCAATGTAATGATTTCTTACGTCACGATTTTTATCGGTGGTAATGTTTGTAAAACCGTTGTTTAACGTTAATCCGGCTACTATACTGGCATTTCCGGAAATATCAAATTCGCCGCCGCCACCAATAATTAATCCGGCACGATAAAATTTTGTATGATCAGAAATCTTAACATTATCTGCAACCATTAAACTCCCATTTTTAGCATCTTGTTTTGCACTGATGTTAAATGAATTAGAAAGGCCAAATTGACCATACCATCGTTTACCATCAGCCTTAACCGTTTTAAGCTTAATGGTTAAAGGCAAATCTACATACTGAAGTTTGTATTTTAAATCGTAAGCTACAGGTACATTGCCGTTATGGTATGGCGCAACATTAGCTTCGGTTGTTTTTCCATTAATTGATGTTATGGTTAGTGCTGTTGCAAAGCTATAATTAGGTGCAAAATTAAAATCACCTATTAAACCATAAGAAAAACCTAAAGCCACGCCGTCCGTTTTTCCTTGCTCTGGCTTTACCCAACCTACCGTTGGCGTAGCGGTTAATCCCAATCTAAACCCATAATTTTGGATTGGAAAATTTTGTGCTGAAGCACCGAAGGCTAAAAAAGTTAAAATTAAAATCGTCGTTATTTTTTTCATGTGTTATGTGAGTATATTTGTTGTACATGATATACAACGTTAAACACAAGCAAATTTATCTAATTTTTCTTTTTACGCTCGTATTTATTTCTTGCAAACAAAGCAACCGACCAGATGTAAGCCATATTAATGTAGATATAAAAGTAGAACGGTTTGATAAAGAGTTATTTGCCCTGAAAGATAAAAATTTAACAGTAGTAAATACCACTTTAGCAAATAAGTATAATTTGTTTTATGATGATTATGTTCATAAAATGGTGGGCATGTCCAATTTTAGCAATGAGGAAGTTTTAGCAGCGCTGTTTAAAGACCAGGCCTATACCGATTTAACTCATGAAGTGGACAGTATTTACCCCAATTTAGAAGTACAGGAGAAAGCGTTATCTGAAACATTTAAGTATATCAAATACTATTATCCCAAAGCTAAAATCCCTAAAATCATTTCATTTGTTTCTGGCTTTGCCTATCAAATGCCTGTAGGTGATAATTACATTGGGATTGGTTTAGATATGTTTTTAGGTAAAGACAGTAAATTTTACAGGGCAATTGTACAAAGCGTTCCGCTTTATTTATCAAGAAGATTTACACCAGAATACGTTGTACCCAGAGTAGCAGAAACCTACGCACATGAAGAATTATTTCCTGAACCTGATGAAAATAAAACATTGCTTTCTAAAATGATTTTCCAGGGAAAAATTCTTTACTTTCTCGATCAGGTTTTACCAGAAAAAACTGCTGATACTTTGAAAATAGGATTTACCAATGATCAGTTACAATGGTCACAAAATTTTGAAGGTGATATTTGGGCTTATTTTTTGGAGAACAATTTCCTATATGAAACCGACTATCAAAAAATTCAGGTTTTTTTATCAGAAGGTCCTTTTACACCTGGCTTGGGTGAAAACAGAGAGTCGGCACCAAAACTTGGTGTTTGGATAGGATGGCAGATTGTTAAAAAATATATGGATCAAAATCCAGATGTTACCTTACAGCAATTGATGGCAGAACAAGATTCACAAAAAATACTCAACCGGTCTAAATATAAACCTAAGCAGAAGTAAACATAAAGTTATATTTTTACAGACAATCATTCTTAAATTTTAAAGAGGAAGCATGAAAGTTGGCATCGTATTATCTGGCGGAGGAATTAGGGGAATAGCTCACCTGGGCATTTTGAAAGCTTTCAGTAACCTGGGAATTACTTTTAGCCACATCAGTGGTACAAGTGCGGGAGCCATAGCCGGAGCATTTTTCGGCGCAGGTATCGATCCTGAAGAAGGTTTAAGTATTTTCCTGAAGACTAAATTATGGCGGTTTATTCGTCCGGCTGTTGGTTCACTGGGTTTAATCAATATAGAAAATACGGCACATATTTTAAAAGAATATTTTCCTGAAGATTCGTTGGAAAAACTTAAAATCCCCTTAACCATTGCGGCTGTGAATTTTAGCGAAGGGAAGCTGGTTTATTTCACCAAAGGCCCTTTAATACGTGCTATACAGGCATCGAGTTGTATTCCTGGCATTTTTAAGCCGATTATGATTGATGGTCAGATGTATGTTGATGGCGGCATTTTAAACAATTTCCCGGTAGAGCCACTGATGAATGAATGTGATTTTATTATAGGTTCATCATGCAATCATTTAAAACCTGTCGACAAAATTACAGGTATTTCCAACCTAATGGGACGGGCAGGAATTATGTCCATCAATCATGATATGGAAAGAAAAGCGAAGTTTTGCAATGTTTTGATTGAACCTAAAGGCTTAGGCGCCATTAGCACATTTGATATGAAACGAGCAGAAGATATTTATTGGCTGGCACACGAAGAGGCTTTGATTACCATTAAAAATACGCCAGAGATAAGGGAACTCATCACCCCCACCTCCCTAAAGGGAACTTTGCCTGGCCAGAGTTAAATTAGGATGTGAGGTTTTTATGGCTAACAATGATAAAAGACTTTGTATGCAAAGCAGTCAGGCGGATTAAAATTTTTACCTTCTTATTTCCATCATGCTTTTAAAGCGCTCCTTCGGGGGCTTGATGGTTCAGATTAACTAATCTTTCTCCCTCCAAAACAGGAATTGCCCTACAAATATTTAATTGCAGACAAAACACCACATCTTCTTCAATATTTAATTGTGCCAGGCGGTGACTGTGAGATGATTTATGCAGATATTTTCTTAAATCATCCTTAGCTAACAGATATAAATCTTCGGCAGCAACGCTGGAATCATCAAAATGTTCGAAGTTTTTACGCAACTTATTTACCACTGCCCCAGCAAACAGCGTATCTTCTAAGTTAAACTGATCTTTCCAGCCGGCGCAAAGTAGCAATACATTTTTATCCTGGCTAGCCAGGTAATCGCAAAGAGAATCCAAATTTAAGAAAGAACCGATTACGACTTGATACGCCCTTTTTTGAGCCAGATGCAATGCTTTTGTTCCGTTTGTTGTAGTAAGAACAATTGTTTTACCGGCAACTTTTTCTTTCGTATAAGAAAATGGTGAATTCCCAAAATCGTATCCCACCACAACTTCACCATTCCGCTCCGCAGCCAATAAATAACCTTTATGGCTGTAGTTTAAGCAATCTTCTACATTGGCAACCGGAATAATGGCTTCTGCACCATTTTCAATTCCATAGGTAATGGATGAAGTAGCCCTTAAAATATCGATAACAACCACAATACTTTCTTCGATCTCATACAAATCGATTAAAGCAGGGGTTAAACAAACTTCTATTTTTTTTGACATATTTTAAGATATGAGACATGAGATTTGAGATACGAGACCTGCGACTTTTCTCAAATCTCAAATCTAACTTCTCCTATCTATTCTCTATTTATAAAATGGAAATTTAACAACTTTAGCCTTAATAGGCGTATTGCGGATGTTAATGAATATTTCAGTTCCTTCTTTTGAATAATCTTTAGCTACATAACCCATCCCTATGGCTTTTTGTAATGAAGGTGCTTGTGTTCCGGATGTTACCTTACCAATAATATTACCATCAGCATCAGCAATTTCATAATCATGACGGGGAATACCGCGATCAATCATTTCAAAACCAACCAATTTTTTCTGAATACCAGCTTCTTTTTGGGCTAATAAGTTTTCAGAATTGGTAAAAGACTTAGAAAATTTGGTAATCCATCCTAAACCCGCTTCAATTGGCGAAGTAGTATCATCAATATCGTTACCGTACAGGCAGAAACCCATCTCTAAACGGAGCGTATCACGGGCACCCAAACCAATAGGTTTAATATTTTGTGCTGCCCCAGCTTCAAAAATCGCATCCCAGATTTGATCTGCATACTGATTTTCAAAATAAATTTCAAAACCACCAGCACCTGTGTAACCTGTTGCAGAAATAACCACATTATCAACACCGGCAAAAGTACCTTTAACAAAAGTATAATATTCCATCGAGGCCAAATCCACATCCGTTAAACTTTGCAAAGCGTCAGCAGCTTTCGGTCCCTGAATAGCCAACAAAGATGTTTGATCAGAAATGTTGTGCATTTCAACATTTTTATCGTTGAATTGCTCAATCCAGTTCCAGTCTTTATCAATGTTTGATGCATTAACCACCAACATGTAGGTTTTATCATCAATTTTGTAAACTAAAAGATCATCTACAATACCACCATCTTTGTTAGGCAAGCATGAATATTGAACTTTGCCATCATATAATTTTGATGCATCATTACTGGTTACCCGTTGAATTAAATCTAAAGCATTATCGCCTTTCAAAATAAACTCTCCCATATGACTTACATCAAATACGCCCACACCATTACGAACAGTTGCATGCTCTGCATTGATGCCTTCGTAAGTAACAGGCATATTATAACCTGCAAATGGAACCATTTTTGCGCCAAGGGCGATGTGTTTTTCTGTTAAAGCGGTATTTTTCATCCTTAATAATTAGTTGCGGCAAAAGTACTAAGAAAAGGGGAATGTTTATTGCATATTTTATCATCAATAAACAAAGCTGAATTAAATTTCAAAGTGTTAATTCATTATCTTTAAGAATGTATAAAAGTTTATTCACTGGTGTTCAATTATCTTTTAAATTAGCATTGATCGGCTGGATTTTATCATCTTGTCAAACAAACTCTTCAAAAAACCCAACTCCAGATTCACACCTTAAAACAAAAAACAAAGATTCTATTGAAATCTTAACACTATCTGATTTTAAACTCAATCATGTTGTGGTCTATAGATTAAATGGTGTAACCATAGTTATCAAACAAAATGAGTTCAAGAAAAAACTTCAATCATTATGGGAAGAATATCATGCAGGCATGAGTACAATCAGTACAGATGACGATAAAGGATTTGTTGCAGACTATACAGCCCGTTTTAAAGTGCTTGACTCCGCATTAAGATTATTTCAAAATCCAACTAGTAACATAATCTATTTACATCATGCTTATTTTGCTCAAGTAAAATTTGCTCCATTGATAGATTTCGGAAACTACATAGACAATGGCGATTGTGCCATTTTTGATAAAAACAATAAAAGGCAATTTCGAATTCTAAGAAAGCTATATTCCTGGTATGAAGGACCCAGAAGCGCAGAAGGTGGTCGACGATATTTCTTTTTGAAAGATTCTCATTTTTTTTATGAGGAAATGGACTGGATTTCTTAAGTTAAAGGTTCAATTTACAATCAAACCCTTGTAAATCTCTAACATTTTACCAGCGATCAATTTTATACCATGATCATTTTCTACAGTTTTTCGGGCATTCTCCCCTATTTCCATCCAGCGTTTGGGATTGATGATGCACTGTAAAATGTAACGGTAAAACTCATCAGCAGAATCAGCAATTAAAATATCATACCCATGGCGACAATTAATACCTTCTGCAGCCGTTGTGGTAGCAATGATACACTTTTTCATGGCCATACCCTCAATAATTTTAACCCGCATTCCAGTGCCAGAAATAAGCGGTACAATCATAATTGCTTTCGAATTCATAAATTCTACGGCATCAAACACTTCCCCTTCTACAATTAAGTTATCAGAATCGTACTCAAAAAAATGTTTCTGCATGTTTTTACCTGCAATGTAAAACCTAAGATCTTTGTTTAATTTCTCGATGTCAGGCCAAATATCATCAAGAAACCACTCCAAACCTTCTTGATTAGGTCGCCAATCCATAGCTCCTAAATGAAAGAGGGTCGGAAAGCTCGTTTTGGTTTGATCAATTTTATATTTTTCCAAATCGATGGCAACCGGAAAAACAGTCATGGGCACTTCACACCCAAAACGAATGATGCTTTGCCTGTCGGGTTCGCTAATGGCAAATATTTGATGAAAGCGATTGATTTGGTCAGTTTCATAAGCCTTTAATCGCTGTGCTAAAAAAGCAAGATATTTTCTTCGGATAAGGAAACTTTCGGAATGTGAAAGCCGCTCCCATAAGGTAAACTCAATATTATGTGCCCGATAGATTAGTTTTGCCCTACTATTTGCCTTTACTACATCAAGATATGGCACAACAAATAAGCCTTCAAACTGGATAATATCGAAAACATTTTCACGAAGAACATTTTCTAATTGCCGGGCAGCTTCTTCGCTATAATAGCGAGATACGTTATAAGATTGGTTAGTGAAAATATTAAAAAAAGCTGCCCAAAAGTTTACTTCAGTATCTAAATCGACGGCAAGATATTTAATCTGTTCAAAAATCGGATCGTTAAGGTCATCAATATCAATATTTCCTTTTTGAGGATTTAGACTGAACAAAGTGATATCTGCGCCAAGCTGTAGCAAACCTTTTATGGTATTGTAAACCACAATCGGGTAACCACTATTTGGCGGGAAAGGAATCCGCTTGGTAATAAACAGTATTTTCACAATGCTGTGAAAATACAAAAATTAGACTGCTTTTGAAAACAGCTCGAGCTGCGGATCGCTTACGTTAAAAGTTTTGCGGTGAAAAGGCGATAAGCCCATTTCAATCACTGCTTTTCGGTGTGCAATAGTAGGATAACCTTTATTACTTAACCAGTTATAATGTGGATAATCGACATGAAGATTACTCATATATTCATCACGATGCGTTTTGGCTAATATCGACGCGGCTGCGATATTTAAATACTTTCCATCGCCTTTAATAATACAGCTATGTGGAATTTCCGGATAAGCTTTGAATCTGTTTCCATCAATAACCAAATATTGAGGCTGACATTGCAATTTTTCTATCGCCCGATGCATTGCTAGAAAAGAAGCATTTAGAATATTAATCTGGTCTATTTCTTCATGATCGCAAGAGGCAACTGCCCAGGCCAAAGCTTCACGCTCTATAATTGGCCTCAATAAATCACGCTGTGAATGTGTTAACTGTTTGGAATCATTTAATCCTTCCAATGCAAAGCCCTTAGGTAAAATTACTGCAGCTGCAAATACTGGCCCGGCTAAACAACCTCTTCCCGCCTCATCACAACCCGCCTCTAAAAATTCTTCCTGATAACAATTCAACAACATGATACAAATGTAATATTTCTAATGCTTCTTATATTTCTTATATTCAATAATTAAACTATCAAACGATTAAAAAATTATTAATCTTTCTGCTATATAATATTTTCCTGCACAATCTCGTGTACGGACAGCGCTATGATAGGTTAAATACCTTTACAACCGATCATGGTTTGCCAAGTAACCATATCTACGATATTTTAGAAGATAACAAAGGCTTTTTATGGATTGCTACCGACAATGGAGTTTCGAGATTTGACGGCAAATATTTTCAGAATTTCTCCATGAAAGATGGACTGTCCTCTAACGATGCACTTCAACTTACCAAAACACTTGATGGCACCATCTGGATCAATTGTTATAAACAAACACCTGCTTACTTTGATGAAAGAACTAATAGGTTTATTACTTTCAAAAACAATCACATGCTCGCTGAAATTTCTAAACGTTTATTAAGGAGCACAAGATCTACAGATGGAAATTTGGTTTTTTTTAACTCATCTGGAACTATTGGCTTCAACAATAAAAGGATGATAAAAATTGATCAAAGAAGTCAATGGGCCATTGCTGTTGGTAAGCAGAAAATATATTTCAGACCCATTTCAAATAAACAAAAGAGAAGTCCAAATCATGCCAAAATTATTTTCGATTTAGAAAATAAACCACTAGACAGCATTTATATTAAAACAAACCAAAATTTTGAAAACTATGAGCTGGAAGGTAATCAACTTTACCTTTTTGGAAATGGAAAATCTATTTATAAAATTAGCATCACAAATATAAAACCATTTACCTATAAAACAGATTCGATTGCTATTCCCGAAACAAATTCACTGCAAAAAATTGCCAGTCAAACAATAAGTGTAATTGGCAAAACCGGCTTAATCTCAATTTTTGACAAGCGAACCCTTCACTTAATGTACACGGTAAATACAGGCCCGTCTGCCAATTGTTCTTATATAGATAATCAGAAAAGATTATGGATTGGAACGCTTGATAAAGGGCTTTTTTTATATCACACCAATGAAATTAAAAGTATAAATCCTCCAGAGAACATTATTAATAGTAATTTTTTAAGTATAGGTGTAAACAAGAACGAAATTGTTGCTGGCAATTATTACGGACAGGTATTACAAATAAGAAACGGAGTACTTAAACGATTCGATATTCCAAGTATTGGTAGAACAACTTGGCTAAGAAAATTAATTTATACCCAAAAAGGAATATTGGCAATTCATGATTTAGGGTACAGCCTAAACTATAGGAAAAATAATCCGGTAACGTTTAATCATGGCAATACCTACATTAAAAATGCATTAACACTAAACGACAGTTTAGTTATTTTTGCTACAAACTTTGGAGTAGTTAAGCTTAATATATTAAATTTTGGCACAGCAGTCTTATCAGAAAAAACAATTGTTACCTCGAGCTTAGCTAAAGAAAATGACAGCACTTTTTATTATGTAAACTCAAAGGGGTTAACACAATTTAATTTAAAAACAAGCACATCAATCCCTTTAAAATTGCCCAAAAACTGGAGTGATGAAAGCATAAATGTTGTAGCATCAAATAATGGGTTTTTGTTTATTACTACCAAAAGCGACAAAATTCTAGTACTAAAAAACAATAAAGAGATAGCAAGTATTACTGCTGTTGCTGGTTTACCAGAGAATATCAATACCATTTTTGGGTACAAAAACAGAATTTGGTTTGGAAGTAAAACTGGAATTCATGTATTGGATTATACTTATAAAAATCACAAATTCAACTTCAGCATACAAAACATCTCAAAAATAGATGGATTGCCATCAAATACCATAAATGATTTTGCGACAGAAAAGGATACCGTTTATGCTGCTACCGAAAACGGAATTGCCATTATCCCGGCAGGTTACCAGAATCAATTTTTCGAGATTAAGCCGCAGTTAACGGAGGTAAAAATAAATCAAGTGATTACATCGCTTGCCAACAGCTACAATCTAAAAAGCGATCAAAACAACATTACCTTACAATTTGCAGGCATAGAGTTAGGTGGACACTTTAAAAACTTGCAATACGCCATTAATGATAAGGCAAAATACAATAACTTAATTGGCAACACCCTAAACATTCAATTAGCCAGAGGCGAAAACTTAATTTATGTTAGGGCAGTTGATATAAATAATCAGCTGAGCAAAGCAACTATCAAATTACAGTTTTTTATAGCAACACCATTTTATAAAACCCGTTGGTTTTGGACATTAATTACAATCGCAATCACCGCAATTCTATTTTGGCTCTATAACCGTAACCGATTAGCGAAACAAAGAATACTGTTTCAGCAGCAACTGGCTTTGGCAGAACAGCGGACAAAAATTACTGCCGATTTGCATGATGATATCGGCGCATCATTAAGTAGTTTACAACTAAATAGCGCCATTGCCAATCAATTGATGGATAAAGACACTAAAAAGGCACAACTTATTTTAAATAAAATTGAAGATCAATCTAAAAACCTAGCAGATAAAATTGGTGATATTATTTGGAGTATGAAACCAGGCAAAGACGAGTTTATGACCATCAGTAGCCGCATCAAAACATTTGCAAATGATATCTTAGGCGCAACCACTATCAATTACAAGATAGAAGTACAGGAAAAATTAAACACATTAATCCAAGATATTACCTTAAGAAAAAATTTGGTACTTATTGCCAAAGAAGCCATAAATAATTGCGCAAAATATAGCCAAGCCAGCCAACTAAATCTAACCCTAAAACTTGTAGATAACAAGATTGAACTCACAATTATAGACAATGGAACTGGCTTTAAAACCGACCAAAATTTAGGAAATGGTCTTGCTAACATGCGCAAAAGAACCCACGAATTAAATGGCGTATTTAATATCAGCTCTTCAAAAAACGGAACAAAAATTTCGGTGATCATTCTGCTTGTCCCTTAATTTAATTACAATAATTTAAAGTATTGCTTAGTAAATTTACACCATGAGCATCCGCATTTTTATTTACGATGACAGCACCGACCGACGAGACAGCCTAAAAGCTTTACTAAGTCTTAACGACGAATTTGAATTTGTGGGTGAAGCCGCTAACTGTAAGAATACATTGGCTGATATAAAAAATTGCTGCCCAGACGTAGTACTTATGGACATTAATATGCCCGAGGCAGATGGCATTGAAGGCCTAAAAACCATTAAAACCAACACACCTCACATCAAAGTTTTAATGCAGACTGCTTATGATGATAGCGAAAAAATATTCACCAGCATAAAAAATGGCGCCAGCGGCTATATTCTTAAACATGACAAACCCCAACGCATTTTACAAGCCATAGAAGAAGTGGTTGAAGGTGGTGCTGCTATGAACCCTGCCATCGCTCAAAAAGTGCTGGATTATTTTAAACCTGTTGAAAAAAAATCACCACTGAGCCCAAGAGAAAATGAGGTATTATCACATTTAGCTGAAGGATTAAGTTACAAAATGGTAGCCGATAAATTGGGCGTGAGCTACACAACAATTAACACCCACACCAAACGCATTTACGAAAAATTACATATTTCTTCATTAGGAGAAGCCATTGCCTACTATTACAAAAACCTGAGAGATTAAAATAGACTTCCTTAATCTTGGTCAGGTTTATAAATTATCTGTAGCGCAAAGTCATTCGCTTCGCACAACGTTACTCCCGTTTTTCGTTTGTACACTTTACTCCTCGTACCTCCTCGTTGCAGGGTACCACTGCACCCGGGGCTATAAAGCAAAAGCCATTTTCTATTGCAACAGTTGCAATTCGCAAAACCCAGGTTCCCTATATCTAGGGATTTTATAACAAACTCCATTTCTGCAAATTAGCATAACAGATAAACAACAATACTGCCCTATGCAATAAATCTACTCCAAACTTACTATACGTTTTTTAAAGATTGCTTAATCTTTCGAAGGCATCCACCACAAAAAATATAAGAGATAATTAAATGAAAACTAATCATCCCAAATTTTTAGTGAAATTTTAATAATAACTCAACCCAAAAATTATGAAAAAATTATTTACCCTACTAATTTCCCTTTTTTATGTTTACGCACAAGGGCAAACAGCCGTATCAGTTGGCGCTGGCAAAACCCTACCAAGCTCGGCTATGAAAAGCAATACCAATATGGCTGACCTCACCAATTTTAACCTGGGTGTATATGTACCATTATTTGAACATGGCGGCGCAACCGGCGGCGTAATAAGCTTAGGTTTTAATGCTGGTGGCGAGTACCTGTCTGGTAATAGTGTTTATGATATTAATAGCTACAAACCTTTTAACATTACCGGGCAAACTGGTATATCTCCTATTACAGCTAAAGGCACTGGGAGCCCAAAAGCAGCAGGTTTTAAAACTGAAGGTGGTGTACAAGTTAATTTTAGTTTTGGTTCTTATACCATTTCGCCGATTATAAATTTGGCTTATATAAACCTAAAACAAAAAGCTTTTACGGTTGTGCAAAACACTGCTGTTAACGGACAAGATTACGAACATACTTTATACAGCCAAGCAGAAAGTAAAACTTCTAGTGTTGCCTTTGTTCCTAAACTAGTGCATAGGTATAAATTTGGTAAAGATAATAGGTTTAGCGTTTTTATAGAGACCAATTATATGTTTGGGCCATCTGTTACTACCAAATCAACATACTTAAGCCCAGAAGGTGTAGCAAATGCACAAGGCAATTATAACATTAACCAAATGAATTTTGGCACGCAAACTAGCCAGACTAAAAGTACAAAGCTTAATGGTTTTGGGGTTAATGCAGGTATAAGTTTCGCATTTAGAAGCCAATCAAGAGCTGTATGTTCTTGTTGTGGCAAAATGGTAAATCCAGAAACACATAATAAATTATTATGTTGTGAACTTAAACCAACTCCAAAAAAGCCAAAGTTTGATGGAAAAGCCATTCCAAATGATGCTGGAAATGGGAAAATAAACATACAAGACTTAAATATAAGTAAACCTGTTGCAAAAGAAACAAAGCCAAAAGTGAAGTGCAAATGCGGAACTTATATTTACGGAAAAGATGAAGCAGCTTGCAAACGCATTTGCGAATTTTTAAAAAAAGGAGGCTTTCAAATTAATAAAGTAACTTTTACGCCAAAAGAATTAGAAGAAATTAAAAAAGATTATTTAGATGGGTTTATGCTTACCATTAATGGTGAAGAAGTGCTAAATCCTGAACTTTTTAAACTTGTTAATCGCCCTAGCGATTTAAAAGGACAAAAAGTATCAATCAAAAAAGCTGGCAAACAATACGCATACAGTGGTGATCAAGATGATTTGGTTAAAATTATATCGATCCCATCGGCAAGGGCACAAGAATGTACTGATTGTAACGAAGCAGACAATTGCCAAAACAGTCATCATAAAGATTGTTGCTGTAATGGTGGTTATTGTTGGTGCTTAATTTGTGTAGAGGTAGTTACACTATCAGACTTACCAGATGATAAATTGATTAAAGCAGATGCAGGTGTAACCCAATCATCTCCAGATCAAGCCAGAAAAACAGGCAATGGAACTGGCCCGAAAAGATGGTGGAGACATAATAATGGAGATACAAACTCATGCACAGGTTTTGGAATATACTGCTTTAATAGAAAAAGCTTTATGGATGCAGCAGAGATAAGGAATTTTAAGCCAGAAGCGGATGAAATTTTAACAGAAAGCAACGTAAGTTTAAATAAAGATGTAATTGTAATACAATCTATTGGAGTAAAAGGCAGTCTTTCTCCAAATACACTTAGCGCATTTAAAGCTAAGAAAGTAGCTCCGATGGGCAACTATATGGCTATGGAAACATTAGATTTATTTCTAAAAAGCATTAATCTAAAATCGCCAAAAGAAGGCGTGACGATTAAACCTGAAGAGCAATCTTATTCGGTATATGATACGGAATATCAAGGTAAAAAGGTAAGCATAGTTGAAGCTGTAGAAAAAACCAAACTACTTATAAACGGCAAAACCTACACCTTAGTGATTATTTCTACAAGTGGCAAAGGTACAGGCAGTCCAAAACAGGCTGGTTTTTAAATCGTATTAAAGCTACTTTCAAAAATGAAAGTAGCTTTAAATTTTAGGTTAAATTTTAAATAAGCAATTACTTCTTTTTGCAATTTAACGTAGTTTCATGCACAAGCTTTTCCATTTAAACCCGATTAAAGCGAAAATACTTTTTGTTGTTGCACTACAGGAGTAAAGAGATGCTTAGACAAGCTCGGCATGACAGTGCCCTAAGAAAGTGCCAAACAAAAAGATTGAAGCAAAAGCGGGGCTGAAAAAACCGATAAATACTGTTATTGCTTTTCACAAAAAAAATCTAAACGGTAACATTCTGCCCTTTTACGTCAAACGCATCGCGTAAGCCAATGGCTAAAACATTGAATGCATATACTGTTAACATAATGGCTAAACCTGGCAAAACGGCTAAATAAGCTGCATCCATAATAATGTAGCCATAATGTTCTTTAATCATAGAACCCCAACTCGGCATGGGCGGCTGGGCACCAAAACCTAAAAAGCTTAAACCGGTTTCTAACAGAATTGCAGATGCAAAATTTGAGGAGGCAACTACCAGAATTGGTCCGGCGATATTAGGTAGAATATGTTTTACAATTGTTCTAAAAGTACTAAATCCTAAAGCCCTTGCGGCTTCAACAAATTCAACTTCTTTCATTGCCATCACTTGCCCACGTACCATCCGTGCTACATCAACCCAGGTAGATAATCCTACTGCTATAAATATTTGCCAGAAACCTTTTCCTAAAGCAAAAGAAATGGCAATAACTAGCAATAAAGATGGCAAAGACCAAACTACATTCATAAACCAGCTTATAGCAGCGTCAATTCTGCCTCCAAAATAACCTGCAACCGCACCCAGGCTTACACCAATAAATAGCGAAATTAAAACAGCCATTAAACCTACCGACAGCGAAACACGAATTCCCAAAATCATCCGGCTTAGTAAGTCACGACCATATATATCAGTTCCTAACCAATAGGTTTTTTCGTAAACATTATGGCGCTGAAATAACATCGCTGGTGAACCTAACTTAGAATTTAGCTTACATTGAGGGCATAAGTCTTGAAGGCTGTATTTGGTTTCTGCCGAAACCTCATCGTCTCCTATATATTCTCTAACAAAAACATCTTTATTAACTATTCGATAAGATGAAATGGGGATACTTTTCGTGTTCGATTGCTGGCCGTTTAGCATTCTATCAAGCAAACTAACTTGCTCAGCATTTGGGTTTCTGGCTACAATAATGAATTTAAAAGTACTTCCGGGCTTTTTTTTATTTAATTGAAGTACCTGTGTATTCGCATACGGTGTAGAATCGGGAGTAATTAAGTAACCCAGAATGCCTATCAAAACTAAGAATAAAATAAAAATCAATCCGCCAAAGGCGAGCCTGTTTCTCTTAAATTTTAACCAAACCTTTTTTGATGGGCTATTATCCATTATTTAACCATTCGGCCTTTCCAATTATATTTCCCGCTATTTCCGGCTATGCCAATGTAAACCATATAAATGATATGCAATACATTTAAAACTGGAATTAGTACAAGTAATCGTCGCCTGTGTGCAAAACCAGTTACTCCCCATAAAAATAATGTTTCCAAAATCATTTTGGTTAATAACTGATAAAATGTTACTTGCAAAAACCCGGAAAAAAACAGACCGGCGATGAAATTGGCTAAAATACTAACATTAAAAAACCAGACAAAAACACCCAGTACAATTACTGCCTTATTTTTATATCGCGTACTTTTTGAAGCCCAGCGCTTTCTTTGTTGAATAAACGAGCTTAAATTCTCTTTAGCATGCGTATATACGATAGCATCATTATGCTTTAAAAAACCTATTTTATCTGGATATTTAGCTGCAATTTTGTGCAGTAGTAATTCATCATCTCCAGATGCTAAATCATCAATCCCTTTGAAACCACCAACTTCATAAAATGTAGCTTTTTCGTAAGCTAAATTGGCACCGTTACAAGTTGATGGATTTTTATTTCCGATAGTGGAAGCACCTAAACCAATCAGATATAGAAATTCAAGTGATTGTAATCGTTCAAAAAAGCTTTTTTCCTCGAAATAAGCTACTGGCGAAGAAATCATTTTATACCCTCTTTCCTGATAAAAATTAACTATTGTAGATAGCCATTTTACACCCATACGGCAATCCGCATCAGTTGTGATGATTAAATCGCCGGAACATGAACCAATAGCGGTTTGAATGGCTTTCTTTTTATATGAATTTAAGGCTCCGTGTTCATTTAGCTTGATCAGCCTGACACCATTAGTGGCATAGGTTGATACAATTTCAGCAGTTCGATCTGTTGAATGATCATCAATAAATATAATTTCTGTTAGCTCTTTTGGATAGTCTTGCTTAATTAAATCTTCAATCGTTTTCTTAATGATCCGTTCTTCATCCCGAGCCGCAACGATAACAGAAACCTTTGTGTTGGGCCGACTAATAGCAATACCTGAAAGCGTTAAATGATGCCAGCCCCGAATAAATGAGAGAACTAAAACCACATAAATAAGCGTAAGTGCAGCGGATAATAAACTAACTAGATTTAAAATTTCCAAAAAAATTGAGTTTAAAAACGAAATAAGTGCCTAAGATAGCAGGAATAATAATATTAATAAGCCAAATACTTGCAGTACATGCAATAACCGCAACATGTTCATCAGTTACATGCTTAAATAATTCTACAGCAGTTACACTTCTAATGCCCACATCAAAAAGATCAAGAGATGGTAATGCAGATTGAATTAAAAATAGCAGGCAAGTCATCATAACAATATCCATATATTGTAAACCAGGTATTAACCAAATAAAGAGTATAAAATACTGAGAACTAAATACCACATATCTTGCCAGGCAAAACAACATGATTTTAAGTAAATCACGCTTTTTGTATCGTCCTAAAATGCTGTAAAACTTTTTATATTTCCTGGTAAATTGAAACGATAAAAGTATTCCATTTAACCATCTGATATTGAAATAAAAAATAATGAAAAACAAACAAAATACCGAAGCCAAAACCAAAATAGCTAAAAACATATAGGTATCGATGGGCACAAAACGGTAAATAAAAAAACAAGCCGCAACAGCACCAAAAACATTGGTAAGCACCAACTGTCCTATGTTTCCAACTGTCATGGCTACTATACCAACTACCCTTCTTTTAGGCGAAAGAAAAAATACGCGTCCTCCGTATTCACCTAACCGGTTAGGTGTAAAAATGGCTAAAGTTAAACCGCAAAATACTGATTCAATTGCCCTGTAAAAACTAATCCGCTCAACATCATTCATTAGTTTTTTCCACTTGGCAGCCTCCAGAAACCAATTAACAAACATGAGCATCACAACCACACCAATTACTCCAAAAATTTCAAATGGCGAAATATCATTTAAAAGAGTACCGAAATTCTCCAGGTTTTTATTTGCGATGAGCTTATGATAGATAAACCAAAAAGCAAATACAACAATTGCCATTTTAATTAATATCGAAAATATTTTTTTGTTCTTGCCTGTCAAGATTATCTATTTAGTTTGCAAATATGCTTAATATTGCTGTAATGTTGAATGAAAAAAAGGAGCGGATAATTTTGGGTATTGATCCTGGTACTGCCGTAATGGGTTATGGGGTGATTTTAGAGAAAGGAAATAAAACCGAATTATTAAGTATGGGAATCGTTAAAATGACCCATCTCGATGACCCGTTCTTAAAACTCCAGCGGATTTTTGAAAAAACGGTTGTATTAATTGATCAATACAAACCTGATGTACTGGCCATTGAAGCGCCCTTTTATGGAAAAAACATTCAGGTTTTGCTCAAGTTGGGCAGAGCCCAGGGAACCGCAATTGCAGCAGCACTATCCAGAAATATCTCTGTGACAGAATATTCTCCCAGAAAAATTAAACAATCTATAACAGGAAACGGAAATGCTACAAAAGAGCAGGTGGCAGCCATGCTACAACGATTACTAAACTTTAAAGAAACACCAGAATTTCTAGATGCAACAGACGGTTTAGCCGTTGCAGTTTGCCATTCGTTTCAAAAAATAACATCGGGTGGAAAATCCAAAACCTATTCTGGCTGGGAATCTTTTGTAAGCGATAACAAAACGAAGGTTAAAGGTTTGGCGGTAAAAGTGAAGAAATAATCGGCAGGTGGTACTCCCCCACCTAAATTAAATTTCGGTGAGCTTGCCAACAAATTCGTCATTGCGAGTAACGAAGCTATCCCAGTGTGGAAATAGCTTCATTACGAGAAGACTAAAAAACATACTAATGGTTAGTTCTACTATCCATTAAATTTTTCGTTGCCATTTCCATAGCCAACTTATTCTTTCTTACAAAATATCTAATCAGTAAAAAAGAACTGATGCCGACAAGAATTACCAGCCATAAATTAGCGATCGCCAAAATAATCTCTTTAAATATTGTCCAGCCATTTACCAAACTCAGCCAAAGCCGATTCGCAAATCCCGGCCGATAATCGTATAAGTTATCATTAGCAACTATTAAGGTTTTAACGGTATTATCCTGATAAAAATTGAGCGATATAGTACTGTATTTAACACTTTGATCAATACGCATATTTTCAATTTTCCTATCGATAAAATCATCTTTTATATTGAGTGATGACTCAATGTTAGCACTTTTCCTGGTAGCTACTTTATTAATTTTATCTATTGCTTCAACGCGGTTTTGAGCTTTTAATTGATTGGCCAGATAAGAAATACTTTGATCATCCATTTTCATCGATGAACTGTTTACAAATACAGCCATCTTTGCAATCTTATTGGTAAAATCATCAAGCTTATCTGACGGGATCTTAGCCACCAGGTAACCCTCTGTACGGTATGCCGTAATTTCTCTTAACGAATCGGTAGATTGTTTAACTTTATCCATCTCCTGAATCGAACTTTCGATAGAAAATTCAGCAATTGTTCCGCCTTCTGCCCTAAGCGCTTTGCTTAACTGTTCCTTCGTTTGCTGTACATCTTTTACGCGGAAACGCATATCAGCAGTTTTGATAATTTTGGGTGTTGCAGATGAGTCGGGCGCAATCGTATCAGTACTTTCTGCCGTGCTGGTACTAGCATAATCTTTTTTTTCATTCTGGCAGCCAAAGAAAGCCAAAACTATGGCTATAGCAATAATATTCCTTTTCATGATTTTGTGGTTCTAAAAAATTAATCATTTTAAATATTATCAAATGGCCATTTGATAGAGCATTATAGTAAATTGATGTCGCTCTGTTTTCCCTTTATACAGAAATTTAATTAAGGTAACCCAACTCAAGTTTTTTAGACTTTTATGAAATCATTATTAGAAAAGCAGAAACAGTAGCACTTTGGGTTCGGATAGTCCCGCCAACCGCTGTAACCCTCGTAGAAAAACTCGGGGTTGTCGCTATTGTCGGGTTTAAAATAGCAAGGTAAACCTAAGTAATTTAAACCTGTCAGCAGCGTGCACGAAGTAAAGCGAATGGCAGGGCTATCAAAACCCATGCGAAATGAACCTTGCTTTACAAAAGAAAGGCATAAAAAAACCGGTAATGATTTACATTACCGGTTTCAATATCTATTTAGCAAAAATTATTTTGCATCTAAAATTTTAAATACACCTTTAATGGAAATAATTGCACCGATGAATAATATAATCCATGATACTAAAGAAAGTACCCAAGAATCAAAAGCGAAACGGGCATAAGTACCAACCATGCAAATAATTACGCCAAAGATCATTAATTTATAAATTCCGGGCTGGTTAGCCGTTTGCATACTCTCTGTATTGTGTTTTATCTGGTTGTTCTCCATGATCTTGATTTTTATGATGCAGCAAAAGTAAGCTTTATTGCTGAATTATTATATAAACTTAGTAACTTTTTAATCGTTCTAAACGTTGTTTTCCTTTATCCTTGTCTGATAAATTTTCGCCTTTGTACAACGGTTTTTCCCAATCGCCATACATTGGGTTTGGAAGAACAATAAATTTAACGCCAAACAGGCTTTGTTTAGCATCTACCTGCGCTGTTGTATTTTTATTTTCGCGATAAAAAACGTTTGAAAAGTCGCTTAAATTATCGCCGCAAAGCATTAAAACATCATGCGTTTCGGCAATTTTTTGACGACGGGGTTCTTTATTCGAGGTACCTTTTGATACCAATAAGTGGGCCTCATCTGCATATGGAAAACCGAAAGCCTGTAAGTTTTTTAATGTTGCATCATGATCTCTTTCATCGCGATTACTCAGGTAAAAAGTTTCGATATTTTTTGTGGCAGCAAATTTTAAAAAAGCCAATGCGCCAGGCACCGTATCCGCCTTTGAAAGATTTGTCCACTCCGTCCAATCGGCAGCGTTATAACTCAAACCTTTTTTTATTTCATGCCCCTGAAACGGAGAATTATCTAAAACCGTTTCGTCAATATCTACAATAACACAGTTTGGCTTTTTACTAGTATCAGCCCACAAAGCCTCTTTTAAGGATAAACGAGCAAAATTATAAGCTTGAAAACACAATGCTCTATATTCACCACTGGTTTGTTGCCAAAGCACAGCATTGGTATAATCTCTAGCGGGCGATTGCGCTTTAGCAAAAAATGGAGCGAGCGCTAAAACAATGACGAAATATTTTTTCATGACTGGAAATTTATAAACAAAGATAATCAAAAACAACAAAGCCCATTTCAACTAAGAAATGGGCTTTTAATATTTTAATGATTCAAGACTCTCGACTAAAGTCTCAAGAATTAAAACTATCCGTTTAATGCTGCTGCACCACTCACAATCTCGGTTAACTCAGTTGTAATAGCAGCCTGACGAGCTTGGTTATAAGAAAGTTTTAAGGCTTTCAATAATTCACCAGCATTTTCAGTTGCTTTGTCCATTGATGTCATACGGGCACCATGTTCAGATGCGTGAGAATCCAACACCGCTTTATATAACTGAATTTTAATAGACTTTGGAATTAACTGCTCCACAATTTCTTCCTGAGAAGGCTCTAAAATGTAATCTACATTGGTAGTTTTTACATTTTCTTTAACAGGCTCTTCTGCTTTAGGCAAAGGCAATAATTGTTCGGTGGTAATGTATTGAATAGCTGCATTTCTAAACCGGTTATACACTACCTCAACGCGATCAAAATCACCTTTAATGAAACCTGCCATGATTGCATCGGTAACCTTAGTTACATTCTCAAAAGTTAAAGCAGCATAAATTTCATTATTGTTACCAATAACATTGTATTTACGTTTCTCGTAAAAATCTTGTGTTTTTTTACCAATTGAAATAATGCTAACATTACCGTTTTTCAGTTGTTCACTATATTTCTCAGCAATTAAATTATTGGCCGCTTTAATTACGTTCATGTTAAATGCACCAGCCAAACCACGATTTGATGATACCGTAACAATTAAAACCTTATGAGGTTCACGCTCTTGGATAAAAGGCGATGAAGAACCTTCTAAACTAGCCGAAAGATTTTCTAAAATTTCTTTCAGTTTAGTTGCATAAGGACGCAAAGCGATAATTGCATTGGTAGCACGCTTCAACTTAGCCGCCGAAACCATTTTCATAGCTTTGGTAATCTGCTGCGTTGATTGTACCGATGCAATCCGGTTTCTTACTTCTTTTAAATTAGCCATTTTTTAAGTATCGAGTATTAAGTATCAAGTATCAAGATTGGATTCGTTTATCTGTCTTGCTACTTGATACTCACTACTTGTATCTAATTAGTATTTACTTGAAATTTCTTTTGCTACAGTATCTAAAACACCGGTAATGTTATCATCAAATTTACCAGCCTTTAATGCTGCTAAAGTTTCTGGATGACGCATTTCCAGTTGAGTTAAATATTCAGTTTCAAATTCTTTAACTTTATCTACTGGTACATTTCGCATTAAGTTTTTAGTACCAACGTAAACAATAGCAACTTGTTTCTCCACACTTAGTGGCGAAAATTGTGCTTGCTTTAACATTTGTACGTTACGTGCACCTTTATCTAAAACCGATTTTGTAGCAGCATCTAAATCCGAACCGAATTTAGAGAAAGCCTCTAACTCACGGTATTGAGCCTGATCTAACTTTAAAGTACCGGCAACTTTTTTCATTGATTTAATTTGTGCATTACCACCCACACGTGATACCGAAATACCTACGTTAATAGCCGGACGAATACCTGAGTTGAACAAGTTCGACTCTAAGAAAATCTGACCATCAGTAATAGAAATTACGTTAGTTGGAATATATGCAGAAACGTCACCAGCTTGAGTTTCGATAATTGGAAGTGCTGTTAATGAACCACCACCTTTAACGATATGTTTAATCGATTCAGGTAAATCATTCATGGCTTGTGCGATATCATCATTCGCATTGATTTTCGCAGCTCTTTCTAATAAACGACTGTGTAAGTAGAAAACATCACCTGGATAAGCCTCACGACCTGGAGGACGTTTTAATAGTAGCGATACTTCACGGTAAGCCACAGCTTGTTTAGATAAATCATCATAAACAATTAAAGCTGGTCTTCCAGTATCACGGAAAAACTCACCGATTGCAGCACCTGCAAACGGAGCGTAAAACTGCATTGGGGCAGGATCTGCAGCCGAAGCAGCTACAACAACTGTATATGGTAAAGCACCGTTCTCCTCTAATGTACGTACAATGTTAGCCACAGTAGAGTTTTTCTGACCAATAGCTACATAAATACAGAACACAGGCTGGCCTGCTTCATAAAATTCTTTTTGGTTAATAATGGTATCGATACAAACGGCAGTTTTACCTATCTGACGGTCACCAATAACCAACTCACGTTGACCTCGACCAATTGGAATCATCGCATCAATAGCTTTGATACCTGTTTGTAACGGCTCATTTACCGGCTGGCGAAAAACTACACCAGGTGCTTTACGCTCTAAAGGCATTTCGTAAGTTTCACCTAAAATTGGTCCCTTACCATCTAAAGGCTCACCTAAAGTGTTTACCACACGGCCAAGCATACCTTCACCAACTTTAATAGAGGCAATTTTTTTGGTACGTTTAATTGTATCACCTTCTTTAATTTCGTCAGAAGCACCTAAAAGTACCACACCAACGTTATCTTCTTCAAGGTTTAATACAATGCCTTGCAGGCCGTTTGCAAATTCAACCAACTCACCCGATTGAACTTTAGTTAAACCGTAAACACGGGCAATACCGTCGCCCACTTGCAACACGGTACCAACTTCTTCCAGTTCGGTTTCTGATTTAAAGCCCGCCAATTGTTGTCTGATAATTGCCGAAACTTCGTCTGGTCTTACCTCTACCATAATTTTAATTATATCTTTTTGTAAATGTAAATCTTGTAGTTCTTTTGTTATTCTGGTCCCGCTTTCTGCTTTAGTCTTTTTGCTTTCAGCTTCAAAGCCTGCCGCTGCCAATCGGGTTTATATATTAAGGCTGTAGTTCTTTTTATATTTCAGTATCCCTCAAATCTCAATTTTCAAATCCTGATACTTAATACTATCTAAGCCGCAAATTCTTTTTTAAGTTTATTTAAACCGCTGGCAATGCTGGCATCAAATTGTTTATCGCCAACTTTTAAAATAAAACCACCTATTAATTTCTCATCAACCTTCTCGTTAATGATTACTTCATTGGCGCCCAATTCCTTTTTTACTGTAGCAATAATTTCTTCTTTAGCTGCAACACTTAAAGCCGTTGCCGAAATCACATCAGCTGTAACAATTCCTTTTATCTCGTTATATTGCTTAATAAACTGTTTTGCCGTTCCAAATAATATCGCAGAACGACCTTTATTCACCACTATTTTAAAAAAGGTTAATGTTAATTTACCTACTTTATCAGCAAAAATTCCGTTTAAAATGGCAACCTTCTTATCCAAAGGAACAATTGGGTTTTTAAGGATAGCCTCCAGTTCAGGGGTATCATCTACCACTCGTTCAAACAAAACCATATCCTGATAAGATTCTGCTAAACCGTTGGACTCAACAGCTAAGTCGATTAATGATTTGGCGTATCTGCTTGCAACTTTAATTTCTGACATATTCTTAGGTGTGAGATGTGAGATGTGAGATGAAAGATGTGAGAATCAATCTCAAATCTAATATCTAATGTCTCAAATCTATTTTCTCAAAACTAGTTTAATTCAACGTCTTTTAACAAATTAGCTACTAAAGCTTCTTGTTTGGTTTTATCATCTAACTGACCACGTAAAACACGCTCAGCAATTTCTAATGATAAGCTTGAAACCTGACCTTTAACTTCAGCTAAAGCTACTTTCTTTTGGTTTTCGATTTCGATTTTAGCTTTTTCGATTAATTTAGCACCTTCAACCTGCGCTTGTTTTTTAGCTTCGTTTAAGATACTATCTTTTAAAGTTTTAGCTTCTTTCAAAATCTCATCACGTTCGGCACGAGCCTGTTGCATTAAATCTTGATTTTGACTTGTTAAACGAGCCATTTCTTGTTTAGCTAATTCAGCTTTATTTAAAGCATCATCAATACTTTGCTCACGCTCATGAATAGCACCCATAATAGGCTTCCAGGCAAATTTTGCTAATAAAAACAATAACACTAAAAAAGCGATGGTATTCCATACCAACAAACCAATTTCAGGAACTAATAAATCCATCTTATCTATTTAAAATTCTTTTATTACTTGTTAAATTTAAACAAGAACCTAATCGGCAATCCCGAAAAGGTTCTTGTTTTGAAATTCGTCTTTGATTATTTTGCGATCAAAGAAACTACTACTGCGAATAACGCAACAGCCTCGATGAAGGCAGCAGCGATAAGCATAGCAGTTTGAATTTTTGAAGCGGCTTCTGGTTGACGAGCGATAGATTCCATTGCAGATCCACCGATTTTACCGATACCTAATCCAGCGCCAATTGCAGCTAAGCCTGCGCCGATTGCAGCTAATGTTCCAGTCATTTTCTGATTTATTTATATTAATTTAACAATAATGTTCAATAATTAATGATGCTCCTCTACAGCCATACCAATAAATAAAGCTGATAAAGTAGTGAATATAAACGCCTGGATAAATGCTACTAAGAATTCAATTAAGCCGATAAATACAGCAAAGAAAATTGAAGCCGGAGCAATCCAAAGCGAGTTAAAAATAAAAATTAAGCAAAGTAACGACATTACCAGGATGTGACCAGCAGTAATGTTTGCAAATAACCTGATGGCTAATGCGATTGGTTTAGTAAGCGTTCCAATTAACTCTAACGGAGCTAAGAAAATTTTCATTGGAACAGGTACACCAGGCATCCAGAAAATATGTTTCCAATAATGTTTGTTTCCTTTAAATGTAGTAATTAAGTAAGTGCAAACAGCCAATACAACCGTTAAAGCAATATTTCCGGTAACGTTAGCACCTCCTGGAAAAAACGGAACCAAACCCAACATGTTATTTAACCAGATAAAGAAAAACACAGACAACAAGTAAGGCATGAAGGCACTGTACTTATGCCCTAAGTTTGGCCTTGCAATTTCGTCGCGTACAAAAATGATGATCGGCTCAATAACAGACTGTAAACCTTTTGGCGCTTTACCAACTCTTTTCTTGTATGATGAAGCAATTGTAATAAAGATTAAAAGAAGTACTACTATAGAAAACAACATACTAAAAACGTTTTTAGTTATTGAAAAATCTAACGGACGGGCATTCGTAACTTTCTCTTCACCATCAACCAGTTGATGAGAAACAAAAGAACCGTGTTCATCAGCAGTTGCATTTGCATAATAAATTTTATCATGCGCAATAGCAAAACGCTGACCATTCTTTTCTACCACCACTTTTCCATCTTCATTAAAATTAAAAGCAGACGAACTGAAGGTTACCAAACCGTTATTTGTCCAAAGGATAATTGGCAAATGCAATACTAAGCCGTGTTCGCCATGACCAAAAACAGTAAAATAGTGACTATCGCTAATGTGATGAAAGATGAATTTTGTAATATTGAAACCATCTTCTTTAGCTTCATCATGATGTTCGGCAGCAACCACACCATGAGCAACTTCTGTAGTACTATCAACAGGCAAAGATGCGCTATCAACCTGAGCGAAAGTATCATTTTTGATAGATAAAAACGCGATTAAAAGCGTAAAAACAACAATTACCTTCTTCACTTTCGACATAAAAACTTGGTTAAAATCCATTTATTGGCAGTTTTTTACTTTAAATTTTGGTGGCGCAAGTTACGCAACAAACAGTACATTTCAAAGGCGGTAAACAATAAATAAATAGAAAAAAAATTAAGTACAAAAAGAAGCCCGCTTTCCTTCTCTTTTATACTGTAAATCAATACGAAAGCCATACAAAAAATCATCTTGATTGCGATTGACCCCATAAGAGCATTTACACCCGCTTGTGGATTACGTTTTAAACCTATACTTACAAGCAAATAAGCGACATATGTAATACCGGCCAAAAAGCCAAAAACCATCCAAAAGTTGGGAGCAAATAAGGGGGTATCCGGAAAAATAAAAGGCAATAAGACTTTAACACCAATTAAGATACCCAATAAAATAAAATAAAAACTGGTGAACTTGGCTAGAGTCAATGGTATATTCTTTGCGTTTGAAAACTTTTGCAAAGATAGTCTTTTAATCTTATTTTAATCAAGCAGAAAAGCCAAATTATTTGAGGATTAAATTGTTGCAGTAGACTTAGTAATAAAATTTAAATTTTTAAATTCCTATTTCGTTGCCTGCTTAATCACCTGGTACAAAGCTATAGCAACTCCGGCTAAGGCAAAGCCTGCGGTAATTAAACGATTGTTACTCCCACGGTAATCATCAATTTTGTACCCGATAAAAGTAAAAAGACCAATAGTAATAATCATCTGAAAGCCTATAGCAGAATATTTTGCAGCAGCATTTCCTTTCTTTTCCTCGTTTTCTTCTTTAGGATTTTCCATACATAAATGCAATAATTAATTAACTTTGAGTGATTATAATTTATTGCTAAATAAAATATTTTTAATAAAATTTTGTTTATCGTATATCACTAACGCTATTAATATACTTGAAAAAATACTCCAACAAAGCAATTATCCCCTTCCTGTTTATTTCCGGGCTGTTTTTTTTATATGGCTGCGTAGCAAATAAAGATACTGCTATAGACCGTAAGTTTCAAAACTTAACGGCTAGGTATAACTATATATATAACTCAAATGTTTTACTTACAGAGTATAATGAAGGGTTATTACAAAGTTATGCGGATGATTATGAGAAAATTTTGCCTGTATATCTTGATCCTGAGCCACAGATAAATTTGATTTTATCTCCAGCCCCCCCAATTAAGCAATTGGATGATGTAATTACCAAAGGCCAAACCATCATTAATGATAAAAGCTTTAGCAATTACATTGATAATGCGTACATGTTGATGGGAAAGGCAAATTATCTAAAAGGTAATTATTTTATCGCTTCAGAGTATTTCGACTATGTTGCCAAAACTTATTCTCAGGATTTAAAAACCTTCATTATGGCGATGAACTGGAAAGCCAGAAGCCAAATGGAGCTTAATAATATGCTGGTAGCTGATAAAATATTAGATACCATGCTTCGTGCAGTTGATAATTATAAAAAAGATTTAGCGGAGCCTTTAGCTACCACTGCGCAGATGAGGATTTATCAAAAGCGAAACAAAGAAGCAATTCTACTACTTGAAAATGCTGTTAGATTAGGCGACGACAAGCAACTCAGGATTCGTTGGCGGTACATATTAGCCCAGCTCCAGGAGAAAGAAAATGATCTTCAAAGCGCATTTATCAACTATACGAAGGTTGAAAACAGTAATGCACCTTTCGAGATGTATTTTCATGCTAATTTACAACGCATCAAACTCAGAGCATTAATTAGTGGCTATAAAGTAGATGAAGACAAAGCATTACTCGCTTTATTGAAAGATGATAAAAATGAAGATTATACAGATCAAATTTATTACCAGGTAGGTGAGTTATTTTCAAAGGAAGAAAAATTTGAAAAAGCTGAAGAAAACTATTTGAAATCAATTCAAAAAAGCACCAAAAACCAGAATCAAAAAGCATTATCATACTTACGCGTTGCTGATTTAAATTTTAAGGTTTTTAGAAATTACATCAAAGCAAAGACCTATTATGACAGCACAGTAACCACTTTACCTAAAAATTTTCCTGATTACGACAACATTGTTAAAAAGGCAGATAACCTTAAATATTTAACAGACCGTTATACAATTATATCGAAAGAAGATACTGCACAAATGATTGCCCGCCTACCGGAAACGGAAAGGCAAGCGAAAGTAAAAAATTATTTGACGCCAAAGGTTGAGGTTGTTAATCTTTCAAATCCATCTTTTGGAAATCAAAATGTAAACAACCCCGATTTCCCAAATCAAACGTTAAATCCTGCAAAGCCTACGCAAGGGAACACATTCTACTTTAATAATAATGCAGCTATTAGTGCTGGTTTTGCTGATTTTAAAAAACGATGGGGAAACCGGCCTATGGAAGACAATTGGCGCCAAAGTCAGCGTTCATCTGCGCAAGAGAATGCTCAAATTATGACTGGCGGTAACGTTGCGAACAATATTACACCAGCAAACGGAACTATCACAGCCAGTGCAGCTGATCAAACTTCACTCGAGAAACAATATTTGGATGCGTTGCCTACCTCACCTGAATTAATTTCAGCTTCAAATCAAAAAATTATTGATGCTTATTTTGAAATAGCCAGTTTCTATCAGCAAGAATTAAATGATAAGGATGAAGCAAATAAGGTTTACCAAGAGTTACTGACCAGATTTCCGCAGAACAATCATTTGGCAGCGATTTATTATAGTTTACACCTGAATTATAAAGGAATAGATGAAAACAAATCAAATACTTACCGCCAGTTGGTATTAAATAATTTTGCAGGATCGAATTATGCTAAAACGATATTAGATCCTTCATTTTCAGCTAAACAAACAGAAAAAGAAAATATCGCTAATAATAATTACAATGTTGCTTTCGATGCCTATGCTAAAAAAGAATATCCAAATGTAATTAAACAAGCAAATGATAATATTAGTGCATTTCCGGATAATGACTTAGCACCTCAATATGCCTATTTAAAGGCAATTGCAGTCGGTAGAACATCCACACTGGATCCTTTATTAGCAGCATTTAATTCCATAGTCAATTCTTACCCGAATGATTTAATTGTAACGCCGTTAGTCAGGGATCATTTAAAATACATTGATGCGAATCTGGATGAATTTAAACAAAGGCCGGTTGCTTTGATTGATTTTGATGCTAATGAACCAAGATTTGTAACACAAGCTGATCCAATTGAAGTGAATAAGCCTTTAAGTAGGCCAAAAAATATAAATGCAGCTGACGAAGAAAAGCCAAAAGATGCTACAGTAAAGATGATTGAGAAGCCTGTAGAAATACCAGCCGAAGTTAAACCTGCAGAAACAGTAAAACCGGTAAGTATTTTTAGTGCTGCAAAATCAGATGAATATTACTATGTAATTGATGTGGCAGATGCAACTTTAACTTTAAGCTCTTCCCGGTTTGGAATAGGACAATTTAATCGGGGTAATTACCCTGACAATGATTTGGCGCACAAATTGATTGAACTGGACAATGATCAGCTAATTTATATTACCAGTTTTATTGATTTAGAGGATGCAAAAATTTATGAATCGAGTATTACAAGTCAGCTGAAAAGTATTATGAAAGTTCCTGCCAACCTGTATAAGGGTTTTATTATCAGCAAAGAAAATTTCGAAAAACTGAATAGCCGGGATCGGATTAATGAATACTTAGAATTTTTAAAAACAAATTATAAATAGAGTTTCGGCTTTTTAGTGAAGTGCTCAAAATTCACTTCTTTAAAATTTTAATAAATTTGTGGCTACAATAGGCTTCAATTTTTGTAGCTCTTGGACTAATCACAACACAAAATGAATAAATCTCTTTCTGCTCAGGATACCAAAAGATATAGTTTAATTATCTGGAAATTATTGGTTGGGGGAATAGCCCTTTTCGCCATTTTTATTTCAATGATTGGCTTTGGTCTATTTGGTGCACTTCCTTCTTTTAGAGATATTGAACATCCTAAAAGTAATCAGGCATCAGAAATTATTGCAGAAGATGGTCGTCCATTGGGTACTTATTTTGTACAAAACAGATCAAATGTTGCTTATAAAGACATTTCTGAGAATGTAATAAATGGCTTAATTGCTACAGAAGATACCCGCTTTAAGGAACATTCAGGTATTGATTTTAAGCGTACATTCTCTATTATTGGCTACAACTTAATCGGTAAAAAACAAGGTGCTAGTACCATTACACAACAATTGGCAAAAAACCTTTTCCCAAGAGAATCGAATTTAAATTTCTTCTCTCTGGTGCTTACAAAATTTAAAGAATGGATTGTAGCCGTTAAACTTGAAAGAAATTATACCAAAGAAGAAATTATCACCATGTATTTAAACACGGTTGATTTCGGGAACCAGGCTTATGGTATTAAATCGGCTGCCCGTGTTTATTTTAATACTACACCTGATAAACTTACCTTGACCGAAGCGGCAACTTTAGTAGGTATGCAAAAAGGAATCACCATGTATTCTCCAACCCGTCATCCGGAAAGATCTAAGACACGTAGAAACACGGTGATGGCCATGATGGTTAAATCTGAACTGCTTACCCAACAGGAATTTAATGAGCAAAAAGAAAAGCCACTTGGCTTACGCTTTAATGCTGCAACGGTTAATGATGGAATTGCACCTTACTTCCGTTCCGTTTTAAAAAACGATATTAAAAATATTTTTCAGGAACAAGGCATTAGCAAGCCAGACGGCACACCTTATGATTTAGATCGTGATGGTTTGAAGATTTATACCACCCTGAATTACGACATGCAGGTTTATGCCGAAGCGGCACAAAAAGAATACATGAAAGTATTACAGGCCCAGTTTCTAAGTAGCTGGAAAGGTAAAAATCCGTTTAAAGGAAAAGATTTGCAAATAGAGCAAGGAATCAAAAGATCTGATCGATATAAATCGTTAAAATCGGAAGGTAAATCTGATGAGGAAATAAAAGAAGATTTTAATACCAAAACGGAGATGACTATTTTCACCTGGAAAGGTGATATTGATACCTTGATGAAGCCGATTGATTCAGTGAGATATTATAAGATGCTGCTGCGTAATGCCATGATGTCGATGGATCCGACAAACGGTCATGTTAAAGCTTGGGTGGGTGGCATTAATTATGAGCATTTTAAATATGATCAGGTAAAAATGGGAACACGCCAGGTGGGCTCAACTGCTAAACCTTTTACTTATACTGTTGCCATTGAAAACGGATATTCTCCATGCTATTCAGTATCAAACACACCGGTAACCATTGAAGGCTATGGAAAGCCGTACACACCAGGCTCGTCTGGGAAGCCACTCGCAGGAAGTATTACCTTACAAAAAGCCTTAGCTTATTCTCAAAATTACGTTACGGCATATTTAATGAAACAAGTTGGTCCGGTAGCTGTAGCTAATTTAGCGACTAAAATGGGCATCCCAGATGTTCCCGCCTATCCATCTATATGTTTAGGGACATTTGACTCCTCCATCTATAACATGGTTGGGGCTTATGGTGCTTTCGCCAACAAAGGTGTGTTCACCAAACCTATCTATTTATTAAGAATTGAAGATAAAAACGGAGTAGTGCTGTTTTCTCAAAAGGAAATTCCAAAACCTGTAATGAGCGAAGAGGTTGCTTATGTTATGACCAGAATGTTGAAAGGCGTAGTGAGCAATGGAACGGGTTCCAGATTAAATTATAAGTATAAAGTTAATGCACCTATTGGTGGCAAAACTGGCACCACACAGAACAACTCTGATGGTTGGTTTATGGCCATCACACCGCAATTGGTAACAGGTGTTTGGACAGGCTGTGAAGATCGGGCATTTCACTTTATTAGTACTAGCCAGGGGGAGGGTGCAAATACCGCACTACCGATTTTTGCGGGCTTTATTAAACGAGTTTATGCCAATCCTGCGTTAAAAATTAGCCATGCAGATTTCGAAGCGCCAAAGTCAGGTGTTTCCATTACTTTTGATTGTAACCAATATCAGCAACAGGAAGAAGGGACAACCGAACTGGATGAGAAGCTAGGTTTTTAGTACGTTTGCAGCGTGAAGAATAGTAGTAAAATTCTTTATTGCGATTTTTCAGTTCGGTAAAATCAGCAGAAAAATTGTAAAGGAGAGTCTGGCTCTTTTCTGAACCAAATTTAAAACAACTTCAATTATTAATCCGTTAGTAAAAAACATCTCTATCGAATTCTATTTTGTAATTAATGAGCAGTTTCGACCATAAAGCAGCATTAACAGCTATTCCTCATAAACCCGGTGTTTACCAGTATTGGGACGCTGATGGAAAGTTAATGTATATTGGTAAGGCTAAAGATTTACGCAATCGCGTAGGATCTTATTTCAATAGTGATCGACAACAATTTAATGGCAAAACACGGGTACTGGTTTCCAAAATCAGGAAAATTACCTTTACCATTGTAGATACAGAAATTGATGCCTGGCTTCTGGAAAATAGTCTCATCAAAAAACATCAGCCTAAATTCAACATCAATCTAAAAGATGATAAAACCTATCCATGGATTATTGTTAAGAATGAGGAATTTCCCCGAATATATTGGACCCGAAAAGTAATAAAGGACGGTTCCACTTATTTTGGCCCCTATGGATCTATCGGAATGATGCACACCATATTGGATTTGATTAAAGAAACATATCCTTTAAGAACCTGCACACTTCCGTTAAACGAAAAAAATATAGCGGAAGGGAAGTTTAAAGTTTGCCTTGAATATCAGATTGGTAATTGCAAAGGACCTTGCCAGGCCTACCAGACTGAAGCCGAATATGATAAGAATATCGCCGAAATTAAAGAGATTTTAAATGGTAAAATCGGCAATGTTATCCGGGATGTGAAAGGCATAATCAAAACGGCATCAGAAGAATTAAATTTTGAACTTGCACATCAGTATTCCCGCAAACTACAGGTTTTAGAAAAATATCAAAGTAAATCAACCGTAGTAAATAGTGCCATTACCAATGTAGATGTGGTAAGCATTGCCTCGGATGAACGATATGCTTTTGTAAATTATCTTAAGGTGATGAATGGAACCATCATCCAGACACAAACCATTGAGATTAAAAAACAACTTGATGAAAGTGATGATGAACTTTTAACGACAGCGATGCTGGAATTTAGAACGAAGTTCAACAGTACATCGAGAGAAATCATTGTACCTTTTGAGCTTTCTTTGGAAGATGAAAGTTTAAGGTTTACTGTTCCGAAGTTGGGTGAAAAGAAGAAACTGCTGGAACTTTCTCAAAAAAACGTTTTATTCTTTAAAAAAGAAAAGCTGAATCAATACGAAAAGCTCAACCCTGATTTAAGAACAGATCGTATACTAACCACCATGCAAAAGGATTTGCGTTTAACGCAATTACCTAAGCATATCGAGTGTTTTGATAATTCTAACTTCCAGGGAAAATACCCGGTCTCGGCGATTGTTGTTTTTAAAGATGCAAAGCCATCTAAAAAAGACTATCGTCACTTTAATGTGAAAACAGTAGAAGGCCCCAATGATTTTGCTACCATGGAAGAGGCTGTTTTTAGACGATACAAACGTATGTTAGATGAAGACCAGCCCTTACCTCAGCTAATCATTATTGATGGTGGTAAAGGTCAGTTATCCTCAGCGATGAAAAGCTTAAAATTATTAGGTATAGAGAAACGGGTTACGGTTATTGGTATTGCTAAAAGATTGGAAGAACTATTCTATCCGGGCGATTCTTTTCCGCTGTACTTAGACAAGAAATCAGAAACTTTGAAAGTTATTCAGCAACTCCGCGATGAAGCACACAGGTTTGGAATTACTTTTCACCGTAAAAAACGAGATCAAGGGACTTTAAAAACCGAACTGGAACAAATAGAAGGCATCGGTAAAACAACTGCTGATAAATTGTTAAAACAGTTTAAATCGGTTAAAAAAATTCGTGAAGCCACAGAGAAAGACTTGAGTGAGGTTTTGAACAAAAAGCAGATGATAACGCTGCAGGAGTATTTTACTCCCCAGCCCCCTGAAGGAGAAGTTGAAAATATATCTTAAAAGTTCTAAGTGTTAAAAAACAATCATTTCAATGAAGCTTGTTTAACCTACCAACTGCATAAGATAATCATCATTGCTAGGGTACAAAGCGATACTAAAACGTATAAAACTATGCGAAAATCAAGATAAAACTAGTATGTATAACTTCAAACAATAATGGCCTAAAACAAAAAAGCTCCGATTTTCATCGAAGCTTTTTTGTTTTTTAATATTCCCAAAGTCCTTGTTCGTAATCAAGAACAGATTTTTTGATTCTTTCAGACTCATACAATCTTTGCTTTGGATCTGTGATGATATCCCTGATTTTGTTATCTCCAGGATTTGATTCCTTTACAATATAACTGCTAAATAGTCTGCGGATGAAGAAATCATCAAAACTTAATGTAGATGCATCGTTGTTGGTATTAACCAACCGTTTTTTTGTTAAAAGCTCTCTTGCCTCAGGATAGTAAATCCAGAAAACTGGCTGCCATTGTTTAGATGATTCAATGAATTTCATTGGAGCAATCCCTACAATACGCGGCTCAAAAATAGAACGCTTAACATCAAAAATCCAATCTTCTTTAATTCTAAATTTCAAGAAAGACTCAGGATTGAGATCATTAGCAACCGTTTTCACTGTACCAGCTTTCGAATCTGTCACCTCTACCGTACCAGCCGCCTGCATTAAAGCCGTATCAGCTGTTAGTGGATTAGTAAAAGCGTCATCCTCATTATTTAATGAATCGAAAGGAGAATATGCTGTTAACTCTTCTGCCTTAACTGCTCTGATGATTACGTCGATTAATCTAGACTTTGGAGATTTTAATGCTGAATTTACAGTATCTCTCAAATCGATTTCTCTCCAGATACGCTTCGCATAAAATACATCTTCTTCACGTACATCTGCCAGAGGAACCATTTCGGTGCTGTCAATGTCTTTACGGGCATAAAAACCATCCTTTGGTGGCACCTTCAATTTTTTCTTAGCTGTTTTTGCAGAAGCCGCAGGTTCTTCTACCGGTACCTCGGTTTCTGTAACCGCTTTTTTAGGTGCTAACCTGGTTGGCTTTTTTTGCGCAAAAGCAAAAGAAGTAATCAAAGCCAGAACAACAATGCTAATAATCCTTTTCATCATCTTTCTATTTAACACTAAATGCCAATGAAGGTAACACATTCTGACGGCCATCTGGACCTACAGAAACGATATCTTCAAAAAATACCCTGGTTCCAGGAGTAATTGAGTTGATAGCAGCTTTAACCTGACCTGCAAAACTACCTCCGCTGCCAGATATCGTAATCGCGTCTGAACGTGGTTTTATAATCGTTAATTTATAACGTTGAATCTTAAACTTTACATCAAAAGGAAAATCATCTAAATCTGCTTCAATTTCTGATTCACTTTTCAATTGAACCGATGCAATATCACCCCCAGCTCTTCCGCCAACTTTAGCAACTGGTTTTGGAATGGCTTTTACCCTGAATTTAGAACTGCCCAGTGAAACGGATTTTCCTGCGTTAGATGCAGTAACATTAATGGTTACTTCACTTCCTACCCTACTTCCATCGGCTGTTACATTATACTTACCACCGCCAATTTTGCTCATGGAGGCTCCTGATGCGCTAGCGCTAACCGTTTCTAAGGGGAAACCAGCAGCCGAAACCGAGAATGGATTTGGAATACCAGCATAAATCACATTCATTTTGTCAGAAGAAACACTTGCCGATGGTTTTGCAACCTGATATTTTTGAGGTTGTGTTTTGTATTCTTTCACTTGTCCATCAGTCTGGCGAACACGGATAGTACCTACCCAGGTAAATTCACCAACACTACTTGTACCGCCTGTATACGTTCCTTTACCCTCTTTAATAGATAACTTGTTTCCATTAACGGTAATATCAGGTGTTGATCTTGAATCACTTGCAGTTAAAAACACTTCAGCAGTGTAAGGCTGACCCTGGATAACATAAGAAGTTGGCGCAACCGCCACAGCAGCAAACTGATCTAAATTAACTTGTGCCTTATCCATATTTCCAAACAATTTTTTAACAACCTCAGCTTCGGCATTTTTAGTATCCGTTTGCAGTTTTGTTAAAATAGTCATGGCAGCGGTAAGCGGTGTTCCTTCCCCAAAATAGGTTTCTTGCCAGTTTCCTTTTCTTTTCTTTTCAGGATCTTTTGCTTCTAATGAAAATGCAACACCAGCACGGTCTGCCGGGTCTAACAAAGAAATTAATTTTTCGCGTGTAGCATTAATTCTTTTCTTTAATTCATCCGCCTTTTTCTGATTAATCATGATATTTTGTGCAATATCCTGATTTGATCTGTTTACTAAATCGCCCGTTTCAGGATCAATTCCATCACCAGCTGTAGTAAATTCTTTTTTAATGCTTTCAATGTAATTATTTAAATCATCAGCAGCGGCCTGCGCTTGTTTAGCCTTTTCATAAATAGGTTGGGCACGAGCAGGCTCCTCTTTCAGTTTCGAATTTTCGAAAGCAGAAAATAACTGATTAATACTAGTATTTACATTGTTTTTAGATGTATCCAAACTATCATTGATATTTTTGAAAGCATCTAAAATTGTATCTGATACGTTTAAGGCAAGCATGGCCAACAATACCAAATACATGATATTGATCATCCGCTGCCTTGTTGTTTCTTTTCCGCCTGCCATAGTTTATGTAGCTTTTCTTTTAAAATTAAAAACTAGATAAATTACACACGTGGGCCATTCATAGCCGATAACATGTTGCCATAAATGGAGTTAAGCGACGCTAAATTTTTCGCTAACTTGTTAACCTCTTCCTTAAACTGTTTCGAATCTTCCATTGATTCGTTAAAGTTTTGCATTGTTAAAGATAAGTTAGAATAGAATTTATTCATCGACTTTAAATGCGCACTAGAATCTTGTAATTCCAATTCGTAAACTGCATTTAATGCTGATAAATTTTTAGCAAGGTTATTTACCTGATCGTGATAAGCTTGTGAATCTACATTGCTTTCACCCATTGCTTTTAAATTAGCAGTTGCTTTTTCAAAAGATGCGCTCAAATTATCGAAGCCTGCAGAAGCCGTTTTAACCTTACTTGTAAATTCATTTGTAGCGGTGGATGCATCTGCAACGTTAGAAATTGCCGCCACTTTATCTCCAAAAGTACGTAAACCCGAACCTAAACTTTCAATTAATTCAGGCCCAACTTTAGCATCTGATAACATTTTATCTAATGCAGCTGTATTTGATGGTGCAGAAACATTTGCTACCGGCCTGGCTGATACTGTTGGCAATTCGCCTTTGAAGTTTTCATTTAATTCAGGATAAACTCTTTCCCATGCTGGTTCTGGTTCTGGCGGGAAAAATCCTGTTAAAAAGAATAATAATGCCTCAATTCCTAAACCTGCCCCAATCATGTAATTCCCAAAAATACCTCCGATGTGAAGAATTTTAAAAAGTGCTCCAATAATTACCACACTTGCTCCCCATGAAATCGCTACGTGTAACCACCCTGGTTGTTTCTTTGCTGCCATAAAATTTTGATGTTTTTCTTTAAGTTTGAGTTTTTAGGTTTAATTTCTTAAGTCGGTACCTGGGTAAGATGAAACACATCTAAAACCAATGTAAGATCTTTGGGTATCTTGATATTCGTATGTTGAAACAGCATTTTGAAGGAAGTATCCTGTGTCTTTCCAGGATCCGCCTTTGATAATTTTGCGTTTTTTGTATTTGCTATCGCCTGCACTTGCATCATAGGTAAAATTCGGACTTAAATCATGTAATAACGGGGCAGCACCTTTATTGTATGCAGTGATAGTCCATTCAGATACATTTCCTGCCATGTTATAAAGTCCATAATCATTTGGGAAATATGATCTTACACCAACCGTATAGATTCCGCCATCACTCGAATAATCACCACGACCCGGCTTAAAATTAGCTTGCAAACATCCTTTAGTATTTCTGATGTATGGGCCACCCCAAGGGTATTTGGTTTTAGTATTTCCACCTCTGGCAGCATATTCAAATTCTGTTTCAGCAGGTAAGCGGTAGTCAGATCTTGATCCTACGGGCATTCTTCTCGCTTGGGCAACACCATCATACAATCTTGTTCTCCATTGGCAGAAAGCTTTTGCCTGCTCCCAACTTACACCAACAACAGGATAATCATCATACGATGGGTGACTGTAATAAGCACGAACCATAGGATCGTTCATGGAATATGAATAATCAGTTTTCCAAACCATGGTATCAGGATAAATAGCCACATTATACCTATCAATATAATCCTGACGTTTACTATTTGGATTTTTATGCCCCAAAGCTGCCTTATCCATGTTCAATTCGGCATAAGAATATTCCAGTTTACGGATATCAATTTCCTTCTTACCTGGTAAAGCATCTAATCCCGAATAATACATCCCATTCAGCTGACTGGCTTGAGCACCATTAGCACCTTTGCCTTTATTTCTCCAGATATTGGCTCCGTTAGTACCAACTTTTTTCCAGTCAATGTATTTATCTCCCCCAACCGCATTAGCTGCATTGCCTTTAGGCGTAACCATAAATTGCTGTGGATTTCCCATCATTGCAATCGCAACCGAATCACGTACCCAGTTGGTAAACTGGCGATATTCAGCATTCGATATTTCAGTTTGATCCATAAAGAAAGCAGGAATCGTGGTCATTCTGCTCGGTCCGTTTTGAGAAAAGGTAATATCTTCATCAGAACCGCCAAGAGGAGTGTGTCCGGGTGGAATATAAACCATGCCCAACGGAATCCTGTTGTTCTTAAATTTACGGTTATAAGCACCCACTAACTCACCCTGACCACCGTGGCCACAACTTGATAGCAATACCGATATACCCGCCATAGCTAGAAGGTAGATTTTCTTCATATTTTTTATAATGTGCAAAGCACGATTAGAGCAATTTTATCAAAAATCAAAGAAATTATCAACAATTGCAAATATTTTACATTAAATCATTTGTTTATAGCCAATAAACACACTTTTTAATGGGTTAAAATTTCATTTTTTTATAACAAAAATAGCGTAACTCTCTTATAACAGCAAAGTTACGCTTTTATTGTGTTGACTAAAAATAAATTATTGAATGTATTATTTATTAGATATTTTGATGTAATTCTCTATAGCCATGGTCATAGATGGCACGCCAGGGGTTGGCGCTGCTATATCTACAACTAAACCCATATCAGCACAAGCCTTGCTCGTGTTTACACCAAAAGCTGCAATACGGGTGTTATTTTGTTTAAAATCGGGGAAATTTTTAAACAAAGATTGTATGCTGGATGGACTAAAAAACGCAATAACATCATAAAATACTTCGGCAAGATCAGATAAATCACTTACAACTGTTTTAAATAATACAGCCGGTGTAAAATCATATCCGCTTTTTTCCAAAAACTTCATGGTGTCTTCCGTAGCAACATCCGAACATGGATATAAAAATTTCTCTGCAGCATGCTTTTTTAATACTTCTGCTAAATCAGCAGCAGTTTGCTTACCAAAAAAGATTTTACGTTTACGATACTGAATGTATTTCTGCAAATACAAAGCTATTGTTTCTGAAAGACAGAAGTATTTTAATTCTGCAGGAACTTCATAACGCATTTCCTCGCAAATTCTAAAGAAATGATCAGCAGCATTGCGACTGGTAAAAATGACTGCCGTAAAATCGCCCAGATTGATTTTATCTTTTCTAAAGTCTCTTGCCGGCACACCTTCAACATGAATAAAAGACCTAAAGTCAATCTTTAAATTATGCTTCTTAGCTAAGTCGTAATAAGGAGATTTTTCTGTTTCTGGTTTCGGTAGAGTAACCAAAATACTTTTCACTTTGCGAATTCTAGAGTCGTTCTTTTCTTGCATTTTCCTTTTTCCTTGCTACAATCCTATCGTTTTAATTAGTATTAAAATAGGACATATTTCGAGGGCGCAAAAGTACAAAAATAAATGCATTTTGGAAAACTTATTATTAGAAAGTATAGTAACGCCTGCTCTAAGCAGTTGAAATGTGAAAATTACACCTAACAATAAGACGGCCAACACAATATATACTTCGCCATATTTAAGTGGCGATAGTGCAAATGAGACTACCAAAGGGATAAAAAGCAGTGATGCGTTGAAATAACTGAGGTATAATATGGAGATGTATTCGCCAACTGGCTTTTGCACATTAAAAAGAAAGCCCAAAAACCTTAATACGACCAGCTTTAGTGCATAAAATACAATTATGGTGAAGGAAATTGTAAAGAAAAATTTGAATCCTTCCTTTGCCTGATACATATCCCGCCACTGTGCCACTAAAAAGAAAAACATTCCAAAAACAAATCCAAATTGCACGAAAAGCAATAAAAATGGCCACGAGCTAAAAAGATTATCTTCTTTATTTATGTTATTTAAAGCCCGGTTACTAAAAAAAGATTGTACAATTGCTGATAACTGTTTCGAAAAAGCATTTTTCAAAATCGCGAAAATTAATAGCATAGCGAAAATAAAGCCCAGCAGCCCTACATTTCCTTTAGGAACTTGTTTACCCAATTGATAAGGATTTGCTTTCCGCTTTAGATGCTGGTATTTTTTTTGCCAGGCAATCAAATCAAGCGTTGGAAACAAATATTCCCTCTCCACACTATCAAGCAATATTGTTTTGTTTATTAAACTGTCTGGCAATGCCCATGTATGTTTAATAATAGAATCCGTAACTACTTTTCGTTTAACTAATGTGGCAGAATCAATTCTATATCTTCTGTATTGATAGCGAGCCACTGATACCGAATCTACACTAGCAGGTAGTTGTTGTGCAGAAATATAATCTGCAAAAAACAAGAATGCTACTAAAGATAAAATAAATTTCGGCATGCTTTACATCAAACGTTCAGGTTGCAAAAGTAGTTGAATAATCATTGTTTACCTAAAGAAAATAAATGGATTTAGAATATGCTGTATCTTTGCTTCAATGTCTAGCAGTATCTATATCCATATTCCTTTTTGTAAAAAGGCTTGTCACTATTGTGATTTCCATTTTAGCACCTCTTTAAAGTATGCTGATGAGATGGTTGAAGCCATTTGCAAAGAGCTCATAATGAAGAAAGACAGGATAAAAGGACAGGTTGGATCGATCTATTTAGGGGGCGGCACGCCATCTATCCTTTCAAATAAAGCTTTGCAAAAGATTTTTGATACCATTAACCGATATTACAGTGTTGATGCTGATGCTGAAATCACAATTGAAACAAATCCTGATGATTTAACTCATCAAAAATTAAATGAGCTAAAGCAGCTCCCTGTCAATCGGTTTAGCGTAGGCATTCAATCTTTTTTTAATGAAGATTTATTATGGATGAATCGTGCTCATAATGCCAACGAAGCGGAAAGCTGCATTAAACGAAGTCAGGATGCAGGCTTTGAAAATTTAACTTTAGACCTGATTTATGGATACCCGCTACTTACCAATGATAAATGGTCAAGTAATATCAACCATGTACTGGAATTGCAGGTGCCGCATGTTTCAGCATACGGATTAACCGTTGAACCTAAAACGGCACTGGCACATGCTATTAAATTGAAAAAACAAGCGCCGGTTAACGATCAGCAAGCAGCTAATCAGTTTACAATGTTAATGGAAGCCTTACCGGCAGCTGGCTTTGAACACTATGAAATTTCGAACTTTGCTAAACCAGGAAAATATGCTATTCACAATACCAATTACTGGAAAGGCATAAGCTACATAGGTATAGGACCATCCGCACATGGCTTTGACGGCCAAAACCGATATATGAACCCTGCCAACAATGCTTTGTACATGGGTGAACTGGAAAAGAATAAGCTACCAGAATCCGTGGAGGAACTTAGTCATCAGGATCGGTTTAACGAGTACATTATGACATCGTTGAGAACCATGTGGGGAATGGATTTAAGCAAAATAAGGGTTGATTTCGGAAAGGATTTTTATGAAGAAACCTTAGAAAATTTAAGGAATTTTGAAAACCGTGACTGGCTCATTAGAAATGAAGGAATTATTACACTAAGCAAAAACGGAAAACTCTTTGCTGACCATATCGCTTCAGAATTGTTTATAGTTAACGAGTAAACATGGAATGAATGGTGGTTGAATTAGTGAATGAAAAGGTTTTAATAGTATTTCAAATTTCATTATCCAAAAATTAAAAAATATATGTCTAAAATAGTTTGGATTACAGGTGCATCTTCAGGAATTGGAGAGGCTTTAGTTTACGAATATTTTAAGACCGGAAATAAACTCATCATCTCTGGTCGAAATCGTGATGAGTTATTTAGGGTTAAGAGTAACTGTCAAAATTCATTCAATGTACATGTACTGGCTTTCGATTTAAGTGAAACTGACACACTGGAAACGAAAGCGCAGGATGCGCTGAAGATTTTTGGGAAGATTGACTTACTCATTAACAGCGGCGGGGTAAGTCAGCGAAGCCTGGCTTTAGAGACGGATTTTCAAACCGAAAAGCAAATTATGGATACTAATTTCTGGGGAACCGCTATGCTAAGTAAATCGTTATTGCCATCCATGATAAATAATGGTGGTGGACAAATTGTGGTAATTAGTAGTTTAGTGGGTAAATTTGGCACCAAACTGCGTTCTACCTATGCAGCATCAAAACATGCGCTACATGGCTATTTCGATTCATTGAGATCTGAAGTTTATGATCAGAACATTAACATCACCATTATTTGCCCCGGATTCATCAAAACAAATGTAACGATGAATGCTTTGACCGGCAATGGAACAGCCTTAAACATCATGGGAGATGCCCACGAAAATGCCATGACACCATCGGCCTGTGCAGCTGAAATCTTCAAAGCGATAAGCGAAAAAAAAGAAGAAGTTTACATTGGGGGAAAAGAAACCAGGGCTGTTTTACTCAAAAGATTTTTCCCAAAATTGTTTTCAAAAAAAGTGAGAGCCGCAAAGGTTATTTAGTAATCAATTCGCACTTAAATTGAAGCTGAAAACCTTATAAATCAATATTAATTCTTTGTATATTCCTTTTATCCCCATCATCCAAAACTGATGGGGATTTTTTGTTGATTTACGTTTATTACACCGCTACTCCGGGGCAAAATTCTAGCCTTAAAATCATTAAGATCAACCTATCTCCATAAGTAAAAATATTTATATTAAACTAAATATCAGATGATTATAAATTATTTTCAATTTTAAAAAACCGATCGTTGGCAAAGTATCGTAAATGCTATCAAATTTAAAATACTTAGAAAACAATATTATGAAAAAATTATTTTTATCAGTATTCGCCGTAGCAACTATGGCATTTGCTTCTCAAGTTCACGCTCAAAAAAATCCTATGGTAGGTGGTGCTGAAATGTACGCAACTAAGGATATCGTTGACAATGCGGTAAACTCAAAAGACCACACTACATTGGTAGCGGCGGTTAAAGCAGCCGGCTTAGTTCAAACGTTGAAAGGCACTGGTCCGTTTACTGTTTTTGCACCAACAAACGCAGCTTTCGATAAGTTACCTGCAGGTACAGTTGCTACTTTAGTAAAACCTGAAAACAAAGCAACACTTACCAAAATTTTAACCTACCACGTAGTAGCTGGTAAAATGGACAGTAAAGCAATTGCAGCAGCAATTAAAGCTGGCGGTGGTAAAGCAGAACTAACTACAGTTGAAGGTGGTAAACTTTGGGCTTCGATGGAAGGTAAGAAACTTGTTTTGAAAGACGAAAAAGGTGGAAAGAGCACAGTTACTATTGCTAACGTAAATCAAAAAAATGGTATTATTCACGTAGTGGATACAGTTTTAATGCCAAAATAATTTACAATAATCTAATGAGTAGTATTAGATAGTGACTATTAAGAAATTTCACATCCCATACTGTTAACAAAGGCTCCTGCATTTAGCGGGAGCTTTTTATTTATACATCAATTTGATTATTCTTTGTCAAGTACGCTTCAAACTTTTTGATTTAACTATACGCACACCAATAATCTACCTACTTTTACATTAGTTTTCAACAACCCCTTGAATAAACTTAACATGCATCCAAGAATTTCCCAAATACAACAAAACATCGAGCCACTAAGGCAGCAAATCATCAATCATCCTGTTTACTCAGCTATCAATGAAGTAGAAGATCTTAGGATTTTCATGGAATATCATATTTATGCTGTTTGGGATTTCATGTCATTACTTAAAGCCCTGCAAATTAATTTAACTTGTACAACACTACCATGGTTTCCAGTGGGTGATGCAATAACCCGGCAGCTGATTAATGAGATTGTTGCGGGAGAAGAAAGTGATGTAGATGCTGACGGTCATGTCAAGAGTCATTTCGAAATCTATCTGGATGCAATGGAGCAATGTGGTGCCAACCTCGCCCCTGTAAATCATTTCCTTGCAGCGTTAAAAAACGGTAACGACTTTAAAACATCTTTTGAAATCGCTCAGGTTCCACAGGCAGCCAGGGCTTTTGTAGATAACACTTTTGAAATTATTACTAGTGGAAAAACTTACGCCCAAGCTGCCAGCTTTACTTTTGGCCGCGAGGATCTCATCCCGAACATGTTTTTTAGTATCGTAAATGATTTAAATAGTTCGCAACCTGAAAAAGTTTCCATATTTAAATATTACTTGGAGCGGCATATAGAAGTTGATGGTGATCACCATAGCCATCTGGCCCTGGCGATGACGGAAAAACTTTGTGAAAAAGAAGAGTTTTTCTGGCTAGAGGCCGAAGAAGCTGCCATGCAGGCCCTGCAAAGCAGAATAAATTTATGGGATGCTGCTTATAAAACTATTTTAGAGAACAAGCTTTTACAGCAGCATTAAATCAATGTTAAGATAAAGCTATTTGGCAATTAAGTAATTTGCGTCACTTTTAGTAAGAGTTAGGTTAATTATAAAATAAAATTTACACTTTTGTTATTCGCCAACAAAAATCAATTTAAAACGCATGAGTTTCATTTTAAAACCTGTTGATATCGTCGAGAACATCACTCCCGAAGACTTCAAAAAAAAATATCTTAAAACCAAGAAACCATTAGTGATTAGAGGCTTAACTAAAGATTGGCCTGCAAGAGAAAAATGGACAACTGAATATTTAAAAGAAATTGGAGGCGATTTAGAGGTTCCATTATATGACAACTCTAAAGCTGATCCTTCAAAGCCCATTAACGCTGCAACTGCACACATGAAATTTGGCGACTACCTGGATTTAATTAAACGGGAGCCAACAGAGTTGAGGATTTTCTTTTTTAATTTGTTTAAAAAAGTTCCAAGTTTAATTAATGATATTAAGATTCCGAAAGATTTAATGGGCGGCTTTATTGAAAGCATGCCAGCTATGTTTTTCGGCGGATCAAACTCAGTAACATTTTTACATTACGACATCGATTTACCACATATCTTTCACACCCATTTTGGGGGCAGAAAACACATTATTCTGTTTGATTATAAGTGGAAAGACAGGTTATATTGTTTACCAAATGCTACCTATGCATTAGAAGATTACAAAGTTGACCAACCGGATTTTGAGAAATTTCCAGCTTTAAACGGAGTGGAAGGTTACGAAGTTTTTTTAGAGCATGGCGACACTTTATTTATGCCAACAGGCATGTGGCATTGGATGAAATATATCGATGGATCATTTTCTTTAAGCTTACGTGCATGGGATCAATCTATCAGCAGAAAAGTAGCCAGCGTATGGAGTTTGTTTAGACATGGAGCGGTAGACAGTTTAATCAAAATGATGTTTAAAGAAAAGTATGCTGCCTGGAGAGAAAAGAAAGCAGTTAAAATTGCAGAAAGTGCCTTAGCTAAAGGTAAACCATAAAATATTATAAAGACCGTTATTGGTTTTTGAGAAAGCAATTCAACGGAGCATCGTATTTTACGGTTGCTCCGTTTTTTTATTCTCTTTTTTGAGGGATTAATACTTATTAAATCTCTGCAAAAACCTTAATCTTTAAATATATTGCACTTTTAAAAAAGCACTTGCTATTTTAGCATCTCATGGAATTAGAAAAACTCACAGAGAAACAGAAAATGCTTGCCGGAAAAGCCTATCAGGCTGGCGACTCAGAATTATCGAAAGATCGTTTAAAAGCCCGCGAAATTGTTTTCGAATTTAATAACCTGGCCCCTAAATTTATTAAACAAAGAAAAGATTTGCTTAAAAGGCTTTTCGGTAAAACGGAAAAAATGTTTTATGTAGAGCCGCCTTTTCGCTGCGATTACGGATACAACATAGAAATTGGAGATAATTTCTACGCAAACTTTAATCTTGTGATTTTAGATTGCGCCAAAGTGAGTATCGGGAGTAATGTGTTTATTGCACCTAATGTATCTATTTACACCGCAGGCCACCCTATTCACGCCCATCTTCGCGATCAGGAATGGGAATGGGCGCAGGAAATAACTATAGGCAATAGTGTTTGGATTGGTGGAAATGTGGTGATTAATCCGGGTGTAACAATTGGTTCTAATGTGGTAATTGGTTCCGGAAGTGTTGTGACCAGGGATATTCCCGACAATGTATTCGCTGCCGGAACACCATGCAGAATCATCCGTCAGCTAACTGACGAGGATAAAGATTATTATTACAAAGATTTTAAGCTGGGCCAATAACTACCCTTTTTCAATAATGAAAAAAAGCATCACTTCATCTGTAGTGACTTAATGACTGAATCAACCACAGCAAAATTCTCCAATTTATCTTTAACATTTGTACTGGCCGTAAACGTAAATGTTTTATGCTTTAGTTGTAGAACCGTAAAGCTACCTTTATTGTGGGTTGTTAAAATTCTAGTTTCGAAATCAGCTCTTAAGGCTTTTTTATCACCAATGGCGATTTGTTTGGGCTTATCAACCAGGCTGAACTCAATTTTACGTCTGGCGTAACTGGTGCGCGACTGTGCAATTAAGTTATCAAGCGTTTTTGTTAAATCTACCGAATCAACTGCAGTAATAATTAGAAATCCATCTTTAGAAAATGGTTCCTCATTGCTGATAGAAATAAATTTACTGTGCGCCAAACCTTCAATAGGCCTGTCTTTCTTTATCTTCCAGTATTTTGGCAAACTGAAGCTTATCCCATCCTTGGAATAAGGAACATTTTTTCTTTTAGAGGAATTACAGCCATATATCAAAATGAATGCGGTAAAAATAATGATGAAAAATTTTTTCATATTGTTAAGAGCTATGATCTACCACTACCTTCCATTCACCTTTTATTTTTTTAAACAAAAGCGTAAAATAACCTTGAGGTTCATCTTTTTCACGTTTTAAATGCCAGCTTCCCAAAACAAAAGCAACATCCTTATTTAAAAAATCAACACTTTTTATGCCGAAAGTTAAAATACCCATTCCTGCTTTTCCCTGGTAAGCTTTTTTATAGTTATCGAGTGTTTTTTGCCATCCATAAGTTGGTCCGCTTTTTCCTACAAATAAAAGGCTATCGTTTTTAACATAACCATCCATAAAGCGTTCCAAATTGCCCTCATTCCAAGCCAATCGTTGATTTTCGAGTACCTTAAGAATCAATTTTTTATCTGATGCTGTTTGCGCAATACCTACCAAATACAAACTACAAAAGAGAAGGGTAAAAATGTATTTTTTCATCTTATTTTTATAATTTAAATTTATTATTAATTAAATACTCTGTACTAGAGTAACAAAACCATTTAAAACATAGTTATTGTTACCATAAACAGTGAATAAAATTGTGATATGAAAGAATTTTATGAGAAGTTTAGCACCAGAAAATCCTATGATCATCATCCGGAAGCACTGGCAGAACATTTAAATCAGTATTACGAATCAGAGGAAATTACCGTATTCCATGAAATGGTGTCGCCCGATTTTCATTTAGATGTATATTTCATCAATGGAAAAGATGATGATTTTAATATCCTGTTAACCTCTGGGATGAGTTTATTGGAGATGCATGTACCTGATGTGGTAGAAGATAAAGCGGCCTACAAGTTTGCCGAAATAATGATTTTATTACCAAAATCAATTGAATTTGAAAAATCCTATCCGAACGAAAGCGAAAACAACTGGATCATGAGCATGATAAAAGAAACTGCTCGCTTCCCTCATCATTACGATACCTGGTTGAGTATTGGACACACGCTGCAAGCTACTGCGGATATGAAACCATATAGCGAACAGACCAACTATGTAGGCGTGGTTATACTTCCTTCAGTTACTTTTGATGAAGAATTTACCACAATACAGGCAGGCGATGAATTAATTAATATCTACACTATTTTTCCCCTTTATAAAAATGAGCTGGAATATAAAATTGAATATGGCTATGATGCCTTAATAGATAAGCTGATAGAGAAAAATGTACAGGAAATTTTTGACAAACAAAGAGAAACCATTTAGATTAATGAAGACAAGCTATAAAATTATATTAGGCGGAATATTATTTTTTTGCATCATTACTTTTGCAACTGCAAGCCTGCGATACAATGCTGATGGAGCAGATGAATATGGTTTCCCCTTAAACTTTTACACTAAAATTACTGGTTACAGCATAGAAACAAACCAAGGCGGCACCAGCGTTAGATTTAGTTTACCCGCACTGTTAGCTGATATTACATTTGCTTTTGCCGGCAGCTGGCTTTTTTTTAAGTTGATGCGCAAATTTATTAAAAAAAGCAGCCATGTTTAAACGTAATAAGTTCGAGTTTAAAAATGGAAATTTTATGCTCTATCCAGATTATGGCAACCTTTAAGGATTTTTGATTAATGGTTTATAGCAAAACTATCTTCGGTTTTTTTTTGAAATTTCCATTTACAGTAATTTACAAAACTGCGGATAAAGATACCCAGCACAACGGCGTTTCCGTTTACACCAGTTTTTAATTATCTGCACAGATGACAGTAATCTTACCCTATCAAAAAAGCCTGAGCACACAATATCGTTATGATGTGGAAAGAGAGCTTAAAGGCTTGACGAAGGGAAACATAACTCCTCCTACTAATTAAAGGAAGATAATATTATCTGTGTAACCGATACAAAACAGATTTAACAAATAAGCGAAAAATTCTGCCTTGAAGATTAATTTCTCAAAATTGCTAACTTGCAAAACTTAAAATCAAGAATGAAAAAAACAGTTGTAGCAATAGGTGAAATATTATGGGATGTTTTCCCGGAAGGAAAAAAAGCAGGTGGATCATCAATGAACGTAGCCTTAAACCTGCACAAACAACATATTAACAGTCAGTTTATCAGCGCTGTAGGCAATGATGAAAATGGCAAAGAATTAATCAGTTTCCTTGAATCTCAAAACTATCCTACTCCACTCATCCAACAATTAACGCAACTGCCCACCAGTACCGTTCAGGTGATATTAGATGAGCAACATCAGGCTAATTATACCATTGTAGAGCCAGTAGCCTGGGATGCAATTGAGTTAACCAATGAGGCAATTTCTGCGGTAAGCCAGGCAGATGCACTGGTGTACTGTAGTTTAACTTGCAGAAATGAAAAAAGCAAAGCAACGATACTCGCCTTGTTGAAATTAGCCAAACTTAAAATTTTCGATATTAATCTTCGTCCGCCGTACTATAACATAACAACGTTAAAAGCCCTGCTAAGCGAGGCAGATATTTTAAAGGTAAATGAACATGAGCTGGTTTATCTGCGAGATGAACTTTCGTTAAGCGGAAATACAGATGAACAACTGTTGAAACAATTGAGTCAGCTTTTTCAGATTAAAATTATTTGTTTAACTCTTGGAGAAAAAGGCGCAAATGTATTAGCTGAAGGCAAACTACATCACCATTCTGGCTATGCAGTAGAAGTTGCCGACACCGTTGGCGCCGGCGATTCCTTTTTAGCTACCTTCATCAGCAGCTATTTACAAGGCTATCCTGTTGATACCATTTTGGATAGGGCCTGCAAAGTTGGTGCTTATGTAGCTTCGCAACCCGGGGCCAACCCTGATTATGGTGACGAAGTTTTCAGTTAAATTATTTCCGTTACTTAAATACAATTTCTGTAGCGCCATACCCAAATTTTTCTTTTCGGGCATCCATATAAGTTTTAACATGCGGATTCTTGCTAATGAGTTTATGAATCCTATCTCTAAGCGTTCCATTTCCTGTACCGTGAATAAAAACTATTTTATCAAAGTGATGAACAACAGCTGCATCTAAGGCATTTTGAAAATGATTAACCTGGATTTGTAAAATCTCATCTGCCTCTAAAAAATGATGGTCATCCCGCAGTTTTTCGATGTGAAGATCGATTTCCCGTTCAGGTACTGCTACTGTCTTCTTTTCTTCCGCCGATTTGAAGAAACTTTCTTTGAGTTTTTGCGCATCAATGGTTACAGGAGTTAAATCATCTAATCGTACCAGCCAACCTTTATTTTTAAATTGCGGTAACTCTTTTTGTTCGGCAGAAAAATCCTTAGCTCTAAACTTTTTATTAATTACCAACGGATCAACCGGTTTGGCATCACTTTTACTTGCAATTAATATTTGAAAGATGAATTCCGGCCAAATATCAAGATCTGCAAGTGATGCGGAATAGATTAAATTTGATTGATAAGGCTCGATCATTCCTTGATAAGCACCTGCAAACTTTTCCTTTCTGGCAGTTGTTAAACTCAGCAAAAGCAAATTTGGCGATTGGTTATAAAAATGCAAATGAACCACATTGCCCGCTTTCTGATCAGTAGCCACGGCAACATAAATTCCATTTTCAATTTTATTAATCAACGGAACATTAACAACAATAGGCTTCGGCGAATCCTGCTCTTCAGTAATAACACCATGCCCATGCACTGAAGTTAAATTACTAACGGCAACAGGAATTTCAAAACCATCTTCATCGGTAACACCCAAAGTTTGCCCATCAATAATTCTGGTTACATAACCTTCCCGTTTTTCGTCTACAAAACGAACAAAATCTCCTAGTTTAAATTTCATAACCCCTAAATCCCCTAATGGTGGACTTCTCCTTTCTATAGTTTTAAGCCAAATGCCTTAATTTCTTTTTTAAATATAATACTATCAACTTCCTAAGATAACCGGAAGATTAATACCCATACATGCCGCCTTGCCTTCCAACCTCCTGTAGGAGGCTTTAGGGTTTAATGCCTCGTATCGTTATTGTGATAAATACTTAAATAACTTTCGTAACGTGATATCGCAATTTTATCATCTTGTACAGCTTCCATTACGGCGCAACCTGGCTCATTAATATGTCTGCAATTATTGAATCTGCAATTGTGGGACGTTTTAAAAATCTCAGGAAAAAAATGTCCCAGTTCTTCTTTTTCAATATCAATAATCCCCAACTCCCTTATACCAGGCGTATCCACAATAAATCCACCTTGTGGCAATTCGAACATTTCGGCAAAGGTTGTGGTATGCTGTCCTTTATCACTCCAATCAGAAACTTCACCAGTGCGCAAATCTCTGTCAGGCAGTAAAGCGTTAATTAAACTCGATTTTCCGACACCAGAGTGGCCGGAAATCAAAGTAATTTTATCAGTAATCAGTTCCTGAACAATGGGAATGTTAATTCCTTTTAAAGCGGAAACTTCGTAACAGGGATAACCAATATTTTCGTAAATATCTTTGAATTCCTGTAGAATTTCCAATCCTTCTTTACTAAATAAATCGAGTTTATTAAAAACCAAAACTGCAGGCACATCATAAGCTTCAGCAGTTACCAGAAAACGATCGATAAATCCTAAAGATGTTCTGGGCGAGGCCAAAGTAACCAGTAAAATTGCCATATCTAAGTTTGCTGCCAGAATCTGTGCTTGCTTACTTAAGTTAATCGACTTACGAATGATATAGTTTTTGCGGGGAAGCAATTCATTTATCAAGCCCTGGTCGCTGTCCTTTTCGAGATCAAATTTAACACGATCGCCCACGGCAATTGGATTTGTAGTCTTAATTCCTTTAATCCTGAATTTTCCTACAATACGGCAATTATACCGTTCGCCATTATCAGCTAAAACACTGTACCAGCTCCCCGTAGATTTAATAATTAATCCCTGCATATTTTGCAACAAAGGTAAGAAAAGGAAGGAAGATGTAAGCGGTTAAATTAGAAGATGATTTTCAAGGATTAGAAAAGCAAAACCAGTGTTTCATTTTAATGTTCGTCCTGCTTTTTGCTTTATTTCGCTGCGCTCCATGCCCGCGGCAATCAGGTTTAGGATTGAAAGAATTTGCTATAAAACACTCTTTGGAGGCATGATTTTACAAACATCTCATCATCTTGAGCTCGTCGACATAATAAATAAAAAAATGTATTGTAAAAATAATTGATAACGTACTTTTTTTCAAGTATGTGTTTCCCTTAGCTAGGTTTAAATAGTAAATCTACGTTTACATTAATCCTGTGTAGTGCTAAAGCCTGTCTGGATAGGACGAAATAAAAAGTAATTCTTATCAGTTATCAAACTTCGTGAAAAATAAAGAAAGCTAAATTGATGTATATATTTAGGCGTAACAAATTAGCGCTTATGATATGCTATTATAAAGCATATCTTTACAAAAAAAATTCACTTAATTTTTTAAAATGGAGAATTTTAAAATTATCGGTATTGCTGTAGAAACTTCTAATCAAAATAACCAGGCTGCAATAGATTTGGGTAAGCTTTGGCAGCAATTTTACAGCGGGGAGATTTATAACAAAATACCAAATAAAGAAACCGAGGAGATTTATGCAGTTTATACAGATTATGAAAGCGACTATACCGGAAGATACACCACGATAATAGGACAGAGGGTAAATACTTTAGAAAATATCCCTGATGGTTTAACAGGAAGAGAAATTAAAAATAAAAACCTTTTAAAATATGTGGCCAAAGGCGAAATGCCCATGGCAATTGTACACACCTGGCAAGAGATATGGGCAGATGATGCAACATTAAACAGAACTTACCGTGCAGACTTTGAAGTTTATGGCGAAAAAGCTCAGCAAGGAGAAAATTCAGAAGTGGAGATTTATATAGGAGTAAAATCTTTAGATTAAAGCTATTCCAGATAAGGCTTTAAACGTTTGTATTCCTTTCTGGCTTCTGTTTTCTTAATTTTCAAAACAACAACGCCATAGGCTGCCCTAAAGCCATAAATTGCAGTTGCAGCCGCATTTTTTAATACTTCCACTTTTTCTATTGTATTTGGATTGATCAGGCTTGCAGATGAATAATTAATAACATAACCTTTCTTCTTAAATACAATAATCCAAAGCGGATTATTCTCTGAAACTGGGCGGGAGCAACACGTTAGCCTTATGGGTACTGCCTGTGCGAAAGAATTGGTGCTAAAAACAAAAAGTAATAAATAAAGGATAAAGATCTCATAAGGTTTTTAGATAATGATTCTCTATGAATTAAGATTCCATAAACCTTCGCGATAATAAGTTATAAATCGGGGAGGCATTATATGAGCTAATGTATTTAAGCTATCATTATGGTATCCACCAATAGAAATAGTAATACTTATTTCGTACAGTCCGTCCTCAATATTTCGTCAATGAAAGATGAAATTTTAAAGCACAAGAACGGCGACTCACTTTACTATTACCACTATCTTAATGAAGCTAAACCTGACAGACGCGGAAATACTTTTTGCTGGCTTTACTTAAAATAGATTTCCAAGTTGTGCCTCCATGCAATGGCGAGACAGAAGAGGAAATAACATACTCAAAAAGATTGTAGCAGATGGCAGGACTATTGAGACCGATAAATACTGAAGTTGCTTTTCTCGCTGTTACACCACCAGGTATCGATGATGTTCCATTTAAGTTTTCGGTTCAAAAAATACGGCAATCACACCCGATTAAACGTTTTATTAGAAATATTTCAAATAAATTTCAGAATTGTTTGCAATTAAGAAAAATAATCTGCTACTTTACAGTGTACAAAATACACGAGCAGAAATGAATTTTAATACTTCAATTATTACAACGATTATTATTACCACCGGCGAAAAGCAGAGGGGCTAGTTTGTTGTAAATTGAATTAACATAAAAATACAAGAAAGCGCCCCGCAAAACGGAGCGCTTTTTTTTTAAACCAAAAACCACTGAAACTGCGTAAACCAAAAATTAATAAGCAAAAATGCAGCTTCATTAAAAACCAAAAAAAATGAAAATACTAAAATTCGGCGGCACATCCGTAGGTTCGGCCGAGAACATTAAAACGCTGCTAAGCATAGTAGCCAAAGAAAAATCACAAAGCAACCCGGTAGTTGTATTATCGGCAATGAGTGGCGTAACCAATTTACTAACGGATATGGCCGAAAAGGCTGAACGTGGTGAAGATTATGACACTGGTTTAAAAGAAATTGAAGCGAAACATTTTGCTGTAATCCGCTCACTTTTGCCCGCGGCAGCTCAAAACCCGGTATTTACCCGGTTAAAAATCTTTTTTAATGAGTTAGAAGATTTACTCCAGGCCGTAACTAACCTTCGCGAACTCAGTTTTCAAACTAAAGATCAGATTTTAAGCTACGGCGAACGTTGTTCTTCATTCATGATCGCACATATAGCCGCACAACAATTCGCGGAAGCTTTATATGTTAATGGTTCGGAGTTCATTAAAACAGACAGTAATTTCGGGCAGGCTAAAGTAGATACTACCTTAACAGAAATCTTAATCAATGATTTTTATGAGGCTAACAAAAATAAAGTTTTATTTGTAACAGGTTTCATTGCCAGCAATGCATCAGGAAGGGTAACCACCTTAGGTCGTGGCGGTTCTGATTATACTGCGGCCGTTTGGGGCGCAGCTTTAAATGCTGAAGAAATCGAAATCTGGACTGATGTTAATGGCATGATGACTGCCGATCCGCGTATAGTGAAGAAGGCATTTTCTTTGCCTGAGTTAAGTTATACTGAAGCGATGGAATTGAGTTATTTCGGAGCAAAAGTGATCTATCCACCAACGATGATCCCTGCTTTCATGAAAAAAATTCCGATTGTAATTAAAAATACCTTTGAACCGGATTTCGCAGGAACCTATATAAAAAGTGATGTAAAAGCATCGATCTTGCCTATAAAAGGCATTTCATCTATTGATCATATCAGCATCATCAACCTTACCGGAAGTGGAATGGTGGGCAAAGCTGGTTTTAGTGGCCGGTTGTTCTCTTTACTATCACGTGAACAAATAAACGTGGTGTTGATCACACAATCTTCGTCAGAACATAGTATTACGTTTGCCGTGAAACCTACTGATGCGGGTCAGGCAATTGCATTAATCAAAAAAGAATTTGAACTGGAGCTGGATGCCAATAAATTAGCGCTACCTGAAATTGAAAATAACCTTGCAGTACTCGCTATTGTGGGAGAAAACATGAAACGTACGCCAGGCATGAGCGGAAGGCTGTTTAGCGCCCTGGGCAGAAATGGCATCAACGTGAGGGCGATTGCGCAGGGTTCTTCAGAATATAATATTTCGGTAATTATCAGCGCAGCAGATTTATCAAAAGCAGTTAACGCGGTTCATGATGCATTCTTTACCGACCTTAAACGTACACTCAATATCTTTTGCTTAGGTACGGGAAATATTGGAAAAACATTGTTTAATCAGTTGAAAGAACAAATGCCTTTCCTTGCAGCAAATAACGATTTGCAGGTGAAGGTTGCCGGTATCAGCAATACACGAAAAATGATTTTCAATGCAGATGGTTTGGCATTGGAAGATTGGGAAAACAATTTAGAAGCTAATGGCGAACCGGCAGACTTAGCAGGTTTTGTTGCCCAAATGAAAGCTTTGAATTTACCTAACTGCGTTTTTGTAGATAATACTGCAGCCGAAGCACCTATTTCATTCTATCAGGGTATTTTTGAAAGTAGTATCTCAGTAGTTACCTGCAACAAAAAAGGTAATTCAGCTGATTTTGCGCAATATAGATCATTTAAAGATACGGCCCGTAAGTTTGGTGTAGACTTCTACTATGAAACGAATGTTGGCGCAGGCTTACCAATCATCCGTACGTTGAAAGAACTCATGATGAGCGGCGATAAGGTAGCACGTATAGAAGCCATTTTATCCGGAACAATTTCGTATATCTTCAATAATTTTAAAGGCGAAGCCGGATTCTATGAAACCGTTAAAGAGGCACAGGAATTAGGTTACACCGAACCAGATCCGCGTGATGATTTAAACGGAAAGGATTTTATGCGTAAAATGTTAATTCTTGCCCGCGATGCAGGTTATCCTTTGGAAGCAGAAAATGTAAAAATTGATAATATCTTACCAGATGCTTGCCTGAATGCTACATCAGTTGAAGATTTTTATAATGAGCTACAAAAGAACGCAGCTTATTTTGAAAACTTAAAAAATAAAGCAGCTAATGCCGGGAAGGTACTTCGTTACATTGGTAAACTGGAAAATGGAAATGTAGAAATCAGCCTGCAAATGGTTGATGATAGTCATCCGTTTTATATGCTTTCCGGAAGTGATAACATCATATCATTCACTACCGACAGATATAAATCTCGTCCGCTTGTAGTGAAAGGCCCGGGTGCGGGTGCTGAAGTTACCGCAGCAGGCGTTTTTGCAGATATTATTAATGTAGGTAGCAATTAGAATAAGGACAAAAAAAAATCTAATCGAAATAAACAAGGCCAAGAATAATTGTTCTTTACTCCTTGATCTTTGATCAAATTATGAAAGATAGTATAAAAGTTTTCGCTCCTGCCACTGTAGCAAACGTAGTTTGTGGCTTCGATGTTTTGGGCTTTGCAGTAAACGAACCTGGCGATGAAGTTGAAATGCGCCTTACCAGTACACCTGGCGTGGTTATTAAAAAAATTACCGGAGATGATGGTCGCTTACCATTAGATGCAGCAAAAAATACGGTGAGCGCAAGCGTTCAGCATTATTTACAGCACATCAACCGATTGGATGTGGGTGTGGAAATTGAACTGCATAAAAAAATGCCTATTGGTAGTGGCCTGGGTTCAAGCTCGGCAAGTACTGTTGCAGGATTATTTGCCATTAACAAACTAATGAGCGATGTGCTTACCCCACAGGAACTGGTTCCCTTTGCTATGAAAGGCGAAGAACTGGCATGCGGATACGGCCACGCAGATAATGTTGCGCCAGCAATTTTAGGAGGCTTTGTTTTGGTAAGAAGTTATGAACCACTAGATGTAATTTCACTACCCACACCTGCCGGAATATATGCCGCCATAGTATACCCAGAAGTAGATGTACCCACCAAAGATGCCCGTCAGATGATTCGCAGTAAAGTTTTCTTAAAAGATGCAGTAACACAATGGGGAAATGTTGCTGGCCTGGTAAGCGGGTTATTCATGAATGATTTCGACCTGATCGGCCGCAGCATGAAAGATGTTTTGGTTGAGCCAACCCGTTCCATTTTGATTCCTGGTTTTGAAGAAATGAGATCCATCGCCATGGAAAATGGTGCTATTGGCTTTGGAATTTCCGGATCTGGTCCATCTGTTTTTTCATTAGCTAAAAACGAGGAAACAGCAAAAAAGATAACTAAAGCACAACAACAACATTTACACAAAATTAATATTAACAGCAAAGCTTATGTTTCTTCGGTAAATGCCGAAGGACCGAGAGTGATGTAATAATTATAGGCTAAGGTTAAGACTGAGCCTTAGCCTCAACCTCAAAAAAATGAAACTATACTCCACTAACAATAAAGACCTACGCGTTTCCTTCAAAGAAGCCGTTTTTAATAGCATGCCGCAGGATAAAGGTTTATACATGCCTGTAGAAATTCCGCAGCTGGATGCTGATTTTATTAATAATATTGAGCAGTATTCTTTACCGGAAATTGCTTTCAAAGTAGCCTCAACCCTTTTAAAAGAAGAAATTCCTGCGGAAGATTTAAAAGCTTTAATTGAGGATGCAATTAACTTTGAAGCACCTGCTGTAAAGCTTGACCAGCATACATTCGTATTAGAACTTTTCCACGGACCATCACTCGCCTTTAAAGATTTTGGTGCTCGTTTTATGAGTCGTGTGATGGCTTATTTCTTAAAAGATGGCGAACAGCTTCTTGATGTTTTGGTTGCTACCTCCGGCGATACGGGAGGTGCGGTAGCGCTTGGTTTCTTAGGAGTTCCAAATACCAGGGTTACCATTTTATATCCTGAAGGAAAGGTAAGTCCCATACAGGAATTACAATTAACGACCAATGGCCAAAACATTAGGGCAATAGAAGTAAAAGGCACTTTCGATGATTGCCAGGCTTTAGTTAAACAGGCATTTGCTGATCAGGATTTGAATGCAAAATTTCGCCTTACGTCCGCTAATTCGATTAATATTTCAAGATTAATTCCACAAACATTCTATTATTTTAACACCTATGCACAGCTGAAAAAACAAGGCTTTAAAGATATAATATTCTCTGTTCCTAGTGGCAATTTCGGAAATATTGGCGCCGGTTTACTAGCCTATAAACTCGGTTTACCTGTAAAACAGTTTATAGCGGCTACCAATGTAAATGATACTGTGCCGCGTTTCTTAGAGACAGGCATTTATGAAACCAAACCATCTACACAAACCTACTCAAATGCGATGGATGTTGGTGCCCCAAGTAATTGGGTTCGTATCATGGATTTATTTAATGGCGATACTGATGCATTGAAAAAAGTGGTTACTTCTTATCGTTTTACAGATGATGAAACCCTTTTAGCAATAAAAGAGCTCGATGCAAAATTTGATTATGTAGCTTGTCCGCATACGGCAATAGCTTATGTGGCGATTGAAAAATTCAGGAAAGAAAATTCATCTGATAATAGTGCTGCGGTATTTTTATCAACTGCACATGCCTGTAAGTTTCCGGATATTTTCCCGGCAAATATTGCGGCGAAAATAGAAATACCTGAGCAGGTTACCGCATTGGAAAGTAAACCGAAACAGGCCGATCAGTTAGGCGTAGATTTCGAAGGCTTTAAAAATTACCTTTTAAATAAGGGTTAATAACAAAAACGTCCCGAATAAATTCGGGACGTTTTAACGCAAACCCAAACTAAGATTATTTAGACCGCTGCGACCTTAACGATTGAAGCTCCTGCTTCAATGCATCAATTTGCTGTTGTTGCTCTTTAATACTTCCCACTAAAAGCGGAATTAAACTTTCATAATCTACCTTTGTTAACGTAGCAGAATTATAGGCATTTTTTCCTGCAGGATATTGTTTGGCTTGTACGGCTATTAATGATGGAACAGCGGCTTTCGCATCACTGCCTACAAAGCCATATTGAGAAGTGGAAGGAAGCTTCAATTTTTCTGCCCAGGTTTTATCATAGTTAAAACTTACCGGCTGTAGTTTAGAAATCATTTCCAAAGAGTTCTCTACTGGTTTCACATTTTTCTGTGTTACTTCTTGTGCATTAAGCTGTATGGTAGCGGTTAATAAAAACGCTCCAAAACAAAATGAAATTGCTCGTTTCATGTTATTATAAATTTAATTTTTGAAAATAGATAAGAACTTCCCGCTTACCGGAAAGTAAAGAGATAATCTGCTATTTATGCGGAAGGAGGAGGAGTTAAAACCTCAGGAAAATAACTTAATTTACTGAAGTAAAAAGGAACAATCGGTTTTTGAGGAGTACATTCCCGGATGAGATTATTACCAATAAAGGAAAATTGTTCAGTAAAATATTCTGTTTCTACTTTTTTTTCTTCCTTTTCAGCCGCATCGTTTGATGCAACATTTTCCATTTGTTTAGATGATTGATACTGAAAATATGACATTACATTACCTACCTTAAAAATAAAGGCAACTGTAATGCATAGAATCATAAAGTATCTTAAACCATTTGAACTCATCAATACAAATATAAGTTGTACGGTTTAAATAACAATAAACTTCAGTTAAAGTTCTGTAATAATGTGATTGATTTCTTTGATCACCAGATCGATACATCGATTGATGGTCCCTAATTTACTAATGCAGCTCTTATTCCTTTTTTACCTTATACACGGTAGCCTTAAGCATTCAACAGTAATGCTATCTGCAAATTACCAATTCTTAAAGTGGTTACCTGGTTAAAATCTTTTCAAGAGGCGCTAAATCACTTTTGATATGGCTCATGGTGCTCATAAATACAGAACGAAAAATTATTGTATAGAAAACCACTTAAAAAATAGCCCTGGCAATTTGTTTGGTTTGTTCGGGACGCCCCATCGTATAGAAATGTAAAACAGGGGCACCAAAATCTATCAACTCTTTACATTGCTTAATCATGGCTGCGGTACCAATTTCCTTGGCTTCTGCATTATTTTTTGCATACGATAAGGCATCCGTCAATTCATCAGGCAAATCGATATGAAAGATCTTCGGCAATACGTTTAGTTGCGTAAGTGTACTAATCGGCTTTAAACCCGGAATAATCGGCACATTGATATCATTTTCCCGGCACTTTTTCACAAAATCAAAATATTTCTGATTGTCAAAAAACATCTGGGTTACAATAAACTCCGCTCCCATATCTACCTTCTTTTTCAAATATTTGAAATCGGCATTTAAGTTTGGTGCTTCGAAATGCTTTTCCGGATAACCTGCAACGCCGATGCAAAAATCACTTTTAAAAGTATCAATATCTTCATGCAGAAACTTTCCTTCGTTATGATTTTTGATATGCTCAATCAAATCCGTAGCATAACAATGGCCGCCTTTTGTAGGTACAAAAGAATGATCTGCAGCACGTGCGTCACCCCGTAAAGCTAAAACATTATCTATACCTAAAAACTGTAAATCGATCAGTGCATTTTCGGTTTCTTCTTTGGTAAATCCACCGCAAATTAAATGTGGAACCGCATCGATTTTATATTTATGAATAATAGCCGCACAAATGGCAATTGTTCCGGGACGCTTACGATAAGAAACTTTTTGGAGCAATCCGTTTTCCTGTTCCTTATAAATATAATCTTCTCTTAAAGAAGTGACATCAATAAATGGCGGATTAAATTCTAGTAAAGGATCAATGGCATCGTAAATCCATTGGATGCTTTGCCCTTTTATTGGTGGTAAAAGTTCAAATGAGAATAAGGTTTTACCCTTAGCGTTTTTGATATGGTCTGTAATTTTCATTGGTTGTTTGGTTATTTAGTTGTTGGGTGTTTAATCATCAAGGCCGCTGCGCATTATCCCAAAAACTAATATTATATTTTATGCTTTTTGCAGTCTTCCATACGCCTAATTCTGTGTATTTCTGATATGCCATTATAAATTTGTTCCAGTTAAAAAACGAACAACTAATAAGCCAAATTAGGACTCAACCACCGCTCAGCTTCTTCTATCGACATTCCCTTACGCAATGCATAATCTTCAATCTGATCTTTGGTAATTTTGCCTAAGCCAAAATATCTTGATTCAGGGTGAGAAAAGTAAAAGCCGCTTACAGCTGCTGTTGGATACATGGCATAACTTTCAGTTAGGTGTAATCCGATTTTATTTTCCGCATCTAGCAAAGCGAATAACGTTCCCTTTTCAGTATGTTCCGGACAAGCAGGGTAACCCGGTGCCGGACGAATGCCAGCATACTCTTCTTTTATCAGTTCAGAATTAGATAAATTTTCATCTTTGGCATAACCCCAATAATCTTTACGCACCAGTTCATGCAGTTTCTCCGCAAAAGCTTCTGCCAAACGATCAGCTAATGCTTTTACCATGATACTGTTGTAATCATCGAAGTTTTTCTCAAATTCGGCTACCAATTCATCGCAACCAATGCCTGCCGTTAAGGCAAAACCTCCGAAATAATCTTCCTTGCCGCTATCTTCCGGAGCAATAAAATCAGACAATGCGTAATATGGCTGACCATCCACTTTTTCTGCCTGCTGGCGTAAAGTATGGATCGTAACAGTCTCGCTCACACTCTCCACAGAGGAAAGAGAATTGGCTTGTTCTGTTTGCAAATCTGGGCTGACTTTCAACTCAATATCATCCCCCAAAGCTTGAGCTGGCCAAAAGCCAAATACTGCTTTTGCTTTTAACAACTTCTCATTTACAATTTTATTCAGCAATAATTGAGCGTCATCAAACAGTTTTTTAGCTTCATCACCAACATTCTTATCATCAAATATTTTAGGGTAGCTTCCTCTTAACTCCCAGGTGTGGAAAAATGGTGTCCAATCAATGTATGGAACCAACTCTTCCAACGGATAATCTTCCAGCACTTTCGTACCGGTAAAAGTTGGTGCAGGCGCAACCAGATCCAAATCTATCTGAAATTTGTTTGCTCTTGCTTCTTCTAAAGTTTTAAAACGTTTATCGGATCTTTTATTTAAATGTGCTTCCCGGGCTTTATCATATTCTGCCCTGATTCCTGCAATGTATTCACCACGGGTTTCCGGATTCATTAAGGTACTGCAAACCGTTACACTTCGTGAAGCATCAAGCACATGAATAGCTGGACCAGAATAATTTGGAGCGACTTTAACGGCAGCGTGGATTCTGGAAGTAGTGGCTCCTCCAATTATTAATGGAATTGTAAATCCTTCACGCTCCATTTCTTTAGCAAAGTGAACCATTTCATCAAGTGATGGTGTGATTAAACCACTTAAACCAATAATATCAGCATTAATTTCCCTGGCTTTTTTAATGATTTCCTGTGCAGGAACCATTACACCCATATCAATAATTTCGAAGTTATTACAGGCCAAAACTACTCCAACAATATTTTTTCCTATATCATGAACATCCCCTTTTACAGTAGCCATCAGCACTTTTCCTGCTGAAGAGTTTTGATCCTGATCAGGATTATCGAGTTTTTCCTGCTCAATGAATGGCAATAAGTAAGCTACTGCTTTTTTCATCACCCGGGCAGATTTTACTACCTGAGGAAGAAACATTTTACCGGCACCAAATAAATCTCCCACAATGTTCATTCCGTCCATCAATGGTCCTTCAATCACTTGAATAGGACGAGGGTATTTCTGACGAGCTTCCTCTACATCATCATCCAGATATTCTACCAAACCCTTTACCAGAGAATGTGATAATCTTTCTTCTACTGAACCTTTTCTCCATTCCTCATCCTTCACTATCTCTTTACCTTTGGATTTTACTGTTTCAGCAAATTCTACCAGTCGCTCAGTAGCATCATCCCGACGGTTTAGTAAAACATCTTCTACCCTTTCTAAAAGTTCAGGAGGAATTTCCTGGTAAACTTCGAGCATTCCCGCATTTACAATTCCCATGTCTAAACCTGCCTGTATGGCATGATAAAGAAATGCCGAGTGCATCGCTTCGCGGACCACATTATTTCCTCTAAAAGAAAATGAAATATTGGAAACACCACCACTCACCTTGGCGTGTGGCAGGTTTTCTTTAATCCACCTGGTAGCATTAATAAAATCAACAGCATAATTATTATGCTCCTCTAATCCGGTTGCTACTGTTAAAATGTTTGGATCGAATATAATATCTTCAGGCGGAAAGCCTATTTCAGATACTAAAATATCGTAGCTTCTTTTACAGATTTCCTTTCTACGCTCATAATTATCAGCCTGGCCTTGTTCATCAAATGCCATCACCACTACCGCAGCACCATATTGCATAATTTTACGGGCGCTGTCTTTGAACTTCTCTTCTCCTTCTTTTAAGGAAATGGAGTTTACAATTCCCTTTCCTTGCAGGCACTTTAATCCATTTTCAATAACCGACCACTTAGATGAATCGACCATGATGGGTAATTTGGCAATGTCTGGTTCAGAAGCAATCAGGTTTAAGAACTTCGTCATGGCGGCTTCCGAATCCAGCATCCCTTCATCCATATTCACGTCAATAATCTGCGCACCACCTTCAACCTGCTGCAAGGCAACGGCCAGGGCCGCTTCATAATCGCCACCTAAAATTAGTTTAGAAAATTTAGGCGAGCCGGTAATATTTGTTCTTTCTCCTACGTTTACAAAAATACTATCAGGCTTAATGGTTACAGGCTCAAGTCCGCTCAGGCGCATGTATGGCTCAATTACCGGAAGCTTTCTGGGTTTTGCTTTACGTGCATTATTGGCAATACAACCGATATGATCAGGCGTGGTTCCACAACATCCACCTACAATATTTACAAATCCTGAAGCGATAAAATCATCAACCAAATGTGCCGTTTCATGTGGCTGCTCATCATAAGCGCCAAACTCGTTCGGTAACCCCGCATTAGGATACGCAGAAACGTAGCATCCTGCTTTTGCCGCCAATTCTTCAATGTGCGGACGCATTTCTTTAGCACCTAAAGCACAATTAAAGCCAATACTTAAAGGCTTGGCATGCATTACCGAATTTAAAAAGGCTTCGGCGGTTTGCCCTGATAATGTTCTGCCTGAAGCATCAGTGATAGTACCAGAAATCATAATTTCCAGTTTTCTACCGATTACTTCTTCATATTTTTTGATGGCTACAATAGCCACTTTTGCATTCAGAGTATCAAAGATAGTTTCAATCAATAATACGTCCGAACCACCATCAACCAATCCACGAACTTGTTCATAATAAGCTTCTTCCAACTCATCAAAATAAACCGCCCTAAAACCCGGGTCGTTTACATTTGGCGACATAGAAAGGGTACGATTTGTTGGCCCAATCGCACCAGCAACGAAACATTTGCGATCTGGGTTAGCCGCCATAAATTCGAGTGCTGCTTCCTTAGCTACTCTGGCACCTTCATAACTTAATTCATAAGAAAGGTCTTCCATCTGGTAATCAGCCATCGAAATCCGCTGCGTACTAAAGGTATTGGTTTCAATAATATCAGCCCCACACTGTAAATATTCCAGGTGGATTTGCTTAATAATATCAGGACGCGTAATGTTCAGCAAATCGTTATTGCCTTTTACATCACATGGATGATCTTTAAATCGTTCCCCTCTAAAATCTTCTTCCGTTAATGTATAACGCTGAATCATGGTACCCATCGCACCATCAATTACCAAAATGCGCTTTTCTAATTCTTCTCTTATATTCATACTAGTATTTAGTAGCCCCTATTAAGTATCAATTCATTTGGTACGTAATAAAAACTACAATATTACCTACACATTGACGCAGTATTAGGATGTAAATACTAACGACGATGTATTAAGTACTTAAAAAGCTTATTTAAAAAGTTGGTACGAGAATCGTAATCCTTAACTTATCTTTCATCTAGTTTAAACTAGAATTAGAATTTAGCACCTTGTGTGGCACAGGTTGCTAAGACTTCGTTGGGTCTAATCCCTCCGTCTTTCTTAATAAGCATACAAAAATGCAACAAAGCAACATCATTTCCAAAAATTATCGCTTTGCTGCCAAATAAAATTACAAAGGCCACGCAAAATTGCATGGCCTTTAAAATATTATTTTGTTTAGATGTTATTTTCTACTTCCGAAAATACGTAATAAGAAAAGGAAGATGTTAATAAAATCAAGATATAATGAAAGGGCAGCCATAATGGCCAATTTCTTTGTATCAGCAGATGGAATTGCTTCACCACTTTCTTCTATACCCATACCAATTCTTTTAATTTTCTGAACATCGTAAGCAGTTAAAGCAGTAAACACAGCAATTCCTATAAAAGCCATGATTAAACTGAACTGTTCACTTTTGATGAACATATTGGCAATGCTTGCAATAAATAAGCCGGCAACACCAACCATTAAAATTGGCCCGAATTTACTTAGATCGATATTAGTTGTATAACCCATAACGGCCATAATTCCAAAAATCACGGCTGCTGCGGCAAAACAGGTGATGATAGATGCACCGGTATAAATCAATAGTATAAAGCTTAAACTTACGCCTAATAAAACCGAAAACAGCACAAAAACACCTAATAATGCACCGTAAGATAAACGTGAAAAGCCTGCACCCATTAACAAAACCAAACCCAGTGGAGCAAACATGGCTACATAACCTAAGCCGGTCCTTTGTCCTGTTTCGAAATTGATTAATGCCCTTAAAGCAGATTCGGTATTGGAAATATAAAAAGCTGATAACGTTGAAAGCGCCAATGCGACAAACATCCATAAGAAAACATTTGCAAAGAATTTCTTGGAGACACTGTTCTCCTGCACAAAAACACTACTGTTTTGATATTGATAATTTTGTTGTTCCATTTTTATTTGTGTTGTTAAATAATTTTAAAAATAATAATTTAATTTAATCTTTTTGTCAGCAGCTCTTCAACTTTCTTAAATAGCTGCAAGGGTTTTAAAGTCCTCCAGGGCAGTTCATCAAACGAGCCGCCAAAATTAATGTAATAATCGATGTTATTATCCCGAAACTCCGAGATGACATGTTCCTGGAAGTTCACACCAACAATCCAGCCATCATCTACTTCCTGAAACCACTCTTCGTAATAGCTATCATCAGAGGCATGAAAATTCAATACATTTTCGCCTATCAGGATAAATTTATTTAACCCTTCATCCATCATTAGCTCCAGAATATCACGTTTCAACAGCATAATGTCGTTGTTAATGGCATCATTCCATTCGCCGATAAATTCTATAATCGCATAGCTCCGATCATAATCGGCATAGAGCACTTTCATATATAGTGTGCTCGACCCGAATTCGTCCCATTGCGGGTGCAGCAAAAAGTTATAAATCTGTTTATCGAAATATATTTCCGAATATTCGGTATTGTAAAATGGTGAGCGCTCATCCTCCGCCGATATATAATCATCTCTCCACTGGTAATAAGGCTCTATTTCGTGCATTGTATGTTAAACGTTATAAATTTGATAGGTATTATTTAAAAGTTACAAATGCAAAGATCAGTTTTCTGAAAGCACAGACCCAAAGCCTATAACTTTTCAACCTTTAACTCCTTGTTGTTTTGCTTCTACTGCTTTACGTACACTGCCAAAAGTTTTTAAAAGCTCAGCAGCTTCATCATAACCAATTTTAAGTTCATCAGCTACCATTAGTGTACCACGATCAACCAGTTTATGATTGGTTAACTGCATATCGACCATTTTATTGCCAACTACCCGACCTAACTGAACCATTACGGTAGTACTTAACATATTTAAAACCAGCTTCTGTGCCGTTCCTGATTTCATTCGGGTTGAGCCAGTAATAAATTCAGGTCCTACAACCACCTCGACAGGAAAATCAGATTCTGCAGCAACCGGACCACCGGTATTGCAAACAATACAACCCGTTAACACACCGATTTCACGAGCCTTTTTTAAACCACCGATCACATATGGTGTTGTACCTGAAGCGGCCAATCCAACTAAACAATCTTTCTCATTGATGTTAAAAACTGAAAGATCATTCCAGGCCTGGCTAACATCATCCTCTGCAAATTCTACGGCCTTTCTAATGGCGGTATCGCCGCCTGCAATAATCCCAACAACCCAATCAAAGGGTACGCCATAGGTAGGTGGACACTCAGATGCATCAACAACGCCTAAACGACCACTTGTGCCTGCGCCGATGTAAAATAACCGACCGCCTTTTTTCATCCGTTCAGCTACCGCCGTTGTTAATTTTTCTATTTGTGGTAAAGCTTGTTCTACCGCAAAGGCTACAGTTTTATCTTCGTTATTAATGCCCTGCAACACTTCTAAAACCGACATCTTTTCAATATCGTTATAATGAGATTCTTGCTCGGTTACTCTGTTCATAAATTTAATTTTGATAAAATTCGGTAAATTCTTTCTAAAAAGTACCCTAAAAACTTAAAAATATATCATACCGTTAAGTTGCAGATTCTTATCATCGATAAAACCGCTTAAAAATTATAAACAAAAGACAGTTAATTACGGTTAAAAAATATAGTAACTCACTAAATTTCATAAATTTGCACAACGCTAATGAAAAAAAATACCAGAAATAACTTCCTTATTGCAATCAGCTATTCTATCATTTTGATTGTTGGAATGATTCTGGGAATTAAATTTATTAAAGATCAGGGCTTTGGTATTAAAAGAAGTACTCAACTGGCTCTTAATAATGATGGAAAGTTGGAAGAAATCCTTCATATTATCAACAAGAACTATGTGGATGAAATTAATACCGATTCCTTCCAGAATTTACCCATCGACAGTGTTTTACAACAATTAGATCCTCATAGCGTTTATTTACCACCTACCGATGCACAGGATATGAGTGATAATCTCGAAGGAAATTTTGAGGGTGTTGGTATTGAATATTACATGCTAAATGATACCATGATGGTTACGGGTGTTGTAAAAGACGGGCCTGCATACCAGGCTGGCGTTAAACTGGGAGATAGAATTTTAAGCATAGATACAGCAGTAGTAAGCGGAAGGAATTTACCTAAAGACCAGCTTAGCGGAAGGTTCAGAGGTAAAGCAGGTAGTGGGGTTGGCGTAGTGTTGATGCACAACGGCACTCAGGTTCAAAGTCGGTTGATGGTAACCAGGGGAAGAGTAAACATCAGTAGTATTGATGCCGCCTATATGATTAATGCCGAAACCGGTTATGTTAGGATTAGCAAATTTGGTGCTCATACTGATAGCGATTTTGCCAATGCGGCCAATAGTTTAAAAGCAAAGGGCATGAAAAAACTGATTCTTGATTTGCGGGATAATGGAGGTGGGTATTTTTCTGCCGCTACAGGTTTGGCTGATCAGTTTTTACCGGAAAACAAGTTAATTGTTTACACACAAGGAAAGCACGAGCCTCGGACAGATTATTTTTCAACTGGTTCAGGAGCCTTTTTAAATGGAAAACTAGCTGTATTGATAAATGAAAATACCGCTTCGGCTAGCGAAATTGTAGCTGGTGCTGTGCAGGATTTAGGCCGTGGGATCATCGTTGGCCGTCGCTCATTTGGTAAAGGTTTGGTGCAGGAACAATTTTCTTTTGAAGATGGATCAGCTTTAAATCTAACTATCGCCAGGTACTACACACCATCAGGAAGGAGCATTCAAAAATCATACAAAAAAGGTTATGATGCTTATAAACATGAGCTGGATGAACGAATGATGGATGGTGAATTAACCGGTGACCGCACCTCTTTTCAGGATTCGATTGAAAAAAACGAAGGTGTAAATTTACATGACACCAAAAAAGTAAAACGTACTGGAGGTATTCAGCCTGATGTTTTTGTGAAGTTAGATACTACTGGTTACAACAAGTTTTATGCTAATCTGGTCAGCAAAAAGGTGTTATCAGATTATGTATTCAATGTGCTCACCAACAAATATAACGCTGGCTTTATAGAACAAAATATTAATTCATTTACACTGGGCGATAATGATTTTAAAGATTTCATCGGTTATATTCAGCGTAAAAATGTTTCTATTGACCGTTTCCAGTTGTATAATGCAAAATCAGTGATCTTAAATGATTTAAAATCGCTGCTTTGCCGTTATTACCTTGGCGATGTTGGCTATTACCGCTCGGCCAACCAGACTGACAATGTAGTTAAACAAGCCTTAATTAATCTCCAATAGACAACCGCTCCATTGTAAATTAACATAATCTTGATTTAAAAAAGTTTTCAATTTAATACCAACGTGTATATTCGTTTGTCTAAACATTTACAAATGATAGAAACTGAACGCCTCATTTTAAAGCCACTAAATCATGATCAGCTACTCAAATACATCAAAGATGATCACTCCTTAGAGAAAGAACTAGGTTTACTGCCCACAAAAAAGAATATTTCTGCCTCGCTGCATGATGCACTGGAGCAAACTATACTTCCGAATGTAAGTAACGGAGATAAAGATTACCTTTACCATACCCTTTGGACAATTATTTCAAAGCCCGATCAAAAAGTAGTAGGGGATATCTGCTTTGTTGGTGAACCTGATGCAGAAGGTGAAATTGAAATTGGTTATGGCACCTATGAAGAATTTAGAGGCAGGGGATTTATGACTGAAGCAGTTGGGAGGATTATAGAATGGGCCGAACAACAACCCAAAGTAAAATCTATTTTTGCTGCCACAGAAAAAGATAATGTAGCTTCTTACTCTATTTTGGTCAAAAACAATTTCATTCACATTGGTGAAGTAGATGAAATGTTAAGCTGGAAAATTATATTAAAATAATCAGACTACTATTTCGAAAAGACTTAAACTAATGCCTTCATAATGCTTCGGCAATCCTTCTGATTTTTCTAAGGTAACTACACCTACATATTCAAAACCACAACCTGTATAATAGTTTAATAGCTTTTCGTTATCAGCCCAGGTATCCATACGGATAAATTTGATCTGGTGTTCAGCCGCGTAATGCTTTGCCCATTTGATAATTTCCTTTACAAAAGCATAGCCCCTAAAATCAGGATGCGTAACAATGCGATGAATATAAATAGAATCATGATCACGTTCGCCCCAAATCAATTGGTCATCAAAAGTTACGGCAAACACGCAGGCCGTAACATCATTTACAATAATTTTATATTGTCTGTTCTCTGCTATTTCGGTTTCAACCAAATCTCGGCTAAAGCCTTGCCAATGTTTATTAAATACCTTTTTCTGATGAGCAATGGCCATGTCATAAAACTCAAAAATAATATCAATATCTGATAACTGGCTATTGGTTACTTGTAATTGCATGGGGCTAAGTTAAGGAGAATATACAAATAACTTAAGCCACTAGCTACTTAATCCCGCTAGAGCATTAATGGTTAGCGCTACAATAACCGTATTAAAAATAAAAGCAATTAAACTGTGTAAAAGTGAGAGTCGGCGGATCCGCCTGGAAGAAATTTCGACGTCAGAAACCTGAAAGGTCATCCCCAATACGAATGAAAAATAGGCAAAATCAATAAAATCAGGCTCGTCATCTCCGGGAAAATCTAATCCTGAGCCTTTACTTTCTTCACTATCCCCATAATAAAGATGGGCATAACGCATACTAAAAGTGGTGTGAACGAGAAACCAGGATAAAAACATTCCTACTAATGCAATTACAAGATCGAAACTCTTGATGTCTTTATCGGTGAGCAATAAAACAACAGCTAAGAGCCCTGCAAATGTAGAAACTACCACAATAGCAAAAATTTCCTCTTTAGATTCATCCTGCATTTTAGCTTTTAAACGTGTTTCGCTAACCGAGGTTTGAAAAAACATATACCAATGCAGGAAAATTAAAACCAATGAAAAAACATCCCAGCCCATCATAATATGGGTAAGCATGTCCATTTTAAAAACCAATGAAACAGCGAAACCGATAAGCCCAATGGCAAGGCTGATTAGCAAAATATATAATGCTGAAAGTTTTTGCAAGCCACCTAACTGGGTTTCCATTTTCATTGCCTAAAATTTTACTGTTTAAACTTGAGTTTGAAATGCTCTTTTGCCTGTCCTTTTTTAAAATACACCAAACCGATCCAAAACAAATCAACCGTTACAGTAACATCAGGATGGTTCTTTATTTCTTCCCAGGCTTCCTTCATGCCCTGGCTCCAATAAATATCATCAAAAATCAGCAAAGAATTTTCAGTTACCTTGGGCAAACACCATTTGAAATAATTTAAAGTAGCATCTTTTCGATGATTTCCATCGATATAAACCAAATCCAATGTAGGTTGCTTAGCAATGATATCTGGTAAAATCAGATCGAAATTACCTACATGCAGTTCAATGTTATTTAAATCGAGATCCTTGAAATTATTGCTGGCCACTGCTGCAGTTTGAGGGCAGCCTTCAATAGTGATAATTTCTGCATCAGGGCAAGCTTTTGCCAGATATGATGAGGTAATACCTAAACATGTACCCAGTTCAATCGCGGTTTTTGGATTTGTATCTTCTGCTAAACGGTAAATTAGCTTCGCTAAACGTGGACTTTTCAATGCATTTTTCGCAATTTCACTTACCTTTTTGGTCCGGTTTTTATTGAGATGAGAACCAGCACCCAGATCGGTAACAGTGATGACTGAATCGTCAGAAAAAAGTTTTTTTCGCTGTGCCTCGATACTTTTGTAGGAATATTTATCACTAAAATCGTAAATTACCTCATCAGCTAACTTGTACACAAATGGTGAATGCGTTCCGTGACGGGTTTTTGCTGTTAAACGGTGTTTAATGAAATCAGTAATAAATTGAAATAGCATATTACAAAAGTAAGTAAACGCAGCTAACGTATGTATGTTTTATGGAAAATATAGCAGAGATAAGTGCACTTGTTAAATTATTGGATGATCCTGATCAGGAAGTTTATCTCCATGTAGAGCAAAAATTACTAGAATACGGAGGTGAAGTTATTCACTATCTGGAAAATGCCTGGGAACAATCATTTGATGGACTTCTGCAGGAACGCATTGAAAATATTGTTCATCAAATTCAGTTCAATACGGTTAAGGAGGATTTAAATTTATGGTATTTAAGTGGCGCCTTTGATTTATTACAAGGCGCATTAATCGTTAACCGCTACCAATATCCTGACCTTGATGAACAAAAAGTGATCAATCAGTTAGAAGCAATTAAACGCGATATTTGGTTAGGCCTGCAATATGAAATGAGTTCTGTAGAAAAAGTAAAGCTGATTAACCACGTTTTGTATCAGCAATATGGCTTTGGTGGAAACACCAAAAATCACCATGACCCGCAAAATTCTTACTTAAACCAAGTACTGGAAAGTAAAAAAGGCAACCAAATTTCGTTAGCAATCATTTACTCTACATTGGCTCAAAAGTTAGATTTACCCATTTACGGCATTAACCTTCCACAACATTTCATATTGGGTTATATCGACGAAGGTAAGCAAGATGGCACCGAGTATGGTGTGTTATTTTACATCAATGCCTTTAACCGTGGTAATATTTTTGGCAAGCACGATGTAGATCAGTTTCTAAGACAATTAAATTTAGAATCTTTGCCAGAATACTACCGGCCTTGCAGTAATACCGATATCATCAGGCGGGTGATTAGAAATTTAATCTCTGCATACCAGAATGCCGGCGCTACAGAAAAAGTTAGGGAGCTAACCGAGCTGCAAAACATCATTGCAGAAGAAAAACTATAAACCATTCTTGCAAACCACAAACATGAATTTAATTGGTAATTTACAGCGCTTAACCCTTTCATTAATTTTCACATTATCCTGCCTTACTAGTTATGCTCAAAAGCAGATTCAGCCGAATGTCATAGCTTATTACACTGGAGGAGGAGGCACTGAAATTGAAAAATATCCAATTGAAAAACTTACTCACCTTATTTATAGTTTTGGCCATTTGAAAGGTGACAGTCTAAATATCCATAACGCTAAAGATTCTGCTTTAATTTCAAAAATGGTGGCCCTGAAGAGCCGCAATAAGGATTTAAAAGTGATGATTGCCATGGGTGGATGGAGCGCCTGCGAGCATTGTTCGGAGGTGTTTAACAGGGAAAACGGCAGAAAAACCTTTGCAAAGACCACTAAGGCCTTGCTTAATTATTTCCATGCCGACGGGATCGATATGGACTGGGAATACCCTGCAGTAGCTGGTTTTCCTGGTCATAGATATACAGAGGATGACAAACGTAACTTCACGCTATTAATTCAGGAACTTAGAAAAAAGCTGGGTAAAAAAGCAGAAATCAGCTTTGCCGCCGGTGGAACCAAAAACTGTATCGATTCTTGTTTTGAATGGACAAAAGTAATGCCTTTGGTTAATCGCGTTAATTTGATGAGCTATGATTTAGTTAGCGGTTATGCGACTGAGAGTGGCCATCACACGGCCTTATTTTCTACTCCTCAGCTTTTGTTATCTGCCGATTATGGCATTAAAGAGTTGATTAAAAAAGGTGTTCCTGCAAATAAAATAGCTTTGGGAGCCGCATTTTATGCCCGTATTTTTCAAAATAAAACAGACGCAAACCAGGGTTTGTATCAGCAGACGACGTTTTTAAGTGGCGTTTCGTATAAAGATTTTGCAAGCCGCTTCACGGAAGCCAATGGTTTTAAATATTTTTGGGATGAATCGGCACAAGCTCCTTATTACTATAACGCAAGCCTGAGTCAATTTGTAACTTTTGATGATCCGAAATCAATATCGCTGAAAACCAAATACGTAATGAACCATAAATTAAACGGCATCATGTTTTGGGAACTGACTGATGATCCTTATGCTAATGGGTTGCTGGATGTAATTGATGAAACATTAAAAAAATAAAAGGACTGTTTGAATAAAAAATATTAATCTTAAGCCTGTTAACAGAATGATAAGAATATCCTTTAAAGAGATATCGGTAAAGCTCGGCTGAACAATAGAAATAAGCTAATACGCTCCCTAAAAAACTCCTTTAACTTTAAATTTCTGCAGCTTTAACCAGCCAGCCATCAGGCTAAACCAATCTGTGTCAGCTGTTTTGTTAACCAGCCCAAATCCGTGGCCACCTTTCTCAAAGTAAAATAAATTTGCAGGGACCTTAACACCAAGCAGTGCATTGTACATCAATTCGCTGTTAGCCACCGGCACGGTTTTATCATCCTTCGCATGCACCAAGTAAGTTGGAGGCGTTTTCTTACTTACATTTTCATTTGCCGAAAAGTAATGCTTCAAACTATCGGTTGGATTTGGGCCTAACAAGTTTTTCATGGTACCGGTATGTACTGATTCTTCGAAGCTAATTACCGGATAAACCAAAACGGCAAAAGCCGGACGAAGATCTATCTTTTCAGGATTACTAATCTTAAAGTCGTTATAATGTGTTTCCAAAGTAGAAGCAAAATGCCCACCAGCAGAAAAACCCATAATGCCTACGCTATTTTTATTTATACCAAATTTTTTGGCATTTTTTTTAATCAAATACATGGCCTGTTGCGCATCCTGCAAGAGCGCAAAAGTTTTATCCACCATAATTAAATCGCTCGGCAAACGGTATTTTAAAACAAAGGCCGTAACTCCGATGGCATTAAAACGCTTGGCAACATCTGTTCCTTCATGACTAAAAGCCAATGCACCGTAGCCCCCACCCGGACAAATGATGACAGCCGTTCCGGTGGCAATATCCCTTGGTGCTTCAAAAACAGTTAATGTTGGTACAGAAACCTTGGTGATACTTAAGGTTCCATTGCTCCTAACCTCTGTATTTTCTACATAATTAGATGGTGTAGGTTTTGCTCCGGGGATACGATCAGCATACAAGGGAATTATATCCTGCGCTTTAGAAAATTGAACTACCATTGATAACAACAGAAATAAGATAGATGACCTGACCATATATTTTTTTTAAAATTCCATTAAATATGCTTTCAGAAACTCATTTATATCCCCATTTAACACCGCATCGGGGTTAGATGTTTGATAATTGGTACGGTGATCTTTTACCCTTCGATCATCCAATACATAACTTCTGATTTGCGAGCCCCACTCAATTTTCTTCTTTGAACCCTCAACCGCGGCAATAGCTTCATTACGCTTACGCTCTTCAATTTCATACAACTGCGATTTTAATAGGCGAATGGCGTTTTCTTTATTCTGCAGTTGAGATCTCGATTCCTGATTCTTTATAATAATACCGGATGGTTTGTGATACAAACGCACCGCAGTTTCTACCTTGTTTACATTTTGTCCGCCGGCGCCGCCTGCCCTGAAAGTTTCAAACTCAATATCTGCCGGATTGATATCGATCTGAATCGTATCGTCGACCAGAGGATAAACATAAACAGAGGCAAATGAAGTATGACGACGGGCATTGGAATCGAAAGGTGAAATCCGAACCAAACGATGAACGCCGTTTTCACCTTTTAAGTAGCCGTAAGAAAAATCGCCATCAAACTGAAGTGTAACCGATTTGATGCCGGCAATCTCCCCTTCCTGACTATCCTGTTCTGTAATTTTGTAACCGTTTTTATCACCCCACATCATGTACATCCGCATGAGCATGTACGCCCAGTCACAGCTTTCTGTTCCACCTGCACCCGCTGTAATCTGCACTACCGCCGAAAGTTGGTCTTCTTTATTGCGAAGCATGTTTTTAAGCTCCAGCTCTTCTACCGAAGTTTTACTTAAATTAAATTGCTCCTGAAGTTCTGCTTCTGATGCATCACCCGACTGGAAAAACTCAAACATAACCGCTGCATCTTCTACGGCATTATGGGTTTGATTGAAGCCATCTGTCCACTTTTTCTTTGAACTAATTTCTGCTAATATTTTTTCTGCTTTTTTCGGATCGTCCCAGAAATCGGGCGCCATTGTTAATTTTTCTTCCTCGCGAATAGCGTAAAGGAGCTCATCAACGTCAAAGATGCCTCCTCAGGGATGTTACTCTATCCCTTAAATCCTGAATCTGTTCTTTAGTCATAAAGGCAAATATATAAAATTGGGCGAGCATAGGAAATATGGGAGTTGATTAAAATTGGTTATGGTGAAACTGATCACATTCCAGCCCAAGCGTTCGCTTGTGCTGAGTAGTATGTAAGGCATAGGTGAATCTCAAAGGCAAAAGCGGACGCCTGGGCCATGCATAAGCCATATAAACCAAAACGATACCTTGAGTCTTATTTCTTCATGCCCATATAATCCAAAGTTAAGTTGGAGAGCAATTTCACACCCAAAACAAAACCTCTTTCATCTAAATAAAAATCTGGTGTATGATGTGATGGTGCTTTTAACGGATCTTTACCTTTTGGCATTCCGCCTAAAAACACAAACAATCCGGGTATTTTCTCCTGAAAGAATGAAAAGTCTTCTGCCCCGGTAACGGGCGGCCTTAAAATAACGTGGTCTCTGCCAGCCGTAGCCTGCATACTTGGCAACATTTTTTCAGTTAAAGCAATATCATTGTAGGTAACCGGATAATGGTTACTATAAGGAATTTTCACTTCAGCAACTGCACCGCCTGCTTCTGCTGTTTTAGTAGCGATGGTTTTAATCCGTTCAATAAACATCGACTCATCTGCAGCACTAAAATTACGAACAGTACCCAGCATTTCTACCTTTTCAGGTATAATGTTAGACCGGACACCACCGTTGATAGCACCAATCGTTACCACCCCGGGATTTTCAGTAATATTTAAATTCCGGCTTAAAATGGTTTGTAAATTGTTAATAATTTGTGCAGATACAACAACGGGATCAATACTGCTCCAGGGATAAGCACCATGTGCCTGCCTGCCGGTAACTGTAATTTTCATATCATTAACGGCCGCCATTGTGCCTCCCGGACGATAGCCAATATTGCCAACTTCAGTTTGTGAATTAATGTGCAAACCAAAAATGGCATCTACCTTGGGGTTTTCCAACACACCTTCCTTAATCATCAAAGCAGCACCGCCTTCTTCACCTGCCGGAACACCTTCTTCAGCCGGCTGGAAAATAAATTTTACCGTACCCGGAATATCTTTTTTAATGGAAGCCAAAACTTCGGCAACACCCATCAAAATTGCCATGTGACTATCATGGCCACAGGCATGCATTACCCCAACTTCCTGACCATTATATAGTGTTTTCACTTTTGAAGCAAATGGTACATCAACTCTTTCGGTTACCGGTAAGCCATCCATATCGGCTCTCAGTGCAACCACAGGCCCGGATTTTCCGCCCTTTAAAATCCCTACCACACCTGTTTTGGCAACCCCTGTTTTAACAATAATTCCCAGAGACGCTAAATGCTTCGCTATTATTGCGGCCGTTCTTACTTCGGTGTTGCCCAGTTCAGGGTGTTCATGAAAATCTCTTCGCCAGGTGATGACCTTTTGCTCCAATGCATCTGCCTTATTGGAAACTGTTGATCTTAAATCTGATTGTTGTGCAAAGGCAGGAAGTGAAAGCAAAGAGAATGCAGCGAGGTAAATTTTTTTCATAGAAATTATTTGAAGATTAAGGATGGACTAATTTAGTCAATTTAAAGGATTTAAAATTTCAGAAGTACAAAAAAGCCATCCTGCAGGATGGCTTTCTATGTATATCATTTAATTAAACATACCTTTTAGTTTATCTATAATCCCGTCTTTTGCTGGTTCACCAGATTGATTTTTTTCTTGTTCATGTCCGCCGTTAAACATTCCAAGTACATCATTTAAATCAAACTTTCCGTCACTTCCGCCAGCTAAGCTTCCCAACACATCCTTAATATTGAAAGAATTGTCGTTTGGGTCCGCCGTTTTTTGAGTAAACTTTCCTATAATCACAGGAATTATTGTTGAAGCTAATTTTTTGGCGGTTTCTGCATTGATTCCTAAGCCCGCAAGTTTATCAGTAAAATTTCCGGCTGCCTGTTGGGCTACCGGAGAATCTGCTGCATTCCCGCTATTAAATATCTCAGCCAAAGCGCCAACATTACCAGAAGAAATCTGATCTTTCAAAGTATCAAAAATAGAGCCTGAGGCGGCCTGGATTACTTCTTCATTTTTTTCATTTGGGATCTCAGTGTTATTTACAACAGAGTCCTGTACATTTTCACGTACCAATTGATTTAGATTTTCTAACATGATTTTTTTGATTAATAAATTTGTAAATTCTATATCAATAAGGATGAATACTAATTTACGATCTATAATCGGCAATAAAAATTCTTATTCATTTTGAACATAAAAAAGACAATTTTAAAATTTTGCTTTATTACTTTTACAAAAAACCCAGATTATGTTACCAAAAATAAATTTTACAGAAACAGCCGCTTACAAGTACCTGGCTGATCATTTTATAGATATTAATCAGAAAAGCATTAAAGATTTATTTGCTGAAGATGCAGATCGCTTCAACAAATTCTCCGTTTTCTTTGAAGATATTTTATTGGATTATAGTAAAAACAGGATCAGCGATGAAACTTTAGCTTTGTTAATGCAATTGGCCCGTGAGTGCAAATTGGATGAAGCCATCAAATCGATGTATGCTGGTGATAAAATTAATGAAACCGAAGATCGATCGGTACTTCATATTGCATTGCGTAATTTAAGCGGAACACCTGTTTTAGTAGATGGCAAAGATGTGATGCCAGAAGTAAATGCGGTTCTGACTAAAATGCAGAAATTTAGCAATAGCATTATCAGCGGCGAGTGGAAAGGCTATACCGGCAAAGCCATTACTGATGTGGTAAATATTGGTATCGGGGGCTCTGATTTAGGTCCGGTAATGGTTACTGAAGCTTTAAAACATTATAAAAATCATCTAAACATCCACTTTGTTTCCAACATTGATGGAACACATATCGCTGAAACTTTAGCGGGTTTAAATGCAGAAACGACATTATTCCTTGTGGCTTCAAAAACGTTTACTACGCAGGAAACCATGACCAATGCGCACTCGGCACGTACCTGGTTTTTAGAACAAGGTGGAAAAGAGGATGATATCGCTAAACACTTTGCTGCTCTATCAACCAATGCGAAAGATGTTTCTGCCTTTGGAATTGATACGGAGAACATGTTTGAGTTTTGGGACTGGGTAGGCGGGCGTTATTCTTTATGGAGCGCCATTGGTTTATCTATTTCACTAAGTATCGGCTTTGATAATTTTAAAGAACTATTAGCAGGTGCACATGCTGCAGATAACCATTTTAAAACGGCCGAATTCGAAAGCAATCTTCCGGTAATTCTTGGTTTGTTAGGCGTTTGGTATATCAATTTCTATAATGCCGAAACACAGGTGATTTTACCTTACGATCAATACATGCACCGCTTTGCTGCCTATTTCCAACAGGGAGATATGGAAAGTAATGGCAAACATGTAGATAGAAATGGAAATGAGGTAGATTACGAAACAGGTCCGATTATTTGGGGCGAGCCAGGAACTAACGGACAACACGCTTTTTACCAGTTAATTCACCAGGGAACCAGAATTATTCCTGCTGATTTTATTGCACCGGCTCAAAGCTTAAATCCGTTGGGCGATCATCATCCAATTTTATTATCTAACTTCTTTGCACAAACCGAAGCTTTAATGAACGGTAAAACGGAAGAAGAAGTAATTGCAGAATTGAAAAAAGAAGGTAAATCGGACGAGGAAATCAGCAAGATAGCGCCTTTCAAAGTTTTTGAAGGAAACCGACCAACGAACTCCATATTATTGAAAAAGGTAACACCATATACTTTAGGAAGCCTGGTAGCCATTTATGAGCATAAAATATTTGTTCAGGGCATCATCTGGAATATTTTTAGTTTTGACCAATGGGGTGTAGAATTAGGAAAACAATTGGCAAAGAAGATACTTCCGGAGTTAGATGGAAATGAGCAAGTCAAAAGCCACGACAGTTCTACCAACGGATTAATTAACCAGTATAAAGCCTGGAGATAAATTTACCAAGCCCGATTAGCGATAATCGGGTTTTTTTTTGCATCGGTTATGGAAAATACTAAACCTGCACATCTTTAATTTGTTATATCATTAAATCGCACATTATGAAACAATTAAAATATTTATTCAGCATGGTTTTAGTAGCGGCTACTTTGTCGTTATTTGCCCAAACCGATAAGGAAACTACAGCAAAAATCATTAAAGACAAGAAGTATACTTTCATTGCAAATACCGCCATACCAATGGCAAACATGGATATTTCGAGGGTAATGGAAAGAATGCCAGGCAATATGGGCAGTGGCGGAACGATTAATCTGAGTGGATCGCAGTATGATTTCAAGGTAAATAAAGATAGCTTAGTGGTTTTTCTCCCTTATTATGGACGAGCATTTAATCCACCTATAGATCCGACGGAAGGAGGAATAAAATTAACATCCAAAGATTTCACTTACAGAGAATCTATTAACAAAAAAGGTTCATACACCATTCAAATTAACACGAAAGATGTAAAAAGAGAAAATTATCGATTTACACTGAATGTTTCTCCAAACGGATACGCCACACTTAATGCAAGCAGTAATAGCAAACAGCCTATCACTTTTAACGGTGTGATGCAAGAGCCCAAGAAAAAGGATTAGTATAGATTAACACCTGTTTTGGCTCGGCAATGCATTTCGCAAGCACAGCATTATTCCCGCTTAGGCGGAAATCTTTTTGCGAAAGATGGGCGGCACTTTCATCAATCTAAAAATTTACCAGTGCTTCTATTCGCTCATAACTTAAACAATAAAAAATGCTATAAATCAGAAACGCCAGATTTTTCAATCTGGCGTTTTGTTTATTTCTTCATAATTTTAATCTCAAAAATATGGGGCCACTTTTTGCCCGTTACAAAAAGTCTTTTTGTAGCCTGATCGTAAGCAATTCCATTTAAAACATTATTAGCCCTTTGATCTTCCGTTTTAAAATAATCTGCCGGAAAAATTCCTGTTAAATCGATTTTACCTTCTACCGCTCCGTTTTCTGGATTAATGATCATAATATCATTTGTGGTATAAACATTAGCATAAATCTTTCCATCGATAAATTCTAATTCATTAAGATTTTGAATCGGCCCTTTGTTATCATACACATCAATCGATCCGATTCTGTTGTATTTATCTTTATCCAGAAAAAAGATTGTATTTGATCCATCGGTATTTAAAACTTTATTGCCGTCAAACGCAAGTCCCCAACCTTCTCTTCCTGTAGTATAAGAAAACTCCGAAAGCTTTTTTAAGGATGCTTTATCGTAAACAAAACCAACTTTTTCACGATAAGTAAGCTGAATGATTTTGTCGCCAATAATGGTAATTCCTTCAGCGAAATATTGCTTATCTACGGCAGTGGATTGTACGATTTTACCTGTAGAAGGTTCGACCTTTCTTAAACTGGAGTGACCATAATCGCCGGCACTTTCGTAGAAGAAACCATCATGATATTCTAAACCTTCTACATAAGAAGAAGTATCGTGAGGTAAAGTTTTAATAACTTTATAAGTGTAATTAACAGGGGCCTGTACCGCTAAAATATTAATATTGGTAGTTAGCTCCTCTGCTTCTGCCCCATCATAAATTTTGGCTGTTAAAATGTGGCTTCCTAACTTTAAACCCGCTGTTTTTAACTTAATTGCTACAGTATCATTTTTTGCCACAACCTTAACCGTATCAATTAAGTATACGACAGAATCGACCTTTTTATCCTTACCAAATTGAATTTTTACATCAAATTCATTTCCAGCGGGAACGTTTAACCCAATCATTGGAGATATAAAACTCCTATAGGTTTTTGAGGCATCATCCTTACAGGAAATTACAATAAGCGTAACGAACGCGATAATGAATAAATTTTTAAATTGACTAATCTTCAGGCCAAAACGCATCTTCGATATGGTTTAAGTTATAATTTTTATTTTTTGTAAAGGTAATCGCTACAATATCAAAACGAATATCATTTTGATGATTCATGATCTCAATGTATTTAGATGAAGCAAGTTCCATTTGTTTTTGCTTCGCTTGGTGTACAAATTCTTCTGGCTGACCAAAAGCAACTGATGTCCGGGTTTTCACTTCCACAAAAACCATAATCCCGTCTTTATAAACAATTAAATCTACTTCGGCTTTGCCATGAGTCCAGTTTTCATCTAAGACTTCATAGCCGAGTTCTTCCAGGTATGCTTTAGCAATCTGTTCTCCTTCTTTGCCTAAATCATTGTGTATTGCCATACTTTTTGCTAAGGATTATATGCCGTCTTTGGTACCCGGATTCCAGTAAAAGTTGCCTGCGGACTGTAATTCAGTGTTTAACCTTTGTTTTGATTTACGGAATCTTTCGTCACCCAAAAAAGATAACCGAAAACAGGCAACCATTTATTTCACAATCACCGAACCCAAAAACCTCGAAATTTCCCGTTCTACACCTTTAATTACGCCGTAACGCTGCATCAGAATCATCTGGTTATCCATATCTTTTTCATCTTTAATTTCTTTCAGAAGATTGGTTAAAATCTTATCTACTTTACGTTTTTTCAGATGAAAAATCCCACCTAAAATAGTCGCTTTTAGGTTCATACTTTCATCCTTCACATAAATTAAGTGTTTATTTAACCAATTTTCGCTCAAAGCATATTCAGAAGTAGAAAGTGTAATGGCTAAATCAGCAATATCACGATCCTGATGTTTGATAAAATGATTGGCAGTTGGCAATCTTCCGTTATCAATTTCAGTTTTATAATGCTCAATAATCGTTTTACATATGCTATTTTCAAATTCTACATCAGCCAGGTTTTGCATCACAAATGAGCCGATGTACATGTCATCAATATTATCCCAGTTTACAAATTCATGTCCATAGGCAAGTAGCAAACGTACAATTTCCTTTTCCTGAATCTCATCTGTTTCAGCCGGAGTTTCCTGAAAACCCGAAGGTCCGGCAGCATCATCCCATAAATCATCAGGGGGCCCAAGTGGTTCTGGCTGGCCGGCAGAATAACCATTATTATTTGAAAAATTACTTTGCGCCCGCTGGTTGTTTTCAAAACTTTTCTTCACCTTATTGGAGCGCATTTTATTCAACTCGCTCATTAAGATTTTTTCCTCAATGCCCAGCAAATTACTCGATTCTCTAACGAATACGGATGCTTTGATCGGATCAGGAATTTTGGCAATACTCTCTACAATATCACGAATTATACCAGCCCGTTTAATCGGGTCGTCGCCGGCATCCTTGAGCAAAACATTGGCTTTGTAAAGAATAAAATCTTTTCTGTTACCTTCTAAATAAGTTTTAAATGCTCCGGCACCAACGTGGTGCATGTAAGAATCCGGATCATGCCCATCAGGAAAAGAAACGATTTTCACATTCAGTCCTTCCTCCAGAATCATATCTAAACCACGCAACGAAGCCTTTATACCTGCCGCATCGCCATCAAATAAAATCGTGATATTTTGCGTAAAGCGCCCAATCAGTCTTATTTGCTCAACTGTTAACGAGGTTCCGGAAGAGGCTACTACGTTCTCAATTCCTGACTGGTGCACCGAAAGTACGTCGGCATATCCTTCAGCGAGATAACAATTATCTAAATCGCGGATGGCTTTTTTAGCATGGAAAAGACCGTATAAAACATTCGATTTATGATAAATTTCACTTTCAGGAGAGTTGACATATTTTGGAACATTCTTATCTGTTTTTAAGGTTCTCCCTCCAAAGCCAACCACCCTACCTGTAAATCCATGTATCGGGAACATCACGCGGCCACGGAAGCGATCGTAAATTTTCCCGTTATCGTTTTTGATAGATAAACCTGTGGATTCTAAAAATTCGAGTCTGTGACCTGCACCTGTAGCACTTTGCGTAAGCGCATCCCAAACATCAGGCGAATAACCCACTTCAAATTTCTTTAGAATATCCTCTCTAAAACCACGCTCTTTAAAATAGCTTAAACCAATCGATTTACCTTCATCAGTTTCCCACAATTGCTTCACAAAAAATGCTGAAGCATATTGTGAAACAACGTATAAGCTTTCCTTTGCACTCTGGGCTTCGGCATCCTGAGGCGTAAGTTCGGTTTCTTCAACCTCAATATTGTATTTATTGGCAAGAAATTTCAGTGCTTCCGGATACGAATATTTTTCGTGATCCATAATGAAACGCACCGAATCACCACCCTTGCCGCAACCAAAACATTTGTAAATTCCTTTGGTTACAGATACGTGAAAAGATGGTGTTTTCTCTCCATGAAAAGGACAGTTACCAATTAAACTGGTTCCGCGTTTTTTTAAAGCCACAAAATCCCCTACTACCTCCTCAATGCGGGCGGTATCCATTATCTTATCTATCGTTTCGCGGTTTATCATTCAGTTTGTACGTTTTAAGTTACAGGTTTTAAATCCCGACTCAAAACTGATAACTTTTCAAAGATTTCATTATTTCCTATATGCACCTAGACTTATAACCTACAATTTATAACTTACCTCACCAAAGGCAACAATTGCGCTGCAACCAGTTTATTCCCGGTTTCGTTTAAATGTACCCTATCAGTAGTTAAAACTCCCTTTTCCAGATCTTCAGAATTATTTGCAGCTTCATAATCGGTAAATACTTTTCTTAAATCGCAAAGCGGAAGATTATTTTTAACAGCCAATTCTCTGATTCCTGCAGCATATTTGTTTAATTCTTCATCAAGTTCGTTTTTACCATCTTTCTGCTCTCCAATAACTGATGGCGTACAAAGAATTACCTTACTACCAACCCCTTGAATTTTATTAATTAAAGCCTGATAAAATTTTAAATACTTAGGATAATCGGTACCTGTATGCGAAGATTGTTTGTGCCACACATCGTTAATTCCAACATAAATCACTACCAGATAAGGCTTTTTATTCAGTACATCGTCTTCTAAACGGAGGTATAGGTCATAAACTTTATTACCTCCAATGCCTGCACCCTGTACGTCATATTTTGTAGAATCTAACGATTTCTTAATTAACGTAACATAGCCGTTTTTTGATACGCCTTGCTGGGTAATCGAATCTCCGAAGAAGATGATTCGTTTTGGTTTTGATGTCATTGCTGTAAATACGATTAAGCAAATAGCTAATAAAATACTGGTCTTAAGGATGGTTTTCATGATATAATTTGGTTTAACAGACTAAAGATAACAAACTTTGAGTAAGGAATAATTCTGGATTTACTTACCCTTTTCCAGCTTATAATCCTTATGTACAATTAAAAAGCTTGCCCGTTCTTCTTTTTTGAACGGATAGTCCCAATTGCCCTGATAGCTGATTTTAGTGGGCAGTTTATCCTCACCGAAATAGCCCATTTCGATATTCATTTTCACATCAAAATCAAAAAGCATATTGCCATATTTCATATCTACAGATCGACCTAAAATATTAAAATTACGTTTGTCGAAAATGGTTACCAGCTCTTTGATCATGATGCCGTCTTTCGTCCAGCTGGATAAATCTGGTTTTACCGTAACCTTGAAACGGTAAACCGGAATTGAATCTAAATAAGTGCCGCTGGTAAAAGCATAATCGTAATATTGCCGCATGTTTGCTGAAAATATTTCTGTTTTGCTCCCTATCAATGGAACTTTAACAGGTCTGCCTGGATTAAATATCAATGTTTTTAGCTTGCTTTTGTAACCCTCATTCGTACCGCTCTTTCCATCTCCTGCAGGGGCATTCGGCATAAAATCGGTATTATAGGCATTCATAAAAATGTAATCAAACATTTCGATGGTGTATAGTTGATACTTACCATTCTTTTTGTACAGATTCCCGCTTTCTTCTTTCACCAGGTATTCCATTTTATATGGTCCGGCGTTGTTGTGCTTTATTTTACGGTAGATTTTTCCATCTACCTGGTTCTTTCTATTGTAGCTAAAAATTCGGTTTTCGGCAATAAAACTATATTGTTTCATCTTTCTGAACGATTCGTAGAAAGAAGTGTCATTAATAACCTTATTGATAAAAGTTTCAACATTTAACCGTTCTGCCTTAATATTAACCACCGAATCAAGCGTGATGGTTTTAATCGTATCCGGATTAAAACGCGGAATTTCTTGAGCAAAACCGGTAGAAAGAATAATACTAAAAAGTATTATGAAAGATATTTTCTTCATGCTAATTTGATATAAATGCAAAAAAAGGCCGGGAACTAATTACCAAGTTGCTTTAAAGCAATGTAAGCCATTAAACCGGTCGAAACCTTTAGCGCATCTTCGTCAATATCGAACTTTGGCGTATGTACGGAATACTGTGTATCTTTTGCTGCATTTCCCGTTCCTAAACGATAAAAACAAGCATCTGTTACCTGCGAGTAAAAAGAAAAGTCTTCTGCAGCCATCCAGATATCTAAATCGACCACATTTTCCTTACCTAAAAACTCTTCGGCAAAGAGACGTGCATTAGCAGTCAATTTTTCTTCGTTAATTAAAAAAGGATAACCTTTATGAATATCAAAATTGCAGCTGGCCCCCATACTTTCGGCCATACCTTCAGCCATTTTTTTCATACGCTGGTGTGCTTCAGCTCGCCATTCTTCATTTAAGGTTCTAAAGGTACCTTCTATTTTTACTTCATTCGGAATGATATTGGTAGCACCGTTTGCTGTCACCTTACCAAATGATAAAACGGTTGGTAAACGTGGATCGGCCTGGCGGGAAACAATTTGCTGCAAAGCGATGATAATGTGAGAAGCAATTACCACAGGATCGACATTTTGATGAGGCTGGGCACCGTGACCACCCTTTCCGGTCACTGTAACATATAATTCATCTGTCGATGCCATATAAATTCCTGAACGGAAACCTACTTTACCCGATTCAATTAAGGGCATCACATGCTGACCGACAATATAATCAGGTTTTGGATTTTCCAATACACCTTCTTTAATCATAATGCTGGCGCCCCCCGGAAGTAATTCCTCCGCTGGTTGAAAAATTAATTTGATTGTTCCACCAAATTCCGCCTTCAGCTGATTTAAAATATAAGCCGTTCCGAGTAATGAAGAAGTATGTACATCATGTCCGCAAGCATGCATTACGCCGGGATTTTTCGAAGCATAAGGTTTGTTGCTGTCTTCGAGAATGGGTAATGCATCCATATCACCTCGTAACGCAATAACCTGATCTGATGGCAAATCACCTTTAATTAAGCCTACCACACCTGTGTTGGCACAGCTGGTATATTCAATACCCCATGTTGAAAGCTTACTTTTAACAAACTTTGAAGTTTCAAACTCTTTAAATGATAATTCCGGATGGGCATGGAGATGTTGGCGATAAGCGACCACTTCGTTAAAAATAGATGCAGCGAGGTCTTGTATTTTATTTTTGATCATCAGTTGAGACAGTATCTAATAATGGAGCATTGATTTTTTCCCTGAAAATAAATAGTGTAGGGAAAGTTGGGCGAATTTCATTCATTAAACGTTGTGCTTCCAAACGTGTTCTAAAATCCCCTACGCGGATATAATAATTCGGCTCCTTATAAACAAGGTAAGTATTATATTTTGGATAAAGACTTTTGAACCGGGCTTGCTGATTGAAAACCTCACGCCGGTCAGATCCATAGAAAACCTGAACACGATAGCCGTATGAAGAAACTACTGGTTTCCCTGCTTTAACTTCTGCAGGTGTTTTATAAACCTGCGATCGCCTGGCAATTAAGCTGTCAATCAAAGGATCTTTTATTACAGTTACCTCTCCTCTTTGAGCAAAAGCCACCAGATTTATAAAGAAGCTGAATATGATAGTAAGGGTTATTTTCATTTGTTATTAACCAACAGCATTTAAAAATTGTTTAGCATACTGAAATGCCGTATTCCCCGCAAAAATCGGCATTCTTTATGGGTTGTGCAAATGAGAGTTTTACAGGCTATATTCAATGATATGGATTTCCGAAACGCAGATTCTCTAACGATTTAAAATCATTAATATTTCGGGTGATAAGTACCAAATTATTAGCTATAGCTGTTGCCGCAATAATTGCACCAGGCAATTTGATCTTTCTTAACGCTATAGTATGATGAATGATTTCGCTATTTATGTTTTAAGAATTTGCCAGATTAATAAAGCTTCAATTTCGTCTCCTGCTATAGAATGCCGCAAACTTCAATCTTATTTATAAAAAAATATTAAACTCCACCTCCAAATTTTAATAATCTTTTCATGAACAAAAGGCGGTAAGTAACATTAAACTATTTAAGAATTTGATTGATGATCGAACTTTTTTCGTCAGGAATTTTTATGGTCAATGTTTCCACGTATAAAAAATACTAAATTAAACGATAAACAACAAAGGCCACATTTTCATGTGGCCTTAAATTATATATTGCTTGATAATAAACTACAAACTTGCGCCGTGGCAGTTTTTGTATTTTTTACCACTTCCGCAAGGACATGGCTCATTACGGCCAGTTACCGCTTCCTTACGAATAGGTTGCTGAGGAACAGCCTCACGCGTATCACCAAATTCTACACCTGGCTGCTCTGCACCAAACTCTTGTTTAGTAGTTTGCAATTTTGGTTGTTTCACCGGCGCTGGTGCTTCTCTCACTTCATCAGCTTCTTGCTGAACTGGAATTCCACCTTTGTATAAGAAACTCACCACTTCTTTATTAACTGCATTCAACATGTCTTTGAACAAGTTAAAAGCTTCCATTTTATAAATTACCAACGGATCTTTTTGCTCATATACAGCGTTTTGAACCGATTGCTTTAAATCGTCCATTTCGCGTAAATGCTCTTTCCAGCTATCATCAATTAAAGCAAGAACGATTGTTTTTTCAAATGAACGAACAACTTCTCTACCTTTATTATCAATTGCCTTTTTTAAATCAACCGCTACCTGGATACCACGAATACCATCAGTAAAAGGAACAACAATTTGTTCGATATGCTGACCGCGTTCTTCATAAACCTGGGTTAATACAGGCAAAGATTGCTGAATGATGGATTCTGATTTGCGTGCATAAAAAGATTCTGCTTCTGTAAATAATCGCTCGGTTAACTGCGCTGCATTGGTAGAAGCGAAGTCTTTTTCAGTAATTTCGGTATCTAAAGAGAAGTTTTTGATTACTTCTAATTTAAATCCGTCATAGTTTGCCTCTTGTTTGTACTCATTAACGATATCTTCAGCAACATCGAAAACCATGTTATTCATATCTACATCTAAACGATCGCCAAATAAAGCATTTTTACGCTTAGCATAAATAACGGTACGTTGTGAGTTCATTACATCATCGTACTCTAATAAACGCTTACGGATACCAAAGTTATTTTCTTCTACCTTCTTCTGAGCTCTTTCGATAGATTTGGTGATCATGGAGTGTTGAATGACTTCACCATCCTCAATGCCCATACGAACCATAATGCTCGAGATTCTTTCTGAACCAAACAAACGCATTAAATTATCTTCTAACGAAACAAAGAATTGTGATGAACCCGGATCGCCCTGACGACCGGCACGACCACGTAACTGCCTGTCTACACGACGGGATTCATGACGCTCGGTACCTACAATCGCTAAACCACCAGCATCTTTAACGCCTGGGCCTAATTTAATATCCGTACCACGACCAGCCATATTGGTTGCAATGGTTACCGTACCTGCCTGACCAGCTTCAGCAACAATATCAGCCTCTCTCTGGTGCATTTTCGCATTCAATACGTTGTGCTTAATTCCACGAAGTTTAAGCATCCGGCTTAATAACTCAGAAATTTCAACCGAAGTTGTACCCACCAATACCGGGCGGCCAGCTTCTGTCAGTTTTACAATCTCATCTGCAACTGCATTGTATTTTTCACGTACGGTGCGGTATACATAATCTTGTTGATCGGATCTTGAAATATTTCTGTTAGTCGGAATTTCAACCACATCCAGTTTATAAATCGACCAGAACTCGCCTGCTTCAGTAGTTGCTGTACCCGTCATACCGCAAAGCTTGTGGTACATACGGAAATAATTTTGCAACGTTACCGTAGCATAAGTTTGCGTAGCATCTTCTACTTTCACATTTTCTTTAGCCTCAATCGCCTGGTGTAAACCATCTGAATAACGACGACCATCCATAATACGACCGGTTTGCTCATCAACAATTTTAATCTTTCCTTCGTCAATGATGTATTCTACATCAATTTCGAATAAAGTATAAGCTTTTAATAATTGATTTACAGAGTGAATACGTTCTGCCTTAACCGAATAATCACGCATTAAAGCATCTTTTTGAACCACTTTATCTTCCAAAGGCAAATCAGATTTCTCTAATTCTGCAACTTCAGTACCTACATCAGGCAATACAAAGAAATGAGGATCTTCACCTGATTTGGTAATTAATTCAATTCCTTTTTCGGTAAGCTCCACCTGATTATTCTTCTCATCGATATAGAAATACAATTCAGAGTCAACCTTCGGCATGTTCTTAGATTGATCGGCCATATAATGGTTTTCTGTTTTTAACAACAAACCACGAACACCGCTTTCACTTAAAAACTTAATTAAAGCCTTATTTTTTGGTAAACCACGATAAGCTCTTAATAAAGCCAAACCACCTTCACCTTCTTCAGTTCCGGTATTTCCAGCATTGATCAATTTCTTTGCCTCATTTAAAGCCTGAGAAACATAAGCTTTTTGCGCATTTACTAAACGCTCAATACGTGGTTTCAATTCATAAAACTCATGCTCATCTCCGCGAGGAATAGGACCAGAAATAATTAAAGGAGTACGGGCATCATCAATTAATACCGAATCGACCTCATCCACCATCGCAAAGTGCAATTTGCGTTGTACCAGCTGATCTGGGGTTTGCGACATATTGTCACGCAGGTAATCGAAACCAAATTCATTATTTGTTCCGTAAGTAATATCAGCTGCATAAGCCTTTCTTCTTTCTTCAGAATTTGGCTCATGTTTATCAATACAATCTACACTGATACCATGAAATTCAAATAAAGGACCATTCCATTCACTATCGCGACGGGCAAGATAATCATTCACGGTAACGATATGTACGCCTTGTCCGGCCAGTGCATTCAAATAAGCGGGCAAAGTAGAAACCAGGGTTTTACCCTCACCAGTCGCCATTTCCGCAATTTTACCACTGTGCAAAACAATACCACCAATCAACTGTACATCGTAGTGAACCATGTTCCAGACTACTTCAGTTCCGGCAGCATCCCAACGGTTAGCCCACTGTGCTTTATCGCCCACAATTTTAACATTGCTTTTGCGTGAAGCGTAATCCCTGTCAAATTGAGTAGCCGTAACCTCTAAATAATCGTTTTCGCTTAAACGGCGGGAGGTTTCTTTTACTACAGCAAATGCTTCGGGAAGAATTTCCAAAAGCACTTTTTCTAATTCTGCATCGCGGTCTTTACCTAAAGTATCAACCTGATCGTAAATCGCTGTTTTTTCATGCAAATCTAGTGCATCACTTTCTGCATCTGCTTTTAATCCGGCGATTTTAGCATCGATATCAGTTAAAAAAGTAGCGATGCGCTCTTTAAATTCTATTGTTTTACCACGTAACTCATCATTGCTAATTGATGATAATTTGGCGTATTCTTCGTTAATTTTTACAACCAAAGGCTGCACTAACTTGATATCTCTTTCTGATTTACTTCCGAAAATCTTCGTTAAAAATCCTAACATTATGTTCTAAATTGTATTTATATTTATTAAAAATGGATGACTGACAATAACGAAACCACGGCTTTTACAAGTCAAACTGGCTGTTATTGAATAGGAACAGGAGAAAATCTAATTAAAGATTTTTAAGAAATAAACCTAGGGGCTGTTATTCTTAGGTTTTTTACGGATTGTTAAATCGGCAATAACCTGATTGGTACTGACATATTTTTGAGCTTTTACCGGAGCTTGGGTTCCAATTAAAGCTAAACTAGTATACGATAATAAATAAGGATGACGGTCTTCATTAAGCTGAACAGATGCCTTTCCAACAGCATTAATGCTGATATTATGCTCATTACAATATTCACTTAAAATTTTCAAGCCCTCCACACGTTCGGCTTTGGCCAAATGCGTTAAGCTAAAAAATACAAGTGATATGGTTACGAGGTGTTTCATTTATTGCCGCAAAGCTAGTTTTATTCTTTTATAAAAAGAAATCAGACAGAATCAAAAACTATACCTCGATTTTATTTATGACAAGCTAACTTGTTTAATCGCCAATTATTTTTTTTCCAATTCGTTAATTTATCAACAAACCATCAAGAATCAATCACTAATTTCGCAGTTAGAGGAAGATATTGCAGTGGGATAATTTCGCACATTTAATTGCCGATACTTCATATTATTTAGATTGATGATTTGGATTAAACCTTATGGAACAGACTACTGAAAAAATATATTTAGCCAATGAACGGGGCCTTACAGAAACCAATGCGGTTAAAATTTACAGTACGTTTAATTTTGAGAAGTATAATAACGAATATAAAAAAGCACTGGAAACCCTGTTTCTCTGGAATGATCAATTTATTTCTGGGGGCAAAACAACTTTTTTTCTTTCCAAACAGGATTCTTATCAGCTATTTTTTCCGATTACAGGAAGCCTGGATATCGTTCAGGAAGGAAAAGAGTTTTCTGTTAACACTGGTCAGGTTCAGGTAATCAATGCAGGAAAAGGCGAAGTTTTAGAACTAACAAACCCCTATACCAAAGACACCATCAACTACCTGCAAATCGGCATCAGTACCGATATGTTTTTATTAAGGGCCAGCGAAATGTTGTTTAATTTCAACTTTGATCAAGCTAAAAATAGTTTGATCGAAATTATTTCTAATGCAAAGTTACCTTTTAAAATAAGTGCAGGGCGCTTCGATGGCAGTGAAGGGGTGATTTATAGTCCTCAACATAGCAGAAATAATGTGTTCTGTTTTGTAGTTGATGGAAAGTTAGAAGTGGAAGGTACGCTACTACAGGACAGAGACGGATTAGCTTTCCAAAACCTTCCAAAATTAGAGATGAGATGTAAAAGTAACAATGCATGTATTATAATGTTAGAGCTCCTACCACTTTTTTAGCGCTAATGTGAGTTACTCAAAGGTTCATTAACGCGAAAGACATCCCTTTGGGTAGATTATTGAAATTTCACCAATTTCTTATCGATATCGAATCATAGCTTTGAAAAACCCGAACCTTTCCCGATTTTTTTTCTGGACAATTTAAATGCCTTACGGCTTTGAGTATTCCGCTTAAATATGACATCTGGCTTAAATTATTACTATACGAAACTTTTACCTTCGGTAAATCGTTAATACAAGCACATGAGAGGTTTTCGTTTTTCGGATTATAAGCCTGGCGATACGCCAAAAGGTGGATTTGATGAGTTGCTTAAATTATTTAGCGAACTGCTAAATTATACAGCAGGGGATGCGGCTGAAGCTTTGAGCTGGCTAAATGAACTAGATAAGCAGTACAAACTCACCAACAATGATTATGGGATTGGTAATTTTATTGATGACCTGAAAGAAAAAGGTTATCTCACAGAAGATAACAAATCTGGAGAGTTTAAAATTACCGCAAAAACTGAACAGACTATCCGTAAATCTGCATTGGATGAAATTTTCGGAAAGCTGAAAAAATCAGGCCGTGGAAATCACAATAGTAACCAATCGGGTATTGGTGAAGAAAAAAATGCGGATAGGCGGGAGTATAATTTTGGCGATAGTCTGGACCAGATTGATATGACGGCTTCGATTCAGAATGCACAGATTAATCATGGTATCAATAACTTCACTTTAACTGACCGCGATCTGGAAGTGGAAGAAAAGGATTTTAAAACCTTAACTTCAACAGTGTTGATGATTGACATTTCACACTCGATGATTTTATATGGCGAAGACAGGATTACACCCGCCAAAAAAGTAGCAATGGCACTGGCCGAGCTGATTAAAACGAAATACCCAAAGGATACATTAGACATTGTAGTATTTGGAAATGATGCCTGGCCTATTACCGTAAAAGATTTGCCTTATCTGCAGGTTGGGCCTTACCACACCAATACCTTTGCCGGTTTAGAACTGGCTACTGATTTGTTGCGCAGGAGAAAAACACACAACAAGCAAATTTTCATGATTACAGATGGAAAGCCCACCTGTTTAAAGGAAAATGGAAAATATTATAAAAACAGCATGGGCCTGGACAGAAAAGTGATTAACAAGACTTTGAATATGGCCGCTCAATGCAAGCGTTTAAAAATTCCCATTACCACGTTCATGATTGCTAAAGACCCATACCTGCAACAGTTTGTTCGCCAGTTTACAGAAATTAATGGCGGCAGGGCTTTTTATAGTTCATTGAATGGGCTCGGTGAATACATTTTTGAGGATTATATAAAGAACAGACGTAAAACAGTTAAATAGATAAAAGAACAAAAATCAAGGAACAAAGACCAGGGAATAAAGAGCAAGTAAAAATTTGAAATACGCTTATCCTTGCTCATTACCACTTGATCCGTTATTCAAAAATATATGCAAAACACAACATTAGGAGAATTAAAAACCACAGGATATAAATCAAGATCAGTAAAGGAAGAACTTAGAGAAAATCTGATTAAAGTTCTGAAAGATAAAAAGACTGAGTTTGAAGGGATCCTCGGCTATGATGAAACGGTAATTCCTGAATTGCAAACGGCAATTTTATCGCGACATAATATTTTGCTTTTAGGCTTACGCGGACAAGCAAAAACGCGTATCGCCCGCTTGATGGTAAACTTGCTGGATGAATATGTGCCATACGTAGCAGGAAGCGAAATTTTTGATGATCCTTTGAATCCGATTTCCTGGTATGCAAAAAATGCAATTGCCACACATGGTGATGCGACAGAAATTGCCTGGTTACACCGCAGCGAAAGATATACCGAAAAACTGGCCACACCTGATGTTACCGTAGCCGATTTAATTGGCGATGTGGATCCAATCAAGGCGGCAACGCTTAAATTAACCTACAATGATGAACGCGTAATTCACTTTGGTTTAATCCCGAGAGCACACCGTAGTATTTTTGTTATCAACGAATTACCTGATTTACAGGCTCGTATTCAAGTAGCTTTGTTTAACATGCTGCAGGAGAAGGATATTCAAATACGTGGATTTAAGCTGCGTTTACCGTTAGATATTCAGTTTGTTTTTACTGCTAACCCGGAAGATTACACCAATCGCGGTAGTATTGTAACGCCGTTAAAGGATCGTATAGAGAGCCAGATTTTAACACACTACCCTAAAAGCATCGAAATTTCCAGAAAAATTACTTTCCAGGAAGCTAAGCTTACCACTGAACAGAAAGCTAATATTGAAGCGGATGGATTAGTAAAGGATTTAATAGAACAAATTGCTTTTGAAGCTAGAAAAAGTGAATACATCGACCAAAAATCAGGTGTATCGGCAAGGTTAACCATATCTGCTTACGAGAACCTGATTAGCACAGCTGAGCGTAGAATGTTGATTTCGGGAGAGAAAAACACTTTTGTTCGTTTATCTGATTTTGCAGGAATTATCCCGGCCATTACCGGTAAAATTGAGTTGGTTTATGAGGGTGAGCTGGAAGGACCAGCGCATGTAGCAACCACGTTAATTGGTAAAGCAGTAAAAACTTTATTTGCCCGTTTCTTTCCTGATCCGGAAAAAGCAAAGAAAACTAAAACAGCTAACCCATATACCGAAATTACAGAATGGTTTACTGAAGGAAACAATATTGACGTTACGGATACTTTAACAAATGCTCAGTATAAAAAAGCGTTGATGATGGTACCGAGTTTGTATGATACAGTTAAAAAATTTCATCCAAAATTAAGTGAAAACCAGACCTTGCTTTTAATGGAATTCGTTTTGCATGGCTTAGCCGAATACTCTCAATTGAGTAAAAACTTTTTAAACGGCGGCTTCGGATTCTCTGATATGTTTGGCAGCTTATTCAATGCCGAATTTGATGAGGAAGAAGATGAAGACGATTTTCGATAGCAGTTTTGAGTGATTTTCATCGGCAGATTAGTCCGAATATTTACTCAAGCTCATTTAAGCATAAGTTTACTTTGACAACTTTTTTTTATAAACGAAAAAAAGTTGTCAAAGTTGATATACACAAATAGGTAAGTCAGATATGGATTTTAAATGATTTATTTACTTCAAACACCTAATTTAGGCGGGTTTAAAAAACCTGCCTTATTATTAATCAAATTTGACTAACCCAAATATGGGAAGACTACCATTTATTATTGCTGCCTGCCTGCTAATTACTGCTTTTGATATTTACTGCTTCAATGCCTTGATGGCAGTATTTAAAAACTGGAAACGAGGAACAAAAAGAATTTTCGGGATCGCGTACTGGAGTTTTAGCATCTTGTTAATTATTGGTGTTTTCGCTGGTATTTATCTAAATTTATTTTTAACACTCAGAGCGATAATCCTCGTTGCATTTTTTTTAACAGTAGCCTGCAAATTAGCCATGCTGCCCTTTTTAGTTTTAGATGATCTACGAAGATTATATATTAAACTTTTTAAAAAGAAAGAAATAATCAAAGACCAGCCAATCAGCGAAGCAGAATCCATTTCGCGTTCAGAATTTTTAGTCAAAGCAGGCCTTGTAGCAGCGGCTGTACCACTTACTTCTTTAAGCTGGGGTATTATCTCTGGTGCGTATGATTATCAGATCAGAAAAGTAAATCTGGTTTTACCAAACCTGCCCAAAGCATTTGATGGCATCACCATGGCTCAGATTTCCGATATCCATTCCGGAAGTTTTTATAATAAAACTGCTGTGAAAGGAGGGGTAGAATTGCTGTTGGCACAGAAACCAGACTTCGTTTTCTTTACTGGTGATTTAGTAAATAACCTTACCAATGAAGTTAAAGATTACCAGGATATTTTCTCAAAAGTAAAAGCACCACTGGGCGTTTTTTCATCATTGGGTAACCATGATTATGGCGACTATTATTTCGGAAAAACTTCTTCGCCTGCTAAAGTTAAAAACCTCAAAGATATGATTGATGTTCACAAAATAATGGGCTACGATTTGTTAATGAACGAAAACCGCCGCTTAAAAGTGGATGGCGAAGAGATAGGTATTTTAGGAATTGAAAACTGGGGTATGGGACGTTTTCCAAAATATGGAAAAATGGAACTTGCTGTTCAAAATACAGATGATTTACCCGTTAAACTTTTACTCAGTCACGATCCATCTCATTGGCGTGGAGAGGTACTCGAAAAATATCCACAAATAGATGCCATGTTTAGCGGACATACCCACGGGATGCAATTTGGAGTAAGGTTAAAAGAATACCAGTGGAGCCCGGTGCAGTACATTTACAAAGAATGGGCAGGTTTGTACCAGGAGCAAAAACAACAGCTTTACGTTAATGTGGGCTATGGCTTCCTTGGCTATCCTGGCAGGGTTGGAATATTGCCTGAAATAACGGTTTTTACGCTAAAGAGGGGGTAAAAGATTGAATGAGTGATGTCTCCAAATCATAAGAGACCTTCACTCATTCAAAACTCACTCATCTTTTAATTCAAAAGTTGATCATTCAAAATTCAATTATTTATTCTATCCCACATTGAAACGATAACCCACGCCTCTAACCGTTTGTAGTAATTGTGGATTATCTGGATTGGATTCTATTTTTTTACGCAGGCGAACGATGTGCATATCCAGCGTACGGGTGTTTACATCAGAGTTGTATCCCCAAACCACCAGCATCAATTCATCCCGGTTAATTACCTTACTGGGATTTCGAAGAAAATACAAAAGAATACGGTTTTCTAAAATCGTCAATTCTATTTTCTTTCCATCTCTAAATAAGGTATGAATATTAGGATGGTGTTCCATATTCCCGAAACGGTGAATTTCGGCTGAATCTTTATTTACAATGAATTTCACCTTACTTTCCAGCATAGCTACCAAAACATCCATGTTAAAAGGTTTGGTAATATAGTCTGAAGCGCCAAAGTTATAAGCATCAATTTTATCAACATCCTGCGCCTTGGCAGTCATCATAATAATTAAGTTTTCAAAACCCTGTTTACGAACGTTTTCACAAACTTCTGCTCCTTGTTTTTCTGGCATCATCCAGTCTAACAGCACAATATCCGGTTGGTCTGCCAGAATCATGCGTTCACCAGCTTCGCCATCGTTAGCTTCTAAAACATTATAGCCCTCGGTTTTTAACCGGTGTGCTACCAAAAAACGAAGATTTTCATCATCCTCAACAATTAATATTTTTACTTCTTTAGACATTTGTGTGCAATTATGGTAATAAGCTGAAAAGATCTGATTCTATAAGTTAACCCCTGCAAATTCTAAATGTTTCCACGCAAGCAATTAACCTGTGATCTTTCCTTAATTAAAACCGCTTCATTTAAAATTTATTATCGTTATGATAAGGAAGAACAATTTTGAATTCGGTTCCTGCCCCAACCTTACTTCTTACAGAAATTTCTCCCTGCATAAAGTTAACCAGTTCTTTGCAAAAAGCCAAACCCAAGCCTACGCTTCCCATTTGATTGTATTCGTTCTGTATTCTGAAGAATTTTTTAAAAATGTTATTTAACTCCGATGAGGCAATCCCGATTCCCTTATCGGCAAACCGGAATACCAAAACGCCCTTAATTAACTTGGCGCTGATGTGTAACTTTTTATTTTCAGGCTTGGAATATTTATACGCATTCTCGGCCAGGTTGTCGAATAAACTTCCAAGTAAAACCGGATCGGTAATAAAAGTTTTAAAACCTAAAACCTCAAAAGTGATATTAAAATCAGGATGCTTAAGCGTATGCGATTCAATGGTACTTTCAATAAAATCAACAATATTTACCTGTTCCTGGTTTAATTTTATAGCCTTGTTTTCTATTTGCGTAAAAGCAAGCAACTTGTTCATTAAGCCGTTGAGTTTATCTGCCTCTTCATCTAAAATCTTACCGTAAAGCTGCTGCTCCCTTTGGGTTAAAGCTGCTGCACTTTTAATGTTGTTCCCTGCAATTTTAATTACACTTACGGGGGTTTTAAACTCATGTGTAAGATTATTCACAAAATCATATTGTAATTTAAACATCTTGCTATTGATATTTAAATTCCGGTAAATGAGAAAAGCAACCAGTAGTAAAACACCATAAACCAATAAGAGTACCAGCGCAATTGGCATGAAGTAAATAAAAATTTCCTTTTTGATATATGATTTTGAGGAAGTGAGGTATAGCTTGAAATCAGAAAATGCACCTGGCAAAGCAATTTCGGTAGTCATATTCTCATCCGAAGTATCAATAGGATCGTAAGTTAAAGGCTGAACTTCAATTTTCTGATATAACAACGGCCGCGTATTAATCACCTTGATTTTGTAAGGATTAAGCTGAAAAACCAACATATCCTGTTGATAAACCGGCAAAGGATCTAGCTTATGTCGCATCATGTCCTTATAAATTTTTAAATCCTCTCTCCGTGGAATATTCAGATAAGTAATTTTATTTGATTTCACTACCGAGAAGTTGGTAAACAAGGCTTCCTGGGTAGGAACCGCAGCAGTATCTAACTGATCAACAAAAGTGACAAGTTTGTAAGCCATAGCATTAAAGTCATCACCAACCTTAAATGACCGGGTATCTGTTTCAGAAAATAACCTAACCGAATCTGAAGGAACTGTTTTACCGAACTGATAAATAGATTTTGGACCGATAGATAAATCGCCAACATTCATTCCATCTTTAACTGCTACGTTTTTTACTTCGGTATCGTAAAAAGTAACCTTTGATACAAATGGATATTTCGTAATTACCGTATCTACAAATTTGGCAGCAGTTGCAGAATCTAAAAACCCGTTATAATAAGATATTTCGGGCATTTTATTTTGAAAAAAGTCATTGTAATCCTTAATACTTTGCTCCAAAACATTCACCTTTTCAGAAACAAATTCATTTTCAATTGACTTTTTACTAAAGTTAAAAGCGAGAAATAAAGAGAGTACAAATAATATGGATATGAGTACGATGAAGGTTACGCCAAGCGAAAAGTTTTTTCGGTAACCACTTTTTTTATCCAGTGCCATACCTTATTTCTTATTCAGGTTGGTTTTTAAAAATTCTTCCAAAGCTTTATATAAAGCGGTCCGGCCTTGTTGTCTTAAAACCGGGTTCGGGCCTTCCTCTTTCTCAATATACGTTACAGGAACATTACGCTTTTTCAATTCTTTAATAAACTGAACCCCTTCTGCCACATTCACCCTCGGATCTTTTGGATTCTGAGCAATGAATAACGGTGACTTAAACCGGTCAGCATGGAAAACCGGAGACGCAAACCGCATATAATCTGTATCAGTTACCGGATTTCCAATAATCTCATAATACATCTGTAAATTTGATTTTAAAAACGGTGGAATGGTTTTAAGATAACTGAATAAGTTAATTACGCCAGAGTTTGATCCGCCACAACTGTAAAGATCAGGATTTTTGTACAAACAATTAAGTGCAATGTAGCCACCAAATCCATTTCCATAAATCGCTATCTTTTTAGGGTTTGCAATTTTTTGAGTGATTAACCAGTTAGCGCCGTCATTTACATCCTGTTGAATTTTATCACTCCATTGCTTAAAACCTGCAACATAAAAGGCTTTTCCATATCCGGTTGAGCCTCTATAATTTACCTGCAAAACTGCATATCCCCTATTTGCCAAAAACTGCACCTCTGCATTATAGCCCCAGCTGTTTCTTCCCCCCGGACCACCGTGTGGCAAAACAACTACCGGTAAATTGGCGGCCTTTTTATTTCGTGGCAGGGTTAAGTACCCGTTAATGGTTAAACCATCCCTGCTTTTGAAGCTGATGGGCTTCATATCGCTCATCCGATCTTCTTTAATTGCGGAGTTAATATCCGTAAGTTTCCTAAGCCTGTTTTGATCAGCAAAATAAAGATAATAAGAACCCGGATTTTTATCGGTAAATGTTCTGATCACAAATACATTTTCTGCTTTATTTTTATCCACAATCCGCCACTCTGAACCAGGTAGCAATTCATCAATAGTTCCGTAGGTATTTTTCGAAACATCATCCAGATAATATTTTTTCTTCTTCCAGCTTTCGTAGGTAACAAAAAGCATTTTTTTCTGTGCCCTCGAGTATCTGGCATCCACCACGTTTAAACTATCATCTGCAAAAAGCACTTGTTTTTCTTTGCCGGTTTTTAAATCTAAAGCAACTAAGGCATTTTTATCCCTGTTAACGCTGGAAATGGCATAAAGTAAATTCTGATCGTTTTCTGCAAAAGCAACAGGTTGAAAGGTAGTCTGGAAATTATTACTTAAAATAGGTTTAAAGGATTGATTCTCATTTTCGCGATACAACAATGTCTCATTCACGCCATCGCTGGCAATGGCAAGTTTTAAGGTTCCTTTGCGGTCAGTCATCCACTCTGTTACATTGCCCGGATTTTTAGCGGCAATGTCCATTTGCCCGTTGCGCACATTTAAACGGTAAACATCAAAAACCGTCGAATCACGTTTATTGGAGGCCACAATAATGTATTTATCGTCTATCAACTGGTCCTCAATTACTTTAAGCCTGGTTTTCTCATTTGCACTTAATTGTACCTGTTTGCTACCATCTTTGTTAATTACGAAAATATCCGAACGCCTGTCTTTAGATTCATCTTCAGTGTAATAAATCAATTCGTTATTGCTTGTCCAGAAATGAAAGCTAATGGTTTTTTCAGTTAAATGAGTAAGCTGAACGCTATTTCCTGTGGCTAAATTTTCAACAAATAAATCAAGTTTTTTATCCTGAAGTTTTAAGTATGATAAGCTTTTACCATCTGGAGAAATGTGATAATAGGCCTTATCAAATGTTCTAAAAAAATCATCCACGGGGATAGTAGCCTCATCTTGAGAAAACTTACATCCCCAAATGGAAACAATTAACGCCCAAAAAATAATCCTTTTCAACATAAACAAATTCTTCACACCACACAAAAATAAATATCCCGATTAGTTTACCGTGGTTTACACCAACAATGTTACTTACTTGCGTATTTCTACTAAGGGTCAATTTAGTATTTATAACATACCTTCAAAATAAAACACAGGTAACAATCTCATTAGGTTTATTGATTAAATCACTAACCAGCCAGCTAAATCCATTTAGCGAATGAGCGGATGAATCCAATTTTTAGCTTTGCCCGTTTTTGATTACATTTATTACTTAAAATTGGAAATGAATCGTTTAATCATCATCATACTTTGCCTGTTGGCCTTTGATGTCAAAGCTCAGCTTTTAGGCCAGAACCAAATCGCAAATGCTGATAATATGCCTTTGATTATCCAGTACTACAGGGATGGGGATTATGAAAAAGTAGTTGCGCTGTTAGAAAAAACAATTGCTGCATCAAACAGCGATTCTTATTTTGATCTTTATTTTAACGCTTTACTCAAGCTTAAACGATATGATGTTGCGGAGAAAACCATTAAAAGATTAATGAAACAACGCACTACAGATGAAACTTACACGGTTGCTTTAGGTAAGCTTTATCAGGAAAAGGGAGACCTCTCTGCTGCAAATAAAATCTTTAATGAAGCAATTGCGGGGCTCCCGAAAGATGAATTCAGAATCAGGAACCTGGCTAATATTTTTTACCGGTTCGATAATTACGATTATACCATTCAAACTTTTAAACAAGGACGTAAAGTATTAGGTAATGATGAGCTTTTCACCTACGAATTGCTCAATATTTATCGTTTTAAAAAAGATAAAGCCATGTTAATGCAGGAATACCTGGATGCATTGGCTACCATGCCTCAGCTCTTAACGCAGGCACAGGCTGTTTTACCTGTAGTTTTTGAAGACAAAGCCGATTACCAGACTTTTCAGACAGGGATTTTAAAAAAAATCCAAAAATATCCTGATGCGCTCATTTATATTCAGTTATTAACATGGAATTATATTCAGCAACAAGAGTTTGATCTGGCCTTACGCCAGCTCATTGCTTTCGATAAACGTACCAAAGCCGATGGAGAGCTTTTATTTAATACCATTTATACTTTTGTTGATAATGGTGCCAATGAAACGGCCATGAAAGCTTATGAATACCTGCTTACTAAAGGAAAAGAGAATCAATACTATTTACCTTCAAAAGTAGAGTGGCTAAATACCAAATATAACGTGTTAACCAGTGGAAAGTATGAAACCACCGGACTGAGTTTACTGGCTAAAGACTATCTCTTGCTTTTGGAAGAAAACGGGAAAAATAAGAACACCTTGTTTGCCATAAAAAAACTGGCCACTTTGCAGGCTTACTACCTAAACCAGGCCGGATTAGCTGAAAAGGAATTGGAGGGAGCCTTACAAATACCTGGTTTAAACGGACAGGATGTTGGCCAGCTTAAACTTGATTTAGGTGATGTTTATGTATTAACCGCTCAGCCATGGGAAGCATTTTTAGTTTATGAGCAGGTGAGCAAACAATTTGAAGGACAAGCGATTGGAAACGAAGCCCGTTTCCGTAGTGCCCGGCTATCTTTTTACCAGGGTAATTTTGAATATAGCAATAGCCAGTGCCAGGTACTTAAAGCGGCTACTTCTCAGTTAATCGCTAATGATGCATTAAATTTAAGTTTACTAATTTCGGATAACATCCAAACACCTACTGATAGCAATGCCCTTAAAATGTATGCTGATGCTGAAATGCTGATTTTCCGGAATCTTCCTGCACAGGCAATTAAAAAGTTGGACAGCATTGTAATCGCCTATCCTGATAATGGTTTACAAGATGCGGTATTGATGAGCAAGGCAAAAATCTTAATCAAATCGAACGATTTTCAACAAGCCACGGTAATTCTTAAAAAAGTAAGCGAAAATTTTAAAGAAGGAATCTGGACGGATGATGCACTTTTTACCCTAGGGGATTTATATGAGCATAAGCTTAATGATGTTATACAGGCGAAGCTGTATTTCCAGAAATTAATTACCGATTATCCGGGCAGCATGTTTAGTGCCGAGGCAAGAAAGAGATTTAGGAATTTAAGAGGTGATGGCGTATAAAGCAATCTAAATGCTTATCTTGATGTTAGTTAATACAGCACATTGCCCATCCTCAGCCGATAGGCTAAACTCCACAGAAAATTAAGTTAGGTCCATGTCAAATGGTGTTTGTTCCGTATTCCGGGCGTACATTATTACTCTTAAGACACTTCATTCTGTGTTCAATTAGAAGTTGCTTACCTCCTCTACACCTCATAGAAACCCTATCTTATGTAAAACAAGTGTCGGGAGGCAATAAAATGTTAAATAAACAGACTAAAATCAGTCGTTATAAGCCAAATGATCAAGCATCCTGCACACGGTCTTCCTTCATTACAACCTTCATATAAATGCTTATCTTTGCACCATGTTTTTATATAACGTTACCCTGATTTTAGAAGATGCTGTAGCAGCAGAATGGTTAAAATGGATGCATGAAATTCATATTCCAGCGGTTATGGCAACAGGTTTATTTGTTTCGCACAGGCTGTTAAAAGTTGTAGATTCACCTAATGAAGGTATAACCTACTGCGAACAATACGTAGTTGAAAATTTAAATGATTATAATAACTATCAGGAAAATTATGCTCCGGCACTTCAGGCTGAATTAAATGATAAGTTCGCCAACCGCTTTGTAGCTTACAGAACTTTAATGGAGTTTGTTGCCCCAGCTACCTAAAATTTCCTCAACTTATAGGAAAAGGATATAAGCCATACAGATCGGCAATCCACGCTTAAACTCCAGAGAAAAATTAAGTCTACTTCAGGAGATTTAAGGATTAATTTTCTTGTTATTTTTATGTCTGTCGCTATCGCGGATGGTTTTCTTTTCGAGGTTTTTTTCGAGTGCTTCTGTTAAATTTATACCCGTTTGATTTGCTAAGCATATTAATACAAACATCACGTCGGCCATTTCATCGGCAAGGTTTACCTCTTCATCACTTTTTTTAAAAGATTGCTCGCCATATTTTCTGGCCATAATCCGGGCAACCTCGCCAACTTCTTCCATTAAAATTGCTGTATTTGTCAACTCGTTAAAATACCTAATTCCGGTGGTTTTAATCCATTGATCTACGGTTTCCTGTGCTTCGTTAATGGTCATGTTTTATTCCTTATTTTTTGTATCAATTAAAATTGTTGTCGGTCCATCATTTACCAAGGCAATTTTCATATCAGCACCAAAAACTCCTGCCTGAGTTTTCTTTCCTGTTAAGATCGATAATATCTCAATCATTTTCTCATATAAAGGGATGGCAACATCTGGTCTTGCCGCTCGGGTAAAGCCAGGTCTGTTTCCTTTTTTTGTGGAGGCAAATAAGGTAAACTGACTAATCAGCAAAATATCACCATTAACATCTGCTAACGATTTATTCATTAATCCATTTTCATCTCCAAAAACCCTCATGTTTACAATTTTTGAGGCAAGCCAATCCAAATCTTCGGCAGTATCTGCATCTTCTATGCCCAACAGCACCAAAAACCCATCTTTAATTTGGCCTGTAATATTGCCATCAACAGTGCAACTCGCTTCTGTAACTCTTTGTAAAACTGCCCGCATTTTATATTACTTTTGTTCAATAAATTGATATGCGCAAGATAAGTATTTTAGTGATTTCTGTATTTTTCTTCTTGAGCTGTAAGCAAAAATCAATTGTACACCCAACGTTTTATTTTTGGAGAACAGAATACAAGAACAACAAAGCGGAAACAAACTATCTTCATCAGTTTAAATCTAAGTCGCTTTATGTCCGCATCATGGATGTTGATTTTAATCCGGATTTTCAACAAAATGTTCCTGTTTCTCCAATAAAATTTTCCGATCCTTTACCGAAGGAGATAAACATCATCCCGGTAGTATTTATTGTTAACCGGGTATTTATTGATCTTGATTCAAACCGAACCAAATCTCTGGCAGATCGGATAGTTAAATTTGTAGATGCTAAGGTCAAACAGTCCGGAAAATCAAATTATTCAGAATTGCAAATAGATTGCGACTGGACTAAAACCACAAGGGATCGATATTTTGAGTTTTTAAACCGCCTCAAAATCCATCCCCTTTTAAAAGGTAAAAGCATTTCTGTTACCTTGAGGTTACACCAGGTAAAAAACGTATCATCCAGCGGCATTCCGCCTGTTAACAAAGCGATGCTGATGTGTTATAACATGGGCAATTTACGCCGGTATGGTGAGCAAAATTCCATCCTGAATCAAAAAGAAATGGACATTTATCTGAAAGATGATCTTGAAAATTATCCTTTAAAACTTGATGTAGCTTTACCAATTTTTGAATGGGCAGTGGTATTTAGAAATAAGGAATACGCAGGAATATCCAAACGCATTGGTAAAACGCAATTGAGTGATGAGAAATTATTTAAGCAAAGAAAAAATTCAATCCTGTATGATTTGAAAATTGATTATCCTTCAGCTAGATTGAAACAGGGTGATGTTATCCGTTGGGAAGAAATTTCTACTAATGATTTACTTGATGCAACCCAATTTTTATCGCGATATTTGAAACCAGGAGAACGAAATCTCGTTTTTTATCATCTTGACACCGATCTTTTAAAACATTATACAAATGAAGACTTTAAAAAAGTTATCGCTAATTTTTAGCGTTTTCTTGATTACCTTTTTCGGAGAAATTGCAGTAAATATTGCTTGTGGTGGCGAAATTGATCCTTATGATTACTATATCACCTATTTCCATAATAACATTGATGGCAATGAATATACTCCTTTTGCTTACAACCAAATGGCTTATTTAAATAGTGAGCAAGATGTAGAAAGCGAATCGGAAATTAACAGCCGAGAATGGGCAAAATATTTGAATGTTAAGGAAAAGGACGTATACAAAATAATGTATGATGTTGATAGTGCATCAAGCGTAAGGTTAAGCAGTTTTGATGGAAAACTAGCAGAATTGCCAGACAGTTTACAAACAAACACTTTTATACAAGGATTAGGCAAAAATAAAAGGGCTTTAAAATATTATACTTTCGCTAAAAGCTGTGAACCTTATGCAAACGTAAGCTTTGATCTTTGGGATCCAAAACCCCGCGATACTACGGCAATGGATGCTTTGGCCCAGGCCGCCGTAAAATTAACTGAGCTGGAAAAAGATGATTTTCTAAAACTACGTTTTGCATACCAGGCAGAAAGAATGTTTCATTATGCCGGACAGCATACAGATAGCAAAAGTGTGTATGAAAAATTTATAAAAACCAGCAAAACCAATAGTGCAGTTAAAGGATGGGCTTTGGCACTATATGCAGGCTCCGTTAGAAGATTAGGTAATCCTGATGAGTCGGCTTTCCTTTTTTCAAAGGTTTTTGCCAGTAATCCTGAAAGAAGAGTACAGGCTTATAAAAATTATTATTACAACAGTGCTCCGGTAAATGGAGCATTAAAATATGCTAAAACAAATCAGGAAAAGGCAAATATCTGGGCCATTAACGGATTCGGAAATTCAGATTTTAATATCGAGAGTTTAGATAAGGTTTATCAGTACGAACCTAAAAGTGAACTGAATGGGACTTTATTGGTTAGGGAAGTTAATAAACTGGAGCAAGCGCTGATTGAGTCGAATGATATCGCCAGAATAGCTTACAATTACTACTTTTCGGAAGATAAACCAAGACAGCGTGATAGCGTTAAAAATGTAAACCTGAAACAATTAAACCTGGTTAGAAATTTCGCTGTTAAGTTAGCCGCTGAAAAGAAATATTCGCAGCCAGAATTGGGAACTTTAACTGCGGCCTATTTATCGTGGATGGAAAATAAAGATGTTTTAGCAGCGAATTATCTGGCCACTTTAAACCCTGAAAAGCTTCCTGAAAGACTCCGCGATCAGTATCGAATAACCGATTTATTAATCAGGGCTAAAAACATTAAAAAAGGAAATTCTTTCAATGAAAATGACTTACTACCAACTTTAAAATGGCTGGATGAGAAGCGATTTGCGGAGAATGAAAATCAGGTTAATGATTGGGGAAATGAGGAGAAAAGATTTAGCAGAACAACCAGAAACTTCTATCAGCAAATTATGGCTCCTGCTTACCTAAAAATAGGTGATACAGCTAAAGCAGCTTTGGCAATGGTTAAAGGAGATCTTGAATCCAGAACCTTAAAAAACAATTCGCTTTTCACTAATATTAGCTATCAAAGTACTGCATTTTGGCAACAATACTTAAGTCCGAAAAGCATGCAAGGTTTAGCCGTTTACAAAACCAAAACAAAAGGAAATGACGTTACAGCCATGCTGGCAAAAGCTTTGAATCAACTCAAGAACGATGATTTTTATGAACTATACGGCACCACATATTTAAGAACGCATCAATATGATAAGGCGCTGCAGATGTTTGAAAAAGTATCTGCCAAATACGTATATTTTAGTCCGGAAAATTATTACGCAGATGATGCAAATTCAAAACTCTATTCCAATCCGTTCATACAAACAATTAACGATTATCCCAAAAAATATGTTGCTGCAAAAGCATCAATCACTAAAAAAACTTTTGCCGCAGAAATGTCTCGTTTACAAAAACTAACCATCAGCGATAAAAAGAATGCTGCAATGCACTATTACAAAATGGCCAATGCAGTTTACCAAACAGGCTATTATGGCAATAGCTGGTTTTTAATCAGTTACGATTGGTCATCTTACGACAATAGCAGCCCGGCGAGATACGGTTACGATGTTGATTATAAGAAAGCGCAAACAGCAAAAGCCTGGTATTTAAAAGCAAGAACATTGAGTACTGACGCTGACTTTAAAGCGAAATGTACTTTCATGCTGGCTAAATGTGTGCAGAAGCAGATCATTTTAAATTCTAAAATAAATTCATTTAGCTATTGGGACAAGGATGACATTAAATATAAGAATTTCGTTAAGGCAAATTATAACAACCCTTATTTCAAAGAACTAAATTTAAGCTACAGCAAAACTCCTTTTTATAAAGTTGCAGCCGGAGCTTGTAGTTATTTAGGAGATTTTATAGCGAAAAAATAAGATAGTACGATGATCCTTAAGAAAACTGAAATGGTGATAATAAGAATATTTGGCATTTCTTTGATTTTAATGGGTGTTTTTCTGGCATACGGACTTAAGGGTACATACCTGGCAATTTTATTTGGCACAAAAACCGAAGCTACGATTGTTGCTGTTGAACAGGTCAACAATAAAAGGTTTACATATGTGTATTATCCCGTATTTCAATTTACGCATTTGAAAAAAACAATTAAAGCGGCAGATAGAAGCCGGGATATTGATAAAAATAGCGTCGGGATAAAGGAGTTTATATTTTACAGTGAGAAGTATGGTGTTAGCAGAAGAATTGCACCAACCACGATAGTTTTCTCTTTCATTAGCGTTTGCTTCATATTCTTTGGCTTTGTTTCGCTATTTTATAAAGGAAGGATTTAAACTTCAAATAGACAATAAAATTTACTGGTCGAAGCGAAATAACCTTTATGGTATTAGCTTTAACCTTAAAATCCTTAACCTTAAATTACCATCTTATTAATGCACTTGCCCAGGTAAAACCCGAACCAAATGCGGCAAGGCAAACCAAATCACCATCCTTGATTTTTCCAGCTTCCCATGCTTCACACAAAGCAATAGGAACAGATGCAGCTGTGGTATTTCCGTATTTTTGAATATTATTAAATACCTGATCATCGCTCAAGCCTAACAAATTTTGAACGTACTGGCTGATCCGCAAATTTGCCTGATGAGGCACCAGCATATCAATATCTTTTTCAGTAAGTTGATTAGCTGCCAAAGCTTCTTTAATTACCTCCGGAAATTTTACAACAGCCTTTTTAAAAACGGATGGTCCATCCATGAAAGGCAAAGCAGCACCACTTTTCAAAATCTCTGGTGTCATAAACAAACCGCCTAACTCCTGATCAGGAAAAGCAGGCATATCTTTCATCCATTTATTGGCGTGTGAGCCTGGATAGTGCATCGCTAAAATCTCAGCATCCGCACCATCGCTGTGCAAGTGTGTACTTAAAATTCCTTTTCCTTTCTCATCTGTAGGCTGTAAAACAACCGCCCCGGCACCATCACCAAAAATTACCGATACATTTCGGCTACGCGTTTCGAAATCCATAGCAAAAGAATGTTTCTCGCTACCAACAACTAAAATGTTCTTATACATCCCTGTTTTTACAAACTGATCGGCAACTGATAAGGCATACACAAACCCGGAACATTGATTACGTATATCCAATGCGCCGATTTCACCCATTCCCATTTCGCGTTGTAATAAGACGCCACAGCCAGGAAAGTAGTAATCAGGACTTAGCGTAGCGAAGATGATAAAATCGACATCCTTGTTAGTAATACCGGCTCGTTCGATGGCAATCTTTGCTGCTTCAATGCCCATTGTTGTGGTTGTTTCCTCATAACGATCTGCAAAACGACGCTCTTGAATTCCGGTCCGCTCCCTAATCCACTCATCATTCGTATCCATAAAACGACTCAAATCATTATTGGTATATACGTTTTTAGGAACGTAGTAACCGATCCCTGCAATTTTAGATTGATGCATGCTCTTAGTATTTGGTTAACAAATGTATTAAAACGAACGGAAGATGTATCAGCTAAGCCGGAAAATGTATGCAAAGATTAAGTGGTGTGCTGTATAGTTGCTGATAATCGCAACCATCTTCCATTTAACCTATTACATCTTCCATAAAATTAGTTATTTTTGCACCATGTCTACAGAAACTAAAGAAGAGACGTTTACGCTCGAAGAAATTCTAACTTCTCTAAAAACCGTACATCGCCTTATTTTGTGGAACGATGATGTAAATACTTTCGATCATGTAATCTATTGCATGATGAAATACTTGGATTATAGCGAATCCCAGGCGGAAAAAATTGCCTGGAAAGTACATAACGATGGTAAATGCCCTGTTCTGGAAGGTTCATTTACGGAAATGGAAGTTTACCGAAAAATTTTGCAGCAAGAAGGATTAACGGTTTCTGTTGATTAGTCTACAACTTGACTAAACATAAATCTTCCAAAACCGAGGTTATGGGGTTGATAAAAATCACCAGGAAAAACCAACCCAGGGAACACCTATAGGTAATGACTGCTATAAAATTAGGATAGCCATTTCCGGTAAAGGAAAATCATCAGGCGCCAGATTAATTACAAGAGTTAGAATAATAAATTCAACAATTTACTTGCCAGCTATTATGATAAATCTGAAAGAGATTCAATCTCTGATTAAGAACTTGAACAAGTTTTAAGAAGCCTTTAGTGGGTTCTGCAAGCCCTTCAAAACCTCATTCAACTCTGTTTGCGTACTCAGGGTTTTATCTTTAGCATACCATCCATGAAGTTTTTCTGCTAAAATTGTCATTTCAGTAGTTTCCTTTCTCCACTCTTTTAGCAGTTCTTGTAATACTTGTGGTCGTGGTGCCCAGGTGGCCAACACTTCATCAGCATTTTCATTTAAAATAATTAAAACGGGGATTGCCCTGCCTCCATTGGTTAAATGTGCATCAATCAAAGGAAGATTTTTATCGCGAAGCACAAACTTCAGGTCAATTTTCCCTAAAGAAGCCGTAGCTATCTTATTAAATACCGGAACAATCTGTGCGGCATCGCCGCACCACCCTTCAGTAATGACCAGAAATTTATAATGTTGTTTTAAATCACTTATGGTTTTCAATAGCGTTTCTGTTAAACTTGCCGTTTTGTCCACTCTGCTCATGCGTTGCACATTCATTTTTGTATAGTGCAAATCGTAAGTAACGTCGCCGGTAGCTTTTCCTTCTAATAAAAGTTGGTCAACCAAGACACGGTAGGTTTGATAATCCATACCCTGCTCATTAAAAATCTCGCTATAATTTACCATGATGTTTAAAATTATGCTGCAAAGAAAAGCAGAAAATCCATCAATTTAATCATCGCTTTGCAAGAAATAACTAGCCATGAATTTACTGGGTTTTATGGAAATCCAGATCTAAAAATATATTGAGATTCTCACGATATCAACCAAATGAGTTCGCCTTCTGGAAGAATAAGAGTAAAGCAGTACCTTGATATTAAAAAACCTCGCAGGTTTTAAAACCTGCGAGGTTTACATCTTGCTTCATAGCCGCCCAAAAATTTTATTAACTATGATTTAAACTCACTCGTTTTGTGGAAGTCGATATCAGGATAATCCTGTTTAGTTAGATTAATCATGTAATCACTATCTGATAAATAAACTGGGTTAGCTTCCTTATCAAAACCAATATGTTGTTGTTTACGCTTTACAAACTCGTCTAATTTCTTCCTGTCGGATGACGTTACCCAACTCGAACGGGTATAGCTTAAGGTACGGAAACGACATTTAGCGCCGTACTCATGCTCTAAACGGAAATTAATTACCTCGAACTGAAGTTCACCTACCGCACCGATTACCTTTCTGTTACCAGGCTGCATCACAAATAATTGCGCAACACCTTCGTCTGTTAACTGTTCAATCCCTTTTTCTAATTGCTTGGTACGCATTGGATCCATGTTTTCTACCTCCTTAAAAATTGAAGGAGAGAAACTAGGAATTCCTTTAAACTGCAACTTTTCTCCTTCGGTCAAGGTATCGCCAATTTTAAAGTTGCCGCTATCATACAAACCGACCACGTCGCCTGGCCATGCTTCCTCGACAATACTTTTTTCGTTGGCCATAAAGTCCATCGGGTTAGAGAATTTCAGTTTTTTATCCTGACGGGTATGGTAGTAAAACTTATTGCGCTCAAACTTGCCCGAACAAATACGCAAGAAAGCAATCCTGTCGCGGTGTTTAGGGTCTAAGTTGGCGTGGATTTTAAATACGAAACCACTAAAGTTTTTTTCCTCTACCAAAACATCGCGTTCTTCCGCTTCGCGATGACGTGGCGATGGTGCGATATCAATAAACGTATCTAACAATTCCTTTATCCCGAAATTGTTAATCGCACTGCCAAAAAAAACGGGCGCCACCAAACCTTCAGTATATAAATCCTTATCAATCTTTCCATAAATCCCATCAACCAATTCAACATCATCTTTCAATGTGTTAATTTCGTTTTCCTTTAGGTAGTTTAATAATGACGGATCATTCAAATCACTTGCCGCAACAACCGAATCTGTTACTTTGGTTTTATCAGAATTGAATAAGTTTAAGTGTTTGTTATAAATGCTGTAAACGCCTTTAAATGTATGTCCTTGTCCAATTGGCCAGGAAAGCGGGCATAAACTGATGTTTAATTTTTCTTCAATTTCATCTAACAAATCATAAGCTTCTTTACCCTCACGATCCATTTTATTAACGAAAATGATTACCGGTGTGTTCCGCATACGGCAAACCGACATCAGTTTTTCCGTTTGTTCCTCCACGCCTTTTACACAGTCGACCACTAAAATTACGCTATCAACCGCCGATAATGTACGGTAAGTATCTTCAGCAAAATCCTTGTGACCAGGCGTATCTAATATATTAATGCGCTTGCCACTGTATTCAAAACCCATTACCGATGTAGCCACAGAAATACCACGTTGTTTTTCAATCTCCATAAAATCGGAGGTATTGCTTTGGTTGGCTTTGTTACGTTTAACTGCTCCGGCTGTATTAATTGCACCACCAAAGAGCAGAAATTTTTCTGTTAAAGTAGTTTTTCCAGCATCTGGGTGACTAATAATGGCAAAGGTTTTACGTTTTTCTATTTCAGGGTTAAGCATAATAATTTTGGGGTATTAAAGAGACGAAACCTTGTTAAAGGAATTTAACAGCAATAAGATTGGAGTAAGCCTGTTTCATCTGGCTGCAAAGATAGGAAAATTGCTTAACTGTTTGAAAGAGTCAAAAGTATTAGTTTTTGAAAAGCAGTTACAGTAGTACTTCGGCTATTTCAGTCCCGCCATTCATTCCAATCTTTTTCCAACTTCTGTCATTCGGAGGCACGAATAATCCATTTCGCTTGCAGATGCTTCGTGCCTCAGCATGACATTATATTCAGGGATGCTGCAATAAAAAAGTATTTCCATTGCTGTCGGGTTTATATTGCCTTTTCAAAATTTCTTGGAGCCTTTATCATGCCACCAAAACATTGTTAAGTAAACCTGATGGGAGCGAACATCCCGATTTTTCTTCGGGATAAAGCGTACAGCAGGACTATTATTTCCAATGGAAAACCGGAGCATTCATTTCCTAAAATAAAAATCATTTTATACCAGATAGCATGATTATCTTGCAAATCATACCTATTTTTGCACTAAAATGGTTAGCTTTAGCTATCCCCCCAAGATAATTAAACCGAAATCCTTACCGCTAATGCCACAATTGGAAGAAACTTCTATGCCTGCAGAAATTGCAGCGAAATTTGTAAACTATACCTCCAAACATGTTTTCTTAACTGGAAAAGCAGGCACGGGTAAAACTACATTTTTACGAAAGTTAATTCAGCTTACGCATAAAAAAGCGATGATTTGTGCGCCAACAGGGATAGCGGCAATTAATGCGGCGGGCGTAACCATCCATTCTCTTTTTCAGCTTCCATTTGGTGCCTTTTTTCCAGATGCAGCTGCCAGCCTGATTAACCAGAACATCAATTTTAATTTTAACACGCCACGCACCATTGTTAAGCATTTAAATATGCAGGGCAATAAAAGGCGGATGATTCAGGAGCTGGAGTTACTGGTAATTGATGAGGTGAGTATGCTTCGGGCGGATATGCTTGATGCGATTGATTTTTCACTAAGGTATATCAGAAGAAATCGAAATGTACCATTTGGAGGCGTTCAACTGTTATTTATCGGCGATTTGCATCAGTTACCACCGGTGGTTAAAAACGATGAATGGAGAATCATGGCTGGGTTTTATAAAAGTATTTACTTTTTTGATGCGTTGGCTTTACAAAACAACCCACCTGTTTATATCGAGCTGGATAAAATTTACCGCCAGGATGATTCTATATTCATTGATTTGCTGAACAATTTAAGGAATAACCAAATCACCACGGCAGATACGACATTATTAAAACAGCATTTTAAGGCCGATTTTAAACCTGCGGCAGATGAAAATTACATTACGCTAACCACTCACAATAACAAGGCAGATGCAATTAACCGCGAGCGGTTAACGCAATTGAAAACAAAATCTCAGTTCTTTGAAGCTAAAATTACCGGAGAATTCAGTGAGTTTTCTTATCCCAATGAGAAAAGCCTGGAACTTAAAGTTGGAGCACAAGTGATGTTTATTAAAAATGATATGACCGCTGAGAAGCGTTATTATAATGGCAAGATTGGGCTGGTACATCATATTGAAAAGGATACGATAGAAATAGAATTACCGGAAGATAAAACCGTGATTTCGATTTCGCCTTACACCTGGGAAAATGTGAAATACAAATTAAACGAGGCTACGAATGAAATTGCTGAAAATGTAGCCGGCTCATTCGTGCAATATCCAATAAAATTAGCCTGGGCAATAACTGTCCACAAAAGCCAGGGCTTAACTTTCGATAAAGCCATTATTGATGTTGGTGATGCCTTTGCGCCCGGGCAAGCGTATGTTGCTTTATCGCGTTTGCGTTCGTTAAAAGGCCTGGTTTTAACTTCGCATTTGCGTGATAGTGGTTTACAGCAGGATCAGAATATTTATTATTTCTCCAGCACAAAACAAGCTGCAGATGTTTTGTCGCAACAAATTACCATCGAGAGTTATGATTTCATCAGAAGTTATTTGATCTCATCTTTTGATTTGAATATAGTGCGGTATTACATTAAGGAGCATGTAGAAACTTTTGATAAAAGTGAGCGCTCAACAAAACAACACTATGATGAATGGACAATGGCGCTGTACAAAGATTTTCAAAAGATTACCGCTACTGCCGATACTTTCGTTAACCAGCTAAAAAACCTATTCGCTCAACAAACTGAACATACTTTATTTAATGTTTCAAAAAGAGTAGAAGCCGCATTAAAATATTTTAATCCGTTGGTTAAAGAAATTTCTGATAGGTTACTAGCACATATTGAGGCCATTAAAGAGGAGAAAGGGATTAAAACGTACCTAACAGAGCTGCTTGAATTAGAAATTTTGGTTTTTGAGCAGCTTAAGAAAATGCATAAAAGTAAAGCACTCCTTTTAGCGATGATTGACGGTAAAGAATTTAGCAAAACCGATATGGAAGCCTTACTTAATGCATCAGAACGGAATGCGCAATTGCAAAAAGCCATACAATTGAAGGGCCAGGTTTTGAAAGTAAAATCTGCAGTGGAAAAAAAGAAAAAAGAGCCTAAAGCAGATACCAAACTTCTGAGTTTTGAGCTTTATGAGCAAGGCAAAAATGTAGCTGAAATTGCTAAAGAACGCGGCTTATCAGCTGGAACGATAGAAGGGCACTTAGCTTATTTCGTTGCCACACAGCAATTGGATGTTGCTAAACTGGTTAAGCCAAACAAGATTAAAAACATCAGTGAAGCCGTTGAAAGTCAGAAAACAAAGTCGATGGCTACTATTAGGGAGTTTTTAGGTAAGGATTATTCTTTTGGTGAAATTAAACTGGTATTGGCTTCTTTGTTCCCATCGGAGGAGTAGTGATTTTTTTTTAACACAGGGGAAATCGTCATTGCGAGGCACGAAGCAATCTACATCACACCATCAACCACAGATTGGAATTACTTCGGATCTCGCAATGATGAGTTTCATAAAATGGTGTATTTAAAACATATTTCCATCTTAAGCCTCAGCGCCCCTGCATAGTTAAATGAATCGAAATTGAAACCGTATCTTTGCGGTTGAATGATGAATAAAGTTGATTTATTAGCGCAATACATGCCTGCTGAGGCAGCGCCGCTAATTGCAAAATGGATAGATTATTTTCAGTGCGAATTTAAAATTTCGAAGACCCGTACTACTAAATTAGGCGATTATCGTCATCCATATCAAGGCAGAGGTCACCGGATTTCAGTGAATTTCAACCTGAATCATTATGCTTTTTTAGTGACAACCGTACATGAGTTCGCCCACCTTTTAACCTGGAACGATTACAAAAATAAAGTAAAACCACATGGCCTGGAATGGAAAAAAAATTTTCAGCGGATGATGGCGCCTTTTTTCAAAATGAATATTTTTCCAGCTGATATTCATCGGGCGATTGATCATTACATGTCTAATCCTGCAGCTTCAAGCTGTTCGGATCTAAACCTTTCAAGAGCACTAAAAAAATACGATTCAGACCAGGTTGAAACACTGCATTTAGAACAACTGCCAATTAATACCCCATTCAAAATTAAGGATGGCCGTCGTTTTACAAAAGGTGAGCAGATCCGTAAACGCTTTCGCTGTGTTTGTTTAGATGATAAAAGAATTTATCTTTTTAATCCGCTGGCGGAGGTATTTGTAGTGGAATAATTTATAACTAATCGTGATTGCGAGGTACCAAGCAATCCTACTGATTGCTTTTTGAGTGCAAGGATTACTTAGCACAATGCAGTAATTAATTGTTAAACAAACTCAAATCTATCTCCATCAAACAATCCTTTATCGCTTAACTTTAGATGTGGAATTACCAGTAAAGCCATAAATGAAAGCGTCATGAAAGGGGCAACTAAAGTAGAACCCAGTTCTTTTGCAAACCGATCGATGGAAGTATATCGTTCTGCCACTTCATAACCATTGTGGTTACTCATCAAACCCGCAACCGGCAATGGTAAAACTTCTTTACGTCCCTCGCCCAAAGCAACTACACCACCGGTTTCTTTAATCACCAAGTTAACTGCATCACAAATGCTTTGATCATCAACGCCAACAGCAATAATATTATGGCTATCATGAGCTACGCTTGATGCAATTGCACCCATTTTTAATCCGAAATTCTTAACGAAGGAGATTGCGATGGGCGCATCATGGTAACGGTTAACAACAACTATTTTTAACACATCATTTTCCACATCGCTAATAACATTTCCATTTGAAATCTTTGGCTTGGCAGAAAGTCGATTGGTAATTAACTGACCATCCAATGCCTCTATAACCGCAATCTCTTCCTGATTTGTAAATGGTAAGGCAAAATCCTCAACCTTTTTGAAACTGCAATCAAAATGATTCACTGTTGCCCCATCTTCAACATGTTTAATCCAATCTCCAACGGCAAGACCGCTTTCAGCCAGTAAAATACCATCAATATAAGTCTGCTTTACTTTGAAATTTCTCAAATCTTCAACCAAAATAAAATCTGCATGATCACCCACTTTTAATGCGCCAACATCCAGTTTGTAATGAAGAACCGGGTTGATACAAGCTGCCTGAAGAACTTTAAAAACATCAATCCCTTTATCCACTGCTCTTTTACAAAGGGCATTGATATGGTTTTCGACTAAGCTATCAGGATGTTTATCATCGCTGCAAAACATCATCATCTCTGGCCAATCGTTCAATAGATCAATCAATGCATCGAAATTTTTAGCTGCGCTACCTTCACGAATCAGAATTTTCATTCCACGCTGTAATTTATCTAACGCTTCTTCGGCGGTGAAACACTCGTGATCGGTAGAAATACCTGCATCAATATATTGTTGAGCAGTATCTCCGCGTAAGCCTGGCGCATGACCGTCGACCGGCTTACCGAGTGCATGCGCAGCGGCAATTTTTTTAAGCACCTCCTCATCTTTAAAAAGAACACCTGGGAAATTCATCATCTCACTGAGATATTTTATTTCCGGCCGCTCTAAAAGTGATTGAACATCCTCATGGTTTAATTCAGCTCCGGCAGTTTCAAAAATTGTAGCAGGAACGCAACTTGGCGCACCGAAATTAAATTTAAATGGAACCGTATTTCCATTCTCAATCATAAATTCAACACCTTCCATGCCACAAACATTTGCAATTTCATGCGGATCGCTAATGGTAGAAACGGTACCGTGAACAACCGCTAACCTTGCAAACTCACTAGGAATAAGCATACTGCTTTCGATGTGCACATGGCTATCGATAAATCCCGGAAGGATAAAATGAGTTTCCTCTTTAACATCAGAAAATTTATTGATGGATGTTATTTTACCTTCTTCTACCTCTACTTCTCCAAAGAAAATATTTCGATTTGCGATATCAACTATATTCCCCTGGATTTTGAAATTGCTCATGATTATTTTTTTTATACATCGTCAGCCTGAACTCATTTCAGGGTCTTAATAGCGAATAAGATGCTGAAATAAATTCAGCATGACGATACGAAAAATCGCTATCTAATAATTTAATAATTTATCAATCGTTTCTGCTAGCCTGGCTTTGGCTAAAAAATCATCTTCCAGTTTCTTACTCATGGGTATGGCTGTGTCTAAACTAGCGCAACGCATTATCGGCGCATCCAGAGATGAAAAGCAGTGTTCGCCTATCCATGCCGAAATTTCAGCTCCAAAACCATTGGTTAATGTATCTTCATGGAGTACTAAAACTCTACCTGTAGATTTCACAGCGAGTAAAACTGTTTCTTTATCCCAAGGTTGCAATGTCCGTAAATCTATCAAAGTCGCACCACAATCCGGATGATCATGAATGTATTCTAATGACCAATGCACACCCAGTCCGTAAGTAATAATGGTAAATTTATTGCCCTTAGCTAGTTGAATCGCTTTACCTATTTCCGTGGTATAGTATCCGTCTGGAACAGTTCCTGTTAAACTTCGATACAAATATTTATGCTCAAAGTAAAGCACCGGATTAGGATCTTCAATTGCGGCCAGGAGCAAACCTTTCGCATCTTCGGGAAAAGCTGGATAAACGATTTTCAACCCAGGGGTTTTGGTGAACCATGCTTCGTTACTTTGTGAATGAAACGGACCAGCACCGGTTCCTGCTCCTGTAGGCATCCGAATTACAACATCTGCTTTTTCGCCCCATCGATAATGTGTTTTAGCTAGATTATTTACAATTTGATTGAACCCAACGGTCACGAAATCGGCGAATTGCATTTCTACAACTGCTTTATAACCATTAATAGATAAACCTAAACCTGCGCCAACTATTGCGGATTCGCAAATGGGCGTATTGCGCACCCTTCCTTTACCATACTTCAACGTGAAACCATCTGTAATTTTAAATGCACCACCGTAATCAGCAATATCCTGTCCCATTAAAACCAGATTGGGATATTTTTGCATGGCTAAATCCAATCCATCCGTAATGGCATCTAAATATCTTTTTTCTTTTGATAAAGAAACAGGAACAATAATTTGCTGTTGATACGGGAAGTACATATCGGCCTCTTCCTGATAAGCATTGGCTTCAGGCTCTGGCTCATTAAACGCCTCTTCAACCTCCAATTCAATCTCCCCTTTGATTTTAATTTTGAGATCAACAATGGCATCTGAAGTCAAAACACCTTGTTCAATCAGGTATAATTCGTAATTGCTTAAAGGATCTTTTTTCTCCCATTGATCAAATAGTTCTTGTGGTACGTATTTGGTACCCGATGCTTCTTCGTGGCCCCGCATCCTAAATGTTAAACATTCAACTAAAACGGGCCGTGGATCTTTTCTAATTTCTCGGGCTAACTGGTTAATCGTATTGTAAACTTCAAGTATGTTATTTCCATCTACCTGAACACCTTCTATGCCGTAACCAATAGCCTTATCAACTAAGTTTTTACATCGAAACTGCTCCGATTTTGGCGTTGATAATCCATAACCGTTATTTTCAATCAGAAATATAACAGGTAAATTCCAAACCGCCGCAACATTAACCGCTTCATGAAAATCACCTTCACTGGTGGCACCTTCGCCGGTGTAAACCAAGGTAGCTTTTTGTTTTTGCGCTAAAACATCTGCTAATGCAATGCCATCGGCCAAAGCCATTTGCGGACCCAGATGAGAAATCATCCCGACAATTTTATAATCTTGTGTGCCGAAATGGAAAGATCGATCACGACCTTTGGTAAAACCGGTAACTTTCCCTTGCCATTGCGACATCAATTTTTTTAAAGGAATATCCCTGGCTGTAAAAACACCAAGATTGCGATGCATGGGTAATATATATTCATCGCTCTGCATGGCTAAAGTGGAGCCCACTGCAATAGCTTCCTGCCCTATGCCAGAAAACCATTTTCCGATTCTACCCTGCCGAAGCAGTTTGAGCATTTTTTCTTCTACCAAACGGGGATAAAGTAAACGCTGGTATAAATTCAGCAAAAATTCATTGTCTTTATCGCCGCGATTGAAGTTCATATCAGTTCTTACTTTGATTAGAAATTTATATTTTTCAGTCTTCCTTATTCTTTTTCAAATCTTCCCATTGTTTGGCAAATGATTTATCGGCGACTTTTGGCATCTCGCGATATTTTCCCCAGCTCTTTTTGAAAAATTTACTTAGCATGAAATTCTTAAATTTCCCACCAAAGAAATCCATCCATTTCCGTTTTTGCATCATTCGGTTAAACATGCTCCAACCAATTTCTTCTACTTTGCCATTTTCATGACTTGCAGCGGCATCTCTTCTATTGAGGAGCAGCATTTTGTGGATGTCTATTTTTACAGGACACACTTCAGAACATTTACCGCAAAGACTGGAAGCATAACTTAAATGCTTAAACTCTTCCATACCTTTTAAATGTGGTGTAATTACTGAGCCAATCGGCCCGCTGTAGGTTGTATTGTAGGTATGCCCACCAATATTTTTATAAACCGGACAGGCGTTTAAGCAAGCTCCGCATCGAATACAGTATAATCCCTGACGCTGATCTTTTTGAGCCAATAAATTTGTTCGTCCATTATCTAAAAGGATCACATACATTTCTTCAGGTCCGTCAGTTTCATTAGGCTGGCGGGGCCCACTCAAAATACTGTTGTAAACTGTTAAATTTTGTCCGGTACCATGCGAAGCCAGCAATGGCCAGAACAAATCCAAATCAGCCATTGAGGGAATTATCTTTTCGATACCTACAATAGCAATATGTATTTTGGGGAATGTAGTACTTAACCTGGCATTTCCTTCATTTTCGGTGATGGCAATACTGCCGGTATCGGCAATGAGAAAATTTCCTCCACTAATGCCAATATCTGCATTAAGATATTTATCGCGAAGCAGCTCTCTTGCTTTTTGAACCAGCTGTGGAGGCGTCGCGTCTATCGGTGTACCAAATTTATCATGAAATAACTGAGCAATATCGGTTGCACTAAGGTGCATGGCCGGTGTAACAATATGATAAGGCGCCTGCCCTAGTAGCTGCACAATATATTCACCTAAATCGCTCTCCAATGATTCAATTTGATTACTTTCCAGAAAATCATTTAAATGAATTTCTTCAGTAGTCATCGATTTCGATTTGATAACCGTTTTGCCGTTATTCCTTTTGATGATTTTCAGGATTTCCTCCTGAGCTTCTGCAGCATCGTTTGCCCAGATTACTTTACCGCCTCTACGTTGAAAATTAGATTCAAATTCTGGCAAAAATTTATCCAGATTTTCCATCACCCTCCATTTAATAACGTGGGCCTTCTTTTTAGATGCTTCGAGGTTTTCAAATTTAGATAATCCCCTTTCCACAGCCACGTTATATTTACCAATGTTATAACTTATGGTTTTACGATGCGGTAAGTCAAATGCCTTTTCATCAGATTTCTCTAAAAATTGCTCAGCAGTTTTCATCATATTTCAAATATAGGCATTTCTATTGCCGCCAAAAGTAATGTGCATAAAAAAGCCCCTCGAATAAACGAGAGGCTTAATATTTTACCTTATTATTTCTTTGGATTACCTTTTCCATCTAAATCGACAGCTGGTCTTTTAGCTTGGTTGGCTAATTCCCAGGCAATATGGTAAGTTAATTTTGCTCTTTTGGTTAATAGTTCAAAGTTAATCTTACTTACTTCATCTCCAGGCTGGTGATAATCCTGCTCTAACATTCCATCATAGAAGAAAATAATTGGAATGCCTAACTTAGCGAAGTTATAATGATCTGAACGGTAATAAATACGCTGCGTATCCTGAGGATCATCATATTTATAATCCAGCTTCATTTTAGTGTAAGTAGCATTTACGCTTTCGCTTAAATTTGCTAAATCGCTACTTAACATTCTCGATCCAACAGAATAAATGTAATTTGCAGAATCTGGTTTACCTAAATACTCTTCACCTACACGGCCAATCATATCTGTATTTAAATCTGCAATAGTATTTTCCACTGGAAAAACCGGGTGTTGCGAATACCAGTCAGAACCCCAAAGTCCTTTCTCTTCACCTACAACAGTCATGAACAAGATACTCCTTTTTGGTCCGCGACCTGCCTTTTTAGCATCCATAAATGCTTTAGCCATTAATAGAACACCAGTCGTACCAGATCCATCATCATCAGCACCATTGTTAATTTTGTCTGGTCCCGGTGCATCAGGCGTTATCCCGATGTGATCATAATGACCTGTTAAAATCAGCACTTCTTTTTTTAATTTTGGATCCGATCCCTCTAAGAAACCTAAAACATTTTCTCCACGAACATCCATACCTTTTTTCATCGCACTTGCAGAAATAGCTACATTTAAGGTTTGTGAAGCTGGTTTCATTGTTTCAGTTACTTTTTTCTGAAATGCCTCAACTGTTGTATTTGCTGATTTTAGTAACTCGTTTGCTGTTGCCGTAGAAATGCTGATTATTGTAAACGGATTTTGCTTCTTCATGCGTTCTACCACTTCTTCAGTTCTCATAACCACCTGACCAGATTCCAAAGATACTTTACGTTCCGGGGAGATATTATCAACAGAAGGATCAATCAAAATCACCGCTTTAGCCTTATTTTGTGCCAAATAACCTAATTTTTTTGATCTGGCCATCATTGCAGCCCGTCGATCAGATGCATCGCCTTCTTTGGATGTCGGGTCTCCGGCAGCAAAAATTACTACTACTTTTCCTTCAACATTGATGCCATCGTATTCGTTAAAGCCATCTTTAGATATACCATAGCCCGCAAAAACAACCTCATCGGCACTAAATGTAAAACCATTTAAACCTACAGCATTGCTGGTGATTAAGTAATCTTTATAAGCTTGCTTAGGTTGACCATTAATGGTTAACATACTCTCGGTAACAGCGTAACTTGCCAGATCAATTTTCTGGAAATAACCACCATCTACCGGACCTTTTAAGCCGATTGATTTAAAATAATCGCGAATATAATCGGCAGCCATCCAAGCCCCTTTTTTACCTGTTTCGCGACCTTCATATTCATCTGATGCCAAAATAGATAAATGTTTATAGGCACTCTGTGGATTTATCGCCTTGCTAAACTTAATTGCATCGGGGTTAGATTTTATTGGTTTTACCTGCGCAAAACAGCCAAAGGCCATTAACGACGAGAAGCCAAGTGTTAAAAAATTCTTATTCATAATGTAAAGTTAGTTGATTGTAGTTAACAGGAAATCTTATCGATTCTATTTTGATGGCGCCCACCTTCAAATGCCGTATTCAAAAATGTTGTTGCAATTTCTTTCGCTGCTTCAGGAGAAACAAAGCGAGCCGGAATACACAAAACATTGGCATTATTGTGCTTTCTTACCAAAGATGCAATTTCGCTTTCCCAGCACAAACCTGCTCTTATGCCCTGGTGTTTGTTTGCGGTAATTGCAACGCCGTTGGCCGAACCACAAAGCAAAATGCCATAAGCAAATTCCCCGCTTTCAACAGCCGAAGCTACAGGATGTGCAAATTCAGGATAATCTACCGATTGCTCTGAATAGGTACCAAAGTCTTTAACTTCATAATCTGCCAGAAAACCCTTAAGTATTTCTTTGTATTCAAAGCCAGCGTGATCGCTACCGATTGCAATATTGATCTTGATATCAGACATGATTTAAATTTAAACAGAATTCTAAAATCTATTCGTAATGTTTTTGTTAGTTAGCGTAGAAAGCAGCTTCACTTTTTTTCTTTTTTTTCTCAATGTAAGCCGATACGAAAATACTGGCTTCATACAATAAAAACAAAGGAGCAGCCACGGTAAGCATCGTTAAAATATCTGGTGTTGGCGTTACAATTGCCGCAATAATTAATATGATAACAGTTGCATATCTTCTGCTGGAACGCATCAACTTTGGCGTCATTAAACCAAGTTTCGATAATATGAAGATGATGATTGGAAGTTCAAAGATAATCCCCGTTCCTAATGTTAAGGTGGCAATGGAAGAAACATATGAATCGATGGTGAAAGTATTTTTTATTTCTTCACTCACCGTGTAGCCTGTTAAGAAATTAATTGATAATGCACATATGATAAAATAGCCAAATAAAATACCGATGATAAAAAGTATAGATGCAAAAAATACAAAACCGCTTGCAGATTTACGTTCATTTTCATGTAGGGCTGGCTTAATAAAGCGCCAAATTTCCCATAGTAAATATGGAAAACCCACAATAATTCCGCACATAACACAAACATTTAACTGAAGGTTAAATTGTCCCGCCATCTCCGTATTAATGATTTCACCATTAATCTTGGTAATACACATATCAGCTCCAAGCGAAGGGAATTTCTCTACAAGCTTACACATCATTCGGTAAGTCCAAAAATCTGGCTTTTTCGGCCCGAAAATGATTTTATCGAGAATAAATTCGTTAAAGTAGAAAGCGATACCTGTAAAAACACCAATGGCAATTACAGCTCTGATTAAATGTTTACGGAGTACATCAAGATGATCAAAAAAAGACATTTCTGCCTCTAGTGTTGTACTCTTCTGTCCTATAGCTTTTGTAAGGGAGTTTTTTTTAGTGTCGCTCATGTTGAAAACAAAAATACCATTCTAAATGAATAGAATGGTATTTACGTGTTAAATATAAAAATAGTTTATATAATTATGAGAAATGCAGGCAAAATTGAACTTTACATCACCTTACATTTTACAATTCTACGGCAATTAAACTCAATTGTTTCAAATTTGAAGGATTCGTATAATCAAATTGATAAACACCATCTTCTCCGGTAACAATTAACGATTTTGGCCCGGCAATTACATCATAGCTTTTAATAGATTGCAAATGCTGCAACATGTTATTTGCAATCGACTTGTTATCGGTAATGTTAAAACTTTTAATACCAAAATTACCTTCGCACAAAAATAAATTGTTCCTGTTTACACTTAAGCCATGGGGGTTTTGCATGGGATAAACCGCTATCTGCTTAGGCTTCGCCGGATCTTCAATATCTACAACTTCTAACTGATTACTTGCTTGCCTGCAAAATGTTCCGGTTCTCAACGTAACGTAAGCGTATTTTCCCTGCACTACCACCGGATCACAGGCAAATACATGACTATAGGTAGATAGCTTTACAGGGTTTGCTGCATCGGCTGCATTAAAAATATGCATACCTGTATTTGTACCAATAAATAATTTATTATCGTAAGGAAAAATCGTTTCCACTCCCCAACCTAAATTGATTGATTTGATATAAGATGGACTCGAAGCATTTTTTACATCAAACAGGCCTAGCTCATCCACACCAACGGTATACAAATAATCATTCATCAAAGTAAATCTGGCCATTGAGCCACCTTGACCTGATGAGCTGCCTTGCGATGACGAACTGGAATAGGATGACATATCATTTATCACACCAGTGTACCGCTCTTTTTTAACAACTGTATCTTTAGTATAGTAAAGATATTTTTGAACACCAGGAGAATATACCTGCCTAAAAACATTATTTACCCGCTTAACCAGCTTAATGCTATTCATATTCGAAATATCAAACGCAAGCAAATCGATAAAGTTATCTGCATAAAGAACATTATTTTGAACAGCAAGATCAACATTTCCGGGGATTTTTAGAAAAGCAATATTTACTGGCGAGGCCGGATTTGTATTATTGTAGATGTGAATCCCCTCATTAGGTTCATTAATGAAAAGATAATTATTGTAAATGTATATTTTGCCAATTTTCTTAGCTTGCGCTGCTTTCGATAAACCTACCGGCAATGCTCTCATTTGATCAACAGTAATCATTTTTGTAATTTTGATTACTTCGTATTCGTCTTTCTTACATTGAGAAAATAACATGCAGGCAAAGAGTAGTAATACTGCGTTAAATAGATTTTTTTTCATGGAAGTTTGAGGGTTTAATTTAGAAACGAGCGTAAAGACTTAAATGCTACAAGTTTAAGTAATTATTAATTTTATTTGATTCAAAAAGATTTCCTTTTATCATTTTAAAAATCCAGATAAATAAAAAAGCCAGGTTTCAAAACCTGGCTTTACTTTATTTTAAATATGTGCTGTTGTTAAGCATCTATAAATTCAAACGTCTCCATAAACTTAGTAGTAAAATTTCCTGCTCTGAAGTTAGGATCTTTCATCAACTGTAAGTGGAAAGGGATAGTAGTTTTAATGCCTTCAATTACAAATTCACTTAAAGCACGTTCCATGGTACAAATGGCTTCCTCACGGGTTTGTGCTACACAAATTAGCTTGGCTATCATCGAATCGTAGTTTGATGGAATTGAATAACCAGCATATACATGTGTATCTACACGTACCCCATGGCCACCTGGTGAATGGAAATTCGTAATTTTACCAGGCGAAGGGCGAAAGTTATTTGCCGGATCTTCAGCGTTAATACGACATTCAATCGCATGCATTTCCGGTGTGTAATTTTTACCGGAAATTGGAATTCCTGCTGCAACTTTAATCTGCTCTTTGATTAAATCGAAATTGATTACTTCTTCGGTAACGGGATGCTCTACTTGAATACGGGTATTCATTTCCATAAAATAGAAGTTACGGTGTTTATCTACCAAAAATTCGATAGTACCAGCACCTTCATAATTAACAGCTTGTGCACCTTTAATTGCAGCCTCACCCATTCTTAAGCGTAATTCTTCCGTCATAAATGGCGATGGAGATTCTTCCACTAATTTTTGGTGACGACGTTGAATAGAACAATCACGCTCTGATAAGTGACAAGCTTTGCCGAATTGATCTCCAATAATCTGGATTTCGATGTGGCGTGGATCTTCGATGTATTTCTCTAAATATAGACCGTCATTACCAAAAGCTGCACCAGATTCCTGACGTGCACTATCCCATGCATTTTCGAAATCTTCATCTTTCCAAACTACACGCATTCCGCGGCCACCACCACCGGCAGTTGCTTTAAGGATTACCGGATAGCCCATTTCATTGGCAATTGCAATACCTTCTTTAACGCTGGTTAACAAACCTTCCGAACCTGGAATAGTAGGTACACCCGCAATTTTCATGGTTTCCTTAGCAGAGGCTTTATCGCCCATACCATTAATCTGCTCAGGCGTTGCACCAATAAACTTGATACCATACTCACGGCAAATGTTAGAGAACTTCGCGTTTTCTGATAAAAAACCATAACCTGGATGTATGGCATCAGCATTAGTTAGCTCTGCAGCTGATATAATATTTGGAATATTTAAATAAGAATCTTTACTTGGAGGAGGACCAATACAAACAGCCTCATCAGCAAAACGTACGTGTAAACTCTCGCGATCTGCAGTAGAATAAACAGCAACAGTTTTGATGCCCATTTCCTTACAGGTACGGATAATGCGCAAAGCAATTTCTCCCCTGTTGGCAATTAGTATTTTTTTAAACATAATTTTTCCTTTTCGTCTCTGTTTTAAAATATTTGTCATGCTGAATTATTTCAGCATCCATTTAAAAAAGAAGACCCTGAAATAAATCCAGGGCGACGGCAATGTTTTACAATTAAATAGGTTCTACTAAGAATAATGGTTGATCGTATTCAACTGGTGATGCGTTATCAACCAAAATTTTAACAATACGGCCAGAAACTTCACTTTCAATTTCGTTGAAAAGTTTCATTGCTTCAATAATACACACCACTTTACCTGTTCCAATTTCATCGCCAACATTTACAAACATTTGTTTATCAGGACTGGATGAACGGTAAAAAGTACCAATCATTGGCGACTTGATAGTAATATATTTAGATGTATCATCTGCTGCCGGTACTGCAGGTGTTGCTGCAACCGGAGCTGTAGGAGCTGTAGCAACTGGTGCAGCAGCCTGTACAAGCGGTGCTTGTGGCACAGAAGCATGCACAACCGTTGGTGCCTGGTTTGTTTTAATCGTAATTTTGAAGTTTTCCTGCTCAATAGCAACTTCGTTCACTCCAGAACGAGAAACAAATTTAATCAGTTCCTGTATTTGTTTGATATCCATTTTTTAATCCTTGTTTTGTAAAAAATAGTGTATAAATGAATTAACTAAGTTATACTTTTTTTTGTTTTAAATTATATAGAAATAGACATTGGAAATAGCCAGTGCTTTATTGAGCATTGTCCATTATCCATTTGTTATTAAAATTTTCTATTTAGTATCGTATGCCCATTTTAAATAAATAGAACCCCATGTAAAGCCACCACCAAAAGCCGCTAATATAATGTTATCGCCTTTTTTTAACTGGCTCTCCCATTCCCATAAACACAATGGAATGGTTCCATTTGTGGTATTGCCGTAACGCTCAATGTTAATCATCACCTTATCGGTAGTTACGCCCATTCTGTTAGCGGTTGCATCAATAATGCGTTTATTGGCCTGGTGCGGCACTAACCACGCAATATCATCAGATGTTAAACTATTACGCTCCATAATTTCAGCAGCAACATCAGCCATATTCGTTACAGCGAATTTGAAAACTGTTGGTCCTTCCTGATGTGCATAATGTAATTTTGCATCAATACTTTCGTGTGTTGCAGGCTGAACAGAACCACCTGCTTTCATGCCTAAGAAGTCTCTTCCCGAACCATCAGTTCTTAAAATAGAGTCCTGCACGCCTAAGCCTTCTTCATTTGGTTCCAGTAATGCACAACCACAGCCATCTCCAAAAATGATGCAAGTAGTGCGGTCTTCGTAATTGATAATTGACGACATTTTATCGCCACCTACTACCAATACCTTTTTGTGACGACCAGATTCTACAAAAGATGCACCGGTTGCTAAACCAAAAATGAAACCAGAACAAGCGGCCTGTAAATCGTAACCCCAGGCATTTATTGCTCCAATCTTATCAGCTAAAACATTAGCCGTTGCCGGAAAAGTAAAATCGGGTGTAGTAGTACAAAAAATAATGAGTTCAATTTCCTTTGCATCAATACCCCTTTTTTTAAGCAAACCATTTACGGCATGAACAGCCATATCTGATGTACCTAAACCTTCTCCTTTTAAAATTCTGCGTTCCTTAATTCCCGTTCTGCTGGTGATCCATTCATCCGAAGTATCAACAATGGTTTCTAACTCTGCATTGGTTAATACATAGTCGGGGACGTAACCATTAACTGCCGTAATAGCAGCGTGAATTTTACTCATTTTAATAAATTATTTAAATGCCATTGTAATTTTTTCTACTAATCCAGTAGTAATCATTTCTCTGGATTGGAGAACCATATTTTTAACAGCTAAAGGACTTGAAATTCCATGTCCGATAACAACGGGAGCATTAACACCTAAAACCGGACTTCCACCGTATTGTTCATAATTGAAACGATCAAAGAATTCATCCTTTAAACCTTTTTTGATGGTGATTACGTAAAATGACTCTGCAAGTTTTAACATTACATTACCTGTAAAACCATCGCAAACGATTACATCCGATTTATCGTTAAATAAATCTCTGCCCTCTACGTTGCCCACAAAATTGAATAAATTTGTTTCTTTCATTAACGGGAAAGTAGACATGCTTAGCATGTTTCCTTTTTCGTCTTCTTCTCCAATATTCATTAAGGCTACCCGGGGTTGCTCAATTTGCAGTAAGTTTTCGGCATAAATACTACCTAAAACGCCAAATTGCAAAAGAATATCGGGCTTGCAGTCTGCATTGGCACCAACATCTAATAATAAACCAGTACCACCTTTTAATTTAGGAAGAATAGAACATAAGCATGGGCGGATAATGCCCGGGATAGTTTTAACGCTAAAAACAGCGCCAACTAGCATTGCTCCAGAGTTACCAGCACTTGCAAACGAATCGATTTTACCCTCCTTTAAAAGATTAAAACCTACCGCGATGCTAGAGTTCGGTTTCTGAACAATGGCTTTGGTGGGATGTTCGCCCATACCAATAACTGCATCAGTATGAACGTATTCAAAATGATCCGGATTAAAACCTTCTTCTGCGAGAATCGGTTTAATCTGTTCGGTATCGCCGATAAGAACTAAGTGCTCTCCAGCGTTTAGCGATTGATGAGCTGCTATTGCTCCCAAAACGATTGCTTTGGGAGCATAGTCTCCGCCCATTATGTCGAGGCCTATTTTCATAGAAAAAATCTGTTTGTGTTAGATTAGGTACAATCCTAAAATTTCAGTGGACTAAGGTATGACTAAAGCCGCTGAAAACACAAACAATTTTTTAAGAAAATTACCCGATTTGAGTATTTTCGATAACCAATTTACCGTTATAGTATAGGTTACCATCAACGTTGTATGCACGGTGAGGTACGTGGATAGCACCTGTTGCTGCGCAAGTTGCTAAAGAAGGAAGCTCAGCTTTATAGTGGGTTCTTCTTTTATTTTTTCTCTGTTTCGAGATTTTCCGTTTTGGATGTGCCATTGGTGTATAATCTAATTATTTTTTTAACTTATTAAGGGCTTCCCAACGTGGGTCGCTTGTTTGTTCTTGTTCATCTGCTTGCTTATCAAAAGATAATTGTTCTAATCGATCAATCATTTCCTGATCACACTCTTTATTTGCCTGCTCGCAGTTTTTGATATATGGGATAGACACGTTGATCATTTCGTATAAAGATTCTGATATATCAATTTCTGAATCTTTACGGCTAAGTGTGATGATTTCTTCGTCATCACTTTCCAGCTCGTCTTCTGCAAATTTTACAATCTGGCGTTCGTACATGTTAACCGGAAAAGCAAAAGGTGATAAACACTTATCGCAATCCAAATTTACAGTGCCAATAACCTTAAATCTTAACAGCAACATTGTCTCTTGCTTGTCTAATTCAAGGTCTACTTTTAAATTACCACTTTTGATTAATGAATATTCAAATGCAGCAAAAAAACGGTCATCGAGCTCATAATCAAATTGATGAACTCCCAATTTTAACCCGGTAAACGGTATAGAAAATTGTTTTAACTGCTTCAAAGTACTATAAAATTTTAGCCTGCAAATGTATGGATAATTAATTAGATAAAAAATGTTTTTTCAAATTTATTACCCATTAAAAAACCTGTAAGCTTTTGAAAACCTTACAGGTTTAATCTTTCAGCACCATTAGTTTATCATTTCTGCTCCACTCGCTCCATGAACCAACATACAATTTTGGAATAGGCAAGCCAGCATAATCCAAAGCTAAAAGGGTATGGCAGGCTGTAATTCCCGAGCCGCAATGAACAATGATATTTTCAGCAGTGATTTGATTGAATGAAGCTGTATATTTTTCCTTTAATGCTTCAGCGCTTAAAAAGCGTCCATTTGCATTCAGATTTTCGGTAAAAGGAATGTTTATTGCACCTGGGATATGACCTGCTATCGTATCTATTGGCTCCGTTAAACCTGCAAAACGATTTGCATCCCGAACATCAATGACCATATAATCATCAAGCTTTGCCACCCGCTCTACCTCATCCATGTTAGACAAAGGCAATGCCCATTCTGATAATTCATACGCTCCTACCGTTTTCGGGATTTCAACCCGGTTAGTGGTTGGAAAACCAGCTTTTACAGCTTCCTGAAACCCACCATCAATTACCTGCACCTTATCATGCCCGATTGCCCGAAGCATCCACCAGAGGCGTGCTGCTGCATTACCACCGTTTTTATCGTCGTAAACAATTACATGGCTATCTTTTGTAATTCCGAGCTTTTGTAAAACGGAAGCAAATTGAACGGGTGTTGGCAACGGATGTCGTCCACCCTTGCCAAAGTCGCCAATGTTGGCTAAATCATCATTTACATCTACAAATAATGCACCGGTTAAATGCTGTTCTTCATAACGGGCTCTGGAGCCCGCACTGGCATCAACAATTACAATTTCATCATCCTGGTTTAACCAGGTTAATTCTTCAGGTGTTATGATTGGGGAAGTTTTGTTCATGGTGAATGTATTTGGAACACAATTTTAGCAAATTAAACCTGATAAAAGTGAAAATACTTTTTTCGCTATAACGAGATAGATGGATACATCATACCTACTGGCAATAATGACAAGGCCAGAACAGACAAAAGTTAAAAAGGATTGGAACGAATAGCAGGACTATCGGAACCGATAATACACTGAAATCGCTTTTCTAAAAATGGGCAACTATAACTAAGAAGCGGATTAACCCGATAAATATATACAGCATGTACATATTCATCGGATGACTTGGCTATTGTGCCTTATGATGCGTCGTCTTTAATATCAAACTGGGTCTCTACAATTTTACCACCTGTACGCAATTGGTTACCCAACATTTCTTCTTGTTCCCTGCGGTTTTTTACAATATGAATGGCAGAAAATAAAGCTTCTGTAAATGAAGTGGAATCGGCAAGGCCTTTTCCGGCAATATCATATCCTGTTCCATGATCTGGAGAGGTGCGTACAAAATTTAAGCCTGCAGTATAGTTTACACCATTATGAAAGGCCAATGTTTTGAAAGGGATTAAGCCCTGGTCGTGATACATGGCCAGAACTGCATCAAACTGTTTATAAGAACCATTGCCGAAGAAACCATCGGCTGGATAAGGCCCGAAAACCATCATTCCCTTATCATAAGCTTCCTGAATGGCCGGTGTAATAATCTCTGCTTCTTCTGTGCCAAGCAAACCATTATCGCTGGCATGAGGGTTTAAGCCTAGCACGGCAATTTTTGGTTTTTCGATCCAGAAATCTTTTTTTAAACTGTCATTGATTAATTTCAGTTTGCTTAAAATCTTTTCTTTGGTGATAGAGGTGGGTACGTCTTTTACGGGAATGTGGCCGGTTACTACTCCTACGCGTAAATCTTCGCTAATTAAAAACATCAGCACATCTTTACTACCGCTCTTTTCTTGCAAATATTCTGTATGACCAGGGAAAGAAAAAGTTTCTGATTGAATATTATGTTTATTAATGGGCGCAGTAACCAATGCATCAATATCGCCGGCAACTAAATCTGCTGTTGCCCTCTCTAATGATAGCAATGCATATTTACCACCGGTAGCGGTTACTTGGCCAAGTTCGATTTTCACATCCTCTTCCCAACAATTAATCATATTAGCTTTTTTCAATTGTGCCTGATTGGCATGATTGATTACGTTAAAGTTGAAGTCGCCAAGGCTATTTGCCTTTCTATGAAACGAAGAAACTTTGGTATGACCATAAACAATTGGGGTGCAATAATTTAAAATAGCAGGGTTAGATAAAGTTTTGATGATCACTTCTAAACCGATGCCGTTTACGTCGCCTATGCTAATGCCAATTTTAAGTTTATTGCTCATAATTACTGGAAAATTTTAGCGCAAATTACTGATTTGATTTGATAAATAAGGCATATAGCAGACGGTTTAAGGTAAAGGGTTTTTAAATTGATTTACCATACCTTACGGACTATACCTTATAGCTTCCACCTTAAATCATTACCTTTGTTGCTATGAGTTTAGTAAAAGCGAAGAAACATTTAGGTCAGCATTTTTTAACCGATAAGGGCATTGCCAACCGCATTGTACAAAGTTTGGTGAATACCAAAAAATATCATCAGGTTTTAGAAGTTGGCCCTGGTATGGGTATTCTATCTGATTTTTTATTGCTTCGCGAGGATCTGGAAACTTACTTAATTGATATTGATACCGAATCGTATCACTTTCTGAATGAAAAATATCCGCAATTGGGCAATCGCCTAATTAACGGCGATTTTTTAAAAATGGATTTCGATGCTTTTTTTCCGGGTCAATTCGCCATCATCGGCAATTTCCCTTACAACATCTCTTCTCAGATTTTATTTAAAATATTAGATAACCGCCATAAAGTGGTAGAAATGGTGGGGATGTTTCAGAAAGAAGTTGCACAACGGTGTGCATCGCCGGCAGGCACAAAAGATTACGGAATTTTGAGTGTTTTTCTACAAGCCTATTATAAAATTGAATATTTGATTACGGTTAAACCAGGCACATTTAATCCACCACCAAAAGTGCATTCGGCTGTTATTCGTTTAACCAGAAATGAAATTGAAACGCTGGATTGTGACGAAAAACTATTTTGGCGTGTGGTTAAAGCAGGTTTTAATCAACGCAGAAAAACATTACGCAATGCAGTTTCTGCCGTAATGCCTAAAGACAAAATGGACGACCATATTTACTTCGAGAAAAGAGCGGAGCAACTTACAGTTGATGACTTTGTAAAGTTAACCCAGCACATTAGTGCATTGATGTAAATGATGTTTAACTTCATATTAGAAGAATGCACCAGCCAAAACGTTTTTTAGGGCAAGCTCAATCAATCCGTATCACATTAAACGAGTAAGCTGAATTTATTTTAGATATTAGCGTTTTGCAACGGAAAAAATGAAAGTACATTAACCATTTTCTTGTCTTTCGCTTTACCAGTGGGGTTAGATACATTTAATACACTAACGTATTTTGTTGGATCGCCTGTTGATTCAAAAATGACAACCTCTGCATAATTGGCGTCGTTACCGAGCGAAGGTTGATCATTTAATAGGGCAAAATTTTTATTGTTTAATTCTGTAACCAACAGATCTTTACTATCAACAAATGGAATACGGTGGTGAAACTTACGTTTTATCATCCACTGATCATTAGTTTCTGAAAAAGGCTTAATTACCTGTCCGTTTAAAACGGCAAAAAGGGTTCCTCCAAGAATTACAAGAAACTCACCTGCCCAAATTACCCATAACAGCAACCCGCGTACCGTATCGCTACCCGATATCCGAAAGGTTCCTATTTCATTTAAATTGATAATCTCTTGAAAAAGAATATTTGGATGGGTGAAGATGAAGAAAAAATCATCAGTTAAGACTTTAAAATCGGTAGCATTTAGATTAAATGTAAAACCCTTCTGACTGTAAATTAAAGTATCAAAGAATACCCATTGGGTGTAAAATGCAAGTAAACCACAACATATAGCAATAACAGTAACTATTTTCTTATTTCGAATTTTTCCGAGTTTAACGCCCAGATCAATAAAAAAACCAGTACCCATACCCAGAAATGCTGCAATGATGGCAATAAACCAGATATTGGGAATAAGCCGGCCAAGAATAATATAGATTAAAGGCAGTATGATAGCTGCCAGAATACCGATTACCGAAGTAATTAAAATACCAGATGACGTAGCGTGCCCCTGAGGTGTGTATTTATGTTCCATAAAGCGTTTTAGATGAGATTTTAATTTAAACACTCCACCCAACAAATTGTTTGTTGGGTGGAGTGTTTAAAAATCTTATTTCAACTTGCTTAATGCAGTTTTTATTCGAGGTAACATGTCTTTAATGTCCTGTAAGGTACAGGCACCAACGGAAGCCCTGAACCAAGGCATACTGTGTTCGTTTCCGAAAGCGGAGAAAGGAACCAATGCCGCTCCTGCTTCTTTAATCAGATAGAAATTAACATCTGCGCTGTCTTTTAAAAGCTGACCATCTTCAGTAGTTTTTCCAATGTAATCGATTTTAATGGTTAGGTAGATGGCACCCATAGGTTCCACTGCATCAACATTAAATCCTTCCTTTTTTAAATCGTTAAAACCATTGTAAAGCGCATTTAAACTGTCTTGAATCTGGCCTTTAAAACTGGTTAAGAAAGTATCTACCTGGATTTTGTTATTAAAGTAATTAGACATGGCAACTTGCTCAGCCTTTGGTGCCCAAGCGCCCATGTGGCCAACCAAAGCTTTCATCCTGTTTACAATGTCTTCCGGTCCAAAACCCCAACCCACACGCACACCTGTGGCAGCCAAACATTTCGAACTACCATCTACAAAAATGGTAAACTCACGCATGGCAGGGCGTAACGAAACTGGATTCACGTGATCTTTTCCAAAAGTCAAAAGCGAATAAATCTGGTCGTACATTAAATACAATGGTTTTTCATCTGCCCCGCGGGAAGCGTTTTCTTCTAAAATCACATCACAAATTTCCGCCAAAGAATCAGCATCGAACATGGTTCCTGTTGGATTTAACGGCGAACATAAAGCCAATAAAGTTGCACCTTTTAAATGTGGTTTCAATTGCGCTGCAGTAGGCATAAAATTATGCGCTGCATCGGTTTCTACCGCAATTGCTTTTGCAGAAGTTAAATGGCAATAATGATTATTATTCCACGATGGAGCTGGGAATACTACGGTATCACCTGGGTCAATTAAAGCTAAATAAGTGGCATAAATTAGAGGACGGGAGCCACCTGAAACTAAGATGCTATTGGTACTATATTCTAAGCCAAACCTATCTTTTAATAATTCAGATACAGTTTCTCTCAACGTTAATACGCCATCCGCAGGTGGATAATTAGTCTGATTTGCATTGTAGGCATCTACAATTCCAGCTTTTAATTCTGTAGGAATTGGATAGATGTTCGAATCAAAATCGCCAATGGTTAAGTTAGCGATTGATGCACCTTTACGCTTCATTTCATTAACTTCGTTACCAATTTTAATAATTTCTGAGCCAATTAATGCGCTGGCTAATACTGAAACTTTCATATTTTTATTATTATCGCCACACACGTCATTGCGAGCAATGACGACTTAACGTATTAAATTTTCTATTGCTTCATTCACTTTCCCGAAGCCAAATTGAGACAGAACAGCCTGCATAGATGCTGCAATTTGTTCATTGCAAAGGTTGCCAATGCTACCTTCGTGTGTATGATGTATTTGGCCCGATGGTGCAAAAGTACCATTTTCTATTTGTTCGCCAACTATTTTATAAGCCTCTCTAAACGGAATACCTTTTAAAGCCAAATCGTTAACCACTTCTACACTAAACAAATAGTCATACTTTTTATCTTTTAAAATATCATCTTTAATGGTAATGTTTTGGAACATGAAAGTAGCGATTTCCAAACACTCGTTTAAGGAAGTTATAGCAGGGAAAAGATTTTCTTTTAATAACTGTAAATCGCGATGATAACCAGATGGAAGATTGGTAATCATCATGGCAATTTCATTAGGCAAAGCCTGAATTTTATTGCAACGCGAACGAATCAATTCAAAAACATCAGGGTTCTTTTTATGCGGCATAATACTCGAACCAGTCGTTAATTCAGGCGGGAAGCTAATAAAACCAAAATTTTGGTTGATAAACAAGCAAACATCCATCGCCATTTTTGCTAATGTTGCTGCTACAGCACTCATCGCCTGCGCTAAAATCCGCTCTGTTTTTCCACGGCCCATTTGTGCATAAACCACATTGTAGTTTAAGCTTTCAAAACCTAATAATTCCGTAGTTAAGGTTCTGTTTAATGGAAAAGATGAACCGTAACCCGCTGCAGAACCTAAAGGGTTTTTATTGGTAATTTTCCAGGCGGCAAGCATCAATTCCAAATCATCGGCAAGGCTTTCGGCATAAGCGCCAAACCATAAGCCGAATGATGAAGGCATCGCAATCTGCAAATGTGTATAGCCGGGCATCAACTTATCTTTGTGCGTATTGCTTAATTCGATGAGCAGATTAAACAAGGTTGATGTTTGGTTAACCATATCTTCAATGCAGGCCCTGAAATACAGCTTCAAATCAACCAAAACCTGATCATTACGAGAGCGGCCGCTGTGTATTTTTTTTCCGGCTTCGCCGATGCGTTGCGTCAACAACCATTCTACCTGCGAATGGACATCTTCAACTGTATCCTCGATAGTAAAGTTGCCGGCTTCAATTTCAGCATAGATATTTTTAAGTTCCTGCTGAACGGCTTTCAATTCATCCGCAGTTAGCAAATTAATCGTTTCCAGCATTTGTGTATGAGCCAGGGAGCCCAGCACATCAAACTTCGCCATTTGTAAATCCAGCTCACGATCTTTTCCAACGGTAAAGCTTTCTACAAACTTATTTACATCTATATTTTTTTGCCAAATTTTCATATTTCAGCTTCGTCTTTGCGAGGCACGAAGCAATACCCTTTAGTTTTTAAAATTTAAAACTTAACATTTGCAATATAGATTGCTTAGTGCCAAGCAATAATGATTTATTGTATAACCGGTTTCAGCATATTTACATATCCTTCCACACCTTCAGCCACTTCCCTTACAAATAAGAATTCATCAGCCATGTGCGAGCGACCGGAAAAACCCGGGCCACACTTAACTGATGGAATATCTAACAATGCCTGATCCGAAGTTGTAGGTGAGCCATAAGTGGTTTTCCCTAAAGAAACCCCTGCCTGAACTACCGGATGGTTTTTATCAATTGAAGAGGGTTTTAAACGGATTGATCTCGGTGTTACATCGCAATCTACGTTGGCCCTGATAATCTCCAACACTTCTTCATTGGTGTAAGCATCCGTAACGCGTACATCAACTGTGAAAGTACAGTTTGCCGGTACAACATTGTGCTGAGAGCCTGCATTGATAATGGTAACCGTCATTTTTAGCGGACCAAATACCTCTGACACTTTAGGGAATTCATAGTTTCTAAACCATTCAATATCTTTCAGGGCTTTATAAATTGCATTTTCTCCTTCTTCCCGGGCTGCGTGACCTGCCTTACCGTGAGCTACGCAATCTAAAACCAATAAACCTCGCTCGGCAATGGCTAAATTCATTTCTGTAGGCTCGCCAACAATTCCGAATTCCAATTCACCCAAATCTGGCAATACTAATTCTAAGCCATTGTTACCAGAAATTTCCTCTTCCGCAGTTGCGGCCAGGCAAATATTGTATTTTAGATTTTCCTGTTCGTAGTAATATAAAAATGTTCCGATTAAAGAAACCAGGCAGCCTCCGGCATCATTACTGCCTAATCCAAATAATTTATCACCTTCAATGGCAGCATCATAAGGATCGCGGGTATAGCCAGAGTTTGGCTTAACGGTATCATGGTGAGAGTTTAAAAGCAAGGTAGGTTTTGCTGCATCGAAATGTTTGTTATAAGCCCATACATTATTCATTTTTCTATGAATGTTAACACCACGCTCTTCTAAAAACTGCGCAATTAAATTAGCAGTTCTATCTTCTTCTTTACTAAATGACTGTATGCGAATCAGTTGTCGCAATAAGTCTAAACTCTCTTTTTGTATATTTTCAATCATATCTATGATTCTAACATTACGATTTACGGTTTGTCGTTTCTACGAATGGTAATAATTGATATACTGCTCATATTCGTAATTCGTAACTTAACTTAGCTTTCCTTCGTGTATAAATTTCCCGCTTTTAATGCCGATAATTTAATACCTTTTATCAATGATGAACTGAAACCATTGTGTTCCATTTCATTTAAGCCTGCAATGGTGCAACCTTTGGGCGAAGTTACCTTATCTATTTCTGATTCTGGGTGTGTACCATGTAATAAAAGTAAATCTGCGGCACCCTTAGCGGTTTGTACAGCCATTTTCAAAGCTTCATCAGCATGGAAACCAATTTCTACGCCACCTTGTGATGCGGCTCTGATTGCCCTTAAAAAGAAAGCAATACCACAAGCACAAAGTGCAGTTGCCGAAGTCATTAAATCTTCATTTATTTTTACAACCGAACCAACTGTTTCAAACATTTTTGTCACCTCAGCAATATTTTCAGCAGATGCATTATCGCTTGCCATACAAGTCATGGATTGACCGATGGCAATTGCGGTGTTCGGCATAACGCGAATTACCTCTACACTATCACCCAGCTTTTCGCGTACCGCGGCACAACTTACACCAGAAATAACAGAGATTACAAGGTGTTTTTGCGGATCAATAGCCGCATTTATTTCATCCAAAATCGTATTTAATTGTTGCGGCAAAACAGCAAGAATAATAACATCGGCAGCAGAAACCGCCGCTATATTATTAGCACTTACAAAAAATCCCGCATCAGCAAACGGTTTTAAATGGTCAATATTTCTTCGGGTTAAAACAATATCTTCAGCTTTGGCAAAATCGGCTTTCACAAGGCCTTTCGCTAAAGATAAACCAATATTTCCGCTCCCGATAATGGCTATTTTCTTATTCATGTGGTTCGTTTTATTTCCTTCGGATTGATTACACCGATTGTTTGATTTCAGAGATTAATTTGTAAAGGAATTGCAGTTTTTCAATTAATGTTAATCCTGCTATTCACTTCAATCTTTTTTAACATTTACCATACTCCCCAAATCGTGATTGCGAGAAGGATCGACATGGTAATCTTTATTATTTTTGCTGCAAAAAGTATTTCCGTTACTATCAGGTTTAAAATACACCCTTTATCGTGAGGAAAGAAACAATCTCCCACCCAACGTAAAACAACAGTGCTTCTGCCATGCAATGACGTAAAATTTAGAAAGTTACACTTTGTTTTGGCACTATTCTAAGTTCCCTTTATTGGTTCATCTTAGTACCAAAAGAACCCCGCTCAAGTTCGTTCAGTTCATCGGCTTTACCAATATAAACTGCTGAAACTCCTTTTTTTATGGCTTCAAATGCGTTGTGTAATTTGGGGATCATTCCACCTTGTACCGTTCCATCAGCTTTTAAGCCTTCAAAAGCACTTGCTTTAATTTCCCTAACAACAGATGCATCATCATTAACATCTTTCAAAACACCTTTTTTCTCAAAGCAATAAATGAGGCGGGTTTCATACAAGGCAGACATTGCAACGGCAACCGAAGATGCAATGGTATCAGCGTTGGTATTTAATAACTGCGTGTCGCCATCGTGGGTAATCGCACATAATACGGGAACCAAACCAGCCTGAAGCAAACTATCGAGTGTTGAAGCCGAAACCGATTGCTCATCCAAATCGCCCACATATCCGTAGTCGATTTCCTTAACCGGGCGTTTTTTAGCCTTAATGACGTTACCATCAGCGCCCGTTAACCCAATCGCATTACTGCCTTTTGCCTGTAGTTGTGCAACTATGTTTTTATTGATTAATCCGGCGTAAACCATGGTTACAATACGCAGGGTTTCAATATCCGTAATCCGGCGACCTTCGACCATTTTGGCTTCAATCCCCAGACTTTCACCCAATTCTGTCGCGATTTTTCCACCGCCATGAATTAAGATTTTATCGCCTGGTAAAGCAATAAAATCTAACAGGAATTGGTGTAAATTTGCAGAATTATCAATTACATTTCCGCCGATTTTTATGATGGTGAGCTGTTTCATATATGTTTTTTACGTCATTTCATTTCTTCCAGTATTGCTTTAATTACAGCTTGCGCTGCCCATAAACGGTTACCTGCTTCATGAATAACCAACGAGTTTGGTCCGTCAAGAATCTCAGACGACAATTCTAAATCTCTACGAACAGGCAAACAATGCATTACTTTGGCATTATGAGTAAATTTTAGCTTTTCATTGTTCATCATCCAACCATCAGGATAAGTTAAAACTTTTCCGTACTCTTTGTAGCTACTCCAGTTTTTTACATAAACGTAATCAGCACCAGCCAAAGCTTCCTCAATATTGTATTGAATATCGGCTCCAGGTGTAAATTCATCTGCCAGTTCATAACCCTCTGGTTGAGCAATGGTAAAATCAATCATTCCTTCCGCTTGTGCTTTGCACATCCACTCGGCAAAAGAATTTGGAACGGCTTGCGGTAAAGCTTTTACATGAGGTGCCCATGCCAAAACTACTTTTGGTTTACGCCCATCGACCTGCTTGGTCCAGGTTTCATGAATGGTAATGATATCTGCAAAACTTTGTAGCGGATGGCGGGTTGCACTTTCAAGGCTCACAACCGGAACCGAACAATACTTTACGAATTTATTAAAAAAATCTTCACTGTAATCTTCCTCACGGTTATTCAATTTTGGAAAAGAACGCAGCCCTAAAATATCGCAATACTGCCCCATAACCGCAGCGGCTTCGCGAATATGCTCTACAGTAGAACCATTCATCACTACTCCATCCTGCGTTTCTAATGCCCAACCCTCTTTATCCATATTCATTACCATCACGTTCATACCCAGGTTTAAAGCTGCCTTTTGGGTACTTAAACGGGTACGCAAACTCGGATTCATAAAAACCAAACCTAAAGTTTTGTTTTTACCCAAACTTTGATGCGCATAAGGATTTGCCTTTAATTCAAGTGCATCTTTGACAAATTGTTTGATGCTCGGAACATCATGTACGGAAGTGAATAACTTCATGTTTTTAAGGTTAAAGGTTGAGGCTGGAAGGGAGAGGGTTAATCTGACTAACCTTTCCATTAGACCTCAAAAATTTAATATTTTTATATAAAACTGTTAATTTGCGTTTTGACCTTCCAGCCTTCCGCCTTTTACCTACTTTACCAACTTCCCAAAAGCCGACAAAAATTCGTCAGCATTTTCTTTTGTTAGATTCAAAGCTGGCAATAAACGGATTACGTTTGGTTTGGCTTCTCCGGTGAAAATATGATGTGTAAATAATAATTCTTTTTTCACGTGAGCTAATTCTTCCGGCAACTCAATTCCAATCATCAAACCACGACCGCGAACTTCTTTTACCTGCTCAAATTTCTTTAGTTCAGTAATCAGATAGTTACCAATTTCTTCAGCATTTTTTAAAAGATGATCTCTTTCAATCACTTCTAAAACAGCTAAAGCTGCAGCGCAAGCCAAATGGTTACCCCCAAAGGTAGTACCTAATTCACCGTGCCAAGGCTTAAATTTTGGTGCAATCGAAATTCCGGCAATTGGAAATCCGTTCCCCATTCCTTTAGCCATGGTATAAACATCAGCTTCTACGCCAGCATAATCATGCGAGTAAAATAAACCTGTACGGCCATAACCACACTGTACCGAATCGGCAATGTAAACCGCATTATACTCATCGCAAAGAGAACGGATTTTTTGAAGAAAGCTCTTTGAAGCTTCTTTGATTCCGCCAACACCCTGTATACCTTCAATAATTACTGCCGAAATTTCATCGCCCTGCGATTTAAAAGTTTCTTCTAAAGCTACTTCGTTATTAAAAGGCAAGAAGATTACATTTTCAGTTTGGTTAACCGGAGCAACAATTTTCGGATTATCAGTTACTGCCACTGCCAAAGATGTACGTCCGTGAAAAGCGCCAGTAAAAGCAATTACTTTTTTTCTGCCATTATAAAACGAAGCCAGTTTTAAGGCATTCTCATTGGCTTCCGCACCAGAGTTTACTAAAAACAACTGGAAATCTTTTTTGCCTGAAACCTGGCCTAATTTCTCAGCCAATTGCGTTTGCAAAGGGATTTTAACTGAATTAGAGTAGAAACCAACTTTGTTCAATTGGTCAGTCAAACGACTTACATAATGTGGATTTGTATGTCCAATCGAAATCACTGCGTGACCGCCATATAAGTCTAAATATTTTTGTTCGTTAGCATCCCAAACATTGCTGCCGGATGCTTTTGTAATTTCTATATCGTTAAGAGGATAAACGTCGAATAGTTGCATAATTGAGGTTTAAGCTTGAGGGTAGGAAGTTAGAAGGTGCATAGTTTCCTATAAAACTTACTTACCACCCCTCAAAAATTTAATAAATGCGATTAACATCGCCTTAATTTCATTAATACTTTTATTTACTAGCTCAAAAGTTTCCAAATCAATATAATTTAAGTCGCGAATGAGAATAAAAGCATATTCTACTTCTTTTGCAGAACCAAGTGCATTATCAAGATAGCTTGTAAAATCTTCATCTGTATGTTAGCCACTTCCTCCTACTGTATTTAATGGAATAGAATAGGTGGCCCGCCGAATTTGTTGACTTAGGGCAAATCTCTCTTCATCAGGTATTAAAGGTAATATTTCCTTATATACTCGTAAAGTAAATAAGTGCGCTTTTTTCCAAACATCTAGTTTTTGATAATCTATCATACGCTTTAAAAAATTTATAGGTTTGCGACCAAACCTTTCCACCCTCTTCCTTCCTGCCTTCAGCCTAAAAATAGGTTGCCTTCAATCTCAGCCCCGCTGTTTCTTCCAAGCCAAACATTATATTCATATTCTGAACTGCTTGTCCGCTGGCACCTTTTAAAAGGTTATCAATAATGCTGATAATAAACAATTTATTACCGTGTTTTTCTACATGAACCAGGGCCTTATTGGTATTCACTACCTGCTTTAAATCGATGTTTTTCCGACTTACATGGGTAAAAGGGTGGCCACTATAATATTCTTCATAAAGCGATTGAGCTTCTTCCAACGTCAAATCGCTTTCTAAATACATCGCAGCTAAAATCCCTCTGGTAAAATCACCGCGTTGCGGGATGAAACTTAAAGCATCGGTTATTGATGGTTGCAATTGTAACAAACTCTCACCAATCTCGTTTAAGTGCTGATGCTCGAAAGCTTTATAAATGGAGAGATTATTATTTCTCCAGCTGAAATGAGAAGTTGCAGCAAGGCTTTGTCCGGCACCTGTTGAACCAGTTGTTGCATTAATGTGAACTTCAGCATTAATAAGTCCTTTTGCGGCAATTGGAAGTAAGCCTAATTGAATACAGGTGGCAAAACAACCTGGATTGGCAATATTTTTTGCAGATTTTATCTCATCACGATTCAATTCAGGAAGCCCGTATATGAACTTACGATTTTCGAAATCTGCATTGGCTTTCAATCTAAAATCCTGAGATAAATCGATGATTTTAATGTTTTCGCTTATCTGATTAGCAGCGAGGAATTTCTTCGCATCGCCATGTCCAACGCAAAGAAAAAGTACATCTATATCCTGTGGAATATCATTTACAAAACGTAAATCAGTGTCACCAATCAAATCTGTATGCACATCAGAAACTAAGTTTCCTGCATTACTGGTACTATTTACGAAAGCAATTTCAACATTTGGATGATTAATCAGGATACGGAGCATTTCGCCACCTGTGTATCCTGCGCCACCAATTATTCCTGCTTTTATCATAAGTTTAAAGTGTAAAGTTGAAAGTATAAAGTTGTGAAGCAAAATGCTAAATCCTAACCATTTTGATTAAGGAAATTAACCTTGCTTTTATTTCTCCTACTTCCTTTTCTAATTCTAAATATTTTTCTTCTTGAATAAATTTCAAGTCTTTCGTTAATAACAATTGGTATTGTAACTCATGGCTTGAGCCTAAAGCTATTTGTAAAAAGTTTGCCAAATCTTTTTGTGTAAATCTTCCACAACCTTCAGTAACATAAGTTGTAATTGACGAAGAGGACCTTTTTATTTGACTAGTCAGGCTGTAAGTTTCTTTTCTTTAAGAAAAGTAGCTTCAACTACATAAATTATCAATGTAAAATCATGTGCTTTTCTCCAAACCAATAAATTATTATAATTCTGCATAGCACTGCTCTACTTTAAACTTTCTATTTTTAACTCTAAACTTCACCGTTAACTTTATGCCAAATCATTACCTGGTTACCAAAGATTTTAGAGAAACCTTTTACGTCTTCTCCACTCCAGGCATTGTTCATCTCACCGTAGCTGCCAAATTTGTTGCTCATTAAATCATGGTTTGATTCAATACCGATGATCTGGAAACGGTAAGGCAATAATTCCACAAAAACTTTTCCGCTAACCACTTTCTGAGTATCAGCTAAGAAAGCTTCTATATTCCGCATAATCGGGTCGTGGAACTGACCTTCGTGCAACCAGTTCCCGTAGAAAGATGATAATTGTTCTTTCCAGCTTAACTGCCATTTAGTTAAGGTATGTTTTTCTAAAGTATGGTGGGCTTTAATAATCAAAACCGGAGCAGCAGCTTCAAAACCAACGCGACCTTTAATTCCGATAATCGTATCGCCAACGTGAATATCGCGACCAATACCGAATGGTTGTGCAATAGCCTGCAATTTTTGGATAGCCCTCACTGGCGCTAACTTTTCGCCATCAATAGCTACTAACTCACCTTTTTCAAATGTTAATTCAACTTTGCGTGCTTCAGTTTGGGTAACCTGCGTAGGCCACGCACTTTCAGGAAGCGTATTGTGTGAAGTTAAAGTTTCTTTACCACCCACTGATGTTCCCCATAAACCTTTATTGATGGAGTAAGTTGCTTTTGCAGCACTATATTCAACACCGTGCTCGGCCAAATATTCTATTTCCGCTTCGCGGGATAATTTCAAATCTCTGATTGGCGTAATGATTTCCACATCTGGAATTAAGATGTTAAAAATCATGTCAAAACGGACCTGGTCGTTTCCTGCACCAGTACTTCCGTGAGCAACATAATCAGCACCGATTTTTTTCACGTAATTGGCAATGGCTGTAGCCTGACTAACACGTTCTGCACTTACTGAAAGTGGATAAGTGGCATTTTTTAATACATTTCCGAAGATTAAGTATTTAATACACTCATCATAATAGCTTTCAGTTTCATCAACCACGGCATGAGATTTTACACCTAAAGCATAAGCCCTTTTCTCAATTTCCTGTAATTCTTCATCAGAAAAACCACCCGTATTTACAATAACTGAATGAACTTCAAGACCACGATCCTGAGCAAGATAAATACAACAAAATGAGGTATCCAAACCTCCGCTAAAAGCTAAAACAACTTTGTTTTTCATTATTTATGAAATAATAGTGTAAATAAAAATAAGAGAGATTTTAAGCCGGTTTTTGGCTTAGGTTTAACAACCAAATGTTGTTTAATACGCATAAACCGTTCGTACAATTTTGGCTTCTTTTGTAATTCATCTGCAAATTTCTTTGCAGCATCATGCTTTTGAGTTGCAGGATCGTAAAGCATAGCAGTACACATACAGTTTTTACGTTCCTTCATTTTCAAAATTTCAAAATTTACGCAGCTCTGGCAGCCTTTCCAAAATTCTTCATCCTGGGTAAGTTCTGAATAGGTAACAGGTTCATAACCCAAATCAGAGTTAATTTTCATTACCGCCAAACCAGTTGTTAAGCCAAAAATCTTCGCTTTAGGATATAATGCCCGGGAAAGCTCGAAAACCTTCTCCTTTATCGCATGTGCCAATCCGGCTTTTCGGTATTTTGGTGAAACGATTAAGCCGGAATTGGCTACAAACTGTCCATGGCTCCAGGTTTCAATATAGCAGAAACCAGCCCAGCTACCATCTTTGTGAAATGCAATAACGGCTTTGCCTTCCTGCATTTTATTTGCTACATAGTCAGGAGAACGTTTTGCAATGCCTGTACCACGTGCTTTTGCAGATTCGGCCATCTCGGTTACGATTTCTTCAGCAAATACACGATGTTCAGGAAGTGCGACCTGCACTATAAATTCGTTAATATCCATTCGTTTTCTAACGAAAAATTATAAGTATTCTTGTTAATTGGGTTTTTAGAGAGGATCAATTCCTCATACGTTTAGTAGGGTACTAAATACGTGGAGTGAAATTTTGCCGGCTGTTGGGATAATGAAATACGGGCTGAAAACGATTAATAAATAAACTTTCTACAGACACTAACTGTGCTGTTAAATTTAAAAGTTTATGTAAAAATTGTTTAATCATTTCTTGCGTATAAAAACGGCTTTAACTCTATTGAGGTGCAAAGGTTTAAATAATAATTGAGTTACACAATAGTTTTTAACTTTTTTACAATTTTATATTAATTGCCATAAAATAAAAATCCCGATTGCCCGGGATTTAATATTTACTTTTTCATGATGCCAACCGATACTCTGGTTCCATCCAGGAAGAAATTTAGTTTTGATGGATTTGCATCTGCGGGTACCTCAAACTTCCATACCGCTTCTGTAGATGCTTCAGCATCTGGCTCAGCGCTTCCACTTTCTTTATTTCCTGGAATAGATGTGCCATTATCCAGCTGCAACCTTGCATCAGATGCTGATACCGAGAAATACTTCTTTGCATCTAATGTACTTTTATTGGTAATCATCAATTTGACTGTTAATTCTGCACCCGTAGATTTTCCATCCGCATCTTGCAACATTACTGAACTGGCTTCGACAACTTTTACAAGAGCTTCTTTAGCTTTACCTAAAACAGCAGTATCTGGAGAAATGGTGTAGAAAACTGTTTCCGGGCCATTTTCTGCTTTCTCATCGTGCTTAATGATGGTTTCAGTTTTAGTAATGGTGGTATCTGCATCTGTAGTTTTGTCTTTTGATGAACCCACACATGAAGAAAGCGCTATTGCCCCTAAAGAGATCAGCGCCAATTTTGAAATGTTTTTAATCATTGTTCTTTTTTAAAATTAATGGTTAAACGAAAATAAAATTGTAATAAAAATTTAATGTTAAGACTACCAAATGGTTAGGTAAACTTTAGTTGAACAACTTGCTGGGGTTATTGTTTTTAGTTCCTTATCAATCAAAATTATTTCGCAAAAATTAACAATGTTAAATACAGCAAATAAAGTTTAACAAGCATTAACACCATTTAACAACCAATAAAATCTTTAAACCCAATATTTGCATTGTTGTAGCGGATTCCTTCCTGATACCGTTTACAGAGTATTTGTTTACATTAATAAAACCTTAAAATCTGATGAAAGAATTTTCCTTATCCAAAACCCAAAAACCAGCCATTGTCTCAACCATTTTTTTATTGATTTTAACATTATTCAGCGCTTGTAAAAAAGAAGAAGTCGATAATTCTTTAACTTATCTCAGAATTATTAATACAGTGCCAACCCTTGCTACATACCTTCCTTACTTAAATAGTGCCGCCTCAAGTTCAGCAGCCTTACCTTATGGTGGATCTACTGGGTTCAAAACGCTTTCTGCTGGTACAAGTACCATCAAATTCACTTCAGAAAATAATGCCGAGAGTCTTCTTACTAAAAACTTTACGTTAAGTCCAAACACTTTTAGCAGCTATTACCTGATAAATAAACCAGGCTCATTAGATGGTTTACTTATTACTGATGATTTGAGTTTACCATCAGTAGATAAAGCTTACATTCGTTTCATCAATTTATCACCAGATGCAACAGCATTAGATTTGGTAAAAACCGGTGAAAATACAGCGCTCATCAGCAATAAAGCCTACAAAGCCGCCAGCGGATTTATAGCCGTTTCTCCCGGAACGTTTACATTCAATGCAAAGGAGAGTGCCAGCGGTATTGTAAAAGTTGGTTCAGAGTCTGTCACTTTAGCGGCAGGATATCATTATGATGTGATATGTGGTGGATTAGTAACCCCCGCCAACGATTCAGAAAGACCACTTAACTTGCTCGTTATCAACATAAAATAAATTTTATCCAAAATATCAAAATTCAAAGGATTGCCAGTTTTTGGCAATCCTTTTTTTTTTATCACCTGAGATATAACCTCATTTATTTACCTGAACAAAAATCAACCAGTAGTTTCACAATGCTTATTTAGAATTATTCAAAATAATTTGGATATGATAATTTTCTGACGTTATTTTGCAGCTGTTTAGAATTAATCCAAATAAAATTATATGTACACTATCAGGCTTTTTAGTTTAACGCTTCTACTATCTGTATTATCACTATCCTTATTTTCACAACAACTAGCCACTATTAAAGGTGAGGTTACTACATCAAATGGTAAATCAGCGCCCTACATTTCTGTTGGTCTTAAAGGTAAAGGACAAGGGACGATTACAGACGAAGAGGGAAAATACAGCATTCACCGCGTTAAACCAGGAACATATATTATTAAAGCTTCAGCAGTTGGAATAAATCCATCAGAGCAATCTATTACCGTTTTAGCAGGAGAGAATAAAGTGGTCAATTTCATTTTAGTAGAAAATGATCAGGCATTGGAAGAAGTAACAATTGCAGGCATCAATAAAAAATATAAGATTAGCTTACCATCGGCAACATTAAGACTCAATGAGCCTTTATTAGAAGCACCTCAAAACATTCAGGTGGTCAGCAACCAGGCGATTAAAGATCAACAATTGATTAGCATGAGTGATGGCGTTCTTCGTAATGTAAGCGGTGCCGTTCGCCTCGAACACTGGGGAGATTTATACACCAATGTTTTAATGAGAGGTTCTCAAATTCAGGCAATGCGCAACGGTTTTAATGTGGTTTCCTCTTACTGGGGACCGTTAACAGAAGATATGAGTTTTGTAGATCATATCGAATTTGTGAAAGGCCCGGCAGGCTTTATGCTGGGGAATGGTGATCCAAGTGGGATGTACAACGTAGTAACCAAAAAACCTACCGGCTTGAACCACGGAGAGGTTTCATTTACTACCGGAAGCTACGATTTATATAGAACTGCCATTGATTTCGACCATAAATTAACATCAGATGGGAAATTCCTATTCCGGTTAAACGCCGCAGCACAAACTAAGGGTTCATTTCGTCCTTACGAGCAGAACGATCGCTACAGCATTGCACCAGTTTTAAGTTATCAGATTACACCAGGCACTAAACTGACCGCAGAATATACTTTGCAAAATGCAAAAATGACTGAGGTAGGCTCATACTATTTATTCAGCACCACTGGTTATGCAACACTGCCAAGAGATTTTACCTTGACCCAGCCCGGTGTACAACCTACACGTATTAACGACCATAGCTTAACGTTAAACTTACAGCAGCAACTAGGTCAAAACTGGAAACTGACTGCCCAGGGTGCATATTATAAATATTTACAAAACGGATCAAGTTCATGGCCATCATCTATTTCTCCAAATGGCACCTTGATTAGGAATGTAGGCATCTGGGATGCAGAAAGCACCATGCGCCTGGGGCAGCTATTTGTTAATGGCAGTGTAAATACTGGTGGTGTTGTTCACCGCCTTCTGGCGGGATTTGATGGTGCAAAGAAAAATTATCTCGCAGATTTTTACCAATCGCATGACTTAGATTTACCTTCTTCTCCATTCAATCTGGCTAATCCGGATTATGGCTTTCCTGCCAATGGTTATCCTAATTTTGATAGATCAAAAAGCCTGAATCAACGAGCTACCGCCGCCGGAGGAATTATTGATCAAAAATACCTGAGCGCTTATGTACAAGATGAATTGGGTTTTTGGGAAAACAGAATCCGTTTAACGCTTGCCGGGCGTTATACCTACATAAGTCAATCGGCTTATGGCAGTACACCAAACAAAGCCAAACACATTACACCCAGAGTTGGATTAAGTGTATCAATAGATAAAAATACCGCAGTTTATGCGATGTATGATCAAGCATTTACACCACAATCTGGCTTACTAAGAGATCAATCGACCCCAAAACCAATTACTGGAAACAACAAAGAAATTGGCGTTAAAAAGGATTGGTTTGATGGACGCTGGAATACGACTTTATCAGCATACCGAATTACGAAACAAAATGAACTTTCTGCAGATCCACTTAACCAGGCCGGTGAAACATTCAGCATTATAGTTGGAGAAAAAAGAGTACAAGGAATTGAATTTGATGTTCGCGGTGAACTGGCTAAAGGCTTAAACCTTATTGCAAACTATGCTTACACAGATGGAAAAGTAACTGAAGTAGCCAATGGTGTTTCAAGTGATATATTATTTGTAGGACAGGTAATTCCTGGTTTTGCAAAACACACCTCTAACGCATGGCTAACCTACACCTTGCAAAATGGCGCATTAAAAGGTTTAGGTATTTCAGGTGGCTTCACCTATTTGGTTGATAGGGCCACAGCTAACTTTAGTCCGACAAATCCTGAACAAAATTTACCCGACTATTTTAAATTAGATGGTGGTCTTTTCTGGTCGAATAAAAAGATTAAAATTAATGCCAATGTATTTAACATCCTGGATAAATATTTATACTCCGGATCTTATTACACAGGATACTGGGCTGTACCAGCATACTCCTGGCAGGCTGAAGCGCCAAGAAATTTCAGGTTAAGCGTAGCTTATAAATTTTAATCGGCCTCCATGACTGTTAAAAAAAATAAAACCTTTAAATATTGGGTAGGAAGAATACACTTATGGTTCGGATTAATTTCTGGGCTGTTTGTTTGTTTCCTCGGGATTACAGGTTGCATATTGGCTTTCGAAACGGAAATAGAAAAGGTATCCCAGCCTTACAGAAGTCTGGAAGTTCAGCAAAAGCCGTTGCTGCCCCCTACACGGCTCAAAGCCATTGCGGACAAGGCTTTGCCGAACAAGCATGCCCATAGCATTACATATCAACCCGGCAAGGCCACACAGGTGGTTTATTACAACTTCGATCCAGAATATTACTACATCGTATTTGTTAATCAGTACACCGGGGAAGTAATAAAGGTTAAAAACATGAATGAAGATTTTTTCCGGATCATCATCATGGGGCATTATTACTTATGGTTACCACCAGCAATTGGCCAACCAATATTAACCACGGCAACACTTCTGTTTGTCGTCTTATTAATTTCAGGATTGATCCTGTGGTGGCCAAAAAATAAAGCGGCATCAAAGCAACGCTTTACCATTAAATGGAATGCAAAATGGCGTCGGGTTAATTATGATTTCCATAACGTATTAGGCTTTTACATCACCTGGGTAATTATTTTTATTGCCTTATCAGGAATGGTAATGGGTTTCCAGTGGTTTGCCAAAACAGTCTATTTCACCACTTCGGGCGGAAAATCTTTAGTTCCTTTTACAGAAACCTATTCAGATACAACTGGAAAAGCAAAACAACAGCCTAATGCTTCTGCCGCTGATAAAATCTGGAATTCTTATTTAAAAGAAGATCCACAATTTAAAGGAAGTATAGATGTTCATGTTCCTGAAGATGAAAAAGCATCGATAGAAGTAGCTAAAAATCCCGACCCAGGTACTTATTGGAAAGCAGATTACAGGTATTATGATCAGCATAGCTTAAAAGAAATCGAAGTAAATCATGTTTTCGGAAAATTGAAAAATGCGTCAGTTGCTGATAAAATTCATAGAATGAATTATGATATCCACGTTGGATCAATTGCCGGACTACCTGGGAAAATAATTGCTTTTTTTGCGAGTTTAATTGCTGCCAGCATGCCAGTAACGGGTGTGCTGATATGGATTGGAAGAAACAAAAAGAAGAAAAAAATAATCACGTCTTAATATCCCATTCATCTTAACACTTATAAAAATGAAAACCCTTAATCTCCTCTTAATTTTCACCGGACTATTAACCATCAACTCTTTTGCTCAGGATAAACTGGAGCAAGATCGGGCTGCTATTAAATCTTTAGCTGGCTTTTACAAAGTAAATTTCAACTATGGTGAAGTAACCTCGCCAAACCCAACTTATACATTTAGTAAACCTTATAAAAGTCATGCTAAGGAATGGGCTGAAATAATTGTGGATGAGCCAAAAAGAATTGTAATACAACACATGCTTGCCATTAATGATAGCACTGTAATTAAACACTGGCGCCAGGATTGGACGTATGAAGATCCGGAAATAATGTTGTATACAAAGGATAATGCCTGGAAAAAAGCCAGCTTAAAACCTGCAGATGTTAAAGGAACCTGGACTCAAAAAGTTTATCAGGTAGATGACAGTCCACGTTACCAGGGTTATGGTACCTGGAGCCATGTTGGTGGCCGCGATGCCTGGCAAAGTGAAACCGATTCGCCGCTTCCACGCAGAGAATCCACTGTTCGAAATGATTATAATGTGTTAAATCGTGGAAGCAGAATTATCATTACTAAAGATGGATGGATGTTTGAACAAGACAACAAAAAAATTCTCCGTACACCACAAGGTGATAAAATCATAGCTGTTGAAAAAGGTTATGAAGAATTTACTAAAATTGACCCAAAACCATTTGCTTATGCACAAACCTGGTGGAATACACAGAAAAACTTTTGGGGTGATGTTCGCAATGTTTGGTCTGATTTAGAAAAAAGTACCAAAGCAGATTTTAAAGTACAAACCAAAGCAAATGGAAAATTACTTTATGAAACGCTGTTTACTTTAGGTGATCAATCAATTAAAGAAAACTGGACAACTGCACAAAATAAGGAAAAAGTAAAAACAGCGCTTCAACCTTATTTAGCGAAATAACAATAAATTATTTTCTTTAGAGCTGTAGTTAGATATAATTTATTATCTGGCTGCAGCTTTCTTTTTTAAACTCCTTCTTTGTAGAAATAATACATTGTGGCAAACGGTCCTCTCGTTCAAAACTGAAACCATTCAAATTCAATGATCTTTATTAAATTACACCATGAAAAATTTGTTGGTCGCTATTTTACTTTTCCCCTCCTCATGGTGCTTCGCTCAAGATTCAGTTTACACCCGAAAAATAGTGAACAAACTTACGGCTGAAGAATTTTGGGGAAGAGGCTATACAAAAGATGGAATGAAAAAAGCGGCAGATTTTCTAGCATCAGAATATAAAAAAATTGGCTTAATTCCATTTCAAGGTAGCTATTACCAAAACTTTAACTTTCCGGTTAATACTTTTCCAGGGAAAATGAGTGTGGTAATTGACGGCAAAAAACTAAAATCCGGTACCGATTTTATCATTAACAATGAGAGTCCGGCAGTAAAAGAACATGGAATATTAGCAAAAAAAGACAGCATTACTTATCAGACTTCGTCTGGCCTGGAAGTGCTGCTCAAAGATAAACTAACCTGGTCGGTTGCTACAGAAGTTGGAGCGGTTGCACAAATTCAAGTGGATAAAAAAAAGATTAAAATCCCCATATCAGAAATTGATGTCGACATAGAAAATCGATTCATTTCAAGCTTTCAGGCATCAAATATTTGTGGACTTGTTAAAGGAACGGAACATCCAGATTCCATCATTATGATTACAGCCCATTATGATCATTTAGGAGGAATGGGCAACCAAACCTATTTTCCTGGCGCAAATGACAATGCTGCAGGGGTGGCTACGCTATTAAGTTTAGCAAAATATTATGCTAAAAATCCTCAGCCTTATTCTATCGGCTTCATCTGTTTTGCGGCAGAAGAAGCAGGTTTATTGGGATCCAGATTTTACGTAGAAAATCCGCTTTTACCGCTAACTAACATTAAGTTTTTAATCAACTTAGATTTAGTAGGAACTGGTTCCGCTGGCATGACAGTGGTAAATGCATCTGTTTATCCAAAAGCCTTTACCTTATTAAATGATATTAATCAGGAACATCAGTATATTTCTAAAATCAATTCCAGAGGAAAAGCTGCGAACAGCGACCATTATTTCTTTACAGAAGCGGGCGTACATGCCTTTTTTATTTACACCCAGGGAGGCCCTCCGGCTTATCATGATGTTTTTGATCAGGCCATGAACTTGCCTTTAACGGAATACAACGATCTCTTTAAATTGATTAACGGGTTCATCAATAAAATCCAACACTAGTTCTGTTCACTTAATCTTACTAAATACTGATCCTCGCCATCATCAAAAATAACTTCACAATTCCATCCAGTTTCTTCAGCCAAAACTTTGATGGTATTTTCATCAACATAAATCCAGTTAAACCAGTTTCCTTTTTCGCCTTTATATTCGTACCGATAAGAAACCTCACCATAGTACTGATTCTGAGGTTTTGGCATATCCTCATACAGATAGGAAATATCGGAGGAATCGAAAATCACCTGGCCACCAGGATGAATCAAGCTTTTTAGTTTCACGAGGAAATCTTTAAAACCTGCTAAAGTTCCGGTTAAACCAATGCCATTCATTAGCATTAAAATAGTATCAAATTTCTCCTGATAAGAAAAAATATCCTGGACCAAAGCTTTTTTAACGCCGCGATTTTTCATGATCGTAACGGCGTCTTCCGAAATATCTATAGCGGTTACATCAATATTAAAAGCTTGCAAAAGTAAGGCATGGCTGCCAACACCAGCACCAACATCGAGCACCTTACCTTCGCACATTTTTAAGGCCTGAAGTTCTAAAACAGGCATATCTTCATCATCCCTGAAAAAAAAATCTAATGGCATTTCTTCTGGTTCGCCATAAGAATTATGTAACCAAAGGGTATCGGCTTCGCCGTTTTTATAAATATCAGTAAGCGCTTTACCAAAAACATCCATGCGGTAAAGATAAGGATTAAGAACAAGGATAAAAGAACAAGGATTAAGGTTTAGAGCTTGGCCTAAACCTCAACCTCAACTATATTATAATTCAAATTCCTGATGATATTCTGGAATAGCAACATGCTTAAAACCATGATCTTTCAATCGCGTAGCAAAATTTTGCTGGACTTCATATTCTCCATGAACTAAAAACAATTGCTTTACCTTAGCAGGATCCTGACAAGACAAAAAATTAAGTAAGTCTTCATAATCACCATGTGCACTCATGGATTTAATAGATTGAACTTCAGCTTTTACATCATACTCATCACGGAAAATTTCTACTATTTTTTTACCTGCAATAAGCTGGCCACCAAGCGAATTGGGCTCGCAATAGCCAACCATCAAAATGGTGTTCTTCTGGTTGCTGATGTTATTTCTGATGTGGTGTTTAACCCGGCCTGAATCTGCCATACCAGAAGCTGAAATGATAACACATGGACGGGGATCCTCATTTAGTTTCTTGGATTCTTCTACACTTTCTATAAAACGCAGACCTTTGAATCCAAAAATATCATGATCCACTTTCATGATTTCTTTTACCCCATTGTTATATACTTCCGGATGGTTACGCAATACTTCTGTAGCTTGTGATGAAAGTGGACTATCTACATAGTAGGGTACATCGGGCAATTTACCTTTCAGTTCCAAACCATTAAGTGCAAAAAGTAATTCCTGCGTTCGCCCAACCGCAAATGCCGGAATAATTACTTTTCCTTTCTTAATGTTACAAGTTTTATTGATAATTTCCAACAGCATATTTTCAATGGGTTCCAAATCCTTATGCAATGAATCGCCATAAGTAGATTCCATTAAGATATAGTCTGCCTGTTGAAATTGCCTCGGGCTTTTCAATAGCAAATCACCATAACGCCCAACATCACCAGAAAAAGTGATTTGTGTGGTTTTATCCTCTTCGATTATGCTTAAATGAACGGCAGCACTGCCTAAAATATGCCCTGCATCAGTCAGTTTTAATCTGATGTTTTCATCAATTTCATAATCTTCTTCGTACTCTACAACCTTCATCAGGCTCAAGGTTTTAACCACATCATCGTCAGTATAAAGGGGCTCTTCAACCTCTTCATTTTCACGTAAATGACGGTTAGAAAATTCTGCATCCTGAATCTGAATTTTTGCAGAATCCATCATTAAAATTCTGGCTAAATCCATTGTTGCAGGCGTACAAAAAATCTTTCCTTCAAAACCGTCAGCAACAAGTTTTGGCAACAAGCCACAATGATCTATATGTGCATGAGATAAGATAAGGTAAGTAACTTTTTTAGGGTCGAAGCCGAAGTAGTCATTCAGCTTATCTGTAACCCTTCCCATCCCCTGGAAAAGACCGCAGTCGAGTAATATTTGGGTATGATTTTTTAATGTAATAAGGTGTTTACTTCCCGTAACTGTGCGGGCTGCACCATGAAAAGCAATCTTCATTAGATGGTTAGAATTTATATAATATAAAAAATGCCGGCGCTTACCGGCATTTCTAATTTTTTTAAGCGTGAACTTCTGATATTTTATCTTTAACTCTTTCTGCAACACCTGTAGCTTTCTCTGCTAAGCCCGAAGCTTTATCGCTTAAGCTTGCTAGTTTATCTTTGGAAGCATCTAGTAAATCAGCGAAGAAATCAGATACTTTATTTTTCAAGTCGCTATTGGAATCTGATGATAATGCTAATGCGATAGTAGCTCCTAATGCTGCTCCGGCTAAAACGCCAACTATAATTTTTGTTTCTTTTTTCATGATCTTTAGTTTAATAATTAAACACATTAGTGCTTAAGGTGTTTTAATTTTTATAACAAAAACCAATCCACATTTTTTTGATTATTAATCTTAATCTATATTGATAATTTTAAAACTCAGAAAACTTTAAAAATTAAAAGAAATAAAAAAATCCCGACCAAGCCGGGATTTTAATTTTATCCTCTACCACCTCTTGATGGCCTGCCTTCACCACCACTACGTTGTTGCGGAGCAGATTCGGTTCTTCTTTGTTCCTGACGTTGCTGCATTTGCTCATTACGCTGTGCTCTTTGCTGTTCCGCTTGCTGACTACGTTGTTGCTGCATCTGCTCATTGCGTTGCGCTCTTTGCTGTTCCGCTTGCTGACTACGTTGTTGCTGCATCTGCTCATTGCGTTGCGCTCTTTGCTGTTCTACTTGCTGATTACGCTGTTGCTGCATCTGCTCGTTGCGTTGCGCTCTTTGCTGTTCTGCTTGCTGACTACGTTGCTGTTGCATCTGCTCGTTGCGTTGTGCTCTTTGCTGTTCTGCTTGCTGATTACGTTGCTGCTGCATCTGCTCGTTGCGTTGCGCTCTTTGCTGTTCCGCTTGCTGACCACGTTGCTGCTGCATCTGCTCGTTGCGTTGCGCTCTTTGCTGTTCCGCTTGCTGACCACGTTGCTGCTGCATCTGCTCGTTGCGTTGTGCTCTTTGCTGTTCCGCTTGCTGATTTTGACCCCGGTTGTCAATTCCATTCCGTTGATCAAAACCATTTGTATTGCCACGGCTTGCTCTGCCGTTGCTATTGCGGTCGTAAGCTTCGCCTTTATTACCTGGCTGATTATTTTCTCTTCCTGGATTAGCGTCACCACCACGATTTATCTGTCCGCGATTATTATCATTTCTTGATCCGAAGCGATTATCATTATTACCGTTTCTTTGATCGTTGTTATTTCGTTGATCACGGCCGGTATAACCTTCACTTCTTCCACCCCGGCCTATACCTGCATTTCCCTGTTCAAATTTTCTTGGTGCAGCATTGCGATTGTCTGCATTGCGCTCTGGTCTCGGTCTGTAAATCGAAACCTCCCTGCCACCAACTCTGCTTGCACCAGGCCTGTTACTTTGATCAAAACGATAAACAGTTACATTTCTGTTAGTAGCCCGCCTGATATCTTCCATCCTTGGTCCGCCATAATAACTTCTTTTGTTGTACACATAAGTATTATTAATAATAGTGGTATTACGGATGTATACATTGTTCCTTCCGTAATCATACCTTGGAAATACGTTCAGGTAAATGTTTCGCTGTGGAATAAAGTTCCAGCAAAATTCAGGTACCGAGTAACGGCGTCCGAAACTTAAATTAATACTTATTGCTGGCGCCATTGGTGCCCAACCGTAATAACCATCTCCGCTTCTCCAATCAACCCAGGCCGGTCCCCACGTAGTATCCGGCAACCAGATCCATTGGCGATAGCTATTGATTACCCAACGACCATAGTGAAAAGGCGCCCAACCCCAATCGTAATTCGACACCCAGGTATTTCCATATTCTGTCATTGCCCATCTTCCATTTGAATAATATGGGCGAAATTCATTTTGATCTACATCAGGACGCCAAACGTAACCATACTGTGGATCTTGAATCCAGGTTCCGTAAGGAGATAACTCATCATAAAAGGTTTGCATGGAAATATTTCCTGTGCTGTAACCATCATCCTGATAGTCGTTTTGATAGTCTTGTGCCCTGACTAAGGTGGTGGTTCCGGCAAGGAGCCCAAAAAGCCCCAGCACAATTGCCGATTTTTTCAGTGTTTTCATTTGTGTGTTTATTTAATAACCTAATTTGTGTGTATCAATTAGAGAACCAAAACCAAATAAAGTTTAATATGCATGCATAGTTTTTTGGTTTTCTGCTAAATATTGCCCTGCAAGGCATATTTAACGCTATATTAACGTTTTGGAACAGATTTAATTGTGCTGAAAATAAGTCATTTAGAAATAAAATTTGCTACACATCTGAATACAAAAAAGATTATATGGAAGTATTGCGAAACTTTAAAACATAAGTTTTGTTTATTGTGACTATTTTTGCAATATGCAAAACGGCACACTATATCTTATACCTGTTCCTCTGGCAGAGGAAGCAGCACACAAAACTTTTACACCCTATCTGGTCGATACCATCAACCAGATTGATACTTACATTGTAGAAAATAGTAAAACTGCCCGTCGCTTTTTAAAAGAAGCCGGATTAAAAACACCTCAGAAAGATTTAATTGTTCACGATTATGGGAAACATAACCGCGATAACTTAGGTCAGTTTTTTAATGAACTTAAGGCTGGAAAAGATGTAGGCCTGATGAGCGAAGCAGGCTGTCCGGGAGTTGCAGATCCGGGAGCAGATATCGTAGCTGAAGCACATAAACGTGGTATTAAAGTAGTTCCTTTGGTAGGCCCAAGTTCTATCTTGCTGGCTTTAATGGCATCTGGTTTCAATGGCCAAAGTTTTGCTTTTTGGGGATATTTGCCTATTGATAAAGAACAAAGAGCAAAGCGTATTAAAGATTTGGAATTATCTGCCAGTCGCTACAAACAGACCCAGATATTTATTGAAACGCCGTTTCGCAATAACCAGCTTTTTGAGGAGGTATTAAAAAGCTGTAAGACCAATACGCAAATCTGCGTAGCCAGTAATCTGACTTCGGAAGAGGAGTATATTAAGACACAAAATGTGAATAATTGGCGCAAGGAAGAAATAGATTTGCATAAAAAGCCAACAATATTTTTGATGGCTTAACCCGTTCAGAATACACTTTATTTTTAAAAAAGCTTTGACAACTATTAATTGCACATTTGCAAACACCAGTTGTCAAGGCTGTGTTTTCCTTTCACTATTTTAAATAGCTTTGACAACTGTTTAATGGCTATCGAGTTACTAAAGTTGTAAAAGCGCTTAACTTGATGCAATTGAAGGCTTACAAACCAATTAGTTTAGGCAGTTAGCAACCCAAAATAACTGCATTCACTTCGCTAATTAAACTGGATTGAAGCGATATCCTTTTTTGTGTTCGATTTATCAATTTCCTGAGAACTTTCACAAAAAAGATTTAGCGGAAAGCCAGTCTATCCTTACATCAATACTTCTGCCTTTGCTTTTCGAAAAAAAAATAATGATAGAGAAATTTTACTCACATTTTTCGGTGGAAAACTTGATTTCAAAAAAAACAAAATTCCACAAATCCTGATTAGCTTTGCGCTCCTGAAATAGAAAAAAACTTATGCTTACTCATCATAAAATCATTGCAGCAGAATTAAAAATTGCTGAAAAACAAGTAACCGCAACCGTTAATTTGTTAGACGAAGGCGCAACAGTTCCTTTCATTTCCCGTTACCGGAAAGAGTTAACAGGAAGTTTAGATGAAGTGGAGGTGGCCGCCATCAGAGACCGTGTTTTGCAATTACGTGATTTGGATAAACGACGGGAAGCCATTTTGAAATCGATGACCGATTTAGGCAAACTAACACCTGAATTGGAAAAACAGATTAATGAGGCTGAAACGATTTCACTTTTAGAAGACATTTATCTTCCGTATAAACCAAAGCGCAAAACCCGTGCTTCGGTAGCGAAAGAAAAGGGATTGGAGCCTTTAGCCTTGAAAATTTTTGATCAGCAGAATTTTGACTTAGAAGCAGAAGCTAATCCATTTATTGATACTGAAAAAGGCGTAAATTCATTAGATGAGGCTTTAGCAGGAGCAAGAGATATTATGGCTGAAATGATTTCTGAAAATGCAGAAGTTCGCACTAAAATGCGCACCTACTTTCAGGAAAAAGCGGTTTTTAAATCAGAAGTGATTAAGGGAAAGGAAGAGGAAGGCATTAAATATAAAGATTACTTTGAATGGAGTGAGCCTGTTAAAACTGCAGCTTCGCACCGTGTATTAGCCATGCGTAGAGGCGAAAAAGAATTAATATTACGTTTAGATGCGCTTCCGCCGGCCGAAGATGCCCTAACCATTTTAGAAAATCAATTTATAACCGCTAACAATGCTGCTTCTAAACAAGTTAAACAAGCTTTGGAAGATGGTTACAAGCGTTTGCTGGAGCCGGCAATGGAAACAGAACTTCGGGTGCTGACTAAACAAAAAGCCGATGAAGAAGCGATTCGTGTTTTTGCCGAAAATGCCCGCCAGCTATTATTGGCAGCACCAATGGGGCAGAAGAATGTATTGGCCATCGACCCTGGTTTCCGTACGGGATGTAAGGTTGTTTGCTTAGATAAGCAGGGTCAGCTTTTAGAAAATACAGCAATTTATCCGCATACAGGCCAGGGCAATGTTAAAAATGCAGCAGTTACGATTGAGCAACTTTGCGAAAAACATGCTATTGAAGCCATTGCCATTGGGAACGGCACGGCTGGTAGGGAAACGGAATCATTTATCCGCGGGTTGAACTTGCCTAACGTGGCCATTGTGATGGTTAATGAAAGCGGTGCTTCTATTTACTCAGCTTCGGAAGTGGCGAGAACCGAATTTCCAACACAAGATATTACCGTTCGCGGTGCGGTTTCCATTGGGCGCAGGCTTATGGATCCACTAGCTGAATTGGTGAAAATAGATCCAAAATCAATTGGTGTAGGACAGTATCAGCATGATGTTGACCAGAATAAGTTACAAGCCAGTTTGGATGACACGGTGATAAGTGCCGTAAATGCGGTTGGTGTAGAATTGAATACGGCTTCTAAGCAAATTTTGGCTTACGTTTCTGGCCTTGGTCCAACTCTGGCGCAAAATATTGTCGATTATAGAAATGCAAACGGTGCTTTTAAAAACCGGGCCAGCCTTAAAAAAGTGCCTCGTTTAGGCGATAAAGCTTATGAGCAGGCCGCAGGTTTTTTACGCATTCGCCATGCTGAAAATGTTCTGGATACGAGTGGGGTTCATCCGGAACGCTATGCCCTGGTAGATAAGATGGCTAAAGATTTAGGCACAACGGTTTCAGACTTAATAAAGGATACGCAGTTGCAAAAGCAAATTAAGCCACAGCAATATGTTACCGATGAAATTGGTTTACCTACCTTAAATGATATTTTAAAAGAGCTTGCCAAACCGGGCCGCGACCCACGTGAAGCTTTTGAAGCTTTTAGTTTTACCGATGGTGTAAATGAAATTGCTGATTTAAAAACAGGCATGAAATTACCTGGAATTGTAACCAACATTACCAACTTTGGTGCCTTTGTAGATATAGGCGTACACCAGGATGGTTTAGTACACACCAGTCAGTTGGCCAATCGTTTCGTTGCCAATCCAAATGACATTGTGAAAGTACATCAGAAAGTAGAGGTTACGGTAATGGAAGTTGATGTTGCCCGCAAAAGGATTTCTTTATCGATGAAAACGGAAGAAAGCAGAAAACCTGCAGGAGCGAAGAATAAGGAACAAGGAGTAAAGGGCAAAGAACAAGGAGTAAGGAATAAAGATCAGGGAAGTAAAAATTTTACACCAAAACCTAAACAGGAGAAAAAAGATGCAGATGGTGATTTGCAGGAGAAATTAGCAAAGCTGAAAGGTATGTTTAAATAGCGCTTGTTTATATCGTCATTTCGACTGGAGCGAAGCGGAATGGAGAAATCTTTGGATTTTGTATCTCTTGAAGATTTCTCCACTACGGCTGAAATGACGAATTTTTCCCTCATCACATTTATAATCCGGCAAACTTATCCCGATGCTCCAATCTCATTTTCGGTAAACTGTCAGGATAATTGTTTTGTATAAAAGTAATCATCGCTTCCCGCACATGGCAACGTAAATCGAACGCTCGTGATGAATTGGAGGCGCTCATTAAAAATCGGATTTCAATCGAGCCATCCTTATTGGTATCGGTAACCTGCACCACATTAACCCTTTTATCCCAAAGGGGATTGTCATTTAAAAGCCTGGTTAATTCTTGTCGCAACGGCTCAATTGGAATGGTATAATCCATATACAAAAAAACAGTTCCGAGTAGATCAGCAGATACCCTTGTCCAGTTTTGAAAGGGCTTTTCGATAAAATAAGTAATGGGCAAAATCAATCTTCGCTGATCCCAAATGCTTACTACCACATAAGTTAATGTAATTTCTTCCACTCTTCCCCATTCGCCTTCCACAATTAAAACATCATCAATTCTAATGGGTTGAGTAAAGGCGATTTGAAAACCAGCTAACAAATTCCCAAGAGATTTTTGGGCGGCAAAGCCGATGATAATCCCACCAATACCTACACCGGTTAATAAACCGGCACCAATTTTACGCATACTTTCAAAGCTCAATAAAATAATGGCGGCAGTAATGATAATAATTAATGATACTATAAATTTCCTGACAAACTGAAGCTGCGTTCTGATTTTTCTTTCCTTTAAATTGTTCTCTTTATTGAGGTCATATTTGAGGTAAAAAAAATCTTCGAGCACATTAATCAACCGAACCAGAATTAAAGCGAATGTGGCGGTGAGGGCAATTTCTAAAGCCTTATCCAACGGGATGCGAACCGAAGCCGGCATGACCATAAAATCAAGTGAAAAATTCAACAGCAGCAAGGGTATAAAGAAAGCTACTGGCCGTTTCAAATGTTTGATAGTAGACTTAATTACGATGAAATCCCACCAGCGAGATACCAGGATAAAGGTTTTATGAATGATAAATCGGATTACAATACCAACCAGAATGGCAATAACTCCAATGAGGAGATTTTTGAAAAAAATAGGGATAGGGTAACCAAAAAAATGGTCGAAGTACTGCATAAACTAAATTTGTTGGTTAAATATTGAAGAATACTCGTTCAATTAACAACAACGTTTATGGTTTGTTTTTTGTTAAGGAAAATAGCTGACGTGACAGCGCCTGGAAGACAATGTCACGTTAAGCTTATCGAAACGAAAAAAAAGATCTTCGCCAAGTTTTCCCGATTTTTCGGTAAGCTCAACTAATATCAGTACTGTTAAATCTGCGCCACAAATTCCTGCATGGCTTTTCCCGGATAATCAGTTTTCATAAAGTTCTCACCAATTAAAAACCCATTAAACCCTGCTGATTTTAAATCTTGAATAATTTTAGGATCGCTGATTGCACTTTCTGAAATCTTTAAAAATTCATTCGGAATTTTATTCACCAAATCAAACGAAGTTTGAATATTAACAGTAAAGTCACCTAAATTCCTATTATTAACCCCAATGGCATCTAAATTTGGCGAAATGCTCCTTTCCAGTTCTTCTAAATTATGAACTTCCAACAGAACATTCAAACCTAGTTCATAAGCAAATTTTGCAAATTCATGAATCTGTTTAGGCGTAAGAATGGAGGCAATCAATAAAATAATATCAGCGCCCCAGGCCTTTGCCTGCAGAATTTGATATTCATCAATTATAAAATCCTTTCGTAAAACCGGAATTTCATTGGCCGCTCTGGCAGCCAGTAAATCCTCCATTTTGCCGCCAAAAAAATCAACATCTGTTAAAACGGAAAGTGCCGAGGCACCAGCCTGATTATACGCTTGGGTAACTTCGGCTACATCTGCAACGCCGTTAATCAAACCTTTACTTGGCGATCTTCGCTTAAACTCAGCAATAATTCCTGTGCGATCTTCAGCTAATAGAAATTCTTTAAAAGAATAGGGCGTACGTTTAAAATGATCAGCCTTTTCTAAATCTTGTATAGAAATCAGTCGCTTTGCATCAGCAACTTCTTCTTTTTTTCGTAATACGATTTTATCTAAAATATTCATATAATTCATTTGTCGTCATTGCTTCGAACCTCGCAATGACGGATTCAACTAAGACGTCAGCCAATTTTCCATCATCTGCTTTCCGTGTTCGGTTAACACACTTTCTGGGTGAAACTGAACGCCACGAACATCTAAACTTTCATGTCTAAGCGCCATTATTTCACTTTTATGATCTCTGGCTGTAATCCTTAAACATGATGGAAAATTCTCTTTACTCACAACCCAACTGTGGTATCGCCCAACATTAATCGTTTGGGGGCATTCCCAGAATAAAGGTTCATCGCCATCCACTACGGTAACAGGTGTTGCAATTCCGTGCATCGGTCGACCCAAATTTAATAAGGTTCCCCCAAAAGCTTCTGCAATTGCCTGCTGCCCCAAACACACCCCAAAAATACTTTTTGTTGGTGCATAAGTTTTAATCACATCTAACAATAAACCCGCCTCTTCAGGAATCCCTGGTCCAGGTGAAAGTAGAATTTTATCATATTGTGCCACATCAGCAAGGTCGAATTTATCATTACGCCATACCACCGCTTCATAACCCACTTCATTAATCAAATGCACCAGGTTATAGGTGAAACTATCGTAATTATCAATTACCAGAACCGTCTTTTTATCTATATTTTCCATCGCAATCACTTCTTAATACTAAATGCTTTCTGCCATTTGCAATGCCTTACGCAAAGCGGCAATTTTATTATTTACTTCCTGCATTTCCATTTCCGGAACAGAATCGGCTACAATTCCTGCACCTGCACGATAATGCAACTCATTGTTTTTACTCATGAAGGTCCGAATCATAATGGCATGATTGAAATCTTCGTTAAAACCCATAAAACCAATCGCACCTGCATAAAAATTCCGACCAAGTTTTTCATTTTCATCAATCAGTTGCATGGCCTTATATTTTGGTGCACCACTTAACGTTCCTGCCGGATAAGTATCTGCAACGACTTTAAAGGCGCTAACATCTTCCTGCAAATGCCCACTCACTTTACTTACCAGGTGAATCAAATGCGAATAATATTGCACCTCTTTAAAAGATTTAACCTCTACACGGTTGCAATGCCTGCTTAAATCGTTTCTGGCCAAATCTACCAGCATCACGTGTTCAGCACTTTCCTTCGGGTCTTGTTCCAGTTTGCGAGCCTGCTCCGCATCTTCTATATCATTTCCACTGCGTTTAAAAGTTCCGGCGATTGGAAAAATGTTCGCTGCATTATTTTTAATGGTAATCTGTGCCTCCGGCGATGATCCAAAAAGCTTAAAGTCTCCGTAATCGAAATAAAATAAATATGGAGAAGGATTAATCGAACGAAGGCAACGGTAAACATTAAATTCATCACCTGAGAAAGCTTGCTTAAATGCTCTTGAAGGAACAATTTGAAATACATCACCACGGTAAATGTGTTTTTGCAATTTCGCTACCAGATCCATGAAACCCTGATCGGTTAAATTGGAAGTTTCCTCCCCACGAAGTTGAAATTTATATTCAGGATAGTTTTTGTTCTGAATGAGGTATTCCATTTTCTCTAAACCGCCTTCTTCCTCCCCATCAAAAGTATTTTTAAAAAGCGTAATTTCATTCTTGAAATGATCGATAGCGATAATATAACGATACAAATGGTATTGCATTTCCGGAATTTCTTCTCCTTCTGGCGTTTCTGAAATAAATTTAATATCCTCAAAATGCTGTACGGCATTCCAGGTAAAATATCCAAATAAGCCACTTGAAATGAATTTAATTTCCGGCAGTTCAGTTGCCTTGAACTGATCTTTAAATTCGGTTATCTCTTCAATCAGATTTTTACTTTCCTTGATCTCCACCGCTCCATCAGGAAAATAAGTTTCTAAACGATTTCCTTTCAAGATAATTCCGGCTACTGGCTCAGCACAAACAAAACTCATCGAATTTTCTCGGCTGTGATAATCTGAACTTTCTAATAAAATGCTATTGGGATAAATATCTCGTAAGCGTAAATAAATACTTACCGGTGTAGTTGTATCGGCAAGTAACTTTTTATAGGTGGTATTTATTGTGTACATTTTCTTTCTATATGTAAGTTGTCATTGCGAGGTACGAAGCAATGACGGAATTATTTTAAAAAAACAAAAGCCCGGCGTGTGGTTCTACGCCGGGCTTTAATGGTTCATTTAGGTTTAGGTTGATAAACTATATTTTTCTCATACGCAGCCAGCGCAATCCGTTTTCGAATTACTTTGCCAAAGCCATGTATGTATATTGCTGATCATGAGCAACAAAAATATAAAGAATTTTAAAAAATCAAAATTTTAGGGAAAAACTTATGATAAAAAGCAATACAATTTGCTGTCAAACTGGATTAAACCGTTTCTTCTTGTTGATAAAATTTAAATTTAGAAATCAGTTTTTTATCAAAAGCTCATCTTGTACCCTATTGAGTACCTGATTTTTAAGAGATCCCAAAAAATGATCTTCCGGGAACACTTTTCGTCATCATAAAAATGGAACCCACAATAATAATCAGGCCCAGGCCAAAGAAAATAGCAATGGTACGGTGTTTTACAACGGCATCAGCCACTTTTTTCGATTTTGAGTTTCCAATAGTGATTAAAATAATGGCAACAATCATCATACTAATATGTTCCATTTTAAAATAGCGAACTGCTGGCGCTCCGGCACTACTCAATTTGTACCATCCCTCGCTAAAGTAAAGTACTAACCCAATTAAAAGCTGTATGTGTGCGCTAATTAATGTGAAAACATTTAATTTCCTATCTCCTTCGGTATAGTTTTTTTTACCTAACCAGCCCGATAATGCTTTAACAACAGCAATAATCAGTAAAAGAAAAACCACGTAGCGCCATCCAGAGTGTGCGCTTTTTAAAATATCATTCATATTATTAATTTCTATGCTTCAAAAGTAGACATTAATTGTAAAAAATAGGATATTCAATGCTACCAACACTAATTTATATTAGTTTTAAACAAAATAAACCCCTAAACTAATCATGAAGAAAATTTTACTCGCAATTGCGATGGTATTTTCTACTACAATCATGTTTGCACAACAAACTACTTTTCCGGTAAATGGCTCTTTCGACACCCGACCAGGAATGTTTGCTTTTACAAACGCCACCATTGTAGTAAATGCCAATCAAACCTTAACAAATGCTACATTACTAATCAAAGGACAAACCATTCAGGCTGTAGGCACTGGTGTGGCTGTGCCTAAAGGATATGTGATAGTTGATTTGAAAGGAAAATTTATTTATCCCTCTTTAATAGATGCTTTTTCGAATTACGGAATTTCTGAAGTACCTGCACAAGCCCGTGGCTTCGGCGGACAACGCCAATCTATTTTTGTTTCTACAAAAAAAGGTGCTTACGGCTGGAACGAAGCCATTAGACCAGAAACTTATGTAAAAAATATATTTTCTGTTGATACTAAAAAAGCTGATGAATTGCGTAAAGTAGGTTTTGGCAGTGTGAATGTAATCAGTCGAGATGGTATTGCCCGTGGCGTTTCTAGCGCTGTAACTTTAAATGAAGGCGCAGATAACAGCGTGATCCTGAAAGACCAAACGGCAGCGAATTACTCTTTTAATAAGGGTTCTTCTGCTAACGATTATCCAACTTCTTTAATGGGATCCATCGCGTTATTGCGCCAAACCTATTACGATGCACAATGGTATGGCAAACAAAAAGATGAATACAACATTTCATTGGATGAGTTTGGAAAACAGCAAACCATTCCTCAAATTTTTGAAGTAGATGGCTGGCAAAATGTACTTCGTGCTGATAAAATTGGAAAAGAGTTTGGCAAAAAATTCATTATTAAATCGGGCGGAGATGAGTACCAACGCATTAAAGAAGTAAAGGCAACAGGCGCTAGTTTAATTATTCCATTGTCGTTTCCGAAAGCTTATGATGTAGAAGATCCGGCAGAAGCCAGAAATGTAACTTTAGCACAAATGAAAGGCTGGGAATTGGCGCCAACCAATCCTGCGGTTTTAGAAAAAGCAGGTGTTAATTTTGCACTAACCGCTTTTGGTTTAGAAAATACACGTGATTTCTGGACAAACATCCGCACTGCGATAGAAAATGGATTAACGGAGAAACAGGCACTTTTATCGGTTACAACAATTCCAGCTAATCTGCTTGGCATTAGCGATAAAGTTGGTTCTTTAGAAAAGGGAAAAGTGGCGAACTTTTTAATTTCTTCAGATAATCTGTTCAAAAACGGAAACATTATTTTCGAAAACTGGGTTCAGGGCAAACGCTTCATTGTGAATAAAATGGATGTTAGCGATGTAAGAGGAAATTATAATTTAAATGTTGATGGAGTAGGCGCTTTAACTTTAAAAATAACAGGAAGCGGAGGTGGCTCAATGGCAGCTATTGAAAGAACCGGTACCGATAGCCTGAAAACTACAGCAACATTTACCCGAAACGGTGATTGGGTGAGCATCAATTTCAATTTGAAGAAAAATCCTAAAGGTGATGTTCGTTTAAGCGGATACATTACTTCTGCAAACCCGATTACCATCAAAGGCGAATCGGCATTGTCAGATGGTTCTGAAGGCAAATTCACCGCAACTTTTAAAGAAGTGGCTAAAGAAATGCAGAAAAAAGAAGAACCAAAGCCTTCGCTAGCGATAGGTTCTCTAATTTATCCGTTTACAGCATTTGGTTCGGCCGAATTGCCAAAGGCCGAAACGGTTTTAATTAAAAATGGTACAGTCTGGACCAATGAAAAAGAGGGTATTTTGAAAAATGCCGATGTCCTTTTAGAAAATGGAAAGATTAAAGCAGTTGGCAAAAATATTTCTGCAGGTGGAGCGAAAGTGATTGATGCAACCGGTAAACATATTACTGCAGGTATCATCGATGAGCATTCGCACATTGCTGGTGCTGGTGGTATTAACGAAGGTGCGCAATCGGTATCAGCCGAAGTTCGCATTGCAGATATCATTAATTCTGAGGATGTAAACATTTATCGCCAGTTGGCTGGTGGTGTAACTACATCGCATATTTTACACGGTTCGGCAAATCCAGTTGGGGGACAATCGCAATTGATTAAACTTAGATGGGGTAAATCGCCTGAAGAATTAAAATTCGCTGGTGCCGACGGGTTCATTAAATTCGCTTTAGGTGAAAACGTGAAGCAAAGTAATTTTGGTACCGGTGCCCGTTTTCCGGTTACACGTATGGGCGTGGAGCAAACTTTTGTTGATGAATTTACCCGTGCTAAAGAATACGAAAAAGCAATGAAGGTTAAAGGCAACAGCGTTCGTAGAGATTTGGAATTAGATGCCATTGTAGAAATCCTGAACAACAAACGCTTTATCACTTGTCATTCTTATGTGCAGAGCGAAATTAACATGTTAATTCATGTAGCTGATAGCTTAGGATTTAAAATCAACACTTTCACGCATATTTTGGAAGGTTATAAAGTAGCTGATAAAATGAAAGCACATGGTATTGCAGGTTCTACCTTCTCTGATTGGTGGGCTTATAAAAATGAGGTGGCTGAAGCTATTCCATACAATGGAAAAATTATGCACAATGTGGGTGTAACGACTGCTTTTAACTCTGACGACGCGGAAATGGCCCGTCACTTGAATCAAGAAGCTGGAAAATCGGTTTTATACGGTAATGTTCCAGAGGAAGATGCCTTAAAATTCGTGACTTTAAATCCTGCCCGAATGCTTCACATTGATGATAAAGTAGGTAGTTTAAAACCTGGTAAAGATGCCGATATTGTAATCTGGACAGCAAATCCGCTTTCGATTTATGCTAAAGCAGAAAAAACGTTTGTTGATGGAATTGCTTATTGGGATATGGAGAAAGATGCTCAAGTCATCAAAACTCAACAAACAGAGAAAGCCCGTTTAATCCAAAAAATGTTGGAAAGCAAAAGTAAAGGCGGTAGAATGCAACGCCCAATGGCTGATGCGCCACGTTTGTACAATTGCGAAACTTTAGAAAATTATTCAGCAGAATTAACCGAGAAAGAACATGCATACTAACATGAAGAGATATTTAATGAGTCTGGCTTTTTCGGCAACAAGCCTGATGTGTTTTGCCCAGGCAAACATTTCGCCAGCTAAAAAACAAAGTAAAACCATTGCCATCACTGGCGCTACTGTGCACGTAGGTAATGGAACTGTGATCGAAAATGGAACCATCATTTTCAGCAACGGGAAAATTATTTCGGTTACTGCAAATGGTCAGGTTCCAGCTGATGATGTTAGTAGCATAGTAGCCATTGGAAAACACATTTATCCAGGTTTTATCGCTGCGACAACCAATTTAGGTTTAGCAGAAACTGAATCCATTAAAGCAACTTTGGATTATCAGGAGATTGGTGATTTTAATTCGCACATTCGCTCTATTGTTGCCTACAATACAGATTCGAAAGTTCCTGCAACATTACGTAGCAATGGTATTTTAATGGCACAACCAACACCACAAGGTGGAACCGTTTCCGGGAGTTCATCAGTTGTACAATTGGATGCGTGGAACTGGGAAGATGCAGCAGTTAAAACAGATGATGCCATGCACATGAGTTGGCCGGTTACTCCACGGTTTAGGGGCGGCTTTGGTAGTTTCGGTCGCCCGCAGGTGTCTCCTGAAGCTTTGTCTGAAAGAACTCAAGCGGCAGTTGCCCAATTAACTTCTTTCTTTACAGAAGCAAAAGCTTACTCAGAAATGGTTAAACCCGAAGTAATTAACAATCGCTTTGATGCAATGAAGAAGGTTTTCTCTGGCGAGGAAAAATTGTTCATCTCTGCTGATAGTCAGAAAGATATCGTAGCTGCTGTAAACTTTGCCAAGAAATTCAGCATCACACCTGTAATTACCGGCGCTGATGAAGCTTACCTGATCATCGATTTCTTAAAAGAAAACAATGTTAGTTTGGTAATTAAACAGCCGCATGCTTTGCCAAATAATAATGATGACGATGTTAATATGCCTTATAAAAATGCAGCAGTTTTAGCCAACGCAGGTTTAAATGTAGTACTTAGTATTGATGGCTACTGGCAACAACGCAATCTGCCATTTATGGCGGGAACAGCGAGTGCCTGGGGCTTGGATAAAGAAAAGGCTTTATCTACCATCACATTAAATGCCGCTAAAGTAATGGGAGTTGATAAAACGGTCGGAAGCATCGAAGTTGGTAAAGATGCCACTTTCTTTATTTCTGCGGGCGATGCTTTGGATATGCGCACCAATAAAGTGGAGCAAGCATTTATCCAGGGAAGAGACATCAATCTGGATAATTTACACAAGCAGCTCGATAAAAAATTTAGCGATAAATACACAGCTGAAAAAAAATAAGCTAACATTAACTTAACAGCAGCGGTCAATATTAATTTATTGACCGCTTTTTTTATGGTATTGTTATTTAATAGCGCATCAATTAAGTGTCGGTTAGTGAGGACACCAACCGATAGAAAAAAGTTAAGGGTGTTGACCAGATCATAGGCTATATTAAGGTGGGATAAAGATGCAACCTTAATATAGCCTATCGGTTGGTGTCCACACCAACCGAAGTATTATTCACATATTGTTTCATAGACTCAAATTATCTTAACAAAGTGGTCAGTATTAATTTATTGACCGCTTTTATATGGCAGTGCTATTTAAAAGTAGATCAATTAAGTGTCGGTTGGTGAGGACACCAACCGATAGAAAAAAGTTAAGGGTGTTGATCAGATCATAGGCTATATTAAAGTGGGATAAAGATGCAACCTTAATATAGCCTATCGGTTGGTGTCCTCACCAACCGAAGTATTATTCACATATTGTTTCATAGACTCAAATTATCTTAACAAAGTGGTCAGTATTAATTTATTGACCGCTTTTATATGGCAGTGCTATTTAAAAGTAGATCAATTAAGTGTCGGTTGGTGAGGACACCAACCGATAGAAAAAAGTTAAGGGTGTTGATCAGATCATAGGCTATATTAAGGTGGGATAAAGATGCAACCTTAATATAGCCTATCGGTTGGTGTCCTCATCAAACGAAATATTATTCACATATTGTTTCATAGACTCAAATTATCTTAACAAAGTGATCAGTATTAATTTATTGACCACTTTTATATGGCACTGCTATTTAAAGTGAATCAATTAAGTGTGGGTTGGTGAGGACACCAACTGATAGAAAAAAGTTAAGGGTGTTGATCAGATCATAGGCTATATTAAGGTGGGATAAGATGCAACCTTAATATAGCCTATCGGTTGGTGTCCTCACCAACCGAAGTATTATTCACATATTGTTTCATAGACTCAAATTATCTTAACAGCAGTGGTCAGTATTAATTTATTGACCGCTTTTATATGGCAGTGCTATTTAAAAGTAGATCAATTAAGTGTGGGTTGGTGAGGACACCAACTGATAGAAAAAAGTTAAGGGTGTTGATCAGATCATAGGCTATATTAAAGTGGGATAAAGATGCAACCTTAATATAGCCTATCGGTTGGTGTCCTCACCAACCGAAATATTATTGGTATATTGTTTCATAGACTCAAATTATCTTAACAAAGTGATCAGTATTAATTTATTGACCACTTTTATATGGCACTGCTATTTAAAGTGAATCAATTAAGTGTGGGTTGGTGAGGACACCAACTGATAGAAAAAAGTTAAGGGTGTTGATCAGATCATAGGCTATATTAAAGTGGGATAAAGATGCAACCTTAATATAGCCTATCGGTTGGTGTCCTCACCAACCGAAATATTATTGGTATATTGTTTCATCGTCCCAAATTATCTTAACTAAAATTATGAATATCTTTCACAAGAGACAGGGACAAATGGATTTTAATTATCCATATTTTTACACCGATACAATTTGTAATTTTAGTCACTTACTTGCAGATGATATCTGTAAGATGATAGTGATTAGATCATTACAATATCTAACTAAGCAAAACTTGGTAGAGATTTATGGCTACGTAATCATGCCAAATCATATACATTTAATTTGGAATATCCTAAAACTAAATGGAAAAGAAAGTCCGGCTGCAAGTTTTACAAAATTCACAGCTCATCAATTTCAAAAACATCTAAGAGCAAGTTCACCAAACTTACTTGAGAAATATAGATCAGAAAAAGAAGATCGCAGCTATCATTTTTGAAAAAGAGATCCACTAGCAATCCCTTTGAGTACGGAATCTATTCTTATACAAAAATTAGATTATGTTCATAACAACCCTCTCCAAGAAAAATGGAGATTAAGTGAAACCGCCGAAGATTTCCATTGGAGCAGCGCAAGATTTTACGAGACTGGAATTGATAATTTCAACCTTCTTACCCACTTTAGGGATTAATTAATTTCGGTTGGTGAGGACACCAACCAATAGAAAAACCGATAAAATGTTTATCAATGAATACAGTGCTGATGGGAAATAGGCTAGTATAGCTTAGCAGAAGCGGCAAATATTAAGTCCAACTATCAATTGGTGTCCTCACCAACCGATAGAAAAACAAGATCAGGCATTTATCCAGGGAAGAGACATCAATCTGGATAATCTACACAAGCAGCTCGATAAAAAATTTAGCGATAAATACACAGCTGAAAAAAAATAAGCTAACATTAACTTAACAGCAGCGGTCAATATTAATTTATTGACCGCTTTTTTTATCATACCACGACTCAAAAGCAAGCAGATTATAATCTATTCATAACATAAAATCAAAACCTGTTTAACACAGCAACTACATTTTTGCATCATTAAAAATCAGAACTAATCATGATCAAAAATTTACTAGTTGCAGTGATGCTGTTATTATGCTTTGTCGGTAATTCGTCAACAGCACAAACTACACAAGCGTCAATATCCGGTAGGATTACGGATAATCAAAAGAAACCTATTCCAGGTGTTTCTGTTCAAATCAAAAACAATTCTACTGGTTTTACCACCAGAACATCAACAAATGCTCAGGGAGAATACACATTTAAAGAGCTTCCGTTAGGCGGGCCTTATACTGTTAAAGCAACCTACATCGGCTTTGCGGAGCAAAACAGAACAGGGTATATGCTAAACCAGGGTGATGCTGTAGTTGTAGCGGTTAATATGCAGGAAGATGCACAAACACTTGATGGCATTACTGTTAATGGTGCTGCTTTAAGAAATAAAGTGCAACAGTTTGGTGCTTCAACAGAAATCTCTTCAAAAACGATGAATTTACTCCCAGTTAATGGCCGTAACTTTTCAAGCTTAACCGATTTATCTCCGCTATCAGGTCCTGGAGGTATTTCAGGTCAGTTAGGTTCTTCAACCAACTTCACTATTGATGGTATGACGGCAAAAAATCCAACTTCAGCAGGGAGTACAACCAGCCGCAGTGGTGCGCCATATTCTATCTCCATAGAAAGTGTGCGTGAGTTTAAAGTTGTAACCAACCAGTACGATGTAAGTTTAGGCCGTTCAGGTGGTGGTACAATCAGTGCTGTAACTAAATCCGGAACTAATGAAATTACAGGAAGTGCATTCGCTTACAACCGAGCAGATTTTTTAGCCAGCAGTTACGACATCAGAGGAAACAAAAGAACTAATGATTTTTCAACTTATCAATATGGATTTAGCTTAGGTGGTCCGATCATTAAAGATAAATTGCATTATTTTGCAGCCTGGGACCATCAAAGAGACTCCCGCCCATTAATTATTGCTGATATTAATTCTGATGCGGATGTTGCCCGTTTCAACATTACAAATGCCACATTAAATAATTTCTTAGCTGTTGCAAGAAACAAATATGGCGTAGCTAACTCTCCGCAGTTTGGTTCATTCAATAAAAAGAGAGGTACTGATGCAGGTTTCCTTCGTTTAGACTGGCAGATTGATGATAAAAATTTATTAACCGTTAGAGATAATTATACGAATGACAGAAATCCATTAGGATTAGCTGATAATACAGCTATTAATTTTTACGAAAGTTATGGTAATGATAAAAATGTTGACAATAGCTTATTAGCGACCTTACGTTCAACCATCAGCAGTAAAGTTACCAACGAATTAAAACTGCAACATTTATACACCTACCAGGCCAGTACACAAAATGAGGAGTTAGGATTTGCCATACCAAGAGCTGTCGTTTCTAACTTACAATCTACTTCACCAACTGGTAGTTTATTAACTGCTGCTGTTCAAATTGGTGGTCATCGTTTCGGACAAGAAGGTTTTACCAACAACGTTTTACAATTGGTAGATAATTTTTACTATAACACAGATAAAATTAAATATACTTTTGGTGTCGACATCATGTACACGCATGCAAAATCTTTGTATGGGAGTGAAGTAAATGGCCGTTTTACATTTAACAGATCGGGTACAGGAGCAACTGACCCAACGGCCCTACAAAACTTTGATAATTTAATTCCAATCAGCTATTACAGAGAAGTCCCATTAGTGGCTGACCCAACAGTTGTAGGCAAATTATGGAATACTGCAATTTATGGCCAAATGCAAACTAAACTGGGTAAAGGTTTAGATTTTACAGGTGGTTTACGTTTAGATTATAGTAAATACCCAACATCACCACTGAATCAAGAATTGTTTAATGCGATCGGTGTAAGAACAGATCATAAATTAAAACAATTTTTAATTCAACCCCGTATCCAGTTCAATTGGGATGTGAATGAAAAACACACCGACTACGTTCGTCTTGGAGCAGGAATTTTTGGTTCAGATGTGAACAATTATGTAACCATTAACAATCTAACTTTCGATGGCAAGCATTTCGCCACAGTTGATGTTACAGGAACAGGCGTACCTACGCCAAACTTTATCGGTTACAGAAATGGAACCGCTACAGCACCAACTTTACCAGCGCTACAAATTCCTACCATCAATACTTACGCGGAAGACGCTAAAATTCCAGTAGTTTATAAGGCTAACCTATCATACAACAAATTAATAAATGATAGAATAAGAATAGGTATTACCGGTTATGCAACATTAGCCCGTAACAACTATATGTACATAGACAGAAACATGGTTGCCGATCCTTTCTTCAGATTATCAAACGAAGGCAACAGAGGTGTTTATGTACCTGCAAATTCAATCGCTCCTGGTAATGGAAATACAGATTGGAAAAGAGGCCGTTTAACGGATAAATTTGGTAGAGTACTGGAAATGAACAGTAAAGGTAAGGTAAATCAATTTGCTGTTGTAATAGATGGTACATGGAGATACTTTAAAGATGGCGAAATTTCAGCAAGCTTTACCTGGAATGACACCAAAGATAACACCTCTTACAATGGTAACGTGGCCAATTCAGCCACCTTATCTTTACCTGTTATTGATGACCCACGCGATTTAAGCCGAATGACTTATTCAAATGGTCAGTTTAGGAATAAAGTAGTGGTTTATGGAACCTTACCATCATTCTATGGTGTTAAAGCTGGTATCCGTTATTCGGGTATTGGTGGCACCAGATACAGCTTACTTTCGGGCGGTAATACCAATGGAGATTTCGTGGCCACAAATGATTTAGCTTATATCTTTAACAGAGCAAATACAAATGTACCTGCTGCATTGAGAACTGGCTTACAAACCTTATTAGATAATGGTGCTGCAAGCCAAAGCTTAAAAGATTATATCATAAAATACGAAGGTACATTTGCCGAGCGTAACGGTGGTATAAACAGTTTTTATGGCACATTCGATTTAAGATTAGCTTATGAGGTTAAATTTGGAAAAAAACATAAGGTAGAAATTTCTGGTGATTTATTTAACGTTGCCAACTTGTTTAAGAAAACATGGGGTACATCAGAAACTTTAAGTACACAGGCTTTATATGCGATTACAAATTTTGATGCTGCAAGTTCTAACTACAATTATCGCGTAAACAATACCGGTATTGTAAATCCTTCAGGTACACCTTGGCAGGCACAAATTGGTTTGAGATACGGATTCTAATTATTAAGCTCAATAAAATACCAAAAGGGAATGGATTTTGATCCATTCCCTTTTTTGTTGGCCTTTATTTTAAAAAGGCCTTAAAAGTAAAAAGAGCAACCTATCCAGGATTGCTCAATTAACTAACTTATTATTCATAAAAAATGCTGTTGGGGAAGGAGTCGAACCTTCAAGGGGTAGTTAGCTACAGTTCAAAAAATTAATTTGTGGTCAACCCAATAAACTGCGTTTGTCCCATTATTCCCCACCACCGAGACAAGGAGGCGTGTCTGCCAATTTCACCACCCAACATTATTAACTAAGTTATAAGTGATACGTTTTAAATCAAACTTAAAACGCTCAACTTAAAATTTTTATAACCTTAGCGCTGTAGGGGAAGGAATCGAACCTTCAAGGAGTGGTTAGCCATTGCTGGTTTTCCCATTATTCTCCGCCACCGAGACAAGGAGGTGTGTCTGCCTGTTTCACCACCCTACAGTATGTTAAGCAAGTTGTTAAAGAACGTTCCTTTTTGTTATTTGCTTGATACAAATGTAAAAGAACAATCAATACCTTGCAAATATTTTAAACATTTAAAAATATTTTTATAATATTGATAAATATTAGTAATTTCGCTTATCATAATTCAAAAATATGCTTAAAAAAGACAATTCCAATTTAGAAATTGACAACCTCGACATCGATATTTTAAAACAATTGATGCAGGATGCCACAAAACCATATACTGAAATAGCAAAAGATCTAATTGTATCTGGCGGAACAATACATGTTAGAATGAAGAAATTGCAGGAAATGGGGATCATTAAAGGTTCGCACCTGATTATCGACCCTCAAAAGGCAGGTTATGATATTTGTGCGTTTTTAGGAATCTACCTAGAGAAAGGAATTCAATACAAAGATGCGGTGGCCCAACTTAGCAGAATTAAAGAAGTGGTAGAATTACACTATACAACTGGTGCTTATAGCATGTTCGCCAAAATTATTTGTAGAGATACGAACCACTTACGCCATGTACTGAATGAAGAAATACAAGCGGTAAACGGAATTCAGCGTACAGAAACACTTATCTCTTTAGAAGAAAGTATTAAACGACAGATTGAACTGGGATAGCGGGAGGAATAATGAATTAAAAGCAAGGAAAAAGACGAAATAATAAAAACAAGGAGTTGAAATCAATATATTAGCTTTGGTAATTAAGGTTAGGTGGTTGTGTGATCACTAAATATCTTCATTTCGGCCTCAGCGGGGAACCACGATTGCTTAGCGCAAGCTAAATCTTTTAAATAAATTTTAAAAGATAAAATATTAGTGGTTCGTCTGTAAATGAGAAGAATCTGGGTACAAACGCCTGGCTTAATTTATTTCAAAAAAATCAATATAAATGACAGACGTTAATTTACAAACAAAGTCATTTCAAGAATAGTGGAGAATCTTTTAAATTAATTTCGAGAGCTATTGCAGTAAAAAACTGCTGTATTTCGCTACGCTCTAATCAAGATGGCAACAATAAATCGAGAGCATATCTGTGCATTACTGGCCTTGTCGAAGAAATGCCAGAAGATGTAGCGCAAAGCATGAACAAATATTAACATCAGTACCTTCATTGCGCTAACCTCAGAATTTATTTGAGTATCTGATAAGCAATCAGTGCTGCCAGATAAGCCATGGCCGTCATATAAGCTAACTGAATTACCGGCCATTTCCACCCTTTGGTTTCGCGGTAAACAATGGCAACCGTACTCATACATTGCATCGCAAAGGCGTAAAATAACATCAGCGAAATGCCTGTTGCGAAGGTGTAAACCGGCAAACCTGTCTTGCTGTTTACCGAAGCCGCCATACGCTCTCTAATGGTTGATGTATCTTCTTCGCCACCATCAACACTGTAAATGGTTGCCATGGTACCTACAAATGCTTCACGGGCAGCAAATGAGGTAATTAACCCAATTCCAATTTTCCAATCGTAACCCAACGGACGAATTGCGGGCTCGATCCAGTGCCCTAAAATACCCACGTAAGAATTTTCTAACTTTTCCGTTGCGATTAATGTTTCAATATGCGCTGTGTTTTTAGTCGTGTCAGCCAGTGCCGAAGCATATTTCTGGTCGATTTTTTCCAGGCGATTACCCGGACCAAAAGTTGCCAGTACCCATAAAATAATCGAGATGGCAATAATCACCTTACCGGCCTCAATGATGAAAGTTTTGGATTTTTCATACATCGTATAAAGCACATTCTTCCATCGTGGCATGCGGTACACCGGAAGCTCCATAATAAAATACGAACGCTCTTTTGTTTTGATCAAAAACTTCATTACCCAGGCCACCAGGACTGCAGCGATAAGACCAACCAGATACATTGCCATTAATGCCAGCCCTTGCATATTAAAAACTCCCCAAACATTTTCAGAGGGGATAATTAAGGAGATGATTAAAATATAAACAGGCAGCCTGGCAGAACAGCTTACCAATGGCGTAACCATAATGGTAATCATCCGGTCTTTCCAGTTCTCAATGTTCCGGGCAGCCATAATAGAAGGTACGGCACAGGCCAGACCACCAATCATAGGTACAACCGACTTACCATTTAAACCTACTTTACTCATTATTTTGTCCATCATAAAAGTAACCCTGGCCATATAACCAGTATCTTCCAGAATGGATATAAATGCAAAAAGAATCGCAATTTGAGGTATAAAAACAAATATTCCGCCTAAACCCGCCACAATCCCATCTAATAATAAATCGGTAAACATCCCGGCAGGAAGGTATTGATGACCAAGCTCGGTTACAAATCCAAAACCACCTTCAATCCATGCCATTGGATAAGACGACCAGGCGAAGATGGCATTAAAGATGACAAAGAGTATAAATAAAAATATGGCAAAGCCCCATATTTTATGGGTCAGAATAGCATCTAACTGATCACTGAAAGAAAACTTTTCAGCTGTACCGCTATCGGTAACAACATCGGCCAGAAGCGTACTCAAATGTTTATATCGGGCCACAGTTTCTGCAGCCTGCAGCCTCGATGATTCGAAATGATGCGATTGCTCTATAGCCTCAATTTCCGATTGTTCCTGCTCAGAAAAAAACTTTAAATATTCATGCTGATGCAAAACCTGCAGCGCATAATAATCATTATCGGTATTTAATTTTGATTTAATAGCATTGATGGCATCAGGCGCCAGACAATTTACGTCTACATCCTGCAGCTGTGTGGCAATTTTTGTGGTATTGGCAATAGCCTCTTTCAGTTTATCAATTCCAATATTGTTTCTTGCAGAAATAGATACGACCTGGACACCCAGTTTTTGAGAAAGCTTATCTATATTAATTTCCAGACCATGCTTACCAGCCAAATCAATCATATTCAGGGCAAGAACCATTGGAATACCTAAGTCAGCCACCTGCGAGTATAAAAGCATGTTCCGCTTGAGGTTGGATGCATCAGTAACCAATACAATTACATCAGGATAAGCAGTATTTTGCTGATCAGCCAATACCTGAAATACAATACTTTCATCGGCACTTTTCGGATACAGGCTGTATGTTCCGGGTAAATCAATAACCTCAGCTTCTACGCCATTGGTCATTTTCATGAATCCTGTTTTTTTATCAACCGTGATTCCCGGAAAATTACCAACTTTTTGATTTAATCCTGTTAAACGATTAAATAGAGTAGATTTACCTGTATTGGGATTACCAACTAATGCAACTTTAATATCCAAACCAGCTTACTTATTAATGAGAACAACATCGGCTTCGCTTTTACGCAAGCAAAGCTGATAACCCGCCACACGAATCGCCATTGGATCGCCCAAGGGGGCAAAACGCTCTACTTCAACCAGCTCTCCAGGTAAACAGCCCATTTCCATAAGCTTAACAGATAAATCAAGATCCGTGAAAGATACAATCGTTCCTTTTTCTCCTATTTTCAGACTGGATAGTTTCATTTGTATTGCTGATCAAAGTAAGATGGCGCTATAAGGAATAATTTTTATCGAACCCTATAGTTTCACATACTGAATTTGAGCGCAAGTTAACCTTTCTTTAGATTTATTCCAAATAAGATAACGAATGAAAGGCTTGGCAACATAGCTTTTACCTCACTGTGATTTAATTTCTTTGCCGGCCACTGCCAAAACCACCTCCGTTTCGTCCTTTCCTGCCTTCATCATTCCCATTGATTCTGTTCTTTCCGCCCATACGATTTAATGAATAAGTAAATGAGAACATAAAATAACGTTGTAAAACATTATAACTCACATCCTGAATCGTATTGTTATTTGCAGTTCTGCTGATGCCCTGGTTTTCATTTAATAAATCATTAACCGCTGCTTTAAACGTGCCACGGTTTTTAAAAAACAATTTACTGATGTAAGAATTTACCAGTGTAAAATGCGTATCAAAACCCTCACCACGTCCAGTATTCTGATTATAATCTGCATCTATCGACCAGCGAATATTACCAGGAAACAGATAACTCACACTAACATTTGGACTAAAAGTATAAAACCGCGTATTGAACCTGGGCTGAACAGAATAGGTTGCCCGGTTAATAGTTGCGTTTACACCAGCAGTTAAATCCAGTTTATCTAAATTGGAGACCACACGGTACCCATTGCTGATTGACCAGCTATTGGTAATATTTTTCAGGCTGTTGGTAAAGTTAACATCGCGACCATAGTTTCCTGAAATATTGATATGAAAATTCAATTTATTTTCAGCCATTAAAGGCAAACTTAAAGAAGATGAAATGCTCCCTGTGTAAACACCGTTAACGTTAACAGGGGTTATGGCTAATTTTCCTTCATCCTTACCGCTCTCAATTAAACTGCTGCTGTTTGCAATTTTATTGGAAGTTTGGGTAAAGTTCAAATTCACAAAAAGCGATCGGTTTTTACCCGCTGTGAAAGTATTATAGGCAATGCGCAGGGTATTATCAAATTCCGGTTTTAAATCCGGGTTTCCTACGGGGATGTTTTGGGTATTGGTATTATTGGGGATAGGTTGCAACTGCTGAATACTGGGTTGGTTTGTCCGGCCCCGGTAATTAAAAACTAAACGTTTACTGTTGCTAAAATTGTATCGATACATAGCCGAAGGCGTGTAGTTATATACATTTTGTTTTAAAATAAAGCCCCGGGTAATGTTATTATTGGTTCTATCGGTATTCTGAACCGCCATCCCCACATTCCAGTTATATTTTTTCTCCGATTTATTGAAACTGAAACCAGCAGTATTGGTTAAAATGGTATTTTCGTAGGCATTGCTATAAGTCTCATCCAGTAAATCATATTGTAGCGTAGCCGGGTTAAAGTTATAGGTAAACCGGTCCGATTTGTTATAGTTATAGCCGTTTTGATAATTAAACTCCAGACTCAATGTATTGTTTAATGGCTCAGTATAAACCAATCGTGTGCTCTGATTAAATGATTCACTTTCCTGGTCATTTAATTGATTGGTCAGTTTTGGTGTAATGGTATTTCCTTCATAACGCGTTTCGGGATTGTTGTTATAATTGTTCGCGTCATTATTGTTAATACTTGTATTCAAATTGAGCGAAAGTGTTCTACCTCTCCGCATAAATTTTTTGCGCAATAAAATATTGTTGCTAATGGCCGGCGAAGAACCCGAATTGGTTAACGTTTGCGATCCGTTTATGCGGTAAGTACTAAAATCGCGGTTATACTCGCTAAAATTTACACCTTCATTATTGGTATAACTAATATTGGGCTGAATACGGAGTGAGGTAAGTGAATCTATTTTAGTATCAACCATAAAGCCTAAACGATGATTTAAACGCTCTGAACTATTGGTTTGTTTATTATCAAAAATGGTCGTTAAATCGCCTAATAAATTTTGGGTGACACTATTTCTCAGAATCAAATTTTCAGATTTATTTACAAAATAATTTAAACTCACTTCTGTTTCATCCGCATAGGTATCATTAAAGTTAAACCCCGCGGCCTTTGTATCGGTGATACCGCCTCTCCCGCCATTGCCGCCACCGTTCCCTCCTCCTAGGCCGCCGCCAAAATTCTGTTTGTTCACATTGTTAAACTGAGCAATTACACTCAATTTTCTATCCTGATTAAAATGATTAATGTTTGCGTTTACATCGTAACGTTCATCAGAGCCATAACCTGCAGTCGTATTGCCGAAGTAACCATTCTTTTTATCCTTTCGGGTGGTGATGTTAATGATCTTTGTCCGGCTCCCATCATCAATACCAGTAAACTGAGCCTGATCGGATAGCTCATCTATAATTTGGATTTTATCGATCATATCGGCAGGTAGATTTTTCGTAGCCAGTAATGGATCATTCCCAAAAAATTCCTTTCCATCTACCCGTACTTTGGTAATGGTTTCACCTTGTGCTTTAATCGTTCCTGCCTTATCAACTTCTACCCCTGGCAGTTTTTTAAGCAAATCTTCAACCACCGCATTCTCAACCACTTTAAAGGAACTGGCATTAAATTCTAAAGTATCTTTTTTAACCACAATGGGTGGAACTTCCGCCTTTATTTCTACCGTTTGGAGATCAATTGAATTTCCTTCTAAAATCACATCTCCAATATTAACCGTTGATTTCTCTGCCGAGATAGAAAAATCTTTAGTAATATTTTTTAAGCCTAAAAACGCAGCATACAACCGATAGTTGCCGGGTTTCAATCCCTTAACCATAAACTGACCATCTTCACTGGTACTCACAGCACCAACCATACTCGAATCAGAAAGATTCTTTATCGCTATTGAAGCATAATCTATTGGCTTTTTATCTTTTGATTGCAATACCCTTCCGGAAACAGCGCCGGTATTTTGTGCATTTACGAAGTAGGATGATAAGACTAAAAATAACGTAAAAAGTTTTCTCATTTGGTTAGTTAGGATTTACAAATAATGACTAGCATAAGCATATAAAGGTTTATTTTGGCTAAGTAACAATTGAAATACATAAGTGTCACTTTAACATTTAAAATCAGATAACGGGAGAAGTTTGAAATCACCTGGGCTCTTTTTTAACAAGTGCAGGATCATTATGCGATTACATTGCTATTTTGATGAAATACCGAAAACTATTAAACACTCGTTGAAAATAAGCGTGAGCAAAAGACTCACAAAAAAAAGCCTGAACGGGATGTTCAGGCTTATTAAATTTAGTGAAATTGGTTTTTGACAACTTTGCTGGCAAAAACTAAATTGACCACTCTACTTGTTCAATTTTACATTCTCATCCGCATACCACCGCCGCCGCCGCCACCTTGGTTAGGCATCTGCATATCGCCACTCATGGTTTTCCCACCAATGCGGGTTAACGAGTAAGTAAATGAAAACATGTAATATCTTTTTAATACGTTATAGTTTAAATCGGTAATGGTATTGTTTGTTGCTGTCCTGCTAATCCCTTGATTTTGATTAAAAGCATCATTGACTGCAATTTTGAAGGTTCCGCGGTTTTTAAACACCTGTTTACTGATGTAGGAATTTACCAAAGTAAATTCTGTATTGTAACCTTCACCTCTACCCGTATTTTTAATATAATCCAAATCTACAGCTAAGCGAATATTCCCAGGAAATAAATAACTGATATCGAAAGTGGGATTTATGGTATAGAAATTAGTGGTAGAATTAGGATTTGCTGAGTATGTTGCCCGGTTATAAGTACCAGAAATACCTCCTGTTAAATCAAACTTATCAAAATTGGTTACAAAATTATAACGGTTAGTTACAGCATAAGTATTGGTTACATTTCTAACTAAATCAGCTGGATTGCTATTTGCCGTGGTAAAGTTCACATTTCTGTTATAGTTTGCATTTAGTGAGGCGTTTAAAGTCAGTTTTCTTTCTGGAAGAAGAGGAATCCCCATATTAACGCTGGCATTTCCCGAGTAAACGCCATCAACATTGATGTAAGTAGTTCTGATTTTTCCGTAATTAGAATCTAAGGGATTGGTAACCAATTGGCTTGTATTACCAATTGCGTTAAAAGTTTGACTTAAATTAATAAATGCAAAAAACATCCGTCCTTTGGCAAAATCAAAATTATTATAATTTACATTCAAGGTGTTATTAAAAGCGGGTTTTAAATCAGGATTACCAACAAATACGCTCTGAGTATTTGTGTTATCCAGAATGGGTTGAATCTGGCTGATTGATGGTTGTTGTGTATTTCCTCTATATCTAATGTTAATCCTTCTGGAATTACTGAAGTTATACCTGAAGTTAGCAGACGGCGTTAAATTGATGAAATTTTGTGTTCTTACAAAACCTGTAGTTACATTAGTATTCACTCGGTTAGTTTGTTGTGCCGCTATACCAATATTCCAATTGTACTTTTTTTCATTAGTCGTGTAACTTACACCTGCAGCATTGGTTAAAGTCTGGTTCTCGTAAGTATTGGTAAAATCAAGATTAACTAAATCATACTGCCCGCTCAAAGAGTTGAAATCCAAAACTTCCCTTGCCTGGTTATCAAAAGCATAACCATTTTGATAATTAAATTCTAAGCTCGTAGTTTTTGAAAGTGGCTCGGTATAAACCGCTCTGGCGGTGTTATTTATCGAATTACTGTTAACCTTGTTTAACTGATCTGTTAGTTTTTTTGAGGTAACCGTGTTAATGGTGTTATCCTCAGAAATGTAATTGTAGTTATCCGCATCATTGTTATTAATGCTGGTATTAACATTTAATGAAAGTGTTCTGCCACGGCGTTTAAACTTCTTACGAATTAATAAGTTATTACTAATATTAGGCGCAGATGAACTACTCAGATAACGTTGTTCTCCAATAGTAGTAGAAGTGATTAAATTTCTATTATAGCTACTGATGTTCCTTCCATCAGATTCTGTGTAAGAAACATTTGGCTGAATTTTAATCGTTGTTGATGAATCAAGCTTCGTATCAATCATAAAATTGAAACGATGGTTAATACGATCAGTATTATTATCAGCAGTATTATTAACGGTTGTAATAGAATTTCCCAACAAATTTTGCGTAAAACTGTTCTGTTGATTTAAAACATTGGACTTATTGAAGAAATAACTCCCCTGAATCTGAGTACCATCTTTATAGGTATCCGCAAAATTTAATCCACCGGCATTAGTCGTTGTGATTCCACCACTACCAACACTACTACCACCGCCGCCAAAGTTGCCCCGGCCGCCACCTCCAAAACCATTACCAACACCGCCGCCTTGGCCAAAGTTTTGTTTGTTCACATTATTAAACTGCCCGATTACACTAAACTGTTGATCATTATTAAATTTATTTACGTTGATATTGGCGTCATAACGTTCATCCGAACCATAACCTACCGTACTGTTTCCAAAATAACCCTTCTTCATTCCAGATTTAGTTGTAATGTTCAGAATTTTGGTCCGGGTTCCATCATCCACTCCAGAGAATTGCGATTGTTCTGACATTTCATCAATCACCTGTATTTTATCTACCATATCAGCAGGAAGGTTTTTCGTCGCTAAAAGCGGATCACTTCCAAAAAATTCTTTTCCATCAACTTTGACCTTGGTAACGGTTTCGCCTTGTGCCTTGATGCTACCATCTTTTGCTACTTCAACACCTGGAAGCTTTTTTAATACATCCTCCACCACTGCATTTTCACGCACTTTGATCGATTTTGCATCAAATTCTAAAGTATCGGTTTTAACCACCACCGGAATACTTGCCGTTACATTCACCTCATTCAAATCAACACCATCATCTGCCATTGCAATATCGCCGGTACTTACAGAGGCCTTTGCTACTTCAACATCTTTGGTTGCGGTTTTTAATCCTAAAAAGGCAGCGTATACCCGATATTTTCCAGGCGCAATAGCTTTGAAACTAAACGTTCCATCAGGGTTGGTTTGCCCTGAAGCCACAACAGAAGAATCTTTTAAATTTCTGACTGCAATGGTTGCGAAATCAACCGGTTTTTTATCCTTAGCGGTAACTACTTTACCAGTAACAGCACCAGTATTTTGCGCCTGAGCGAAATAGCCGCAAAATATCAGGACAATGAAAATTGTCCTTTGAACGTTCTTCTTCATTAAGAGAAAATTAGATTATAACTTTGTAAAACTAGATGATCAGACTAAGAGAAAGCCAAAAGGTTTGGTTAAGAAATGTTAAAAAGAGCGTAACATTTTAAATACAGCAAAGGGATCAGGCTGTGAGATGAGCTTAAAATTACATTAACTTATTTTGAGGGATAGGTTTTGTAATACACTTTCGGACAGTTACAGTTTTTCTTAAAAATGCTACAGCCGCTCATGAAAAGAGCTGTTAAAATTAAAATTGAGTTAACTATTTTTTTCATGGAAGTTTAACTTATGAAGTAAAATATAACTAAAAACGGCCATCAGGCACCCTAACATATCACAGGCAAAATCCCACCATTCTCCTGAGCGATAAGTAAAAACCTTCCACTGTAATAGTTCAATGCCTCCACCAATAATCACATTGATTAACACAATTTTGAAAATGGTTAATTTTCTGTAACCATAATGATGCTGGTACTTTATTTTGCCATAAAATAACAACACAGAAAGGACAAAAAAGAAGCCCAAATGGGTCATTTTATCAAAACCCTCGAAGAAAAAACCATCTCCGGGTGTAGCAGGCATGTGGATATTGCAAAGCACTAAAATAACAAACGTCCAGAAAATGGCCCATTTTTGTTGGTTTAGTGCTTTGAATAACATCGTATTTTATGCGCCTACAAGAGCCTGATAAGCCTCAGCCGTTAACAACTCATCCACTTCTGCAACATCAGATAATGAAATTTTTACCATCCAGCCTTGTCCGTAAGGATCAGAATTTACCAACTCTGGATTGTCATTTAATTCAGCATTAATTTCCAACACTGTACCGCTCAGGGGCATAAATAAGTCAGAAACAGTTTTAACAGCCTCAACTGTACCAAAAACCTCTTCTTTAGCAACTTCAGATCCAACGCTGTTGATATCTACATAAACGATGTCACCTAATTCGCGTTGTGCAAAATCAGTAATTCCGATAAAAGCTTCGTTACCTTCTACCTTAATCCATTCGTGGTCTTTAGTGTACTTTAATTCTGATGGAAAATTCATGTCTTATAAATTAGTTTGTCAAAGTTAGCTATTAAGTTGGAATGATGAAATGGAAATCATCATTCCAGCCTGACAATATTTTAATTAAATGTAAACCTTAAACTGAAACCAAAATTGCTAAATGCAGTATTAAAAGTTTGTGAAGTATAAGGCTTGGTGATGTTTGAATCATAGAACAGTTTGATATTAAATTGCTGATTCAACACATAATCGACACTCGGCCGTAATGTAATATTCTTAGCACCTGAAGAAACTTCAGCCTCTGTTATATCTGCACGATAGATTACCGTTTTATTATCCCTGATCGCAACATCGAGTTTAAAATCCATATTGTTATCCATCTTCAGGCTTTTAAACCAGCCGAAAGGAAATCGGAATTTATTGGTCCGGTAACCCAGCCCTAATACCATATTATTCTCTGATAACTGAGCCAGCTGGCTGTTGGCCAGGCTTAAACCTAACAACCTTGATCTATTGAGCTCAAAAGTAGCCGTAAGGTTATTTTTAAACCTGGTATCTACGCCAATTAACGGAGAGAAATATTCGCTAATGGTTACCTGCGAAAACTGATACTGAGGTAAAAAGTTATTGTTTGCATCACGATTTACCGAAGAGCCATTAATTTCCTGGTACCTGATTAAGGAGTTAAAGCCATTAATATTGTATGCAGAACGGTAACCATGACGAATATCTACAGAAGAAAACTGATCAGCAATAAACGGAATACGGGTTAAGCCATTATAAGTTAGGCTCCAGTTTGGTAGAGGAATACGGGGAAAAGCATTGAGCTTGGTTTTACTGGCATCTTTACCAGAATAAGCAGCCATAAAGGCAGATATAATTACATCCTGACTTTCTTTACTATATCCATCGGCATAACCACCATTCTGGCCTGAAGAATTCGGATTTTGAGAACCCAATCTCCGGGAAATAATGATCCTGTTCGCCATAAACTGGTTAAACAAAGTGGAAATAATATTCGAGTTCTTTTCTTTAAAAGCAGTTCCAATAGCGATGTAAGAGATACTGTAATCTCCGGTAGTGATGGCGCTTAAATTTTCGAACGAACCAACATTTGCCTCGTACCGGTAATTACTTGAAAAGTTACGTGTTTGTGCCTTATTGGCTCTAAAAGTGATTCTTAAATCTTTAAACGGTTCCATTTGACCGGTAAACTGCAAATCTTCCCTTAAGGTATTTACATATAACTGGGTTTGCAGCGTATCGGTTGTTAACCAGCCATTGTTATAAGCCATTTCCCTAATATCACGCTGACTTCCAAAAGCAAAACCTAAACCTGGTGCTCCGGTTGCGTTATCAATTCCAAAGTATTTTGTGGTAGGTAAATAGCCCGGTAAAAATATCCCTTTGGTTTGAACATAGTTAGCATTTAAGTTTTTAACACTGGTTAAAAGATTAATAAAGAAATTTTTAAACCCACCTTCCTGGCTGTTATTTGCATCTCTGATAAAACCAAATTTATTATATAGAGTAGCCATATTTAAACTTGGGTTAACCTGAATATTTCTACTATTTTGAATGGTATTACCCAAATTTATGTTAGGATCTAATAAAGTAGAAAGCGGCTCAGTTTGCCAGTTAAAGTTGGTACCGTACCGTGTTTTTACACTAATCCAGTTCAGGCCCGGAATTTTGCCGATTGGCAAATCATAAGTTACATTTAAATTATGATTATAATCTGTAGTACGGCCCAGGCGTTTCAGGTTTTGCCAAACCGTATCACGTTTTAAACCATCTAATCTTCCATCTGGTTCATCAATAATAGAATAGTTAGTGGCATTGAAATCCAACTGCAACGACCGGGTTAAATTCCAGGCGATACCATAAATCCGGCTCATTCTAAAATTCTTATTGAACGTGGTACCATAACCGTTTTGAAATACCGGAATGGTATTATTCGGGTCGTTATTACGCAATGTATTTTCAGAATATAAACGGTCAACTTCAATCCTGAAATTGATCGCACTTGGCATGATGCTAAAGTTAAAATCACGCAAAATGGCCAGCATGTTTGATTTGATAATTTTCTGGAAAGGCGCATAGTTCTTGGCCTCTTTAGCGTAACTGTATTGCAACGATCCTCTATAGGTATTCTGAATACTGCTTTGGTTGATAAAATCGCGGTGATTATATTCCGTAAAGGCATAACTAACCGCGAAGTTTTCAATATCCCATAATTGAGCAGGTTTAGTATTATTCGTTCTTTCCTTACGAACATTGGTAAAGTTAATTCCGCGACGAACAGTATAATCCTGGGAAAAATTCAGAATAGAATCTTTTTGCTCTTTTGTCGATCGGTCTAAAGCATTCTTCAGCTCAATATCAGGTGTTCGTGGGTTGTACTGAGGTGTTGATACCTGCTTAGAATAGTTGACAAACATCGGAATTTTAACTCCTGATTTTTGTGGTAAAAACTTACCTAACTCAACTGATGAAGAAACATCTAAAAGCACATTATCTGCCCGGTTACGTTCACTTACTTTAGAATCTATTGATCCAAACCCGATCGTCGATTTACTTCCGGAAATATTAACGTCGGCGAAATCGGCAAGCTTTAAATTTAATCGTCCGGTTGCTGCCCATCCACCACGTTCATCAAATTCTGTCAAACGCAGTTCATTAAACCAAACCAGCGCACTTTTATCAAGTCCGTCATCCGTCTCGGTGTTCAAATCACGCAACGGATTTTTTATTCCGAGCATGTAAACCCTCACCTTGCTCATATCCGGCTGACCCTTTACAATTATTGTTCTGTTTCCATCGGTATAGGTAAAAGGTACATTTATCGGCCAGGGTTGCCCGCTGCTTTGTTTAGCCACATTACGGGCCAGCTTTGCATTTTGGAAAAGGGTTAAATCAATATCCATCCGGTTAGCCTCCGGCCAGATTGCATCCGGATCTCTTGTTCCAGGCTGCGTAATTTTAAGTGGCATTACATATTCGTAATAGTTATCCTGATTATCCGTTCCTATTCTTAAAAATGCTGCAACATCACGATCGCTGAGCAACTGATTATTTACTGCTTCCGCATGTACAAACATTTCCAGTCGCTTGTATGAACGGAAATCACTGTATGCAGTTTTAAATGCCGAACGTCCATAACCATCCCGCAGGTTTTTTACGGTAACGGATAACGACTGTTCATTTAAACGGGTATCGCCCCTGTAATTGCTATAATCCCTTTCACGTAAAATTCCTGGAGGTGTTACATAAGGAATTGGTGAACGTTTACCGTTTTCTTCGATATTTACGGTAGAAACCTCAACCGTAGAATTATCTGGTGTAAGCGCTGGTAAAGTAGGATCAACAATAACCTGATCGGCCTGGTTTTTGGCATTAAATTCCCGCCATTCGCCGCGAATCAATTGAAGCTTTGCAAACCGTAAAATCGTGGTATCTGCAAAGTTGGTCATAAATAACCTAAAGAAACGGATAGATTTAAAATCCTGAATATTACCCACTTTCTTATCGTATTGTGAAATTGGGATGCGGAACTGATACCAGGATGCTGCTTGTGTATTTCCATTGGCAAGCTTCACTTGCGATGTAACTTTATCTGTAATGTAGTTTTGCCCAACAACCATATCGTTTGGTTTCATCGAAACTTTATACTGAAAATACTCATCACTTTGAGTCATATTATTATCGCGGTTAATATCTTCTCCATCTGGTAATGAAGTTGAAGCAGAATTTTCAATTCCTAATTCTTCCTGCGATTGTTGTGAGGTTTTCGAGTTACCCTCTGGTCCGTTGTATTTTTCGTAACGTTTTAAAATTCCAGCACTGATCTGATCTAAGGCCGGACCTCTGAAATAGGTGTAATTATCAGATGATGGATCGGCATCAAGTTCAGCAGATGCAGTACCATTTAACTGTGCTTTGATCTGGTTGATTGCAGTGGCAAATTTAGCTCTTTCATTCGCATCCGACAATCCGTCCAAACCAACATCCTGTGCACGGCGGGAATCAGGATTGTTATCAAATGCCTGAACAACTGGCTGAAGTTTCGGAACCCTTCCCCAGTTGGTTTCATCATATTTAGCAGGATCATTAGCGGCTGGCAAACCATTCTCCAGCGATTTTCTGCCATCTTTTAATATATCTTCAGAGATGTTACCTAAATTGAAGTATAAATCTCCTCCTGCGGTTGCAGATTTATTATAAATGAAAGGATCAAGCACCCAAAACTCAATAAAACCAACGTTTAATGCCTCAAAATCGTTAGTTTCAATTTTGCGCTGAAAACCGCCCCATTTAGTTTTTGGGGCAATAAATTTACCATCAGGCTGAAATCCGGTAGTAACGTAATTATAAGGCCCGCGAACGGTTGGATAATAGGCCACATTTAAAGTGGTAATATTTAAGGCCTGCCCCGTAGCGGTTTCTTTAAAAGGAAAAACCTCTTGTTCTATCACTTCCCTCACGTAGTGGTTAGATAGCTCATTTTTGTTATTCCGGATGTTGGCTGGTGTTGTTGATGCCGCCGAATTGTAGAATGTCGGATCGATGTTATAAAAAGCAATTCTTGCCCGGTTATATCCATAAGCCAGATTATCGACCAGCTGTGATTCAGGAAATTCTTGTGGCGTACCTGATAGTTGCCATGATATCGCACTTTTCAAATCAATGATTGATCGAGAAGCCTCAAAATCATCTAAATAACTTACACCATTTTTACTGCCTGCAAAATTTAATGCCCTTGGATGCCCGGGTATCAGTTGCGCAAACTCTCCATAAAAATTAACACTTGATGGTGCTTTAGTGGATAAAAACGGAAGCTTATCTACCAGCTTTGTTAAAAACCTGGAAGGAGAGCTATAGTTAATGTCAGCGCCCCAAATCGTATTTGAAATCGGCTCTTCACCAATATTAACTTTCTGGGTAAGCGGCTTTTCCGTTAAATTCATTATGGTACCACCCAAATTCAGCTTGTTATTTAGGCGGTAGTCTAACCGTGTGCCAAATAACGATCTTTGCTGCAAACCAAATAATTCATTGTTTTCGGTGGTAATCCGAATTGGCTGACCAGAAGTTAACAAGGCTTGATTGATGATGCTCACCCTTCCACCCTGATAATCGACAGTAAAATCCACCCCTTCGGTTAAAGGCATAGTACCCGCAAATACTTTAACTGAACCTTCGGGAACATTGATTGCGTTTAAGCTAAACTCCGATGAAATTTCTGATTGGTAATTGCCTTTAAATATATATCGGTTTTGATTTTGAAAAAGTTGCCGGGCTATGGTTTGGGTAGAATCATAAAGCGCAGTAAAGGTATATTTGTCAATAAGCGCCTGCTCACCTGGCAAAAACTTGGAGGCTAAATCTTTACCAAAAGGTTCAATCACCGGAAAAATAATCCGGCCATTTGCCGGATCAATGGTAATATAACCTGAATTGGTATTATTGGTTAAAGAGGCTAAACCCGTACTTGATAAATTTGAACCAAAGGCACTGTTTAAATTTTGGCTACTTGCAGAATAATAGGAACCGAAGGCATTGTTTGAAGCTACAAAATCGAAAATACCATCAGGTTTGCGTTCATTTTGCTGGTTTAACCGATCAACTTCAGCTAAACTAATCCATTGCTTATTCGCAGTATTCTGCCCTTCCGGCATCACCGGCGATTCAACCCCGGTTTGGTTATCAATACGATAAATATCTAACCTGAAATTGGTGGTACTGATTTGATAACCGCCAATCGAATAAATATTTTTCATCATCAAATCCCAGGTTGGGAGATTGATTTTCATCGTCTCGTTCTTTAATAATTTAGCGTAAAGAACTTTCGGATTCGCTGCATCAAAAGTGACATCAGTAGAAAATTCACCTACCTGATACTCGACACCATTATACGTATATCGATAGGCAACCGCCAAAACTTCATCTCCGTTTAAAGGGTTGTTTAAGGAAATATAACCTAGCTGAGGTTGAAAAGTAAATTCACGGTCAGTTAATTTCCTGGCGTAAGTTAATTTAGCATATTGATCTGTTCCGCCGTTAGGCTGAAAGAAGGAAATAACAGCATTGGAGTTGGTTAAGCGGGCATCAGCAGGCAAATTGGCTAATAAGGAGTTTGATTGCTGTGAGAAACCTGTAGCAGTTGTTCCGGCAGGCAAAGCAGAGCCACCCCCCGTTACAATACCTGGATTATATGGCTGGTTTTCCCCTAAATTGAGAAAACCTAATACATCTCTCGAATCGGTTGTTGTTCCTGCTTTATTGGTAATCCAGGCTTCTATTTTAGTAATTTGAATAGGCGAAGTGATAATGGGAGCATTAGCCAGATGCTTGTTGTAATTGTTTCTAAAATATTGTGCTAAAAAGTAATGCTTATTCGCCTCGTAACTATCTGCACTTACCCTAAATTCATTTTGTTGTGCACCGTTGGTAATCCTGAGCTCCCGCGATTCTGATTTTTGCTGGGTATAAACACTGGTAACATTTAACTTTCCAAACTGCAACTGTGTCTTGATACCAAAAAGTGCTTGTGTTCCTGTAATTAAAGATGTATTTAATGGCAAACTAACGTTACCTGCCTCAATCTTTTTAATGATATCATCAGCTCCGCCAGTGTAATCCAGCTTAATCTGATTTTCGAAATCAAACTGTGCTTCGGTATTATAATTACTCTTAATCTTCAGTTTTGTTCCAATGTTTCCAACCAAATCCATTTGAATTCTTTGATTGAAATCAAAATTGGTTTGTACCCGCTGACGTTCGTTAAAAAGAGGGTTTTCATTTTTATTGATCCGGCCTAAAAAAGTAAGTTCAGCCTCTCCACGAGGTTGAATATCTATCGTTGTTCCACCAAAAAGTTTTTCAAAAGCTTTACTGTTTACCTGTATTTTTGGAATAATACCTGTATTTCTGAAATCACTTACTTCAGCATTGGATATGCTTCGCCAGTTTTCCCTTTTTATTTCGCTGCTTAGTAAACGGGAATATTCATCGAGCGTGAGGTATTGTGTTTTTACAACAAACTTATCACCAATAATTTCCTTAACGATATACCTTTTGTTTTTTGCATCATACTCTACAACCCGTTTAACATTGCTTGGCAACGGATAAAAGGGATTAGCGGAAGAACCCAAACCGAGCTTTTCTTTTTCGCGTAAGCTGAAGTTATTTTTACGCATAGCAGTATCAGCTTTGCTTTGAACAGCTTGAGAGAAGGCGTTATTGGTAGCAAATAAAAGGGTGGGGATGAGAAATAGGAGTGTAGATATTCTCTTCAAAGGCGGTGCGTTCTATAGTTTTTTTAAAGCTTGTTTAATTAGTTGCTCTACCGAAAGCGTTCCTTCTGTCCCTTTTAAAATCTGATCAATAGTTTTTTCGGCGGTTTGTTTGGCGAATCCGAGCATTACCAAAGCTGATAACGCTTCATCTTTAACCGTATTGTGCTGAGGCATAGAAATTAATGAATCTACACCTTCTTTTTTTAATTTATCCTGCAGCTCCAGAACTAATCGTTGAGCAGTTTTTGCGCCCAAACCCTTAATTCGCTGAATAAGTGGCAAATCCGCTGTTACAATTGCGGTTTGAATTTCTGTTGGAGTTATGGATGATAAGATCATCCTCCCTGTATTCGGTCCGATTCCGGAAACCGAAATCAAATGTAAAAATAAACGGCGTTCGCCTTCATCAGCGAAGCCGTATAAAGTATGTGCATCTTCTTTTACGTATAGCCAGGTGTAAAGTTTACACCTTTCACTATCGCTAAGTGCGCTATAAGTATTCAACGAAATATTGATGTGGTAACCTACGCCACCAGCCTCTACTACAACATAGGCCGGGTTTTTAAACGTTAGTTTACCATCAATATAAGCGTACATGATTGTATTAATTTAGATTTGAAATTTATGAAAGACCTTTAAAGTTACTTGTTTGGTTTTGTAAATATACCTTTTCGTTTTGATGTTCCTGCAATTTCTTCTTTAGTTTGCGCATCAACTACTGCAATGGTTACCATATTCACAATTTCCCTTACCGAACTTCCTAACTGAACAATATGAACAGGCTTGTTTAGCCCAAGTAAAATTGGCCCAACTGCCTCTGCGCCACCGAGTTCCTGCAACAACTTATAAGCAATGTTACCCGATTCCAGATTTGGAAAAACCAGCGTATTTGCAGGAGCTTCTGCCAATGTACTGAACGGGAAATTTTCTTTTAGTAGCTCGTTGTTGATGGCAAAGTTACCTTGCATTTCTCCGTCAACAACAATTTCCGGATGGTTTTTATGCAGCAATTTAACGGTATCTCTCACTTTGTTGGGCACGACACCATCGTTTGAACCAAAGTTTGAATAGGACAGCAATGCTATGCGTGGTTTGATATTAAATTGCTTCACAGATTTATCCAGAAGCAAGGTAATGTCTACCAGTTCTTCGGCCGTAGGATCTACATTTACAGTAGTATCTCCAAAAAATACAGGCCCTTTTTTGGTCATCATCATATACATACCAGCCACGCGTTTCACACTTGGATCTACACCAATCACACGTAAAGCAGGTTTAATCGTTGATCCGTAATCCTTCGTTAAGCCAGAAATCATGGCATCCGCCTCGCCAAACTCCACCATTGAAGCGCCGTAGTAATTACGGTCTCTCAATAATTTTGTAGCATCATTTAACGAAATTCCTTTACGCTGACGCTTTTTGTACAAGGCTTCTGCATATTGCTTGGTTTTAGCCGGATTCTGCATCTGATCGATAATCTCAACGCCATCTAATTCCAGTGCATGCTCATCAATAATCGCTTGTATCTTTTCTTTGTTTCCTAAAAGGATAGGAATTGCGATATGATCTTCTTTAACAATCTGCGCCGCTTTTAAAATCTTATAATTATCAGCTTCAGCAAATACAACACGCTTCGGATCTGTTTTCGCTTTTGTCGTGATTTCACGCATAATTGCATCATCCAGGCCTAAACGTTTTCTTAACTCTTCGTTATAAGCTTCCCAGTCAGTGATATTTTTTCTTGCCACACCACTATCAATCGCAGCTTTTGCTACGGCCGATGATACTTCAGTAATTAACCTGAAATCAACTGGTTTCGGAATGATATAATCTTTACCAAATTTTAAATTACGGGCATTATATGCCAGGTTAACTGCCTCAGGAACTGATTTTTTTGCTAATTCAGCTATAGCTTTTACTGCAGCAATTTTCATTTCCTCATTAATCGTTGTTGCCCTTACATCAAGTGCGCCACGGAAAATGTAAGGAAAACCCAAAACATTATTCACCTGGTTTGGATAATCAGAACGCCCGGTGGCCATGATGATATCCTTACGCGTTTTAATCGCTAAATCATAAGCAATTTCCGGATTTGGATTGGCCATGGCAAAAACAATCGGATTCTTTGCCATCCCGACCAACATATCCGGAGAAATAACGTTTGCCGCCGAAAGTCCGATGAAAACATCAGCACCTTTCATTGCTTCGCCAATGTTCCCAATATCTTTCCGGGTAGTGGCAAAACTCATTCTAATATCGTCTAAGTCAGTTCTGTTTACATCAATTAACCCGTTAATATCAAACATGACCAAATTTTCCTTCTTCACTCCTAAAGAAAGATACATTTTTGAACAGGAAACAGCAGCAGCACCAGCACCACTCACCACTACTTTAATTTTATCTATTTTTTTCTTCTGGATTTCGCAGGCATTCAGCAATGCTGCACCAGAAATAATTGCTGTACCATGCTGATCATCGTGCATCACAGGAATTTTCATCTCCTGCTTTAAACGTCTTTCAATTTCAAAACACTCAGGCGCTTTAATATCTTCCAGGTTAATTCCCCCGAATGTTGGCTCCAAGGCTTTTACAATCTTTACAAAATCATCAACATTCTGCGTATCTAACTCTAAGTCGAACACATCGATATCTGAAAAGATTTTGAAAAGAAGGCCTTTACCTTCCATAACGGGTTTGCCAGCTTCAGGACCGATATTTCCCAGCCCTAAAACGGCTGTTCCGTTACTAATTACGGCCACTAAGTTTCCTTTTGCAGTGTATTTGTAAACGTCCTCTGTATTATTGGCTATTTTTAAACATGGCTCTGCTACTCCAGGTGAGTAAGCTAGGGTTAAATCCCTTTGGGATGTTGTAGGTTTGGTTGGAACTACTTGTATTTTTCCCGGACGACCTTGTGAGTGGTAATCCAGAGCATCTTGCTTTCTATTTGTATTACTCATTAAGTAACTTATTGGTGACGCCGCAAAGGTACAATTCTTTTTATGAGGGGGGAAAAGAAATATAACAGCAAATTGTTTACGATCAGGGTATTTATAAACCTTTTAGTAATTCTAATCCTTAAACGAAGATGTTATAGGATCAGATCGCATCGAAAATCATGAAGTAATAAACAGAGCTTAAATGAATTACCCCTTACTGATTCTTAAAATCATCCCGGCTTGTAAGCCAGCTTTACTGAGCTTGTTATCGCGTTTTATGCTTTGAACGGTAGCGCCATCAAATCTCTCAGCAATAGCAGAAAGTGTATCGCCGGTTTTTACTTTATAACTTAAATAAGAAGATGGTGCTTTTAAGCGGCTTACTTGTTTGGTGTAAATTTTAAGTTTTTGGCCAGGAACAACGGTTTTGCTTTTCAATCCATTCCAAACCCTTAAATCTTGAACCTCAATACCATATTTATTGGCTACACTGGTTAAACTTTGTCCTGAAAGTACTTTATGTACCACAACCGACCTAGAGGTAACCGGTTTAATCATCCCTTTTCTGAGTTCTCGTGCATCATCGGTACTTGCCTGAACCACCTGCATATTTACTTCCAGATTGGAATTATAAAGCACTTCATACACGTTCGCGTAGTCAATATCTCTCAATTTCGGCATGATAATCCGCTTAGGCTCCTGTTCCGTTCCATTAACAATTTTTTTCTTGTATGATGGATTTAAGGCGACCAGGGTTGATTCTTCGACATTTAATGCCTCTGCCAAACTTGTTAAGGAAACAAAGCGAGTACTTTGTACAGTATCTGTTTTTAAGAAAAGGTTGCAGGCCTGCGCCGAAATCTGATGGTGCTTGGTGTAATTCATTACATAAACCGCAGCAATAAAAGCAGGAACATAATTGCGGGTTTCCTTTGGAAGAAACTGTCTTATTTCCCAAAAATCTCTAGAATTGGCTTTAATCATTGCCCGAGTAACATTGCCTTTACCACAATTGTAGGCTGCAATGGCTAATAGCCAGTCGCCCAGTTCTTCATAAGCATCTTTAAAATATTGTGCCGCAGCATAACTGGCCTGAATAGGGTCTTTGCGTTCATCCACAAAATTATCCATTTTTAATCCGTAAGCCTTGCCGGTACCAAACATAAACTGCCAGATTCCTGTGGCACCAACCCTCGAAATGGCATGAGGATTCATTTGAGACTCTACAATTGTAAGGTATTTTATTTCCTGTGGAATATTGAAATCTTTTAACGCCTTTTCAAATATTGGAAAATAATAGCTGGATAAGCCCATCATTTTACCAAACATATCTTTTCGTTTGGCGTAAATATCAATGTACTGCTGTACAAATTCATTGTATGGTAGCGGCACCGTTTTTACAATGGAATCTAACCGGAGTTTGTAGATGTAATTTTGCCCCATCAACAATGGGTTTTCATAAATTGATGGTACGGCTACCGTATCGGTATTAATGAAGATATTATTCTGTGTTTTGGATATACTATCTAATCTTAAAATTTGTTGTCCTTGGGCAATAGAGATAAAAACCGAAAGGAAACATACAGAGGTAAAGAGTATTTTTTTAATCATAAGCTATTATGGTGTTGAATCCGATCACCTCAATAATTGGCCATCGGATTAACTTGCTAAAAAAGCCTGAGAAAAAGCCAGAAGCTTATCTTCATTAAAATGTTTGGCTGTAAATTGAATACTTAACGGTAAACCTGCTGCATTATTGCCTAAGGGCAGCGCAATGGCCGGGTTACCACTAAGTGATGGCAATACCGTAAAAATATCAGCCATATACATTACTAAGGCATCCTGTACTTGCTCATCAAGCTTAAATGCTGCCGTAGGGGCTACAGGTGAAAGAATTAAATCGTAATCTTCAAATAAAAGATCAATCTTTTCTCTTATTAAACGGCGAACCTGTTGTGCCTTTTGATAATAAGCATCATAATATCCTGCGCTCAGTACAAATGTGCCCAGTAAAATCCGGCGCTTCACTTCTTCTCCAAAACCTTCCGCACGAGATCGTTTATATAAATCAGTTAATGATTTGGCATCTGTGTTGCGATGTCCGTAATGAACACCATCATAACGGGAAAGATTGGATGAGGCTTCGGCGGTTGTTAAAATATAATAAGCAGGAACTAAGTAATCCAATAAATCAAACGATACATAGTCAACGGTATGCCCCTGTAATTTTAGCTTTTCAATCGAATGTAAAATTGCTGATTTGATCTCCGGATCAAGTGCATCGCTTTCAATTGTTTCTTTTAAAACAGCTATTCGTTGTGGTTTTTGCTGATCTAAACCAGCCACATAATCCGGTACTTCAACAGCAGAAACGGTAGAGTCGTATTCATCGGCTCCTGCTAGTACCTGCAAAAGTAAAGCAGCGTCTGTAACTGAAGAAGTAATAGGCCCTACCTGATCAAATGAGGAAGCATAAGCAATCACACCATACCTGGAAATTCTTCCATAAGTTGGTTTTAATCCGATTTGCCCGCAAAAAGCAGCGGGTTGCCTTACTGATCCGCCTGTATCTGTTCCCAGTGCCGCCAAACACATATCGGCTTGTACTGCAACGGCCGAACCGCCTGATGATCCGCCAGGAACCAGTTCAGGATTGGCAGCATTTTTAGCAGGACCGAAATAAGAAGTTTCATTAGATCCGCCCATCGCAAACTCATCACAATTTAAACGCCCTATAATAATGGCGTCTTCCTGCAATAATCTTTGCACAACGGTTGAAGAATAGGGGGATACAAAACCATCCAGCATTTTTGAGGATGCGGTTACGATATGATCCTGATAGCAAATATTATCTTTAATACCGATAACCATTCCCGCAAGCTTACCCGCAGTGCCATTATCAATTTTTTGCTGAACCGCTTTCGCCTGAACCTCTGCCGATAAAAAAAACACCTCGTTAAATGCATTGAGGTGTTTATTTGTTGCAATCTGCTTAAAATAATAAGCTAATAAATCGGTTATAGTAAGTTGCTTTCGCGAAATAAGTGTTTGTATCTCCTGAAGAGAGCTGTATTTCTTCAAAACTTAAAATTTGAGATTAAACGGTTTTATCACGGTTAGAAGGATCAACCTGATCGCCATCTACACCATCTTTTCCATCTTTAAATTCTTTTACTCCTTTACCTAATCCTCTCATTAGCTCAGGAATTTTTTTACCACCAAATAATAACAATACCACTACAGCGATAATGATAATTTCTGGTGTTCCAAGCATTGCTGCTATTGTTGTATTTAACATAACTTTGTTGTTTAAACTTTTTGATTATTCGTTACTGTTTCATCAATGGGATTAACGGAAGGATGATTTTTAGTCAAATCGATCTTTTCATCAACCTGACTTTCCTCTGTGGGGTGGTGGCGTTGATTATTATTCGTAACAGTTTCTTCTTCTTTATCTAAATCCATCGCATTAATATTTCTATGGATTTCACGCTTTACACCATCTGAAGCATCTTTAAACTCTCTGATTCCCTTTCCTAATCCTCTTGCTAATTCAGGTAATTTTTTACCTCCAAATAACAAAAGAACCACTACTAAAATGAGTATGATCTCTGACCCACCCATGTTTAAAAACTCTAATATTGTGCCTTGATACATCACTAATCTATTTTATACAAATATAAACAATTTATACTCGCCTTTTTATTTACTAATCCAGGCTTCAGGATTTAAGGCCGCCTGGCCTCTTCTAATCTGAAACTTCAAAATGGCCTCATCGCCGGTATTGGATACTACGCCGATAGTTTGCTTGGTATTTACAGAGCTTCCCACACTTACGCTAACCGATTTAAGGTTTTGATAAACGGTAAAGTATTCACCATGGTTAATTAAAACCACCGTTCTACCCATAAATACCTGAACTGCAGCAACCTTTCCATCAAAAACCGCTCTTACCGCAGCACCGTCGGCCGTAGTAATATCTACTCCGTCGTTGGTATAGCTCGCCTGATCTACCTTGTGCAATCCAAATCTTTCTGTAATGGTTCCTGTCGCAACCGGCCATGGCAATCGTCCTCTGTTATTTTCAAAACCAGCTGATAACCTTGCCGCCTCTGGTGTAGCAGTTAATGCTTCGCTGGTGGTTTTTTCTTTAACTACAGGAGCTTTTGCAGCCACTGGTGCAGGTCTGTTTTCAGCTCTTGCTTTATCTGCAGCTGCTTTTTCTTCTGCTGCTCTTTTCGCCGCAGCAATACGGGCTTCTTCAGCTGCTTTTCTTCTTGCTGCCTCTATTGCCCTTGCAATAGCTGCTTTAATTGCCCCATCAATTTGGCGTTGCTGTTTTTGCCTTGAAGCAATATCTTGTTTAAACTGTTTCTCCTGCTTACTTAATTTACTTAAGGTAACCGACTGCTCACTTTTATCTTTACCCAAACGCTCTCTTTCTCTTTCCTGTTCTTTAAGAAGATTACTTTTCTCCTGAAGGGTTTTATCTAATACCTTAATTTTTCCATTTAAATCCTTCTGGGTATCTTCTATATAACCAGCTTGTTTTTTACGATACTGACTAAACTGCTGTAAATATTTAATTCGTTTATAAGCCTGGTTAAAATCCTTTGAAGCAAAAACAAACATCATCTTATCATAAGCGTTTCTGTTGCGTTGCGCAAAGCGGATCATTCCTGCATACTCTTTTTTGAGGTCGCCTAACTGACCCTGTAAGGTATGTACGGTGTTGGTGTTCTGAGAGATTTGATTGTCGAGGTTTTTTATCTCGGAATTGATGGTGCCAATCTTTTCCTGACGTAGACGAATTTGAGCATTAATGGTATTAATTTGCTGTAAGGTAAGTTTTTTGCCACTCGCAGCTTTATTCAAATTCTTTTGAAGTTGCTCTATTTCGCGTTGTATAGCTTCTTTTTTTCTTCTTAACTGACTTTCGGTTTGTGCAAAAGCAGTAATACCTAATGCACTGAAAAATAGGAGAAATAGGAGTTTATGTAGCTTCATTGAGCCAAAAGTATAAAAATTTTATAAGGAAAAAGCATTTAAAAAAGAGATACTAACTCATTACAGCCTTTCATCTTATCAACTTCACTTAATCTTCATCAGACTTTTAGACCACCCTGGCTGCTATCATTAGTGCATAAAGATGCACACCCAATATTCAACCCTTCGAATATAAATGAGATTACAGCAAATTCAAATCGCTATACGCAATCGCCGGAAGCTATTTGATAATCGTGTATCGCTTTGGTACACTAAACGGAAAATCGACAGGAACATTGCCATCGATTTTTACATATTGCAGATTGATATTTATTTTTTTTGCTCGGGACAAGGTATTAATCTGTAACGCACTTGGAAAAAGAGATTCATTCAGCTGCTGATAATCGGTATAGGTTACTTTTAATGCCTGACCGTTTTTAGCATCATTAAGGTTCGTTTCCGAAACCTTTAACAGCGTATTAAAAAGCAATCGGTAATCCAGTTCCTGCTGACTGCCAGAAACTACCCAAACACCATTTTCTTTTCTAACATCTGATTTTGTAGTCAAAAATTCGCCCATGGCATTTCCGGTTAAAATGCTTTGAAGGGTATTGAAATTTACCTGTTTATTCGTAAAATTATAGATATAACTAAATGGCTTATTGGTATATTCACTCTTTAACCGGTTCATAATCTTAATACTGTCGGGCGTAATTAAAGCCCTGGCAACCTCTGCTAAACCACCTAAAGCAGTAATACTAACCCAAATGGTTTCCTTGTCTTTCATTTTAAAATTCATAGCCACGTCATTGGCATCGCCAGCAATATCTAAGGTAGCTTTTGCTTTTAACGAAAGGGTATTGAAGCGCAGTTGCTTGCTGTTTAAGGAAGCCAGGGTTTGGGCCTTGGTATTGTCTGCCGGGGTTTCTACCGGCTTTGTTGGTGCTACAATAATTTCTTTTTTAGGCTTGCAGGCGATTGCAAAAACCATTGTTCCAATAATTAATGCACTATTTAAAATATTTCTTTTCATTAATCTTTCTATTTAAAACCTCTGACCCATTTCCGGCCTCTTTTGCCTTTTGCCATTGCAACAATGCGGCCTCTTTTTCACCTTTCATAAAAAGAATATCGCCATAATGCTCCAAATAAACACCGTTCTTGTTGCTATTGTTTTGCAGCGCCTTTTCTATCCAGGTTTTTGCTAAATCGTACTTTTGCTGCTTAAATAAAATGAAAGCATAAGTATCGGTTACCGATGAATTAGTGGGCATGGCTTGCGCTGCATTTTCGGCATATTTTGCTGCCTTATCCAAATCATCATTTTTTAATGCCAGATAATAAGCGTAATTATTCATAATTAAATAATTATCAGGCTCTGTTGCTATGGCTTTCTCAAAAGCCACTTTTGCCTGGTTAAAGTTATTCTGACCGATATAAATATCTCCTTGTAAGGCATATACCTGGGCCTGTAAACTTTTGTTTTCAATATCAAGTTGTAAAGCCGTTTTCAAATGATTCAAAGCATCATCTAATTTATTGGTTTTGAAAAGTGCATAAGCGATGTAATAATACAAACTGGCCTGGTTTGGATAAATGCTCAAAGCTTCATCGCCAACTCTAATGGCGTCGCTGTAATGTCCAATCAGTGTATGGATATTAATTACCTGCTCCCATACGGCATAAACCTGTTCATTAAGTTTTAGTGCTTCCTGATATTGTACAAGTGCCTCCCTGAATTTGCCTTGCTGATAAAGGACATCGCCGTAAAGTGCCAGTGCCTTGGCATCTTTAGGGTTTTGATCGACAATGATCTTACTTAATTCGGTTACGTTTTTAGCAACAATGGCCTGGTTTAGATTAGGAAACAATGCAGCCACAATTTTAATCTTCTCCGTAAGCGGCATATCCACACTTTCAAAAGCAAGTTTTAGAAAAGAAAAAGCCGTTTCGTCATTTTTTTGTTTTCGATAAATGTCGGCCAGAGCCAGGTTAACTTCAAAGTTCGTCGCTTCTATTTTTTGCGCTCTTAACAATACCTTTAAAGCCTCGGTATCATTACCCTTCTGCAATAACAAACCTGCTGCGTAGAGGTAATTCTTTACGTCGGCCTGGTTGCCTTCCAATAATTTCACAATATCGCTATCGCTGGTATTGCCGTTAGATTGTAATCGTTTCCTAGCTGCAGATAATTCTGGAGATTCTCCAAATTTTTGTGTAATTACCTCATACACTTTTTGTGCTTCATCGGCTTTGCCGGATAAAAATAAAGCATTTGCCTTATCAAAATAATAAGCGTCATTTTCAGGATCAATCCTGATCAGTTGATTAAAAACATCTACCAGCGCTGGCATTTGGTTACTCCGCTTGTAAACTTCGCCCAATAAACGATAATACCAAGAGTTCTTTGGATTAAGCTTAATGGCCTGCTTGATATTGAATTCAGCTTCGGGCAGTTTTTCTAAACGAAAATTAGCATTGGCAACTTCGAAATAAGCTGCATGATTGCTTCCATCCAATGCAATAACTTTATTAAAGTTTGTAGCCGCCAGACTGTAATTTTCAGACATTTTTTCTTTCAGACCGGCAAAAAAAAGCTGCTTAACCATATTACTGTCTCTGCTGGCATTGGAAACCAGCGCCACCTGAGCATAAGATTTTAAGCCCATAGAAAATACTGCCAGAAAAATAAACTTCTTAATCATGCATTATCCCCGCTTAAACAATACTTTAATATTATTTTTTTCAAAGTACACAATGCCCGCTACAAAAGCAACAAGCATGGCATTACCGATGTATATATTTCGGTTAAAAATAAAAAAAGATGTAAATACCAGAATGGTCGAAACGATTAAATAAATTGAAATCTTCTTTAAGTTATATGGAATAGGGTAATGTTTTTGTCCGAGGATGTAGGAAATAATCGTCATGGTAGCATAAGCAGCCATAGATACCCATGCCGAACCCATATAGCTGAATTTCGGAATAAGCAGAAAATTTAATACTATAGTAATTATTGCTCCAATAACAGAAATATACAGGCCGTACCTGGTTTGATCTGATAAGCGGTACCAAATAGAAAGGTTCATGTATATGCCCAGAAAAACATAGCCTAACAATAAGTACGGAACGGCTGGTAAACCCACCCAATATTCTTCTTTACGGATAAAATATTTTAAAATTTCGATGTTGGCTATTAATCCAACAAAAAGAACAGCAAGGGCAATTACAAAGTATTGGAGTATTGTGGCATAAGTTTGTTTCGCATTTTCATTTTTCGCATGACTGAAAAAGAAAGGTTCGGCACCTAAACGAAATGCTGTAATAAAGATACTTAGAAAGATAGCGATCTTACAAACTGCACCATAAATACCAACTTCACCATTTGCAATTTCAGGTGGAAGCAAATCCTTTAGCACTATCTTATCAAGATTTTCGTTGACGATAAAGGATAAGTTGGCGATTAGAATAGGCCAGCTGTAAGAAAACATATTGTAAAACAATGCTTTATCAAACCTAAACTGAATTTTTAAAAACTCAGGCAACAGGGCAATTAAGGTTACTATGCTGGCTATTAAATTCGCTACAAATACATAGCCAATCCATTGGTATTTATACCATGAATGCAACCAATCTGCGCCAATCCAGCCGTGTTTTATTATTGCGGGTATTACATAAATAAATAAAAGATTAAAGCCAACGAAGCAGCCAATATTTAAAAATTTAACAATACTGTATTTAAAAGGCCTTCCATCGGCACGCAGTTTAGCAAAGGGTATCACACAAATGGCATCTACAAACAAAATCCAAAGAAAAAAGCTAACGTATTGCTTATAATCAGGAATTTCAGATACATCTGTAGAGAGATAAGACGCTATGGGATTGGAAAAAACTAAACCCGTAATTAAAAACAGCGTGGAAACAAAGGCAATGCATAAAAATGAATTGTTATAAACTTCCTGCTTTTTATCCTCAAATTTATTTAAGTATCTGAAATAGGTGCTTTCCATTCCAAAAGCCAAAACCGCGTTAATTAAAGAGGCATTGGCATACATATTAGTAAAAATACCATAAATGCCTTTTTTATAAACAGAGGTATATATAGGTGTAAGGATAAAATTAAATAACCTGGAAAAAACGGTACTGATACCGTAAACCATAGTTTGCCCCAGAAATTTTTTATAAACTGACAAGTGGATCTTAGTTTTGATTTTAGATTGAGGCAGGCTCAATCCACATAGAAAATCGGTTAATTATAATATTTAAATAATTTATGTTTTAAATCGTAATTCGCTAATCTAAAATTAAAAACACTTCTACCACAGTAAATTTTTCTTAACGACTTCAAAATTTTTAAAATTCCTGAGCCCACCCTCACTGATTTCCACATGTTCTACTACTGACTTATCCGGCCCTTCTTTACACCAGTCTATAAAAGCATCGAGGATAAAATCAGCAGCTTCGGCTTCGATATGAACCGAACCATCTTTTTCGTTTTTCACAAAGCCTTTAATCCCCATTTGATCAGCAACCGCTTTGGTACTGGCCCTGAAAAATACGCCCTGCACCTTACCTGTTACTTTAATATCGATGTGTTTCATATGCCGCAAAGTTAATGCTTTTGACGGATGTTACACTTGCTTATTAAAATTCATGTTCACCAATGCAACTAAAATGAATAAGCGTTGTATTGTAAAGATTGCTTCGTCGTTCCTCCTCCGCAATGACGTAAAGTGAAAAAAAATTACCTGCTCTGTTTTGCAGCATGAAATATAAATTATTCTTATCTATAGCTTGAAGAAATATTTTTACCATTTAAAAAATGTGAGCATGCGTAGGCATTAATACTTTCATAAATCCTAAATAAATACAAACCTGAACGATTATTTTTCTTAAAAATGCCTTTCAAAGCTGCTGTCCCTTAAACTCTCCGTCAGCTGAATTTACTTTAGCATCTCCTTAGCTTGTAAGATTCTTAAATGAATTCAGGATAATGACAAATGGGTAAACAATCTGTACTTACTAACACTTTAGGTTTCTAAAGCAGCCAACCGATCCTTTTCTGATAAAAAACCTAACCAAATCTCATCCAGAATCTGTTTAGCTGGTTTAATCTCATTCAGCATAGCTGATACCTGGCCGATTTCCAGCTCGCCATTTTCCATATCACCTTCAAACATGCCTAATTTTGCCCTCGCTCTGCCGAGCAATTCTGTTAACTGATTTCGATCTGCTCCTGCTGATTCAGCCTGGGCAACCGCATCTGCAAATTCGTTTTTCAATAACCTGACAGGAACCAGCTTTTTCATGGCAAGTTTGGTATCGCCTTCAGCGGATGAGATGATTTTGTTTTTAAATGATGGATGAGCAGATGACTCTTCCGCAATAGCAAAGGCTGAGCCCACCTGAACTGCATCAGCACCTAAAGCAAAAGCCGCCAGCATCGATTTTCCACTGGCTATTCCTCCCGCTGCAATTACCGGAATATTGACTGCTGCCTTTATCATCGGGATTAAACATAAGGTAGTGGTTTCCTCTCGTCCGTTATGCCCGCCAGCTTCAAAACCTTCAGCAACGATGGCATCTACCCCAGCGTCCTGTGCCTTCAGCGCAAATTTACTGTTGGCAATAACATGAACTACAGTAATCCCTTTGGATTTTAAAGTGCCCGTCCATGTAGCCGGATTGCCAGCCGAAGTGAAGACGATCCTTACGCCCTCTGCTATCACCATATCCACAATCTCCTGAATGTTAGGATACAGAAGCGGAATGTTAACGCCAAATGGGCGATCAGTAGCCTCTTTACATTTATGAATATGCATTTTCAAAACATCAGGATACATTGAACCAGCGCCAATAATACCTAAGCCACCTGCGTTGGATACTGCAGATGCCAGTTCCCAGCCACTACACCAAACCATCCCGGCCTGGATAATGGGATAGCGAATATTAAAGAGTTTACAGATTGGATTCATAAGCGAATAAATTACATTTTAATAACACCCCTCATGCTGAATTCATTTCAGCATCTGATATTTATATATTTTTAAACTATAGAAGATGGCAACTACCATTTAAGACCATCAACAAGCTTAAATAAGTTTAACTACCACATCACTTTTAATTTTAAAATCTGCTGATAGCTGAATGAGATTCAATCCTGGTTTTTTACCTACCTCAATAGAACCTAACTGATCATCAAGATTTAAAAATGCAGCGCCGTTAAGTGTTGCCCATCTCAAAAGATTTTCAAAAGAAATAAACTTCTTTTCTTGCAGGGTTTTCATCTCTGATAAAATATTCAGCTGATGATTACTCGCCAAACTATCGGTTCCTAAAGTGATCTTTACATCTTCTTTAATAAATAAATCTACATCAGGCAACATGTTTTCAATGTATAAATTGGCTTGCGGACAAAGGCACCAGTACAGCTCAAGTTTATTTTGTTTGGCAAAAAGGATGTCTTCCTGACTAGTTTGTGTATTGTGAACCAATAAAACCTTTGAATGATGGATAGCAGGCAGCCAACTTTGTAACGAGGTTTTTCCGGTAGGCTGAAAAAATGAGATGTCCATACCAAGAAATTCATACAATTTCAAAAAGTTCCCTTGCTTGCTTATAAAAAAATCATTTTCTTCACTTGTTTCCTGATTATGGATACTGATGAAATCATTTTTTTCGATAGCACGATTAATTAAGCTGAAAAGCTTGGGAGATACGGAGTAAGGGGCGTGTGGAACAATTGTAGCAGGTAAAGGCAAAAACTGGGCTTTGATTTGTAAGGCGTAATCCATAATAACTTCGGCCCGCTCTGGATTGAAGCCCATGGCTTCAATAAAAGTATGGTAGTAAATTTTGCTTTTTTGTTTTATCTCCCTCGAGATGATTTGGTTCGATACATCACCAACCGCAACAATTCCATGATCAAACATTTGCTGGTCTGCGGCGGCCATCGCCGATTGAATCTGAGCTTCATCTGCCTGCCTGCTTTTAATTACACTTTGAACAAATTCTACCAAACCTGTCTGTTCAGGAATTTGATTGTGCATATGCGACAATTCTAAATGGCAATGCGTATTTATAAAGCCTGGAACGATAGCACCGGAATATCTTTCTATATTAAGTTCATTAGGATCAGCTTCCTGTAAAGAGAGTAACTTTATAATTTCGCCTTCGGCGTTAACCGCAACCACCCCATTTTTTATTGGGGCAGCGTTTACCGGAAATAACCAATCGGCAGCATAGTATTTTAGCATAAAGCAAATTTACACTTTTGTATTTACCAATGATGATTGATAATTAAACAAGAAACAACGAGGAACATTTGGAAATTTAAGTAAAATCCTAGATCAAAATAATCCTTCTGTTTAGGACAGGCTTTTTAAAAGCTGAGTGAAAATCTAAAATAAAAAGAGCCTCCTATCGGAATCGAACCAATGACCTACTGATTACAAGTCAGTTGCTCTACCAGCTGAGCTAAGGAGGCTTTTAATCGGGCTGCAAGTATAGAAAAAAATATTCTTTTGATGAAAAAAATATTTTTTTCAGTTACCGTGCCTGCTTGTTATCCATAGCAGACTTAAATATGAATGCCATACAGTAGATCAGCTAAAAACAAACATCTGCGCTCCTTACAAACGCCTATGTTTCCGCGAAAATTGTTGTCTATCCCCCCAACTTGTGGAGAAAATCCACAATCGTAAAATATTGGCAAATACGTAAGCGCCTAAATATAAGACAGTTAATAATCAACCTAAGCTTTGGCATCATTATGAAACATTAGCAAGTATTGTTAGACAAATTAAATTTTAAAAATCATACTATGAAAAAGTTCATTTTATCAGCTACATTTTTAGCGTTCGCAGGATTCTCAGCAGTACAGGCAAGTGAAGTTAACACCATTAAAAACACTGCGATTGTTGCAGTTCAGGATAGTGCAGTTAAAACGCCGGTTAAATTAGAAGAACTACCTGAACCGGTAACGACTGCTTTAAAATCTGATGCTTATAAAGGCTGGACAGCTACCGAAGCATGGTTAGTAAAAGAAGGCACAGCAGAGTACTATTTAATTAATGTGAAAAAAGAAGCAGAAACCGGATCAGTGAAAATTGATAAAGACGGCAAACCTGTTCAATAATATCAGCCCTTAAAAAGGCATAATCAACCCAGGCGTAGCCTTCGGGCTACGCAAATTAACAAACCATGAAACTAAATAGTTTCAACATCCTTAATCTAAAAAACATGAAAAAGTTAATATTATCAGCTGCATTGGCATTCGTAGGATTTTCAGCAGTACAGGCAAGTGAAGTAAATACCATTAAAAACCCGGTAATTGTTGCAGTTCAGGATAGTGCGGTTAAAACCCCTGTTAAATTAGAAGAATTACCTGAACCAGTAACAACTGCTTTAAAATCTGACGCTTACAAAGGCTGGACAGCTACAGAAGCATGGTCGGTAAAAGAAGGTACAGCAGAGTACTATTTAATCAATGTTAAAAAAGAAGCAGAAACCGGATCAGTGAAAATTGATAAAGACGGTAAACCTGTTCAATAATATCAGCCTTTAAAAAAGGTGCAATCAACCCAGGCGTAGCCTTCGGGCTACGCAAATTAACAAACCACGAAACTCAATTTGTTTCAACACACTTAAATTTAAACAAGATGAAAAAGTTAATATTATCAGCTGCAATGGCATTCATAGGATTTTCAGCAGTACAGGCAAGTGAAGTAAATACCATTAAAAACCCGGTAATTGTTGCAGTACAGGATAGTTCGGTAAAAACTCCTGTTAAAATAGAAGAGTTACCTGAACCAGTTACAACTGCTTTAAAGTCGGATGCTTATAAAGGCTGGACTGCTACAGAAGCATGGTCAGTTAAAGAAGGCACAAAAGAATACTACCTAATCAATGTGAAAAAAGAAGCTGAAACCGGATCAGTGAAAATTGACAAAGATGGTAAACCCGTTCAATAATCCCTAAATATCACATCTACCTAATAAGAAAAGCCAGTTTTTAACTGGCTTTTCTTATTTTTGTTTTTATGGCGAGAATCCTAATTTTAGAAGACGACACTACATTTGCTCAGTTACTTGAAGGTTTTTTAACTAAAAACAGCCATGAAATCACCCTGACTACCTATATTAAACAAGCTATAAAACTAATAGAATCGCAGGAATTTGACCTGTTATTAATTGATTATCGCCTGCCTGATGGGATTGGTTTTGAAGTAATTACGGCGGCCAGAAATCAAGGACTTGCCACGCCCATCATTGTAATGACCAGTTTCAACGATGTTCGTACGGCGGTAAAATCCATTCAAATGGGTGCCTTTGATTATATCACAAAGCCGGTAAATCCAGAGGAGCTTTTAATGGTGATTAAGAACTCCTTGACCAGGAAAGATGCTAAAGAAGTAAAGCTCGAAGCTACAGATACAGATTTTATAAAAGGGAAAAGCGCCATTGCCGACCGCTTGTATGAACATATTGCTTTGGTAGCACCAACAGATATGTCGGTAATTATTCAGGGAGAAAGTGGTACAGGTAAAGAATTTGCTGCAAGAACTTTGCATCAGCAAAGTAAACGTGCCGGCAAGCCTTTTGTAGCGATTGATTGCGGTGCACTATCAAAAGATTTAGCGGCAAGTGAACTTTTCGGTCATGTTAAAGGTGCTTTTACAGGTGCACTAAATGATAAAAAAGGCCAGTTTGAAGCGGCCAACGGCGGAACTTTATTTTTGGATGAGGTTGGAAACCTGAGTTACGAAGTACAAATAAAACTTTTAAGGGCTTTGCAGGAACGTGTAATTCAGCCGCTAGGCAGCAATAAACAAATTGCTGTTAATGTGCGCATTGTTGCGGCTACGAATGATGATTTGCTTAACAGCATTTCGGGCGGGGAGTTTAGGGAGGATCTATACCATCGTTTAAACGAATTTAAAATTCAGTTGCCTGCCTTACGCGATCGCGGCGGCGATTTAGAGTTATTTATCAATCACTTTGTTAATTTATCCAACCGTGATTTGAACAGGCAGGTTAAAAGCATCTCTTCGGAAGCAAAATCTTTGCTGTTAAATTATGACTGGCCAGGAAATTTACGGGAACTCAGCAATGTCATTAAGCGAATGGTTCTGCTTACTCCTGGTGATATTGCCCAGGTAAATGCTCTTCCAGAAGAAATGACAATAGCCGTAAACCAGCAAACCCTGCCTGGAAATTCATCAGATTTGAAAGCTGTAAATGAGCAAAATGAAAAGACTTTAATTGCCGAAACACTGCTTAAAGCTAAACACAACAAATCTAAAGCAGCTAAAATGTTAAATATTGACAGGAAAACGCTTTATGCTAAAATGGAAAAGTACGGGATAGAGTAGGTTTTTTATCAAAAATTCGTCATCCTGAACTTGTTTCAGAATCTGTTTCCTTAGGTGATGAAATAATTCACGAACACAATTGTTATATGTAACACTGCCCTAACATTATTTCAGCACTTTAATTTTTATGAATTCTTCATTGTGAAAAAAGATTCTTTTCCTACCGTTACAATCTATACGATTACGCCAATAAATTAGGTACATCGTTACCTTTTTCTAAGATTAAACAGAAGGATATTTCGTTAATTAGCAAACTCCATTTCGTCTATTACTTCAATCAGGGCATCTAACTTTTTCAGCTGGTATAAAATCTCCGACTTAACATCCGGTTGCAAACCATTTTCCTCAATTTCTATTTCCAGTGTCCTCAATGCATTAGCTAAAGTTTTGGCACCCATTTGTGCAGTTCTTCCCGCAAGGCGATGAACAATTAAACGACTAGTTTCCTTGTTGTCATCAATTAAAAGAGTTTTGAGCTGGTTCGAGTCATCTATGGAATCCTGCTTAAAACGCTTAATAATTTTTTCCAGCATTTGCTGATCACCAAATGTCATCTTTTCAATAGATGAGAAATCGAATTCCGGCACCTCGACCGAAATCTCGGCCTTTTCAAAAATAGAGAGTAAATCAATCGTTCGGAAAGGCTTTAAAATCAATCCGTCAAACCCCTCGCTCAAAACCATTTTTCTTTCTTCAGGCAAAACCTGTGCGGTAATGGCATAAAATTTTACTTGGTCTGGCAGTTTTTTGCGTAAGATATGACATAGCTCTACACCAGTCATTTCCGGCAAGCGCATGTCAATTAACACGTATTTCAAATCTGCATCAGCTGTTTCCTGCAAAATATCAGCCACCTGATTAAAACTTTTAAAAGGGATCTTATTTTGCTCGAAAATCAATCCACATAAATCAAGAATAAGCTTATCATCATCAATTACCCAAACCTTGCCTGGATTTACAATTGTATAATGTGCCAGATCCATTTCGCTTTTAATCCGTTCTGAAGTTTCAAGATAGGTGATGTAAACACTAAATGTTGTACCAATACCAGGTTTACTTTTGACATGAATTCTGCCTCCCTGAGCTTCGATTAAAGATTTAACAATAGGCAAACCCAGACCCGTTCCGGTTTGATTAAGCACATACCTTTCAGGTGATTCAATCTGTTCAAACTCGTTAAAAATTCTGGATATATCTTTTTCTTCGAAGCCTATACCGGTATCCTGTATCGTAAAATGAAAGTGTAAATTTTCAAGCTGTTTTTTACAGGAAACCTCCAGATTGATCTCTCCTTTGAGCGTAAACTTAACTGCATTACCCAGAAGGTTGAACAAAATCTGTTTCAATCGAAAAGCATCACCTTTAACAAATTCAACCTCACCTAAATCAAGATGAACATTGAGCCGCAATGATTTTTTTTCCGCCAGGGGGCTAACTACCGAAACCACTTCATCAATGGTTTGCTTCACATCAAAAGCCTGATGATTAAAGCTAAATTCACCTGAAATAATTCGATTATAATCCAGTACTTCATTTACAATCTGTAATAAATGAACAGAAGATTGATAGATGGCATTGATATCTTTTTTGTTTGGCGAATCTTGCTGGGTAATCAGTTCGGCATAACCCAAAATGGATTGTAACGGAGTCCTGATTTCATGACTCATATTGGAAAGGAACCGCTGTTTGGCTTTACCATGATATTCTGCTTCATCTTTCGCCTGCTCTAAAGCTTTTCGGTATCGGTTACTTTTGGTAATATCTGCCAGAATAAGGTATAGTAAAATTACGGTGAGCAGAAAAAAAGCAATGATAATTACGGTAATTTGCGTAATTCCATCATTTACAACTTCTTTAGCCTGGATTCCGTTTAAATCAACCTGCGCTACGGCCTGACTTTCAACCTCTCTTAAAATCTTTAAAATCTGGTTGGTTAGCGCATTACTGGCATTCGATAATTCAGTTTCGCGTTTAATAAACTTCTGACTTTTCTGACGCTGCTCTTTTTCAATGCTTTTAAGAGAACCCGTCATACTTTTCATGATACTATCTTCGGCCTTGGCATTTAAAGTATCACGCCTGACTTTAAATTCTTCGTTGATAATTTTGTAAACATCGGCTTTTTTCTTTCCAAAAAGCTTGCTTAAAAAACCTCTTGATTTTTCGTCCTCCTGCGGTGCAAGCGTTGTAGTTGACGTGGTAGTTTCTGTGGTTAGTACTGCACTATCGGTTTGTTTAGCTCGTGATGCAACCAGCTCATTTAGTTTTTGTACCTCATTAGAAAATGATTTGGTATTGACCAGTGTTTCACGAACCTGCAGGTAAGAAACGAATTGTTTATCGCGTTGCGAAAGTAGTTTTTTAATAGAACCTATACGAGCCAGCTGCGCCGAATCGCCGGCATAAAGTTTCTTGAGCGTATCTAAACCCGAGCGAACCTTACGGGATTCTTTTAAGAAACTGTAATTCCCTTGCTTATTAATCGCTTCATCCCGCTGAAGCTGATCTAACCGGGCAATTTTGTGCGATAAATCATTTACAATCCGTAGCCGATCGTTTGGTGCAGATATATCCTCTACAGTGTTCAGCATTCTGGTAAAAGCAAATTTACTGATTCCCCAGGCCATAAGTAGCGCAAAACAAGCGAATAAAAAACCTATAATGACTTTACTTTTTATTGCTCTGAAAAATCGCTTTTGTATTACCGCTGCCATTCCATATCGTTTTATGTACTAACGAAATTTTTATCGAAAACACATCTTAACTAAATAATACAATAAAGGGAGCCAGATGTTTCAATAAAACCTTAAAGTTATCGAAATTCATTTAAGCCATACGATTTTAATTATTGAAATCGATTTATAAGCGATATATAAAGGCAATTTATTAATTTTAACCATGAACCGTATCGATCGTCTTTTCGGGATTTCAACGCTATTACAATCTAAAAAATACATTTCAGCTGATCAAATTGCTGAGCGGTTCGATATTAGTCTGAGAACTGTTTATCGTGATATTAAAGCCTTGCAGGAACAAGGCTTACCCATTGGCTTTGAGCAAAATAAAGGCTATTTTCTTGTACAGGGCTATTTTTTACCACCCGTTACTTTTAATTCTGATGAGGCCAATGCTTTGCTTTTGGTTGAAAGTTTAGTTAAAGGTTTTGCTGATTATTCTATCCGGACACATTATGCTGCGGCACTAACTAAAGTTAAGGCCGTGTTAAAAAGTGGTGAAAAAGAGAAACTGGAATCTATGACGGCCCACATTAAACTACAGATTCCTGAACAGTTAAATTTTAATTATGAATATCTTTCGCTAATTCAAAATGCCATATCCGAGAAACGGATGCTAGTGATGACGTATGTTAATGCCAAAGAGATTTCAAGCAAAAGAGAGATAGAACCAATTGGATTAATCTTTTATGCCTTTGGATGGCACTTAATTGCCTGGTGTCATATCCGCAGGCAATACCGGGACTTCAGCTTAAAAAGAATTGTTTCATTGCAAATTCTGGATACCAGTTTCTCCAAAACTGATCATATTTTGTTAAGCGATTACATGACTATGTTGCCGGTAAATTATTAACAAAATTTAGCTATTTTGAGCCAGGATTTGGTACCCATTTTTATATGAAAGAAGCCCTATTTGTTAAACAGAATACAGAAAAGTGGCAGCATTACGATCAAATGCAGCAAAGCAATCCCGATGAAATAGCCAATCAGTTCATAGAAATTACCAATGATCTGGCTTATGCCAAAACCTTTTATCCAAATTCTAAAACTACTGCATACCTTAACGGACTGGCATCAAAACTCCATCAATCTGTTTATAAAAACAAAAAGGAAAAAACGAATCGCTTTATTCACTTCTGGAAAATAGAGCTTCCGTTATTGTTTTTAAAGCATCGGAAACAGATTTATTACGCATTTATTTTCTTCATCATCTCATGTGCAATTGGCGCCATTTCAGCAAAATATGATGATACTTTTGTCCGCCTGATTATGGGAGATGGATACGTAAACATGACAAATGAAAACATTGCCAAAGGCGATCCTTTTGGTGTTTACAAACAGTCGAATGGATTTTTAATGTTTACACAAATTGGTCTTAATAACATTTTTGTAGCCCTATATACATTTGTTATGGGCATACTTTTCTCATTCGGATCAATCGTTTCCCTATTTAGAAATGGAATCATGTTAGGATCATTTCAGTACTTCTTTTTTAGTAAAGGGTTGGGTCTTCAATCGGTATTGGTCATCTGGATACATGGCACTCTCGAAATTTCGGCCATTGTTTTAGCGGGTGCTGCAGGTTTGGTTCTGGGTAATAGTTTGTTGTTCCCGAAAACCTATACCAGAATGCAATCGGTAATCATGGGCGCAAAGGATGGCTTAAAAATGGTTTTAGGTTTAGTACCCATATTTATTATAGCCGCTTTTTTGGAAAGTTTTGTTACCCGGCATACCGAAATGCCCCTATTGCTCAGCGCCTTAATTTTAATTTTATCTGCAGCATTTATAATTTGGTATGTTTTCATTTACCCAAAAAAAATAGCTGAAAAAACGCCCCATCAATATGATTAACAAAATTGAATTTAAAAAAAGAAGAGATTTCGGACAGGTAATCAACGATACCTTTACTTTTATTCGTCAGAATTTCAAGCCATTAATTAAAACATATTTTACTTTTTGCGGGCTATTTGTTTTAGCCAGTTTGGTATCACTTTTAATCTATCAATATAAAACAGTTGGCATTTTAAACACCAAAATATTGCGTGGAGGCGGCAGATCAGGTCTCGAGATATATAACGTTGAATATTTCCTGTCCATAATTTTCTCCTTGGCCTCTTATGCCAGCATGACGGTTGCAGTGCTTTCTTACATTGCAATATATGTTCAAAAGGGGAATCATCCCCCCACTTTAGAAGAGGTTTGGGGTTACTTTAAATATTATTTCTTAAGGGTATTTGGTAGTTCATTTGTTTTAATTATCATGCTTATCGTTGGTTTTATCTTCTGCTTGTTACCTGGTTTTTACCTGTTTCCTTTTGTAGCTATGATGTTTCCGATTATGGTGATTGAAAATGGGACTTTCGCCTATTCCTTTAGCAGAAGTTTCAAAATTATTGGTAACAATTTTTGGGTAACCTTTGGTACACTCATCGTAGTTTGGATTATTATTTATGCCTGCATGAGCATGATTATTTTACCAACATCTATCTTTAACATGGTGGGCATGTTTACGAGTAAAAATCCACAGCTATCATTAACATTAAGCATGATTACAAGCGTATTACAATCCCTTTGCCAGGTATTTACCATTATTCCTGTAATTACCATTTCATTAAGTTATTTTAGTTTGCTTGAACAGAAAGAAAACGTAGGGCTGATGGAAAGAATTGCGAATTTCGGCGATGTGGAAAAACCGGTTGACACACGCCCTGAAGAATATTAACATGCCCAGATTAATTTTTAAATATAGCTTTTTACTATTGCTGCTTTTTTTTGCAGTAAACTGCGATGCGCAATCAGCCAAGCCTGCCGCCGGGAAGCAGATTGTAATGGCAGATAGCAGCAAAATAGTTGCTGCTAAGTTTGATAAAGAAGCTATTAACAGCTATAAAGACCAAAAGGAATTTCACTATGATGAAGCTGAAATCCAACAGCTATCCTGGTGGAATAAATTTTGGATGTGGTTCTGGAATATGGTTGGAAGATTATTTGCCGGTGCTGCTTCCAATACGGTTTCGCGGTATTTTTTTATTGGTTTAGGGGTAGCACTGGTGATATATTTAATCGTTAAAGCCATCGGAACGGAAAATATTTTCAGCAAAAAATCAAAAGAAACGATTTTGCCATACGATGTTATTACAGAGAACATTCACCAAATAGATTACGAAACGGAGCTGCAAAGATTAATCAGCGAAAAAAAGTATCGTTTGGCAGTGCGGCTCTTGTATCTTCAGGCTTTAAAAAAACTCAGTGATGCTGAAATAATCAACTGGCAACCCGATAAAACCAATTACAATTATTTAATGGAAATTACCCAGGCAGAACTCAAGCAGGATTTTAGCAAGCTTACCCATCAATTTGATTATATCTGGTATGGAGATTTCCCTGTAGATGATCATAAATTTGAGCCCATTAACCAATCGTTTAATCAGTTTAACAGGCAAATTAAATGAGGGGATTTAAAGTTTACCTTACTATCGGCATTGTACTGATTTTGGTTTATGTGGTAGCGCAGTTTAACAAACCTGTACCTACCAACTGGTCGCCTACTTACCGCTCAACAGACAAAATACCCTATGGAACGTTTATTTTAAGAAACAGGATTAATGATATTTCGCCTAAAGCAACAGTAACATCAACTAAATTAGCGGCTTACAATACATTAAAAAACAAATCCTTTTCTAATTCGGCCTATTTAATTGTTGCACAAAAAATTGAGCTCTCTGATGTTGATATCAGCCAGATGAAAAAGTTTATGCAGACCGGCAATGATATTTTTATTGCCAGTTACGATTTCGGTAAACTATCCAAAGCATTAAAGTTTCATACATCAAGTGCTATGAGGGGTGGCAGGCTGACTTTAAACTTCACTAATCCAACTTTAAAAACAGAAGCCAGTTATGGTTTTGACCGAGGCGTAGGCACCCAGTATTTCAGTAGGATTGATAACAAAAAAGCAATTGTATTGGGTTTAAATAATTATAATGAGCCTAACTTTATCCAATACCGATTTGGTAAGGGCTCCTTGTTTTTGATTGCTGAACCTGGTTTTTACACCAACTTTATTTTGTTGGATAAATATGGTGCAGAATATGCGGCAAAAACTTTAAGCTACATCCAGCACACCAAACAATTCATATTTGACGATTATTTTTCAGCACAAAAAAGTGAAACCACAGATGTTTTGCGTGTCTTCTTCAAACATCCGGAATTGAAATGGGCATATTACCTGAGCATTTTTGGCCTGATTATTTTTGTATTGTACGAGGTAAAGCGCCGTCAGCGAATAATCCCAGTTGCTGATCCAATGAAAAATTCATCAATAGAGTTTGTAAACGTGGTGGGGAGTGTTTATTATCACCAACGAGACAACTTAGATATTGCGAAAAAGAAAATCAATTATTTCCTTGAACATCTTCGCAGCCGGTATTTTATCAAAACCAATGACATAGATCCTGGTTTTTCTACTTTGCTAATAGAAAAAACAGGCATAAATGAGCCATCAGCGAAAACATTGACCAGGCTTTTTATTCAAATAAAAACCTTAAACAGCATGAGCGACCATGAACTGATTATTTTAAATCAAAGCATTGAATCATTTTATAAAAATACACAAGGTAATGGAACAGGAACAAGAAACATTTAACCAACGTACCGATTTGACTGCGCTAACGGAGGCCGTAAATCAAATCAGAAATATATTGGGCAGTATTATTGTTGGGCAGAAACAAGTTATTGATTTTCTGATTATTGGTTTACTTGCCGATGGCCACATTCTTATTGAAGGTGTACCGGGAGTAGCCAAAACTTTAAGTGCTAAATTACTGGCCAAAGCCATTGATGCGCAATTTTCGAGGGTACAGTTTACGCCCGATTTAATGCCGTTGGATGTGCTAGGAACACCTATATTCAATTCAAAAACCGGCGACTTTGAGTTTAGAAAAGGACCGATTTTTGGCAATATTATTTTAGTTGATGAGATTAACCGTGCACCGGCAAAAACGCAATCGGCCCTGTTCGAAGTAATGGAAGAACGCCAGGTAACCATTGATGGCGAAACCTATTTAATGGGCGAGCCTTTTATGGTATTAGCTACCCAAAACCCGATAGAACAGGAAGGAACTTACCGTTTGCCTGAAGCACAGCTCGATCGTTTTCTTTTTAAAATTGAAGTCAAATACCCATCACTGGAAGAAGAAACTGCAATTTTATCGGCCCAGCATGCTTCTATTAATAAAGAATTAGCAAAAGATGTAAAACCTGTATTGTCTATTCAACAAATTCTAAATGCCAGGGCCATTATCAGAAACCTTTTTGTAGAGCCTAAATTATTATCTTTTATAGCTACAATTGTAAATGAAACCCGTAACAATCCTTCGCTTTATCTTGGGGCTTCGCCAAGAGCATCATTAGCTATTGTTCACACCGCAAAGGCATTGGCGGCTATTCAAAACCGTGATTTTGTAACTCCTGATGATATTATTACTGTTGCCATACCTGTACTGGCACACCGCATTTTGTTATCGCCCGAAAAGGAAATGGAAGGTTTAACTACAAGTGACATTGTACATCAGATTATTAAAAAAATAGAAATTCCGAGGTAAAATAATTATCATTCTCGGTTAACCGACAAATTATCAGCGATTGAAAAAGCTCATCCAAAGGTATTATTTTGATTTATTTATTAGCAATCGCTTCTTTGCGGCATTGGGTTTTTGCGTGTTTCTTTTTTTATTAAAATTTTTCTTTGGATGGCTGGGTGAGATTCCAGTCATTGCGACCATTACACTGGTGGCGTTATTTTTTATTGACGCCATTATTCTATACCGAATTAATGATGGTATTGAAATCTCCAGATTTACACCGAAGCGGTTGAGTAATGGCGATGATAACCCTATTCAGATTAAGCTTAAAAACCGATATGGTTTCATCGTAAAAGCCAGGGTAATTGATGAGGTTCCTTTTCAGTTTCAATTAAGGGATAAAAACTTCAACCTTAGTCTGAATCCTTCGGAAATAAAATCAATTCACTATAATTTAAAACCAACCAAACGCGGAGCTTATCATTTTGGTTTAGTTCGTGCCTACATCAGCTCACCATTAGGGCTTGTAAGCCGCCGTTACAACCTGGATGATGAAATAACGCTACCGGTTTATCCATCCTTTATCCATTTAGGGCAGTATGAATTATTGGCCGTTTCACGGACATTAAGTGAGTTGGGGATAAAAAAAATCAGAAAAATTGGCCATAGCAGTGAGTTTGATCAGATTAAAAATTATGTTGGCGGCGATGACATCAGAACAATAAATTGGAAGGCCACCGCAAGAAAAGGTGATTTAATGGTGAATAATTACACCGACGAAAAATCTCAGAATATTTACTGCATAATTGATAAATCAAGGGTAATGCGTATGCCTTTTGAAGGTTTAAGTTTACTTGATTATGCGATTAATGCAAGTGTAGCACTTTCCAAAATCGCCATGCTTAAAGAGGATAAGGCGGGCTTAATAACCATTGCTGAAACCATCGGATCTATTGTTCCTGCAGATCGTAAATCAGCACAACTCGGTAACCTGATGAATGTATTATACAAGGAGAAAACGCGTTACCTGGAAAGTAATCTAGAAGCCCTATACAGCAGCATCCGCAATGTGGTAAAACAACGTGGACTCCTTGTATTTTTCACCAATTTCGAAAGTCTTTCGGCTCTGCAAAGGCAATTACCATATCTTAAAAGAATAGCTAAATATCACCTTTTATTGGTCGTATTTTTTGAAAATACAGAACTCAAAGTGCTTAGTACTGAACCGGCAAAAGATGTGGAAGGTATTTACCATAAAACCATTGCCGAGAAATTTATTTACGAAAAAAAGCTAATGGTTAAAGAGTTAAGTAAGCATGGCATTTTATCCGTTTTAACACCGCCTCAAAAGCTCACCATCAATGTAATTAATCAATACCTGGCATTAAAAGCGCAACAGCGTGTATAGAATATTATGGCTTGCCTGTTTCCGGATTGCCGGACACTGAACAGGCAACCAATTACAGATAACAGAAACCTGATTATTCTTCGTCCCTAAAGTAAACTTTATAAAAGTTCATCGATTTATCATCATCGTATCCTTTTTCAATCATATCCTTATTTCCATGAATATAGATGTGGAAATTTTTATCAAGCTTTAAGACGCTTTTATAAGCCCTGGCTTGTTTTTTAACTGCAGATTCGGCAATTTCAAAGCTATCTGCAATCGGGCTTTCAAACTCTTCTTCGTAGCTTTTCTTATAATTTTTAAAAGATGCTATCCCCTCAGCATTACCAATAACTTCATTACCGAATTCTTCAATATCAAAAGTTTCTTTTTCCTTGAAATATTTCATCGAACGGTTTAAAAGATCTATTTTATCAGCCTTGCTAATCTCGTAATCATCATCTAGTTTTTGGGTTACAAAATTTTTATAAACGCCTAAAACATTATTGGTTTGGTTAAAACTATCATTTCTTATTTTTAGTTTCAGAAACTCATCTTTCCAATACACAGCAGATTCATTGCTACTTTTTGACTGATCTAAAACTACCACTTTAAAGCCTTCTTCTTTGTTAGTGTTAAAAATCAGACATCCCTTATCCAGCTTATTAATACTAATCGCATCCTGCTCATAGCTCATGTTAAACCCATCATCTTTTGGAAAAACCTTGAGGTAAGTATCTTTTGTTTCTGATTTAAAAATGCCCAGAACGTCCAATTGTTCGCCTTCAATCTGTACTCTTTCAAAATATGCTACATATAACTCACCAGATTTAATCTTCGGATGATTAGCAACATCGTATAAATACTTGGCTAATTGCTGTGAATCTTCATGAAAGAGTTCAGTATTTTCAAATATCTCATTAGCAAAATGATAAACCTCGTTTAAGTTTAAATTATCATTTGGATGAAAAAAATGATACACTTCATTCACTTTTTCAAAGGGCTTCAGGAAATACTGCATGAGTAAATTGCCCAGAACTTCATCATCAATACTTAAGGGAGCATCAGATAATTTGTAATATTCTTCAACCAATTTGTTCCCTGTGTGGTGAATGGACAGTTGTTTTAAGTTTGCCTCGAAAAATGAAATCATGCCGGCAAAAGTAATGAAATAAACAGCGATGTTAAATCAATTTCGAATATCTTTTGCTCTTTAAACACCTAAGGTTTTAAAAAATGTTACGGTTTTTTTCGGTTGAAATAGCTACCTTAAATATTAAAATTTCTTGCTAATGAAATTATCAATCCTATTCTTTTTATTGATCACTTGTTTTACCGCTTTTGCACAAAAAGCTTTTGAGTTTGAACATTATCAGGGCAAAACTAAAGATTTTATGATAAATTTATCCCTGGCAAACGGCTATTTATTAGGTAGCGAAATCATCAGAACCGATTTAAAAACGCTAGAAAAAGTGAAATACCTGGCAAGTGATTATCGCCAAAAAAACCTTTCCTTTCTTCCAGATCCTCATGATAAAAATGTTAGGATAAGGAAAAGGGATAATTTTAAATTATACGGGTTAGACGAGGAACAGGCAATGCCGGCAAAGGTAAAGGGTGTTTACGGTATTGATTTAAAAACGTATCGAATTGTACTTTACAAATCAACGGTTAATTATTAGCTATTAATTTATTAATAAAATCAATTACCTTTTGATCAGCATAATTAGCTACACCTTCATGATGGAACGATAACCTTCCTTGTTTATCGAAAACAATGGTAGTGGGTAAGGCACCGGCAAAAATCTCTTTCGGCAGGTTACTTTCGACTTTATAAACCGGCATTTCATACTTCCGTTTCGCCATAAATTTTGCTGCTTTCTGAAAGTCGCCATCTGCGTCAGCAAAAATAAAGACCACATCTTTATCATCTTTAAATCGCTGATAAAGCTCGCTCACCGAAGGCATCTCTGCCCTGCATGGCGGACACCAGGTGGCCCAGAAATTAATAAAAATTACCTTACCTTTTAAATCACCAAGATCAATAACCCGCCCATTTGAATCGCGGAATTTTATTCCTGATAAGTTTCTGGTAGTTTGGAAAGGTTGCTCAATAGCCGGAGAAAAAAAACCAACACGCATTAAACCCTGCAATAAAAAAGCTTTTGCATCCGGCACCAACAAAATAACCATCAGCAACGCAATAAAGAGGATATTGAATATATTCTTCCTGATCAATTTCATGTTAAACGGTATACATTAAAGTAATATTGATATAAATAAATTCAATGTTACGTTTCAAAGATATAGAAATGAAGAAGATTTACTAATTTTGAACCTGTTGAAAAAGCACAAGCAAAACATTAGGAAATATTTCTCGGCATTTATGCTGATTGTTTTTGCTATTGCACTTACTCCCTGGAGCGTTCTTCACCATCACGAGGAAGCCCCGATTTTAGAAAAAGAAAAAAATTGTCACCATGTTACTCACGTAACTTCTCACGGCGATAACTGCTTGATTTGTAATGCCAGTTTTGAAAAAAACTATATTCAAACGCATCACATTTACCGCATTTTTTTATCAGCAAAACTTTTTGGCTTTACTCAGCCTGTTTTAAAAAGCACTTATGTTAAGCTTTTAAGCACATCCCTCCGTGGCCCTCCATCGGCTTAATTTTTTCTTGCATTTCAATCCACTATCGGATTATAATTATCTATTTAATAAATACTAAATGACTGTCATTTGGCGGTTAAGGGTATTTGTTACCATTATTATTTTAAAAAACCATGAAAAAATTACAGCTTATTAGCCTGGTAATTCTATATACACTTTTGGGCAATACCGTTTTTGCCAACGTTTTAAAAGACATTAAAGGTAAAGTTACCGATGCCAGCAACAATCAGACCCTTCCTGGCGCAACCATTTTTATCCCAGATTTAAAAGTGAGTGCCATCACCAATAACGACGGAGAATTTACTTTGAACAATCTTCCTGCTAAGGGTAATTACTTAATAGAGGTACATTACGTAGGCTATAAAACCGCCATCAAAATTGTCAATTTCGCTAATGCAACAGGTTTGGAATTTTCTTTACAGCCCACTGCAATTGAAACGAAAGAGATTGTAATTACGGGCAACATTATCAGTAGTACCAGCAAACGGAACAGTGCATCATCAGCAGTAGTGGGTAAAGATCAGCTATTGCAACCTTCAAGCAACTTAATTGATGCTTTAACCAAAGTGCCGGGTGTTTCGCAAATTACAACCGGACCGTCTATTTCAAAACCTGTTATCCGAGGCCTTGGGTATAACCGAATTGTAACTTTAGACGATGGAATTAAGCAACAGGGGCAGCAATGGGGCGATGAACACGGAATTGAAATTGACCAGTTTAAATCGGACCGGATAGAGATTTTACGTGGTGCTGCTTCTTTAATGTATGGCTCAGATGCTTTGGGTGGCGTAATTAATATTCTTGAACCTACTACTGCACCTCAAGGACAAGTGAAGGGCGAGTTTATTACCAATTACGCTACTAACAATGGTTTAACCGCAAACTCGTTAATGCTAAATGGCAACGAAAATGGTTTTGTGTGGAGGGCTCGCGGCACTTATAAAAATGCCTATTCCTTTAAAACCCCAACGGGATATTTTCCCAATTCTGGTTTCAATGAAACAGATTTAAGTGGAATGGTTGGATTAAATAAAAGCTGGGGTTATTCTCATTTAAATGTTTCCAGTTTCCGAAACAACATCGGTTTTTATGAGCCAGCTTTAGATAACAATGGGAACTTTGTAAAAGAGGATGGAGAAGCATTTATTACCTCTGATTTTAAAAACAGAACACTTGATTTTCCCCGTCAGGATATCAGGCACTTTAAAATCGCATTAAACAATAATTTTATATTGGGAAATGGGAATTTGAAAGCTGACTTTGGATATCAACAAAACCAACGCAGGGAGATGGAGGAGAGCAGTGAACCGTCTTTATTCTTTGATTTGAAAACTTATAATGCTGATTTAAAATATTACCTCCATGAAACCAACGGATGGCAGCCTGTATTTGGCTTAAGTGCTGATGCTGGTAAGAGTGAAAACAAAGCCGATGATGAATTTTTAATCCCCGATTACAATACTTACGGTATCGGCGTGTTCGCTTTTGCAAAGAAAAACTGGGAGAATAATACCTTTAGCATTGGCGCCCGTTATGATTTTCGAAAAAACGATGGCAAACAGCTAATTAAAGATGGCGAAGAAATTTTTGCCCCATTTCAAAACAAGTTTTCAAATGTTAGCGGAGCCTTAGGCTACACCCATCAGTTTAATGAAGAGTGGAACTTTAAAGCCAACGCAGGTTCTGCATTCAGGGCACCAAACCCGGCCGAACTGGCTTCAAATGGAGTACATGAAGGAACTTTTAGATATGAAATCGGAAATTCAAACCTAAACCCGGAAAGGAGCTATCAGGTTGATGCTGCATTAGAGTATGAAGGAAAAATAGTAAGTGCCAGTGCAAGCATTTACAATAACTACGTTCATAACTTTATATACGCATCAAACAACGGAGAAACTATTACTGCCGAAGGTAATCTTTATCCGGTTTATCGTTATGGCCAGGTAAACGCAAACTTATATGGCGCTGAAGCTACCTTAACCATTCACCCGGTTCCATTTATCCATTTCGAGAATACGTTTGGTTATGTTCATGCTCAAAATACTTCATTAAATAAGCCTTTGTCATTTATCCCGGCAGGAACGTTGCGTAATGAGCTGCGTTTTGAACCTAAATTAAAAGGAACCAATGATGCTTATTTATCAGTTGGCATTAATTCTGCATTTAAGCAAACCCGTGTAGATGAAGTTTTTGAAACGCCAACCAGCGGTTATACTTTATTAAATGCCGGTATTGGGGCAACCTTTAACTTAGGCAAACAGCCTGTTAAATTATCGGTTTCTGCCAATAACATTTTAAACCAGAAATATTATGATGCTTTGAGCAGATATAAGCCAGGTCGTTTGGACTATCAAAACCCAAACTTTGGGATTTATAATGTAGGCAGAAACATCACCTTCGGTTTATACGTTCCCTTTACCCTGGTAAAGTAAATAATCTCAAATGTAAAGATTAGTGATCTGAAGAGTATAAGCACGATGACTGATCCCTTGGATCGATAAAATATAGTTCATTTATTGTCACGTTGAGCCTGTGGAAACGCATCCTGTAGTATCTGGAAAGCTTTCAGCAGGCTCAAAATGACAAAAGTGAATAGTTGCCCATTTGTACAAACGGTTTCTTATAGTGAGAGATCACTGATTGTAGAAAGTTTTATCCTTTGACTGGTAAAACAAAGACGAGGGAAGTAAGCTTGGCTAAAAACAAAAAACGACTGGAGTGAAACGAAATAGAATCAAAACTTCGTAATCCAAACGTTAAAATAAATCATCACTAACGAGCCCTAAAAATATAATAGCTAATATTGCAGGGATGAATACCGGCTTATACAATCCTTTCAAAAACTTCGATTTTTTATATAAAAAGTGTTTTTTAAGTGGCAACACTTTTAATTCTCCTGTATTACAAATACCACTAATTCCGCAATGGCTTTTAACCCAGTCCGGATTAAGCGGAGAAGAGCAAATCCAATTTCTGGATGAAAGTATCCGCTCATATAATACTTTGGTCATTCCGGTTAACAGCGAAGTTAATACGCAGTTTTTAAATCCGCTGGAAGAAAAAATTGAGGCTGCTTTTGCACAGGGTTACGATGGGGTTTCGGCTTTGCCGGAGCTGGATGTATTTAATTGGGTAGCGAAGTTTTTATATGGCTTTGTATATATAGAAATGCATTCAGCCTTGCGTAAAGAAATGACTGCTGATGGATTAAATATGTCGCAATCCTTAATGATGAAGTTCGCGAACCTGAACTTTATGATACAAAATTTGTATACCCGTATTGAGTTTGAAGATTTTACGCCATGGTCTATCAATGTTGTGAAACTGGAAAACGGAGAAACACCTTTCAGTTTCCGCGATGAGATTAATACGCTTACTTTTTCATTAAAAATGAAGGATTTTGGCATCATTGCCTGCCTGCAGGACAATGGAACCAACAACCGTTATCATCAGGAAATTTTAAATGAAATCAAAAGCCAAGCTCTAACGGCTGAACAATTTGAGGAATTAACTGCCCGCTTTTATTACTCGGCATATTTATTTAACCGCTTGCCAGAATACACTTTTATGCCTGTAGAAGGCGTTACCTATATTGAAGCGATGCCATTGCGTGGCAACATGGCTAAGCCTTTATTTGATGTGTGGCAGCATAAAATTTATGCACAGGTTTTAGAAAATTTTTGGAAACCATGGGGTTATGTAAAGTTTGAGATCATTAAAAACCCTGATCAACCGATGAGCTTTTTTGAGAATCCTTGCCTACCGGCTGCCGGATAATTATATCCCAAGCTTCAACCGGATAATGGAAAAGAAATGGCCTAAAATTCCTGGAACAAAAATGATGGTAAAAATTAATCCTGTTAGTGCACCGAAAAAGTGTGCATCGTGATTAATGTTATCTCTTGAGTTTTTTGATGCATAAGCGCAATACACTAAATACAATCCTCCAAAAATTACTGCCGGTATTCCAAATGGAATAAATAATATTCCGATTTCGGTTAAGGGGTTAAATAATATAAAGCTAAACAACACAGCGCTGATTGCACCTGATGCACCTAAACTGTGGTAATGAAAATCGTCCTTATGCCTGAAAAGGGTAGGTAAATCACTTAAAATAAGGGCTAAAAAATACATCAACCCAAATTGCCAGCTACCCATCATTTGCTCCAAACTAAAAGCAAAAGCATAAAAGGTAAACATATTAAAAAATAAGTGCATCCAATCGGCATGGATTAAGCCGCTGGTAATTAAAGTATATACATTTTTACCTTTCGATACCGTGTACGGATGCAACATAAATTTACCGTAAATACTTTGATCATAAAAAGCATAAAGGCTGGTTACAATTGTAAAAACGAATATGATTGATGCTACTGGCGCAATGTTGAGGTATTCCATATTATTTTAAATTAAGCGGTACACTGGTTACTAACCGTGCTACAGGATATTTGTTATGTGTTTTCTCGTAATAATCAGAATTTTTATACACAAAATCAAGCTGAGCGGCAGCATCACCGGCAAATGCTGTATCAGAAGCTCTTTTTGCATCGAATTTGCTTTTTAACGCTGGATTATTTTTTAACAAAGCCGCAGCGGTATCTTCGAAAACATAAGCAGAGTAGTGTTCTTTCATATCTAATACAGAATCGAAAAAATTCCAGTTGAAGTAAGAATCTGTAGCTTGTGGTTCTAAAGTTTCTACAATAAACCTGTTTGTTTTTTGGTTGGTGAAAACGACTACATCGCCCGCATAAAACTGTTGTATATTTTTAACAGTTTCCAACTTTACTGCAGCGTGAAGGTAGTGACCTTCGTAAGGCTCTTGCACGGTTTTAAAATCAGTGATATAATAACTTTCGACAGCGATTTTAGCATCTGCCTTTAATTCTTCAACCTTAACGTTATTTAGCTTCAATAACCCAATTACCCGATCCCAGGCTTTTGGAATGATATAGGCTACTGGCTTTTGAACAGATAGCGCAGGCTCGTAATTATTATACTCTTTTATTATTTTGGTGTAAGGTTTATTCCGGTCGTAAAATAATCGATCGGCACCACTTACCTCACTTGCTTTTTTCCCGGCTTCGTAACCTTTAAAAAGCAGATCATTGCTGAGCGTTTTATTCAATTTCCATTCCAAAGGGAAAGACTGCTGTTCAGCGACCACATCATCTGCTTTGCGTTTATTATCTCCAATTAACTTTGCATCGCGTTGCACCAAATTGATATAAATCTGCAACAGTTTATATGTGGCATCTACACGTAAATGATATGGTTTGAGCATGTGTGTTTCAGGCATAAAGCCTATCGCATTGTGCAAGGCTGCATAACCTGTAGAATAACGTGGCGACTCTATAAATCCGGCTATCCCTGTTTCAGGAGTTTCGCCAAATGAATTTACATAGGGAATCATAGAATAACCTACTTTTTCCATTTCAGAATACAAATCAGGCAACAAATTTTTGGTTAAATAAGCCGATAGAACTGAATTCAGTTTATCCTTTTGTGTAGGAATAAGCGTCATTACGTATTGATAATCGGCACCGTTACTGGTATGTGTATCTACGAAAATTTCGGGTTGCCAGGTATTAAAAATTTGCTGAAAAGATGCTGAATTTCTGGAATCTGTTTTAATGAAATCGCGGTTTAAATCTAAATTTTTACCGTTACCACGAAAGCCATAAGCTAACGGACCATTTTGATTAGCTCTTGAGGTAGCACTGCGATTAAAACTTCCGTCTATATTGTATACCGGAATGATGCAAATGACCACGTCTTGCGGAAGTTTATCATTTTTTAACAAATCCCTGGCCAACATCATGGAAGCATCTATCCCTTCGGGCTCACCAGGATGAATACCATTATTAATGAGCAGGATACGCTTGTTATTATGCCTTATCTTTACAGGATCAAATATTTTATCCTTTGACAACACTAAAAGGTGTAAGGGTTTCCCGAAATCAGTAGTGCCGTAGGTAAGAAGTTTGGCCTGTCCATAGCTTTGAGCCAGTTGCTCATAATAAATAATGGCATCATGATATGTAGTGGTTTCTTTTTTTCCACTGGATTCATAAGGAGTAATTTGTGCCATCGTTTTTACGGATAAAGCTAAAAAACAAATGACAAACAAATTTCTCATACAAATGATTTACTGAAGTTTATTTTGAACTTAGAAAAACTTTCGATAAGCCTTAATATTTCCGAAAAAGTATTTAACTCCAAGACTGTAAACATTGTAAGTATCCGGATCATAGTTTTTAAACTTCGTTGGCGGATCGTTATAGCCGTCTAAACCCTCACCAAAGGTAAAGTTACTTTGGGCATTAAAATTAATAACGTAACGAACATAACCATATCCATCATTAATGTAATAGTTTAAACCTAAATTAATAGGCACAACCAAGTTTAAGCTTTTATCTTCTCCTGGAAAAGGACCATAACCAGGATCATAAGCTGCCCAGCTCGGTTTATAACGTACAATATCAGTAATTTTATTGTTGATAAAACCTACGCCTACACCAGCATAAAGCCCTTTAATAGCTTCGTAAAAAGGCCGGCGATCATAATTGATAAATTCGCCTAATTGTAACTTTAAGTTTGCTGTTACGCTTACATACTTGTTAACAAACTGCCTGTTATGCGGATCGGTAACAATATCACCACCCTGAACCATACCATACTGCGCTTCGAGCCCCGCTGTTACAAAGGGCGTAAAATGATGATTAATTTCTCCATAGGCAGTATAACCCCAATTGCCATTTACCACATCAGTTTTGGAATAGTTAGCACCGCCACCTAAGCCCCAGGACCATTTAAAATAATTGGATTGCGCAAATGAAAATGTAACCAAAAAAGTGAATAAAACAGTTAGGGATGTAATCTTCAGGAGGTTAAAAGTCATATCGTTTTTTTACAAAAATAATATGTTTATCGAATATCTATAACTTTTAACTTTGAATTATGAGCAACTACATCAACATTAACCAATCTTTAGTGCAAAGATTTATAAAATATGCCAGGATTGATACGCAATCTGATCCAAATTCTCCAACCTGCCCATCAACTGAAAAGCAAAAAAATCTGGGTAGGGTTTTGGTAGAAGAGCTTTTGGAAATGGGTATCAGCGATGCAGAAATGGACGATAATGGCTATGTTTATGGAACAATACCTGCCACTAGCAATAAAAAATTACCTGTTATATTCTTTTGTTCACACATGGATACTTCGCCAGATTGTAGTGGTGAAAATGTAAAGCCGATTATTCATGACAATTATCAAGGGCAGGATTTGGTCTTACCCGACGATCAGAATATTGTGTTGAAATTAGCTGACCACAAGGACCTCAAGCACCAGATTGGTAACGATATTATCACTGCTAGCGGTACAACTTTATTGGGTGCCGACAATAAGGCTGGCCTGGCCGAAATTATGGAAGCAGCTTCCTTCCTCATGAAAAATCCTGAAGTGAAGCATGGTACTATTAAAATTCTTTTTACCCCTGATGAAGAGGTTGGACGTGGTGTAGACAAAGTAGATTTACAGAAATTAGGAGCAGATTTTGGTTATACCATTGATGGTGAAACTTTAGGTTCGATTGAAGATGAAACCTTTTCAGCAGATGGTGCCAAATTAGTGATAGATGGAGTAAGTACACACCCCGGCTTTGCTAAAGGCAAAATGGAAAGTGCTATTAAAATATTATCAGCTATTATTGCCACCCTGCCAAAGGATACACTTACTCCTGAAGCAACCCATCAAAAGGAGGGCTTTATTCACCCGGTTAGCATCAGCGGACAAGTGGAACAGGCCGAGGCACATTTTATTATCAGGGATTTTACAAATGAAAAGCTGGCTGAACACGGACGTTTTTTAGAAGACACCGTTAACCATGTGATGGAAAAATATCCAAACTCAAGCTATACTTTGGAAATTAAACCGCAATACCGCAATATGAAACAGGTGTTAGATCAGCACCCTAAAATAGTAGAATATGGTGTAGAAGCTATTGAAAGGGCTGGTATTGTAGCTAAACAACAAAGCATTCGCGGGGGTACGGATGGTTCTCGCTTATCTTATATGGGTTTACCTTGTCCGAATATTTTTGCCGGAGAACATGCTTTCCACAGCAAACAGGAATGGGTGAGTATACAAGACATGGAAAAAGCAGTACAAACAATAATTAATATTGCCGTGATCTGGGAAGAGAAAGGATAGTGAGAAGCTATTTATCTTAAGCCTGTTTATGGAATTGTATGGCGATATAATCTACATCTTGATACAGCCGCTTCGTATTCATTTATTGATTTCATAAAGTAACCTTTAACATTAACACTATAATTTACATGATTATCCTCGAAAACGAATACCTCAAGGCAAGTATTGCAACTAAGGGCGCTGAGCTTCAAAGTTTGTACGGCAAAGAAACAAATATTGAATATCTATGGAATGCTGATGCAAAATACTGGGGAAAGCACAGTCCGGTTTTGTTTCCTATTGTTGGTTCACTCAAAGAAAATCAGTTCAGCTATCAGGGCAAAACCTATACATTACCCCGCCATGGTTTTGCCCGCGATCATGTTTTTCAATCAGCACAAATTAGCGCAAAAGAGGCTGTTTTCTCTCTATCACAAAATGAAGAAACTTTAAAAATATATCCATTTAATTTTGAATTAAAATTAAGGTATAAACTGAACGACCGACAGTTAAGCCTAAGCTACGAGGTTTCAAATACGGGCGATGTTGAACTGTTGTTCTCCCTTGGCGCACATCCGGCATTCGCAGTACCCAATACGCCCAATACTGTTTATGAAGATTATTATCTGGATTTTAATAAAGACGAAAGCCTTACCTACTGGAAGCTGGAAGACGGATTAGTGGCCGATGAGACAGTTAATATGCCACTCGAAAACCATCAGCTTAAGCTCAGAAGTTCTCTTTTTTATCAGGATGCACTAGTGTTTAAAAACCTGCAAAGTAATCGCATTAGCCTGCTAAATAATAACAATACACATGGCTTACATTTTGATTTTAATGGCTTCCCTTTCTTTGGCATATGGGCCGCTATTGATGCTCCATTTATTTGTTTAGAACCCTGGTGCGGTGTTGCAGATGGCGTAAGTCATAATATGGAATTGAAAAACAAAGAAGGAATTAATGCTTTAGCACCAAAAGAAAGCTGGCAACGTAGCTGGCAGGTAGAATGCTTTTAAGCCGCTTGTGATTTAAAAATTACTTAAACAACATCTAGTCTATCGTGTTAAACTATAAATTCTTCATTTAAACGTAACATATGGATAATCAAGTAGAGAAAAATAAGGCAATTGCGAAAGTATTTTTTGATGAACTTTATAACAAAGGAAACCTGGATGCGATAGAGAAATTTTTAGATAGTAATGTGACAGTGCAGAAAACATTTCCGTGGCAGCGCAAAGGTATTAAGGCTTTTAATGATACCATAGAAATATTAAAACCTGCATTTCCTGATCTTAAAATAAAATTTGGTGAAATTTTAGGTGAAGGCGATAAAGTAATTTGTGCTTTCACGGTTAAGGGAACTCATAAAGAATCTTTCTTAAATATGCCTGCTACAAACAGAAATGTGGAATACGAGGAAGTGAATATTCTTAAATTTAGAGATGAAAAAATTATAGAGCACCATGTTATTGCCGATACTTATAACCTGATGCAACAAATAACCGGTATTGAACTCAATAATTTGGTTTAATAATAAATGTTCCGATCTTGAGCATTTACAGCGCCGCTTAAACTTTTACACTAACTTAGGATCACAACAAAATAAAAGATTTATTTGCACCATTCACCCTTGAACTTCGATGGCCAGACCTAAGGAGCATTCAGTTTTTATAAATCAGTTTTAGGTGGCGAATTCATTTTCTTTAAAAGATGAGCGATACACCTTAGTTTGAAAAATTACCAGAAAATGAGCGTAACCGGATAATACATATAGCTTTGCCTATTAACGGAGACATCATTTCAATGGCTTCTAAGTGTGTTCTATATGCATGTGCTAAAACGGCGAAATAATATGCATTTGCCTTTAGCCGCTGATAGCCTGGAAAATGCCGGCAAATATTTGAAGGCTTATCTTCTTGGGAACTGTATAAATGCCTATGGAAGATATGTTTTGGAGTGATTATTCGGGAGTTACTAAGTTTTTAATCAATCAAAGGACCTGCTCGGTAAGTTAAGTCCTTTGATTGTTACCTGTTTTTATTTGCTTTATTTGGCTGAGTCTGTACTATTCCGTTATTTGCAATCTCTATTGCTAAAAGGATTTAATAGTTATATGACTTACGTTACGCCAAGCCTGCTCAAAACAAAACAACACATCAGTATTCTTGATGGATTAAGAGGTGTTGCCGCTTTAGCCATTGTAGCATTCCATTTTCTGGAAATGGTATTTGATTTTGAGCACAATTTTTTAGGTCATGGTTTTCTGGCTGTAGATTTCTTCTTTTGCCTATCTGGCTTCGTCATTGCTTACGCTTACGACGACCGCCTTGGTAAAATGGGTATTATTGAATTCTTTAAATCGAGAGTGATCCGCCTGCATCCACTGGTAATATTGGGTTCGGTATTAGGTTTATTAAGCTTTTTATTCGATCCGTTTAGTAATACTGCCGCCCAATACAGCATAGGTAAAATTGCCTTACTCTTTATTACCTCGGCTTTACTCATTCCATTTCCATCCATGGAAGAAAGGGCTTTTAACCTGTTTGGTTTAAATGCACCTGCTTGGTCATTGTTTTGGGAATATGTAGCTAACATTGTTTACGCATTTGTATTGTATAAACTTCCAAAAAAATACCTCTTGTTATTAACCAGCCTGGCAGCCGTCATGTTATTCAGTGTAGCTTTTCGCACTGGCTCCTTACTGGGAGGTTGGGCAGGTGCTAATTTTTGGGATGGTGGCGCCCGGATTTTTTATTCTTTTTTAGCAGGACTACTCATTTATCGCTGCAACTGGCGCATTAAAAACAGGTTAGGCTTTCTAGGATTATCCCTTATGTTACTCATAGCTTTTGTAATGCCTTTTCCAGGCTACAGCTGGTTATTAGAATTATTGGTGGTATTATTCTATTTCCCTTTGCTGGTAGCCTTAGGCGCAGGCAGCATGCCTACGCAGAAATTTCAAAAACTTTGTGCCTTTTCTGGTAAAATCTCCTATCCGCTATATATGACGCATTATGTAGCCATTTGGGTATTCAGCAATTATTACAATACTTATAAACCCAGGGGGATTGAACTAGCCCTTATTATCACCGGAGGTATGCTGGCATTAGTATCACTAGCCTACTTAACCATGATATTGTATGATATTCCCGTGAGAAAGTATTTTTCAAAGAAAAGGATCCAGCAAAATAAATAATCAACTTTTTTAAAAAAACTAAAACAAATATAATACTACCCTGTTTATAGTATAGTTTGTTTGGTTTAGTTTTATCGGTGGATACTTATAAAACATTCAATATAGCCTCATAGAGATATGAGGCTTTCTCATTTTTACAGTTTTTTTAAATTGATTTATTTTAAATATACCTCCTTTTGAATGCCAATTTGCTGTAAAAAATACCCATCGTGAGAAACTACAATCAATGCTCCTTTATATTCGTTAATGGCTTGAGTTAATGTTTCAACGTTTTGAATATCAAGATTATTGGTTGGTTCATCAAAAATCAGCAAATCTGGCTTAACCTGCCGGATGCTAAGTGAACAAAGCATCAATCTCATGCGCTCACCTCCGCTTAATACAGAACAAGGCTTGTCCCAGGTTTCTTTATCAAACAAAAATCTATTAAGCCTCATTTTAACATCATGTTCCTGCAACCAACCGTCATTATACTGTTGTGCCTGCTCATATACGCTCAACTTGTTATTGATTAAAGAATAATCCTGATCGATGTAAAGTGCCTGGCGGATCTGGCTTTTGCACTCTCCTGTTGTTGCCTGTAATTGGCCAGTAATTATTTTTAAGAGTGTAGATTTACCTGTTCCGTTAGCACCCTTAATCACCATTCGATCTCCGCTTTGAAGGTTAAATGATAAATAACCAGGCCAAAGCATTTCATCGCCGTAACTAAAATTAATTCTTTCAGCTTGGAATAAAGATTTACCCGCGTGTAAAACAGTATCATCAAAACCAATTTTCATTTTACCTGCCGGAACGGCTTTCATCCTTAACGTATTAAGCGCTTTGTTAATGCCATCAACTTTTTCGGTATGGGCATTCATTACTTTTGATGTGCTTTTCTCGGCCTTATTTTTTAAGGTATTCATTGAAATGGTTGGCAAGCCAGCCTTTTCCTGTTTTTTCTTTCCTCTGGCATCCAATTTCTGTTCCCGCTCAATGGTTTCCCTTGCCACCTCCTTCGCCTTCCTCAGGTCTTTCTCCTTATTTTTTAATTCCTGAATCAGGGCCTCATTTTCAAGCTGTTTTTGCTGATTATAGAAATCGTAATTGCCTCCATATATTTTAATTGATCCGTTTTGCAATTCGTATGTGAGCTGGAGCAAATTAAGTAAGTGCCTGTCATGACTGACCACAAGCAGTGTTTTATTGGTGTATTGAATAAAATGATACAATAACTTTCTGCTGGCTGTATCCAGATGATTACTAGGCTCATCCATTAAAATTAAATCAGCCTGGTGAATCATAATTCCCGCCAGGAAAACCTTTGTTTTCTGGCCACCACTTAACGCATCTAATGACTGGCTTAATTCAACATCAGTCAAATCCCAATAATCAAAAGCCTCTTTGCAACGCTCTTCAATCGTCCAGTCGTCTTGTAATAAGTGAAAATTCTCTTCATTAGCCTGGCCATCTAAAATTGCATGCAGCGCTTTTAGCCGCTGATCAATTTTTAACGCCTGGCCAACGGTAAGGTTTTTAAACTGGCCAAATACCTGCGGAACCAGATAAGTTAGTTGGTCGCTTTGTAAAACACCATTTTTGGGTTCCACATGACCAGCAAGCAGTTTTAATAAAGTAGATTTACCCGATCCGTTATGACCGACTAAAGCAACTTTATCGTGAATTTTTAAATTAAAATGTAAATTTGAAAACAGCACATCCTGATTAGGATGTTTATAGGTAACATCTTGTAAGCTAAGCATAAATTTCTTTTTAAAACGTAAATAAAAACACCACCCGTAAGCGGTTCATCGTTTTTTTTGGAAAGAAATTTTGCTCCTACATGCTTATTATAATAGGTGGCAAAAGTAAAGCTTTTAATTTAATCAACAAAATACAGCATGACTAATCTTGAAATTCAAATCCTACTTCAATACATTTATACTAATTAATTTAGTAATTTGCAGGCAGAATTATAAGTATGGAGCACAAGGTAAGCATTAACAATAACAGTGTAGAGTTCGCTGGCATAACAAAAGACTATATGGAAGCCGTTTCTGAACTAATTTGGAATGGTTTTGATGCCGGTGCCACCAGCGTCGATCTAGTTTTTGACACCAATGAAATCGATTTTATTCCTTCTATTGAAATTATAGATAATGGTAGCGGCATCCATTTACATAGTTTGCACCAAACTTTCGGTTCATTTTTAGACTCCCTCAAACGGGGAAGCGATCACCGTTCATCATACGTACGGGGTAAAAAAGGAAAGGGAAGGTTCTCATTCATCGCATTTGCGCAAAGAGCCGGTTGGAATACCACTTATTATAATGTTGAGACAGATCAGTTTATCAACTACGATGTCCAGATTGATGCACAGAATAAAGATTTTTATGCTGATGAAAACAAATCTGAAGCTTTAGTAAAGGAAACAGGTACCCGCTTAACATTGGCTAACCTGTTTGGCGTAACTGCTTATTCATTTACCAGCGAAGCATTTATCAACTATCTTAAATCAGAATTTGGATGGTTTTTGTTATTGAACAGCAAACGCGATTTTAAGTTGTGTATAAATGGAGAAAAAATCAGGTATGAGGATATATTGGCAGATCATGAAGTTTTTACACGTGAATTCGCAGACGCTTCTACTTCCCGATTCAGTTTCACCATTACATTTGTGCGCTGGAATGAAAAAATTGGCGATAAGTTTTATTATTATTTCTTAAACAGCGATAAGAAAGAGGTATTTAAACAGCTTACTTCTTTTAACAACAATGCCATTAACTTTTACCACAGTATTTATGTGGAGTCTGACTATTTCAACTTGTTTAATTCGACTGACCTCGAAGAAACAGGAAATTTATTTGGCTCTAACCAACAAAGCCCAATTTTTAAGCAGCTGATTAAAGCACTCCAGCTCATTGTGTTTCAAAAGCAGAAAGAATTTGTGAGCGATAGTGCTGCTGAAGATTTAATCAAAAAATTTGAATTGACCAATTCAATACCTCATTTTGGGAATACTGTAGCAGATATGGAAGACAGAAAGCGATTTATCAATCTGATTAAAACACTCTATTGTATTCAGCCCCGCTTGTTTAAAAGTATACATGAGTCACAGGAGAAACTGACACTAAATCTTATTGCAGCACAAATGAAAAGTGGAAACGAGTTGCTGGAAATACTCAGGCAGATTTTGCATCCTGATGAGAAAGAACAGCAGCAACTGACTCAATTGTTGGCAAACGAGGCATAATTTTAATTAAAAAACTTTGGATTAATCTAAGTGTTGTTTCTTAAAGAGAAAAATTATGATACACCAGGAAAATACAAGCCATACTTTGCAAGAACTTGCTAACAGTGATTATACATTAACTTCAGGCGAAGCTGATATCAGCGGGTGGCTGGTTCAAAATGAAGCGGGGACTGTTATCGGAACCGTTCGTGATTTATTGTTCGATCCGGCAAATAATGCTGTAAGATACATCATCATCGACCTGAATGATTTAGGAGTAGGTTTAGAGCAGAAGCCTGTAATGATACCCATAGGATTAGCACATTTACATGAAAGTGAAAGTTACGTGATCTTGCCGAATATCCACATTGATCAGTTGAAGGCATTGCCTTACTATGTTTCAGGTGAAGTCGATCATCACACAGAAGATACCATTAGGAGGATTATTGGAAGCCCTGCTGCTTTAAGACTGGAAGAATCAATCGTGGAACTTGATCGATCTGAGTTTTATAATCACCATCATTTTGACAAAGCACAGTTTTACAGGCGAGATCAAAACCAGCCTAAATTATAAATACTAGTACTACATGGCATATTGCGATTACATTCCTTCGATGGCCGAACCGAGCCGGAGCCTGCACAAAAATTACCACGACAATCATTATGGCTTTGCCATTCATGATGATGACGAGCTTTTCGGCCGGTTGATTATGGAAATTAACCAGGCGGGTTTGAGCTGGGAAACTATTTTAAAAAAGGAACATACTTTTCGAAAGGCTTACGATAATTTCAGCATTGCTAAAATTGCCGCATACAGAGAGGATGATCGGGAACGCTTGCTGCAAGACCCTGGGATTATTCGCAATAAGCTAAAGGTAAATGCAGCTATAGAAAATGCTAAAACTATCCTCTCTTTACAAAAAGAGTATGGCTCTTTCGAGAAATGGCTACAGTTCCACCACCCTAAAACAAAGGCCGAATGGGTTAAGCTATTTAAAAAAACATTCAAATTTACGGGTGGGGAAATTGTTGGAGAATTTTTAATGAGCATTGGGTATTTACATGGAGCACACTCTGAAAGCTGTGCGGTTTATCAGAAAATTTTAGCGGATAAACCGATGTTTTTGAAGGGCGAGAATGCTTAGGGAGATTAAATAACCATTAAAATTATTGCTTGTTTTACATCCAAATATTTTACCATTTAGGAATTAGGACACATAAATCAATTAGATATTTATATTATGTTCTATTGCTTAAATGGTGAATAAAAATAATTTAGCTTAATTCAAAGTCAAGGCATGCAGTTGATGAAAAAAATCTACCAAGGTTTTTATTGTGCACGAATCAAAGATTGATGCAATAATTTAATTAGAAATATTCCCCCACCTTTCAAGCATATAACTCGTTAATGGAAGTAGCCTTATGCTTGTATCAGTAGGATTATTTCCACTATCTGTAAAAAACAAAACTTTACCGTTCTTTTTAGACCGCCAAACATGACCAATATCTTTTTTTGTAAGGGTATCTGGCCTTGTTATCCTTTTAAAATGAGCTACCTTACGAGTATCTAAATCTAAAATTATAGCATTAGGTATTCTTGTATTACAATCTATTGCAACATATTTATCTCCGGTCCAATACATACATTTCTTATCACTGGCATTGTAATAAAAATATGCACTAATTATTGAAACAAGAGCTGCGATTAAAGCACCTACGGTTTTATAATATTTCTTGGGTATTATTCTATGCAGTTCAGATGTTGTTACATGCGGTTCATCAACCGTTATAACTGTTTCTTCTTTTTTCTCTTGATCAAGTAATTGCTCTTCCGTATTAAACGTTACCTCTTCTTTCTTCAAAATTTCTTTATGGTCAACGTTACTTAGATCACCTTTCTCAACTTCTCCAGATTCTTTTTTTTTCCTGGGACTAACGGAAACTAAATAAGCATCTTCCGATTGATATGGCCGGGGCTGAAAATTAATTAGCCAGGCTAGCAGCTCAATATTTCGTTCATGAGTGCTGTCTGTTTCTCCTTTTAGAAAATTCCTTAAAGGCTTAAACTTATCAGCATTGGATGTTTTAATATTTAAATAATATTCTTCCGCACTATTTCTACGGCCAAATATTGATTTAAATACTTCCTGATCTTTAGGCGTATATCTAACCATAAAAAAGTCTAAACATTCCTTTTTTAATTTTGATGAAGTAGGGTCCACCAATGCTGATGGTAATAAACCATCTTTTTTTATCTCTGTGAAAGCTTTTAAAACACTTTCCTTATAATCATCGAACATCCTTGAGGCGTTATTTCCTGCAAAGTAATCGGAATTTTAGGAATGCTCAAAAGGAATTTTAGGAATTCTTTAGGAATGAGCGGAATAGCTGGAATCCGCTGCATTTAAAGCCTCTTTACTCATCTACATTTGTATCAGCAAACAGCAAAGTACACTCTACGGAACTGCGCTTTATTCAGCGCTGATTGCTAAAAGAGCAAATATCACGGTTGCCCATAACTGACGGGAAGCAGTTAAAAAGCAGCCGCGATAGAAACTCAAAAAACTTCCCAAAAATTTTCAGAAGGCCTTCTGAATTACATCATAGCCAACCTCTCGAATGGTTCGACAGGAGCTACATAGTTTTTCATTCTAAAATTTTTGACTTATGTTTTTACCTTATTTTATAGCGGTTTTATTAGGATTCGTTAATCCCTCAACTACTCAAAACGCATGCGGCGGCAGTAGCACAACAGTAACTGTTAACAGCAGCAATGCTGATGATGATGGCGGAACACCTGGTGATAATGAACCGGATAATGGTGATGATACCGGTGGTGATAAAGGGCATGTTCATCCTAACCCATAACTTTGAATAAAAGAGCGATTGGTTCAATCGCTCTTTTATTATATTTGAGAAAACTTAATCCCTCTTGAAAAAACATCTGATTATCCTCTCCGTTGTATTTCTACTTTATTCTTGCAAAAAAGATAGTCACACTTTTATTCCGAAAGCAGACATGGATTTTGCTAAAGCAAAATCGTATTTTGAAACTGGCAATGATTCTGCCTTTTATTATTTTAATAAGGTTACTACCTCTAATAAAGATAGCTTAACAGTTGCGAAATCTTATCATTATATGTCCTCGATACAGTCCGATGCCGGAGATTATTTTGGATCTCAAGAAAGTGTAATGCGATCAATGTCATTTTTAAATGAAGCAAAAAAAAGTAATCTCAGTTGCATTTCAGCTAATTATAACGAATTAGGTTATACGAGTGATAATCTTAAAAACTATAATTTAGCCATTGACTATTATGATCGAGCCATCCAATTTTCATCAGATGCATCTAACAATGGTACGATGAAAAACAATAAAGCTTTGGCTTATCAAAAATTGGGTAAATACGATGAAGCATTAGAGATTTTTAATCAGATTAAAATAGATAGAACAAAAGATCCGTATACCTATGCTCGATTAATGTCAAACATCGCCAGAACTAAATGGTTGAAAGATTCAAGTTACGTAGCTTCTTCTGATCTTCTAAAAGCACTATATATTGGGCGGGAGAATGAATGGAATATGAATCTTAGTTATTCATATCTATCAGATTATTACGCCAATACAAAGCCAGATTCTGCGCTTTACTTTGCTGGTAAAATGTACCAAATAGCAAAAAAACTAAATAGTGCAGATGACCAGATGGAAGCTTTACAAAAGCTTATTAAGCTGAGTCAACCAAAGAACGTTAAAAATTATTTTAGCATTTATCAGCGCCTGGCCGATAGTGTACAAACTGCCCGGAATGCAGCAAAAAATCAATTTGCTCTTATTCGCTATGAATCGGAAAAACGTAAGGCAGATAACTTAAAGCTCCAGAAAGAAAATACCGAAAAACGGCATCAGATTATACAACGAGAAATTCTACTTGTTTCTTCAGTTGCTTTTTTTGGATTGGTGGGCATAATTGCTTTTATATCATTTAAAAAGAAGAAGCAAAAAATGGAACATGAAAAGGAAGATGCCATTAAGGAAAATCGATTAAGAACCTCTAAAAAAGTTCATGATGTGGTGGCTAACGGATTATACCGCGTAATGAGTGAAATGGAAAATCAACCGGATATTGATCGCGAATTGATTATCGACAAGATAGAAGACCTTTACGAAAAGTCGCGTGACATTTCTTATGACCAACCCCTTCAAACCGATCAAAATTTTCAACAAAAATTATCAGCACTATTAAGCGCTTTTACAACCAGCGAGAGAAAAATAATCATTGTTGGCAATACATCCACGCTGTGGGACAATGTGAGTAATGCCAAACTTTACGAAGTTGAACATATTTTGCAGGAACTAATGGTAAATATGAAAAAGCATAGCGAAGCGACTACCGTAGTGCTGAAGTTTGAAAACAAACAGAATAGTATCTTTATCACCTATACAGATGATGGAAAAGGAATGTTACCGCACACTCATTTCAACAACGGACTAACTAATACGGGAAACCGTATTAATGCAATTGACGGGTCAGTTATATTTGACACCAAATTGGATAAAGGACTTAAAATTCATATTACTTTTCCGGTTTCTTAACTTAGGAGAGATGTTTAAAAAAGTATTAATAGCGGAAGATCACGAGAGCACCAGCATCTCTGTAAGAAAAACATTAGCTGATTTGGGAATTGAAAAAACCGAATACACATACTATTGTGATGATGCTTTAATGCAGATTCAAAAAAGTCTAAAAAAAGATAACTCTTTCGACTTGTTAATTACTGATCTCTCCTTTGAAGAGGATCATCGTGAACAAAACCTTTCAGGCGGTGAGGCTTTAATCGACGCTGCAAAAAAGATTCAGCCTAATCTGAAGGTGATTGTGTTTTCTGCCGAAAATAATCCAAGTGTTATTGATACCCTTTTCAAACAATCAGGTATTAATGGCTATGTGCGTAAAGCCCGCCATGATGCGAAAGATTTAAAGAAAGCCATTGAAATGATTTCATTGGGCAAGTCTTATATTTCTGATGTTTTGAGACCATCATTACGACAGAAAAATGTATTCGAATTTACCGAATATGACGTAACCATCATTTCATTACTTTCAAATGGTTTATCGCAGAAAGAAATTCCATCGTATTTGAACGAACAGAATATTAAACCTGCGGGATTAAGCAGCCTGGAAAAAAGACTGAATACTTTAAGAGATCATCTGGGTTTTGCAAAAAACGAGCAATTGGTTGTTTACTGCAAGGATTTAGGAATAATTTAATTCACGAATAGTTACGATCCTTTCATCATCTCGAACGCCCTCCAAAATATCCGTCATCTCGAACGGTATCTTTCATACCGTAGAGATCTCATTTGAATTATCCTAAAATAGATTTCTTAACCGCTAATCGCTCATTTCGAAAGGACGATAACAACAACCCCCTAAACAATCTCCAGCTCCACACCCTCCAAAATATCCGTCATCGCGAGCGGTATCTTTTATACCGGAGAGATCTCATTTGAATTATCCTAAAATAGATTCCTCAATCGCTAATCGCTCATTTAGAAAGGACGACAACTAGAAAGCCATAGAAAAAATTACCACTGAGAAATTTCAATCCATAAATCCTTCCACTCGGGATTCAACTTATTAATCAGAATATTTTTCTTTTCACGTCTCCACTTTTTCAACTCTTTCTCTCGATTTATAGCCTCTTCAATTGACGAAAACATTTCGAAATAAATACAGTATTCTAAATTATACTTCGAAGTAAAGGAATTTGGGTAATAGTGGATTTTATGCTCCCAAACTCGATTACGCAAATCGGAAGTTACACCAATATACAATACTGTTTTATGCACATTAGTCATAATATAAATACAACCACCTCTTTCCATAATTGAAGTTATACATAAATCTAATGAAATAGATTTAATGCAAGATACTTCCCCGACATCCATTATTTCTAACGCCCTCCGAAATATCCGTCATCTCGAACGGTATCTTTTATACCGGAGAGATCTCATTTGAATTATCCTAAAATAGATTCCTCAATCGCTAATCGCTCATTTAGAAAGGACGAAGAGCAATCTAACATTTTCTTCGCTTTACGGTTTCCCGTAAAAAAGTGCTTCCATATCTCTCTACATTTGATCGAATCAAAATCAAACCTAAAGATGGATCTTAAATAAATATCATTCTTTAACCCTCAATTTTTCTCTCACAAAATACGTGAGATTACTTCTAATCAATCTCGGGGCTGAAAGGAAGTAATCCCGTATTTTTTTATAAAACCGTACCCCATCCCTCAAATGAAATCCCTTTCTCTTATCCTTTTCCTTCTTACCAACATAGCTTGCAGCGAACCTAAAACCGTTTACCTTTGCAACAGTGAAGGTGGAAAAAAATATCACTTTACTGCTGATTGCCGGGGCTTGAGTAATTGCCAGCATAAAGTAATCAAAACGACCTTAGACAGGGCAAAAAGCCAGGGAAAAACACTATGTGGATGGGAAAAATAACTTTACTATTATTGCTTTTATTAATTAATCCTTTAGAAGATTCATTAATACCATCCCTTAAAAACAAAACCTTCCAGGCGAAAGTAATAGGTATTTCTGATGGTGACACCATGGAGGTATTGTACCAAAACAATCCGATTAAAATTCGGTTAGCACACATTGATTGTCCGGAAAAACGAGCGAAACAACCCTTTGGTAATAACGCAAAAAAGGCATTGTCTGACTTATGCTTTGGACAGATGGTAACAGTTAAGGTGGATAAGTACGATCGTTATAAAAGGCTGATTGCTGTGGTAATAAACCACAAAAAGCAGGTTGTAAATCAGGAAATGATCAAACAGGGCTTCGCGTGGCACTATAAAAAATATTCATCCGACTCCCTTTATGCTAATTTGGAAGCAACAGCGAAACGAAATAAAATTGGTTTATGGTCAGATCCTAATCCTACAGCACCGTGGGATTGGAGAAAAAACAAGACTAAAATTATAAAAATCTATACTATAAATTCTGTTTCCCGATAGGTTAGGAAATAGAATACAAAGCGTTTTTGGGCTTAGAAGTGATAAGCTACACCAAGGCCCAAATCAACTGCACCAGTCTTTTTTTCCGATTGCGCAGAAGTATTTTGTGTATACGTTGTTTTAAAGTAGAATTACCCAATCCGGAAAAATAAAAGCCGCTTCAACCGAAGGTGATTTACTTTATTGAAATCAATATAATTTGATGGCAATCGTGATATCAATTGCATTCTTCTTGCTAACGATATATAAAAAAAATGATCAAGATCACTAATCTGTCGGGATTTGAATCATTTCTTTAGTTAGGCCAGTTATCTACATTTAGTATATAAAATATAAATGATGCTAGGAGAATTAAATAACAGACAAATTATCGACCTGTTGCAACGCCAGGCGATTGGAAGGTTAGGTTGCCATGCCAATGGTGAAACTTATATTGTACCCATTAATTATGTGTATAGAGATAATGCAATCTATGGCCATTCTGGTGAAGGCAAAAAAATAAATATGTTACGTAGTAACCCAAAAGTTTGCTTCCAGGTCGATGAGATTGTAGATACTTTTAAATGGAATAGTGTTATTTTATGGGGAAATTATAAGGAATTAACAGGAGAAATTCGTCAGCAGGCCATGCAAGGCTTAATTCACCGGATGATGCCACTTACTGATCTACCTACAGAGGAGCCATCACATGGTATCCCTATAGAAAAACATGAGCACATTATTGTTTTCAAAATTGAACTAACCGCAGTAAGTGGAAAGTTTGAAAACCATGAAAGCGCTTAGTTGATCATTTACGATAAAACCTTCCGGCTGATTTGTTGTTGCTTATAAAAAAATAAATAACAATGACTTCACCAAAACCACTACTTTCAGAAAACGTTAAGGATTTTATGGATTATGCGCTAGAGGTAATCCAGTCGATGGATGGTGCGCCTGAACATAATGCTGCAGACCAAGCACTTGTAAATGAAAAACTTGAAAAGCTGAAAGCATATTTAGCTGCAGTTAGCCTATCTTATAATGAAACAGTGCCTGCTGTTACACCTCCGGAGGCCGAAAATTTTAGCGGAACAGGACACAGTTAGCTTATATTTCAGTCATTTGAAAGTTGATGATTAGCAATCGCCATTGCGTTCATCAATTTTCTTCAAAATAACCGATAGTATTTTCGCAAAGAATACATAAGCTACAAATATGAAAAAGCCAAGTTGTAAGGCAGAATTATTTGCAGTAACCGTTTTCAAGGTATCGTTCTCCATATTTAACCCCGAAAGCTGGCTCTTTAAAATTCCATTTAAGCCAATGTAAGTCATCGCTATTCCCACCACCATCACATCGGCCATATCCCATTTCCCCAAATCGAAAGCAAGGAAACGAAGGACTTTTCTGCTGCCAAACAAATGAGCACAGGAAACGTGAACCCCTCTTGATAGCAGGCGGAGTAATGGTAAAATCACTACGAACAGTAATAATAATATGCCAACCAGTACCGCATCGGGCTTAGGTTGCTCAATTAAAGTTTTGATAATACCCAAAATACTTTTGCTCTGAAAAAATAACACTTGGTTGTTGAAGGTCAGTTTATCACCCAAAAGGGCAAACTCAAGGGTTTTAATTCGGGCATCCACTTCAATAATAGGAGAGAATATCCCCACAAAAAGCAAAGTTAAAGCAAACAACAGCGACATAACAAACAGCGGAACGTGCAGCTGCACCTGTTTCCTTAACAACAACCAAAGCAATAATGCCGCAGCTACACAGCCCAACATTACATAAGTATTGAAGTAACTATCTTTCTTGATCTGGCTAAGTTTTGCCGTCACTACCCGGTCAAAAGCATCAGCGTTTTTTACTCGGTATTTATGGTAAATGGTGCTTTCAACTGTACTAATCGTGGTGTCGGAATGATCGTAAGTTTGTTCTTCTAACTCATCTACCTTGCTCGCCGCAATACCTTTAATTTTTTTTAAACTCGCCGGACTAGTAATTTTGGTGACAATAGTACGGGCAAAAGAGGGTACCTGACTATGTAATTCCTTTACATCAACAAAACTATTAAAGGCTAGTTTTTTAAGCTTGCCGCCCAGGCTTTTTTGAGGTCGGGTAATTTCTGATACAGCTTTGTTAACCAAGCCATGCAATTCTTTTTCCACCTCATTGCGCATAGCCGTTTTTTGTTCGGTTGTGAGTTTAAAACCCTTCACCCTGCGATCAACCACACTGGAGATTTTTTCGCCCCATCGATCTACTGAAAAAATGCCGAAAGTAATATTGTTTGATAGGCTATAATCTTCTTTAATCTGCTTTTGCATTTCTGCTAGCATGTAAAAACGGTAGCCAGAAAAAGCTGCACCAATTAAAAGCAAACTTAAGCCAAAAACAAGCGCTATGGAAGCAAAACGATTTCGCTTTTCAGGAGTGCCGGAAATATGATTAGTTGTTGTTGTCATAAACTAAGGAGGTTAATGTGCATCATGCGGCGTAATAAACTTTAAAATAGTTGATAAGATCAACCCGTAAAGCACAAAACTGATAAAAATGATGTATCCGGGCTGTAAAGCCGTGTTGTTAGTCGTGAGAATGGTTAGGGAATCATTTTTAATATTTAGCGCTTGCAATTGCCCTTCCAATAATCCGTTTAAACCAATGTAAGCCATTAAAATTGCAATTACAATCACATCGGCCATACTCCATTTGCCCGATTGAAAGGCGAAATATTTAATCACTTTGTTTTCTGCCAGTTTTTTATTGCCCAACAAATGAATCCCGGTTGAACTTAATTTAACTACCGGAAAAAGGATACTAAAAACAAGGATGAGTACACCCACCAGAATGGAATCAATTCCCGGTTGAGTGATCAAAACATGCACCACATCCATAATGCTTTTACTTTGGAAAAAAAGCACCTGATCCTTAAACGTAACATGCTCTCCAAGCAAAACAAAATCCAACGACCTGATTCTGGCATCAACTTCAATCATGGATGCAGTAAGGCCAACGCCCAATAAAATGAATGCAAAAAGCAGGGACATTATAAATAGCGGTATATGCAAATCCCGGCGTTTACGTAGGCCCCACCAAAAACCCAATACCACCACCACACAGCCCAACATAGCAAAAGAATACTGATAGGTTTTGGTTCGGATATTAGAAAGCGTACCGACCATTCTTTTATTTAATTCAGCTGTTGATGAAACCTGATATCGGGAATACATTGATTTCAATTCAGCAGCTCTTACTACAAAAGCACTATCTTTCTTTTCTTCCGTGGCCAGCTGATTAAATTCGCCAATAGCCATTTTACTGAGTTGACGTTTATTCTTCGGATTATCCACTTCGGCAATAATCTGGCGGGCAAATGCCGGAACCTGTGCTTTAATGCTATCAGAATTGACGAAATTTTTAATGGCAAATTTCTGGATTTTACCACTTAATGTTTTTTTAGGTTTGTTGACTAAAGCCTCGGCTTTATTAATCAACGCCAGAATGACCTGCTCTACCTCGCCTTGCAAAACCTTTTTTTGCTGTTTTGTCATTTTAAGATTGCGCACCTGATGATTGACAATCTGAGATACATTATCTTTCCATTGCTGAACAGAAAACAGACCATAGGTAATGTTATTGATGTCAGAATAATCCTCCTTAATTTGCTCCTGCTGATTAGAAAGCTGATGAAGCCTCCAACCAAAATAGCATTCGACACCCAGCAATAAAGCCAGAGCAAGAACAAGTAGCAATTTAGGAACAAAAGATTTTTTCTCCGCTACAGGTGTGGTATGTGTTTCCAAGCTGGTTAGTTTAATAGGTGATTTATATTGTTCGCTACAGTTAATTGGTGATTTACCAACAGCAATGAAATATTTGGTTCTGATATTGGAAGTTAAACCAACAATATTGAAAAAGGTTTTTACATCGAATAAATTTTATTGAATTTAATAGAGACAACACTTTCCATAAACATTTATGGCTGGTCTTTTCTTGTCTTCACCTGATTTTATATCTTTGCCCGAAGTTAAAAGAGCGTAACAAAGTTTATCAGTCATGAATATTCAAAAAGATGAAATGGTTGCCAAATGGATTAAAGAAAATGCTAATCCAGCAATCGAAAATTTAACCAGAATTAACCAGGAAACCGCTAGTAAAGTTTCGATGATGATGGAGCAAAAAGGATTGAATACGAACGAACTCGCCAAACTGGTAGATACACAGATAACGGAAGTAAATAAATGGTTAAGCGGAAAACATAACTTTAGTGAAAAAATGCTTTCCTTTATTACGGACGAACTGGAATCAAAAAATTAAAGCTGGATAAAATTTCGCCATCAGGAGGATGACGCATACAAAAAAAAACAGCTGCTCAATTACTTGGCAGCTGCAATGTATACTAACGTTAAAAACGTATTACTTCCATAAAACCAATGCATTCTGATCAGCATTCATAATCGCTTCGGTAGCATAAGCTGAAGATTTTAAGCTTGCAAAATCATTTAATTTAACGTTTTTCATATTGCTGGCAATTAAAGTGCTGTTATCAGCTTTACCGTTTAATTTTAAAACCGCATCTTCCTGAACAACTGAGTATAAGCTTGCAGCCGTAGTTTTAATTTTCGCTGTAGCACTTTGGTTTAAAAATAATTGAAGGTTTTTCACCTCGAAGTTATTTTTAGTCTCAATTACAGATTGTCCATAAGCTTCTATTCTTTCTAAATCCTGCATCGTAATTTGCAAAGTTACCTGTGTGGTTTCCATGGAGTTGATGAATAAAGTTTTACCATCACTTTGTACAAAAGTTTTTGATGAATCGTAGCTTTCTGATCCCACTACCGAAGGTGTATTGCCCTGGGTTAAAACCAGCTTCACATTTCCGCTTACCCAAATTCTGTTAAACCCCGCTAATACCGGTGTTTTGGTTTCTTTAATTATGGGTTCTGTAGCTGAAGCTTTCATGGCTGATGAAGTAAATACTACTGCTGTTAATGCTACTGCGAATAATGTTTTTGCTAACGTTTTCATGACTTTATGTTTTAGGGTTTTGCTTTTGTTTTTGATTATAAGACGCCGCTTCACCCAAAACGTTGCAGCCAAAATCGCCGTATTATACCAGCATGAGTAACATCTAGACCAACGCCTGTAATTTCTCGACCAACGCTTGTATAATTTTCTGTTATCGCCGAACATACCTCACCAGGCATGATCAAAACATGATGCTGCAATAACCCAATAAAAAATCGGATTCTCCATGTTTAAAGAAAATGAACCGCTATCCACCCAAAGGAGTTTAATTTGGGTGATTAACATTTGCCATAAGCTTGAGCGAACTTAATAGTTATTATAGTAGTTGCTGATATGATCAACCAGTTGGCTATAAATGGGTTTTGTAAATTCCAGAAATAAGGCGCTGGGTGGTGGAGGCAATATTTCTTTCCGCCTGGTCATTCCCAATTGATTTTTACTTAAAGCTCTTTCATCACCATTAAAACTTGCCCAGCTATCCCTCCAGATATAAGTTCCCGGAAATTTTTGCTGATATATAAGTTTTCTGCTTTTCCAGTCCACAATGCTCATATCCAATAAACCCGATGATGAAATGTTTTTTTCGAAAATACTCAACGTAGCCTTAACCGTGCCGTAAATAGGTTTCCTTTCCCGGGTTTCACCAATAACTACACTATCTCGTTTTAGTTTTTCAACCTTCTCTTTGATATAAGTTTGCCCAACCACGAAATCATCAAAGTTTAAACTGAGTACCTGATCAGGCATAATTTTTTGATCCGTAGCCTGATCCTCTCCATAAAAAATTACAAATTTATTTCTTGCATAACTGCTGATAAACTGATCAATTTGCTGCTGAAAATAATCAGCACTTAGTTTGTAAGGCCCTCGGTTCACCACAATTGGCTCAACCACTACACGGGTTACGGCAGCCCAATAGGCATCATCCATCCTGGCATTTACATCTTTATACTCAGGCTGTAACCTTTGCACCTTTTCAAATTCATAATAAGCTTTCTTCGCTGATAAGCGATTATTAGAGCGTAAATATTCCATTCCAGAATCATACCGGGCTCCCGCCGCATTAAGTTTGCTATCGGCCAGTTCCTTTATATACTTTGAAGGCTTAGGCACAATGGCTAAACATGCCGGACAGCTGTTAATATCATCGGCCAATTGATTTATTTTCTGGTAGTCGTACAAAATCGACTCCCATCTAAATAGGTCATTTGATAGTTTGGCCTCATTTATTTTCCTTAAATGATCCTGCAAAGCCAAATCATAGGCCGTTTTTAAAACCTGCATGGCCTCGCTATTTTTAGGCGAATTTTGTAATCTACCTACAGCTTTAGAAACCGAGGCATCATAATCACCTTTTTGCAGAGCATTTTTGCCCGTAGTACATCCACCTAAAATTATTAAGGATAAATAAATAAAATACCGTAATCTTGAAACGTTTTTCATGGTAGCGCATTTAGAAAATCATCGGTTGAATATAGCCAAATGTTTTATTCCTCCAACGACTAAATTTTAAAGCGATATCGCCTTGTTAATTATTAAGACGATTGATAATGAAGATTAGTTGCAAGCAGTTTGAATTAGAATTAAAACACCCTTTTTCTATTTCCAGATTTACCAGAACCAGCACTCCTGTAATGCTTTTGAAAATAGATTACCAAGGTGTAATCGGTTATGGAGAGGCATCAATGGTGCCTTACATGGGCGAAAGTTTTGAAACCGCTCAAAGCTTTTTATCAAAAGTAGATTTAAGTGGTGTTCAGCATCCGTTCAATTTTCAGGAAATTATTGCTTACCTGGACCATATTGCACCGGGTCAGCCTGCTATTAAGGCAGCAATTGATATTGCCTTGAATGACATTAACGGAAAAATCCTTAATAAACCCTGCTATGAAATTTACGATGCCGATCCTGCTAAAATGCCAGTCACTTCTTATACCGTTGGGATAGATACTCCCGAAGTGATAAGGGAGAAGCTCAAAGATGCCGAGCTTTTTAAAGTTATTAAAGTAAAATTAGGCAGGGATAATGATCGGGAGATAATCGAAACCATCAGGAGCATGACCAATGTTCCACTCTATGTTGATGCAAACCAGGGTTGGACGGACCGGCTTAAAGCCATCGATTTAATTTACTGGCTACATAATAAAGGCGTAGTTTTGATTGAACAACCGATGGACAAGAACGATTTGGATGGAAATGCCTGGTTAACCGGGCGCAGCCCGATACCTTTACTGGCTGATGAAGCAGTACAGCGTCTTGCCGATATGGATAACCTAAAAGGTGCTTATCATGGCATTAACGTTAAGCTGATGAAAAGCTGCGGAATGTACGAAGGCCATCAAATGATTTTGAAAGCCCGATCTTTTGGAATGAAAGTATTAATTGGCTGTATGAGCGAAACCAGTTGTGCTACATTAGCTGCAGCTGCTTTGGCTCCGCTTTGTAACTGGGCAGATTTGGACGGGCCTTGGCTAACCAAGAATAACCCATATACTAACCCCACCTTTGTGGATGGACGTTACCAGTTAAGCAATGCCCCGGGTTTAGGACTGGAAGGTGTTACTTCGGATCTTTTTCTTTAAAATTTTTCCGGATATCTTTGGTGAGCTGATACTTGAAGTAAACTACGCAAGCAGCCACACCCACTAAAAAACCGCCAGGAAGTGGCTTATGGTTATTGTAACACCACACAATTCCACAAATGGAAAGAATGATAACCAGATTATAAAAAATATTTAACGCGAATTTTTTACCCACAATTTAATGATTGAATTAATATTACTTGTCATTGCGAAGCTATACGAAAGTGAGCTGAAGGAATCTAATTTTTAATGAGATTCCTTCGTACCTCGCAATGACGATAATGATTTAGTAAACCGGCATATTTGGATCAAAAGCTTCCTGCCACGCCAAAATACCACCTTTTAAATTATATAAATTTTCGTAACCATACTGTGCTTCTAACTGCATTACAGCAGCTGCACTTCTTTTACCACTACGGCACTGAATAATTACTGGTTTATCTTTAGCCACTTTATCTGCCTCAATTAAAATTCCTCCCAAAGGAATGTTTTCTCCATCAAGGTTAGAAACTTCGTATTCGAATGTTTCACGAACATCAATCAATTGAAAATCTTCCTTGTTATCAATTTTTTCTTTTAGTTCTTGTACTGAGATTTCTTTCATGTTGTTATGTGTATTTATGCAAATATATGAAATTCAACTGTAGGCATACCATCAAAAAAATGCCATTTAATTCACGCCAAACTGTAACAACTGAAACCCTTAGGCGTTTAACTATAAATAGTTACAAATGGACAATCTGAACCGTTTCTTCTGGTTTTGTTCTGGCGCACATATCCCCACCCTGGAAAAGTATCCATCAGAACAAAATAAATATACCGGCATTGGTGCCACCATCTTTTTTACAGGTTTATTTGCTGCCCTTTCGGGGGGCTATGCCATGTATTTCGTTTTTAAAGGAGATGATCTGGCTGTAGTATTCGCAATCATTTTTGGCTTCCTGTGGGGAGCAGCTATATTTAACATGGATCGATACATCGTATCCAGCATTAATAAAAGTGCCAGCACTAATAAACAACTTTTGCAGGCTACACCTCGTATTTTATTGGCCATAATGATTGGTATGGTCATCTCCAGGCCAATAGAACTGAAGATTTTTGATAAAGAAATTAAGGAACGCCTGAAGGTAAGTTACCTGAACGGACAACGATCAAAAATTGATACTTTAAATAAAGCTTTTGAAAAGAAATACCAGGTAGAATTTGGACGTTTAAATCAACAAAAAGCTACACGCGATTCACTTGAAAAAGGAATTAAGACCGACAGGCAAAAGCTGAACTTTGAGATTTTCGGCAATAAAACAGCCGAAACTTCTGGTGTAATGGGTTACGGACCGTATGCTAAACGCAAGGAAGCAGAGATTAAACAACGCGAAACTGAACTTGATTCTTTAAAAGCTAACATTAATCAATCAGAAGTTTTTGTGGATAAGCGGAAGGAATTTGATGGATTGTTTAATGAAAAATTGTACACTAAAAAACAACTGGATAGCTTATCAGATCTTGCCGGATTTGCCGATCGCAACTGGGCTTTAGGGCAGTTAAAGTTTAATGTAGATGGTACAAGCGATAGCAATACCTCCATCGCAGTTACATTTATCGGTTTACTTTTTATCTTTTTTGAATGTTTACCGGTTTTTGTGAAACTGATGAGTGCCCGCGGACCTTATGATTTTGCCACATCGGATACTGATGAAATCTCCATATATCAATCAAAGAAAGACAAGGATTTTCATTTTGAGGTGGCCGACAATATTCATGAAACCCGTGTGGATGCAGAGTCATCTAAAAGGAAAGAAATTATTAAAGGCAAGGCCTACCGCGATTTGGAAAAATATGACTGGGATAGTGAATAGTGTCATTATTTTTGCCATGGAAGCATAATATGAGGGAAGGAATATTTGAAGTATATAGAAAACTCCAGACACTGATGCTTTTATATCAAAATCCAATGCAATTTTCTAAACAATAATGGTTAAACTCGCAATATAATCTAAAGAGAAACAAGTAAAATGAAGAAAATATTATTAATTGCCCTGGCCGGAATGGCAGCCTTACAAGTTCAGGCACAAACCATAGATAAAATTATTACCCGAGAATATGCCGATCATTTGATTAAGACTTTGAGCGCAGATGAAATGCAAGGCCGTGGGACATTTACGCCAGGAATTGATAAAGCAGCCACTTTTATCGAATCAGAATTTAAAAAAATTGGTTTACAGCCACTTGCAGGAGAAAAAAACTTTCGTCAAACTTTTTATAAGTACCAGGTAGCAAATGTGAGTAAAAGCATCAGCTTAAATGGCAAAGAAATTTCTGCTGATCAAGTTATTATATCAGGTGTTAATACCGAAAATATTAACCTGAATAAATCAAATGCTACAGTGATTAAGTTAGATCCTGAACAGCCTTTTGTTAATCAGTTCAGAGCAACCATGTCTTCAGGTAAAAACCAGATTGTGTTAGTTGATGCTAAATTTGCAGATTTATTTAAGCGTTATAAAACCTATTTCGACAGGCCGACTACTTTGGATGAGAAAGATATGGATGTGGCAAAATCAGCTGTTCAGGTTTTTATTTTAGGGGCAGAACAGGCAGATGATTTTAACGTAACATTAACCAGTAAGGTTTCTAAAATGCCATTGTTTAATGTGGCAGGAATGATCCCTGGTAAATCAAAACCTAAAGAATTGGTTATTTTCTCTGGTCATTATGATCATTTGGGCATCATTAAATCAGTTGAAGGTGATAGCATTGCCAATGGAGCAGATGATGACGCCTCGGGTACAACAGCTATGATTGCACTGGCTAAATATTACAAGGCACAAAAAAACAATGAGCGCACTTTGATTTTTGTTGCTTTCACAGCAGAAGAAATTGGTGGTTTTGGTGCCAGGTATTTTTCGAGCAAATTAAATCCAGATGAAGTGGTTGCCATGTTTAATATCGAGATGATAGGTAAAGATTCAAAATTCGGAAAAAATACAGCCTTTATAACGGGTTATGATAAATCTGATTTCGGGAAAATTTTACAGAAAAACTTAACCGGTACTGAGTTTACTTTTCACCCTGATCCTTACACCAAAGAAAATTTATTCTACAGAAGTGATAATGCTACTTTGGCTGCCCTGGGTGTTCCGGCGCACACCATTAGTACCGATCAAATTGATGTAGATAAATTTTATCACACCGTAAAGGATGACTATAGCACCCTTGATGTTGAGAATATTTTATCGACGATTAAAGCGATTGCCAAAAGCGCAACATCTATTGTAAACGGTAAAGATACACCAACCAGAATCCCGAAATTACAGCAGTAGAATTTTTTAATTCCTTGTCGTGGCGAATCGATACGTCTTCTTCGACCGCATTGGAGAAATCTTTGAAACATAATAGGAGTCAAAGATTTCTCTATTTCGCTGTACTCCAGTCGAAAAGACGAATTATTCGGGCCACTTCTGTAGAAATAGCAGAAACCCTGGCCTCACAAAAGCTCATTTTACAGAAAATTGCCAATAGCGCAACATCTATCGTAAACGGGAAAGACACACCAACCATAATCCGGAAATTACAGCAGTAGGATTATAAAATAAAACACGCAAATGAGCTTGCTGCTGTTGATGAAAAATCAATAACGAAATGAGGGCTGGCTGTAGAGTCGTTATTCCGCCCCGCAAAGACTAGCATTTGAGTATTGCATTAAAACCGATATTCCATTACGTAATCATCCATAAAATAGCCACCACCAATATCTAGGTTTACCGATTCTTTAATGGTAAAACCACCTTTAAGGTAAAAATCTTTAGCTTTATTGTGTTTATTTACATTAAGTTGCAAAGCCGAAGCCCCGGCATTTTTGACCTGGTTAAAAACCTCATTAATTAAAAGTTTTCCGGTACCCTTTCCATGTGCTGAAGGCAAAACATAGAGTTTATGCAACTTATAAATACGCTCCTCATGATCTACAATCGAATAGCCGGCAAAGCCCAATTCATTTTGTCCTTCTTCAGCGATCAAAAAAGTGTGGCCCTCCATTAATTGTTTAAGCAACTCGGCTCTGCTGTACATTTTATCGAGCATATAATCGATTTGCTGCTGCCCAATTATATCCAGATATGTTGTTGGCCAGGTGGCTGCAGCAATATCCCGGATTACTTCAATGTCTTGTTCTTTTGCCTTTCTAAGAGTAATCATATCGGCTCACTAATATAAATGGGTTGTCCAGAAAAGGTGAACTCTACAAATCCATCATTCACTACCTCAAAAATTTCATCCTCATTTTGCATCAGGTTAGTTACTTCCAGGTAACGGTTTCCATGAAGTAAAAATTCACTTCCGGCAGGTTTCCAAACAGAAAAGCCAGATTTGATTGGGTAATGCTTCGCCTTTTCGGTAAATATGACCAGGTTAATTTTATCTTCAAATCCGGCAAATTTTTCAAGGTCGAATTTTTTAGTGATGATATTAACAGCAGGATATTTTTCTTCATAAAGATGATTGATAGCGACCATCAAAGCATCAACCGGCCCCTGAATGATTTTGGTATCTTCCTGAACATCCTGATTACTTCCGTTTACTAAAACATCCACCTTTAGTCCTAAGGAAATAATTTTATCAAAATTTTCGCCATTAACTAAAAGCGTGGGGCTCCACTCTAAAAGCTGACCCAAAAATTCTTCATTAAAATTCCCCAGATCATCAATATACAAAGCTGGTTCTTGTTTTTCTTTTACAATATGGTGTGATGACATAAAGCGAAGATAAACTAATTTTGGATTTAAAATCGGCGACTATATAATTATAATCAGAAAGAAGATTACAATTTTACTGCTTCGTAAAAATCCTGATAAGCTTCGATAAAATCATCGGCATCGTAGATAGCTGCAGATACAGCAACCCCATAAACTCCGGCCTGCATCAAAGCTTCCACATCGTAAATTTTAATCCCGCCATTTGCAAGAATCGGGAATTCTAATTCCTTAAATTTATTAGCTGCTTCTACATAATCCTCCATCCGGATGCGGGTATCATCAACTGCAAACGGGCCGAAAAAAGCATAATCTGCACCTTCTTTTTGCAGTTGCATCAAATGTTCAATGGTGCTAGCTGAGCTACCTAAAGTTACATCATTTCCTAATTTACTTCGCAAAGCGATAAAATCAGTTTTACTTTCTTCCATGTGAAAACCCTGTATATCGGCTTTCCCATGGAGATGGCTATGATTAGTTACGATTAAAGTTGTACCCCAGTCATCGCAAATTTCGGCAATGGCATTAATATCAGCTAAGAGTCCATCATCACCCTTGGTTAAACAACGATATTGAATCCATTTCGCTCCGGCTTCACAGGCCAGTTGCACTTGTTCTATGTGCGTTAAATTCGGTAAATCGTGGGTAATGTATTGTAATTTTTCAATGTATTTCATGATAAAAAAATCGTCACTGTAAGGCATTAAGTAATCAATTAGATAGAGATTGCTGCATGCCCCACAATGACGAATTTACTAAATATCTTAATTATGCAGCGTTTAAAACTTCACGTTTAAATTAAGTAAGAAGTTTGTGCCTGCCTGTGGAAAGTAAAAGTTTTCTGTAACTCTGCTCCCGCCAGCTTGATAGCCGTAAGTGTAACCATTACTTTCATACTTTTTATCAAAAATATTATTAACCAATAAACCCAGGTTGATGTTTTTAACACCAGCAAGTTTAAAATCGTAACCTAACCGGACATTGCTCACCCAATAACCATTAATGGTACGTTCATCATTTTGTGTATTGTCTAAATATTGTTTACTAACATATTTACTTTGCAAGGCAACAGCAAAGCCCTGAATAGGTTTATAAACCAGCTCGCCAAAAAGTACCGCATCTGGCGAATAGGAAATGTTGGTTAATGCATATTCATTTACAATTTGTCCTCCATTGTCGTAATCATCATAGTATTCGGTAAAATTTTTGATTTTATTTCTGCTTAAAGCTGCATTTGCATTAATTGCAAATGATTTATTAATCAGGTATGAACCATCTAACTCTATTCCCAGGCGGTAACTTCTATCCACATTTTGACGAAAACTACCACCAGTATCATTAATTTTTCCGGTTTCTACTAACTGATTCTTATAAAACATACCGTATGCGTTAAGGCCCAGATTCCATTGCTTGTTTTTAAAACGATAACCCAGTTCCACATCATTTAACCGTTCTGGTTTAGGCAGAACACCTGCTGGTGCGTCAGTATAATCATTACGGTTTGGCTCTTTATTGGCTACACTAAATGATCCGTACAAATTGCTTAGTGCATTAAAGAAATAAGTAGCGCCAAATTTAGGGTTAAAGAAGTTTAGATTTTCATTAGTGGAAAGTGTGTTTAATTTGTTCTCGGTACCTGCAATTTCATAATGAACGCGTCTATACTGTAAATCTGCAAATAAACTTAACGATTCAATCGGACTATAATTCACTTTACCGTAGGTATTTAAATCAGTTTTAAAACCATCATTGTCATAATACCTTCTATCTATATTTCCGTTAGATGCGTATTGAGCCCATATAATTTGTCCGAAGTGGGCGCCTTTGTATTCATTATATGCACCACCCAAGGTAAAGTTCAGATTTTTTTCCGGCACGTAATTAAATGCATAGGTTACGCCATAAAAGTCATTATCTAACCACCTCCTTCGAATTAAATCTGTTTTAGAAATAGTTGATCCCCCTATTATTACCGGGCTTAAACCATAATCGCTAAGCTTATTACCTGCACGATATTCTTCGTAATAACCTTCGCCTTTTGTATAGTGCAAGGCACCGTTAAATGAAAACTGATCAGAAAATTGACGAGCATATAATAACTGATAGTGATTTTGCCAGTAATTATCGGTTTGGTTGTTATACAAAAAGCTGTTGTATCTTCTTCCAGAGGTTAGCAAATTCGATGCATCTTCAGCATTTAAACTATTTCTATCGATGTAAGCTTGCATACCAGCCAAATCATTGTTTAATCTTGATTCAGGAATTCCATTCCACGATTGATATGTTTTTTCTGCACCTGAAAAAACATTTAGCCGCAATAGATCCTTATTGCCATGATAAGCTCCTGAAACAAAAAAAGATTTTAAAAGTGAAGAACCACGATCTACATAACCATCAGAACTAACTCTAGATAAGCGACCATCAAAACTAAATCGATTATTGATCAATCCTGTGCCTACTTTAACTGTATTTTTCCAGGTGTCGAAACTGCCGTAAGTTGTATTTACTTCTGCGTATGGTTCTAGTTCACTGGAAGTGGTTTGGATATTTAAACTTGCTCCAAATGCACCAGCGCCATTGGTAGAAGTTCCTACACCGCGTTGGATTTGAATGTTATCAACAGATGAGGCAAAGTCTGGCATGTTAACATAAAAGGTACCCTGACTTTCACTATCGTTAATTGGAATGCCGTTAACTGTTACATTAATTCTGCTATTGTCGCTTCCACGGATGCGAATACCCGTGTATCCAACGCCAGCCCCGGCATCTGAACTGGCAACAACGCCAGGCGTATTTTGAAGAATGAAAGGTAAGTCTTGGCCAAAGTTATTTTGTTGAATTTCATCTTTACTCACATTTTTATAAGTTGTAGCCGATTTCTCATTGGCACGGGTTGCTCTTACGATAACCTCGTCTGCCAAAAAGTTTTGCTGCTGCAAAATGAAATTTAAAGTAGTATTCCCGCTTACGGATGCCATTTTTTCAGCACTCCTGTAACCCACATAACTGACAATGATGGTGTAACTGCCATTGGCAAGGTTACCCAGGGTGTAATTGCCATTGGCATCACTTAATACTGCGGTTTTTTGGTTTTTAATTTTAACCGTTGCGCCAGCTAAGGCGTTTTGATTGTTATCGGTGACTTTTCCTGTAACCGAATGTTGTGCCAACGCAAAGAAAGGCAACATTGCAACAAGTGCTGCATAAAGTAAATTTTTCAATGTTTTTGTTTTTAGTTAAACCCATCGGAAATAGGGGTACTCCCGATTTCAGTTAAACTTCCATAACTCCAATCCCTACGCCGGCATTACCCGGATCAGGTGCATTTAAGGTTTTGGGTGTAGAGGTTTTGGGTTTAAGGATTGCTAATTGCAGAACCTTTTACCTTTAACCTTTTGCCTTCTACCATAAAATGGGTATGATCTCAGCCCGTTTTTGTGTTATTTAAAACAAGGCACCCCTAATGATGTGGCAAATGTAGAAAAATATGTTAATGATTATTTAAAAATATTTAATATTCTTAATCTATTCTCCGAGAAATTCGTCAACCGCACTAATCGCATTCTGGATGCGTACCGCTCCCAATCCACTAATGACTTTGTAACGGGCATTTAAAGCTTTCAGTTCTTCATGCCAGACTTCCATAAAATATTCGCGTTTATTAGGGAAATCGCGAAGCGGATCATCCTGCCAGGGTAAATCAATATCCATTAAAAGATAAAGATCATAAGGTCGTTCTGGTAATGCATCAAGCACCAGCTGCGGCGTCTCTCCTAGCATTTCATCACTCCAGATTTTTACCGTAACAAACGTGGTATCGCAAATAATAAAATCATTTTCTGTGATGCCCAAAATGGCATCTTCTAAAGCAACCTGCCCATAGTACATATTTACTTCATCCTGCAAAGTGTAAGGGGCATTTAAGTTTTCGCAATAGTAACGGGCATATTCCGGCACCCATGAAACTTTGTAATGCTTAGCCAGAAGCTGAGACATAGTCGATTTCCCAGTGCTTTCAGGCCCAACAATGGCTATTTTTTTAATTGATCTGTTCACGATATGTTTTTCTCCAATCCAAATAGCCTTTAAAGGCGATGACTATTAATACAATATATAATAATGCACTTAAGTTTAAATTTTTGTAGATAAATAATGGCACATAACAAATATTTACAAATGTCCACAGCAACCAGTTTTCTAATACTTTCCGCGTTAACAAAAACTGCGCAACAAAACTTACCGATGTGCAAAAACCATCTGCATAGGGCACATTGCTATTGGTATAATGATCCATAAACCAACCTAACAAAAAGCTTAGCAGGGCAATAAATAAAATGACAATAAGCCACTGATGGATTTTGAGCTTACTAACAGGCCTGTGTTTTTCTTGCTTCTTCTTAATCCAAAAATACCAGCCATAAAATGCAGTCATCAGGAAATAAACCTGAAGCGTCATATCGCCATACATGGCCGCCCTGAAAAACAAAAAAGCATACCCCACTACACTTATAATTGAAATGGGCCAATTGTAAATACTTTCTTTTGCTGCAAGATAAATGCAAAGGAAACCTGTAATAACAGCAACCCACTCCAATATGGTGGTTTGTTTAAACTGCTCAATTACAAATGGAAGAAAGTTAGCCTGCAGCAGGAACATCATAATATCAAATGTAAAAAGAAAAGCCGTTAAAGAAAAAATCCGGTTGAGGAGGGCTCCTCTAACCGGATAATAAACCAAACAAACTATTTATGAAGAAATCCTCATTGCGGTTAACTACTCCGCGGAGGAAGCTTTAGAACAATGTCTAAAGTATATACAAAACGCATATATGTTCTGCTTATTACAACATCGTTGCCAATTTTGAACAACATATTAGATCATGACGATAGCATGACTTCGTGTGTATTTAACACTATACTAATGTTACATTCTCATCTCGTTTTAACAGTTTATTAACCACTAACAGCATGAAAAATTATCACCCGGATTAGTCCTGTACGAAATATTATACAGAGCGCCATTCTTGTTTAGTACACTGTGCTAATTCCAAAACAAACAATTTATTAAAAGCGCTGTTTTGATTTTGGAAATATTCTGGGGTTAAATTAAAAAGCACATGCATTATGAAAAAGCCAATTGTTTTTCTGATTTCATTAATGGTATCATCCATTTTTTTTGTAGCATTCACCTATTTTAAATCGGGAGGGATCATCGGCCGCATAACACAAACTGATGCGGTGGCCAGCGTAAGTTTGGCAGCAGGTACCGACACCGTAAAAGCCCAGGTAAGCCAGGGCGCTTTTACCTTTACTAATCTAAAAGAAGGTGTTTACACCATTTGGATTAAAGCGAATGCTCCGTATAAAGATGTAATTCTTGATAAAGTTGCAGTTAAAGATAGTTCAACTACTGATTTAGGTCTTATCAAATTGCAGCAATAATTTGCGGTCATAGTCCCTTCATATAAACGGCTCCTAAATAAAGCGAAGATTTAAATGGTCTTCGCTTATGTATCCCTTCTGTCAAAACCTATTGATTTTCAGTGCTTCAGACACTGTTTTTAAATTTTAAAAAAATAGTAAAAAAGCACTTCAAAAAAACCTATCTTTGCATCCCGACAGAACAGTTGGAATTTTCTTCCTCAAGAGCAAAAAACCTTCTTGCTTCTTCACCTTTACAGGTTCAACACTTTAGAATTTTAATTTTTGTATTAAGCTATCATGCCTAAAGACACTTCCATTCGCTCAGTACTAATTATCGGATCAGGCCCTATTGTTATAGGTCAAGCCTGCGAATTTGATTATGCAGGTTCGCAAGCGGCACTTTCCTTAAAAGATGAAGGAATAACCGTTTCCATTATCAACTCTAATCCGGCAACCATCATGACGGATAAGGTAATTGGCGACCACGTTTATCTTCGCCCTTTAACAGTTGATTCAATTGAAGCTATTCTTCAAGAGCATATAGACGCTGAAGACTTACCAAGAATTGACGCTGTTTTGCCAACCATGGGTGGGCAGACTGCATTAAATCTTTGTGTAGAAGCCTCAGAGCGTGGTGTTTGGGAAAAGTATGGCGTTAAAGTAGTAGGGGTAGATGTAGCAGCTATAGAAAAAACTGAAAACCGTGAAGCTTTCCGCCAGCTAATGGTGGATATAGGTGTTGGAGTTGCCCCATCTAAAATCGCCAACTCATTTCTAGAAGGTAAAGAAGCCGCTCAGGAAATTGGTTTCCCGTTGGTAATCCGCCCATCATATACTTTAGGTGGTTCCGGTGGTGGTTTCGTACACAAAAAAGAAGAGTTTGATGCAGCACTTAAACGCGGTTTAGAAGCTTCGCCAACGCATGAAGTTTTAGTGGAACAAGCTGTTTTAGGCTGGAAAGAATATGAACTGGAGTTATTAAGAGATAGCAATGATAACGTAATTATCATCTGCTCGATCGAAAACTTTGATCCAATGGGTATTCACACGGGAGATTCGATTACAGTTGCACCGGCCATGACATTATCTGACCGTTGTTATCAGGAAATGCGTAACCAGGCTATTAAAATGATGCGTGCCATTGGTACTTTTGCCGGTGGATGTAATGTTCAGTTCTCGGTAAATCCTGCTAATGATGATATCATCGCCATCGAAATTAACCCTCGTGTTTCTCGTTCATCAGCATTGGCAAGTAAAGCAACTGGTTACCCTATTGCTAAAATTGCAGCTAAACTGGCCATTGGTTACAACCTGGATGAAATCGAAAATCAAATTACAAAAACAACTTCAGCATACTTTGAGCCTACTTTAGATTACGTTATCGTAAAAGTTCCACGTTGGAATTTCGATAAATTTAAAGGAGCAAATAAAGAACTTGGCTTACAGATGAAATCTGTTGGTGAGGTAATGGCAATCGGCCGTACTTTTATCGAAGCTTTACAAAAAGCTTGTCAGAGTTTAGAAATCGGTCGTGCAGGCTTAGGTGCCGATGGCCGACAGGTGCGCAACATCGAAGAGATTATGGATGGTTTGGAGCATGCTTCATGGAACCGTTTATTCTTGATTAAAGATGCAATGGCAATGGGCGTTCCTTTGGAATCCATCCGTAAGGTGACCAAAATAGATAAATGGTTTTTAAACCAGATTCAGGAATTAGTAGCCCTGGAAACTGAATTAAAAAGATATTCATTAAATAACATCCCTCACGATTTCTTCGTAACCCTAAAGCAAAAAGGTTTCTCTGATGTGCAGATTGCATGGTTATTAGGCAACGTTACGGAAGATGAGGTTTACGATCGCAGAAAAGAATTAAACATCCGCAGGGTATATAAAATGGTTGATACCTGTGCAGCAGAATTCCCGGCACAAACACCATATTACTATTCTTCATTTGATGAGGAAAACGAATCTAAGCCTTCTGATAAAAAGAAAATTATTGTATTAGGTTCAGGTCCAAACCGTATTGGTCAGGGGATTGAGTTTGATTACTCTTGTGTGCATGGCTTATTAGCGGCTAAGGAAACAGGTTTTGAAGCGATTATGGTAAACTGTAATCCTGAAACCGTTTCAACAGATTTTAACATGGCTGATAAGTTATACTTTGAACCGGTTTTCTGGGAGCATGTTCGCGAAATTATCGATTTAGAAAAGCCTGAAGGTGTGATTGTTCAGTTAGGTGGTCAAACCGCTTTGAAAATGGCTGAAAAACTAACTGAAAAAGGCATCAAAATTATCGGTACTTCATTTGAAAATATGGATATCGCCGAAGATCGTGGCCGTTTCTCTGATTTATTAAAAGAATTAAATATTCCTTATCCTAAATATGGTGTTGCAGAAAATGCAGAAGAGGCCATCGTTGTAGCAAATGAAGTAGGCTATCCGGTATTGGTTCGTCCGAGTTATGTATTGGGTGGACAAGGGATGAGTATTGTAATTAACGATGAAGATTTAGAGAAAGCTGTAGTGAAGTTGTTAGGTGATTTACCTGGAAACCGGGTATTGATTGACCACTTCCTGGATCGTGCCGAAGAAGCCGAATCTGATTCTATTTCTGATGGAGAAGACGTGCACATTGTAGGGATGATGGAGCACATTGAACCTGCGGGTATTCACTCCGGAGATTCTTTCGCGGTATTGCCAACATTCAGTTTACCTGAAACAGTTACCAAAGCGATGGAAGAATATTCCATTAAAATTGCGAAAGCTTTAGATGTACGTGGTTTACTAAACATTCAGTTTGCCATTAAAGATGAGAAGGTTTATGTAATTGAGGCTAATCCTAGAGCTTCCCGTACAGTTCCTTTCATTGCTAAGGCTTACGACGTTCCATACATCAATATTGCTGCAAAAATTATGTTAGGCGTAGCGAAGTTGAAAGATTTCACTATTGAACGTAAACTTAAAGGTTATGCAATTAAAGAACCGGTTTTCTCTTACGAGAAATTCCCTGAAGTAACAAAAGAATTAGGTCCGGAAATGAAATCGACTGGTGAAGCCATCCGCTTCATTAAAGATCTGGAAGATCCTTACTTCCGCAAGCTTTACAAAGACAAATCAATGTATTTGAGTAAATAACTCGAATGTAAAATAGTAAAGGCCAGTGAAAAATCACTGGTCTTTTTTTGTTTGAGCAAACCTCGCAGGTTTTCAAAACCTGCGAGGTTTGACACCTAAAAATTTTAATATATTATTTTAAACTTTTAGCGAGTTTAAGCCTCTGCTCTTTTATGCCTTTTGCAACTAATTCCGCAACCATCATGGCGCCTACAGGATTCAAATGGGTATCATCTTTTTTTCCTGCCGGATAATTCACATGACCAGAATCTACATGTAAAAAAAGTTTAATTGATTCCTGATCACCTAGTCCTTTCAATAATGTTTCTGTTTTGACAAGCATATCAATTAAAGGAACTTTCAAAGAATCTGCAACTGCCCTGGTTACATTTGGATATCCGCCATGCGAATCGGTTAAGATTCCGTTTTTAAAACTTCTTCTTGATATAGGAGTGAGCAATACCGGAATGGCATTTTTACTTCTGGTTTCATTCACGTAATTCACCAGATTGGTTTTGAAATCAGCTAATGATACACCTACATTAGGTTTATCAACTTTCTCATCATTGTGCCCAAATTCTATAAAAACGTAATCGCCAGGTTTTAGGCGCTCCATGATGGGATCCCAGCGTTTTTCTGCACGAAACGACTTAGTGCTTCTGCCGTTGAGTGCTCGGTTATCTACCTTCACATCGTCTTTAAAAAAAGATTGAAACGTCATTCCCCAACCTGTTTCCGGATAGGCCTTTTCAGACTTATTAGCCGCGGTAGAGTCGCCTATAATGTAGATAGTCGTTTGGTTTTGAACGTAGACAAAGCTGCACAAAAGTAAGAAAAATGCTGCAGGGAGATATTTATAACTGGTAAGTTTCATTGTTATTTTGCTTCTGGATTCCAGTGATCTAAACCACTCAATATATTTTTTAAAGTATAATTTTTCGCTTCCTTTTGATTCAGTTGCCTGCTCCAGCTTACTCTTTGGTTAATTGCTGCACCCTTTCCGGCATTTTTATATTCTGCATAAAAGGTAGTTTTTTCTTTATCAGGAAACATTTTATCACCTTTCCACGGATCCCATCCTTCAGGAACAATATGATCTCCCAGCTCGCTGTTGATAAAAACTGTTTTAGCGAAAGGCCGCCAAGGCCTTCCTAAATAAACTTTTTTAGCACTGCTTTCTGCTAACAGTTTGCAATTCAAAAACACAAACCCAAAGCTTTGATTTTTAGACGTGGCAGCCGCGGTGATGTAAGAATTGCTCAGGCTTTTTATAGTGCATTGATCAAATACAACGGTCGATTTTCCGAAGATAAAATCGGTTGTACCTTCGATATAACAATTTGCTAAATATTGTCTGCTATTTTCTGTAGCAGCATAAAACGTATCCTGATTACCTAAAATATTACAATTTTTAGCAATGAAACGATCCCCTTCTGTATGCAATGCAACCGCCTGACCAACCCTGCCTGCAGAATTGATTATAGTTAAATTTTCCAGCGATACATCATTCCCCTCTACTAATATTGTGTATGAGGTATAGGTTGAAAACTTACTTAAGCCAAATCTGTCGGGGCTATTTGTAATTGCTTTCCCTGAATAATCTCCGTTAGTAATAATGGTTTTCTCTCTGCTTTCACCAATCAGTTTAAGGTTTGTTTTCCATGACGGAATCGTCAGCTTTTCAGCATAAATTCCGTTCATGATTTTTATCGTGACAAGCTTTTCACCTAAATCTCTAACAGAATTTACCGCTTCCTGTATAGTTTTATAATTGCCATCCCCGGCTTTAGAAACAGTTAATTCTGAAGGGTATTTAGGATCTTGCGCTTGTACTTCTACAACCACAGAACACAAAAAAATGACTAAAAAATATTGAATGAGGTTAGGGAGATTCATATTATAAATGTAACGGCTTTTGGTTTAAACATCATAAAAAAGGGCAGAAATAACTGCCCTTTAAAACTTAATATCAATAGGTCCAGCGTGGATCGCCGATTGCTGTACTCGTGCTACTCGCAGTTCTTAGCGGAGAACCTAAAGGTAAGCTAAAATCAGTTGTTGTTGCAGACCACCCCAGATTAATGGTTTGGTTACTGGTTAAAACCGCAGTGCCAAATGTTAACGCTGAGCCGCCGGCTAGTGCCGTTGAAAGGTTAAAATAATTACTATTTGTAATATTCAACGAGCTTCCAGCTCCTGTGCCACGAATGGCAGTAGCTAAAACGGTTCCTGATTTTGGGGTATTTGCGAAAATACTATTCTGAATACTAAAGTTTACAGGGTTTGTGTTTGCATCAAGTAAGGCATATTTTCCACTACCTCCAAAGCCATTAACTGTCGAATTGGCAATAGATATTACAGGTGTTTGATCGCCTGTTGCAATTGTTGACGTTAACACTAAACCAGGTCCGCAATTATAAAAAGTAGATTTTGATACCGTAAGCGTGTTAAATTGCAATTTAGTGATGTTAAAAGTGTAATAGGTTGATGAACCATTTGCACCCATATCATAAACGATTGAATTGTTTACCGTAATCCCCGTAATCTTAAAGTCTTTAGCGTTCGTTCCTCTATCTCCACGTAGAAATGCGGTGGTAGATCCATGTGCTATACAGTTATCAACCACTAAATTGGTAAAAGTAGCAGCTGAACCATTTGCAGTTTGCGAGCCAATTAAGTTCAAGAAATACAATGAAGCTCCTGCCGTACCATCAAACTCTATTCCGGATAGTGTTAATCCCGCTCCGGTACCTTCTAAGTCAAATTCCTTATAATTAACCTTCGTATCATTGGGATTACCTGAAGTAGATTTTATGGTGATCGTTTTTTGGGTAATGAAAGACGTAGCCGCAAGGGTATAAGTTCCCGGATTTAGTCCGATTACTGCACCATTGGCAGCATTTGTTATAGCAGCAGCTAAATCATCGCCAGGGTTTAATCTCACCGTATAGGTTGTAGGTGCTAAAGTGGTAAATGTTGTAATCCCTTTGCTTTTTGTACCTAAAAAGAGTTCAGCTGTATATTTTGTTCCGGCAGTTAAACCCGAAATAGATTTCAAACCAGCGTTTGCATCGGCTGTACTTAACGTAACAGTAACTGCTGAACCTGTTGGTGGTGTTAGCACAATTGAACTTAAGCCAGCCGTTGCTGTGTAACGTAACAGTACGTTGTTCTCTTTAATTTCATTATCCCGAACAGGTAAAAATAATTGAATTCCGGTAAGCTGGAAAGCACTACTCCGCACATATTTCGATTCAGGTTGTGTTGCAGTCGCAATTGCTTTAACCCGGGCATAGTATTTTGTTCTTACTGCAAGATTATCCTCTGTTACTGTAACCCCTGCAGTGTCAGCTGTTGTGCTATACTTTATTGTCGCAAATAAAGAATCGGTAGAAAAATCGATACTATATTTAAGAGCTTTACTGGTTGACATTAAAGGGATTGTCCAGGTTAATTTTGCTGAAGTTTCGCCAGCAGCGATTTTAACGTCACTTGGCTTAAAAATCCTGGCCGGTTCTGTTGGCACTTCTTCTTCTTTTTTACAAGATGAAATAACCATTGCCATTGCAGATAAAATCATCAGCTTGGCCATTAATTGATATAAGATTTTTTTCATGAGGATAATATTAATAGCCAAAGTTTTGAGTCATACCTGGGTTTTCAATCAGCGCCGTTTTAGGATAAGGGAAAAGCTCTTTTTTATTGGCTTCAAAATAGTAGGCAATACCTGTTGACGTGCTGGTAATAGAATTTTCTTCTGTAACGGCTTTCCTCCAGTTTTTGGTAGTGTAGCCAGTTGGAGCAGTTGATGTGCCTAAACCCGGAGAAACAAAAACATTGTTAGGTGTGCCACCATATAAATCTAAAGTAGCTACTTCGTTTACGCTCGTGCCCAATAAATAATTCCCTTCTTTGGCATAAATATAATCAGGTACACCAGCATAAGCCCCGGTTCCGGCAATTAATGCCCTGAGTTTTGTTCGGGTTTCATCAAATTTACTACCTAACAAATTCCATCGGATTAGATCATATTTTCTAATTCCTTCGCCGCCAAATTCTAATAAACGCTCTTTAACTAAGGAAAGGAAAAAACCACTTTTATCAGTTGGTGTAGTTGGAATTTGAGTTTCAAAGCCAGCATAAGCTCTTTTTTGAACTTCCTGCAAAGCACTGATTGCAGCTGCCGAAGGCGCACCATTAATCTCGTTATCGGCTTCTGCATACATTAATAAAATGTCCGAGAAGCGTAATATTGGCCAGTTGATGGCAAAATTTTGAGATGCCGAAGCGCCATTAAAGGCCGTCCATGATTTACGGAATTTTCCATCCGTCATATTAGCCAGGGTATTAATGATTTTTTTTGAAGTAGCTGTAATTTCAAATACACCCAAGGTAACATCTCTTCTGCAGTCTTTAACGGCATCGAACTCATAGAAATATGTAGGGATAGCATTCATACCACCGCCACCAGAACCGAATGTAGAAGCTGAGTTAAAACGAATACCATTGTAATATCCCAGTTTACTATCAGTTGATGCGTTACTTCCATAAGCAGCAACTTCCATCATCAGCTCATGAGCATCATCACTTCTTGTACCATGAAGCGTTTTAAAAACATTTTCATATACTGGATTTAAGGTATGTTGTGCTCTATTATTCATAATATCCAGGCATTCATCATAGGCTATTTTATAATAGGTTAAGTAATCGCTGCTTCTTGTCATTTGATTACCTTTTAAAGCATATCCACCACGGGCTAAAGCAATTCTGGCCCTTAAACCTTTAATAGCACCTTTCGTAAAACGAAAACTTCCATATTCCGTAAGTGAAGCCCTCCAAGGCACCAGATCTTCTGCTATTTTTAAATCTGCAATAATCTGATCATAAGTTTTGTTCCGGTCTACGTTTGCGCCATAAAGTGTTTCAGCATCAGCAGCGGGCACAAATGAAGCAGGTACATCCCCCCAGTTTCTTATTAATTCATAAAAAAATTGTGCCCTTAAAGCCAAAGCTTCACCATAATAGCGCTTCATTAAGGATTGATCGGCTGCCGAACCATTATTATATAATTTCGAAGCGGGAATGTATTTGATGCAGATGTTTGCCCTTTCAACGCCTGCATACAGCTGTAAAAACGGATTGATTAAATCAGTATTATCAGGACTGGCACCATACATACTAATACCACGTCTATCTGAAGAACTGTAACTTCCTGATGTTTTAAAGTCATCAGCTGTTAATCCAAATAATGTGGAGATGCGGCTCCCGTACCCATTATCTCCACAAAGGCGATTATACACCCCAATTAATGCCGAATTAGTATAAGTTGTACTTTCAAACACGACCTCAGGCGTTGAAGTAGAAGGCGATTCTACATCAAGGTATTTTTTACATGAAGTAGTAATACTCAACGCTCCAATAGCAATTACCATTAAAGCTGATTTTAAAAATTTATTGTTCATTTTCTTTAATGTAAAATATTAAAATACCATGTTAATTCCAGCAAGAATGTATCTGCTGCGTGGGTAAGCGGCGTAATCTACTCCAGGCGTAAGCGGATTAGATCTTCGCGTGTTAGCTTCCGGATCATAACCTGTATAACCCGTGATGGTGTAAAGATTATTTACGGTACCGTAAACCCTTAGCTTAGAAATAAAGCCTGTTCTTTTCATTATGCTTTGTGGCAAAGTATAACCTAATGTTATGTTACTAATTCTTAAAAAAGATCCGCTTTCTATGGCGTAAGATGTCAAAGCATAATTCCCTGTTGTAGGTGTCCACATAGTAGTGCTGGTATTCATCGCCGTTAATAAAGCCGGATCAGTAACCTTAATTCCGTTTGCATCAAAATTCTGCCAACGATCGTTCATGGTAGCCAGTAAATTATTATCCTTAACATTATACTGAGAAGTAAATTCTAATTTGTTTGCATTATATACTTTGCTGCCATAACTAAAGTTTACAAAAACAGTCATATCAAAGTTTTTGTAGGCAAATTGATTGTTAAAACCTCCGGTAAATTTAGGTTGCGAATTCCCTAAAACAGTCCTGTCATCATCACCAATCATCATACTTGATGAAGAGGATAGTTTTTTAACCTTCATATCGCCTGGTTGAGGATCACGGTTCCCTAGCAATACCCTGCTACTTGCAACAGTTGGCTTAAGTGTATAAGTATAGGCACCGGTAGTTGTATTTTGCACATAGGTAAAATCGTCAACTGTATATCGTCCATCCGAAAGGAAACCGTAAAACTGTCCGACTGGCTGGCCAACTTCTACTTTAAAATCACCTAAGCTATTTACCCAACCCGATTGTGTAATATAAGAGTTTACCCCGTTTTGTAATGCGATAATTTTATTCTGGTTAAATGAAATATTAAAACTGGTGTTGTACGTAAAATCTTTTGTTTTTATGGCTTGGTAATTCAACTGAAATTCCCAACCCTTGTTTTGTGTTTTACCAACGTTTTGCTGCTGTGTAGTGTAACCGGTAGTTTGCGGAACATTGGCATTAAGCAATAGGTTTTTTGTTTTATTATCGTAGTAATCGATATTTAAGGTTAACTTATTTTTAAATAAATCAATATCGATCCCGGCATTTGTGGAAGTATTAGTTTCCCATGTAATGTTAGGGTTGGATAAAACTGTGCCATTATTTGTTCCGGAGATTAAACCTGTAGAAACACCGGAATCGTTAACTGCATAACCACCAGCAGTTGAATTAGAGTAGAATAATGTTCTAAATAAATCCTGACCAATACGATTGTTACCAGCGGCACCATAACTTAAGCGCACTTTTAAATTATCTACCCATTTAAGATCTAAATTTTTAAAGAATTTTTCTTCAGATGCTCTCCAGGCCAACTGCCCTGAAGGGAAATATCCCCATTGTTTACCAGCTGCAAATAAAGAAGAGGCATCCGTACGGAAGTTGAATGTTGCAAAGTATTTATTTTTCAGTCCATAGGTTGCTCTTCCAAATAAAGAGAATTGTCTGGTGCCAGATATCAATGATGTTGGCTTATCCTGTATCGAACCAGCTGGCGGTTCAGCTTTTTGAATACTTCCGAAAGCTTCATCAGCGGTAATATTTACCGGAAACCATTTAATGGTTGAACTTCCTGATGTAACATCAATCATATTGGTTTCTTCTCCGATTAACAGGTCAAGATTATGATCTTTACCTAGATTCGGTTTATAGTTCAGAGTATTGGTATTTAAAATGCTTTTTGTAGTCGAATTATCTAATTGAATAGCTGGTAAACCGGCATTATTTCTGGCCACATTACTCACCGGGCCATTAAAAGTGTTCACTTTCCTGTCAGAAAAGGTCATTCCCACCGTACTTTTGAAAGTAAGGTTTTTTAAAATCGAATATTGCAGATACCCACTGGAAATCAAATCATTTCTGTAATCAAATTTTAATTCCTGATTTGCCAGCGTAATAGGATTGGTTAATCCTGTGGTCAGATAATCTGCATCAAATAAATCTCCGGAATCACTTCCGCCATTATAAGGTTGGTAGCGAACTGAATTTCTTAAACGGTTAGTTCCCTGAGAACCTGTTGAAGTGGTACCTACCCCGTCAGTATGCTGACGGCTGTATCGTACATTCACACCCATTCTTAGCTTGTCTGATAGCTTATGATCGAAACGAAATGATGCGAAAGTTCTTTTATAGCCAGAATTTAACATGATCCCATCTTCACCTGTATTATTAATCGAGAAATTGTATGTTGTTTTTTCTGTACCTCCAGATAAGTTTAAAATCTGGGTATTGCTCCAGCCCTGGCGACCGAAAACTTTATCCTGCCAATCTATATTTTGAATATTTTTGTAAATATCCAAATCTTCGAAGGTGCCATATTTTTTGGTAAAAGTGTCTTTTACATCTTGAGCCGTATTGTTATTGTAGAGTTCATATTGAAATTTTACAAATTCATAAGGATTCATCACATCCAGTTTATTTACAATCTGGCGGGCACCTGCGTAAGCATCAAAAGAAACAATAGTTCGACCATTTTTACCACTTTTGGTCGTGATAATAAGTACACCATTCGCCCCGCGGCTTCCGTAAATAGAGGTCGAAGCTACATCTTTTAATAAATCCATACTTTCAATTTCATTTGGGGATAAAATGGAAAGTGCATTCTCAACCTGGATACCATCAACAATATATAAAGGAGAATTATCCCCGGTCAAAGAGCTCCCGCCACGCACTTTAATAACAACTTCTGCGCCTGGGCTACCTTCAGTTGTAGTTACCGAAACGCCGGCCATTTTACCAGCTAAAGCCTGGGCAACTGTACTTACCGGAAATTGATCTATATCTTTCCCTTTAAGGGAAGATACAGAGCCAGTCAAAGCTTCTTTTCTAACTGAGCCATAACCAATGTTAACCGTAACTTCCTGTAAATTGTTAGCATCCTCTTCCAGGCTTACGTCTAATTTGCTTTGATCGGTTACGCCAATGCTTTTGGTTTTGTAACCGATGTAAGTGAAGGTTAAAATTGCACCTCTAGCCGGGATACTGATTTTGTAAACGCCGTTTGCATCTGTACTGGCCCCGGCTTTTGAATCTTTAATGCTTACGCTTACACCAACCAGGGGTTGTCCGTCGACTTTATCTTTTACTGTTCCCGTAATTTGCTTGGTTTGCGCCTGCACAACGGAAAAGGAAAAAAAAGATAGCCACGATAAAACGAGTAGAACTCTTCTCATAATGATTTATTTTGAATATTTGGTTTAAAAAGGGCGTAAAATTTGATATCCGGAGAATATAATTCTCTGTTGGGCTAATGTTATGTATTGATATTTGGTTAGTGTTTGAAACAATTTTACAAACTAAAAGTCGCTAAAGGTATTTTTTAACTAAAAAACTGTGCAAACGTTCCCGAAAGCGTTGTTTTAACGTTTATAATGTTGTGCTTAAATAAGCTCATAAAAGATTTTTTATGTAACTTGTACGCACTACCATAAGATGAGATTTGAAACTTCAACAATAAAAGACATTGCTAAGGCCCTTGGATTATCAACTTCTACAGTTTCCAGAGCCCTAAGAGATCGTTATGAAATTAGTGAAGAAACGAAAAAACTTGTACTGGCCTATGCCGAAAAAGTAAATTACCGGGCAAATCCTATTGCCAGAAGCTTAAAAGAAAGAAGAAGCTATTCTATCGGGATTATTGTGAGTGAAATTGCCAACAACTTCTTCTCTCAGGTAATAAATGGAATTGAATCAATTGCTTATGATAAAGATTATCATGTCATTATATCCCAAAGTCACGAATCTTCTAAACAAGAAAAGCTAAACGTTGAGCATTTAGCTTCCAGATCCATTGATGGCTTATTGATTGCACTTTCATCTGAAACACAAGACATTGGCTACCTGCGAGATTTATATGCCAAAGGCTTACCTATTGTATTTTTCGATCGGGTGCCTGAAGATTTTGAAACCCACAAAGTAATTGCGAATAATTTTAAAGGTGCTTTTGACGCAACGGAGCATTTGATTTTATCTGGAAAGAGAACTATTGCGCACATCACTAACTCTGAAAACTTATCCATTACCAAAGAAAGATTAAAAGGCTACCAGGCTGCATTGGCCAAGTACCACATCGATTTTAATCCCGAATTGGTGAAATATTGTCAACATGGCGGCATGCACAATGCGGAGCTGGATCAGGCGGTAAAGGAGCTTGTACCTCATCAGCCTGATGGTATTTTTATATCGAGCGATCGTTTAACTACCGGATGTTTAATGGCTTTAAAGAAAACCAATCCCGAACTTGCCCATCATATTGCCATTGCCGGATTTACCAACTCTAACCTCGTTGAGTTATTTTCGCCTTCCCTAACTTCGGTAAAACAACCCGCTTTTGAAATGGGGCAGGTGGCTACCGAGTTGCTTATTTCTATGATCGAGGCCAAGCGACCGGTTACAGATTTTGAAACCAAGGTTTTAGATACTGAGCTGGTTAAAATGCAAAGAAATTTAGGTAATAAATTTTTATAAGCTCTTACCACACCCGGGCAATTTTTAAGCAAACCGCTTAACTCCAAACTAATTATTACCTTTGCGCCATGGTAGAAATCGTATTAAAAAAGGGTAAAGAAAAAGCTGCGTTACAAAGACATCCTTGGGTATTTTCTGGTGCTTTAGAAAAAGTAAAGGGAAAGCCTGCGAATGGAGAAGTAGTAAAAGTTTTTGCATTTGATCACGAATTTTTAGCCTACGGTTACTACAACGGCAATTCGAGGGTAGCTGTACGACTTCTGGAATGGGATGAAAATCAAATCATTGATAAGAACTGGTACGCGAACCGACTGAAACAAGCGATCGCTTCACGCCAGGTGATATTAAATTCTGATACCAATACATGCCGTTTGGTTTTTAGCGAAGCCGATTTTTTGCCTGGTTTAATTGTAGATCAATACGCTGATTTTCTTTCGCTGCAAATTCTAAGCTCGGGTATTGAAAACGCAAAAGCTGATATTATTGAAATTTTAAAAACTGAACTTCAACCCAAAGGCATTTTTGATAAAAGTGATGCAACTGCCCGTACCCACGAAGGTTTACCCATCGAAAATGGATTAATCTGGGGAGAAAACCCGCCTGAATTTTTAGAAGTAAAAGAGAACGGAATCGCTTATAAAATAAATATCGCAGAAGGACAAAAATCAGGTTTCTATTGCGACCAACGCGATAACAGGAAAATTTTAGCCGGTTATACAAAAGGTAAAAAAGTGCTCGATTGCTTTAGTTATAGTGGTGGTTTTAGCCTAAACAGTTTAGCTAATGAAGCCGCCAGTATCACCAGTGTAGATAGTTCTGCATTGGCCGTTGAAACGTTAAAACAAAACGTAGCTTTAAATAATTTTGATGAAGGGAAGGTAACAGCAATTCAGTCTGATGTAAATAAGCAATTAAGAGCTTTCAAAGAATCGGGCGATCTTTTTGATGTTATTGTGCTTGATCCACCTAAATATGCGCCATCACGGTCGGCTTTAGACCGGGCGGCAAGAGCTTACAAAGATTTAAACCGCCTGGGCATGCTGTTACTGGAAAAAGGTGGTTTACTGGCTACTTTCTCTTGTTCTGGCGCAGTTGATATTGAAACATTTAAACAAATTATTGCCTGGGCTGCACTGGACGCCGGAAAAGAAGTACAAATCATAAAACAATTTTGTCAGCCGGAAGATCACCCGGTTAGGATTTCTTTTTCTGAAGGCGAATATTTGAAGGGGTTATTACTTCGGGTACTATAAAATTAGTAGCATATCCAATTGATATTTTTCACCTATTTTCTTTAAAGGTATTTCGTCTAAACTTTTAGTAATGCTGAGTTTACATCAGCATCTTTTTAGCATATAATACCCTGAAATGAATTCAGGGTGACGACTGATTTGTACAATGGTTTTACGTAAAGAATACTTTGGATCACCATATTCTTTACTAGCCTATTTTTCCACAGAATAATCAGACAATTGATCATACTCACCTTTCCAGGCATAAAAACCAAAAATCATCAGCCCTAAACTAATCGGCAGGAAAATAAATAAAATAATTCCCCATTGCAAAATAGTATTGGTCCGCTCTATATCGGTATGGGTTAATCCTATTTTTTCTCCAGCCTGAATGAATAGAAAGGTCATGGCAACCGGACCTAAAAGCATCCATACTAATCCTAAAATCTTCTTTATTGCTTTCATAATATTAATCGTTAAAGCTTTCGTCTTTTTTATTTGAAAGATATATTGTTCCTATAATTAAACTTAATGTGGCAATACCTATAGGATACCATAATCCAGATAAGGGCGTTGAGCCGGAAAAACTTGCTACTAATGTGGCGATAAAAGGTACTAAACCTCCAAAAACACCATTGCCAATATGGTAAGGTAATGACATAGAGGTATACCTGATTTTTGTCGGAAAAAGCTCGACTAAAAATGCCGCAATTGGACCATAAACCATGGTTACTAATAATATCTGGAAGAAAATCAAACCCACAAATTTCCAGAAAACAGGCTTTGGCAATACTTTATCTTTAATTACTTCTGTTCCGGCTACGGTGCCTCTTTGCAAAGAAACAGTATCGGTTTTTACCTGTTGATAAGATGCTCCGTTTTTTACCTGGATTAAGGTAGTGGTGATTTTTAGGCTTTCGGCAGCACCTGAAATCGCAACGGTATTAGCCGATTTCACTTCAGTTGATAAGATATCATTCTGGCTAATTTTCTCGAAATCAGTATCATCAAGAAAGGTCTGGTAAATGGGCCGGTAAAAAATAATCCCCAATAACATTCCGGCGAGCATAATCCACTTTCTCCCTACCCGGTCACTCCAGGCACCAAACACCACAAAAAATGGCGTAGCAAAAGCAATCCCCCATAGTAGAATATACCGTGAATCGTTAAAATCCAGTTTGCAGGTATTTTCTAAAAAAGACTGTGCATAAAACTGACCAGTGTACCAGATTACGCCCTGACCCATCGTTGCGCCAAAAAGAGCAAGCAAAACCATTTTAAAATTAGCCTTATTATTAAAACTCTCTTTTAATGGGTTTTTTGAAATATTGCCTTCGGCCTTAAGTTTGGAAAACAAAGGCGATTCATGCATTTTCATCCGGATATAAATCGACACCACTACGAGTAGAATGGAAAGTAGAAAAGGAATTCTCCATCCCCAATCGCCAAACACAGCTGCACCCAGAATATTTTTAGTAATTACGATCACACCTAAAGAAAGAAACAGGCCCAAAGTGGCTGTAGTTTGAATCCAACTGGTAAAAAAGCCACGTCTATTTGTCGGTGCATGTTCGGCTACGTAGGTAGCTGCGCCACCATATTCGCCACCTAACGCAAGGCCTTGAATTAATCTTAACACCAATACCAGAATCGGGGCGGCATAACCAATGCTCTTATAAGAAGGAATTAATCCGATTAAAAAAGTAGAGCCACCCATTAAAACCAGGGTTAATAAAAAAGTATATTTCCGGCCGATTAAATCACCTAAACGGCCAAATACCAGGGCGCCAAAAGGACGAACAATAAAGCCTGCAGCAAATATGGCTAAAGTATTTATCAGGGCAGAGGCACCGGCATCTTCAGGAAAAAGCTGATGGCCAATAATTACGGCAAGACTGCCAAAAATGTAAAAATCATACCATTCAATCAGGGTTCCAAGTGACGACGCACCTATCACTTTAAAGATATTATTCTTTGGTAAAGTTTCGCTCATGAGATGTTCAGGAATATTTGGTTGCTCCAATATAAACATTTGTATACAACGTATCCATCCTGTACTGTCTTGTAATTTAATTTGTTACACAAGCAAACATTTCAGCATTTGTTTTGTATTTTCAGTCACCATAAAAAATATATGCTATTAATACAAAATATCAGATTAAGTAGAATTTTAAGAAATACCTGGCAGGTCGACCTTATTATGATCGCCTCCTGTACGGCAGCCTACTTTATTCGAGAATATCTTATTGCCCATCATTTCATTATTCCAACCATCATTCCAACTGTTTTAGGTACCGCTATTGCCTTTTTTATCGGCTTTAATAATAACCAGGCTTATGACAGGTGGTGGGAAGCCAGAAAAGTCTGGGGAGCCATCGTTAATGATTCAAGGTCCTTTGCCCGGGCCCTGATTAATTATGTCGATAATGATCAGGTTGCTGCCAAAAGGATAATTTTAAGGCATATTGCATTTTTGTATGCTTTAAAAGCCAGTTTACGTGGAACGGTTGATGAAATTTATATCAAATATCTGCCCGAAGATGATTTGAAAGAAATTAAAAAACACAACAATCTTCATAATGCGATTTTAAACATACAATCACGAGAACTACAAAAACTTTCCAAAGAAAATCAGGTGGATGGCTTCAGATTTATTGAAATCAATGAAATGCTGGTGAGGTTTTCGGATTCTATGGGAATGAGTGAACGGATTAAGAATACCATCTTTCCAACTACCTATTCCTACCTCACAAAGGTATTTATCTGGTTATTTGTAGTCACGTTTACTTTAGTTATCGCACAAGATGCAGGTCCGGCATCCATATTTTTAGGTTGGTTAATTGGCTTTGTGTTTGTATCAACACAAATTAACGGAATGAGCCTGGTTAACCCTTTCGAAAATAACTCTGCAGGGGTTCCTTTAAATCAAATCACCAGAACGATTGAAATTAACCTGTTACAAATGTTAGAGGAAACAGATGTTCCTGAGCCCATTAAACCCATCAACGAGGAATATGTGCTTTAATTGCACCATTTCGTTTTCCTAACCAGATCATGAATATAGAAAGGCTATAAAATAATAGTAAACAGAAAACGGCATTAAGCAGTGCTTTAGGGTAACCTAAATCATTTACGTTAATAAATGGATACGGATAGCGTTTGGTTATAACGCCTATTACAGCAGTGAAAAGGATATAAATAAGCGGATAAATTAACCAGTTAAAAGCATGTTTATAGCTAAGATTAGATTTATCAACATACATAATCCAGAACGTCAGTATAATGATGGGGTTTACGACGTGGAGTAATTCGTCTGCTATCCTAGCCCAGCCTACAGGATGAACAAGGCCCCGAAGCAAGAAATTGTATATTATAGCTACCACCAGAATATAAATTGTAATGGCTGTGAACACGGTAGGTCTGGCAAAAAAACTTCCAATTGGTTTTCTGCTTACAAGCAGCATAGAAACAAAACAAATGCCTGCAATAATATTAGTGGTTACTGTAAAGTAGCTTAAAAACAGCTTCAATGTATTAAAAAAATCATTATTCAGCTGTGTTAAACTTACTGCAAATTGTAATGCGATTGAAAACCAGATAATAAGCGCTCCTAAGCTTAAATATATTGTAATGGCTTTATTCGATTTCATGAGCAACTAAAACTTTGATTATCACAAGATAGCTATTTATTTAAACCGAAATCGCTGAACATTAATGACTAATCGCTTCACTCAGCTTCTTTTCAAAAAGAAAGGATTTTTCCTTATAGGCTATATCAGTAAAAGAGATATTGGCCATGGCCGCTAAAATTTTACCGTTTTTACCAACAAGGATATTAGATGGGAAACCATGATTAATGTTCAGTTTAGCAATTTCTTCTCTGGTTAAATGAATAATTTCATACTGATAACCGCTTCGTTTCTGAAAACGCTTTGCTCTGGATACAGGATCATGGGTAACGCCTATAAAACGAACATTCTTAGTGCCGTATTGCTGTTCCAGTTGATTTAACGATGGTATTTCTTCAATACATGGCCTGCATGCTTCAAACCAAAAGTTAATTACGGTAACCTGCTGGAGGAGATTGGATTTGAAAAATCGTTGCCCTTTCATGTTTAACCCTTGAAAATCAGGCAAATCCTTACCGATTAATTCTTCAAAAAAAGTCTCCTGTGTAGCCCATTTAATGGGTAAATCCTGAGCCCGTAACGTTAAGCCGGATAATAACAGCAATAAGAAAAAGTAACTTTTCATTTCCCAAATATCGCAAAATAAAAAAGCCTTACCACAAACGATAAGACTTTAACATTTGCTTAGCTTGAAAAAATTTATTTAAAAGTTACTGATCCGTATTCGGTTTTCAGATTAACATTTGCTGCACCACCGCTACCAATTTTACCGGCATATTTTTTAACCTCATCATCTTTACTTACCAGGTTTGAATTAACATTACTACCATATTTGAAGCCAGAATAGGAAGTTGACACATTAAAATTCGCATTAAACCGGTCGTTAAAACCTAATCCAACACTTACATACTCGCCATCAAAACTGAAGTTTCTGCAAGAGGGCATTACTTCGTTAACACTCAGTTTATTGTACTGCATGTTAATGTTTGCATCTCCATTTAAAATCCCCAGGTTCACATTAGAATATTCGGCATTTACTGCAATTTTACCTGTAGAAGCGATATTTAAGTCGCCATATGATTGTTTAACCACCGTATTTCCTTTCACAGTATTGATGTTTACCTTGGCGTATTCGGCATTAAGGAGAAGATTGCCTGCAATGGTTCCAATAGTTAACCCTTTACCATATTGAATTTTAATATCTGCTGATTTTCTGATGGTATTGATATTAACCCCAACGTACTCCGCATCCAGTTCCAACGTTCCTACAGAACCGATGGTTACGGGGCCATTGTACTCATGTTTAACAACAGCAGCGTTCAAATCCTGTATATCGCACTTACCATATTGAACATTTACGTAATTGTTACTGTTGCTTAAATTCCCGGCAACCAGATTTCCGTACTGCACTTTAAGAGAAGTAGGCCCGGAAAAATTACCCAATTCCACATTACCGTATTGCTGTAAAATAGTTAATGGATTCAAGGCAGGCATATATACCACATAGTTAATTTTAACTTCTCTTCGCCAGGTTGTAACGCCGTTTTTTACATTTCTGCCCCAACGGCCGCTTCTATCTCCTAAATTAGTTTTAATAGAAACCTGATCTCCGTTCTTTGTGGCATCAATATTAACGGCATCAATGAGTTTCTGTACATCACTGGCAGAATTACTGAAGGCTTTAATATCAATATCAACTTTTACCTCTTTTCTATCCCAGGTTTTAATTGTGATTGAACCATATTGATTATTAAGATTTACCTTGTCGCTATTATCTACGCTAAAACTTTTGCTAAATGTTTTCGATCTTTCTGTATCAGCACCCGTTTGCTGATCCTGCTCTTCCGATTGAACAAATTGAGGCAAGGCTACTTTACCCTTATTGAGTGCATAGGTATTTAAGTTTACCGCAAGGGGTTCCTGCGAATAAACATTTACGGCTGTAAAAGCCATAATGGCTAAAAATATTTTTACTTTTTTCATATCCATGATATTAATATTTACTGCAGAACCCGCCGGCGGCGCTGCAACTAAAATTTTATTAAATTTGATTTATCCGCTTATAATCATCTACCTGATTAATAATAGATAGTTGTTGCTTTAAAAGCTGTAACTGAATTTCCCGATTTTTAACCATGGCCTTCACTACAAAAGTTCTGTTAGGCGATGCCGGTAATTCCTGCTTTAACCTGTCGTACTCTTCATCGAGCTTCTTTAAATCGGCAGTAAATTTTTTATAAAGTTCTGGGTTTGCCGAAGCAAAAATGGCCAGGCTATCCCGCTTCTCAGTAATTAAACCTGTAAAATGAACTTCTTTTTGCGCATAAGCTTCATTAACATCAGCGATTTCTATACCGCTTTTTTGCGTTTTTTCTACGTAAAACCAGGCTAAACCGAAAACAACTAAAATAGCTGCTGCTGTGCTCATCCATAGATAAAGCTTTAGCGGCTTTTTTTTATCTCTTACCTCCTGTTTTTTTTTAGTATCCAGTTCCAGCTCAATTTTAGCCCAAAGCCCCGCAGGTGGTTCCATTAAATCGAACGATTTACGATTCTCTTTTACGAAGGTTTCTAATCTGTTATTCATCTCTCATCCCTTTCTGTTCTAAAATACTTTTAAGTTTTTTCTTCGCCCGCATATATTGTGTGCGACTGGTATTTTCACTTATTTTTAAAATGTGTGCAATTTCCTCGTGGTCATAGCCTTCTAAAAGATACAAACTTAGTACCACCCTGTAACCGTCTGGAAGTTCTGTTATTGCCTGTCTGATTTCATCAGCCTGAAGTTTCATTTCATCATCTTCTACTGCAATTTCATCGGGTACTTCAGCAATTTCGTCTGTTCCTACAAATTCAAATTTGCGTTTCCGTAAGTAATTGATCGATTTATTGATCACAATCTGCTTTAGCCAGAGTCCAAAAGTGGTCTCCTGCCTGAAGTCAATAATGCGTGTAAAGGCATCTAAAAATGATTCCTGCAAAACATCTTCGGCTTCCTCTTCATAATTTAGAATGCGCAATGCCACATTATACATCGCCTTAGCATACAGCTTGTACAAATCAAACTGTGCTGCCCGGCTGCCCTGCATACATGCTTTTACAAGCTCCAGATTTTTATCTACGTAAACGGTCTCCAAAATTTTGAATATTCTGATTATAAGACATAAGGGATTTTAAAACGTTGCATCAAGGTATAAAAAAAATGAAATTGCAGTTAACATTAGATTTAATTAATGTATTTTATTGTCTGAAACGCATCTATTGAGGTCGCCATTCTGCTGTCCCGAACATTAGGCATCAACATCTTCCCAACAAAATAGATCCTGAAATAAATTCAGGTTGACGTAATCGAATAAAAAATAGCTTATTTTAACTTTTACTGGATATTAAAACAAAATAACATGAATAGGCTTAACAACTGTTTTACTCATTGGGAAGACTTATAAACAAAAAAGATTTGATTAACACAGCTCAGGCGCTGTATCAATCAAATCTATAATTTAATGTTAAAAGGTATTTGTCTAAAAAATATACTTCGTACTTAAGAAATTAGAATCGTTTCCGTTTACAATCTCGTTAAGAAGTTTTTTATTGTCGTCAGTAAATTTAGTTGCCACTAGAGAGCGGATAGAGAACGATCGCAAGGCATCAACAACGGAAAGTGTTCCCTCTGCGCTGTCTTTACGGCCAGTGAAAGGGAATACATCTGGTCCCCGTTGGCACTGGCAATTAATATTTACCCGACTTACCTGGTTAACCAATGGATCGATCAGTGACGAAATTACTAAAGCGTTATTACTAAAAATACTTACTTGCTGCCCGTGTGGCGAACCAATCAGGTATTCAATAGGCTCTTCTAAATCATCAAAGGGTACTACCGGAACTATGGGGCCAAATTGTTCTTCGCGATACAATTTCATGTTGCTGTTTACCGGATAAACAATAGCAGGATAAACAAATGTTTCGAACGTTTGTCCGCCATTTTTGTTCACCACTTTGGCACCGTGTGTAATGGCATCATCAATACATTCTTTTAAATATTCTGGTTTATTTAACTCCGGAAGAGGTGTTAAATTTACGCCTTTTTCCCATGGCATACCAAATTTTAGTTTTTCAACTTCAGCAGATAAACGTTTTAAAAATTCTTGTGCCAGACTGCGATGCACATAAACAATTTTTAGTGCGGTACAACGCTGGCCATTGAAAGATAACGAACCTAAAACCGTTTCAGAAACTGCCAAATCCAAATCGGCATCTTTAGTAATGATGGCCGCATTTTTAGCATCCAGACCTAAAATTGCCCTTAAACGATTCACCTTTGGGTGAAGTTTTTTTAACTCATTGGCAACCTTGCTTGAGCCAATTAAAGTTAATACATTGATCTTACCTGATTTCATTAAGCCAGGAACGATTGTATTTCCGCGGCCATAAATGGTATTGACAACCCCTTTTGGAAAACTGGAACGGAAAGCCTCCAACAATGGGTAATGTAACAAAGTACCATGCTTAGGTGGTTTGAATAAAAGCGTATTGCCCATAATCAAAGCCGGAATTAAGGTGGTAAAAGTTTCATTTAAAGGATAGTTAAACGGGCCCATGCAAAGTACTACACCAAGCGGTGAGCGACGAACCTGCGCCACAATTCCTTGCTCAATTTCAAAACGTGATGATTGTCTGTCAATATCTTTTAATGCATCAATTGTTGCATAAATATACTCTACGGTACGGTCAAATTCCTTGATAGAATCAGCATACGATTTACCGATTTCCCACATAATCAGTTTAGCTACAATTTCTTTTTGTGCTAACATTTTATGGGTAAAGTTTTCTACACAGGTAATTCTGTCGGCAACACTCATCGTTGGCCATTGTCCACGTCCATTATCGTAGGCGGCAACAGCTGCGTCTAAGGCTTCAGCTGATTCTTTTTCTGTACAAACAGGAAAACTTCCAATGCGCTTTCGTTTATATCCTTCGGGAGTTTTAATACAAACAGGAGAAAAAACTTCATTCACAGGACCATTCCAGGGCTTCATTTCGCCATTGGATAAAAATTCCTTTTGATTGATTTCTTCTTTCAGCCTAAATTCATCTGGAATCTGGCTCTCTTCAACGAAAATACTTTCGAGGTCTAAAGTAGTGCTCAATTTGGGTTTGGTTGTTAGGGTTATATATTAGGTTAATCTATGGTTTAAGTATAGATTACCGGTAGTTTAAAGGCTGAAAAATAAACGAGGCAGTTAACCCCCGTTTATTTTCAGCCTTCTTTTTATGCTAATTCAATTACTTTATATTTCGGTACCAGGGTTTTCATTACAGTCCAGCCAATAAGGTAGCAAACCGCACAAATAGAGAAAATGATAAAGTATCCTGCTTCCTCACCTTTAAAACCCATAAAAACGATCTCATTTTTACCTGTGTAGTCAAATAATAATCCTGATCCTTTATTGATAATGAAAGAACCAATACCCCCTGCCATACCGCCGATACCCGTAATAGTTGCGATGGCTTTTTTCGGAAACATATCGCCAACTGTAGAGAAAATGTTCGCCGACCAGGCCTGGTGGGCGGCTCCGGCAATACCAATAATAATTACCGGAATCCAGTAGGTGATATGACCAAGCGGCTGTGCCGCCAAGGCGAGTAAAGGAAAAAATGCAAAAATCAACATGGCCCTCATTCTGCCTTCGTAAGGATTCATTCCTTTCTTATCAACAAAGTAGGTAGGTAACCAGCCACCAATGATCGAAAGTAAAGTAATCATGTACAATACAAACAATGGCAAGGCACTTTGTGTAGAATCCATCCCGTAAACCGATTTAAGGTAAGCGGGTGTCCAGAATAAAAAGAACCACCAAACACCGTCTGTCATGAATTTACCAAAGGCGAATGCCCAGGTTTGCTTGTATTTAAAAACTTCAGCGAAAGATACTTTTTCTTTAGTTTCTTCTACGTAATCGGCCAGTTTACGGTCGGCAATAACATCCTGTTGGATATAAGCTAACTCATCAGGGCTTACCCTTTTATGTAATTCTGGTTTTTCATAAACAAACATCCAAAATCCCATCCACACAAAACCTAAAGCTCCTATAATAATAAAAGACATTTCCCAGCCATAAGCTTTAGCAATAAATGGGATGGTGATAGGAGCGGCCAGAGCACCCACAGTAGCACCTGCATTAAAAATACTGGTGGCAAAGGCACGATCCTTTTTAGGGAAATATTCTGCAGTAGCTTTAATGGCAGCAGGGAAGTTTCCAGCTTCTCCAACAGCTAAAACAAAACGGGCAAAAATAAATAGCGTAACACTAACGGAAACAATTAAACCTGTGTTATTCACTTTTTCAATCACGTCTTTGGCACCCTCAAAGCCCACAAACCATTCACCAGCTACAATTCCTGAAGTGGCAATACCACAATATGCATGTAAACAGGCGCCTATAGACCATATACCAATTGCCCATAAGAAGCCTTTTTTGGTGTCCAGTTTATCAACCAAACGGCCTGCAAAAAGCATCGATACGGCGTAGAATATAGAAAACAGTGCCGTAATATTTCCGTAATCATTATTATCCCAGTGAAATTCCGGTTTAATAAAATCCGTCCATGTTAACGAAAGTACCTGTCTATCTAAGTAATTTATGGTGGTGGCAAGAAACAGGAGCAAACATATTGTCCATCTGTAATTACCTACTTTTGGTTGGTTCATTTTGGTTAGGGGTATTAAATTTTACTTGCTTTGCTTAATTAAGTCGAGCGCTAGTTTTGTATTTTCTGATAACTCTTCGTATAATCCTTTGCTCATTACTTCTTTGCTGATGAGCTTGCTGCCCATACCTACGGCACAAACGCCTGATTTAAACCAGGTTTTTAAGTTATCTAAGTCGATCTCTACGCCACCTGTTGGCATAAATAACTGTCCGGCAAATAAATCCTTAATAGAAGAAATAAATTCAGGACCTAAAATATTAGCAGGGAATATTTTAATCAGCATGGCTTTGTGTTCCTGAGCCACACTAATTTCGGTTGGCGTCATACAACCCGGAATCCATAACATATCGATTTTATTGGCAATTTCTGCAACAGCAGGATTTACAATTGGTGCCACGATAAAGTCTGTTCCGGCATCGATAAAGGCATTTGCATCGGCAGGGGTTTTAATGGTACCAATTCCCAAATACAGATCGGGCATTTCCGCATCTCTAACTTCTTTTAACTTTTTAAAGTTTGATAAAGCTGATTTTCCGCGATTGGTATATTCGAAAACACGAACACCCGCCTGGTATAAGGTACGTAAAATCTCAACACTTCCGGTTTCACTATCCTGATAAAAAAGCGGCAACATGCCTTGCTCTAAAATGGCATCTAAAATTTTGTGTTTGTTACTAATCATGGTGTATCATTCTTTTTTCAATATCAGCTACAGTACTGGTTGTAGCGTCACTCGAGATGTATAATTTATCGTATGCCGCAGCAGTGGCAAAGTTTAATGTTTTATCTACCGGCAAATGGTTGTAAAAACCATAAATTAAACCTGCCATAAAACAATCGCCACTACCAACTTTATCCAAAATCTCTTCAGAAACATATTCAGGCGAGACGGTGAGTTCATCAGCAGTGTAAATGGCTGTGTAATATCTGATTCCTTTGCCATGATCGAAACGAAAAGTATTGGCAACCGCTTTACAGGCGGGGAACAAACTCAAAATTTCTTTGGAAGTATCTGTAGCTTGTTGCAGTAAAGTTTCTTTTGCATAACCTTCAGTTGGCAGTAAATCTGCATGTAATGCGGTACCTAACATTTTATTAGCCGCCCAAACATTACCCATAATCAAGTTGCAGTATTTTGCAAGTTCAGGCAAAATATCAATCGGATCTTTACCATATTTCCATAGTTTAGCACGGTAATTCAAATCTAAAGAAATGGTAATGTTCTTAGCACTTGCAGCTTTGAGGGCTTCCAGACAAACATCTGCAACCTCCTGGTTAATTGCCGGACAAATGGCACTAAAATGAAACCAGGTTACTCCGTCAAAAACTTCATCCCAGTTAATCTGTCCAACTTTTAAACTGGCATAGGCAGAGTTTGCCCGATCGTAAATTACACCGGCATTTTTTAAATCTTTTCCTTTCGGAAGGTAGTAAAGCCCTAAACGATCGCCGTGAAAAACCATAGGATTGGTATCAATATTGCGCTCATGCAAATAGCCCACAATATCTTGTGTAATCGAATTATCTGGCATAGCCGATAAATAAGCTGATGGAACATTCCATAATGCCAGGGCTGTAGCTACATTAAGCTCTGCCCCTCCAACATAAAATGGAAGCTTATTTTCTTTAAGCCATTCCCCATCCATATCCGGACAAATGCGCAGGAGAATCTCTCCAAAGCTTAAAACTTTTTCTCCTTTTTTTGCTAAGGATGATATGTGGTCGCTCATTTTTTTGTTTGATCAGTTTGTTCTGCTTTGTGTTTAAGAACATGATTATTTCGGCTTATGAAAACACTAACCGAAACCTGAAATTAAAATGTGAAGTAATTTTTTGCGTTAAAATAAGAAATATCCTGCACTATCTTGCCAATCCATTCAATATCATCCGGCAATTCGCCGTTTTCAACATCCTCACCAAATAAATTACAAACAATTCTGCGGAAATACTCATGACGAGGGAACGACAGGAAGCTGCGTGAATCGGTTAACATACCTACCAAACGGCTCAATAAACCCATGTTTGATAAAGCATTCAATTGCTTAATCATGCCATCTTTCTGATCAAGAAACCACCATGCTGAACCAAATTGCACTTTACCCGCAACGGACCCATCATTAAAATTACCAATCATGGTCGCGATTAATTCATTATCTGCCGGATTTAAGTTGTAGATGATGGTTTTTGCCAACTTATCCTGATTATCTAAACGATTCAAGAATTTAGAAAGCATTCTCGCCTGGCTGAAATCGCCGATTGAATCCCAGCCTGTATCCGGACCTAACTGGCGCAACATCCGGGCATTGTTGTTACGCAATGCACCCAGGTGATATTGCTGTACCCAGCCTTTTTCATGATCCCACTCTGCAAAATAAATAAGCATAGCTGATTTAAATTTCAGATTTTCTTCTAAAGTAATCGCTTGCTGTCCACGAATTTTAGCAAAAATGGAAACGATTTCTTCTGTGGTATAATCTTCAGCATAAATTTGCTCCAAACCGTGATCTGAAACCGAACAACCGTTCTCTGCAAAATAATCATGACGGCTTTTTAAGGCATCAACATATTCCTGAAAATCAGTAATCGATTGGCCAACAACACCTTCCAGCTGATCAATATATTGATTTAAACCAGCTACATCGTCACTGTTCATCGCCTTATCCGGACGGAAGGCTGGAAGCATTTTTAATGCAACACCTTCTGCTGCCAATTGCTGGTGAAAGTTTAAACTGTCTAATGGGTCATCAGTTGTGCAAACTGCCTCCACATTCATTTTCGCTAACAAACCCCGTACAGAAAATTCCGCTGTTTTCAATTTAGCATTACACTCGTCATAAATTTTACGGGCAGTTTTGCCTGATAAAATATCGGTTATGCCGAAATAGCGCTGTAATTCCAAGTGTGTCCAGTGATATAAGGGGTTCCGCAAGGTAAAGGGAACGGTTTCCGCCCATTTTTCAAATTTTTCAAAATCCGAAGCATCGCCGGTGATATATTTTTCATCAACACCGTTGGCACGCATGGCTCTCCATTTGTAGTGGTCGCCTGCTAACCAAACCTGCGTAATGGTTTCAAACTGCTTATTGTTGGCAATCTGCTCGGGGATGAGGTGATTATGGTAATCGATAATAGGTAGTGATTTTGCAAAATCATGGTAAAGCTTTTCAGCTGTTTTATTCTGCAAAAGAAAATTTTCGTCTAGAAAAGGTTTCATTCTTTAAATAATATTTAAGCATTGTTGAGATACAACAAAGCTGTATGTTGTTAATAGTGGTCTGTTAAGAGAAAGACCACGGAATTTTTAAGACTCTGGCCGTCGTTGCGAGGCAAGAAGCAATTTTAAAGTGATGAGATTGCTTCGTGCCTTGCAATGACGAACTGACTAATAAATATTTACAAACTCACACCTCGTTTCCAGGGAATAAAATCATCTTGATTTAAGAGTACAGCCTTAGGAATCACCTCGCCGCTTGCTGCTTTGATGCAATATTCTAAAATATCTTCTCCCATTTGTTCGATGGTTTTTTCGCCTTCGATAACCGGCCCGCAGTTGATATCAATAATATCTGCCATGCGTTTTGTTAAAGCATTGTTGGTTGATACTTTAATTGTGGGACAAACCGGATTACCTGTTGGCGTACCTAAACCAGTTGTAAATAAGATCAACGTTGCGCCTGATGCCGCTTTTCCCGTAGTAGCTTCTACATCATTACCTGGTGTACAAACTAAATTTAAGCCAGGTTTTGTAGCAGGTTCGGTATAATCCAAAACGTCTTCTACAGGAGATGTACCACCTTTCTTAGCAGCTCCTGTACTTTTGATGGCATCTGTTATTAAGCCATCTTTAATATTTCCGGGTGATGGGTTCATGAAGAATCCCGAACCTACATTTTCTGCAGCCTGGTTGTAAGCAGTCATCAGTTGAATAAACTTACGAGCTGCAGTTTCATCTTTGGTACGGTCGATCAATTGCTGTTCGGCACCGCATAATTCAGGGAATTCTGCAAGTAAAACGGTTCCGCCGAGTGCCACTAACAAATCTGAAGTATAACCCACTGCAGGATTTGCACTAATGCCACTAAATCCATCGCTACCACCACATTTTACGCCTAAAACTAATTTACTGATTGGTGCAGGCTGACGTTCGATTTTATTGATTTCAGTTAAACCGATGAAAGTTTTTCTGATGGCTTCTTTTACCAGTTGTTCTTCGCTTTGCGATTGTTGTTGCTCAAAAATGAACAAAGGCTTATCGAAATTTGGAGAACGCAATTTTAAATCATCTACAAAATCTTTAACCTGTAAATTCTGGCAACCTAAACTTAATACGGTAACACCTGCTACGTTTGGATGATCAGCATAAGCGGCTAATAGTTTGCTTAACACTGCCGCATCCTGACGGGTGCCGCCACAACCACCCTGGTGATTCAGGAACTTAATACCATCCACATTTTTAAAAATGCGATTGGCCGCAGGATTAGCCTGCCCGATTGATGCCGGATCAGCTTCTTCCAAAGTTTCGCCATTTTTGTACGCTTCTACCAAATGGTGCGCATACGTTTTATATTTATCTGTTACAGCATAACCCAGCTCATTGTGTAAAGCCTCACGAATAACATCCAAATTACGGTTTTCGCAAAAAACGGTAGGAATAAAAAGCCAGTAATTTGCTGTACCTACACGGCCGTCATTACGTATGTAACCATTAAAAGTTCTCCCTTCAAATTTAGATACATCCGGCGCCTGCCATTCGTAATGATAAGGTCTGAATTCAAAAGGATCTGAAGCATGTTTGGTATTCTCCGTATCCATTAATCCACCTTTAAGGATGAAATGCTGTGCTTTCCCTACCAATACACCATACATCATGATATGATCGCCCACATTCATGTCCTGCATAAAAAACTTATGCTTGGCTTGTATATCGTCCTGTAAGGTGTATTCGTGCCCATCGTGAATAACAGTTTCGCCTTTTGCTAAATCTTGCAGGGCTACTAATACGTTATCGTTAGGATGGATTTTTAAAATTCTAGTAATCATTTGTTAATTTGTTCTTTCTGAGTGCAAGTTACTTAAAGTTTCTTTTGCTCCCTTATTTTGTAATTGTTCAACGTAAAATTTAACAGCCGCGTTGAAACCCGGATAATTGTTTAAATTTTTATCCCATAAACGTCTGTCGCCTAAAGTACTGTCTACAACTGTTTCAGGGTTTTGCCAGTACTGGTAAAGCACCTCAGCAAACTCATCCTGTGTTGGAAAATCTTTCCCATTTACGGTTGAGATGAAATTGTCGCCATCCTTTTTTACATTCATAAAAACGATATAAGCAGCAACACCCAAGGCAGTAAGTTGAGGAACTTCATTTTTCAAAGCATAGTATCTTCTGATTAATGGCATATTACGCATCAACAGTTTTTGAGTATAGTTTAAGGTAATGGCATGCCATTGATGATCTAATGAAGGGTTGCTAAAACGGTCGATAACACTTTTCGCAAAAGCGATTGCTTCTTCTTTGGTAATGTCGCCGCTTTCTACCACAGGAACAATTTCTTCTTTCATTAATGTTAATACATGATTGGAAAATTCCTGATCAGCCATGGCTTCTTTTACGGTATGGAAACCAGCAAGAATAGCTAAACCACAGCTAATGGTGTGTGTGCCGTTTAACAAACGAAGTTTTAACTCTTTAAATTTATCAATAGAAGGTACTATGAAAATACCTTTATCTGCCGGTGCAAAAGATAAAACCTCTTTTACTTTCTCACTTGCCGACTCAATAGCCCACAACCTGAAAGGCTCAGCCATAATCATTAGTCCATCAGTATAACCCAGCTCAGTTTCCATCGCTTGTTGTGATTCGGCAGGCAATCTGCCTGGTACAATCCTATCAACCAAGGTTTTGCAGAAATGGTTAGCTGTTCTGAGCCAGTTTTCAAAATCCCATCCTAACTTATTCTGAACCGCTAAATCCAAAATAATTTCTTTTAATTTATCAGCATTATCAGAGATTAACTCTGTGGGTACGATAACCATTCCACTTTCTTCCGAACCATTAAAAGCCTGATACCTTTCGTGTAGAAACGCCAACAATTTTCCGGGAAAAGATTGTGGTGGATTATCGGTGATTTTATCTTCACTTTTAACAATACCTACTTCAGTTGTATTGGAAATAACAACTTTCAGTTCTGGCTGATGTGCGGTTTTTAAAATTTCTGCCCATTCAGCGCTAGCAGATAAAACACGGCTTATGGAAGAATTAATCATACTTTCTTCTACAGCTGCACCATCTTCGATTCCTTTAACGCAAAGTGTATACAAATTATCCTGATCAGCAAAATCATCAACACCAGCTTTTGAGGTTGTTTTTACCACCACAATCCTTCCGTTAAAAATGCCCTGATGGTTTGCTTTATCAATAAAATAATCGGGTAAACCTCGTAATAAAACACCTGTACCAAATTGAATTACCTTTTCTGGCAACTCCAACATCCCGGCAGTCGGTTTTACTACTTTCTCACCATTGATGTTTTTTAAATTTTCCTTGCTTAAAATCATGTTCTTACGATTCCGTTAAATTTTATACTATTTTCCAGTGTTTACTAACCACTTTGGATATTCTTTTTCAATTAATTTTTGTGCCCAGCTCCCATACCATGCATAACCATTTCTTCTTTCGGGAATCAGTTCTTCCAGTTTGGTTTTTATAGAATTATCACGATCTCCGAAAATGGGTGTGTTTTTATCCAGGTCGTAAAATCTTGCCCATACCATACTACTGTTATCAGCTATTAAAGCGGCCGTTTTACCTTTTTCTCTCTCAAAACGATAACCTGGAATTTTATAGGTATCAAACCATTTTACTGCAGCTGCAACAGCATTTTTAATTTCTGCTGAGGGATTTTCAATGCGCATTAAAAAACGTACAATACCTACCGATTCACTGGTGGCTAAAGATGCAGGCTCAAAATTCCGGGCCTTTGCAGGTAACATCGAATCTTTGTCGTACTGAGCAGCCCAGATGCCAGGAATTCCATTTTGTTTGACCTGTGTTTTCAAAATGCAGTCTACACCTTTTTTCACCGCCTTTTGTGCCTTTGCTATATAGGATTTGTTGACAAGATCGAAATCATTTTTCTGTGTAGCGATATCCTGCAAAATATTAAGGACGTTAATCATCGCATCATCATTAAAAGTAATTTGTGAGCGATAAAGCGAATGATCAGGATAATACTGCGGCCAGCCACCCGTTGGATACTGGGCAATTAAAATATAGTCAAGGCCTTTTTCGGCTGCAGTTAAATACTTTTTATTTTGAGTTTTTTTATACGCCTTCACCAAATAAACCACTTCTCTGCTCGTTGCCTTATTATCAAACGTAGCGTGTTTATCGGTAGTTGATTTAATTTTTTCGAGTAATGCAGGGCTTAAACCTGCCTCATAATTAACCACGCTTTTATCTTCCAGCTGCTTCGGCCAACCGCCATTGCCTAACTGGTAAACCAACATTTTTTCAGCCGTAGAATCGGTTGGAAACTGGGCATAACAAGAAATCAGCAAGGTGCTGCAGACCATAGTGAGTAATGCTTTAATTCTTATCATATTGTTGGGTTATTTAACCACATATAAAAACGCGATTCTTATTTTCATCTTATTTATTGCCACAGAAACACGGATCGACACAGGAAGATTTTCCTGTATGCCGTGTTGATCATTTTGATCTGTGGTGCAATTTCTATTTCTTCTGAGGCACCTGCTTAATCAACCAATTCACCAAATCATTAGTGGCTTTGTAATTTTCTAAATCTGCAGGTAATTTTCTGCCATCAATGTACTCGTTGTAAAACCAGGGATCGCCTACGGCGAAAACAGTTCCTTTGCCATATTTTGCCGTCGCGATGATGATATCGCCTTGGTCTGTAAGGGCAGAAACTGCAGGACTTTGCGTTTTAATGGTCGAAATTTCTTTGATATAAACTTTTTTTGCTGTTTTGAAAATGGCGTTTGCTGCCGGGATTTTTATTGCACCCTGTTCAAAATTTGTGCCCTGTACTTTATTGCGGCTATCTTCGTTAAACTTAATTCCAAAAGTTTCTGGTAATACATTAAATTTAGTGATCTCGCAGTTACCAACATCATTGAGTAGAAGCACTAAAACACCACCAGCTTTAACCCATTCGCTTACCTGTTTGGCATGCTCTGCATTCATGTAATTAGGATTAGCAGTTTCTTTCTGTGTATCCGGATCGACAATAATATAAATATGGCTGCTTTTTAAATTTGAAATTGTAGGTGCTGTTTTAAGTGTTGCGGTTTTAACCCCGGCATCATTAAATACTTTTCCAAATAAAGAGAAACCATTGTTGTCATCTTCTTCCCACAAATAATGGAAAGGAATTTTATCGCCAGTTGGGCCCGTCATGTATTCGTTATTGAAAAAATTATCAACGGTAACGGTTAAACCTTTTCCGGGTTTAGGCAATGCATCTGCTTCCATTTCCGCAGCAGCACATACAAAAGCACCCATTCCCTTCGGATCGTTTGTAATTACTTTCTCACTGATGTAATATTCAAAACTTCCGTCACGATAGCGGGGTTTACCACCTAAGCCAGACACGGACACGGTTTTTGTTAAATTAACTCTTTCCACGCCTGCCTTCTCAATAAATTCTTTCTTTAATCCGGCATAACCTTTAGTTGCGGCAACCATAAACTTTTCAGGCAACCAACCATTACGAGCGCCCTTCGCTAAACCGTAAACAAACATGCTCGATGCTGAACTTTCCAGGTAATTGCCTTTTCGGTTAGGCATATCTAAAATATCCCACCAAACGCCTGATTTTGAATCCTGAACTTTAACAGAAGCTGTTGCCGTACGATTTAAAATAGCCACTAATTCATTATATTTTGGATGATCCTTAGGGAAGTTATCCAATACATCAACCAAAGCCATAATGTACCAACCCATGGCCCTGGCCCAGAAATTAGGCGATAAACCAGTTTTTTGATCCGCCCATTTTTCTGTTCTGCTTTCATCATATCCATGGTAAAGCAAGCCTGTTTTAGCATCACGGGCATTTTTTTCCATCCAGATAAATTGATTTGCAATATCATCAAAGGCGGCATCTTTTTTCATCAGCTTTGCATACTCTGCATAAAAAGGTTCGCCCATGTACAAACCATCAAGCCACATTTGGTTTGGATAGATTTTTTTATGCCAGAAACCACCTTCCTTAGTACGGGGTTGCTTTTGAATCTGATCGTACAATTTAGTAGCTGCAAGCAGGTATTTTTGTTGCCCCGTAACTTTATAAAGCAAAAGCAAAGAACGACCGTTTTTGATATTGTCGATATTAAAATCTTCCTGTTTGTAGGTGGCAATGTTTCCTTCCTTATCCAAATAAGCATCCATTGAACTTTGAATGTATTTGAAATATTTTCCGTCGCCGGTATTGCGCCAAACCGCGGCAGCACCTTCTAATACAACCCCCATGTCATAAGACCACCTCGGTCCTTTAGGTCCCTTTAAAACAGTTGTATCCTGCCATAATTGCTCCATGGCAGTAAGGGTTAATTGTTCGGATAATTTTTTCTGTGCAAATAGACTTTGAGATAATGATGAAAAGCCTAATAATGCAACTGTTGTATATAATATTGATTTTTTCATGTTATCTATTTTGAAATTTCTAATGCTTTCTTTGTTACCTCTGCACCTAAATTAGATTGCTTTACTGCTTTTGAAACATCGGTTGATGAAACTTTTACAGCCTTCGTTTTCTCGCCTGTTAAATCGAACAATAGTGCTGCACCGCTTTTATATTTAAAACCGCTGAAATTAATATTCGAGCTATTTTGAATTTGTACTACCGGATTGGTATCTTCTGAAATCACATTTACATTTTTTAAGAAAATGCCGTCAGCTTCTATAATTTCAATTCCTTTTTTAGCCTGGATGGTTACATTTTCCAAATGGATATCTTTAATGTTCATTTCTGGTAATCCTCTAACGAAAATTGCTTTTTCAGCACCGTTAGCCACCACATCTTTGATGTAAATATTTTTGAATTGAGGAGTAGCTTCGGTAACCGGAACAACAACTGTTTTAATTGCTTCACGTTTCTCACCGGCTAAAACAATGGGATCAACAGCGGCATAATACATATCAAATAAAATCGCTTCCCCGGGAATATCGATCATATTTACATTGTTAATATAGATATTTTCTACCACGCCTCCGCGTCCTCTGGTTGTTTTGAAACGAATACCAATGTCGGTACCGATAAAAGAGCAATCAGAAACCCAGATATTTTTAGCCCCGCCACTCATTTCGCTGCCTACCACAAAACCACCATGTGCATGATAAACAATGTTATTTCTGATGATAACATTTTCTGTTGGTACACCACGTTTACGGCCGGCTTCATCTCTTCCTGATTTAATACAGATCCCATCATCGCCCACATCAAAAGTACTGCCTTCAATCAGTACATTTTTGCAGGATTCAATATCAACTCCATCGCCATTTTGGGCAAACCATGGGTTTTTTACCTGTAAATTGCGCAAGGTTAAATCTTCGCAAAGTAAAGGGTGCAAATTCCATGCTGGTGAATTTTGAAAAGTTACGCCCTCTAAAAGAATCTTTTTAGAGTTGGTTAATACCAGTAGGTTAGGCCGAAGAAAATCTTTAATGCTTTCTAACTCGGCTGCGCTTTGATTGGCGGCAACCACCCCTGCATTTTTAGTTTTAGAACCTTTAAGGGTTTTTTCTGACGGATACCACATTTTACCATCCTGACTCACCATTCCACCAGATCCTATCAGTTTTTTCCACTGGCTTTCGGTTAACTTATCACGTTTTACCATCCGCCATGCGCCCCCGTTACCATCAATAATTCCCGATCCGGTAATGGCAACGTTTTCCAGGTTATTTCCAGAAATCGGACTTTGGTTACGCCATGCCGGCTGCCCTTCCCAGTTTCCCTCCACTAATTTATATTGCGTAAAATCGTCGGTAAATTGAAGTAAAGCATCACGCTTAAGGTGTAAATTGACATTGCTTTTTAACTCAATAGGTCCGGTTAACCATAAGCCACCTGGTATTAAAACCACCCCGCCACCTTTTTGACTAACAGCTGCAATGGCCTTATTAATGCTTTCAGTATTTAATGAAACTCCATCGCCTTTGGCACCAAAACTTACAATGCTCGTGGTATCAGCTTTAATTTTTACTTGCTGGATAATTGGCAAACTTATTTTTTGTTGTGCATTTGCAAACCCAGCAGATAATAAAAGGATACAAGTGAGCGCTATTTTTGATCGGTGTAAATTACCTGAAAAATTTTTCATTAATGGTGCTGTTAAATTATACTTGGTTATTGTAATAACAAGTGTACGTTGTTTGCCTTTAAATGCGAAACTAAATCTATGCAAACGTTGCCAAAGAAATAAGCTGGTATTGAATATTTTTTGCTTTAAAACGCCTGCTGTTTAAATATTTACGGGTTTTTTGCCAATTTTGTATCACTGTTTTGAAAACGTTTTCCTTAACGATTGTTACATAAGGATTTAAAAAAGAAAACTAAACCAGCAATATATACCCTTCAGCTGCGCTTATTTGTAACAGATCTATATTCCTATCTCAAGCGTCTTCCTTGCTATCAACAATAGCAAACCTATAGCCTATTGATACCTGAATAAGTGTTTGTAAACACTCGTTAACTTTTAAAAGGAATTTAACTCACCATTGCTACGGCTTTTATTCGGGTGGAATTGTCACAGCTCCGTCTTTCATCCGAACCAGATCCGAACCAACTGTGACGCAAAGGTTAGCAAGCGTACGGTATGGTATCAGCGTATCCGCAATGTATAGTCATGCATGAAAAGGTAAAGAAGTGCTATGGATGTGGAATATGAAGGCTAAATTTTAAGGAGAAATCTGTTTATCTTTAATTGGATTCCATCCCCGGAAAACATTTTCTAAAGTATAACTTTTATATTCATTTTCAGTAAGCTGATGAGACCAGCTAACTCTTTTTGCCGGGTTAGCACCTTTACCGGTACTTTTGTATTCAGCATAATAAGCTGTTTTTTCATTGCTTTCCTTCGCCCAGTTGTTCCATCCTTCGGGATAAATAAGATCGGGTAATTCGCATTTTAGAAATACCACTTTAGCATAGGGCCTCCAGGGGCGGCCCAGATAAAAGCTATTTGCAGCGGCATCGCCTTTAATTTTACACTCCTTAAAAACATAGCCATATTTCGTGGTATCAGCTGTAGATGCTGCCGTGATGTAACCCTGTTTCTTGCAAAAGAGCGTACAGTTTTCAAACCATGCGGTTGCCGCACCAAAAATATAATCTACAGTTCCTTCAATGTAGCAGTTTTTATAATATTGGCGATTGTTGGCACCGTAAGTATAAAGCGTATCCTGAAATCCTAAAAACCTGCAGTTTACAAAAGTTGATTTATCACCGCCTGCCCAAACTGCCACCGCTTGTCCTACAGGTCCGGATGAATTTTCGAAAGTGATATTTTCTGCTGAAAAACCTTCACCATAAATGTAAAAACTAGAGGAACCCGAAGTCCCTTTTTCTTCACCAAAAGTATTTTTCTTTTGCGCATAATCATCATAAGTTAAAACGGTTTCGTTAAGGCTTTCACCAACGAACTTCACGTTTCTCTTCGATGCGGCAAGGATCAGCTTTTCTTTGTAAATCCCTTTTTTAATGAAAATGGTTGTGGTTTTGTTCCTGAAATCCGGCACAGCATGAATAGCTTCCTGAATGGTTTTGAAATTTCCGCTCCCATCCGCAGCCACAATAAAATCCGGTTTAATATCCAATGCATAAGCACCAGCTGAAACTAAACTTAAAAGAAATAAGATCAATGTTTTCATAAAATCTGGTTAGAAAAGATAGACAGCACTAATTATATTTCTGCTGAATCCTAAAAGTATGTGATGAACAATTTTAAGAATTAATTATCATCTGAAAGAAAGTTATGACGATTAATAGTCGCAAACGATGTCGGGAACGATTGCACAGTAAAGGTTTGATAGAATATAAAAAAAGGCTTAATCTTGTTTTACGCTATAAAGTCGACATTGCGAAACATTAAACAATTTTAATGCCGGGGGGGTAATGTGTTAAAAAGATTGCTTGGTTCCCCGCGATGACGAGATGGCTATTCTAACCAAATTAAAAAAAATGAGATACATATTCTGTTTTATTCTTAGTTGTAGCCTTAGTTTTAATGCTGTTGCTCAGGTTCAAAAAGGGCCATACGTTTCAAAAGTCTGGGTAGCCGATCAGGGTAATGGAACCTATAAAAATCCGGTACTTAATGCCGATTATTCTGATCCGGATGCCATACGTGTGGGTGATGATTTTTATATGATAGCCTCCAGCTTTGATGCCGTACCCGGTTTACCCATTTTACATTCACGGGATTTAGTGAACTGGAAAATTATTGGACATGCCTTAAAGCGCCAGCCACCTTTTGAGCATTTCGAGAAAACACAGCATGGCAATGGTGTATGGGCGCCCTCTATCCGGTACCGAAACGGTGAATTTTATATCTATTATCCTGATCCAGATTTCGGTATTTACCTCACGAAGGCCAAAACAGTTACAGGTGAATGGTCTGCACCAACATTAGTTGCCGCCGGAAAAGGCTTAATTGATCCTTGCCCGTTTTGGGATGAAGACGGAAAGGCTTATCTGGCTTATGCCTATGCCGGGAGCAGAGCGGGAATAAAAAGTGTGCTTGCTGTGATGCCTTTAAATGCTGATGGCTCAAAAGCGACCACAACCGGAAGAATAGTTTATGATGGTCATGAACTTGACCCCACTATAGAAGGTCCCAAGGTTTATAAAAGAAACGGTTATTACTATTTGTTTGCTCCGGCAGGTGGTGTTTCTACCGGTTGGCAGTTAATTTTGAGAAGTAAAAATATTTATGGCCCTTACGAAAGAAAGGTTGCTATGGATCAGGGAAAATCTACTGTTAACGGGCCGCACCAGGGTGCCTGGGTGAATACACAAACCGGAGAAGATTGGTTTTTACACTTTCAGGATAAAGATGCTTACGGAAGAGTGGTGCACTTACAGCCAATGAAATGGATCAATAACTGGCCGGTTATAGGCATTGACCCCGACGGAGATGGTATTGGACAGCCGGTGATGACCTATAAGAAACCAAATGTAGGTAAAACATATCCTGTTGAAACACCTGTAGAAAGCGATGAATTTGGTAGCAGTTTCCTGGGCTTGCAATGGCAGTGGCAAGCCAATCCTCAGCCTACCTGGTTATTTACCGATGTGCATAAAGGGGTATTGAAATTGTATACTTCAAAAATTCCTGAAGAAGCAAAAAATCTTTGGGACGTGCCACAACTATTGATGCAAAAATTTCCGGCTGATGAGTTTACCGTAACTACGAAAGTAAATTTTAAACCTAATCCGAAACTTGAAAACGAAAAAACCGGTTTGGTTATTATGGGCAGAAGTTATGCACAAATCAGTATAGAAAGTAAAAAAGGTGGTTTATACCTTAATTATGGCGTATGCGAAAATGCCGATAAAGGCAAGGCAGAGACAGAAAAAGAAGTGGTGAAACTTAAATCAGGTGTTGTAGAATTTAGGGTAAAAGTGAGCAACGGTGCAAAGTGCCGGTTTAGTTATAGCGAAAACGGAATCGATTTCATTAATTTAGGCGAAGAATTTCAAGCCACTGCAGGGCAATGGATTGGTGCCAAAGTTGGATTGTTCGCTACCAGGCCAACACAAACAAATGATTCAGGTATTGCAGAATACGATTGGTTTAGAATTGATAAATAATGATTATGAAAAAAAATATTGGTTTCCTCCTGTTAACACTCGCCATCCTGTTGATGTCATTCGTCATCAAGCCAAAACCTGTTAAAGTTTACCTCATTGGCGATTCAACCGTTGCTGATTATACTTTAGAAAAAGAATATCAGCAAAAAAGATTCCCGCTAGCGGGCTGGGGACAGGTTTTTCAGCCATTTTTGACCAAGGCTAATCTGAAACATTTAAAAAAACTGATTAAGAGTGATAGTGCTGTGGTGATAGATAAAGCCAAAGGCGGACGAAGTACCCGAACGTTTTTTGAGGAAGGCCGATGGAAAAATGTATTGGATTCTCTGCAAAAGAATGATGTGGTGATGATTCAGTTCGGCCATAATGATGCCGCGAAGGATAAACCCGACCGCTATACTGATATTCCTGCCTATAAAAACTTCCTGAGATTGTATGTTAAAGAAACCAGGGCAAAGGGCGCTACACCAGTTTTAATTACACCTGTAACCCGAAACTATCCATGGAAAGATGGGAAGCTGGGAAGTGCCCATGGTGAATATCCGCAAGCGGTTAAAGATATTGGAAAAGAACTATCCGTTCCGGTGATAGATTTAACCACTCTATCAGCAGACGCATTTACCTCAAAAGGCCGGGAGTTTGTATCCAAAAACTATTTTATGCATCTCGATTCGGGTAAATATGAAGCTTATCCAAAAGGGCAGAAAGATGATACGCATTTCCAACCAGAAGGTGCCAAACAAGTGGCTGCGTTAGTTTACGCTGAACTGGCTAAAATTTACAGGTAGATCAATTCTAGTTTCCAATTTTTTATCAGTTTAAACATTCTGGGGTGATTATGATTTGAGAATTCCTCCACTGTATTCAATATGATGATGAATCGATTTATCTCAATGAGCCTGTCGAAATGCTTTCGGTATGTATAAAGCCTTCAACAAACTCATGATGATAAAAAGGAATGTCGTCATATCAAATCCAACAAGCGAAACAGAGATTTTAGTTGCTTAAATCGTTGGAAATGCTTTCTTCACATTGCTTAAATCGTCATAGCGCATAATAATGCGCTATGACGATTTATCAGCCTACCGTTATTTTGGTTGTAATGGCAATTCTATTCCAGGCATTTATGGTGATAATTGCCATAATGATCTGTGCCAAAGTGTTTTCATCAAAAAGGTCAGCTGCTTTTTGGTAGGTCTCATCCGAAACATGGTTGCTAATCAGTGTTACCTCTTCTGTTAAAGCCAAAACAGCTTCCTCTTCCCTTGTAAATAAAGTTGTTTCTCTCCAGGCATTTAAAAGATATAACCTTTGTTCTGTTTCACCGATTTTTCGTGCATCTGCCGAGTGCATATTTAAGCAAAAAGCACATTCGTTAATTTGTGATGCCCGCATTTTGATAAGCTCCAGAAGTATTGGATCGACATTACTTGTTGATAGGTACTTCTCTAAGCCAAACATTGCCTGATACGCTGCAGGTGCTACTTTTTGAATGTTAATTCTATTTTCCATTTTTTTTGTTTTTTGATTTCGATGTAAAGGTCTGCATCGAAATCTTCAAAAAACTTAATGTAGTTTAAGAAAACAAAAGCCCGGCTATTGTAAGGGCTGATTATTTTTTCGCCCTGATTTTACTTAGAAATTCAGGCGTAAAGCCTAAGTAAGATGCTAACATATATTGCGGAACCCGTTGTACAAATTCGGGAAATAGTTTGTTAAAATTGGTGTACCGCTCTTCGGCAGTTTGACTGTAAAGGTATTTGATCCTGATTTGTGATGCTTGATGCAATTTTTGGTAAATGAGCCTAAAGTATTTTTCCAGTTTTGGAAGTTTTTCTAACAAGGTCTCGTAAAGGTGATGTTCAACAAGAATCACCTCTGTTTCTTCGGCGGCCTGTATGTAAAAATCGGATGTTTTTTGAAAGATGAAACTGGTTAAATCAGAGATCCACCAGTTTTCAATGGCAAATTGAGTAGTCTGTTCTGCACCTTTAATATCAATGAAATATAAACGCAAACAGCCCTTTATCACAAAATAATTCGCCCTGCAGGTTTCTCCTGCTTCTAGGAGATAGGCTTTCTTTTTAAATGAAAAAGATTGGAGTAGTGAGGCAAGAATATCCTGTTCTTCACTACTCAAATCTATAAATTTGTTAATGTGAGTAAATAGTGCCTGGTACATGTTCGGTGTAATAATTAGGCTAATTTAGGCATAATTATTACACTAATAATTATAATGAAAAGGCTTTGAAGATAGGGTGAGCATACTCTCCCCAGTTTTTCATTGCTCCCAGTAATATAGTTTTTAATCCTTTATTATCTGTTGGTTTTCCTTTTACTGGTGGCGCTAAATCTTTTTCTGGCACTGCAGTTTCCGTTACTTTTGTAGCAAACCAGGTGATGTTTTCGTGTGGCAAAGCCAATCCTAAAATCATGCCCGGCAAACCAGTAAAAGATTCTGGACCGCCAGAAACCGCAATTTGGTTAGTGTAATAAGCCACAACATAAACCGAATCCATAATTACTGCATTTGCCCGGCGACATTCGTAACCTGCAATTTCACGTGTTTCATCCGTTATTTTCCAATTGATTTTGCGAACACTGTCTTTAACCAAATACGTGTCCTCATAAACATTCTTTTGAGTAATACTACTTTGCGTATCAAAATTGGTAGCAATGGTGTTTTTTAAATCGCCCAATACATCGGTGTTTAACCAATTGTTATTCATAGTTTCTTCAACAGTTGGCCACTTATACAAGCTTTTATCACGGTTAAAACTTAAAATACTTTTGACAACTTTAAATTGAGGACTATTTTTTTTGTATTGATCAAAAGCCTGATTCATATAAGTTTCATTATCCTTATTAATCCTTTTTTTGATTAAAGCATACATATTCGATCTTTTTTCAAACTCAATTACGCCGTTTTGTATAAAGTGAGTGTTTTGTGCCTGTAAGGTTTTGCTGATGAAAATAACAGCAAATAAGATGATATATTTTAGTGTAGTTTTCATGATGGTTATTTTGAAGTTTTTAATCCGCCGCCCATTTTATTAAAATCCCAAATTACAGAGAACATAAAATAGCGCATGATGGTGGTGTAGCTACTTTGTGTAATGTTTCCATTGTATGCTGTTCTATCGAAACCAACATTTTGGTTTAAAATGTCATTGACAGTCATCATTAATTTTAGGTTATCTGATTTGAGGAACTTTTTAGTTAAAGATGCATTCCAAAGGAAACGTGAGAAAGTTTCATTAAATATTTGGGTTTTTCCTCTAAACTGGTACTGTGCGTCTGATGAAATTTCGAGCTTTGCTGGTAACTTAACATTCCCCGATGCGTAACCATTCCAGCCCCATCCATCACTGTTGCCAAATTTACCAACACTCGCTCGTGCAACGTTGTAAGCAGGACCAAAATTCATATAAAAATTATATTTCTTGTCTACATATTTGTTTAAGTTAATGTTGGCATTGAAGCTGTAATTTTTCGTGTTATTTAAATCAGTTGAACTTATGCCGTTTGATATGGTGGTAATATAGTTGTAAGACGAACTTCCATTTCCACCAAAGCCAATACCCACATTCATATCAATGGCTTTAATTTTTCTGCTGAATTCACTATAGCCATAAAAGTTTGTAGCCATTTTATCATTAATGTTTACCGATCTATACGAACTTTTACCTGAAGATGCATCAGTGGTTACATCGCTTACTATTGGGTTTGCAGTAAAACTATAAGAGCCGCTTAGCCAGATGGATTGATTGGTTAATACTTTGTATGAATTGTAATTTGCATTGATGTTACTTCTGAAAGATGGCCTTAAATCTGGATTACCCAAAGAGATATTCAATGGATCTGTATTTACCCTTATCGGTTGAATTTGATCAAGTGAGGGCTGGTTTGTATTCCCATTATAGCTTAAGCGAAATGATTTCTGTTGAGAAAACCGATACTGATAAGAAGCTTGAGGCATATAATTTACAAACTTGCGGTTATAAGTAACATTGTTATAAAGATCAGTTTGTTTAAAATCTACCCCACTAAATTTTGAGCCAAAATTGATGATTGTTTTACCTTTTTTATAGTTGAAAATAGCACCTCCTTGATTGATGATCTGGTCCAATTCATAATCGTTACTAAATTCTGTATCTAAAATATCGTAATTACCACTTGCAGATTGGTTAAATGATTTACGATCTGATTTGCCATTCATTAAGCTCAAACCGTAATTTATAATAACTGTCAGGGATTTTGATAAGGGTTCAGAATAGGCTAGATTGGTTTTGAAAGCACTGCTGGTAATGTCATTAACTTTATATTGGTTAATTAAACTGTCTCTTTGTCCGGTAGTTTCATAAAATGAGTTGGCCGAATTTAAATTACCATCGCTGTTACTTTTCGAAATGGCTTGATTTAGATTTAATGAAAGTGTACGCCCTTTTTTCTGGAAACGTTTCGTAAATAAAGCATTTGCATTAAATATTTGCTCATCTACCTTATTTTTTAATGTTCTTTTTGTGGTGTTCAGTAAGTCATCATTTCCGTCTCTACTTGAAGTATTGTAATCGTTAAAAGTATTGCTCTGTTTCAGGGTGCCATCCACATTTACTTTTAATGTAAGTGTCGAATCTAGTTTTACTTCATAAGTTGCATCAAGGTTCTGTCTAAACATATCATTATCTGTGTACTGATCAGAAACGTTATTAAGCACACCAGAACTGAGGTTGTTTTGGCTGATGGTATTTCTATCGCCTTTAACTCTAATAGATCCGATTTTATAGTTGGTGTTTAACGATTCTTTATCTTTATTCCACTTGCTATCAAAATGTAAACCACCGGTACGGGCAATTGGAATTCCCTGACCATTGTACTGTCCGTCGTAGCTATCAAAATCATCTGATCCGCCAGAAACGAAATACATTCCACCATCGTCTGTCATCGTCATTCCACTAGAACCGCCATATTTATCTCGATCGTCCCAACCTAAGCCTACAGTTCCATTGTTCCCTAAAATGCCATAGGCAGAGAATTTTTTCTTACCCCAAAACTTATTGAACATAAACTGGCCATTGTAAAAATCGTCGGTTCCGTATCCGCCTTGCACTTTCCCGAAATAGCCATTCTTTTTGTCTTCTTTCAGTTTAACGTTTAGGGTTTTGGTTTTTTCGCCGTCATCAATCCCGGTAAAACTTGCCTGATCACTTGCTTTATCATATAACTGAACAGATTCCACCATGTCAGCACGAAGATTTTTAGTCACTAAGGTGGGGTCATCGCCAAAGAATTCCTCGCCATCTACCAATACTTTTTGAACGGTTTTACCTTGTGCGGTTATCTTCCCGTCCTTATCTACTTGAATACCCGGAAACTGTTTGATCAGGTCTTCTACTTTTGAGTTGGGTTCGATATTGAAAGCTTTGGGATCAAATTCTGTCGTATCACCTTTTATCTTCATTGCAGCCCGATTACCCTTAATAATTACATCGGCTAATATTTTAGCCATACCCGATAGATTAATTTTTCCATAATCTTTGTTTTGAGAAGCAGAATCGAGTGTAAAATGATCAACAAAATCGGCGTATTTTGGATAGGAAACCAAGAGTATAAATTTTCCATTTTTGATGCCATTAAGTTCAAAAGAACCATTTTCCATTGACCGTGTAAATTTTACCAGAGTGGAGTCTTTGGCATTTAAAACGGCAATCGTTGATCCGGATAGTAAGGTTGTAGAGGCGGTATCAATTGTTCTGCCTTTAATGGTATGAAGCGTTTGAGCGCTTAAAGCACCGATAAAAAACAGAAAGCACACCGAGAGAAGTAGTCTTTTCATTGAGCGGATTTAGTTATCCCCTAATGTAAAACTAATTTGATAGTTAAATTGCACTTTAACGTTAATTAACAGTTATTATCTCAAAATCATTACGATGAATACTTTTTCAACTTTGGTTAAAAGCAAATTGGTTAGCGTTACCGGCATTCACCAATAACGCTAATCAATTTTATGGGTTTGTAGACCAGACGGCAGCATCTTTTATAAATATCCTTCTGTTCAATTTGAGTTGTGAAACAATTAATTGCGCAAGATCTTCTGGTTGCATTACCTTATCAGGATTACCATCTGTTAGCTTTAAATCAATAGCCATTTCTGTTGCAGTAGTACTCGGTGCTAAAGCCGTAACCCGAATATTGTGCTTACGCATTTCCTGCATTAATGAGGCTGAAAAAGCATTTACCGCAGCTTTTGATGCAGAATAAGCGCTTGTAACCGCCGCCGGACTAAATGCCGATGAGCTTGAGATATTAATAATATCGCCTGCCTGCTTTTCGATCATCTGTGGTACAACCGCCCGGGTAACATAATAGGTTCCAAGCAAATTTGTTTGGATAATATTCTGCCAGTCATTAGGCTCCATTTCTAAAAACTTAGCAAATTTTCCAATACCGGCATTGTTGATTAAAATATCAATAAATCCTAAATCAGCCTGCACTTGTTTTACTGCTTCATTTACAGAATCGATATTGCTCACATCCATCTTGGCTACTGCTACTTTAACCTGATATTGCTGGAGTTCCTGAGCCAGCTGATCTAAATTACTTCTTGTTCTGCCCACCAGTGCAACGTTTACACCTTCTTGTGCCAAGGCAATGGCAATTGCCCTTCCAATCCCTTTACCAGCACCTGTTATAATCGCATTTTTTCCTGAAATATTTTCCATGTATATTATCTTATAATCCGTGAGTGCGAAGTACAAAAGCAATTTCTCAATGCGACTGGGTAAAATAATCCAGCAACCCATATAAAAGTTTGCTACGTTCCTCGCAATGATGAACGGTGTTATTAAAAGTCAAATTTTATTCCCTGCGCTAAAGGCAGCGTATTGGAATAATTGATGGTATTGGTTTGTCTTCTCATGTAAGCTCTCCAGGCATCCGATCCACTTTCTCTGCCGCCACCTGTTTCTTTTTCTCCTCCGAAAGCACCGCCAATTTCTGCACCAGAAGTACCAATATTTACGTTTGCAATGCCGCAATCAGATCCTTTTGCAGATAAAAACTGCTCAGCCTCCCTTAGGTTTAAAGTCATAATCGCTGATGATAAACCTTGTGGAACATCGTTTTGCAGGGCAATCGCTTCATCCAATGTAGCATACTTAATCAAATACAAAATAGGCGCAAATGTTTCATGCTGCACAATTTTGAAATGGTTATGTACTTCGGCAATACAAGGTTTAACATAGCAGCCACTACTGTAATGTTCTCCAGTTAATACACCTCCTTCCACAAGAAATTTTCCGCCTTCTGCTTTGCATTTTTGGATAGAATCCAGGTAAGCGGCAACAGCATCGGTATCAATTAAAGGGCCTACATGGTTATGCTGATCTAAAGGATCGCCAATGCGCAACTGATCGTAAGCTTTTGCAAGTTTTTCTTTAAAAGCATCATAAACACTTTCGTGAATAATCAATCTTCTGGTAGAGGTACAACGCTGGCCGGCAGTACCTACCGCTCCAAAAACAGCACCAATTAAACTCATATCTAAATCTGCATGTTCAGAAATAATAATGGCATTATTCCCCCCTAATTCTAACAAACTTTTACCCAGCCGGGCGCCAACAGCTGCGCCTACCTGTTTTCCCATCCGGGTAGATCCCGTTGCAGAGATTAAAGGTACACGGACATCATTAGTCATCAGTTCGCCTACTGCTTTATCACCTAAAATTAAATTGCAAACGCCTTCCGGTACCTCATTGGTTTTAAAAACACTGGCAATAATATGCTGGCAAGCAATGGCGGTTAAAGGTGTTTTTTCTGAAGGCTTCCAAATACAAACATTACCGCAAACTAATGCCAATGCAGCATTCCAGGCCCAAACGGCAACAGGAAAATTAAAAGCAGAGATAATTCCGACAATTCCGAGCGGATGCCATTGCTCATACATGCGGTGGTTTGGGCGCTCGCTGTGCATGGTTAACCCATATAACTGGCGGGATAATCCAACAGCAAAATCGCAGATATCAATCATTTCCTGAACTTCACCAAATCCTTCCTGCAGGCTTTTACCCATTTCATAAGATACGAGCGTACCCAGTGCCTCTTTGTGTGTTCGCAAGGCATCGCCAAACTGACGGACAATTTCTCCTCTTTTTGGCGCTGGCACAGACTGCCATGATTGAAAAGCCTGCCTTGCACTGTTTACAACACTGTCATAATCGGCTGAGGTTGCTACTTTGGTTTGTCCAATCAGCTTACCATCAACAGGAGAAAAACTTTCAATGTTATGGGCGTTTGATTCGCCACCCCAGTTAATCCCTGTACTAAAGGCAGCATTATGTTCCTTTACGCCCAGTTTATTTAAAATGGATTGAATATCTGTATTCATATATCTAACGATTTACACAAAAAAACAAAAAATTAGCTTAAAGCAAACTACATTTGACTTTATACTTTAAGCAACGTATTTACGCGGCTCAAAATCTAACGACTTATAAAAATAAAAAATATGAATAAAAACTTTTTGTTTTATAGTGCCGTGTTTGCATCACTGTTTATGGGCAACCTGGTACAGGCACAGGAAAACACACCCGAAAAATCGGCCAAACTATCCATTTATCGTGCTACACCTGCAAAAATAAATGATTTGGTACATACCAAATTAGATGTTTCTTTCGATTACGCCAAGCGATATTTATACGGCAAAGAATGGGTAACATTAAAACCACACTTTTACGCTACCGATTCTTTAACGCTTGATGCGCAGGGAATGGATATTAAAACAGTTGCACTGGTTGGTTTAAAAGGAAATACGCCGTTAAAATACACTTATCAGGATAATAAACTGAGAATCACTTTAGATAGGAAGTATACAAATACAGAAAAATATACGGTTTACATTGCCTACACAGCCAAGCCGGATGAATTAAAAGTTCAGGGAAGTGCAGCCATTACTGATGCCAAAGGCTTGTACTTTATCAATCCTGATGGCACTGATAAAAACAAACCTGTACAAATCTGGACACAGGGCGAAACAGAGTCTTCATCAGCCTGGTTCCCAACAATTGATAAGCCTGATCAAAAAACTACACAGGAAATTTCGATGACGGTTCAATCGAAATATACTACGCTTTCTAATGGTAAGCTGATTAGTCAGAAACCTAATGCAAATGGTACAAGAACAGATACCTGGAAAATGGATTTACCACATTCACCATACTTGTTTATGATGGCTGTCGGAGATTTCAAAATCACGAAGGATACTTATAAAGGTAAAGAAGTAAATTATTACCTGGAGCCAAAATATGCGCCTTTTGCCAAACAAATATTCGGTAAAACGCCTGTTATGATGAAATTTTACAGCGACGTTTTAGGGGTAGATTATCCCTGGAATAAATATGCGCAGGTTGTGGCCAGAGATTACGTTTCGGGAGCGATGGAAAACACTACCGCCACTTTACATGGCGAACATATCCAAAAAACGGATCGTGAATTGTTAGATGGTAATGAGGAAGGTACCATCGCACACGAACTTTTTCATCAGTGGTTTGGCGATTATGTTACTGCAGAATCATGGTCAAACCTTACAATGAATGAGTCTTTTGCAACTTTTGGTGAAATTATCTGGCATGGTTACGATAAAGGAAAAGATGCTGAGGATAAATCCCGTTACGAAAAACTTCAGTCTTACATCAGTTCGACTAAAAATGGTGAAAGCCCAATCCTTGCCCGTTTTCACTATAACGATAAGGAAGACATGTTTGATAATGTAAGTTATGCCAAAGGCTCCGTTATTTTGTATGCGATGAAAACCCAAATGGGCGATGCTGCATTTTATAAAGGTTTGAACAAATATTTAACGACCAATGCTTTTAAAAACGGTGAAACTCATCAGCTTCGTCTGGCGATGGAAGATATTACTGGTAAAGACTGGAATCCTTATTTTAACCAATGGTATTATGCAGGGGGTCATCCCATATTGGCTGTAGATTATGGTTATGAAAACGGTAAGGCAACGATCAAAATCAAGCAAACACAAGATACCAGTGTACAAACATTTACTTTGCCGGTAAAGGTTGATATTTATGCTGGTGGTCAAAAAATCAGAAAGGAAATTCTGATTGACAGCCGGGAGCAAACATTTTCTTTTGAGGTAAGTGCAAAACCAGAATTGATTGATTTTGATGTAGATAAAATCATTGTTGGCGAAGTGAATGATAACAAAGTGGCCGATAATTATTATTTTCAATATAAAAATGCCCCAACTTATGCCAATAGAATCGAGGCTTTACAATTCATCATGCAAAGCAAAGCCAAAAGCGGTCAGCAGCTCTTGCTTACCGCACTAAAAGACCCATCAGGTGATTTACGTGCTTTAAGTATTGAAGGATTGAATTTGGAAGATGCCGAGATTAAAGCAGCAGCCATACCTGTTTTATTGCAAATAGCGAAAACAGATAAAGATACCGAAGCCAGGGCAGCTGCAATCTCTAAATTAGCTGAAACCGGCGACCAGACTTATAAGGCGTTACTAACTGAAGGTATTAAAGACCGTTCGTACAAGGTTATTGCTGCTTCAATTGCCGGCTTAACAAAAATGGCACCTCAGGAAGGAATTGCTGCTTTGACCTCTTTGGATCAGGACACTAAGGATCATATTGCCAGCTCAGTAGCTTCATTATATATTGCTGATCCAAAAGATGAGCATCAGCCATTTTACGATAACATCATGGCAAAAGGTAACCGTAATGAAATCTTTGAAGTTATCGGACAATATTTTCAATATTTAAGAGCAAATACTAATCCTTCAGTTACAGAAAGAGGTGTAAAAAGTATAAGCGATGCAATTGAAAGGTTAAAATTACAGAATTACCTGAATAAACAACTTTCTGGTGCATATACGGCCACGGCGCAAGGGAAAACGCAACAGGCAGCTGCTGCCGGCGGAGAGGCAAAAGCAAGTTTAAATAAACAAGCTGAAATTTTTAAAAAGGCCGCGGCCGATTTAGGTAAAGAATAATAATAACCTTTTCTTTCCAAATATGGAAGCTGCGTCATTCATCGGGATTTCCGAAACAATGACGCAGCTTTCCTTTTTTTATACCAAGAGCTATACATCTTTCCGGCATCCACAGTATAAGCAATCTGCTGTCCCTCATCTACTTTTGCTGATTGAAATGAATTTACACTACTATAGTTAAATTTATAATAGATATAAAATCTCATCCTTTCGAACAGCTAACAGAACGTTTGTTAAATTTCATTTCTGCTTGCCGCGGAGCTAATGATGTATTTAAGGAATTAAAAAAAGGGTTAAAAGGATACATTTTTCATGACTTGTGAATTACCTTACTCCGGTTTAATTATATTATTTTTGTGTTAGAAGGGAAAGAAACCGCCATTGTTGATAAAATAAATCCATTATCCACACATCTTAATCACATCCGATACACTTTATTTTCAGCCGTTTACGGCTGTTTTAACAATTTGTGTTAATAATTTTTTATAAAAGGGATAATTTAAATCGGTAAAATTATAATGTGTTTTTCTGCTAATTGGCACGGTTCTTTAATAGTTATAAATATGGAAGAAGAATTCTTTTTTGAATCCAACGAAGACGCACAACGCTCAGTAGAACGTTACGAAGAAATGCTCCGTAATCAGGATCAGTATTTTTTCGATGCAGGTGCTTTTGAATATATTGTAGATTTCTACATCGAGAAAAATGATCCGGTTAAGGCGCTTCAGGTAGTTGATTTTGCCATCAGCCAGCATCCTTACGCCACTGTTTTCTTAATTAAACAAGCACATTTATTTATATTAACCAATAATAATGAGCAGGCGTTTATTGCTTTGCAAAAGGCCGAATTACTGGAATCATCTGAGCCGGATATTTATTTATTGCGTGGCAATATATTCCAGAATACCGAGCGTTATAGCGAAGCTTTAGAAGCTTACGAGAAAGCTTTGGGCCTTGCCGAAAGTACAGATGAGATTTTGCTTCAAATGGCTTACGTATATCAAAGCATGGGCGATTATGAAAATGCCATCACTTATATTAAATTAAGTCTGGAACAAAACATGGAAAACCAGGATGGCTTATATGAGCTTGCATTTTGCTATGATGTTTTAGATAAGCAGGAAGAGAGTATTAAGTTTTACCAGCAATATATTGATACTGACCCTTACTCTTACGCGGCCTGGTATAATCTAGGCAATAGTTTCCACAAGCTGAATCTTTTTGAAAAGGCAATCGATGCTTATGATTACGCGATTTTAATTAAAGAGGATTTTAGTTCAGCTTATTTTAATAAAGGCAATGCTTTAGTGCAGTTAGATAAATACGATGAAGCCATTGATGTTTATAAACACACCTTCGAGTATGAACCACCCAATGCAGATACTTATTGCGCCATGGGTGAATGTTACGAGAAGCTCGAAAAAATGGATGAAGCCCGTTCTTACTACAAAAAGTCGGTAAAAATGGATCCGAAAATGGCTGATGCCTGGTTTGGTATCGGGGTAACATTAAATCACGAGGAGCGTTATTTTGAATCACTGCACTTCTACAAAAAAGCAATTGATCTGGAAGCTGAAAATGCAGATTTCTGGTTTGCCATGGCCGATGCATATTATAAACTTGGTCAGATTGAGGAATCTATCGCTGCCTATCAAAAAGTATTAGAATATAATCCGCTGGATATTGAAGCCTGGTTAGATTTTAGTACGGTTTTATATGAGCAAGGTAAATTGCTGGAAGCTTCGGAAACGATGGCAGAAGCCATTAAGAATAACCCCGAAGCTGCAGAATTGTACTACCGTATGGTGGCTTATCTTTTTGCTTCGGGTAATTATGCCGATGCATTAGGGTATCTGGAAACGGCTTTAACAACTGATCCTGAGAAACACTATATTCTTTTTGAATACTTGCCTCAATTGCAGGATAACAGTGCCATAATTAATGTAATAAACCGATTTATCAGGTAACAGCCTTTTGAGAAAAATTTAACAAATAAATCTGAAAATTTTTTTCACTTTTGTACGTATATGAATTACCCATTATTAAACGTTCCTGAACGTCCATCAAAACCTCGCCAAAGTGGCTTAACAATGGTTATGGATAAAGGATTAAGTTTACGTCAGGTTGAAGATTTTATTGAGGTAGCTGGCGTACATACCGATATTGTAAAGTTAGGTTGGGCAACATCGCATGTTACCCCAAATCTTAAAGAAAAATTAGCCTTATATAAAAGTGCAGGTATTCCAACTTATTTTGGAGGAACACTATTTGAAGCATTTATTATTCGTAATCAATTTGAAGATTACCAACGTATTTTAGACCAGTATGGAATGGAATATGCCGAAGTTTCGGATGGATCTATTGAAATTGAGCACGATAAGAAGTGTAACTTTATAAGTGAATTAGCGAAACAGGTAACTGTAATTTCTGAAGTAGGCAGTAAAGATGCTGCCAAAATTTTTGCTCCGTACAAATGGATCAAATTAATGCAGGCAGAAATCGAGGCTGGTTCATGGAAAGTAATTGCTGAAGCCCGTGAAGGTGGAAATGTTGGTATTTACAGAGGCAGTGGCGAAGTTCGCGAAGGTCTTGTAGATGAAATATTAACTCAAATTCCGGAAGAAACCATTATTTGGGAGGCACCACAAAAGGAGCAACAAGTATGGTTCATTAAATTAATCGGCACCAATGTAAATCTGGGTAATATAGCACCTGCAGAAGTAATTCCTTTAGAAACCATTCGTTTAGGTTTACGCGGAGATACCTTCGATTTTTTCTTAAATCAAACAAAGTAACCATCATATTTACCAACATACCGTATTTGTAGCCAATAGCTGGTTGTAAATGTGGTATGTTGCTAATGGTATCAATTGCGTATGAAAACTTACGGCTTAATCGGATTTCCTTTATCGCATTCTTTCTCCAAAAAATATTTTACGGAGAAATTTGAACAGGAGGGCATCAGCGATAAACAATATGAGCTTTTCCCGATAGAAGATGTACAGTCATTAACAGATTTATTAACTGAAAATGAAACACTTCAGGGGCTCAATGTAACTATTCCACATAAAGTTAATGTTTTACCCTTTTTAAATGAAATTGAAGAGGCCGCAGAAAAAATCGGAGCAGTTAACTGCATTTGCATCAGGAGATTTGAAGGTGAGACCTATTTGAAGGGCTTTAATACGGATGCTTACGGCTTTGAAGAATCCCTTAAACCTTTGTTAACTGCACATCATGAAAAGGCACTGGTATTTGGAAACGGTGGTGCTGCCAAAGCAGTGAAATATGTTCTCGAAAAATTAAACATACCTTACCAGGTGGTTGTCAGAAATCCGGCAGAAGGCACTATTTTATATTCGGACATAACTGACGAGATTTTATCGAGCCATAAATTATTGATTAATACCACACCTTTAGGCATGTCGCCCAACATAAATCTTTTTCCCGAAATAAATTACAGCAGACTTACCAATCATCATCTGGCATACGATTTAGTTTATAATCCGTTAGAAACTTTATTTTTAACAAAAGCCGCAGCACGAGGCGCTCAAATAAAAAACGGGTTAGAAATGCTTTATAAACAAGCTGAAAAAGCCTGGGCGATCTGGAATAAGTAGATCATTTCTTATCAAAAGGAAATATTGTTAAATTGACTGATGAAAATGAAATCATTTATTATCCTTTCTTTAGTGTTTATACTAGGCTTTTCAGCCTGTCAAAACAACGATTATAGCCCAAAGCCAAAAGCATATTACCGCATCGAATTTCCTAAAAAAAGTTATACCGCTTTTCCAGAACAAGCCCCCTTTGGATTTAAATATCCGAATTATGCCACAGTTGAACAGGATCGTTCGCGTGATGCCCAAAAAAACTGGTATAACCTTCACTTTAAACAATTTAACGGCTACCTGCATTTAACTTACTATAACGTTTCGGGCAAGGGTGAATATGATCAAATGGTGGAAGATGCACGGAAACTTGCATTTAAACATACCATCAAAGCGAGTGCTATTGATCAACGGTTAATTAACTACCCGAATCACCACGTATATGGAATTTATTATGCCATTGAGGGAAATACCGCCTCATCCGTTCAGTTCTTCTTAACAGATAGTGCAAAGCATTATTTCCGGGGCGCACTTTATTTTAACGAGCGACCGCAATATGACTCTATTGCACCGGTGTTAAAATTCATTAAAACTGATATTGATACTTTGATTTCTACTTTTAGGTGGAAAAATTAGTATATCAATAAGGTTAAGCAAATGATTACCTTATCTTTTATCTTTAAAAAAGCCGACATGATTAATATTAAAATATTTACGTTTAATGCTTACAGTGAAAATACTTACGTTCTTTATGATGAAACGAATGAATGCGTAATTATTGATCCAGGAATGTATGATGGCTCTGAGCAAAACGAGATCGTCAGTTTTATTAAGCAAAAAAATCTTAAACCCGTTTTGCTTTTAAATACGCATTGCCATCTTGATCACGTTTTTGGCAATAAATTTATATTCGACACCTATGGATTGAAACCAAAGTTTCATCAGGGTGAGCTTCAGGTATTGGAAGCAGTTCCGGGCTACGCCCCATCCATGGGTTTTACCAAATATGAGGTTTCCCCAATACCGGATGAGTTCCTTCCGGAAACCGGAACAATAAGCTTTGGAAAAAGTACACTTACATTAATTTTTGCACCAGGACATTCTCCTGCTCATTTGTGTTTCTACAGCCAGCCAGATAAGCTTTTAATTGGTGGAGATGTTTTATTTTATGGCAGCATAGGAAGAACGGATTTACCGGGTGGTAATCATCAGCAGCTTTTACAAAACATTACTGATAAACTTTTTGTATTACCTGATGATACGACTGTTTATCCGGGACATGGCCCATCAACAACCATTGGTTTTGAAAAGCAAAATAACCCATTCTTTTAATTACTGAGTATTGTAGCTATTGAGTAAACCGTAATGTAATTTAGGTGTGTCTATCCGTAACCTTTAACTATATTTGCCACCGTGAATACACCGTTTTATATAGCCAAACGTTATCTGTTTGCAAAAAAATCAACCAATGCAATTAACCTGATATCCGGGATATCAATGTTGGGGGTAATGGTAGGTAGTGCGGCTTTAATCATAATTCTATCTGTTTTTAACGGATTGGAAACGGTGGTATTAGGCATGTTTGATACCGTAACCCCTCAAATTGTTATACTTCCTGCCAAGGGTAAAACTTTTAATCCGGATACCCAATACTTCAATTCATTAAAAAAAGACAAAAATATTCATGCTTTTTCTGAAGTTCTACAGGAAAAGGCACTTCTGAAATATAACGATAAGCAGGCCGTTGGTTTAGTTAAAGGGGTAAGCGCCGATTATCTCAAAAACACCAAGCTTGATAGCACGATTAAAGAAGGACGGTTTGTACTGGAAAATCAAAGTGGCTTTAATGGGGTGATGGGGTTAGCATTGCAAAGGTTTTTAAACGTAAACACGCTTGACCCCTTTGCAGAGTTAGAAATTTTTTCGCCTAAAAAAAGTATTTCAGTGAGTTCTGTTAATCCAGCCGACGACTTTATTGCTAAAAACATCAGGGTAAGCGGGGTTTTTGAAGTGCAGCAGGATTTCGATAATGGTATTATAGTACCCCTGGCCTTTGCAAGAGAACTTTTAGATGAACCACAGAATGTATCATCTATTGAACTGAATTTTATCCCTGGGGCAAACGTTGAAGAATATAAAACCACCATAGCGCAACAAATAGGAGCCAATTATGTGGTACAAGACCGGGCAGAACAGAACAGTGCATTGCATCATATTTTCAGTTCAGAAAAGGGTATGGTCTATATTATACTCACATTTATCCTAATAATAGCTATATTTAATATTGTTGGCTCACTCACTATGCTAGTAATAGATAAAGTTAAAGACATTGCAATTTTAAGTAGTTTGGGGGCAAGTAAAAAATTAATAAAACGTATTTTTCTTTTAGAGGGAATGATGATTACGATGTTTGGGTGTATATTAGGATTGCTAATTGGTATAGCGTTTTATTATGTTCAAACTACTTTTGAATTGATAAAAATGGGTGATGATACTTTGGTAAGCGCCTACCCGGTGGCATTGAAATGGAAAGATTTTGTTTTAGTATTTATTACTGTAGGCATTTTTTCATTTTTGGCATCGGCTTTGTCATCAAACTTGAGTGTTAAAAAGATAGATCAAATTAATCAGACGATATAGAATGGGATTATTTAAACAAGCATTTGTATTTGTTGTGCTGTTAAGTGTTGCAGTAACCGCTTGTAATAGAACGGAAAAGACTGAAAAGGAAAAAAGTAAAACCAAAATTGTAAAAGGCCTTTATACTTTCGGACCAGAAATGAAATCATTTACCCGTTGCGAAGATGACCGGGAATACTGGGTAGCAGACAGTGTGAAAACTTTAGAGTTATCGTATAGTAATCTGGGCTTTGAGAAACCTTATGAACCGGTATATGTAGAATTGGAAGGATACATCGCAAAATCAGACACGTCTACCGTTTCTGCAGATTATGATTCTACATTGGTGGTAACTAAATTAATTAAAATCAGTAAGGAAATTCCTGATGGACCTTGTAGCCAGTAAGGGTATTTGCAGTTTATCCTTATTTGAATCTATTAAATAAAAAAGCCCTCTTTTGAGGGCTGTATAACACACTAATAAGTCTCACTATCTGGCGGGATTCCATAATCTACAAATTTCTTTGCCTTTTTATCTTTCTTATTTCCAAACCAGCCTTTTACTGAGTTAAAAATTGCAGAAAGGTGTTCGGCATCTAATGACTTCCCTACTTTACCCGATACTAAACCTACAGCCGCCTTAGTTAAAAAACCTGCTCCCCTAAAAATGGTTTTATTCATAAACATAGGAAGCAACAGTGACATTGCTGTACCGCTAATGTTTAGTTTTTCATCGGCTTTAAATAAGTTATTAGGCGTAGCATATCTTTTAATTAATGCACCTAATGTAAATTGCTTCAAATAACTCTTTGAGTCAATTTTTAGCATATTTTGCTTCAGGGTAAATTCTACCTTAAGTTCTAATTTAGCCGACTGCAAATCTTCAAGATTCCGAATATTATACTTTCTCACCTTCGTCCTCCTTATCTGCAAGTTTATCAAAATATTTTCTGATGGCAATATTGATAATCGCTTTCTCTATGTACTTATCTTTTGTGAGATAAACGCCAATTGCAAGTAAAAGGTAAATAGCAGAAACGCATCCGAAACCTCTTGTATAGCTTCCTAATACATCAGAAAGGAAAAGCGCCAGGGTAACACTACCAAATAAAAAGGCGAGTACAAAACATACTATTACCGTGGTATTAGTTACTAAATCGGCAAATATTTTTGATACCTTTTCTACCAGGTAAAGCCTTGTATATTCGATGCGGGCTTCTAAAAAGCCTTTGGCATCTTCAACAAGATCCTCAATGCTTTTATCTTTATTTTCTTGCATAGTTTAGATGTAATTTAATTGGGTAGAATAAACTACCCAATTATTTATTTATTATTTAAGCGTGCTCCACTTCATCGCTATACTCTTCTTCCACACCTCTTAACTTCGTTTTGATCGAGCTCACAACTTTCTCTTTAAGGCTTGATAAGCTATTGATTTCGTCAGCAGCTTTATCTCTGATAGAATCACCTAAATCTTTTAAAGACTGGCTTAATTTATCACGAGTTTCTTCGCCTTTTTCCGGGGCAAATAAAATGCCTAAAGCAGCACCTGCAGCTAGTCCTGCTAATAAAGCAACTACAACTTTTGAGTTATCATTCATAATTAATGTATTTTAAGGGTTTAACAGTTACAATATAAGAAACTCTATATTATTTTATCGTTAAGGTATAAGATTATAACTCGTTTAGCTCATTATTTGTTTTAATTCTTTCCAATCTTTCTGATGCCAGTGTACTGGATTCGTAAATCTTTATGAGTAAAATAAAATAAGACAATAACAACGGCCCAAAAACCAGGCCTAAAATTCCGAACAATGGAATACCAATAATTACGCCAATTACTGTAATAATGGGATGGATATTTCCAACTTTTTTTGCAATGATAAACCTCAGCACATTATCGATATTGATGATCACGACAAAACCAAAAATCAGCATAGCCCAACCAGCAAAATTGTTGCCACTGGCAATTTGCAGAACCGCAGCCGGAACAAATACCACAGGCGGGCCTAAAATTGGCACGAATGATATAAAAGTTGTTATTACACCCCAAAAGGCTGCATCTTTATACCCTAATACATAAAATGAAAGACTAACCAATGAGCCCTGTACCAGACAAATCAAGCCCTGGCCTAATACGTTAGCGTAAGTGGTATTGCGCATTTCGTTTCCAAAGCGTAGCGCATTTTGCTCTCTTAACGGTGCATATTTTATTAAAGACTGCTCAAATGTTTTACGTTCGATGAGCATAAAGTATAGCAAAAAGTACATTACCAGCAGGCTCAGAACAATATTTACGGCGCTTGAAATGAGTGACGGGAATAAAAGTGTAGCCCAGTTACCTAACCTATTTAATCCATCCTGAATCAACTCCTGATTAACTTTAAAGGGAATGAGGTGTTGAAATTTAATCAATAGATTTTTAAAAAATATTTCATTGTTTTTTAGTTCCGATATTTTACTGATCACCATGCTGCTTAGCGCATAGAAAGGCAAAATAATTACCAGTATACTAATTGTTATCAATAAAATAGCGACCAGTCTTTTGTTCCATGCTTTTGTTTCGGCAAGAAATATGTAAACCGGACGTAGAATAGTATAAAGTACAAGTGTACTTAAAATTGCACTAAAAATTTCCTGAAGCGAATAAGCTATTAAAAGGCCTAGCGCAATAATAATAACAAGGTTGATATTATTACGTTGTTTAAGAGAGAATACCGACATGAGTGTTTGTTTGGTATTCTGATTAATACTTAAAAGTGGTTTTTTGTTTGAATTGTGAAGAATTATTCTTCAGTTTCTATATTAATCGCTTTAATCTTATTGTATAATGTTTTTCTATCGATGTTTAGAATTTGAGCGGCCTTAGTTTTGTTAAAGTTTACTTCCTTTAAAACCCTTAAAATAGTGTCGTACTCTGCTTCTTGGGCTGCATTTTTAAGGTCCTTAGGCTTATCATTCCGTTTCGATTTTAAAGGAAGCAATAATTCTTCCCGATCAAAATCTTTTGCGTGGTTAGCAAGCTCTAAAGGCAACACATCCACCTGAATTTCCGAACCATCTGTCAACAAGGCCACACGCCTGATTACATTTTTAAGTTCCCGAACATTTCCTGGCCAGCTATAATGCAAAAAACAATTTTTAACCTCTTCAGAAAAACCTGTGATCTTTTTATTTAACTCCTTATTTGCTATCATTAAAAAGTTCTCTGCAAAGAGTAAAATATCCTGCCCTCTCTTTTTAAGTGATGGAATATGAATAGAAAATTCATTAAACCGATGGTATAGATCTTCCCTAAAAGTTCCCTTACTAATGTTTTCGACCAGGTTTTCATTGGTAGCAACAATAATTCGCACATCCAAATCAATTTCTTTGGTGCTGCCAATGCGTTTCAGTTTGCGCTCCTGCACCGTTCTAAGCAAAGTAGCCTGAATTTCATAAGAAAGATTTGCTATTTCATCCAGAAAAAGTGTTCCACCGTTAGCTTGTTCAAAATGACCTATTTTTGTATAAAGCGCTCCGGTAAAAGAACCTTTTTCATGACCAAAGAATTCACTTCCTGCAAGTTCTTTCGTTAAAGATCCGCAATCCATGGCTATAAAAGGCTTATCTCTTCTTAAGCTATTTAAATGAATAGTTTTTGCAACCGATTCTTTACCTGTACCACTTTTACCTGTTAATATAATGCTATACGAGGTTGGCGCAATCAGTTGAATCTGCTTTAAAAGCATCACAGTAGCATCACTTTGCCCCTCAATAAATTCTGTAGAATTTACATAATCCGATTCGGCCTCATTTTTATTAACTGATAAGCATTTATTTTCATTCAAAGCTCTTTGAGTTTCAAGGGCTTTATTAATTGTATTTAAAATTTCATCAGGGTACAGGGGCTTGGTGATATAATCATATGCGCCCAGCTTAATTAATTCTACCGCTAATTTAATATCCGAATAACCTGTAATAATGATTACCCCGGTAGCTGGGTATTGCTCTTTCACCTTAATTAGTATATCTCTCCCATTGGTATCGCCAAGACGATAGTCGCATAAAACTAAATCAAATGCTTCATTTGACATAAATTCTAATGCAGAAGCGCCCGTAACCGCATTTGTTACTTCAAAGCCATTTCGGGTTAGAAATTTTGAGAGGAGTAAACCAATATTTACTTCATCATCTATTATGAGAATCTTCATCTTCATCGGCATTACTATTAAAGAAACTCTGTCAAGGGGTTGGGGATATGTTTTGAGCACTGTAGATAAGCACAAAAATACTTATATTTTTAAAAGTGGGCAAATTATTCTACACTTTTAACATTTTATTATAGTATTAATAATACATTTCCACTACTTAGCGGCAAACACAGGCCTTCTTTTTTCTAAAAATGCAGCTACGCCTTCCTTAAAATCTGCTGTACCAAAACATTTTCCAAATTCTTCAATCTCAATTGAATAGCCTTCTGAAGCATGAACTGCAGCATTAACACACTTTATTGCTGCAGTAACCGCCAATGGGGCCCTTTGCTTAATCAGATTCAAGAGCTCTTCTGATTTTGAGCGTAATGCTGATTGTGGCACTGTATAGTTCACTAATCCTATTCTTTCTGCTTCAACAGCTGATATCATATTTGCTGTTGTAATCATTTCAATGGCTTTTCCTTTCCCAACTAATTGAGTAAGTCTCTGTGTTCCGCCATAGCCTGGTATCAAACCGAGGGTTACTTCGGGCAATCCAAGTTTAGCATGATCTGAAGCAATTCTGATATGACAGGCCATTGCTAATTCTAAGCCCCCACCTAAAGCAAAACCATTAATGGCGGCAATAAATGGCTTGACAGAGTTTTCGATTGCATTAAAAACTGCATCCTGTCCCTTTCGTGCTAGTTCCTTACCTTGTTCTTCGTTGTAATCAGAAAATTCTTTAATATCTGCACCCGCAACAAAAGCTTTTTCACCAGCTCCGGTTAGTATTACGCCTCGTACCTCATTAGTTTCATTAGCATATACAATTACATCAGCAAGTTCGGCTAAAGTATCTCTATTTAGTGCGTTTAGTGCTTTTTCTCTGTTAATGGTTACGTAAAGAATATTTTCTTTTATTTCGGATATTAAATTCTGATATGCCATAATTTAAAAATTTCTGTTTTCTACAACCCAATTCTGAATATATTCTACTATGCTTGCCATGGTGGTTCCTGGTGGAAATAATTCACCAACCCCTAATTCTGCAAGCTTTTTTCTATCACCTTCGGGGATAATTCCACCACCGGTTAACAGTACATCATCCAATTGTTTTTCTTTCATAAAATGAATAATTTTTGGAAAAACTGTCATGTGTGCTCCTGATAAAATCGATACCCCAATAGCATCTACATCTTCCTGCAGCGCAGTATTCACGACCATTTCTGGTGTTTGACGAAGTCCGGTATAAATGACTTCCATACCTGCATCCCGTAGGGAAGTTGCAATCACTTTAGCGCCCCTATCGTGACCATCAAGTCCAACCTTAGCCACTAAAACACGTATTGGTCTGTTTAATACCTTGCTCATAATAAATATTAAGTTAGTGTAAATGTATCGATTTTGAGTATCAAATTAATCATTAACTAAAACAACTAGAATTGCACTAATCTTTTTACATTTGCATTCCTAATTTACAGGTTTTTATGAGTGAAGAGAAGTCATTGAACTTTATTGAAGAGATTGTTGAGAACGACTTAAATAGTGGCAAGTATGAAACTTTGGTTACGCGTTTCCCGCCAGAGCCAAATGGTTATTTACATATTGGCCATGCTAAAGCAATATGCTTAAACTTCGGACTAACACAAAAATACGGCGGTTATACCAACTTGCGTTTCGACGATACCAATCCGGTTACGGAGAAAACAGAATATGTTAACAGCCAGCAGGAAGATATTAAATGGCTGGGTTTTAACTGGAAAAACGAATTATATGCATCAGATTATTTTGATGAATTATATTCTTTTGCAGTGAAACTGATAGAGAAAGGTTTAGCTTACGTTGATGAAAGCACAGCTGATGAAATTGCTGCTTTAAAAGGTACGCCAACTGAGCCTGGACAAGACAGCCCTTACCGTAACCGTACAGTCGAAGAGAATTTGGCGCTGTTCACCAGAATGAAAAATGGTGAATTTGCTGATGGTGCTTATATTTTAAGGGCGAAGATTGATATGGCTAGTCCGAATATGCTCATGCGAGATCCGATTATTTATCGCATTAAACATGCTGCACATCACCGTACGGGCAATAAATGGTGCATTTACCCCATGTATGATTTTGCTCACGGACAGAGTGATAGTATTGAAAACATTACCCATTCCATTTGTACTTTAGAGTATGTTTCCCATCGCGAATTGTACGATTGGTTTATTGAGAAATTAGAAATTTTTCCTTCTAAACAATATGAGTTTGCCCGCTTAAACCTTACTTCAACAGTAATGAGTAAGCGTAAATTATTGCAATTGGTGAGCGAGAATTTAGTTAGCGGTTGGGATGATCCCCGTATGCCGACTATTTCGGGTTTACGCAGAAGAGGGTTTACACCAAAAAGTATTCGTGAGTTTTGCGAACGTATTGGTATTGCTAAACGCGAAAATTTAATTGAGTTAAGTTTACTGGAGTTTTGTATCCGTGAGGATTTAAACAAGACGGCAAACCGTGTGATGGCGGTTTTAGATCCCATTAAGCTGGTTATTACCAACTACGAAAAAGGTTCTGAAGATTTAATTGGCGAAAACAACCCTGAAGCTGAAGATGGTGGCGGTACACGTGTTATTCCTTTTAGCAATGAACTTTGGATTGAGCGTGAAGATTTTATGGAGGTTCCGGCTAAGAAATGGTTCCGTTTGGCTCCTGGCGCCATGGTTCGCTTAAAATTTGCTTACATTGTAAAATGTGAGGATTTTATAAAAGACGAAAACGGAAACGTCACTGAAATTCATTGTACTTACATTCCGGAATCGAAGAGCGGAAGCGATACAAGCGGCATAAATGTAAAAGGAACCATTCACTGGGTGAGTGCACAACATGCAAAAACTGCTGAAATTCGTTTATACGATCGTTTATTTACATCTGAAACACCCGATGCTGAAGAGGGCGATTTTAAAGATTATTTAAACCCCGAAAGCTTAACTGTATTGCCTAACGCATATATTGAACCTGCTTTGTCAGGTGCCGATTTAGAAGGCAGATATCAATTTATCCGCAAGGGTTATTTCGCTTTAGACAAAGATTCTACTTCAGATCAATTGGTTTTCAACAGAACGGTTACTTTGAAAGATACTTTTAAGAAACCAAATTAATCAGCGTTTTTAAACTATAAAAAACACGGATGAACTTAGATTCACCCGTGTTTTTTTTTGCCCTTTTTTATGGTGGTTAGGAAAACACTTTACAAAGTATTTCTAATATTTGGTATAAACATTATACAACACCAAAATATCAACCGGTGTTAGTTTTGGCGTAATATCAGTTTGAATAAAATGGCGTTTGAAAGCAGTAATGGTTGCGCCGATGTCACTGGTATCATAACCCATCAACTTTAGGGCATTTGTGGTATCGAAATCAACCGGTGGATTTTTGAGGATTTCATCATACCAAAATCCGAAACCATTTTGTGCTAGCTTTTTCCAGGGGAACTTATTAGGATCTGGTTTGCGTTTCGGGGCGATATCAGCATGGCCAATAAAGTTAGCTGTAGGAATGTTGTATTTCTTTTTTAGGGTAGTAAGCAATTTAATCAGGCTATTGATTTGAGCATCTGTCCAAACATCAGTAGTTCCGTTATTATCTAATTCAATACCTATTGATGAAGAATTAAGATCGGTATCTTTTCCCCATTTACTTACACCGGCGTGGTTTGAGCGTAGATAGTCGTTAACCATTTGCACTACTTTTCCATCTCTGCTGACAACGTAATGCGCACTTGTACCTGCTTTTGTTGAATGAAAAGTTTTAACAGTTTGCATTAAACTATCTTGAGCTGTATGATGAAGAATCACAAAATTAGGTTTGCGTATCCCAAAATTTACAGAACCAATCCATTGTTGATTTGTTGGATTTAAAGTATCATAGAGCTGCCCTATTGGCGGAGTACTTTGAATAATCTTTGCAAACTCTGTGGTTTTATTCTTGTATATTTTTTCTGTAGCGGCGTATTTCCCGGCTCCGCATGACGAAATTACAATTGTTGATATTACCAATAGCGAGGTTTTAAAGCCCGGTGATTTTGCTGCAAACATATTTTAAATTTAATTGGTGGGTTACAAAGTTATGTTAAAATCATACATTACATCAAACTTTATACAAAGCCTTCAAATTTTACTAATTTTGACACGATATTAATTAATAATGAAGAAACTATACAAAACCACCTCGTATTTATCGGCTTTGGTGATCTCAGCAAGTCTGTTAACAGCTTGTACCAATACCAATAATTCGGATAGCAATAAGAAAACAAATGTTCAAACAGATAGTTTGCTTGATTATGTTGCACAACGACTACCGATTTATGAAAAGGTGAAGCTCACTACAAATATCAATCAGCTAAGTGTTAACGATCGTAAAATTTTGCCCCTATTGATTCAGGCAGCAGAGATTATGGACGATTTGTATTGGAAACAAGCTTATCCGCAACGCGATAGTTTACTGGCTACAATTAAGGATGAGAAAACCCGTGAATTTTTTAATATTAATTACGGCCCGTGGGATAGATTGAATAATGAAAAACCTTTTGTGGCCGGCGTTGGCGCTAAGCCTGAAGGTGCGTCTTTTTATCCTTACGGAATTACCAAAGAAGCAATAGAAAAATCTGATTTGGCAGACAAATTTGGTGCTTATTCAGTAATCCAAAAAGATACTACAGGCAAATTAACTACTGTTCCTTATCATATTTTATTTGCGGCAGAACTACAACAGGCAAGCTCTTTACTAAAACAAGCAGCTTTAATTACAGAAGATCAAGGTTTAAAAAAGTACCTGAATTTACGGGCAGACGCTTTAGTTACAGATAATTTTACAGCCAGTGATTATGCCTGGCTGGATATGAAAACTAATGGTCTGGATATCATTATCGGGCCGATTGAGAATTATGAAGATAAATTGTTCAATGCCCGTACCAGTTATGAAGCTTACGTTTTAATTAAAGATAAAGAATGGAGTAAGCGTTTGGCAAAATATGTGAAAATGCTACCCGAACTACAGAAAAATTTACCTGTAGCAGCAAAATACAAAACCGAAACACCAGGCACAGACTCTGAATTAAATGCTTATGATGTAGTTTACTATGCGGGCGACTGCAATGCCGGATCGAAAACGATTGCGGTAAACTTACCTAATGATGAAAAAATCCAGCAGGAGAAAGGTACCCGCAGATCACAGTTAAAAAATGCTATGCAGGCTAAATTTGACAAGATTCTGGTTCCTATTTCGAAAGAACTGATTGATGCAGAGCAGCAGCAATACATTAAGTTTGATGCATTTTTTGCCAATGTGATGTTTCATGAGGTGGCGCACGGATTAGGCATTAAGAAAACGGTAACAGGAAAAGGTTTTGTGCGGGAAGCCTTAAAGGAACAATACAGCTGGCTGGAAGAAGGTAAAGCCGATATTTTAGGCTTGTACATGGTTACAGGTTTGCTTAAGAAAGGAGAACTACAGGGGGATATTAAAGATTATTATACCACCTTTATGGCTGGTATTTTACGTTCTGTTCGCTTTGGTGTTTCAGAAGCACATGGAAAAGCAAATATGCAATGCTTTAATTATTTTAAAGAGAAAGGTGCTTTTGAACGTACTGGCAGTGGGGCTTACCGCGTTAATTTCGACAAATTTGCTTCGGCAATGAATGAATTAAGTTCATTTATTATCACCTTACAAGGTAATGGCGATAAAACCGCGGTTGAAAAGGCACAAAAGGAGAAAGCGGTTATTTCTTCCGAATTACAAAAGGATTTAGATCGTTTAACCAAAAAGAATATCCCTGTTGATGTAGTTTTTGAACAAGGTGTAGATGTTTTGGGCGTAAAATAACATAAAACCACAATTATTGGCCACAGGCAAGCTAGGTTTTACTTAGTCTGCCTGTGGTTTTTTTATGCAATGGTTTTTGTTTAATAAGCCTGACAATAACGGAAATACTTTTATCCCTGCAATAATTTCTTTTACCAAAATTAGGGATAAAAGATTGTAGATGGCAGGGCTCAATTTGCCAATGTAAACTGACTCTCACTTTCTAAATTGAAAGCATAATCAGAAGGTTATTTCATTTCTATTGTAACCTTTTCAAAAAATCATCGTCATACCAATAACTAAAACAATGGAAACCGATCGTTTCCGAAGCTAAACTTTAAATCATAAGGCAATGATGAAAGGCACATATGTGTTGAGGAATTGTTTTGCCAAATTTTTTAATGAGTTAAACTAAATGACATGAAAATTTTTTACCAAATATCGCTGATCCTAATTACTGCCTTTGCTAATCAACAGGTTTTTGGACAAGCTGCTGCAAAATCAAACATTACTGGAATTATTTTGGATGAAAATAAAAAACCTGCCGATTATGTTACGGTGGTTTTGTTTAAGGCAGCCGATTCTAGTCTGGTCAAAACGGCTCTTACAGATCAAAACGGTTTTTTTGGCTTCTCCATTTCGGCCAAAGGCGATTACTATTTTAAAGCAAGCAATATGGGTTACAAAACTTTAAAAAGTAAAACAATTTCGCTGATTGATGATAAAATAGATTTTGGCACCGTGCAGTTAATCGCTACTTCGCAAAATTTAAAAGAAGTTACCGTTGCCACAAATGTGCCTTTGGTAGAGCGAAAAATGGATAGAACCGTCATGAATGTGGCTAATAGTTCAATTGCATCGGGCTCTACAGCCTTGGAATTATTGCAGAAAGCACCTGGTGTAAACGTAGATCAGAATGATAACATCTCCATGCAGGGAAAACAGGGCGTTTTGATTCAGTTAGATGGAAAGCAAACCTACATGAGTAATGCAGATGTGGCTATCTTACTTCGAGGGATGCAAAGTTCGGAGATTGAAACCATTGAACTGATTACTAATCCATCGGCAAAATATGATGCTGCAGGTAACTCAGGAATTATCAATATTAAAACTAAAAAAAGTAAAGGTGGTGGTACAAATGGAAGTTTGACAGGTGCTTTTGGTCGTGGTACTAAATTTAGATCAAGCGCTGGTGGAAGCATTAACCATAGAACGAAATCGCTGAATTTTTTCGGGAACTACAACTATTACCAAAGAGACAGGGAAACCTACATGGAAATTAATAGGATTGCAAATGTATCGCCAAGCAACCGTTATTTTTCTCAAAGAAGTGATTTTAGCAAAAGAAATCACGGACAAAATTTCAAAGCCGGTGTAGATTATTTCATTAATAAAAACAATACACTTGGAGTTTTAGTAACTGGTTACGATGGAAGTAACAGCGAAACTTCAGTAAATGCTACCCGAATTGGTGGTTCTTTTTCTCAACAGGATTCTTCTGTTTTGGCAAACAATGTAATTAGGAACAAATACAATAATATATCCTATAACTTAAATTATAAATCTGTTCTGGATACCGCCGGACAGGAAATTACCGTTGATTTGGATTACGGCAGATATAAAGGAAATGATGATGCCGACTACATTAGCGATTATTTTTTTAATAATGGCAGCTTGATAAGACCAACAGTGATTACCAGAAATATTACCCCTTCGATCATAAACATTAAAGCTTTTAAAGTTGATTATGTGCTTCCGTTGAAAAAGCAAATGAAATTAGAAGCCGGGCTAAAAAGCAGCTGGGTTACAACAGACAATAACCTGATTGCAGAGCAATTTTTAAATAATCACTGGCAGAATAACAAACTGCTAAGCAACCAATTTGTGTATGATGAGAATGTAAATGCAGCTTACGTAAATTTTAACAAACAGTTTAAAAAAACAAGTGTTCAATTGGGTTTGCGAGCTGAACAGACAACATCAAAAGGAAATTCTGTAACCACCAATAAGGTAATTGAAAGGGAATATCTTAATTTTTTTCCAAGTATATTTGTGAACCAAACGTTAGATAAAAACAACGATATTAGCCTATCTTACAGTCGCAGAATAGACAGGCCAAGTTATGATGCATTGAATCCGTTTGTTTATTTTCTAGATCAATATACCTACAGTCAAGGCAATCCGTTTTTGAATCCACAATACACCAATAATTTTGAGTTTACCTATTTATTGAAAAAGAAATATTCGGTTACGTTAAATTATAGCAGAACTATTGATGTGATTACTGAAGTAATTCTGCCGGATAATGAAAAACAGGCTTTGTACCAAACCAACCAGAATATTGCAACACAAAATGCCTATTCGATGGTAATTAATGCTCCTGTAAATTTTACAAAGTGGTGGAACAGTAACAATAATCTTAATTTATTTCATATTCGTTTTAAAGCACCGGATATTGCCGGACAAAAATTGGACAATAAGAGCACATCGTTTCAATTTAAGTCACAGCATAGCTTTAAAATTCAGCCAACTTTATCAGCCGAATTAAATTTTAGTTATGATAGCCCGGTAACCTTCGGTGTAATGGAGATTAGAACGCGTTATGGTTTTGATGCAGGGATAAGCAAATCATTACTTAATAAAAAAGCGAGTTTAAAACTGGCTGCGAACGATATTTTTAATACGCAAATTAACAACATCAACAGTGCATTTCCTGGACTTTATTATACACTGTACGGGGTAAACGATAGACAATCAGTGAGCTTAACTTTTACCTATCGCTTTGGTAAAAACGAAATTAAACCAGCCCGTAACAGAAGCACAGGTTTGGAAGCCGAGCAGGGCAGAATGAAAAATTAATATAGCAGCACATATTAGACATTAACGAGGAGTTGATGGCTTTTTTTTTGTGCAATTTAGTCGATGGTTTCATCCTAAATTTGAAAACAAAAAACAAACCATTAACTTCATGCCATGGAAACCGATTTAGTAATTTCTGCCATTGATGCTTTACATAAAAATGCAGATCAGGCGTTGCAGTTAAAAGAGGATGATACTTATTTCGATATGTTTGATCCTTCTTTTCAGTTTACCGGATCGGATCACAAGACTTTAAATCTTCGTGATTATAAGGCTGAGATCCAAAGTTTTTTCAGGAGAGCCAAAAGCATAGAAACGAGCCATTACCGCATCAAATCCTCCGTAGAAAATGAAATTTTTACGGAGAAGATTGCCCGGAAGTCGGTAATTATTAAAACTAACTTAGTGCTTTTTTCAAAGAAGCAAACTATTCAAACTGAAGAAATTTACCAATGGAGAAATTTAGGCGGAGAATGGAAGGTAATTTCAATTGAAGTGGTTTTGGAAGAGAAATATTAACATATCATTTACCAAGTCACCAATAATAACAATCATCTTGAGCCTTCAGGAGGAAATCCGCCCCTAAATGACGGACTTTTTAAAAAGACACTCGGAGATGATCAGGATTTACCGATTCAAAATTTCCTTAAATCTTCTTTTAAAAACTTTAAAACAAATTCGGTATTTTTGCCGCTTAATTTAGATTACAATATATGTTAAGAACAGTAACTTGTGGTACACTTACCCTCAATAACTTAGGCGAAAGTGTAACCCTGTGTGGTTGGGTACAGAAATCGAGAGATTTGGGCGGTATGACTTTCATCGATATCCGTGATCGTTATGGCATTACACAACTGGTTTTTAACATGGATGATAACCGCGAACTTTGTGAAACAGCACGTTCATTAGGTCGCGAGTTTGTGATTAAAACTACTGGCACTGTGGTAGAACGCAGTAACAAAAATCCAAAAATGTCAACTGGCGATGTGGAGATTAAAGTTTCTGCTTTAGAAATTTTAAACGTTGCAAAATTACCGCCATTCATGATCGATGATGAAACTGATGGAGGTGATGAGTTGCGTATGAAATATCGCTACCTCGATTTACGCCGTAATCCGATACGTAATAATCTGGTTTTACGCCATAAAATGGCACAATCGGTTCGCCGTTATTTAGATGCGCTGGATTTTATCGAAGTCGAAACACCAGTTTTAATTAAATCTACACCAGAAGGTGCAAGAGATTTTGTGGTGCCTAGTCGCATGAACGAAGGCGAATTTTACGCTTTGCCTCAATCTCCGCAAACCTTTAAGCAATTGCTAATGGTTTCAGGTTTTGACAGGTATTTCCAGATTGTAAAATGCTTTAGAGATGAAGATTTAAGAGCCGATCGTCAGCCTGAGTTTACGCAGATTGACTGTGAGATGTCTTTCATCGAACAGGAAGACATTCTAAACACTTTTGAAGGATTAATTCGTACTTTATTTAAAGAAGTTCGCAATTATGATTTACCAGAAGTGCCGCGTATGCAATATGCTGATGCGATGCGTTTATATGGATCTGATAAGCCAGATACACGTTTTGCAATGCAATTTGTAGAACTGAACGATTTGGTAAAAGGCAAGGGTTTCCCTGTTTTTGATAACGCTGAATTGGTAGTGGGCATCAATGCAAAAGGAGCAGCAAGTTACACCCGTAAACAATTAGACGAGTTGACTGATTTTATCAAACGTCCGCAAATTGGTGCTACAGGTTTAATTTATGCCCGTCATAATGATGATGGAACGATTAAATCTTCCGTTGATAAATTTTTCAATGAGGATGATTTAAAACAATGGAGTGAAGCGTTTGCTACTGAAAAAGGTGATTTGCTTTTGATTATGGCAGGTTCAACTGATAAAGTGCGCAAGCAATTAAACGAGCTTCGCTTAGAAATGGGTAACCGGTTAGGCTTACGCGATAAAAATACATTCTCGGCACTTTGGGTGTTGGATTTCCCGCTGTTGGAATGGGATGAGGAGACGGAGCGTTACCACGCCATGCACCACCCATTCACTTCACCAAAGCCAGAAGATATTGCATTGTTAGATACCGATCCGAAAAATGTTCGTGCCAATGCCTACGATATGGTAATCAACGGAACTGAAGTTGGTGGCGGTTCTATCCGAATTCACGATAGGGCATTGCAAGCTTTAATGTTTAAACATTTAGGCTTTAGCGCTGAAGAAGCACAAAAACAATTTGGTTTCTTAATGGATGCCTTCGAATTTGGAGCACCCCCACACGGTGGTATAGCATTCGGGTTCGACCGTTTAACTTCTATTTTTGCAGGACTGGATTCGATTCGTGATGTAATTGCATTCCCTAAAAATAATTCAGGAAGAGATGTGATGATTGATAGCCCGAGTACGATTGATGATAAACAATTAAAAGAATTGAAAATCAAGACTGATTTGTAATAATCTGCTAAATATTAACCCTTCACAAAAATTTGGGTTTGTGGTCTTAATAAAAAAGGGCGCTGATTAAATTAATCAGCGCCCTTTTTCCGTATAAACTACTTATTACTAAGCATAGATATCATTTAATAATTTCGCTAAACGAACACCTCCTTTTAACAGTTGCTGGTTAAGCGTGTCAACCCAATCAAAATTATAGCGGTAACTTAATTTAGCATCTGGTTTTGTTTTATCGTATATTTTTGAGCAGATGGTATAAGAATCATAAACGCATTCTTTTAAACTGGTATTTTGCCAGTTGTAAAGCTCTATTGCAGATGGATGATTAATAGCTTTAGCAAATTCAGTATAACTCAATTGCTGGTATTCAATTAATTGCTCATCCCAAACGCGGTGTAAGTTCGATTTCTCGTTAAACCAGAGCACAGAAATGCGGTTTCCACCTAAATCTTCCTTATGTGCCACGTGCATCGGTTGCGCCAAATCGCCCATCATGTGTACCAACATGCGTAAAGCCAGTTTTTTCTCATCAGCCGTGCTGCTGGTTTTCCTCAAAACAGCGGTTAGTTCGATGATTTTATTATAAAGGTTTGGTGCTTTTTCAGTTTCTAAAATATTATAAACTCCTTGTTTATCTAATCCGCCCGGAAGGTTTACAAAGTGCCAGTTGTACAGGTAATTATAAGTAGAGTCTGACTTAATGAAATCGCCCCAATTGGCCGACATGGCCAAAGTTTCAGTGCCTAATATCGATTGGATTGCTTTTCTGGTTTTAGCTTTTAAATAACTATCGGCTATTTCACCAACTACACGGTGGCCAATCATTCCCCAGGCATTTACCTGCAGCGGTAAATAGGCAAGTAAACCTGCAGCTGCAACAGTAACTAGTTTCTTTTTAATTGATTTTAAATTCATGTTTATAATGCTTTTTGTACACAGGTAATTTTTTCTTTTAATGAAAGCTTAATTTCTTTTTGATCGCCCATATTCTGGATCATCAAAGTATCAGCCGTTTTGGTTTTAATCAGGAAATTTTTATCATAACGACCTATTCTATAACAGCCAGAAATTTTCTGTTTATTATTCGCGTGGGTAAAAGTTGCACCAATAAATAAGGTATCGCCCTTTACCGCATATACACCTTTCGCATACTCTTTCCAAATTCCATTGTTGTAGCAAGAATCCTGGTAGAAGTTTATCTTACTATGCGTTACAAAATTAATGTACACCGAATCGCAGGTAAATTTAAACTGATGTTGGGTATAATTACTCAGCTTACTGCTGTAAGCCACAGAATCCTGGTTCCAAACGCCTTGCAAAAAATCTTCACCCTTACCTTGAATGTTCGGCAAAGGCGTACAGGCAGAATATATCATCGAAAATGCACCAAGAATGAAGGTGATTACCCTTAATCCTGAAGCCGAAGTGAAAATCTTCATTCGATTAGGCTTACGCTTATTGAGCATATTATTTAAACTCATTCGGGGGGAATTGATTTGAAGCATTCTTCGAGTTAATCGTATTGGAAATTAAGATAAACAAACCTACAGCAAAACAGATTCCAGAGAAAAAACTAATGATGCCCGCAATGGTATAAAAACTGGTTGTTTCAGTTACCGGAAGACGACCAGATTGAATAATATAAGGCATCAAAAAGCTGTAAAACCCTGTTAACAATAACGACATGCCTGAACCGATTAGCATTAAAATAGAATCGGTTTTTACCTGTTTGGAAATATAATAAGCACAAGCGATAAATACAATAAATGGTGAAATAACTGAAACTAAACCGTATAATGTTGTCATGATTGAATCTCCCATATTTTAAGTTTTGTATTTTAATTTGCACCAGGCAAATTGAGTTTTGATTACTGTATTTGTTAAATAAACCCGATTGACGCGGAAAGCTTTTTTACACCAACCTTGAATAGCTTGTTATTCATTTCATGTTGCAGATGCTTCATTCCTCAGCATGACAGAAGCTAAAAAACTTGAAGCAAAAAGCGGGGCTATCGTAACCAATGCACGAGTGGCCCTGCTTTTCTAATACCTAAACTTCTAGAGGAGCTTTTACTTTCCAGCCTGAACTATAGAAAGAAATTTTCCGACTAGTAAGCTATTGGGTTATTTCAAACTTCCAACCATATCTTCCGGACGAACCCATTCATCAAATTGTTCGCCAGTTAATAAGCCAAGCTCTACAGCCGCTGCTTTTAAAGTTTTATTTTCTTTATGTGCTTTTTTAGCAATTTTAGCTGCGTTTTCATAACCTACGTGTGGATTTAAAGCGGTAACCAACATGAGTGAGTTTTGTAAATGCTTCTCAATTTCTGGTAAATTGGCTGTAATTCCTTCGGCACATTTAACAGTGAATGAAACACAGGCATCGCCAATTAAACGGGCAGATTGCAATACATTAGCTGCAATTAGCGGCTTGAAAACGTTTAATTCGAAATGACCCGACATGCCACCAACTGATACTGCTACATCATTACCAATAACCTGGGCACACACCATGGTTAAAGCTTCTGGCTGTGTAGGGTTTACTTTACCTGGCATAATTGAAGAACCTGGTTCGTTATCCGGAATAACAATTTCTCCAATTCCGCAGCGTGGTCCAGAACTTAACATCCGCACATCGTTTGCCACTTTCATTAAAGCAACAGCCGTACGTTTTAAAGCGCCAGAAAGTTCAACCATCGCATCGTGAGCAGCTAAAGCTTCAAATTTATTTGGTGCAGTTACAAAAGGTAAGCCTGTTAGTTCAGCAATTTTTTTTGCCACCAAAACATCATAACCTTTTGGCGTATTTAAACCAGTTCCTACTGCAGTTCCTCCTAAAGCCAATTCAGCAACCATTACTAAAGCATTTTTAATAGCCCTGATGCTGTTGTCAATTTGTTGAACGTAACCCGAGAACTCCTGCCCTAAAGTTAAAGGCGTAGCATCCATAAAGTGAGTGCGGCCTGTTTTAACAATATTACCAAATTCTTCCACTTTGGTAGCTAAAGCATTACGTAAGGTTTCTAAACCGGGAATAGTGTTTTCAACAGTTAATTTATAAGCAGCAATATGCATTGCCGTTGGATAAGTATCGTTTGAAGATTGCGATTTATTTACGTCATCATTCGGGTGAAGGACTTTTTGATCATCAGCCAATGCGCCACCATTAATTACATGAGCACGGTTAGCAATTACTTCATTCCCGTTCATATTACTTTGCGTACCAGAACCAGTTTGCCAGATAACCAAAGGAAATTGATCATCTAAATCACCAGCAATAATTTCATCACAGGCTTTAGCAATTAAATCGGCTTTCTCTGCAGAAAGCACACCAAGTTCTGTGTTGGCCAATGCTGCAGCCTTTTTCAAATAACCAAATGCATGAATAATTTCTTTTGGCATTGAACCTTCAGGACCTATTTTAAAGTTATTGCGTGAACGTTCGGTTTGTGCACCCCAATATTTATCGGCAGGTACCTGTACCTCGCCCATGGTATCGTGTTCTATTCTGAAACTCATTGTAATTAGATTTTTTGTTGTCGCAAATTTAAGTTTTTAGATTTTTAAAGCGTTGGATTTATGTAAGATATTTACTGCAAAGCGAAATATAATCAGAAAAGGTACTTCGCTGGTTTTCCAGTAAGCTTCGGCCCCGCTGATTCGCTGCAATCTTTTTGTGATGGTGATGTTAAGCTTGTCGAAACACGGCACCAAAAAGTATTTCCGCTGCCATCGGGTTTAGAAAATTTGGGAAACTGAAATCAATAAAAGATGTGGAATGCGAATTTTGACACCATTTTCGTCATTGCGAGGCACGAAGCAATCTATTTATTAGAGAGATTGCTTCGTGCCTCGCAATGACGACCACTTAAAAGATTAGCTATTCATTGCCGTTGGCTTTAGCCAACGTTTACATGATGTTGGTTTTGGCTAAAGCCCCAGATGTATATCTTGTGTTCCGTTGCTTGAAACCAACAGCAAGTAATGGAATGCTGCACATACTTTCATTAATTTAGGACTAGTCATTTATTTTAAAACACTCGCTATCTATTGCCGTTGGCTTTAGCCAAGGGAATTTAAATTCTGCTCCAAACCATCCAAATACTAAGTTGATGGTTTCATTTACTATTTTGGTATTTTACAGACCAGTTTTTAAGCGGAGGTTTAGGAAAAATTAAAACTTATGAAAAAGATAATCTTTATATTTCTCAATTTTCTTATTTCTGCTTCCTCATTATATGCGCAGAAAAGCATAAACTTTCAAAAAAGTTATGGTGTTGGCGGAAAACTACTAATGTACGTAGATAGTGGAGCCAAAAACGTCTATTATGGTATTGGATCTTCAAATCAACCTAATACATCCTTTAATTATTTACCGGAAGTAAATAATGCAAGTTTTCAAATTAATTTTAATAAGAATATAAATGTAGGGCACCACCGATACACAATTTTGGTAGATAATAAACCTATAATATTAAATAAGTCGATTGACATGACGCACTTGAAAGATACCCATGCAGGAGGGGATGAAGAAATATTCCGTTCTACCACCTTTGGTACTTTTCCAATAAAGGGTAAAATTATCACGATATTAGGTTATGACATAGAAAAACCTCAGGTTGTTGATAAAACGATATTTTATAGTAAACCTATTCCAAGAGCAAAAATAAAAGCTTTCGGAATTCGCTTTGCAGTTGAAAAAGGTGTTGACTATCGCTATATAATGGACCCTAAACCAAATACAAACCTTACTTTCACTGAAAGAGATGATGAATTAACCATTGTAAAAAACAGAACAGATATTGATTATATTTACAACACCTCAATTAAAGATAAACGCACCAATAAAGTTATTTTTGAATCAACTTCGTGGCAATATGGTGGATATATGGATGAAGCAAATGAACCTTCACCATACTTATATGTCGACAAAAGCATTTTCAAGAAATCCGGGAATTACGAAATTATTATTCAGCCCTCTAGACTTGCTCGAAATGGTATGTTGCCAAAAGAGTTGGAAAAATATACAGCCAGATATACGCTTTCTATAACTTTAGACGAGGAAAGCTATACAAAAAAAGAACTCTTCACCTACATCGGCTATTCGGGTGCGCTCTTAGGTGTAATAGCTGGTCTGATTGGGGTCTACATTAAGCGCAGGAACACAAAGAAAATTTTAGCTGAGCAACAGCAAAAAGAGATTTCAAAATCACGGCTGGAAGTGATAAAATCGCAACTCAACCCACACTTCTTATTCAATGCTTTGGCTGGCATCCAAAACCTGATGAACAAAAACGAAATTGATAATGCCAATCGTTACCTAAGCAAGTTTGCTCGCCTTACCCGAAACGTTTTGGACAGCAAAGAACTCATCAGTTTAATTGAAGAAAAAGCATTATTAGATGATTACCTGCAAATGGAACAGTTACGTTTTGGGTTTCAATATACAATAAGCGCAACAGCAGATTTAGACGTAGAAAACATCGAAATTCCGGCGATGCTTTTACAGCCCTTTGTTGAAAATGCAGTCAAACATGGCATTGCGGAAACAGGAAAAGATGGTAAAATTGATGTTATTTTCGAGAAAAAAGAAGCAGACTTAATACTAATAATAACCGATAATGGAAAAGGCTTCGATGCCACCCAAACATACGATGGCCTGGGCTTGGCTTTAAGCAAAAATCGGATATCTTTACTAAACACGATTTATAAAGACACGCCATTCGTTTTATACATTCAATCTGATACAAACGGAACGATAATTACAATTACATTAACACAATGGTTATAAAATGAGGGCAATTTTAGTTGATGATGAAGTAGCTAATTTAGAAAACCTGCAGGTTTTACTGGCTAAGAATTGCCCTGAAGTTAAGGTTGTAGCCGTTGCGAGCAATATTCATGATGCCTTTACACAAGTAAATCTACATCGGCCTGAGCTGCTTTTCCTGGATATACAGATGGGGAAAACAACAGGTTTTGATTTACTAAATTTGCTTACTGAAAAATCTTTTGAAGTCATTTTTGTAACGGCATACGATAGTTACGGAATCCAGGCGGTAAAGTTTGCCGCCCTGGATTATTTACTTAAACCGGTCGACCCGGGCGAGTTAAGTCTGGCTATTTCGAAAGCCGAGCAACGAATCAAAAGTAAAATTAATGGCGAGCAACTCAATTTCTTGCTTAATCAAATTAAACGTACGGAACCTGCGGTTCTTAAGATTGCATTACCACAGCAAAACGAAATTCGCTACGTTTCCGTTGACGAAATTGTACGTTGCGTAGCCGACAATACGTATACTTTTTTTCATTTATCAAGTGGCGAAAAAATCCTAATCTCCAAACCCTTAAAAGAATATTCAGATTTACTAAAGCCGCAAGGCTTTGTACGGACGCACCAAAGCCATTTAGTGAATCCTGGATTTGTAAAGAGTTATTTAAAGGAAGATGGTGGAACTTTATTGATGAACAACGGCGATAAAATTCCGGTTTCGAAGCCAAATAGAGAAATGGTTAAGGCTGTTTTGGGGAAATAAGCTAGAGCAAATGATGTTTCGGCAGGTGAGCACATCAGCCGACAGCAAAATTTTTATTATATTTAAATTATGAAAACGCTAAAATCGCTCTATTTAACATTCAGTTTAGTTTGCTTAATAAACTTTGCACATGCTGCAATGTTAGGAACTCCAGAAATAATTATACTTCTTGTAGTTTGCATTTTATTAATAGTACCCATAGGATTAATCGTATGGTTAATCGTTTACCTTGTAAAAAGGAACAACCGTTAAAGTCTATAACATTCACTTCGACCGATCGAAGGAAATCTTGGTAATTAGAATGAAGTCTTAGCGACCGCATTAAGATTCCTGTATGTTTTGCCATAACGAGTGCACTGTCATTCTGAGGTACGAAGAATCCCTACTTATTGGTACTGAACTAAAATAATGCACAAGCTTTCTTCCGCGGATTAATTAAAGTCTGTGCTCATCGCTTGGAGATTCTTCGCTGCGCTCAGAATGACAAATGCACCGCCATTTCCAGTTCGCTTTAATCAAGGAGGGAAAACATATCCGTCGTTAATAAACCTTTTTGTACTTTTGCGGCTATGTCAGTTATTAAACCCTCATTAGCAAAAGGCACTCGCGATTTTACGCCTGTTGAAATGGTAAAACGCAACTTTATTTATGATACCATTAAAACAGTTTTCAAGAAATATGGATACGCAGAAATTCAAACACCAAGTTTTGAAAACCTTTCTACCTTAACGGGGAAATATGGCGATGAGGGCGATAAGTTGATTTTTAAAATTTTAAATAGCGGGGAATATTTAAAGGATGCCAAAAAGAAATCCTTCGACTTTACTGAGGATGATAACAGTAATCAATTAATTCCTTTTATTTCTGAAAAAGCATTACGCTATGATTTAACTGTTCCATTTGCCCGTTACGTAGTGATGCACCAGCACGAAATCACTTTGCCTTTTAAACGTTTTCAGGTTCAGCCTGTTTGGCGTGCCGACAGGCCACAAAAAGGCAGATACCGTGAATTTTACCAATGTGATGTAGATGTGGTAGGTTCGGAAAGCCTATTAAATGAAGCAGAATTCATCCTGATTTACAATGAAGCTTTGGCCAAATTAGGCTTAAAAGATTTCACGATAAAAATTAATAATAGAAAAATTCTATCAGGCATCGCCGAGATTATAGGCAAACCTGATTTAATTATCGACATGACTGTTGCTATTGACAAACTGGATAAAATCGGTTTAGACGGCGTAAGTAAAGAATTATTAGAACGTGGGTTTACTGAAGATGACCTGGAAAAACTTCGTCCGGTTATTTTATTGGAAGGAAGAAACGAGGAAAAACTTTCGAGTTTAAAAGAGGTTTTGGCCACTTCAGAAACAGGCTTAAAAGGGGTTGCTGAAATAGAGCAGGTTTTTGAATACGTAGATAGCCTGATTTCTTATGGCTTGCCTTTAACCGCCAAACTAGAGTTAGATATTACCTTGGCCAGAGGACTGAATTATTACACGGGTTGTATCTTCGAAGTGAAAACAAACGAAGTTGCCATGGGCAGTATTGGCGGTGGTGGTCGTTATGATGATTTAACCGGCATGTTTGGCTTAAAAGACTTAACAGGCGTAGGCGTATCATTCGGTGCCGACAGAATTTATGATGTACTGGAAGAACTGAATCTTTTCCCTGCGTCAGCAGAAATTGGAACAAAGGTTTTGATTAGCAATTTCGATGCAGAAGCAGAAAAGTATGCGTTACCAATTTTACAGCAGTGCAGGAATGCCGGTATTGCTACCGAACTTTATCCAACATCAGCTAAGCTGAAAAAACAAATGGCCTACGCCGATGCAAAAAACATACCTTATGTGATTTTAATTGGTGGTGATGAAATAGCAAGTGGGGAATTAACCTTGAAGAATATGCAAAGCGGTGATCAGCAAAAATTGACTGTTCTGGGTATTCTAGACGCATTGAAATAACCTCTTCGTACCTTCGTCATTGCGAGGCATAAAGCAATCTCAGTTAGAAATTGCTTCATAATTCGCAATGACGTCTAAACTTATTTTCCAACCCTTAATAATATCGGGAAATTCACATCCTTAACTTCGTCATCGCCCCACGCTTCTTTAAGTTCGGTTAACATGTATTCTAATGGATTCCTGTCGTTAGCTTTTTTATAATGCTGCAAAGCCGACCAGGTGTTTAAATAACCAATTAACTGGTTAAATGTCCACGAAGTTTTAATCAGGAAGTGTGGCGCTGCAACCTCTTCGAACGGAAACGGAATAGTTTTATAGCCTTCTTCAATATACCTGCGTTCGGCGTCCCAGTATTTCCCCAAAATATCCTCATACAACTTATGTACCGCCACATCCACTTTTTTATCAATAAGCATTAAGCCATAACCAATTACCGCCAATACGCCACCTGGCTTAAGTGTACGTGTTACTTCTGCATAAAAAGCTTCAAAATTAAACCAGTGAATTGCCTGAGCAACGGTAATTAAATCAAAACTTTGATCAGGCACATTTGCTTGATCTGATGATTCTACCTGATAAGTAATATTCGGCACTTTTAAAGCCTGACTTAATTGTTTCTCGCTTATATCTGTTGCATAAACATTATTAAATTCCTGAGCCAAAATCCTCGCTACTTGTCCGTTTCCCGTTGCACAGTCCCAGGCAGCATGTTTTTCCTTCACTAAAGAAAATAAATAATCATATAATTCTTTTGGATAAGTTGGCCGATATATAGCGTATTCAGCTGCTTGGGTAGAAAAATTATCTTTCATAACACATCGTTAATTTTACAAGTGAAATTTATTATTGAGCTTTGCTCAATCACTGACTAGCAAGTTACGGTTTAAACAAATTATTATCGCTAAGTGTTTAAATTTTACTTTAAGCGCTTTTACAACTCTTTTCATTTCTCTATCAGATTTGATAAAGTAATCTTAGCTGAATTCATTTTTATATATTTACACTTATGCAAAATCAAGCCCCATTAGCAGAAAGAATGCGCCCTCAAAACCTTGATGAGTATGTTGGACAAAAGCATTTGGTGGGTGTTGGTGCTGTTTTGCGCAAAGCGATAGAAAGTAGCCAGCTCCCTTCGATGATTTTTTGGGGGCCACCAGGGGTAGGTAAAACAACTTTGGCTTATATTATTTCTGAATCACTGGATCGCCCGTTTTTTAATCTCAGCGCCATTAATAGTGGCGTGAAAGATATCCGTGAAGTCATTGAGAAGGCAGCACAGCTTAAAGACAGTTTTTTAGGTTTGCCGATTTTATTTATTGATGAGATTCATCGGTTTAGTAAATCGCAACAAGATAGCTTATTAGGTGCTGTAGAACGTGGTTTGGTTACGCTAATTGGGGCAACGACAGAGAACCCGTCATTCGAAGTAATTTCCGCTTTGCTTTCCCGCTGTCAGGTTTACATTCTCAAATCATTAACAGAAGAGGAGTTAGTGGGTTTACTGGAAACTGCCATTAAAAAGGATACTGTTTTAGCTGATAAAAAAATTACGATCAAAGAACATGAGGCTTTGATTAGATTAAGCGGTGGCGATGCCCGAAAACTTTTGAATGTTCTGGAAATTGCTATTAATGGGATAGGTGGAGATACAATTGTACTTACTAACGAAAACGTACTTGCACATGCACAGCAAAATCTGGCACTTTACGATAAAGCTGGAGAGCAGCATTATGATATTATTTCGGCGTTTATCAAATCGATACGGGGAAGTGATCCTAATGCTGCAGTTTATTGGTTAGCAAGGATGATTGAGGGAGGAGAAGATCCGCTTTTCATCGCCCGCAGGTTGCTTATCCTGGCCTCAGAAGATATAGGAAATGCTAACCCAAATGCATTGCTGCTGGCGAATAATTGCTTTAGTGCTGTGAATGTGATTGGATATCCTGAAGCAAGAATTATTCTTTCTCAATGTGTAACGTATTTAGCAAGTTCTGCCAAAAGCAATGCTGCGTACGAAGCCATTAACCGAGCGCAGGCTTTGGTTAAACAAACCGGTAATTTGCCTGTACCTCTTCATATCAGGAATGCACCAACCAAGTTGATGAAGAATATTGGTTATGGTAAAGATTATAAATATGCGCATGGTTATGAAGGTAACTTTGTACCGCAGGAATTTTTCCCTGATGAATTAAGCGGCACTAAACTTTACGATCCTGGCAAAAATGCGGCTGAAGATAAGATGCGTGAAAAGTTGAGACAAAACTGGAAAGATAAATACCACTATTAATGTAACATTTCTTCAAAACCAACTACTAATAAAAACTAATCCTAAACTATATATGCTCAGTACCTTTTTAAGTCATCAACGTAAAGCCTTTTGGCGATCCAGAAATCGGGGTGGTAGTATCGCCACTCAAGTTGTTTTAGGTTTTTTCATGCTTTACTTTTTGGCAGTTGCCATTGGCGTTGGCTTTGGCATGACGATATTTTTACCTAAAATTTTTAAAGGAGTAGATATTTTAACCAGTTTTAATGGAATTATACTCTACTACTTTGCATTTGATTTAATTATGCGTTTACAGTTGCAGGAACTACCAACGATGAGTATTATTCCGTATTTGCATCTAAAAATTTCCAGGCATCAAATCATTAGTTTTTTGAATATCAAAGCCCTGTTCTCTGCTTTTAACCTTTGGCCCATCCTGCTTTTTTTTCCTTTTATTTTTATTGAAATAGCGGATGAATATAATGCAGTTGTGGCAATGATGTATATTATTTCGATATTATCAATTACCATTTTCAACAACTATCTCATTCTTTATATCAAAAGGAAGTCGATCAGCAATGTTCTATATACTGTGGCGGGATTGGTGATTTTTGCCATTTTCGCAGCGCTTGAATATTTTAAAATCATTTCTCTTATTGCGGTCTCTGATGTTGTTTTTAAAGCTATAGCAAACTACCCCTATCTGGGCTTTATTTTTGCAATAATTGCCTTCATTGCTTTTAAAGTCAACGCGGCATTTCTCCTCAAAAATCTTTATGTAGAAGAATTAGGTTCTAAACGGGAAAAAAAGGTAAGTACAGATTATGCTTTTTTAAATCGATTTGGTAAAGTTGGAGAACTTGCAGCTTTAGAGTTAAAATTAATTCTTCGTCACAAACGCTCTCGTTCGTCATTAATTTTAGGTTTCTTCTTCCTTGCTTATGGCTTTCTATTTTATAAAGAATCCATGATTGCTTCTAATTCTTTTGGCAAAATGATTTTTGCCGGAATTTTTATGACAGGCGTCTCCATTATCATTTACGGACAGTTTATGTTCGCCTGGCAAAGTTCTCATTTCGATGGTTTGTTGAGCAATAAAATCAATTTTAAAGACTTTATAAAAGCTAAATTTTTATTGTTCACCATTGGTTCAACCATCATTACCCTGTTATCTACATTTTACGGTTTCTTAAGTTGGAAACTGGTTGTAATGCATATTGTTTGCTATCTCTATAACATTGGTTTTGGAACCGTTATCGTCCTTTATCTGGCCACCCTAAACTACAAGCGGTTAGATATAACAAAAGCTGCCAGTTTTAATTATCAGGGTACCGGCGCTACGCAATGGCTGTTAATGTTTCCCTATGCACTTACGCCCATACTGATGTATTTGCCATTCGGATTATTGGGATTGCCTTACTGGGGCTTATTTACCGTGGGTACCTTTGGTGTAGTCATGTTAGCGATGCGTGGTTTTTGGGTCAACCTGATCACCGCCCGATTCGAAAAACAACGTTATAAAATAGCCGAAGGCTTTAGAGAATAATTATGATACTGGAAATAAAAAATTTAAAGAAAGTTTATGGCGATAAAACCGTTGTAAATATTGATCATGTGCAAATTAAACCAGGAGAAACCATTGGTTTGGTTGGCAATAACGGTGCGGGGAAAACTACCTTTTTCCGAATGTTATTAGATCTAATCAGACCGACTGAAGGTGAGGTTTTATCTAAAGGAGAAAATGTGATGCAAAATGATCAATGGAAAAACTATACTGCATCTTTTTTAGATGAAGGCTTTTTGATTGATTATTTAACACCTGAGGAATACTTTACTTTTATCGGAAGCTTAAATAATTTAAGCGTTGCTGACGTTGGGGCATACTTAGCCCAATATGGGGAGTTTTTTAATGGGGAAATTCTGAATAGTGGAAAATATATCCGCGATTTTAGCAAGGGCAACCAGGTAAAAGTAGGTATAGCTGCGGCTTTAATGCAAAAGCCCGAATTGTTAATTCTTGATGAGCCATTTGCCAATCTGGATCCAACAACCCAAATCCGTTTAAAAAAATTACTTAAGGAATATCCTGGCAACATGACAACCTTTATTTCAAGTCATGATTTAAACCATGTAACTGATGTATGCAGTCGCATTATTTTAGTAGAGAAGGGCCAGGTGATAAAAGATTTTATAACAGATGAAAATACATTAAAAGAGTTAGAAAGTTATTTCTCAGCCTAGTTTGTGTACTAAGAATGATACAATGTAGGGGTTTCATTTATCTGAAACACATTTTTTATAGCCGAAGTTTATCGTTTAATCTATAAAACGGTTAAAACCATTTTTTTGGCATCGTGTTTGAATACGAGATGTGGAATTATAAATCGACATTATTATGAGTATTTCAAAAGTAAAAATAGCAACATTAAGTATAGGATTAGCAGTTGGATCAATGGCTTTTCAAAGCTGTGATAGTTTAACCAAAACCCAAAAAGGTGCTGGTATTGGTGCTGCGGCAGGTGGTGTAGTTGGTGCGTTAATTGGTAAAAAAGCTGGTAACACAGCTGTTGGTGCATTAATTGGTGGTGCTATTGGTGGTACTGCTGGTGCTTTTATCGGTCGCAGAATGGACAGACAGGCTGCTGAAATTCAGAAAGCAATTCCTAATGCAGAAGTAATTCGCGAGGGTGAAGGTATCATCGTTAAATTTGATAGCGGTATTTTATTCGATTTTGATAAAACTGCATTAAAAGATGCTGCTAAAACTAACGTTCAAAGTTTAGCTGCTTCTTTAAATCAATATCCGGATACTGATATTAAAATCATCGGTCACACAGACAGCAAAGGTACAGAAGTTTACAACCAGGGTTTATCAGAACGTAGAGCAGCAGCAGTGAAAGCTTATGCCGTTTCTCAAGGTGTACCGGCTTCAAGATTAGTAACTATTGGAAAAGGATTTGCTGAGCCAATTGCAGACAATGATACAGAAACCGGTCGTGCTGCAAATCGCCGTGTAGAGATTGTAATTGTAGCGAACGATGCCTTAAAAAATTCGGCCAAACAACAAGGATAATACTTGTACATTCCTCTACCTATGAGGTCATTATATATCCAACCCTGATGCCAAACATCAGGGTTTTTTTTATGTCATTGTTTAAGAATAAATATCCTCAAAGTAGCTTACTACTAATGATTTCATGAGCATTTCCTGCTCAAGCATGGTATACGGTGGAATCGCCTTAATCAGTTTCCAGTGTGGCCATCCATCCTGGTCGAGTCCTTCCAGTTCATAAAAACCCATCTCACTTAACAACCTGCAGGTAGCAATATGCATTAACTCTTCTTTTTGCCGTTTGCTATATTTCTTCGGCCCTTTGCCCAACTCTTGTACGCCTATTAAAAATAGCATCACTTTTAAATCCGGGAAATCTGAATCAAACTCCGTAGAAATTCTTTCCTGCAGCACTTTCCATTTGGCATTAATCTCTGATGGTTTCATAATTGCAAAGATAGTGTAAAAAGGTTTATTCTATTGATGAAAACACCTTTCGTTTCTGCCACCTTGGTAGGCAAGTAATGGATTTTTCATTACATTTATAACCTATGCATACAGATCTAAATAAAGTATTTACAACAGGATTACTGGCCTACGGTATGTCAGGCAAAGTATTCCATGCACCATTTTTAAATGCACATGCTGGCTTTAATTTAAAAGCTGTGGTAGAGCGGAATCAACAAAAGGCCATCAATGATTATGCTAATATTGTTAGTTATAAAAGTGTTGATGAGCTGTTAAATGACTCAGAAATTGAATTGGTGGTTATTAATACGCCAAATAACTTACATTACGAGCATTCAAAAGCAGCCTTACAAAAAGGGAAACATATTTTAGTAGAGAAACCATTTGCAGCAAATGTAGCACAAGCTAAAGCATTATTTGATTTGGCTGATCAGGTCGGAAAGCAGATTATCTTTTATCAGAATAGAAGATGGGATAGCGATTTTAATTCGGTAAAAAAGGTATTGTCCAGCGGTAGGCTAGGTAAGCTTAATGAATTGCATCTTCGTTATGATCGTTATAGAAATGTTATTGGTCCGAAAGCATTTAAAGAGCAGGCAATTGAAGCTAGTGGTTTGCTTTATGATCTGGGCCCACATCTGTTAGACCAGGTCATCAGCATTTTTGGCAAGCCGCTAAGCTTTCATAAAATATTAGGAAAAAACAGACTGGGAACTCAGGTTGATGATTATTTCAGCATTCAATTAACTTATCCTGATAGTATTTTTGTATTTGTAACAGCCAGTATGCTTGTTGCTGCACCACAAGCTGCCTTTGTTTTACATGGGATTAACGGAAGTTTTGTTAAAGAGCGGGCAGATAGTCAGGAGGAGCAATTACTTGCAGGGAAAAAGCTTTCTGATGAAGATTACGGAATTGAGCAAGAAGGAAAAGAAGGTTTACTTACGTTGATTGACATAGAAGGAAATAAAACACAGGAAATCATTCCATCTGAAGCTGGAAGCTATATACCACTTTTCGATGCCGCTTATCTGGCGTTAACTAATAAAAAACCTTATCCTGTTACGAGAGAAGACGTTTTAACTCAACTGGAAATACTGGAAAGCTGATTCTTTTTTTGATGTCGAATAGATTTTAATGATATTAATTTTTTTTAGCATCAATTTTAACTATAAATACCCGAATTCAGTATAATTCCAGAAATAAATCAAATATGAACTCTTTACCACTAGCCTACCTTATTCCTATTGTTTTGATTGCACTTTATCTTTTCTTTCGTAAAAAGAAAAGTAATATAGAACCTTTAACCGAAACAGACAGAAAGATTCTGGATGACTACGTACATTTCTATCATAATCTGGATTCAACTGATAAAAAAAGGTTTGAACAAAAGATTGCTGAATTTTTCACAACTGTAAGAATTGAACCAGTAGGTTTGGAGCTGACAACACTTGATGAACTTCTAATTGCTTCCAGTGCTGTTATACCGATTTTTGGCTTTGAAAACTGGAAATACAATAACTTAAGTAGTGTTTTATTGTACCCGGATACATTTGATAAAGATTTTCAGTTCGAAGGAGGAGAGCGAAATATCATGGGCATGGTAGGCAGTGGGTACATGAACGGGCAGATGATTTTATCAAGGTCGGCCCTGCGCCATGGCTTTTCTAAAAGTGCGGGCAAAGAAAATACCGCTATTCATGAATTTGTGCATTTGTTAGATAAATCGGATGGGGCGACCGACGGCGTACCCGAAAGTTTGCTGGCGCATGAATATACCCTGCCATGGATTAAAATGATGCATGAAGAAATGCAAAAAATCGAGGATAATAAATCTGACATTAATCCTTATGCGATTACCAATGAAGCAGAATTTTTTGCGGTAGTATCTGAATATTTTTTCGAAAAGCCTTATCTCCTCAAAGACAAGCATCCGGACCTTTATCTCCAGCTGAGTAAAATTTTTGCACAACAGCCCGCCGGCTGATAACTTAACCCATAATGCGTACTAAATTATTATTGCTATTCTTTTTCATTGGCACAAACGTTTTTGCACAAAAGAGCTATATACTTAAACAAAATCTGCCTATAGGCAAGAAATACATCTTTTCGATGGTTTCCGATCAAATTATTAATCAGGAAATTTCTGGTCAAAAAACTAGTTTAATCCAAAATATTGGTACAGATTACACTTTTGATATTAGAAACGGAGAAGGGGATCAAAAAAATATTGATGTTGTTTATGATCGGATTTTCATGAAATATACCGTAAGAGGAAATACCACAACTATGGATTCGAATGATCCCGACACGACTAAATTAAATCCATTTAAAGGCATAAAGGGAGCATCTTTCAGAATGACTATGCTACCAAATGGCAGCATAAAATCGTTGACCGGGATAGATGGAATGCTAAATAATATGATTGCTAAAATGTCAAAGGATTCTATGGTAATGAGCAATCTAAAAACTACACTTGCGAAACAATTTGATGCCGAAGGAATGAAACAGGCGATGGAATCTTCTTTAAAAATTTATCCCGATAAGCCTGTTAAAATTGGCGATAGCTGGGTTGTGGATACAAAGATCCAGCTCACTATGCCAATAGAAACGTTCACCACCTACACTTTAAAGGAGGTTAAAAATGGCGAAGCTATTTTAAATATTTCGGGCAAATTATCCTCAAAAGGCAATTTCCAGACAATGGGTAGCAATATCCAAACCGATTTGTATGGTACCAACTCCGGCGATGCTACACTCGACATCGAAAGCGGTTTGATTATCAATAGTCATTTACGCACCGAATTATCCGGAACTATGTTAATTAAAGGCCAGAAAATGAATTTTGAATTGCAAGGAATCAACAAAATTGTTAGTAAATACAAGAAATAATTCAGCATCTGTAAACCGCAAACTTCAAAAATGTTTCAATAACAGCTGATAACGCAGAAACAACTAACAAAACATCAATTACCGGCTATAAACTCATATAGTTTCACCCGAAATCGATATTGACTTATCCAGCCTGCAATTCATCCCAATATTCTACGGCACGCCTGTAGTGTGGAATGACAATACTTCCGCCTACTAAATTAGCAATCATAAAAATTTCATTCATTTCATCATTATTTACGCCAGCATCATAACATTTTCCTAAATGATATTTAATGCAATCATCGCAACGCAGAACCATCGATGCTACCAAACCCAGCATCTCCTTGGTTTTAACATTTAGCGCTCCATCAGCGTAAGATGTAGTATCTAAGGCGAAGAACCGTTTAATATTGGTATTGGCAGTTTCCATAATCCTATCGTTCATCTTTTCCCGATAGCCGTTAAATTCTTCTACTAATTTTCCCATATTTATTTATATAAATCTTTCTTTATAAACCAAGTTCCATCGGATCCCAAAATACCTGTTTGAAATTGGCAACCTTATCATTCTTAACTATAACACCTTCCTTTAATAATAGTTCTTCCATTAATTCAGGCGGGTTAAAATGAAATTTACCTGTAAGCAGTCCATTGCTATTTACAACCCGATGGGCCGGCACAAATGGGTATGCAGTTCCGGCATAACTCATGGCATGTCCAACCATTCGGGATGACTTAGCAGCACCCAAACTTTTTGCAATAGCACCATAGGATGTCACCCTTCCTTGCGGAATTAACCTAGCAATTTCGTACACCTGTTCATAAAAGCTGGTGTTCATTATTCAAAGGAGAATTGAATGTAGTTAATGTTTTTATCGTGAAGGAGGTATTTCTTTTCGTAATAGGTTTTGATGGATAACACCTCATCAACTAAATCTGAAGTGTATAAATGATCTGTACTTTTATGAATCATTAATCCCAGTTCATTAACCTTTTCGCACGTGTAAGTATATAACTGATCATTATCAGTTTTCAAGTTCACCTTACCTCCATTTTTCAATACCGTTTTGTAACGCTCTAAAAATAACGGAAAAGTCAATCTTTTTTTCTCACGGCTATCCTGCGGTTGCGGATCGGGGAAAGTAATCCATATTTCGTCAATTTCACCAGCTTCAAAATACTCCAGTAAGTTTTCGATTTGTATCCTTAAGAAAGCAACATTATTAATGTTTTCTTCGATGGCAGTTTTGGCACCTCTCCAAATTCGGTTTCCTTTATAATCCACACCAATAAAGTTTTTATCTGGAAATAAGGTAGCCAGGTTTACCGTATATTCGCCCTTTCCGCAGGCAAGTTCCAATACTACGGGATTTGAATTTTTAAAATGTTCAGCCGCCCATTTACCTTTTAATGCCTTACCCTGCTCTAATTGATATACGTTAGCAAAGGTTTCAATCTCTGCAAAACGTCTAAGTTTATCTTTACCCAAAAGTTTTTTCGGCAAATTTACAATAATATCATTTATCTCAATTGCTTTTGATGGGATATGTCGTTAGGTTTTCATCAATCAATTGTATTTTTGCAAAACATTAATCAGATTACATTGGAAAAGAACGCAAAAATTTATGTAGCAGGTCACCGGGGAATGGTTGGTTCAGCCATTCATCGCAAGCTCACGGCAGAAGGTTTTGAAAATATCATTGTTAAAACATCACAAGAGCTTGACTTGAGAGATCAGAGCGCAGTAGGCCAGTTCTTCGCTTTAGAAAAACCCGAATATGTATTTCTAGCCGCAGCCAAAGTAGGTGGTATTGTTGCTAATAATACTTACAGAGCCGATTTCCTATACGAAAATCTGGCCATTCAAAACAATGTAATTCATAATGCCTATATAAAAGGCGTTAAAAAACTGATGTTTTTAGGTTCAAGCTGTATCTATCCGAAACTGGCACCTCAGCCATTAAAAGAAGAATACCTTTTAACTGGCACTTTAGAGCCCACTAATGAGCCATATGCCATTGCTAAAATTGCAGGAATTAAAATGTGCGATGCTTATCGCGATCAATACGGCTGTGATTTTATTTCGGTAATGCCTACCAACCTATATGGCTATAACGACAATTATCACCCTCAAAACTCTCATGTGTTACCTGCCCTGATCAGGAAAATTCATGAAGCAAAAATTAACGAAGATAAAGAGGTTGTAGTTTGGGGTTCTGGCTTACCAATGCGTGAATTTCTTTTTGCAGATGACTTAGCAGATGCCTGTTATTTCCTGATGCAAAATTACAGCGACCCTCACTTAATTAACATAGGAACCGGGGTTGATTTAACAATTAAAGATCTGGCCCTGTTGATTAAAGATATTTTAGATTATCAAGGCCAATTGGTTTTTGATACTTCCAAACCAGACGGCACACCACGTAAACTTATGGATGTAAGCAAACTACATGATTTAGGATGGAAGCATCAGATAGAATTAAGACAAGGAATAGCACTTGCTTATCAAGATTTTATAAGCCGATATTAATTATGATAGTTAAAATTGATATATTTACAAAAATCAATCAATTTTAACTATATGACTTTAGTTCAGCTTGAATATGTTGTTGCAGTAGATACTTATCGAAGCTTTGTAACCGCGGCAGAAAAGTGTTTTGTAACTCAGCCTACCTTAAGTATGCAGGTGCAGAAACTGGAAGAGCTATTGAGTGTTAAAATTTTTGACCGAAGCAAGCAACCCGTAAGTCCTACAGAAATAGGAACACAAATCATCGCTCAGGCTAGAATAATTCTTCAGGAAAGCGGCAAAGTAAAAGAACTGATCAATAGCCAGCAGCAAGATGTTTTAGGCGAGTTACGCATCGGTGTCATTCCGACTGTAGCACCTTATCTTTTACCCCAGGTAATTTCGGCAATGCTAGAAAAATATCCTGATTTAAAACTCTTAATCTGGGAGTATACAACTGAAGATATTATTCATCACTTAAAAACTGGAGTATTGGATTGTGGTATTTTAGCAACACCTTTAACTGACGCAAATATTATTGAACTGCCTTTGTATTACGAAAACTTCGTTAGCTATATTAGCAAAAACAGTAAGCTTCATAAAAAGAAAGCGGTTGATGCCGAGGACTTAAATGATGAAAATATTTGGTTATTAAATGAAGGACATTGCATGCGTAACCAGGTTTTAAATATTTGTCGTTCTACAAAAAATAACCGGCTACAGGGATTAGAATATAACACCGGCAGTGTAGAAACACTGGTTAGAATGGTTGATTTAAATGGAGGCGCCACACTGTTGCCAGAATTAGCTATTGCAGAATTAAATGCCAAACAAGCTACTAAAATCCGTCACTTTAAATCGCCTGAACCTGTAAGAGAAATCAGTTTGGTAACACATAAAAATTTCATCAAAAAAAGAATGCTGAGTGCACTGAAAGAAGAGATTTTAAATATTATACCCAAGCAGATGAAGCAAAAAAAGAAGAAAGATATTGTAGGTATATAACCATTTTTCCTGTAGACTGTTATTTCAGTTTGAAGCAGATTATAGTTGCTGTTTTTCCATAGGTGGAGCAGAAAGTAAACCTTTTATATCACCTTCAACATCTTCTTCCTCACCTTTTTTCTTTTTCTTCTTTTTATCTTTAACAGATTTGCCACTTAATCGTTCTTCAATAACACGATCGTATTCTTTCTGCTGATCACCCTTTAAAACATTACGAATGTTTTTAGAAGTTTCGTTTTGCAATTTGTAAAATTTATCAACATCATCTTCACGGGCACTGCCAGCTTGTTGTCTTTTCACTAATTCTGCCTGCTCTTTCGCCTGGCTGAATGTAAAACGGTAGATTACGCTTTTCTGTGTATCATTAAGCTTTAATCTTTTATCTAAATCTTCTACATTTTTCTTGGCAATTTCATCGGGTGTTGGCATCTTGTTTTGTTGCGCACCGGCTAATCCAAACGTACCAATTATCAATAAGAATAAAAATACAATCTTTTTCATTTTAATCATTTAATCAGTACAAAGTTATGCAATTCTATCAAAACAAGAAAGTCCCGATTTGCATCGGGACTTTCCATATCATTTGAAAATGAGCTTATAAAGCTTTTTTGTAAAGTTCTGCTACAGCATCCCAGTTTACTGCATTCCAGATTGCAGCTAAATAATCAGGACGTTTGTTCTGATACTTTAAGTAATAAGCATGCTCCCAAACATCAATACCAAAAATTGGGGTACCTTTTACTTCAGCAACATCCATTAAAGGATTATCCTGGTTAGGAGTAGAAGAAACCTGAAGTTTTTTATCAGCACCAACAGATAACCAAGCCCAACCCGAACCAAAGCGAGTTGCACCAGCATCTTGTAATTTAGTTTTTAACTCAGCAAATGAACCGAAAGTGTCATTAATAGCTTTTGCTAAATCGCCTGTTGGCTCACCACCTTTATTAGGTCCTAATACTTTCCAGAATAAAGAGTGATTGTAATGCCCACCACCATTGTTTCTTACTGCAGCAGGATATTTTGAAATGTTTTTCACAATTTCTTCGATGCTTAAACTAGCTTCAGGCTTACCTTCAACAGCTTTGTTTAAGTTTGTTACATATGCTTGATGGTGTTTATCATGGTGAATTTCCATGGTAGTTTTATCAATATGCGGTTCTAATGCATCGGTTGCGTATGGTAACGCAGGTAATTCAAAAGCCATAGTATTATGTTTTAAGATTTTAAAATATTTCTATTAGCAAATATAACATTCGTACGTTAAGATTTGTTCATGTTATTATCATCAAATGGATATTTGATGAAATGCTAATCTTATTATTAGTTCAATTACCTCTTTTTTGCAAAAAAATCTTTCATTAAAGTAGCTGCTTCTTCGGCCAGAACACCACCGGTAAGTTCAGTTTTTGGATGAAGTAGATTGGCGTTTTTAGATATAAATCCTCTTTTTTCCTCTCTCGCACCATAAACAATTCTACTTATTTGAGTCCAGTAGCTTGCACCTGCACACATTACACAAGGTTCTATGGTTACATATAAGGTACAATCTTTCAGGTACTTTCCTCCCAGGGTTTGTGCTGCGGAAGTAAATGCCTGCATTTCTGCATGAGCGGTTACATCATTAAATTTTTCCGTTAAATTATAGCCCCGACCAATAATTCTATTTTTACACACCACAATTGCACCAATCGGAATTTCATCATCCATTAAAGCTTTTCTTGCTTCCTCTAGAGCAAATTTCATGTAATGAACATCTTCTCCCGTTTTGTCGTTGTTGTCAAAATTGTAAAAACTCATGGTACAAAGGTAGCGAAAGGATCAGCAGTTAAATGAGTTTACTACCATTTGGAAGCTTCTTATCAACAGTTGTTAAAATAATATCACCATTTTCATCAGCAAAACCAGTTACCAGAAACTCCGACATGAATTTACCTATCTGTTTTTTAGGGAAATTAATTACACCAACAATCTGTTTACCGGGAAGCTCTTCGATGGTGTAATGCCTGGTAATTTGAGCGCTACTGATTTTGACGCCATAGATACCGAAATCGACCTTAAGTTTATAGGCTGGCTTTCTGGCCTCCGGAAACTCAAATGCTTCTAAAATAGTACCTACTCTTAACTCAACCTTTTCAAAATCAATCCAGGAAATTTCTTGCATGCTTAAAATATTTAATGAATTGCTAAAATAAAAATTTGTACATAAAAAATTAACATCTATATTTATGCAACCGTTTGCATAACCAAGTATAAAATTATTCTATTTAAATGTATTTATTAGGAATTGATGTAGGCACATCATCAATAAAAGTAGCAGTTGTTGATATTAAAACTCAAAAAAGTGTAGCAACTGCACAATACCCCGAGGAGGAAACAGGTATTAAATCCATTCAATCCGGATGGGCGGAACAATCACCATTAGATTGGTGGAATCATGTAAATCAAGCCATCTTAAAAGTTAACGCAAGTAAGCTGTTCAATCCTAAACAGATAGCCGCAATTGGTATTGCCTATCAAATGCATGGTTTAGTTGTAGTTAATCAAAGGCAAGAAGTTTTACGTGACAGCATTATTTGGTGCGATAGCCGGGCGGTTGAAATTGGCGAGAAAGCATTTGCTAAAATTGGTCAGGAAAGGGCATTAAACAGTCTGCTCAATTCTCCTGGAAACTTTACGGCGTCTAAATTAGCCTGGGTAAAAGAAAACGAACCCGAGATATATGCTCAAATCGATAAAGTAATGTTACCCGGTGATTATATTGCCATGAAACTTACCGGAGAAATTACTACCAGTATTTCTGCGCTATCTGAAGGTGTTTTTTGGGATTTTCAGCACAATGAACTCTCAAAAGACGTAATGGAATGCTTTGGTTTTGATACTGATTTAATTCCTGAAATCAAACCCTTATTCTCCTCCCACGGAAATTTAACTGAAGGTGCTGCTCAATCGCTTGGCCTATCTGCCGGCATACCGGTTGCTTATAAATCCGGCGATCAACCCAATAACGCATTATCATTAAATGTTTTAAAACCAGGAGAAGTTGCCGCCACAGCAGGAACATCTGGCGTAATTTATGGGGTTAGTAATAACCTCAATTATGATAAACTTTCCAGAGTAAACACTTTTGCCCATGTAACTTACTCTCCTGAAGCGCAAAATACAGGTGTTTTACTCTGTATAAATGGAACAGGGAGCATGTACCGCTGGGCTAAAAATACATTTGGCGGAAAATTATCTTATTCAGAACTAAATAAACTGGCTGAAAAAGCACCCATTGGAAGTAAAGGTTTACAGGTATTGCCTTTTGGAAACGGTGCAGAACGAATGCTGAACAATAAATATACTGGAGCACAGTTACTGGGCATCGACTTAAACATTCATGGAACCGCTGAAATATTTAGAGCTGTACAAGAGGGTATTGCATTTGCCTTTCGCTATGGATTGGATATTATGCGTGAAAACGGAATGAAACCTTCGGTGATCAGAGCAGGAAAGGCCAATTTATTTTTAAGTGATGTTTTCGCACAAACCTTCGTGGATGTAACCGGGGTACCGGTAGAATTGTATGAAAATGATGGAAGTGTAGGTGCTGCTTTAGGGGCAGGAATTGGAGCCGGAATTTTTAAAACAAGCGATGAGGCCTTTACTCAACATGAGGTAATTAAAAGATACTTTCCTCAAAGCTCAGAAAATTATGAGCCGATTTACCAGGAATGGAAAAAAATATTAGATAAAGAATTAACCAGTAAGTAGAATGCAAACGCATACAGTCCACCGATTGAATGCGTTTGCTGTAAACAAATTTTAACTTAAAAAAAATGACAAAAGTAGTAACAGGATCGAAAGAATTTTTCAAGGGTATTAATCAAATTCAATTTGAAGGCTTAGAAAGCAACAATCCATTAGCATTTAGATGGTATGATGCCAACAAAGTTGTGGCAGGAAAAACCATGAATGAGCATTTTAAATTTGCATGCGCCTATTGGCATTCCTTCAACGGAAACGGAGCCGATCCATTCGGCGGAGCTACACACGTTTTTCCATGGGATGAAAAAGCGGATGCAGTAGAAAGGGCTAAGGATAAAATGGATGCAGCTTTTGAATTCATTACCAAAATGCAGTTGCCGTACTACTGCTTTCATGATGTAGATGTGGTAGATTATGGCAACGATATTGCCGAAAATGAACGCCGACTACAAACCCTTGTGGAATATGCAAAACAAAAGCAAGCTGAAAGTGGTGTAAAACTTCTTTGGGGAACGGCAAATTTGTTTAGTCACCAGCGTTATATGAATGGAGCCTCTACCAATCCGGATTTTCATGTTTTAGCTCATGGCGCAGCCCAGGTAAAATCAGCTTTGGATGCTACCATCGCCCTTGGCGGAGAAAATTACGTTTTTTGGGGTGGCAGAGAAGGCTACATGAGTTTGCTCAATACCAACATGAAACGTGAGCAGGAACACCTGGCTACGTTTTTGCATACAGCCAAAGATTACGCCCGTAAGCAAGGCTTCAAAGGCACGTTTTTTATTGAACCAAAACCATGTGAACCCTCAAAACATCAATATGATTATGATGCGGCAACGGTTAGAGGCTTTTTACAGGAATACGATTTATTAAATGACTTTAAGTTAAACCTGGAAGTTAACCACGCCACCTTAGCCGGGCATACTTTTCAACACGAATTACAGGTAGCTGTTGATAGCGGCTTATTAGGATCAATTGATGCTAATAGAGGCGATTACCAAAATGGCTGGGATACAGATCAATTTCCAAATGATATTAATGAGCTTACAGAAGCAATGTTAATCATTTTAGAAGGAGGCGGTTTAAAAGGCGGAGGAGTAAACTTCGATGCTAAAATCAGAAGAAACTCTACCGATCCTGCAGATTTATTTTATGCACATGTTGGTGGAATGGATATTTTTGCCCGTGCTTTGGTAACCGCCGATGCTATTCTTCAAAAATCAGATTACAAAATAATAAGATCAGATCGCTATGCCTCTTTTGATAGTGGAAAAGGAGCCGAATTTGAAAAAGGAAACCTTAGTCTGGAAGATTTAAGAAATTATGCAGCGGAAAACGGAGAGCCGGAAATTCGCAGTGGAAAACAGGAATATCTGGAAAATTTGATTAATCGGTATATCTAAAAAACACCCGGGGCAAATAATAAACGTCATTTTAACATTTTTAAATAGAAAAAATTAAAATTTAATTTATGATTTTACTACATTTAGCCCTCTAAACCAAATAACTTACTTAAATGAAAGTAACAGATTACATTATTTTTCTAGCCTATTTTGCTCTGGTAGCAATTTATGGGTTCTGGATCTACCATCGCAAAAAGCAATCACAAATGAGTAGTAAGGATTATTTCCTTGCTGAAGGATCATTAACCTGGTGGGCCATTGGTACATCTTTAATCGCATCAAACATTAGTGCAGAGCAGTTTGTAGCGATGAGTGGTGACGGATTTAAAATGGGATTAGCCATATCTACCTACGAGTGGATGGGAGCAGCCACGCTGGTTATTGTAGCAACATTTTTTATTCCAGTGTATCTCAAAAACAAGATATACACCATGCCGCAATTCCTAAGTCAGCGTTATAATGGTACAGTAGCCATGATTATGGCGGTGTTTTGGTTATTGTTATACGTTGTTGTTAACTTAACATCAATACTTTACCTTGGGGCCCTGGCGGTAAGCAGTATATCTGGAATCGGGTTCTGGTATTGTATGACTGGTTTAGCGGTATTCTCTGTAATTATCGCCCTTGGCGGTATGAAAGTTATTGGTTATACCGATGTTATTCAGGTAGCATTTTTAATCTTCGGTGGTTTAGCTACTACCTATCTGGCATTAAACCTGGTATCTGATCACTTTGGTGGAAGCGGTGTAATTGATGGATTAGCATTCTTACGAGAAAAAGCGCCCGACCATTTCCATATGATTTTTAAGAAAGATAGTGCAAATTATGCATCATTACCAGGTTTAACCGTATTGCTGGGTGGTATGTGGATTGTTAATTTGAACTATTGGGGATGTAATCAATACATCACTCAACGTGCTTTGGGTGCTGATTTAAAAACAGCCAGAGCAGGTATCTTATTTGCAGCATTTTTAAAATTGTTAATGCCGCTTATTGTGGTTTTGCCAGGTATCGCCGTTTACATGTTGTATCAAGAAAAAACAGGTATTGATGTAAATTCAATGATGCCAGGTGGCGAACTTCGTCCGGATAGAGCTTATCCAACATTATTAAATATACTTCCAACGGGATTAAAAGGTTTATCGTTTGCTGCATTAACAGCCGCAATTGTAGCCTCACTGGCTGGTAAAATCAATAGTATTTCTACCATCTACACGTTGGATATCTTTAAAAAGCACATCAATAAAGAAGCGAGCGAAAAGAAATTGGTGAGTACAGGAAGAATAGTAGTTTTAATTGCAATGGCAATTGCTGTAGCTATTTCTCCTTTCTTAGGGATTGACAAAAAAGGCGGATTTGAGTTTATTCAGGAATATACCGGTTTCGTGTCTCCAGGTATCTTCGCCATGTTTATCCTTGGATTTTTCTGGAAGAAAACCACTTCAAATGCAGCTTTATTTGCTACAATCGGTGGATTTGGATTATCGGTATTGTTAAAGTTCTTACCGGGAATGATGGATTTATCTTTCTTACATGATTTCGGTTTTTCAGTAGCTAACGCGGAAGGTATTTATGAAATTCCTTTCTTAGATAGAATGGGTTTTGTATTTGTGATCTGTATTTTAGTAATGGTTACCATTAGTTTGATTGAAAACCGTAAAGGTGATAAATCAAATGGTTTAGAAATAGATAGCAGCATGTTTAAGGTTCATCCTGGATTTGCCGTTGGATCATTAATCGTAATAGGCATATTGGTTGCACTTTATAGTGTATTCTGGTAATTAAAACCGAATGAAATATTAAAAAGCTTTCAGGTATAAACTTGAAAGCTTTTTTTTGTAACTTCTCCTCATAAAATTCTAAACTAAACCATCTTTCATACAGAACGGTTTACCTATTTATTAATATAAAATGAAAAGAGCCCCCTTATTGTGTTTACTTATTATTGCTTTTACACTCTGCCAAAGTTTAACCTGGAATAAGAAGCAAACTAAAATATTAATTTTCTCTAAAACCAAGGGATTCAGACATACATCTATAAAGGATGGAAAGATTGCCATGGTTAATATGGGTAAAGCGCAACATTACCTGGTTGATACAACTGAAAACTCAGCTGTTTTTACGGATGAAAATCTGAAAAAATATGCTGCTGTGGTTTTTTTAAGCACCACTGGTGATGTTCTAAATGACGAAGAACAAATGGCCTTTCAACGCTATATTCAAGCAGGGGGAGGATATGTAGGCATCCACGCTGCAACAGATACTGAGTACGACTGGCCATGGTACGGAAAACTGGCTGGTGCATACTTTAGCAGTCACCCAAAAGTTCAGGATGCTAAGTTTATAGTTAAGGATAAGCAGCACCCCGCTACAAAATTTTTGCAGGATTCCATCTGGACGCATAAAGATGAACTTTACAATTTTAAAGACATCAACCCTGACATTAAAGTTTTAATCAGCATAGATGAAAACTCTTATACCGGCGGAACAAATGGTGCGAATCATCCTTTTAGCTGGTATCATGATTATGATGGAGGACGGGCATTTTATACGTCAATGGGACACACCAAGGAATGTTGGGTAGATGAAAAATTCATCAATCATTTAAAAGGTGGGATTGAATATGCAATAGGCCGGAACGTTAAACTTAACTACAGCAAATCACATTAGTTGCGGTTGAAAACAAAAAGCCCTGATTTGCTGTCATTCAATTCAGGGCTTATTTATTTTTTAAGATTTTTAAGAAGCCGTTTACCTAGTAAAACAATTGTGATAATACATTGGTAGCTGATGGCGCAGCTGGCTTTAAAGAAGTAAATTTGGTCAGCTGGGCTACCGTTAATATCGTACCTAAATTTGATTTTAAGCCAGAAATTAAGTTGTTAACTTTTGATTTTGATCCAGCCGGATCGGTTTTTGAGTAGCTAAAGCAGATGCTTTTTGCAACAAGAAATCTTTCACAATAGTACTTACCTTTGGCTTTTGCGCCGTGGTTAAACTAAGTGCAGGAGTTAATTTCCCTAATATTCCTGATGTTAAACTGCTCGCGTCTAAACCTGATGCAGCAACCGCCCCCCCAACTTTACTCAATATACTTTGCGCACTTGACGTTAAATTTAAGCCTGCTAAAAGGACAGATAAGATTAATATTTTCTTCATATTTAAATTTTAATACATAAAGATAGCTGATTTACTCCTTTAAAGAATATTTTTATTTCTTACCTTATAGATTTTAATTGATTAAGGTAAATATAGTTCAACATACAAAATGCAGCAACTGCACCGAATGTGTGCCATAAAAAATGAGTGCCGGTATAAAGAATTTCCCATTTATCAGCTATGCGGAAAGTTAGCGCAAAAACAAAAGCAAGCAAAGCAAAACCTACCCACTTACCATCAGTCCAATTGGTTTTTAATAAATATCCAAAAACAGGAAATAACACTATGGCAGCCATAAAAGCGTAATTTATGTTCACAAATATTTGAAAATCTCCTTTGGAAAATAATTGCCTGACATAAAACTGGAATATGGCATAAATAACAATAATTAACACCGCATAATACCACTTGGTGAGTTTAGCTAAAAAATACACTCCGGCAGCCAGGCACAACATCATAATAGGCACCCAATCCATCATAATAAACACTGGCCATTGCCTAAAGCTATGGTAGGTTGTACCACCAACTCCACCAACGTAGAGGAGCACCAAAGCGAAACTTAAAAATGGATGATGTTTCCAGTTACCCCATAACTTATAAGTCCAGTAAAAAGCAATAAGCAGGAAAAAACAACTTGTTATCGCATTTAAAGGTTCAGGAAATAACTTGCTTAAATCTGTTTCAGTATAAACTGTTCCGCCATCTGGTGGTTGCTGTTCCAATACAATCATATTATAAACCTTAATGGAATGTAATCTGCATTTATAAAACTGAAAAATGTAATTTATAGCACTATATTTTAGTAAAATAATTGCGACCAAGCCTTTAAAATTAATAAATATGAGAAGATAAATAGATTTTAAAAAATGACAAACTTTTTGACGTAGGTCATGTTGAAATAATAACATCAAAATCTATAAAACATGAATACGACAACAATAACCACAGAAGTTTTAAACGATCTGGTTCAAATTAACAATGACCGAATTGAAGGGTACGAAAAAGCACGCAAAGAATTGAAAGATGAAGATGCTGATTTGAAAGCTTTATTCTTGAGCATGATCGAGGAAAGCCAGAAATATAAATTAGCCCTTGCCACTGAAGTTGCTGCCTTAGGTGAAAATATTGAAACGGGTACTACCACTTCGGGTAAAATTTACAGAGGCTGGATGGATGTGAAAGCATTATTTACAGGTCACGACCGTAAAACAGTTTTAAATAACTGCGAGTTTGGAGAAGATGCAGCTCAAAATGCCTATAAAATGGCTTTGGAAGAAGAAGGTTTAGCTGCCAATATCAGATCATTAATTTCTGACCAGAAAGCAGCTTTAAGAGTATCGCATGATGAGATTAAAAGATTACGCGATGCTCAGGCATAAGCTTGATTTTAGTTTATATAAAAAAATCCTCTTGTTGCCAAGAGGATTTTTTTATAACTACTATTTATGATTCTAATTCTCTATCCAAATGTTCTGTAACCCTTTGAATGGTATTATCGATAGTATTGCTTAGAATAGTTAAATAAGAACCTTTCTTTGCAGACTCAATTGCAATTTTTAAGCACTCAGTACTTTTATTGTTGATGATAATTTCTTTATTCGGATCAACCTCTTTAATTCCTTTAACTAATAAATCAACCAGTTCATCCTGCTGCCTTCCACGTAAATATTTCTCCTGACAAATGTAAATCTTATCGAACATTTGAGCAGAAATCCGAGCAGTCTCAACAATATCCTCATCTCTTCTATCTCCCGTGCCCGAAATTATACCTACATGTTCAGTGGCTTCAACACTTTGCAGGTATGATTTTACTCCGTTAAAACCGTCTGGATTGTGGGCAAAATCTACCAATACTTTAAAATCTTTAAACCTGAAAATATTCATCCTTCCCGGTGTATGCGCCGCCGATGGTATAAACGTTTCTAATGATAAACGAATGTCTTCAGGTTTGTAGCCCCATAAATATGTAGCCAAAGTAGCTGCTAAAACATTCTGAATCATAAAATTAACTGCTCCACCGAATGTAAGTGGAATGTGCGTGGCTTTATCAACCCTTAATTTCCAATCGCCGGTTTTAATGGTAATAAAGCCATTTTCATATATAGCCGCGATACCGCCTTTTTTACAATGATCTTTAATCACCGGGTTATTTTCATCCATACTGAAGTAGGCTACATTACACCTTGCTTCTCTGGCAATCTTAACGCAATACCCGTTATCAGCATTTAAAACAGCCCAACCTTTACGGCGAACAGCTCCGATTACCACGCCTTTAACTCGGGTTAAATCATCAAGGTTATGAATGTCTGAAATGCCTAGATGATCTTCCTGAATGTTAGTCACTACGCCAATATCACAAGCGTTGAAGCCTAAGCCCGCTCTAAGAATACCGCCTCTGGCAGTTTCTAATACAGCAAATTCTACCGTCGGATCTTTTAAAATAAATTCTGCACTCACAGGTCCTGTAGTATCACCTTTCATAAGCATCGTATTGTGAACATACACGCCATCGCTTGTTGTATAACCTACACGCTTTCCATTACTGCGGATAATATGCGCAATCAAACGGGTTGTAGTCGTTTTTCCGTTGGTACCAGTTACTGCAATAATCGGAATCTGAGATAATCGGCCTTGCGGATAAAGCATATCAACAACTGATGCAGCAACGTTGCGTGGTAAACCTTCACTTGGTGCTAAATGCATTCTAAAGCCTGGAGCAGCATTTACTTCCAAAACTACCCCTCCATTTTCGGTTAGTGGCTGTGTAAGGTTCTGTGCCATAATATCAATACCACAAATATCTAAACCAATTACGCGTGAAATGCGCTCGCAAATAAAAATATTTTGTGGATGAACAATATCTGTCACATCAATTGATGTTCCGCCTGTACTTAAGTTCGCTGTAGATTTAAGATACACAACCTCTCCTTTTTCAGGGATGGTTTCAAGCGTGTATTCTTTTTTAGCAAGTAAATCCAACGTATCCCGATCTATAGTAATTTCGGTGAGTACATTTTCGTGGCCATAACCGCGGCGAGGATCTTCATTTTCCTTATCGATTAATTCCTGTATGGTATGAATACCATTTCCTTTAACATGTGCAGGATCGCGTTGTGCGGCGGCAACTACCTTATGGTCAATCACCAATACCCTGAAATCGAATCCAGTGATAAACTTCTCAATAATTACGCGGCGGGAGTAGCTTTTAGCATATTCAAATGCAGCCTGCGATTCTTCCATCGTTTTAACATTAATGGTAGCACCTTTACCATGATTGCCATCTAAAGGTTTAAATACCAATGGAAAACCGACTTTTTTAACCGAAGCTTCCAGATCATCTATGTTAGAAATAGTAACTCCAGAAGCTACCGGAATAGCAGCTTCCGTAAGCAAACGTTTAGTTTCTTCTTTATTGCTGGCAATATCAACAGCAATGCTGCTTGTTTTTTCAGTCATGGTAGCTCTAAACCTAACCTGGTTTTTACCATAACCTAATTGCACTAAAGAACTTTTATTTAAACGAATCCAGGGGATGTTTCTACTTACGGCCTCCTGAACAATAGATCCGGTGCTTGGCCCTAAAGCTTCCAGCTCGCGAATCTCTTTCATCCGCCTTACATCATGCTCCAGATCATACTCTTCGTTATTAATTAATGCTTCGGCAATGCGCACTGCAGCTTCTGCAGCATAAACACCAACTTTTTCTTCCAGGTAACTGAAAACAACATTATATATGCCTTCTGTTTTGGTTTGTCGTGTTCGTCCAAAACCCGTCTCCATTCCAGCAATAGTCTGAATTTCCAGCGCTATATGTTCAATAACGTGGCCCATCCAGGTACCTTCTTTTACCCGGGTAAAGAAACCGCCTTCAACACCTTTAGAACAACGGTGAGTGAACATGCTGGGCAATAATTTCTCGATGCGCTCACTAAATCCTTCGATGACATTTGTAGGCCTTTGCTCCAATTCTTCCAGGTCCAGTCGCATCTGGATTAATTTCTTTCTATTTATCGACCAAATATTCGGCCCTCTTAGTACTTGTATATTTAATATCTTCATGTAATGTTTAGTTGTGTTTGCGCTTTACAAGCGTGTAGAATGGCCTTTTTGTTCAGTTTTATAATATTGAAATAATGACTGTAAATTATACATTTATTTTGAAAATTATGATTCACAAATAGCTAAATCATTTTATAACATCATTTGTTTTAATTTGCCATAAAGAATTGCCTTTATTGCTTAATAAATAGTCAAGGAATGTTAATAATTAAATAATTATTGACAAAAAAAGTCGTGTTTTTTATCATAAGCTGATATATTTGGGCTTTTTGATACAATAACAATACGATATAATGGTTCCAAAAGGCAAACTAATCATCATTGGAGGGGCAATAAACACAGGTAGTTTTGCTGAAACGCAATTTGGCTTGCCTGAGAATATGAATTTTTTCGAAAGAGGAATTTTAAAACGAATCACTACAGAATCTGTAAATGATGCAGCATCACGTTTCGAAATTATTACTACGGCTTCTTTAATGCCTGAAAAGGTTGGCGAAGAATACATCAAAGCTTATGCACAGTTAGATGTCCATAACCTGGGCGTACTAAATATAACTAACCGGGAAGAGGCGAACGCCGAAGAAAATTGTGAAAGAATAAGAAATGCTGATGTAATCATCTTTACCGGAGGTGATCAACTTCGTCTTTCATCCATTTTCGGGGGAACTAAAATCCATCAAATTTTATTAGAAAAATATAAAGAAGAGCCTGTTGTAATCGCAGGTACATCTGCAGGTGCCGCTGCCAGTTCAAAAAATATGATTTACCAGGGCAGTAGTAAAGATGCTTTGTTAAAAGGAGAAGTTAAAATTACGGGTGGCTTAGGCTTCATTGATGATGTAATTGTAGATACCCATTTCGTACAGCGTGGCAGAATTGGCCGTTTGCTTTATGCGGCGGCGAGTAATCCAGGCATTTTGGGCATTGGCTTAGGAGAAGATACCGGTCTTTTTATTTCTGACGGGCATACCATGGAGGCTATCGGATCGGGCATGGTTATTTTAGTGGATGGTAGGCAAATGGCTGATACCAATTTAACTGACGTAGAGATGGGACAACCCGTATCTATTAAGAATATGGTGGTGCATGTAATGTGCGATGGTGATGTTTATGATTTATCCGATCATAGTCTGGTAATCCACCACCCAAAAGTTGTTCCGATTGGATAGTAAGCTAATGCACTATATTTTTTATTGATTTAGTGCAATTCTCCTATCTAATTTTTAAATCATTTTAAAATGAAATTAATTATTCATGGTGGTTTTTTTAGCGAATCATCTACCAACCTGGAAACCAAAAAAGCCAAGCAAAATGCTTTATCTGAAATAGTAAACCAAGGTTATGAATACCTTAAAACGCACACAGCACTAGAAACTGTAGTTTATACAGTAGCATTGCTTGAAGATAATGAGCTTTTTAACGCTGGAATCGGATCGCAAATACAAAGTGATGGGAAAGTTCGTTTAAGCGCATCTTTAATGGATGGCAAAACGGAGAAATTTAGTGGTGTTATCAACATCGAGGATGTGAAAAATCCAATTGAAATTGCTAAAGATCTGCTCGATTATGATGATCGGGTGCTTAGTGGTGAGGGCGCCCAAAAGTTCGCCAGAACCAATGGTTACACTTTTTTCAGCCCTATTACAAGCCAGCGGCAAGAAGAATATCAAGCTAAACTGAATCAACAAAATAAGCAGGGAACGGTTGGTTGTGTGGCACTGGATAATGATAGAAATTTAGCTGCTGCCACCTCTACGGGAGGCAAAGGTTTCGAAATTCCGTGTCGAGTAAGTGATTCTGCAACTGTAGCAGGCAACTACGCTAACCAACATGCAGGTATTTCTTGTACCGGTGTTGGAGAAGATATTGTGAGCAACGCCACTGCCGCAAAAATTGTAACGCGTGTTACAGATGGTTTTTCTTTACAACATGCTTGTGAAAAAACTTTTGGTGAGCTTAAGTCGTTTGATGGCTTTGCTGGCGTAATCGGCATCACCTCCGCAGGTGAAATTTATCATACAGATTCACATCCATACATGGTTTGGGCTTCGTTTGATGTTAATTTACAGGTATTTAGCTAAAATTAAATATAAAGTATTATTTTTGTTGCATGTTGAAATATATATTAGCTTTCTCAGGCCTGTTTGCTTCACTGCAGTTACAAGCCCAAAATATAGATAAAGCTGATTTCCAGGAGCCTGCTGGAGGGACTGCCATTACCATTTCTGTTTCTAAATTTGATCTGGAAGATGGAAATTCTTTTTTTGAAGATGCGGAAATACTCGAACGTAAAGGCGATTTCAACGATGCACTTACACTGTTTGGCAAAGCTGCTTTTGAGTATAATGCAGCTAAAAACTTCAACAAATACGGTGATGCCATTATCAAGATGAGTAACATGCATTATCAGCTAGGCCGATTTAGCGATGCAGAACAGATTTTGCTAAACGTAGCGCTAAAAAACTATTCCAAAATGGGCAGTAGATCTGGCTTGATGAAAACCTACAGCCTTTTAGGGAAAGTTTACCTCGCCAATAGTAAATATACACAGTCAATGTGGTTTTACACACAACAGGGTATTCTGGCCAAACAATTAAAAAGTGATAATTCTTATATCGAATCTGTACTTGGCATTGTTCAGGTAAAAATTAAAAAGAGAGATTATACACTCGCCCTCAGGGACCTAAAAACTGTAGAATGGCTGGCAAATTCGATTAAAACCAATCAATACAAAAGCCAAATCACCAATGCCCGGGAGGAAATCGCAACTAAAACTTCAAAAAAATCTTAATTGTTTCCAGGTTTACCTTAATAAAATAATGCAATTGTAATATTCTATTTCAGAATGTTTTACTATGCCATTTTGAAAACAAAAATCAAATTTATTCGTTAAATTTCAATCATTGTTAAATAAAAAGCTTTTAGTTAGATTTGATAAATTTTAACAGGAGACAGTAATAATGCTGTCTCTTTTTTGTTTTTTCGTTAAAATGGTACCATATTGGCTATATAGAATTGAAAATGGATTTTAAATCGTTTAAAGAGATGTTGAAGAGAATATTTTTTGTAATTTTTACAGCAGCTGTATTGGCTTGTCAAGCTGCGCCAAAGCCTCAGCCAAAAGTAGAGGGCATTACGAACGTTATGCCTGATGAGCAACAAAAACTCGTGATTAAAGAAGTAGTAAACCTGATTGAAAGTTATAATTACAAGAAAATCCAAATCAACGATTCTATTTCTTCTTTAATTTTAGATAAATACATCAAATCGTTAGATCAGGGGAAAAATTATTTTCTGGCATCTGATATCAAAGAATTTGAAAAATACAGATTTACGCTTGATGATGATTTCAAAAACGGCGATTTAAGTGCTCCATTTTACATTTATAATGTTTACGCAAAGCGATTAAACGAATATTTTAAATATTCACTGGCTCAAATCAAAAGTAAGTTTGATTTCAATCAGAATGATACCTACGTTTACGACAGAGAAAAATTACCATGGCAGGTTTCTTCTACTGCATTAAACGAAACATGGAAAAAAAGAATTAAATACGAGTTGGTTAATCTGAATTTAGCCGGCACTCCCGAAGCTAAAAACATAGAAACACTGACCAAACGTTACCAAAATCTTCAATCTCAAACTTCAAAAACCAATAACCAGGATGTATTCCAAATCTTAATGGATGCATTTACTGAATCTATAGATCCACACACCAATTACTTTGTACCTTCCAGGGCGACAGAATTTAACGAAGAAATGTCGCGTTCCTTTGAGGGTATCGGGGCAAGATTACAACTGGAAAACGAAGTAGTTAAAATCTCCGAAATTATCCCTGGCGGCCCTGCATTCAAAGGTAAACAGTTAAGTGCTGGCGATAGAATTATTGCAGTAGCGCAAGGCGATGGTGAATTTGTTGATGTAGTGGGATGGAGACTGGATGTTACGGTAACAAAAATTAAAGGCCCTAAAGGAACGAAGGTTCGCCTAAAAGTAATTCCTGTTGGGAAAGAAATGTCATCTAAACCGGTAATTATTGAATTGGTAAGAGAAAAAATTATTTTAGAGGATCAGTCAGCCAAGAAAAAGGTAAAAACCATCAATTCTAATGGCAAAGACTATAAAATCGGAATCATTTCATTACCAGCCTTTTATGCAGATTTTAAAGCAGCAAATTCTGGTGATAAAAATTATAAAAGTACCACCCGCGATGTTAGAAAACTGGTAGACTCTTTAAAGAACATCGATAAAGTTGATGCGATTGTAATGGATTTACGTGGCAATGGTGGTGGTTCTTTAGTAGAAGCCATTTCATTAACGGGTTTGTTTATTGATAAAGGTCCGGTGGTACAGGTTAAAGACTTAAGAGGTAAAATTGAGGTAGATGAGGATGAGAATACAGGTGTAGCCTGGAATGGCCCATTTGGCGTAATGATTGACCGTTTAAGTGCTTCAGCTTCAGAAATTTTCGCAGGGGCTATCCAAGATTATGGTCGCGGTATTATTATGGGAAGTCAAAGTTATGGTAAGGGTACCGTTCAGTCTTCTATCGACTTAAATAAATTAGTTAACCCAGGTATGCTTCAAAAAATTGCGGGATTAATTACGAAAGATAAAACGATAGGTACTTCACCTAGTTCAACTAATCCAGCCGACATTAACCTTGGCCAAATCAATTTAACCATGGCTAAATTTTATCGTGTAGCGGGTAGCAGCACCCAGCATAAAGGTGTAACTCCAGACGTTGTTTTCCCTTCTGTTTATCCAATGGATAAAATTGGGGAAGATACTGAAGCTTCTGCTTTACCATGGGATGTTATTCCAAGTTCTAATTTCAAAGCTGTTGCTAATTTAACAGCTGTAAAACCAGGCTTGATTAAAAATAGCGAACAACGCATAGCTAATTCATTAGATTTTAAATACCTGAAACAAGATATCGCGGATTTAAAGAAACGGGATGCAGAAGTTTCTGTTCCTTTGAATGAAAATAAATTGAAAGCAGAACGTGATGCACAGGAAGCAAAATCTCTAGCCCGCCAAAATGAGTTAAGAGCACTAAGAGGTTTACCGGCAATTAAAAAAGGCGAAAAGGTTACCAAACAGGATTCCTTTGATTTTATAGAAGATGAATCGCTTAAAGTAATGGGCGATTTTATGCAGCAATCAGGTAATTATGTGATGAACTTAGGAGTTGCAGGTTCGCCAAAGCTATAATAATCACAAAGCATAAAAAAGCCGTTCAGATTTTAAAATCTGAACGGCTTTTTTATATTTATATATTTTAAACTTGAAGTGTACCCTAGAGTACTAAGCTTGTTTAGCTTGAGTTTGGTTCAATTGCATGGCCATCATTTCTTTCATGGTTTTATTCATGCCTTCGGTACTGCCATCTAAGAAAATAATATTGCCTTCCCCATATTCAGCAAATTGCTTAATGGCTTCGGTCCACATCGTAAATAAAATCACAGAAGTATCCAAGTTTGCTTGTTGCATTTCATGCGCCGCATTCGTCATACCTTTTGCAACCTCTTCTCTGAATAAGGCTATACCTTGTCCGCGTAATTGAGCAGCTTCACGCTCAGCTGTTGCAGCAATTTTAATGGCGTTACCATCTGCTTCTGCAGCTTTTGTTTTTGTAATTAATAAAGCTTGTCCTTCATTTTCAGCAGCTGCTTTTAAGTTATTTGAAGCTACTACACGGCTCATTGAACGCATAATTTCTTCATCAAAAGTAATATCATTTAATTGAAGATCTTGCAAATGATAACCCCAACCATCTAAAACCTGATCAATTTGTTCTTTAACGTGTAATACAATTTCATTACGTTGCGCTAAAACGTTAGCCTGCTTCTGCGTAGCTACGTAAGCACGAATAGAACCCTCAATGGTTCTGATTAAAGCCTGCATTAAGTTGGTGGCATCCACAAATTTAAAAGCTACATTTTTTATGGTTTCCTCATCCTGATTCACCACGGAATATAACAGCATGGCTTTGAAATATACATTTGCCTGGTCTTGTGTAACCGCCTGAAAAGAGAGTTCAACCGATCGGTTTTGAATAGAGATGCGAGAGTAAATCTGCTCAATTAAAGGGATTTTAAAGTTCAAACCAGGCCTTAGCTGTCTGCGGTATTTTCCAAATACAGTGATTACGGCTATTGTACCTTGCCTTACCGTTACAAATGAACTAAATAAAATTATGAGGCCAATAAAGACGAGAATGTAGATAGTGTATTGCATAATATTTTTTTTTATGAAGTTAGCTAAATAAATGTAAATCTCAGGGAAGGTTAGCGTTACAAAACAAAAACGATACAATGGTTGTCTATATGATACAAAAAATTTAAGTCATGAATGTAAAACGCACTTTTGGTACTGTATTAACCATTTTGGGAATTATCGGACTCCTTTATGCCGGTTATGGTTTTGTAAATCATAGTGAACAAACCCGAGGATTATTGGTGTACGGAATTATTGGATTGATATTCTTCGTTTCAGGAATAGGATTGGTGAAAAATACAAAAGATGAAAGCTAATTAAAGTTTTCTTTTGCTTTTGATAATCTGATATTGGCTGAATGCCACCAGGCAACCTGCCAAAATGATGATTCCTGCAGATAGCAAATTCTTTGGATTTTCGTTGATGTAATAAGCTGCAGCCAGCACTAAAATGGCTGCGGCGATTCCAATAATGTAATGAAGAATTAATCCTTTTTTCATGTGAGTTTTGAGGTTGGGGCTAATGTTGAGGATGTATTAAAATTACTCTCCTTTAATACTTATTCTATTTTTTTCAAATTTCAATTGATGGCCTAAAAAGTCAATATCAGTTAATTCCTTTATTCGCTTAAATGCCCTATGGTTATTATCGATAGTTAGCCTGTTAACTTTATCCTGCTGTATCGAGGTCACATCAGCATAAAGGAAATCACCTTTACTATTTATTTTTAGTTGTACCAAGGGTGCGATTCCATTATTGCCTTTCAGGCTAAACATGCCGTAAGTGCAAAAATTACCCAAACTGTAAGCAATAAATTTATTCTTGTAAACTTCAACCGCCCGGGTTACATGCGGTCCATGCCCAAGCACTACATCAGCACCGGCATCAATAACGGCGTGAGCAAAAGCATAAACATTGCCTCTGTTCTCGTTATAAAAGATTTCATTCTTACGTGGTACATGCTCAAAACGAGCACCTTCGCCGCCACCGTGAAAAGATACAATAACAATATCTACCTGTTTTTTCAGCCGGGTAACCAATGCTTTAGCGCTATCAATTTTATTAATGGAAACCGTATTTTCGTTAGGTGCAAAAGCACAGAAGCCATATCTAACGCTATCCTTTTCAAAAATTTCGAAAGGTTTATTTACCTGTCCGGCATAATTGATTTTTAAAGAGTCTAAAACTTTTGCAGTATTTTTTCTTCCTCTGGTATCAAAATCACCAACATGGTTATTGGCAATACTCAACACATTAAAGCCAGCTTTTTTATAAATGCCGGCATAGCGTTCTGGCATTCTAAAGGCATAACAGCTATTGGGGTTAACACCATTACACTTATTTGAATTCCCCGAATCTAAGAAACACCCTTCTAAATTTCCGAAAACGATGTCGCCTTTCAATAAACTATCAACTGCCTGAAAACTGTTCAGGGCATCATCAGGTGGCAGATTGGTTTTGGATGGGAAAGCGGACCCAAGCATGATATCACCAACGGCTGTTATAGATATGGTGTCTTTTAATGTTCTGATGATGGTATCTTGTTTCGCAACTGGGGCAACATTTTGTGCACTGTTGTTGGTACAGTTAATTAATAACGCTATAGCTAAGATGGATAAAAATATGTCTTTAATTAATTTCATTGTTGATTCTATTCGTCATTGCGAGGCACGAAGCAATCTTTTCTAAAAATGAGATTGCTTCGTTCCTCGCAATGACGATCGGTTAATATAATGTTATTACAATAAAGAGGATTTAATAAAAAAAAATCCTCCAGAATTACTTCAGGAGGATGATATTTCTTCAATCAAAGACCGCAAATCTACAATCTTAAATCTATTTATTCTACTGTAAATTCTTTTTTAAATGATTCCAATACGCGGCCGCCCTTATAAAAGTAACGACTGTAATATGGCTCGTTTAGGTTACTAATTACCACACCACGAGAACTGGATGCATGTGCAAATCGGTTATCACCTAAGTAAATACCTACATGTGAAATACTTTTGCTCTTTATTTTGAAGAAAACCAAGTCTCCTTCTTTCAAATCATCTTTAGATAAAGGATCAACCATGCTAAAAATGTCACGCGAATTTCTTCTAATGGTAGTGTTGAAAACTTTATCGTAAATAGCTTTTGTAAAAGCTGAACAATCAATCCCTCTTTTGCTTGATCCACCGTAACTATAAGGTGTTCCGATCCATTCGTAAATAAACTTGTATAGCTTTAAATTAGAAGTTGCATCTACCGCAACACCCATCACCTGCGAAAAATATTGAGAAGCAAGATTGTCGGGATCATTTAAGTCTTTACCAGATTCTTTTGTTTTTGTTTGCGCAAATGCGGCTGAGAACGTGCAAATAGCGATTAGGGATGAAAACAAAAATTTTTTAATCATGTTATACAGTTATGTTTGGGTATTCACTTACACAGTAACGTAAACCACATGGGCTTATTGTTGGTTGCCAAAAGTATTAATTATACAAATGTTATCCAAATGTAAGATGTTAAAAAATGAAAGTTATTAACATTTCAACGATTTTTAGCAGTTTGTGATAGGAAAATAATTTAACTAATTTGAAAAGCAAGGCCTGTATTTTATCGGTTCTGAAAGTCCTGCTATCTCTACAATCTTTTTGCGAATGTAAAATCGGTAATATCGAAATTGGTGCTTCAAAAAGTATTTCCGCTCTATCAGGTTTAAATTAGTGGGTGTGCTGCGCTATGGTTAATTTACCCAACTTGACTTTTAACATCGCCATCTTCTCAAGGAAGATTTTTTAACCAGTTTCTATCATGCAGGGGTGGAAATTTATAAACATCCCCAAACCCTTGCCAAATTCTGCCCAACCTAAGCCCGACAGCAGCAATTATACTTTTTTGTTTACTATATGCTCAGGATTTGCATAACCATTTCATTAGTTTTTATTTGATGGCGAAAATATTTCACAAAAAAGATAATGCGAATGGCGGGTGTGCTGTAACCAAATTACCACTGCTATTGCCTTTCATATAAAAATTAATAAATTACGGCTAATTGCTGTTTTGCAGAATTAAATTTCAATTATAATTAAAACGAATACTTTGATAAACTGTGGAATTAAAATCTATAAAATCCCTGTTTTGAGGTAAATAGGGATAAAGTTGAAATTTTGAATATAAAACAACTGTTAAAACTTTCGCAGTTGGAAAGTGAGTGATGTTTTTACATTAGAAAGTGCCAAAAATTACAATAAAAAAATTAGATTTGCTGTCGCAAAAAAACAAATATCCTAAAATGAGTGCAGTAGAAATAAATAAAGATACCTGGTTAAAGTGGTTCGAATCGATGTTACTGATGCGTAAATTCGAAGAAAAGACTGGCCAGTTATACGGACAACAAAAAATTCGTGGCTTTTGTCATTTATACATTGGGCAAGAAGCTGTAGTTGCAGGTGCTTTATCGGCCATGCAAAAAGGCGATTCGATGATTACTACTTACCGTGATCATGCTCATGCTTTAGCTTTAGGTGTTAGTGCTGATAGCATTATGGCAGAAATGTATGGTAAAGCTACAGGTTGCTCAAAAGGTAAAGGCGGTTCAATGCACATGTTTAGCAAAGAGCATAACTTTTACGGCGGACACGGTATTGTTGGAGGTCAGATTCCACTAGGTGCCGGTGTTGCTTTTGCAGAAAAATATAAAGGAACTGATAATGTAAACATTTGTTATATGGGCGATGGCGCAGTGCGTCAGGGTGCTTTAAACGAAACGTTTAACATGGCCATGTTATGGAAATTACCAGTAATTTTCGTTTGTGAAAATAATGGTTACGCTATGGGTACTTCGGTACAGCGTACCACTAACATGACTGATATTTATAAAATTGGTTTAGGTTTTGATATGCCTTGTGCACCAGTTGATGGCATGGATCCGGTTGCTGTACACAATGCAATGGATGAGGCTATTCAACGTGCCCGTAAAGGTGAAGGACCAACTTTCTTAGAAATGAGAACCTACCGTTACCGTGGTCACTCGATGTCTGATCCTCAGAAATACCGTACCAAAGAAGAGGTAGAAGAATATAAAGCAAAAGATCCTATTGAGCTTGCCAGAGAAACGATTTTAGCAGAAAAATATGCTGACCAGGCTTGGATTGAAGAAGTAGAGGCGAAAGTTAAAGCTACTGTAGATCAGGCGGTGAAATTTGCAGAGGAGTCTCCATGGCCAGATGCATCTGAGTTGTACAAAGATGTATACATGACAGAGAACTACCCTTACGTAATGGACTAATTTTAAAAAGATTTCAATTAATTAGATATAATGGCTGATGTAATTAAAATGCCCAAAATGAGCGACACCATGACCGAAGGGGTTTTGGCGAAGTGGCATAAAAAAGTAGGCGATAAAGTGAAAAGCGGTGATGTTTTGGCAGAAGTAGAAACTGACAAAGCAACAATGGATATGGAATCTTATTGGGAAGGTACACTTTTATACATTGGTGTAAAAGAAGGTGAGGCTGTTCCTGTTGATGCTATCATGGCCGTTATTGGTAAAGAAGGCGAAGATTATAAATCGGCTTTGGAAGCTGAAGGTGGAGCAGAAGGCGAAAAGCCAAAAGCTGAAAGCAATGAAGCACCTAAAACTGAAAATAAAGAAGAAGCTGCGCCGGCACAAGGCGGCGGCTTAAGTGAAGAAGAATTAGAAGCTAAAGGAATTACAGTAATCCGTATGCCTTTGCTAAGTGATACAATGACTGAAGGCGTTATTGCTGAATGGCATAAAAAAGTTGGTGATAAAGTTAAAGATGACGACGTGCTAGCTGATGTAGAAACCGATAAGGCAACTATGGAAGTAATGGGTTATGCAACTGGTACTTTATTACACATCGGTGTTGAAAAAGGTTCTGCTGCAAAAGTAAATGGTATCATTGCTATTGTTGGCCCTGAAGGTACTGATGTTAGTGGTATTTTAGCAGGTGGAGCTCAAAGCGGAAAGCCTAAAGCTGAAAGCGAAGAAAAAACTGAAGCACCGAAAGAAGACAAACAATCTTCTTCAGCTGATGCGGCTACAAGCGCACCTGTTGCAGAAAGTTCTTCATCTGATAGCCGTGTGAAAGCATCGCCATTGGCTAAAAAAATTGCCAAAGATAAAGGTATTGATTTGGCACAAGTTGCGGGTAGCGCAGAAGGTGGCCGCATCATCAAAAAAGATATTGAAAACTTTAAACCAGCTGCTGCGCAATCGCAAGGCGGAAATGCTAAAACTGAAAGCGCACCTGCTGAAAAAGCAAGCGCTGCAGCTCCAGTAATTCCAACGTTTGTTGGCGAGGTTAAATATAGCGAACAACCGGTTTCGCAAATGCGTAAAGTAATTGCAAAACGTTTAGCTGAAAGTTTATTTACAGCTCCTCACTTTTACTTAACGGTAAGTATTGATATGGACAATGCAATGGCTGCACGTACGGCAATCAATGCTGTAGCGCCAGTAAAGGTTTCATTTAATGATATCGTAATTAAAGCAGTTGCTGTAGCCCTTAAAAAGCACCCGGCTGTTAATTCATCATGGGGTGGTGATAAAATCCGTTTTAACGAGCATACTAACATTGGTGTAGCAATAGCTGTGGAAGATGGTTTATTAGTCCCTGTAGTGCGTTTTGCTGATGGTAAATCTTTATCTCACATTTCTGCTGAAGTAAAAGACTTTGGTGGTAAAGCAAAAGCTAAAAAACTACAACCAGCAGATTGGGAAGGTTCTACTTTCACCGTATCTAACCTGGGTATGTTTGGTATTGATGAATTTACATCTATTATCAACTCTCCTGATGGTGCAATTTTATCTGTAGGTGCTATCCAACAGGTACCAGTAGTTAAAAATGGTGCAGTTGTTCCAGGTAATGTAATGAAGTTAACTTTAGGTTGCGATCACCGTGTAGTTGATGGTGCAACCGGAGCGCAATTCTTACAAACTTTAAAAGGTTTATTGGAAGAGCCTATCAGATTACTAGCATAGAGCGTACGCTGCGATTGCCGTCCTAATGTGCCGATTTTATATTGGTAGCATGGGCGAAGGATCTCATCATAAAAAAAGCTACTCCTAAGGGGGTAGCTTTTTTCGTTTATGGGTCTTACAGATCTTTAGGATTTACGTAGATTTTCAATCAGAATGAAAAATAAATACTAACTAAAACCATAAGCCATGCACTTTTTTAAATATCGAAACGACAGTATTTGCTGTGTTAATGTTTAGTAAAATACAGAGTATTAATCCGGAGAGTTTTAAATAAGTTATCGCTTGCTGATGATCTACGGGCAATAAAGCCTCCACAAACTTTATTTTAATCATTAGTAAATACATTTACAAATAGGCCAGGCCCGTATGGGCTAATCTTCTTAATATCTGTGGGAAAAAAACTAATTCCATAAACCCTTTTTTCATTACATTGTTAGTAATAAAAACATTTGAAATGAATAAAGATAAATTAATACAAGAGGCCTATCTTGTTGCGCATAAAATAGACGAAAATGGCAATTTCCCGAACAACCCCCATTTACCTTTGATGATATATAAAGGTGCTTTTCTTATCCACCCAGATGATACAGAGGAAGTGATTAAAAAAGTTTTCGCTCAGAACGGCTATTCAAATGCATGGGTTGACGGCATTTTTGATTACCATCATTATCACAGCAATACACACGAGGTTTTAGGGGTGTTTTCCGGCAAAGCCGACGTTCAGTTTGGTGGTGAGCATGGTGTATGTATCGAATTAGATAAAGGCGATGTGGTCGTTATTCCTGCTGGTGTTGCGCATAAGAAATTAAACGCTACGGAAGATTTTACGGTAGTAGGTGCGTATCCAAATGGTGCAGACTATAATATTTGTTATGGCGAAGCGGATGAGCGACCTGGTGCTGATGAAGAGATTGCGAAGGTAAAAAATCCCGGCAGTGACCCTGTTTATGGAAGCAAAGGCCACATGTTTGAGTGCTGGTATAATCAAAACTGCTCAAATGTTTAAAACTCTTTCCAATTTCCAGCCTAAAATTCTTTAATTTTCGGGTTTTAAATACACTATCCTTAATATAAATGAATTTTAAATATATATGTTCTGCGTTTGCACTTTCCATAGCTTTAATTACAGCTTGTAACAGTGAAAAAACGGCAGAAAAGAAAGCCGCTGACGCCAAGATTAGAGTGAAGGAAGATGATAAAGCCGACAGCCTTTTAATTGCTTATGATCCTGCTAAGGGTGATAAATGGATAGCAGATTTTGTTCAGAATTTACATAAAAAATATGGCTTTAATGGAAATATGCTGGTGGCAAAGGATGGCAAAATTCTATATGAAAAAGCTATTGGCTGGGCCGATTATCTTCATCGCGACAGCTTAAAAATCAGTTCAGAATTTGAGTTAGCTTCCATTACTAAAACTTTTACAGGGACTGCAATTATGCAGCTGGTAGAAGCTGGTAAACTATCGCTTAACGATAACGTAAAAAAATTCTTCCCCAATTTCCCTTACGATGGAATTACAGTAAAACTATTGCTCACCCACCGCAGCGGAATGATGAATTATGTTTATTTCATTGACGACATCTGGCGGAAGGAGAAGCGCAATATGAAAAAGGGGGTAAGTAACCAGGAGGTTATGAATGTAATTGCTGAGCGTAAGCCAAATCCTTATGTAAAGCCTGATAATCGTTTCCACTATAACAATTCAAACTTTATGGTTTTGGGCGCAATTATCGAAAAAGTTACAGGCCAGCGCTATTCTCAATACATGATGGAGCATATCTTTAAACCTGCAGGGATGAAACATACCCATGTTTACAGCACAACAGAATATGAAAAAGTTCCTGTTGATGTAGTTGGCCACGATCGTACATGGAAATATTCAGTTGCACAAAACTTTTTAGATGGGCCAGTTGGAGATAAGGGAATTTACAGCACTGTACATGATTTGGTTCTCTACGATAAGTATTTAAAAAACGGTAGATTGCTCAGTAAAAAAAGTTCTGATTCATCTTACGTAGGAAGAAATAAACCGGTGAATGGTCATTTTAATTACGGTTATGGATGGAGGCTTTTCGAAGGCGAGAAGATGGATAAAGTGGTTTATCACACGGGATGGTGGCATGGTTTCCGCCATATCTATGTGCGTGATTTAGACAAAAATATTATCGTTATCTTTTTGGGAAACCTGACCAACGGAAGTTTAATGCACCTGGATGAGTTATACAAACACTTAAATATGCCTGTTATTCGCAAAGGGGCCTACCACGGCAATGGTAGCTTGCCGGGTAGTGATGAAGACTAACGATAAAACAATTTGATCATTTTTTTATTTATTATAAAAACAACTCATTATGTTCGATAAATTATTTGCAGCGCAACAAAAAGCTGAAGAAATAAAAAAACGCCTGGATACTATTTCAGTATATGGCGAAGTAGAAAATGGTGCAATTAGAATTACCGCCACTGCTAATAAAGCCATTACCAGTGTGGCAATTGATGAAACATTCTTTAAAAATGCCGATAAAGAGGAACTGGAAGAACTTCTTCAAACCGCAATAAATAAAGCATTGGCCAGCGCTGAAGAAGTGAGCAATACGGAAATGCAGGCATCAGCAAAGGACATGCTGGGTGGTTTAGGTGGCATGTTTGGACAATAATTAACCTAACTTTCATTTTAGCCTTATGAAATTTACATATTATGGCCAATCGAGCTTTTTGATAGAAGCAGAGGGCAAAAAATTCTTATTCGACCCGTTTATTAAAGCGAATCCATTAGCAAAAAATGTTGATACGAGTAAAATTGAGGCAGATTACATACTGGTAAGTCATGGCCATGGTGATCATGTGGCCGATTTACCCGAATTAGCGAAGCAAACTGGCGCTGAAGTAATTGCCATGGTTGAAGTAGCCAAATGGATTAAAGAACAAGGTGTAGAGAAAGTAACTGATATAAACTTTGGCACCCAACAGCTTCCATTTGGAAAATTAAGAACGGTTTGGGCGGTGCACAGCAGCTCCAATCCTGATGGGAGTTACGGCGGTAACCCCGCCGGTTTTGTGTTCACTTTAGAGGGGAAGCAAATCTATTTTGCTGGCGATACCGCCCTTACGCTTGAAATGAAATTATTGGCTGATTTACACCAGCTGGATTATGCCATTTTACCACTTGGCGGCCATTATACCATGGACGTTGATGATGCAATTATTGCTGCGAAATATGTTAATTGCGATCGGATTATCGGTGTTCATTATAACACTTTTCCACCAATTAGCATTGATACTGAAGATGCAGTTGCTAAATTTAAACGAGAAAATAAAACGCTGTTGCTGCCTAATATTGGAGAAACTATCAGTTTATAAAAATTTATATACCAAAAAGCCCCTCATTACAATGTAATTTGGGGCTTTTTGGTACAATGCATAGCGCACTTATATAGGGATGACAACTTAATTCTTTTTGGCTACTACTTTGTTAGCTTTGTAACGCATGTCAGCTGTTCCATCTTTCTTAGTCGGTCCGGTTACTTTAGTTACAGCTTTAGTTTTGTTTTCTTTAAAACGCATATCTGGCGTACCATCTGCTTTAACTTTTGTAGCTTCTTGTTTTGCAGTTGCTTTTACCGGAGCCGTAGTAGCTTTTACTTCTTTTTTAACTGTTTTTTTCGCTGCTGTAGTTGTAGCAGGAGTTTGAGCAAAGGCTGTAGTTAAACCAAATGCTGCGATTGCGATTAAACTTAATAACTTTTTCATATTCGCTTTTTAATTTTTAACACGTTTAATTTGTTGATGTAAAATTGATTAATCGGAATGAAGTTTTAATGAAGATAAGAAATGGTTTGTTAATAAAATACTATTTTTTTTACCACCTTATAATCTGGTTTTGAATGCCCATATAATTTACAGGTAATGAATTTGAAAAGAAACTGCTTCTTTATCTGCAATAATCCTTTTAAATCATTTTAATTAGCATATTAATGTGCTGCCAACCAGTTATCACCTTCGCCTATTTCAACAACAATAGGCACTGATAATTTAATCGCGTTAGCCATTTTATCCTGAATAAGTGCTTTCATAGTTTCTTTTTCTGATTTCAACACGTCAAAAACCAACTCATCATGCACCTGCATGGTCATGGTTGATTGCAATTTTTGTGCTTTCATTTCCCGATGGATGTTGATCATCGCAATCTTAATCATATCGGCAGCAGAACCTTGTATAGGTGCATTAATCGCATTTCGCTCGGCAAAACCGCGAACGGTTTGGTTAGCAGAATTAATATCCCTGAGGTAACGCCTTCTGCCCATAATCGTTTCCACAAAACCATTTTCTCTGGCAAAGTTCATGGTATCGCTCATGTAACGCTTAATGCCCGGATATTGCGTAAAATATTGTTCAATAATTTCTGCAGCTTCTTTACGTGGAATACCTAAATTTTGCGATAAACCGAAGGCCGATTGTCCGTAAATAATTCCAAAGTTAACCGCTTTTGCATTTCTCCGCTGGGTGCTATCCACTTCTTCTATGCTAACGCCATATACTTTAGCAGCAGTTGCGGTATGAATATCAATACCCTTACTAAATGCATCAAGCATGTTTTCTTCCTTACTAATCTCGGCAATAATGCGCAATTCAATTTGCGAATAATCGGCAGAGAGCAGAATATGATTTTCATCCCTTGCGATAAATGCTTTCCGCACTTCTCTTCCTCGTTCGGTGCGAATGGGGATGTTTTGTAAATTCGGGTTATTTGAACTTAACCTACCTGTAGCGGCAACTGCCTGATTATAAGAAGTGTGCACCCGACCCGTTTTTGGATTAACCATCAAAGGGAGAGCATCAACATACGTAGATTTCAGTTTTTGTAACTGGCGGAAATCAAGAATATCCTGTACAATATCACTTTTACCGGCCAGGGCGGTTAAAACATCCTCACCAGTTTGGTACTGACCGGTTTTGGTTTTCTTTGCCTTTGGGTCTAATTGTAATTTATCAAACAAAACTTCACCAAGTTGCTTTGGCGAAGCCAGATTAAATTTGATTCCTGCTTTATCATAAACATTTTGTTCAAACTTAACGATATCTGTTTCTAACTCCTTAGAGTATGCTTTTAGCGTTTCAATATCAATTCGAACACCTTCCTTTTCTATATCGGCCAATACATAAACCAGCGGATTTTCAATTTCATCTGCCAATTTAGCCGCGTTCAGTTCTTTTAATTTTGGTTCAAAAACATGAGCCAGTTGTAAGGTTACATCAGCATCTTCCGCAGCATAATCTACTACATCAATTACTGGAACATCACGCATGGTTAATTGATTTTTACCTTTCGGACCGATTAATTTTGTAATGGAGACAGGAGAATAACCTAAATAATTTTCAGACAATACATCCATTCCGTGACGCGTATCCGGATCGATTAAATAATGCGCCAACATCGTATCGAACAGTTTTCCTTTTACCTGAACATCGTACCACTTTAAAACCAGAATATCATATTTGGTATTCTGACCAATTTTCTCAATCTCCTCATTCTCCAATATAATTCTGAATTCATCTACAATGGCTTGCGCTTCTTCGCGGTTGGCCGAAACCGGAATATAGTATCCTGAACCAGGCTTTATAGAAAAAGATAATCCAACCAGTTCAGCCATATTTGCATCTGTTCCGGTCGTTTCTGTATCGAATGAAATTCTTTTCTGCGTTAGTAATAATTTAATCAAATCGGCACGCTGATCTGCCGTTTCAACTAAAACATAATCATGTTCTGTATTCTCAATCGTTTTTGCCGGTAACTTTTCGGCGGGCTCTTCCTCCAGCGTATTGGTGTATTGGATGGTTTCGCCAGACTGATTTCCGAAAAGATCAGTTTGCGTTCCTTCTCCGTATTTGGCAGTAGTTACCGAAAACTCATCACCAAAAACTCTTCTGCCAAGCGTTCTGAATTCCAGTTCTGTAAATAATGGTTCCAACAAATCCCGGCTTGGATCGCATAAAGCCAAAGTATCTTCATCAAGTTCCACCGGAACATCTAATAAAATAGTCGCCAGCTTTTTAGAAATTAAACCTTGCTCTGAAAAATTTTCTACGTTTTCACGCTGTTTTCCTTTAAGCTCATGTGAGTTTGCAATGATGTTTTCCATCGATCCGTATTGCTTGATTAAAGCTTTGGCCGTTTTTTCTCCGATACCTGGAATACCCGGTATATTATCTACAGCATCGCCCCACAAACCTAAAATATCGATAACTTGTAATACATTTTCTATTTCCCACTTAGCCAAAACTTCCTTTACGCCAAGTATTTCCATATCATTGCCCATTCTGGCAGGCTTGTAAATAAAAATATTTTCTGAAACCAGTTGTGCAAAATCCTTATCGGGTGTCATACAATAAACCTGATAGCCTTTTTTTTCAGCCTTTTTAGCCAGTGTACCAATAATATCATCCGCTTCATAACCGTCAGAGGTAATTACGGGAATATTAAAGCCGGTAATCAATTTAATTACATAAGGCATTGCAGCAGCCAAGTCTTCAGGCATGGCCTGCCGGTGCGCTTTATAAGCCTCAAATGAAGTATGTCTTTCGGTAGGGGCTTCGGTATCAAAAACTACCGCAATATGGGTGGGTTTTTCCTTCTTGATCACATCAAGCAAAGTATTGGTAAAGCCCATTACTGCCGATGTATTTATTCCCGTAGAGGTAAAGCGGGGATTTTTACTTAATGCAAAATGTGCCCTATACATCAATGCCATTCCATCCAGAAGAAAAAGTTTTTTATTCATGTTATAAAAGTAACCAAAATCGGCAAATCGGTTAAATGCTTTTTCAACAAATAAATATAATTTCTTTATTGAATATCGGTAACTTCAGCATCATCTAAACAAAATGCCTTATGAAAAACCTTTTAACTATTCTTTTCTGCTTTGGTTTAAGCTTCGCAAAAGCACAACAGCCAATTGACACCCTCGTTAACTTCATAAAATTTGAAAATTTAAAGGGCTATGATGAAGGTTATGGCTTATCTGCAGAAAGGCCGATTGGCTCAGGGGCTTTTACCAATATTGCAGATCGTGGCGCTTTACAGGTGAGGATGGCTAAACTGGAAAATTCTTACCGATGGCCAGATGGTTTGGCAATAGATTTCTCTAAAAGATCAAGCACTTCTGGCAAAACCGGGATTGTAGATCGCTACACGCTTACTCATCCTACCACCAAAGCTACCATTAATCTTTTCGTAGATCCGTACCACACAGATTCGGTATATTATATCCCAAAGGGATTAATCAGTGTTAATGCAGAAAGTTTAGCGCAGCAAATAGCACCGCATCTAAAAGCTATCGACGAGATTAATGCTGTAAATGATCCTTATACCGATAAGAAGGAACTGATCATTCAGGAAATGAATTTTATAGCAATGAAGATTGGTATTGCAGCATTGATTGATCGTGAACCGCTACAAAAAATCATGACCGATACGCAGGCTGATAACCAATTAAAAAACTATTTATTCAATGCTTATATTCTTCATAAGTTTTATGCTTTAGGCAATAATTTACCATCATCTGCTAGTTTTGCCTTAAAACGACTAAAAGCAGATTTTCAAAAGTTCCAGGTAAATCATCCTCAAATGGAAACTGGTAACATCAAAATTAATCTGAATTAACAAGATTTAAGATTTTGTACCGTTATTTGTGGTATATCCATAGTTATGAAATACCTGTTCGCCTGCCTCATTTTATTTTTTAGTGTAGAAAGCATTTCTGCACAAGATTTTATTGTTAAAAATAACGATGAAGTAATTAGAGGTACCATCAAAGGAACGGACTACTTCTCGGTATTTATTAAAGCGAACGACGAAGAGGATGTATTTTTACTGGCGAAAGATGTGAAAAATTTCTTTTGGAACGGTGATAGTTTTTTAAGTAAAGGTTTTGCAAACGGTAAAAACTTTGAGTATCGCTTTGTAAAACTGATGGAAATGGGCCCTGTAAACTTATACTCATTTGGTGGCGGAAATTTAATGCCTGAAACGAAGCAAAAGAAAGTAAGAATTAGGCCTTCCATAGGCATTGGTGCAGGAACCGGTGGTTTTGGCGGCATGGGAATGGGCGGTGGAATTACAATAGGCGGTGGTAGAAACTCAGGACCTGAACGGCCAGCCGGTGCTGCTACAGTTCGTTATTTTATAGAAAAACCTGGCACCGGACCATTACAGGAAATCCCCATGAAAGCGATTACTGATGAGGAAAAGAAAGCAAACGTAAGAACCATTTTATTACAAAAGCTGGGCGATATAGCCGAAATGAAAGAGAAAGTAGAGAATAGCCCAGACTTTAATACCCGTGATGTAGTAGAATTGGTTAAGGCTTATAACGCAGCCAGGCAATAGATTGGAAACCGGTAAGCTCAATCCTTTTTTCCTGTGTTATCATTAACTTATTCAATGCTATATATAATAAGCATAGCTTTTTATTTTTTTAAATAGCAGCTAACAAGAACAATCCATCCGGATATTGAATTTCAAATTCTGCGCTATCTTATAACAGCTTTGTAAAATCTAAGTTTAATATATGTTGCATTAAAACATCCTTCACATTTGATTTGTATGTTTATGAGATAATATCACTCATGACGGATAAAAATTGTGCATACTTAATCAGTCGCCTGGCTATTGGACTTAGCTTTTTCGGACATGGTTTAGTTCGTTTGCCAAAACTCACGGGCTTTAGTCATTGGATGGTCGGGCAATTCTCTAAATCATTTCTACCTGATGCGTTAGTAACCCCATTTAGTTATGTGTTGCCAGTTGCAGAATTTGTAGCAGGCTTACTGATCATTTTGGGTTTATTTACCAGAGTTGGATTAATGATGGCCGGCATTATCACATTAGCTCTAATTTTTGGAACCACAATGATCGAAAACTGGGAAGCACTGCCATCACAGTTGATACACGTAGCCTTTTTATCCGTTTTATTAACTTACTTAACGCATAACAGCTATGCGTTAGACAAAATCATAAAAAAATAGCAATGGAATACAGAAGAATTGGAAATTCAGATTTAGAATTGTCAGTAATTACCTTCGGTGCATGGGCTGCCGGAGGATGGATGTGGGGAAGCACAGATCGAAATGATGCCATTAAGGCCATCAAAGCAAGTTACGATTTAGGTGTTACATCAATTGATACCGCACCCATTTATGGACAGGGCGATAGTGAAGAAATTGTGGGCGATGCCATCAAAGGAATTTCAAGAGATAAACTTCAGGTTGTGACCAAATTTGGGATGCGCTGGGATTTGAATAAAGGCGACTTTGGCTTTAAAAGTAAGGACAACGCTGGTCATGATATCGATATTTATAAGTATGCAGGAAAAGAAAGTATAATTTATGAATGTGAGCAATCGCTCAAACGCCTGGGTACAGATTATATCGATTTATATCAGATTCATTGGCCAGACAGCACTACGCCAATCAACGAAACCTTTGAAGCCGTTAGCCGCTTGATAGAACAAGGAAAAGTGAGATATGCAGGGGTTTGCAATTACGATGTGGCTCAACTAAAGGAGGCTGATCAAACATTGAAGATTGTTTCTAATCAAATTCCATTTAGCATGGTTAATCGTGGTGTCGAAAAAGAGGTAGTACCCTTCTGTATCGAAAACAATAAATCAGTTTTGGCTTATAGCCCGATGGAAAGAGGTTTGTTAACCGGTAAAATGACGGCCGATTATCAATTTGAAGAAGGTGACCACCGTAAAGGAAATCCTTTCTTTCAACCTGATAGCATCGAAAAAACCAATCAGTTTTTAGCCAAAATTAAGCCTCTGGCTGATGAAAAAAATGCATCTTTATCCCAGCTGGTTTTGCGTTGGACAGTAGAACGCCCGGGTATAACAATCGCTTTGGTAGGTGCCCGAAATGAAAAGCAGGCCACTCAGAATGCAGAAGCCATTAATGTTAGATTAACGCCGGCAGAAATAGAATTCATCAATCATGAACTTTCTGGTGCTGGTTTTTAAACAATAAATATGTCGAAATTATTTTCTCCTTTTAAGTTAAAGGATATAACCCTAAAAAATAGAATTGTAATCTCTCCAATGTGCCAGTATTCCGCTGTTGATGGCTTTGCTAACGATTGGCATTTGGTGCATTTGGGAAGCAGGGCAGTTGGTGGCGCTGCCTTAATTATTCAGGAAGCAACCGCTGTAGTTCCCGAAGGAAGAATTACCCATGCCGATTTGGGAATCTGGAAGGATGAACATGTAGAAAAGCTAAAGCAAATCGTATCTTTTATTCATGGCAATGGATCAGTTGCCGGGATTCAACTGGCACATGCCGGCAGAAAAGCCAGCTGTGATGTACCCTGGAACGGTGGAGAACAACTGGCGACTGGCGAAAATAGCTGGTTACCTGTTGGGCCATCACCAATTCCTTTCAAACCCGGACAGGTTACGCCACACGAGTTAAGTATTCAGGAAATCCAGGATATCGTTTTTGCCTTTCGTGCTGCAGCAAAGAGAGCTTTGGACGCGGGCTATCAGGTGGTAGAAATTCATGCTGCCCATGGCTATTTGTTGCATGAGTTTTTTAGCCCGCTCAGTAATCAGCGTACGGATATTTATGGCGGATCTTTTGAAAATCGTATTCGCCTGGTAATTGATGTGGTAGAAGCGGTGCAATCGGTATGGCCTGAAAACCTCCCGGTTTTTGTGCGTATTTCGGCAACCGACTGGACAGAAGGCGGCTGGAATGAGGAAGATTCAGTTCAACTGTCTGCGGTGTTAAAAGATAAAGGCGTTGATTTAATTGATGCCTCTTCAGGTGGAAATGTGCCCGATGCCACTATCCCGGCGGGTCCAAATTATCAGGTTCCTTTTGCCGATAAGATTAGGAATGAAATTGGTATTTACACCGGTGCGGTCGGCGTAATTGTAGAAGCCGGGCAAGCCGAGAAAATTTTACAGGAAGAAAAGGCTGATCTAATTTTCATCGCCCGGGAGTCGCTTCGTGATGCTTACTTCCCCACTCACGCCGCTCAGATTTTAGGCGATGATACAGAATGGCCTAATCAGTATGTAAGAGCCAAACGGGAAACTTTTAAAAAGTAGGTAGCAGATATTCTTGTTTTTAATAAGGATATGCTTTCGCTACACACAGGTGCTTACTATTTTGATTATAAAAATTAAGCACCCCTGCGGCGACGGGAAAAAACGCATATAAAAAAACAGCTGCTCAATTAATTGAGCAGCTGCAATGTATATTAACGTTAAAAACGTATTACTTTGCTAAAGCCAATGCATTCTGATCAGCATTCATAATCGCTTCGGTAGCATAAGCTGAAGATTTTAAGCTTGCAAAATCATTTAATTTAACATTTTTCATATTGCTGGCAATTAAAGTGCTTTTATCAGCTTTACCGTTTAATTTTAAAACCGCATCTTCCTGAACAACTGAGTATAAACTTAAAGCCGTAGTTTTAATTTTCGCTGTAGCGCTTTGGTTTAAAAATAATTGAAGGTTTTTCACCTCGAAGTTATTTTTAGTCTCTATTACAGATTGTCCATAAGCTTCTATTCTTTCTAAATCCTGCATCGTAATTTGCAAAGTTACCTGTGTGGTTTCCATGGAGTTGATGAATAAAGTTTTACCATCACTTTGTACAAAAGTTTTTGATG